>Ga0207639_10000007_pt1 | contig 451321 bp, 367 predicted proteins | sample KBSCornC32_FD_184299 | JGI IMG/M metagenome (GOLD analysis project Ga0207639, IMG submission 184299) | Corn rhizosphere microbial communities from Kellogg Biological Station, Michigan, USA - KBS Corn C3-2 (SPAdes) (version 2) | ecosystem: Host-associated > Plants > Roots > Rhizosphere > Soil ...
CCCACAGGGGCTACCGCCGCCTCGAGCGGCCAAACTGTTACCGATGTCCCGCTAACGCTCTGTTACCGATGTTCCAACTTGCACCGTGCCGAAGGCGGATGAGGGGGCTGGTGCTTACGACGACGAAGGATCTCAAATTCGCAGGACGAGCGACGCCATCTTCAGTAAAGCCGCGCGATGAGCGCGGCAACGGCGGTCTCGACGCGCAGGATTCGCTCACCCATCGTTACCGGCCGGAAGCCGATGCGTCCGAACGAGGCGAGCTCCTCGGCGATGAAGCCGCCTTCGGGGCCGATCGCGAGCGACAGCGGCGCGTTTACGTTGCGCGGGCATTCGTCTACGGCGTGGGGGTGGGCGATGAGCTTTAGCGCGTCCGACGTAAAGCCTTCGACGAACTGACGGAAGAAGCGGTGGAGGGTGATGCGTGGGAAGACGGTGTCGCGCGCCTGCTCGAGGCCGGCGATGCACTGCTCGCGCAGGTTGTCTTCGGCGAGCTTCGGCGACTTCCAGTAGCTCTTCTCCACGCGCCAGGCGTTGATGAGGTGGATCTCCTTGACGCCGAGCGAGGTCGCGGACGCGATCACGCGATTCAGGACCTTCGGGCGCGGCAGCGCGAGGATGAGCGTGAGCGGGACGGGCGGCGGGGGATCGCGGTCGACGGTGACGCTCATTTCGACGGCGTCACCGGTCAACGACGTGATCGTTCCCGATCCGATGCGGCCACTTGCAACGCCGACGACGAGCGTGTCGCCCTCCCCCGCCCGGTGCACGCGCGCGATGTGTTCCGCGCGACGGCCATGCATCCGCACGACGCCGTGGCTCACGAAGTCTTCTTCGAAGAGGAGGACGAGGTTCATGAAAGTTCCTGAGATATGATCCGCCACCGATGAACATCTCGGTCAGAAAAGAGAAGGATGTGGCGATCGTCGACTTCGAGGGAAGGCTCGCGGTTGGCGTCGGTGATGCGGTGCTTCCGAACATCATCAACGAGCTCCTGGAAGAGGGAGTCAAGAAGATCCTCCTCAACCTCTCCGAGATGGACTACATCGACAGCAACGGCCTCGGCGAGCTGGTACAGAGCCTCAAGACGTCGAAGCGTTACGGCGCGTCGCTCCGCCTGCTCAAGCCGCAGGATCGCGTGGCGAAGACGCTCCGCCTGACGAACCTCCTCCCGATGTTCTCGGTCTACGAGACCGAATCGGACGCGCTCAAAGCGTTCGCCACGGCGTAGTCCGGGCGCCGGATTTCGGTGTCCTGTCACCGGCTTTTCACCTCCGCCTCCTGTCGGCGGATTTCCAACCCCCGGCAGGGATTTCGCAGCAGAACGCTGCATGACTCTGCTCTCGATCCTGCTCACAACACTCCTGTTAGCGGCGCCGGACACATCGGCGTCCACCGGCGGCGCAATCTCGCTCGCCGCCAGCACGAAGAAGAACATCCTCGTCGTCCGCGTCGGCGGAAAAGACGTGAAGACGTACCAGGTTTCGGTCGGGACCAGGAAGTTCCCGACGCCCACCGGCACCTTCCGCATCAATCACATCGTCTGGAATCCGGCATGGGTTCCGCCGCCCGACGCGAAGTGGGCGAAGGGGAAGGAAGCGGCCGCGCCCGGTGACAAGAAGAACCCGATGAAGGTCGTGAAGATCTTCTTCAAGGAGCCCGACTACTACATCCACGGTACCGGCGACGAGGACGCCCTCGGCGGCGCCGCGTCCCACGGCTGCATCCGGATGTCGCAGGCCGACGCGTTCGCCCTCGGCCGCTATCTCATGGACAACGGCGGAGCGCCGAAAGACAACGATTGGTACGCGGGCGTCTTCAGCCGCGGAGTTTCGGCGGACATCCGCCTGCCGCGCTACGTCCCGATCGTGATCGGGCCGTGAGCTAGGACTTGCTCCGCTCCTTCACCTGCTCCTCGGTGAGGCCGTAGAGCGGGGGCGTCGGGACGTCGAGGATGCCGAGGTAGAGGTAGAGCTGGCCGCGGTGGTGGATCTCGTGCTCGATCATCGAACGGATCCAGTGCCGGACACGGATCGCGGCGCCGCCGGGGGTTGTGGTGCGCTCGTCGAAACGCGACTCGTCGAGCGAGCGGAAGATCTGCATCGACTCGGCGTGCATGCGTTGCAAGTAGTCGACGATGGCGTCGTAGCCGTCGGCGAGCTCACGGCCGTGTCCTGGGTACGAGCTCGGATGCAGCAGCGCGTTCTCGGCGAACATCCACCGCTCGATCGCGCCGAGGTGGCGGCCGATGTCGCCGATCGTGAACTTGCCGGCCTGGTACGTCCAGTCGATCTTGTCCGGCGGAACCACCGCCATCACGCGCATCGTCCGCTCGCGGACGCGATCGAAGTAGTCGAGCAGTTCCATACCGATCGTGATGTTAGCGCTTCGCGTCCGCGGCGCGCACGACCTTCTGCAGCGGCTCGGCGATGCGGTCGGCCATGAGCTGATAGCCGCGCGCGTTCGGGTGGACTTCGTCGCTCTTCAACTCGGGATGGGTCAGGATCCCGCTCAGGACGTTCGAGACGAAGAAGCAACGCTCGTCTTTCGCCACGCGCTGGTACATCGCGTCGTAGTCGGCGTTCAGACTCGGAAAGCGGAAGCCGAGGACGATCACCGCGGCGCCGGCGTTCTCGATCTTGTCGATGATCGAACGGAGATTCGCCTCCGTCGTGGCGATCGGGACGCTCTGCAGATAGTCGTTGCCGCCGAGGCCGACGATCACGATGCGCGGATCGCGGGAGAGGACGTCATTGTCGAGGCGGCCGAGCGCCATCTCCGTCGTGTCGCCGCTCACGCCAGCGTTGATGATCGCGGTGCCGGTCGCCGCGGACACGCGCGAGGGATAATCCTCACCCGCGCTTGCGCCGTAGCCGGCGGTGAGCGAGTCGCCGAACGCGATGACGTTCGAGCCGCGCGAGTCGAGGTTGCGGACGTTCCCGACGGAGTAGTGCCGCCAGGCGAGCCATGACGCGATGACGATGATGACGAGCGCGGCGGTAACGACGGCACGGCGCGGCTTCATCTCGATGTGACGAAAGTCAAAACGACGGCGTTACACATTCGTCGCATCGTAAGCGAATCAATGGGCTCGACCGTAATTCGGGGCAGGAGTGCGGTGTGTTTCGCGTGTTGCCTGGTCTTCTCCTCCTGTTCCTTCCGGCGCTCGCCAACGCGGCGGCGCAAGACGACCCGAGGAACACGCCGCACCCTCCTTTCCGCCGCGGCCCTCTACGCAATGTCGATCCGAGCGGTGACTGCCTTCAGTTCGGGTGCGCACCCGAGCCGGTCGCACGGGCGGTGACGAAGAGCAACGTCGGGAAGCTCGTGCAGGACTGGTCGGTAGATCTCCCCGAGGCGTCGGACGGATCGCCCCTGTACGTTGCGGGCGTGGCCATACGCGGGCGGCAGCGCGACCTGATCGTCGTCGAGACCACCGCGGGCCGCACGATGGCGGTCGACGCGCACACGGGAGCGCAGATTTGGTCGACTGACGCGCCGCTCGGGCCGCGGTGGACGACGTCGTCCCCCGCCGTCGATCCCAATCGCGAATTCGTCTACAGCTACGGTCTCGACGGATACGTTCACAAGTACCAGATGAACAACGGACTCGAAGTCCGAGACGGATGGCCGCAGCTCGTCACCCTCAAACCCGACGTCGAGAAATGCTCGTCGCCACTGACGATCGCGACCGCGGCAAACGGGCACACGTACCTCTACGCCGCCATCGCCGCCTATCCGATTCCGGGTGACGACGGCGACTACCAGGGACACGTCGTCGCGATCGATCTCGATGGCAATTCGCAGAAGGTCTTCAACGCCTTGTGCAGCGACCAGCAGCGGCACTTCGCCGTTGGCGACTGCAAGGACCTGCAAGGCGGGATCTGGGCGCGCGGCGGAGCGGTGTACGACGCCGAGACCGACCGCGTATTCGTCACGACCGGGAACGGCGCATACGACGCGGATCAGGGGGGCTTCAACTGGGGAACGAGCGTCGTGGCGCTCCGTCCGGATATGACGACCGATCGCGGCGTCCCGCTCGACAGCTACACGCCTGTCAATTACCAGCAGCTCACCGACGACGACCTCGACCTCTCCTCGACGACGATCGCGATCCTCCCCCGCACCAGCGACTCGCAACCGCACCTCGGCGTGCAGAGCGGGAAGGACGAACAGATCCGGCTGCTCGACCTCGACGATCTCAGCGGCCAGGGCGGGCCGCGGCACGTCGGTGGCGAGATCGAGGTGATCGGAGTGCCGCAAGGCTGGCAAGTGCACACGCAACCGGTCGCATGGCTCGCGCCGGACGGCAGCGCATGGGTCTTCTTCGGAACGGGCGGCGGCGTGAGTGGTCTGAAGCTCGATCTGAGCGGCGAGAAACCGCACCTCGCGACTCAGTGGGTAATCGGCGGCGGTGCCTCCTCCCCGGTGCTCGCGAATGACGTTCTCTATGTCGCGCACTCGAACTCGCTGCGCGCCATCGACCCGGAGACGGGAGAGATCCTCTGGACCTCCACCGAGATCGGCGACGTGCACTGGCAGACGCCGATCGTCGGCGGCGATCACCTTTACATCTGCGATGCGGCGGGGCACCTGAAATCATTCGCGGTGCCCCGGCAAACGAACTGACTATTCGCCTGACGCCACCTTCGTGCTCCCCTGCGTCGCGATCGCGGCGGGCTGTTCGACGACGGTTCCGCGCACCCGCTGCAGCAGCGCCCAGTAGACGCTGACGGAGCGTTCGAGCACCCATAGCGGCGCGAAGAGGCAGGCGCGCAGCGGGAAGAACGCTCCGGCGCCGAGACGCCCTCGCACGGCGAGAACGACCGACGCGAACGCGACCGCGCTCGCATAACCGATCGCGAGACGTCCGCCGCCCATGAGTGTGAGGAGAATCGCCATCGGGATCAACGCGAAGAAGAACCCCGATTTCGCCGGGACGTCGAAGTCGAGACCGGCCTCCCGCGGACGTTCCCGCAGCCATTCGCCAAGCCGCGGCGGGCATCGCCGGACGAACAACTCGTTCGCCGAAACGACTTCGGCGCCGTGCAGCGCGAGCACGCGAACGGGATCGGTCGAGCCGGTCGCGTCGAAGCCGCGCAGACCGCGTGGGATCGTACGCCGGAACGCGAACGTCGCTCCGCGATCGGGATGCGGATCGATGCCGCGGTGGACGAGCATCCGTCCGGCATCGATACCGCCCCACCACGGCATCGGTTCGAGGTAATCCTGCGCCTCGACGACCTCGTGCGCGTCAAGCATGGCGCAGAGCTCCGTCAGGTCGGCGACGTTGTAGCGGACGTTTTCACCGGCGACGATGATCTTGTCGCATGAGGCGACCTGCGAGGCGGTACGGACGACGTCGATCGGCTCCTGAACGGCAATGTGACGGGCTACCCAGCGCAGCACGCGGCAGTGCTCGTCGATGGCTTCCGAGGAGTCGAGCACGATCACTTCACAACCGGCGACGCTGAGGGTCGAGAGATATTCGGCAAAGGGTCGAAGATCGAGGCCGCGGGCCGCGGGCGAGAGCGCTACGACGTAGGTACAGCGCCGATCCTGTTTTCTATTCGGTTGCATGACGCCGATGGAAAGAGCGAGCGATGTGCCAGTGGCACATCACTGGCAAACTGAGGCGTGCAAGTGAAGATCTGGCCCGGCACACCCTATCCGCTCGGGGCGATGTACGACGGGGCGGGAACGAATTTCTCTCTCTTTTCGGAAATCGCAACGCGGGTCGAGCTCTGCCTGTTTGACGAGGGGGGCCACGAAACGCGCGTCGATCTTCCGGAAATGTCGGTTCTCTGTTGGCACGGATATCTGCCGAACGTCGGCCCGGGCCAGCGATACGGATACCGCGTCTACGGCCCGTGGGAACCGCAGAACGGGCATCGCTGCAACCCGAGCAAGCTGCTGCTCGATCCGTACGGGAAAGCGGTCGACGGAACGGTGCAGTGGAACGAGGCGGTCTTCCCCTATCACTTCAACGATCCGGAAAATTCGTACAACGATCTGGACAGCGCTCCCTTCATGCCGAAGTCGGTCGTCACGAATCCGTACTTCAACTGGGACAACGACCGCCATCCGCGGACGCCGTGGTACGAGACGATCATCTACGAGGTGCACGTCAAGGGATTCACGGAGCGGCACCCCGCAATCCCGGAATCGATGCGCGGAACCTACGCCGCAATCGCGCATCCCGCCGCGATCAAGCATCTCAAGACGCTCGGCGTGACGGCGGTCGAGCTCCTCCCGGTCCATCAGTTCGTCCACGACTCGCACCTGATGGAGCGCGGGCTGCGCAATTACTGGGGCTACAACTCGATCGGTTTCCTCGCGGTGCACAACGAATACTCCTCCGGCGGCTCGACGGGCCAGCAGGTGCAGGAGTTCAAGCAGATGGTGAAGACGCTGCACGAGGAAGGGATCGAAGTGATCCTCGACGTCGTCTACAACCACACGGCCGAAGGGAATCACCTCGGGCCGATGCTGTCGATGAAGGGAATCGACAACGCGGCGTACTACCGGCTCGTCGACGGCCAGCGGCAGTACTACATGGACTACACCGGCACCGGCAACAGCCTGAACATGCGGCACCCGCACGTGCTGCAGCTCATCATGGACTCGCTGCGATACTGGCACCTCGAGATGCACGTCGACGGGTTCCGGTTCGATCTCGCCTCGACGCTCGCCCGCGAGCTGCACGACGTCGACCGGTTATCGGCGTTCTTCGACATCATCCAGCAGGACCCGGTGATCTCGCAGGTGAAGCTGATCGCGGAGCCGTGGGACGTCGGCGAAGGCGGCTATCAGGTCGGCAACTTCCCGCCGCTCTGGTCGGAGTGGAACGGCAAGTATCGAGACGTGGTGCGCGACTACTGGCGCGGCACGGACTCCTCGATCGACGATCTCGCGTCGCGCTTCACCGGAAGCTCCGATCTGTACGCGCCGACCGGCCGCCGGCCGTACGCGTCGATCAACTTCATCACCGCACACGACGGCTTCACGCTCCGCGACCTCGTCTCGTACAACGACAAACACAACGAGGCGAACGGCGAGAACAACAACGACGGCGCGAATGACAACCGGTCGTGGAACTGCGGCACCGAAGGGCCGACGGACGACGTCAATATCAACCAGCTCCGCGCGCGGCAGCAGCGGAACTTCCTGACGACGCTGCTGCTGTCGATCGGCGTCCCGATGATCTGTGGCGGCGACGAGATCGGACGGACGCAGCAGGGCAACAACAACGCGTACTGCCAGGACAACGACGTCTCGTGGTTCGACTGGGAGCACGTCGACGAGACGCTGTACGCGTTCACGGCGCGGCTGCTGCAGTTCCGGAAAGGCCATCCGAACTTCCAGCGCCGCCGCTGGTTCGCGGGCCGCGCGCTCCACGGCGAGAACGTCAGCGACATCGGCTGGTTCAAGCCGGACGGCAAGCAGATGACCGACACCGACTGGCAGAACGGTTTCGCCCGATCCCTCGGCGTGTTCCTCAACGGCGACGCGATCCCGACGCCTGACCGGCGCGGCGAGCCGATCGTCGACGATAGTTTTTATCTCCTCTTCAACGCGTGGCACGAGCCGATCGACTTTCGCCTGCCGGACCACGGCTGGGGCGACCGTTGGGTGAAGGTGATCGATACGAATGATCCCGTCCCCGACCTCCGCGACCGGCCCGAAGTGCACGCCGGTCAGAACGTGACGGTGCAGGGCTACGCGATGATGGTTCTCAAGCGCGTGAGTCCGTCGTGATCATCACTGATCTCTGGTACAAGAACGCGATCGTCTACTGCCTGAACGTCGAGACGTTCATGGACACGAACGCGGACGGCACGGGCGACTTCGAGGGGCTCTCCGCCCGTCTCGACTATCTCGCCGGCCTCGGCGTCACCTGCGTCTGGCTCCTCCCCTTCTATCCGTCGCCGCGCCGCGACGACGGCTACGACGTCACCGACTACTACGGCGTCGATCCGCGCTACGGCACCTCCGGCGACTTCATCGAGTTCATCAACCAGGCGCGCGAACGCGGCATCCGCGTCATTGTCGATCTCGTCGTCAACCACACGTCGGACCACCACCCGTGGTTCCGCGACGCGCGGAGCAACCCGAAGTCGAAGTACCGCGACTGGTACGTCTGGTCGAAGAAACGGCCGCGCGGCTGGAACAAGGGGATGGTCTTCCCCGGCGTGCAGAAGTCGACGTGGTCGTACGACTCGGAAGCGCGCGAGTGGTACTTCCACCGTTTCTACGACTTCCAGCCCGATCTGAACACGGAGAACCCGGAGGTGCGCGAGGAGATCAAACGCATCATGGGGTACTGGCTGGAGCTCGGCGTCTCCGGCTTCCGCGTCGACGCGCTGCCGTTCGTCATCTCGAAGAAGGGGCCAACCGTCGGCAAGCCGGTGCAGGATTTCGACTTCCTCCGCGAGCTCCGTCTCTTCCTGCAGTGGCGGCGCGGCGATGCCGTGCTGCTCGCCGAGGCGAACGTGCTGCCCGATCAGGACCTGAATTACTTCGGCGACCGCGACGACCGGATGCAGATGATGTTCAACTTCCTCGTCAATCAGAACCTCTTCTACGCGCTTGCGTCGGCCGACGTCCGCCCGCTGACAGGCGCGCTCAGAAAGACGCGGCAACGTCCGGTCACCGCGCAGTGGGCACACTTTCTCCGCAACAACGACGAGCTGGATCTCGGACGGCTCACCGACGAACAGCGGGAACTGGTCTTCGAGAAGATGGGGCCCGAGCCGTCGATGCAGCTCTATGGGCGCGGCATCCGCCGGCGTCTCGCGCCGATGCTCAATGACGACCGGCGCCGGATGGAGATGGCGTACAGCCTGATGTTCACGCTTCCCGGGACGCCGGTGATCCGCTACGGCGACGAGATCGCCATGGGCGATGACCTGAAGCTGAAGGAGCGGCAGTGCTCGCGGACACCGATGCAATGGTCGACCGAGACGCACGGCGGCTTCACCGCAGGCGACAAGCCGGTCCTCCCCGTCATCGACGACGAGGTGTGCGGCTATCGCGTCCGCAATGCCGCGGACGACCGCCGCGACCCGCAGTCCTTCCTCAACTGGACGGAACGGATCATCCGGATGCGGAAGGAGTGTCCGGAGATCGGCTGGGGCGACTGGCAGATCCTCGGCACCGGATCGCTCCACGTTCTCGCGCTGCGATACGACTGGCGCGGCAACGCGATCGTCGCGGTCCACAATACCGACGATCGTCCCCACCGCGTCACCTTGAAGATTGAGAACGCCGGCCGGACATCATTGGTGAACCTGTTGTCAAATGACCACAGCGACGGCGACGGTGACGGCGTTCACAAGCTCGCCATCGAAGGGTACGGATATCGTTGGTATCGTGTAGGCGGACTCGATTACATTCTCCGCCGCAGCCGCACGTAACGTCCAGGAACGCGCGGCGTCACAGAAGACGATGAACAGACGATTCTGGCTCGAGGCCGCGACACTCGTGATCGCGGCAGTTCTCTGCGCGCTCGTCTCGAATGCGCTGGCGGGACGCGAACGGAAGGTGGCGCTCAAGGGCGACTACCCGAACGCGCTGAAGGTGCCGCAGGAGACGACAACGGCGCCGCCGGCACCGGTGCTCAGTGGAGCGCCGGCGGCCTCGCCGGTGGTGGTTCCACCGCCGGTGACGACGAGTGCTCCGACGACCAGCGCACCAACCACCAGCGCCGGCGCGGCCGCCGGCGCTCCACTGAAGCCGCCGCCCGCCACGACGACCACGACGGCTGCTCCGCCGGTTGTGAAACCGACAACACCAGCCTCCGACGTCTCGAAATTCACGCCGCACCCCGACAAGGCCTACACCGAGCTCGCGTACTCGGACGTTGCGGCGCTGCACGCGGCGGGCGCGCTGTTTCTCGACGCACGTCGCACGTCGGTGTACGAGCAGGTACACATTGCCGGCGCGCGGTCGTTCTCGGTGTGGGAGTCGGACATCGACGACAAGGTGAACAAGTTCTTCGCGGAGCGGAGCAGCGAAGCCGACCAGGCGAAGCCGATCGTCGTCTACTGCTCCGGCGGCGAGTGCGAAGACTCGCACATGCTCGCGCAGAAGCTGTGGGGGATTCAGTTCAACAACGTCTACGTCTACAAGGACGGCTTCCCCGACTGGCAGAAGCACGGCGCCGCGATTCACACCGGCTCGGCGCCATGAACATTCCGAACGCACTGGCGCACCCGTGGCTGACGATCCGCGTTCAGATCGCGCTCGGGATCTTCTTCGTGGTCGCGTCGCTGCCGAAGCTCGGCGATCCGCCGTCGTTCGCGCACATGGTCTACAACTACCGGATCGTCCCCGGTGCGCTGATCAATCTGATGGCGCTCACGATGCCGTGGCTCGAGCTTCTCTGCGGCCTCGCGCTGATCCTCGGCATCTGGAAGGACGCGGCGCGGACGCTCATCGCGCTGCTTCTGCTCGTGTTCATCGTCGCGATCTCGATCAATCTGATGCGTAACAACGCGATCGATTGCGGTTGCTTCGACGTGACGGCGGCGGGCAAGACTCACGAGGAGCGGATCGCCGACATGCACTTCGTCGTGATCCGCGACCTCGGCATGCTGCTGATGTGCGCCCAGTTGTGGTGGGCGCGCAAGAGGGAACTACTTCTGCTTCGGACAGGCGCCGAGAAACTTGCCTGACGACTTCTGCGTCATCTCGCGGTCGCCCATCTTGATGCGCGTCTCGCCGCTGAAGCTGTCGCCGTGATACGTCGTCTTCGATTCCATCGACATCTTCTCGCTCGGGCACGACATCTTCCATGTGACGGTGCTGCCCGAAACGTTGAATGAATTGACCTTGCAGTCGGCGCTGCGACCCTTGGGCGGCTCTAGCTTCGCGGCTTCTTCCTTCGAGATGCAGTGATCGCTCGTGCGAGCGCCCTGCGGCCCTTCAATCGTCACGCGCCACAGTCCGGGCTTCATCGGACTTGGGGAAGCCAGGAGCGGCAACGACAGCGCGCCAGCTGCCAAAATCAGGGCCATCTTCTTCATGTTCCGCAGTATAGCGAACTGGAATTCGTCCGCCGCCGCTCAGGTTGGTGCGCACGCAAAAACGTTTTCCGAAAGGATTCAGCCGTTCATGCAGGCGAATGACATCCGCAAAGGGCAGGTCATCCTTTTCGATGGTGACTTGTGCAAGGTCCTCGAGTTCCGCCACCACACGCCCGGCAACCTCCGCGCGATGGTGCAGGCGAAGCTGCGCAACATGCGCACCGGGAACCAGTTCGAACATCGTTTCCGCTCCCAGGACCCGATCGAGCCTGCGTACATCACGCAGCATGAGATGGAGTACCTCTACTCCGACGGTCACGCGCACCACTTCATGAACACCGAGAACTACGAGCAGATCGAGATCTCGGAAGAGGACCTCGGCGACGCCGCCGCCTGGCTCGCGCCCGGGATCAAGATCCAGGTGCAGTTCCACGAGACGAAGCCGATCGGCATCGAGCTTCCGAAGACCGTGAAGGCGAAGATCGCCACGACCGAGCCGATGGTCAAGGGGTCGACCGCCTCCGCGTCGTACAAGCCGGCCACGCTCGAGAACGGGATCGTCGTTCAGGTGCCGCCGTTCGTCACCGACGGCGAAGAGATCATCGTCGACCCGAGCGAGAACCGGTATCTCGAACGAGCGAAATAGCCACGGCCTCAGTCCACTTCCTCTGCCCCAAATGCGAAGCGCGCCTCGGGCGTGAAGCCGGCGAGGCGCCGCGTCCGTGTGAACACTGCGGCGCGCCAAACGAAGTCGTCGCACCGCCTCCCGATACGCTGATCGACCGCTGTGCCGCCTGTGGCCACGATCAGCTGTACTTCCAGAAAGACTTCAACCGCACCACCGGCATCGCGCTCGTCGTCCTCGGCTCGATCTTCGTTCCCTGGACGTACGGCCTCTCACTCCTCGGCGTCACGATCCTCGACTACATCGTCTGGCGGCTCGTGAAGAACGTGATCGTCTGCTACGGATGCCAGGCGGTGCACCGCGGCTATCCGCAGAACCCCGCGATCAAGCCGTTCGACCTCGTCATCCACGATCGCCACGTCTACGGCGCCGCGCCGCCGGGCGCGGAAGAGGGGCACTAAAGCGGCAGATGGGCCATCGACGCTAACCACGCGCCGAGGACTTCGCCGATCGTGACGGCGACGACGTCGACGTAGAGGATACCGGTGGCGGCCATCGTGGAGCGGATCCGCACCGTTCCCCACACCATCGGAAAGAGTGCGAGCGGGCCGATGAGGCCCCATCCGGCGCGCATCCAGAAGAAGATCCCCTGACGCAACGCGATCTCGCGCCAGAGATCGCCGGCGATGAACGCTGCCGCCACGATCGCAATCTTCACGATCGTCGTGATGAGCGTCGCAATCGTGAGCCGTCTCAACGGATCGATCGCCATGCCGCGGACGACGAGGTACCAATGGCCGAGCGTCATCGCGAGATAGATACTGCCGAGGATCGCGATCGAGGCGAGAGCACCGGCGATCGACCAGGCGATCGTCGGTGGGCGAACCGCGCCGTCGTACGCACCGACAGACGCCACAACGTACGCGATGCCGAGAACGGCTGCCGGGATGCGAAAGACGAGGCGCTTCGGATAACGGAGCGTCAGCAGCACGACCGCGGAGATCACCACGACCGTGGCATCGAGCAACACGAGATCGCGGCGGTTCGCGTTCCAGTGCGCGGCGGCCGCGAAGAGCGCGAGCACGGCGCCGATCATCAGCGTCATGCGATAGAACTTCGGCCCGGCGTTGCGGCGGCCGACGAGCGGCAGAAAGAGAACGAGCCCGGCGGCGAGGTCGAGAAGAAAGAGCGCGAGCAGCAAATCAGTCGACCGCTTCGCTGGCGCGGACGAAGCGGAATCCCTTCGCGCGGAGCTCCGGCGCCGCCTCGCTGAGCACGCGCACTGTCACCGGGTACATGTGGCCGATTCCGATCGCCGTGCCGCGCTGCGCGGCGTCGGCCGTGAGCTGCGCCAGCTGCTTTCGCACGGCGGCTTCTTCCTGGACGTCGTCGAGGAACACTTGCCGTGCCGCGGTCGGGACGCGCATCTCGCGCGCGACACGTTCGGCGACCGATTTCGAAGTCGTCATCGAGTCGATGAAGAACATTCCCTTCGGCAGCGACGTCAGTACCGCGCGCATGACGCGCGCGTCGCTGGTCGCGCGCGAGCCCATGTGGTTGTTGACTCCCGCCGCGTGTGGCACCGCCGCAATGTCCTCGCGCGTCGTCTCAGCAATCTGCGCGTCGCTCATCGCCGTCATCACCGCATTCTTTCCGGGCGACTGCCGCGGGTAATCGACCGGCTCCATCGGGAGATGACAGAGCACCTCGAAACCGGCGTTGTGCAGTTCCTCCGCGAACTCGTGCGCGTGCTGCGCGTTCGGCAGGACGGAGAAGTTGAGGTTCGGATCGATGTGCATCGCCGCGTCGAGCGGCTGGTGGTCGAAGCCGACGTCGTCGATGATGAGGACGATGTGGCCCTTCGAGGCGGTTTCGGGGTTACGGAGTTGCGATGTTGGTTTCGGAGCTACCTCGGAACCTCGCACCTTCGTAACCATCGACGCCTTCTCGGCTCGTGGCGCGTTCAATTCGACGTGGCCGCGAACGAAGCGATAGAAGACGAACACCACGAACCCGCAGATCGGAATCAGCATCAGCGCCGCGACGGAGCGGAACGAGCTCTGTCGCGGGACCGGCTTCCTTCTCCCCTCCCGACCTGCCATGCAGCGATTTTACGCTGCTTTTTTCGGCGCCACCGTCATGTTCTCGCCGTAGAGCGAGAGCGCTTTCTCCATGATGAGGTCTTCGCGCGGCTCGGCGGCCGTGTTCTTGTTGTTCGGGTCGCGGATTGCCTGAGCGGAGAGGTCGACGAGGACGTCCGGCTTCACGCCGCCGTCCTTGATCGGCTTGAGGTCGGGCGTCGTGTAGTGCGCGACGGTCATGTAGACGCCGCCGCCGCTCGGGAGCGTGATGAACTTCTGCACGATCGACTTTCCGTAGGTCGTGACGCCGACCGTCTTGCCGCGGCTGTTGCCGTGAATCGCGGCCGCGAAAATCTCGCCGCCGGCTGCCGTCGACGCATCGGTGAGGACTTCGACGTCGCCGTCGTACGCCGTGTTCCGGTCGGCTTGCCACTTCTTCATCTCGATTTTTCGGCCTTCGAGTGAGGTGATCAAGCCGCTGGTCAGCAGATCGTCAGCCGAGGTGATGGCTTCATCGATGTCGCCCGCGGCGTTGCCGCGCACATCGACGATCAGCTTGCGCGTCCCCGCCTTGCGCACGTTGTCGAGCGCGGCGCGGAACTGCCCCTCGGTTCCCTTGTCGAAATACGGGATGGTGATCACCGCGACGTTGCCGAACTGCTTCGTCGCGACGTTCACCGGGTGGAAGTTCGTGTGATCGAGCTTGAAAGGCTCGCGTTTGGTCTGGCCGCCGTGCAGGACCGACAGCTCGACCGGATGACTCGCGGCGAGAGCGTTCTTCATCTGCCACACCGCCATCTTCGTGGTCGACTTCCCGTCGATCTTGTCGATGAAGTCGCCGCGCTCGACCCCCGCCTTCGCCGCCGGCGAGCCGGGGACCGCCGAGATCACGTATGCGTAACCGAAGCGGCGGCTGACGATCAGGCCGGTGCCGTTGTCGTCGGTATCGGTGAAGCTTTTGTACGTCGTCATCTGCGCGGGCGGTACGTAGTAGCTGAATTCGTCGATCGCGTCGGTGACGCCGCTGAACGCGCCGTCGAGCAGCTGGTCGGAGGTGACCGGCTCGACGTAGTTGCTGCGCACGAGATCGAAGACCTCGGTGAAGATGCTGAGCGGCCGGTAGATGCTCGTCTTCGAAGATGCCTGACCGAACAGCGCACCGCCGAGGAGCGTCATCAGAAATGCGACCGACATCGTAAGGAATGCGATTTTCTTTTTCGTCATATTCATCTCACCGCAGCCACTTCCGCGGATCTTCGGGGCGATTGTCCTGCCGCATCTCGAAATAGAGGTACGCCGGCGGGTTCTCTTCGCTCTCTGCCGTTCCTGCAATCGTCTGGCCCGCCGCGATGCGGTCACCCGCCGCCACGGAAGCCGACTTCAGGTTGCCATAGAGCGAAAACACCCGATGGCCGTGATCGAGAATGATCAAGTTGCCATATCCCTTGAACCACTGTGAAAAAAGAACTGTTCCCCTGAATACTGCACGAACCGGGGCCCCGGCAGGTGTTTCGATTTTGATTCCGTTGTTGGTCGTGAAGGTATCGAACTTCGGGTTCCGCTGCCGGCCGAAGCGCTCGACGACCTTTCCATCAGCCGGCCACGGCAGGGCTCCCTGGACCGTTCGGATGTCGAATGAGCCGGCGCCTGCGGTTTCCTGCTTCGAGAGGACCTCGATCAGGCGCTCCAGACGCCTCGCCTTCTCCTCGAGCTCCTCGAGGTGCTTCTCCGACCCATGTTCCTGGCGCTGGAGCGATGCAACGAGTTGTTCCTTCTGCGCATGGGCGGCTGCAACGGCGCGCTGCCGGTCCTCCACGACGCGGCGGACGTCCGCGATCTTCCGCTGCCGGTCCGCGAGGTCGCTGCGGCGGAGGGAGAGCTGCTCGCGCGTCGCCTGGAACCGCGAGACGGCGCGGGCGTCGCGGGTGATGAGGAAGTTCAGCATCGAGATTGCCTCGATCGGGTCGCGGCGGTCATCCATCGAAAGCAGCATCCTCAGGTAGCTCAGCTCGCCCATTCGGTAGAGAGCGGCGAGACGTTTGCCGAGGAACTTCTTCTGGCGGTCGATGCGCGGCGCGAGCTCGCCGATCTGTGCTTCGATCGCTTTCCGTTCATCGTCGAGGTGCTGTTGCGTCTCGATGGCGAGATCGAGCTCGCGTGTCCGGATCCCGAGCTCCAGATCGACCGCCTCCAGCTCCTGCTGCGCCGATTTCGACTGACGGTGTACGTCGTCGAGCTTTGCCTTCAGACGCGCGATCTCGTCGCGGAGCCGGTCGAGATCGGACGTCGATCGCGACGGCTCCGACCGCGCGGTAGTGAGCGTCATCAACGCGACGATGAACACCGCCACAACACGGCTACCGGTTCGCGTCGAGCAACGCATGTTTGGCGGCCTGCTGCTGCGCTTCCTTTTTGGACGATCCTTCGCCCCGCGCTACGAGGCGGCCGACCTTCACCTCGACGATGAACATCTTGTCGTGATCGGGGCCGACTTCGTCGATGACGTTGTATTCCGGCAGCGGCAGCCCGCTCCCCTGCGCCATCTCCTGCAGCGCGGTCTTGTAGTCGTGGAACAGCAGGTCGCGCGCGTTGATCTCCGCGATGCTCGGGGCGAACGACCGCTCGATGAGCTGTCGCGCCGACTCGATCCCGCCGTCGATATAGACGGCCGCGATCATCGCCTCGAACAGATTCGCCAGCAGAGAGTCCTTCTTCCGCCCGCCGGTCTTCTCCTCGCCGACACCGAGCCGGATCACGTCGCCCATCCCGTACTCGCGCGCTTTCGCGGCGAGGCTCGTGGCGCTCACGAGGAACGCCTTCATCTTGGAGAGCGCGCCTTCATCGAGTGCCGGGAAGTTGCGGAAGAGGAGGTCGCCGACGACGAAACCGAGCACCGAGTCGCCGAGGAACTCGAACGTCTCGTTGTGCCCGATCGCCTCCGACTTCGCCTCGTGCGAGTACGACTTGTGCGTCAGCGCACGCGTGAGGAGCTCGCGGTCGCGAAACCGGTAGCCGATGCGCTCCTCGAATTCGGAAAGATCATCGACGGTCAAGAAGCAAAAGTATAGCTGCCCCCGCTCAGCGCAGCGACGCAAGCGCGCGCTCAGCGACGACGACGTCCGGGCCGTACTCGGACCGCGGCGCGGTCTGGATGAACCGTACCAGTGCCTTCCGCGCCTCGGGGCCGTGCCCCAGTCTCTGTTCGACGAAGCCGATGTTGTACAGCGCGTCATATTGCCGCTGATCGGTCTCGACCGCACGGTGCCACGCCTGGACTGCGTCCTCGAGATCGTTGTTCCTTGCGTATACGACGCCGAGCGCGTTGAGGGCCAGCGGCAATCTTGGGTTCAAGGAAAGCGCTTTCGTCAGAAAGCTCCGCGCGGACTCCACGTTATCCCGTTTCAGCGAAAGGATGCCGAGGTTCTGGAGAGCCGGGGCATTGTTCGGATCGATCGACAGGATGCGCTCGAACTGCGCGGCCGCATCGTCGACGCGCCCCGAATCGAGCAGAGCAACGCCGTAGGCATTCAGCACGTCGGGATCGCGGGATGACTGCTTCGCCTCGAGCAGCCGCAACGCCTCGCTCGCACGACCGGACTGGCTGAGGAGCAGTGCCAGCTGCACGGCGCTGCCGTCGTTCGATGCATCACCGGCGACGACTATCTGCAGCTGCTCGATCGCCTCGGGCACGCGGTCATTCTGCTGGAGCACGAATGCCAGGAGTTCGCGGCCGGCCGCCATGTCAGGACGTTTCGCAACGACATCGCGCGCGATGTCCAGTGCCTGCGCTGCGTGATGGGTCTCGAAGGCCGAGATCACGTCGTGCATCTCGGAATCGAGTCCAACGACGTTCTTCGGGTCATCTGCCGTCGTGTATCTCTTTGCGATGGAATGCGTTCCCGACAAGTACCCGAGACCCCGGAGGTTTGTAAGCGTATCGACGTCGGCGGTACGGTTCGACGGCGCCGGCGCTTTCCACATCGAATCGAGAAGCTTGCGCGCCTCCTCCGCATCACGTCTGCGTTCGTCCCGCAGGTTTGCCAGCTCGCGCGGATCGCGGGGAAGGTCGTAGAGCTCCTCGATCGGGAGGTTGATGTACTTCTCGCCGCGATGAATGATCCCGGTCAGCGGCGCCCATCCGCGGCTGAGTTGCATCGACAGCGACTCGAAGTACGTGTCGCGAGGGACACTCGTCGCGTCGAGGAGCGATTCGCCGCGAAGCTCGGGGCTCCGCTTGCCGCCGACTGCAGCCAGAATCGTCGGCACTATGTCGATGTGGCGCACAAAGGCGGCATCGACGCTGTGCCGCAGCCCCGGAGCGACGACGACGAGCGGGACTTTGAGCGTCGACTCATATGCGAACAAACCATGCGTCCGCTCGCCGTGATCCCCGCGTGCCTCGCCGTGGTCGCCGGTGATGATCACCAGCGCATTGCGGTCCTTCGCGAGAATCGGCCCAAGCACGCGCAACAGCTCGCTATCGACATAGGAGATCTCGCCGAGATACTCGTTCTCGCGGAAGCGCGTGAAGAACGGTTCCGGTGGCGCGTACGGTGCGTGCGCGTCATAGAGATGTACCCACAGGAAGCGCTTCTTCGAGGCATTCGCCTGCCACCACTTTGCGGCTGCGTCGAGGACCGCTGAAGCCTTCCGTTCCTGCACCACGAAATCGTCCGACGCTTCGCCCTTGCCGTAGTTGTCGTCGTAGATATCGAATCCCTGGTCGAGTCCGAAGCGGCGGTCGAGCGGAAACGCGCCGACGAATGCGCCCGTGGCGTAGCCGAGCGGACGGAGCATCGTGGCGACGGTCGGGAACTTCGGGTCGAGCTTGAATCCGGCGTTGTCCCGGACGCCGTGCTGGAAGGGATAGAGACCGGTGAGGATGTTGGTGTGCGACGGCAGCGTGATCACGTTGTGCGCATGCGCGTTCACGAAGACGATCCCGCGCGCGGCGAGCGAGTTGAGGAACGGCGTCCGGACTCTCGAGTTGCCAGCAAAACCGACCGCGTCGGCCCGGAGGGTATCGATTGTGATGAGAATGACATCGCCGGCTGCAACGCGCGAACGTGTGAAATGCCGGTAAAAGAGCAACCCCGCGGCGATGATGACGACAGCAGCAATCGCGACGAGGATCGTGCGCATCTTCCGTCAGTTCGTGAGCTGCTTGCGCAACAGTGGAGCAGCGGCGCGGACTCGAGCGGGCATTGCGCGAAGCTCGCCGTCAGCAGGGTAATGCCGCAGCCCCTGTACGATCCAAAACATCGCGCCGTTCGTGTCGCCGATTGCAGCCAGGGTATCGGCAATGACCGCGTACGTGTGCGGCTCCGGAATGGCGTTGACCGCTTCGAACACGATCTTCGTTGCCGCATCGAGGCGTCGCTGCGTCGCAAGGAGCATGATGAGCGATGCATACGCGGCCGTGGCTTTCGGATAGTCCTCGATTTCCGTGTGGAACTCACGCTCGGCCTCATCGGCGCGCCCTAGGCGTGCAAGAAGATCGCCGCGGCTGAGGTGCAGACCTTCGAGCTTCGGAGGTTTCCTGTGCGAAACCTGCTCGACCGCCCGATCGATGTAGTTCAGCGCAGCGGCCATGTTGCCTCTGGTCTTCTCGATCGTGGCGAGCATCATCAGCATCGATGTCGGATCGTGCGCGCTCTGAACTGCAGCCTTCGCTTCTTCGACCGCCTTGTCGGTTTGCCCTCGGCGCAGCGCGATTCGCGCCAGGATCTGGTGCGCCTCGCCCGGTTCGATCTTCACGGCGATCTCGGCATGCTCCTGTGCTGTCTCCAGATCGCCCATCGCGAGCGCCAGGTTCGCCACGTCGTATAGAAGCGAAATCGCGCCGGGAACGTGCCGCAACCCCTCCTTGGCGGCCTCCAGCGAATCCCTTTGCCTGCCCATCTTCCAGAGGATCTTCGCCTTCAGGTCCCACAGATCCGTGATCTGACCGTTGCTTTGAAGGAGATGGCTCGTGCGCGTCAGTGCCTTCTCCTCATCGCCGTCGCGATACTCGGTGTACGCAACGCGAATGTCATGGAAGGCGCCGAGCATGTCCTTCGGATCGGGGAGCTGTTCCCCTTCTCTCGTCGTTACGGTCGAACCGACGTAGCCGAGGGCCGCGAGCTTCGCCGCCTCCTCTGGATCAATGTTCGTGGGCGGAGACGCTTGCTGCACGAACGCCTCGATCGCCGAGCGCATCTTCACGTAGGCGCGGCGGTTCGATTCGAGCGTATTGTTCTTCTCTGCCGGATCGGAGGCGAGGTCGTACAGCTCCGGCTTCGGTCCGCGGATGAAGTGGTCGTTGCCGTCGATGAGGGAGTGCAGGTCACTCCAGCCGAAGTGGAACTTCGGGTAGTACGTTTCAGCGTAGATCTGGCGGCTCGGTCCGCCCCCCAGAAAATCGAGCAGCGATTCGCCGGAGCGATGTCCAGTGGCGGGAGGCGGCGTCGCGGTGCGGTCGAGGATCGTCGGGAAGACGTCGGTCAGCCCCACCGGCGTCCTGACCGTCGTCCCGGCTTTCCGCGACGCCGGCAGTTTGACCAAGAGCGGCACCTGCAGCGCCTCGCGGTAGAGAAACATGCCGTGCTCCTCCTCGCCGTGCTGGTTCAATCCCTCGCCGTGATCGGAAAGCAGGATGATCAGCGCTTTGTCGTAGACGCCATGCTGTTTCAGGTCAGCAACGACATCGCCCACCACCGAGTCGCTGTAGGCGATCTCGCCGTCATAGTGGTTGCTGTAGCGGCTGAAATACGGTTCGGGCGGGGTGTAGGGCGTGTGCGGATCGTACAGATGAAGGAAGAAAAAGAACGGGTGGTCGAGATGCGCGTCGAGCCACTTCTGACCCGCAACCCACGTATCGTGCCCTTCGCGCTGCACACGTCCGATGACCGTTTGCCCATCGACCGGCTGGACGTCGTCGTCGAAGAAATCGAACCCGCGCGCGATGCCGGTCTCGTGGCGCAGCACGAACGCCGACACTGCGGCGCCAGTCGCGTAGCCGTTCTTCTCGAGCAACTCCTGAACGGTCGGAACCCGCGAACCGAGGCGGAATCCGACGTTGTCGCGTACGCCATGATAGCCGGGCAACATCCCGGTCAGAATCGACGTGTGTGAAGGGAGCGTGAGCGGGACCTGGCTGTAGGCCCGTTCATAAAGAATCGAGTCCGCTCGCAGCGCGTCGATGTTCGGCGTCGCGACACCGTTATAGCCATAGGCCGGAAGGTGATCCGATCGCAGCGTGTCGATCGAAATCAGCACGACGGGAGTTGTACGCGATCCAGATCCAATGAAGCCCTTCGTGCATGACATCACGAGCCACGACGCCCCGGCGGCGACCATCGCGGCGGCAAGAAGCATGCGGAACCGGTTCAGACGCATGGGGTTTGGCTCAAGCGCCCCAGATGCGCATCGGACCTTCGTTCTTCGTTTGGACCGACTGAAGCAGCTGAAGGGGAAGGATCCAATGGGCGCGTGAACGTCCCTTTGCGTTCGTGGAGGCGAGGTGACTCGCAATCTTGTGGGCGATCATCGGAGCTGCCTCGACTGAAATCCGGCCGTAATCGAGGATGACGACCGCAGGCATGGCGGCCGAGATGGCGAAGGCGCTGAGAGGGCGGCAACGCACGCCGGCGGCGCGGCACGCTTCGATCACCGTCACCTCGTCGATGTTCGGCGCCAGCCACATCGCCAACTGCAGTGCGGCGGAGCGGGTGATGCCTACCACCCGGCCAATCAGCTGCGTGCGAAGCGCGCCGGCGAGTGCGTCATACCGTTCCGTGTAGGTCTGGCGCTGCCGCTTGAGGTGCGCCGCGTACTCGCCGCGCACCAGGACCTCTTTCAGCGCGCGCTGCTCTGCCCGCGAGGGAAGCGCACCAAAGAACGACCGCACCTTTGACAGTTGCGCGATTCTCGTGCGGGTGCCGATGATGTAGCCGATCGCGATGTCTGGAGTGAGCGTCAACTCGAACGAGCCAATAGTGAGAACGACGCCGCGCGTGTCGATCATCTTCACCGACGACTCGCGTGGCGGAGTGTCGATACCAGACCCGGCGGCATTCTCGACGATCACGACACCGTGTTTCTTGGCCCACTCGATGAGCAGGAATTGGCGCGAAGGAGATAGTGACACTCCCTTCGGGCTTTGCGATGCGGCGCTCACGTAGGCGAGCCGCGCGGTTCGGTCCAGAAAGTCCGGCAACAGCCCCTCGCCGTCAACAGGATTCGACACGAGCTCGGCGCGAGCGGCACGAAGTGATCGGCGAATCAGAGGATTGAGCGGGTCTTCGACGATGACGCGATCGCTCGGATTGATCAGGGCCCGCGCTACGCAGTCGAGAGCTTGCGCCAATCCGGAGGTGATGAGGACGTTGCTGGCGTCGCAGACGATGCCGCTCACGGGCGCAACGTGATCGGCGATCGCGAGACGAAGGGCAGCGTCTCCGAGCGGGTCGGCTTCCTGTGAACGGTTCGTGCCTCGCCACTGCGCCGCGACGTAGTGAGCCCAACGATCAACCGCGAAGAGCTCGGGTGCGGGGAGCGCGCTCTCCGCATCGTCGAAGGCGTCGACCTCTTCGCCCCACGTCGAGAGCGCGAGCGGCGAGCTGCTCTCGGCCCCTCTGGGCATGGAGAACGCCGCGACGAATGTGCCCCATCCGATTTTCGACTGCAGCAAGCGCTCCGCCGTCAAACGCTCGAAGACGGCGAGAACGGTATTGCGTGACACCTCGAGATCGATCGCGAGCTGCCGAGTCGAGGGCATGCGCAGCCCGACCGGAAGGCGTCCATCGACGATCGCACCGCGCATCTGTCTGTAGAGCTGCTGTTCGAGTGCACCGCGAGATCGATCGACTCGCAGGAACGGGAAGGTGAGCTTCCAGGTCTTTTTCGGCATCGTCGCGAGGCTCTCCCTCCATCGAATCTACACGCACATGTCAGCGTCGCTGACCCACGCAGAACCGGGAAGTCGGTTTCTGTCGGAGAATTGGCTGAAATTGCCCGGCGATGTAACGCGCCGGCAAACACGACAGGTCTATTTCTTCAGCAGACTGCAGTCGAAGTTCGCCGCGTCGTTCGGATCGCCACTGCCCTTGTACTTCGCCGCCTGAGGATACCGACACAGAGGCCGGGTCATCTTCGCGTGGGCCGGTTCTTGGTCCTCGAACTTCGACGCAATGATGACCAGCGGCGCCGTGGCCCCTTCCACCCACTGCTCCAAAGACGCGTAAATGCTGTGCCGTGGGTCGTCGAACTTCAGATCGTAGGCCGCGCCAAACGAATCCGGCCCCGGGCCTCCCGAGCAGTGTTGCATGCCCGGCACCATGTAGAGTCGGATGAAAGAGTCGACGTTCTTCTGCCCCAATTTCTTGACGACGTTCTCGTAATAGTGGAGCGTGTTCAACGGCGTGATCGCCGGGTCATTCCAGCCGTGATAGAGAATTAATTTCCCTCCGCGTGCTTTGAATGGCCCGAGGTCGGGGTCCAGGGCATTCATGGCGTGCGCGGTCCGCTCATTGGCTGCTTTCAGGTCCGCGTCAACCCTGAACGTCTTATAGTCCCAATCAGGCTTTCCGAACACGAAATTGGAAAAGAAGCCGTCGGCGAAAGACGCCAAGAAACTCATGCCTGGCGCCGGGCCGGTGATCCAGAGTCCCCATCCGCCTTGACCCTCCTCGGCACCAGGCAGATAGCCGGGATAAACCACGTGCCCTTTGGAGTCTGGCATTCCAGCATAGAGCTTCTTCAGCGTGATGACCTGCGCTGCCGTCAGGCATTTGGGGGAATCCTCTCCCTTGCACTGGATCGTTGCGGGGTCGAAGTGACACCGCCGTGGATCGTCCAGAATCCCATCGCCCACACCGTCCATCAAGTCGCAGGCGGCGTTCACCGCCGCTGCGATCGTGGGGATCTTTGCCTGAGGAATGAAGCTGGCCGAATTCGCGGTCAGAACCCGAGTGTCATAAGCTCCGGCCGCGAGCAAACCTGTGAAGTCGTTCGCCGGGGCGCCAGCCAGGATTCCATCATAGTCCTCGGGGTAGCGTTGGGCTTCGATCAACGCCTGCCGCCCGCCGCCGGAACATCCGGAGAAGTATGCGCGCTGCGGAGGTTTCGAGTAATACGCCGCGATGATTGTCTTCGCCACGCGTGTCATCTCATGGATTCCGCGGTAACCGTAGTCGATGATCTTTTCCGGGTGCCCCATCGCCCAGGCCGAATCGATAGGAGACCCCGCATGGCCCGTGTCAGTTGCCGTCGCGGCGTAACCCGCCTTCACCGACATTGCGAGCTGGGCATTGTCAATTGATCCGGCGAAGCCTCCGACACCGATCCCTTCCAGCTTGCCATTCCATCCCGAGACCGGAAGCCAGACTTCGAGTCGAATATCGGAATCTGCGGTCGGTTTCGCCTTGGCTACGACGCGGCAGAACGCCGGAAGGCTCTTATATAAGTGCGACAGCTCACTGCCGCTCTTCGGTGCGGGAGGGCCGTTGAACGCGCCCTCCGCTACCATTTGGGCAAGCGTAATCGTGGTGCCGGGAATCGTTACCGCAGCCAGGCGCTCGCACGCGTCCTGGGCGTAGCCGGGCGCGCCGGACAACAGCAGCATGAGCGCCAGAGCCCATCGGGAAGGTGCTTCTGTCACCTGTCTCTCTCCTGAGTGTCGACGATGGCGATGCCCCGGCGTTAGGACTTTCCGGAGACCGATGCGACTGGGTAGCCCGCCCCGGACCCGAAGAAGCATTCGACCGAGGCGATCTTGTCACCATTGAAGCGGAAATACTCCACATTGGAGAATGACGTGCCCTTCGTGGTCCAGCAGATGTATCTCACGAATGCTTCGTCGCCATGACTCACAATCGATAGGTACTGGAAGTTCTTGATCAGGTTCATTTGATTCAGGAAACACCTTGGCTTGAACACGGAGATGGGAATGTGGTCATCGCCGGCGGGGCTGGTGAAGTTGTAGTCGTCCGTAATGACGGCGGCTGTGATGTTCCAGTCCTTCTTCTCCCAGCCCGAGTAATAGGTCTTGATGATGTCCTCTTTCTTCCTGGCAGATTCGTCCGAGTTCTCGTTCGGCCCGGCAAAAACGCTCGTGGCAGCGATGACAGCGCATGCCACAGCGAGGAGGAGGTAGTTCCAGCGCGACACTCGATTGACCGTCATGTTCACCCTTCCTTTTGCGTAATGAAGCTACAAGAGAAACCCGCCGTGTTGGCCCGGCGGGTTTCCTGACTTGAGGTTTTGAATCAGAAGGTCACGCGCGCGCCAAGACGTAAGACGCGTGGTGAGAGAAGCTCGGTGACGTGATTGCTCGCGCTGTAAGGCGTAAACGCTCCCGTCGTGGCCGACGCGCTCCCGAGCCGCGTCACGTTACGCTGCAGGATCGTATTCGAGTTGAGGACATTGAACGCGTCGATCGAGAGGGTCAAACCGGCGCGTGAGATCCGGATGTCTTTCGCAAGCCGCAGGTCGAGATCGTTGACGTTCGGGTTGCGGAACGCGTCAAGCGAGGCCGGAACGATCACGTTCTTCTGACCCTCGCCGTGGGGGGCGGTGACGCGAACGGTATAGGGCAGGGCGTAACCCTGGCGTCCGTTGAGACTGAATCCGAGCGACGACTCGATGATCGGGATCTGGTAGGCGCCGGCGACGCTGTAGGACCACTTCGAGTTGACATAGACGCCGCCGAACGAGCCGCTGCCCGTGCCCGATCCAATGAGCACCTGGGAGCCATTGCTGACGCTGCAGATGTCGCCGAGCACGTTGTTCTGGTTCGTGCCCGTGCCGGTGACGCGCTGGCAGGTCGGGTCGACGATGCCACTCGAGCTCACATGCTGGGTCCAGTTCTGGAGGGTGAAGTTGCCGCGGAGCATCCAGCGGTTTGACATCCGCTTGATCGCCGTCAGCTCCATCCCTTCATACCGCTGGGAATAGCCCGGTCGATTGCCCATGACGAAGAACCGTGGGACGGCGACACCCGAAGCGAGGTGGTACCACGGCACCGAGACGGACTGCCCATTGGGAAGAACTGCCGTGGCGTTGACGGCGTTCAGAACGTAGTCGGCGCTTGTGTATAGGTCTCCCTGCCCCTGGTGCTTCTCGGGTACGTTCCAGACGAAATCGCTCATCTTGCGGTAGGTGCCGGTGATCCCGACGCTGAAGTCGGTGAGCAGTTCGTGCTCACCGCCTAGGATCAGCTCATCGGCATGCGGTGCTTTGATACCCGAGGCCCAGCGGTAGAACGACGTAAAGTTCCCCGGATTCGAGGGGTCGATCGAGGTCGCACCGATAAGGCCGTAGTTGAAATCGATTTCGTTGCGCTGAGCGATGTTGTCGTGATTGAGGTCGTTGAAGTAGTAGTACTCGTAGGCGGGTGTCCCGCCTGCTGAGGCCGGGTTGACGTAGACGCTATCCATCTGGTCGGTGTACCGGTTGTACGCGGCGCGCAGCAGGGTGTTGCGGTTCGCTCCGACCGAGTAGGTGAGTCCGATTCGAGGCGCGATGCTCTTGAACTTGAGATCTCCCGAGGCGCCATAGGCCGCTGTCGGCATGAGATCGGGGATGACTGGGTTGGCCACGGCGATGCCGGCAGTGTTGTTGCCGACCTGCTGGTCGTAGCGAAGGCCCGCTTGCACGGTCAGGTTGCCCATCATCACCGTGTCGCCAAGGTACACATCGTTCGTCTTGTCGGAGATGAAATTGCTCGGGAATCGCGGGAACGCCACCATGCCGGTATCGTGGCCGTCGCCGACGCCGGAGCCGTAGTTGTAGACGTACTCACCGCCCGGCCAGTAGCTTGCGCCGGTGACCCTGGCGGTGCGATGACCGACGCCGAACTTCAGCTCATGGCTGATCGTGCCGGCAGTCACGAATGCGGAGCCGTCGACGCGGTACTGCGTCTGCGGACGGATGGAGATGGCGTTTACATAGCTGCGGTGCCACGCACCGTCGCCCGTCGGTGACAAGTCGCGATAGGCCGGAAGCGAGTTGACGCCGCACGCGAATGTCGTGCAGCCGGCGCCATTGTCGGCGATGAGCTGGAAACCGCCCTGGACCTTTGAGTAAAGACCGGTCAGGTACAGGTTCGATCCGACGATCTGGGTGTCTTCGATCTTCCACAGTGTGGGATCGGTGAGGCTTCCCGTGCCGTGGGCATACGCGTTGTTCTGGTTCCACCCCGTCTCGGGGAGCCGCGTGGCGCTGACGTTGCGGCCGAGCTTGATCTTGGCGCCGTACTGGTCGACGGCGGTGAGACTGTTCGACGCGATCGGCTGGGCATTCAACTTCAGGTTTTCATTCTTCAGCGTGGTGCGGTCCTGGAAACGGTCGCCGGAGGCGAGAACCGAGGTGGTGAGAATATTGATGGCCTGCTTTCCGAACGCCCCCCAGAACCACAGCTTGTCCTTGATGATCGGGCCGCCGATCTCGGCGCCGTCATCATTGATTCTGTTGATCTGGTTGGCGCCGGTGAGATAGCTCTGAGCCTCCGATGGGATCTTCGGCGCAGCCTGCCACGCCTTGCGGGTCTGGAAGGCACGGCTCGAGCCCTTGATGTCGTTCGTCCCGCGTTTGGTGACCATATTGATCTGCACGCCGGGAGTCATGATGCGCGGATCGCTACCGCCGGTGGTCAGCTGCATTTCCTCGAATGAATCGAAGTCGTAATACGAGGGGGACGATCCGGTCGCCGAGAAGTCGGTGATGTTGACGCCGTCGACGTTCCAGGTCGATTGGCCGCTGCTCGTCCCCTTCGAGACGTAAGCCGACTGCTGGCCGGAATTGTTGCCGCCGATGTTCATGCGGTCCATCTGGACGCCGGGCGTCTGTTGCAAAATGACCCACGGGTCGCGAGCGGTCGGTATCTTCTCGAGCTCGACCTTCGAGACGTCGGCACCAGTACCAGCCTTACGGACGTCTAGAAGCGGCGCCTCGGCGGTGACGGTGATCGACTCCGTCGCCGCTGGATTCAGCGTCATCGTGACATCGGCGTTTCGGGCGATGTTTACCGAGACGCCGTTGCGCGTGGCCGTTCCGAATCCCTCCAGCTCTCCCTTGACGCTGTAAGTTCCCGGTGAGAGGTTGAGAAAGCGGAACGAGCCGGTGGTGTCCGTAACGAATGTCTGCGGAGCGCCGACTCCGGAGAGGGTGACGGTTACGCCGGGCAGGACGGAGCCGTCTTTCGCCTGGACCTTGCCGTAGATGTTGCCCGTCTGCAATTGCGCGAACAACGGGCCTGCGACGAGCGTCGCAGCGACGAGGATGAATAAGAAGGGTATGGTTCGTCGGTTCATAGATCTCCTTTCTCCCATTTCATGCTTGGCCGCAGAGTGCAGCGCAGGCGCCAAGGAGCGTGCAGAGCTCTATGTGCAATGAAGCAATGGAATTAGGTCGCTTCCCGACGCTCGCGAAGAAGACCGATTTTTCAACTGCTTGAAGTTTCCGCTGCTGCTCGGAGCGCGATTGGCGAGACGAAGGAGCCAATATGCCGTTCGCGCGAATGGCCATTAACCTTCGCGCCCCCTCCTCTTCTCCTTTCCGATTCGTAACAGCGGAGCCGGTTGGCCGGCGCAGAAAACATACATACTAGTTGGTATGTTGGCGCGCGCTACCCGGGGAGGAAGAAAGAGGCACGAGCGCGATCCTCAGCGCACCCGAGAACGTCTCGTGAGGTCGGCATTCCAGGAGGTTTACAGGTCGGGCTTTCAGAGTGCCAGCGTCGACAACATCCTGGCGTCGACGGCGGTCACCAAAGGAGCGCTCTACCACCATTTCGACAGTAAGGAATCGCTGGGACACGCCGTCATCGATGAGGTCATCGCCGGAATGGGTAGAGATAAGTGGCAGGTGCCGCTGGCCACTTGCGCCGACCCCATCGAAACTCTGATCGGCATCGTGGAGGGCTCGTCACTTCGGCCCGCGGACATACGGGGCGGCTGTCCGCTGAACAATCTGGCCCAGGAGATGTCGCCCTTGGACGAGCAATTTCGCAAGCGTCTGGCAAGAGAGTTCCGGGTCTGGCGGGAAGCCATCGCCGCGGCGCTTTCGCGGGGGCAGTCGGAAGGCACGGTCCGTCGCGACCTCGATGCCGGGGAGACCGCCGGGTTTCTCGTCGCGGTGTACGAGGGGTACGTCTCGCTGGCAAAGACCGCCCAGGACGCCAAAGTCCTGAAAGAGGGCATTCGAAACATCACCAATTGGCTCGATTCTCTCCGAAATGTAAAGAAGGTTTCGAGCCGCGCAAGGAAGGGACGCAATGTTCAAAGATAAACTTGCCGCCCGTGCGTTGCTGGTCGCAGGAGCGGTTCTGCTGTTGGGAGCCTCGCAGCCCCCACACGCGCATGACGATGCGACTCCGTATCCCCGCATGGCGCCACTCGATCAGTACCTCATCGCAGATCGTGACGCCGAGATTGCCCTGGCACGCACGGCAGCTCCCGACTCCGTCTCCCGTGATGCGACGATTCTCATTCTAGGGCGGCATGGGTATGAGAGCGCGGTTCAAGGAAGAAACGGTTTTGTGTGTGTCGTGCAACGGGCATGGATGGGCCCATTCGAACATCCGGAGTTTTGGAACCCCAAGAACCGATCTCCGGTCTGCTTCAACCCACCCGCCGCCCGATCCGTGCTGCCTGGCGTGCGGATGAGAACGGAATTGGTTTTGGCGGGGTTGCCCAAGGCGCGGATCATCGAAGCGCTGAAGGCTGCATATACCAAGAAGAAGTTACCCGCGCTGGAACCCGACGCCATGTCGTACATGATGTCGAAGGCTGCGTACCTCACCGACAGTGGCAGCCACAATCTGGCCCACCTGATGTTCTTTGCTCCACTCGGAGCGAAGTGGGGCCAGGACCTGCCCGGCTCTCCCGCATTGACTCTACAGACGGCTCCCGTCGACCCATTCACTGTCCTGATGGTTCCTGTAGGCCGATGGTCGGATGGGACATCCGCCCCCGTACCCTAATGGCCGCGAGGATGCCACGGTGATGCGTGTCGTCATTCTGGCGCCGGCGATGTCGGAGGTTCTCGACATCGCCGGCCCATTCGAAGTGTTCGCAACCGCGAACGAGCTGGCGCCGAAGCCCCTATACAAGGTGGAGCTGTACGCGACGACGCCCCAGCCGTGGGTCCGCACGACGTCCGGCCTCGAGCTTCCGGCCGCTGGCACGTTCCGCGACATTCGCGGCGCAATTGACACGCTGCTGATCGGCGGCGCTGGGGCGGCCGGCGTCCGTGATGCTTGTAACGATGCCGAGCTCCTTGGCCTCATCATCCGTTCCGCTGGGACCGTTCGCCGTATCGGGTCGATCTGCACCGGAGCTTTCGTTCTGGCGGCGAGCGGACTTCTGAACGGGCGGCGAGCGACGACACACTGGTCGAAGTGCGACGAGCTTGCTCGCAGGTATCCCGATGTTCGCGTCGACCGCGACGCCACCTACACCGTCGACGGCAAGTTCTTCACCTCAGCCGGAGTGACTGCCGGCATCGATCTGGCGCTCGGATTGGTCGAGCAGGACGCTGGCGTGAAAGTCGCGGCCAGGGTGGCACGCGAGCTCGTTCTTTATCTGCGGCGCCCTGCCGGCCAGTCGCAGCTGAGCGCGTCGCTCACGTTGCAGATCGCCGACCGGACGGCATTGCGTGAACTTCAGACGTGGATACTTGACCATCTGCGCGAACCGATCTGTGTGTCCGCTCTCGCAGACCGCTGCGCGATGAGCCCGCGGCATTTTGCCCGGGTTTTTCTTCGCGAGACCGGCATGACGCCGGCCCGATTCGTCGAGCGCCTTCGCGTCGAGAGCGCGTGCAGACGTCTTAAAGAGAGCGCCGATACCGTCGACCAGATCGCCGCCTGTTGCGGTTTCGGCAGCGCCGACTCCATGCGTCGCGTCTTCGTCCGCGTACTTGGCAGCACGCCCACCGACTTCCGCTCCGACCGTCAGCGCAGCGCCGCGAGAGCCTGCGCCGCCTTGTCGATATCCGGGCCGTAGCGCTCGCGCGGCGCGGTGTGGATGAACTGCGAAAGGGCGCGCTTCGCCTCCTCACGGTGGCCGGCGCGCGTCTCCACGAGCGCGATGTTGAACAGGGCGTCGTATTGACGCGGGTCGACGGCGACGGCACGATTCCAGTAGTCGACCGCCTCTCCCAGTTGGCCGGCGTCCGCATACGCGACGCCGAGCGTGTTCAGCGCGTTCGGCAGCCGCGGATTCAGCGCCAGCGCCCGGTTCAGGTAATCCATCGCGCGGGCGCGATCATCCCGCCGCAATGCCGAGATCCCGAGGTTCTGCAGCGCCGGCGCGTTGTTCGGATCGATCTCCAGGATGTTCTGGAAGATCCCGTCGGCCTCGGCGAACCGCCCCATGTCGAGGAACGCGACGCCGTACGCATTCAGAAGGTCGGGATCCTTACCCGCCGCGTGCGGCTGCAGCAGCGCGACCGCCTTATCGGGATGCCCCGTCTCGCAGTAAAGCAGCGCGAGCGAATCGAGGTTGTCGGTGTTCGAGGCCGGATCCTTCACGATCGTCTCGAGCTCGTGGATCGCTTCCGGCACCCGCTCGTTCTCCTGCAGCATGAACGCATAGATCTCGCGTCCGGCGATCATGCCGGGCCGCTCGGTCACGACTTCACGCGCCAGCTCCAGCCCCCGCTGCGGCTGATGGCGCTCGAACGCGTCGATGGCGTCGTGCATCTTGCTGTCGAGTGCGACGAGGTTCTTCGGATCATCCGCCTCGGTGAAGTTTTTCTTCCCGCCGCCGGAGCCGGAGATGTAGCCGAGGCTGCGCAGCTTGGCCACCGTGTCGGCGTCGACGGTGCGCGTTCCCGGCTCGATCTTCATCGGCTCCAGCAGCGCTCGCGCCGCTTCGACGTCGCGGCGCCGTTCCTCGCGGAGGTTGTTCGTCTCGTGCGGATCGCGCGGGAGGTCGTACAGCTCAGGAATCGGGAGGTCGATGTACTTCTCGCTGTTATGAATGATGCCGGTGAGCGGCGCCCATCCGCGGTTCAGCGAAGCGGAGAGCGACTCGAAGTAGCTGTCGCGCGATCCGATTGCCGCGGTCAGCGGTGCGCCGCGAAGGTTCGCCGGCGGGTGACCTCCGACCGCCGCGAGGATCGTCGGCACGATGTCGACGTGGCGTACGTAACCGTTCTCGACGCGATGCGCGAGCCCCGCGCCCGCGACGATCAGCGGAATCTTCAGGGTCGACTCATATGCGAAGAGCCCGTGCGTCAGCTCACCGTGATCGCCAAGCGCCTCGCCATGATCGCCCGTGACGATCACCAGCGCGTCAGGATCGGCCTGCAGGATCGGAGCGAGCTGCGCGGTGAGCTGGCTGTCGACGTAGGCGATCTCGCCGAGGTACTCCTTGCCTTGATACTCGCTCTTGAACGGCTCGGGAGGATCGTACGGCGCGTGCGGATCGTAAAGGTGGACCCACAGGAAGCGCTTCTGGTGATCGTGGCTCTGCCACCAGCCCGCGGCAGCCTTGAGCACGGCCTCGGCACGGCGCTCCGGGACGATGAAGTCGACCGTCGACTGCCCTTTGCCGTAGTTGTCGTCGTAGGTATCGAAGCCCTGGTTCAGACCGAAACGCGCGTCGAGCGGAAACGCGCCGACGAATGCAGCGCTCGTGTAGCCGAGGGGCTTGAGCAGCGTCGCCACGGTCGGCGTCTTCGGGTCGAGCGTGAAGCCCGCGTTCTCGCGGACGCCGTGCTGGAAGGGATAGAGGCCCGTGAGAATGTTCACGTGCGAAGGCAGCGTGATGACGTTGTGCGCGTGCGCGTTCATGAAGACGATCCCGCGCGCCGCCAGCGAGTCGAGGAACGGCGTCTTGACGTTCGAGTTGCCGGCGAATCCGATCGAGTCGGCGCGCAGCGTGTCGATCGTGACGAGGATGACGTCGCGCGGCGCGACCTTCAGATCGGACGGCGTTTCCCGCCGGTGACAACCGATCAGCACCACCACGAGAACGACGAAGACGACCTTCTTCGCCATCACTTCATGAGACGCGCGAGCACCGGCATCCGGCGCAACTCGGGATCCTGCGGGTACTTCTGCAGTCCCTGCGCGGCCCAGTACAGCGCGCCGTTCTCGTCACCCATCGCCTTCAGGGTATCCGAGATCAGCGCATAGGAGTGCGCCTGGGGCGCGGCCTTGACGACCTCGTAGATGAGATTCGTCGCTTCGTCGACCCGCCGCTCCGATGTCAGCAGGAGAACGAGCGACGTGTATGCGCGCGGATCGCTGGGGAAGTCGGTGATCTCGCTGCGGAACTCGTGCTCCGCCTCGTCATTGCGGCCGAGGCGCGCGAGGACGTCGCCGCGCGTGAGGTGCAGCTCCTGAAGCCGCGGCGGACGCTTGCGTGCGACCCGTTCCGCGACCTGGTTCAGGTAGTCGAGCGCACCGTTGAGATCTCCGGTGTCCTTCGAAAGCGACGCGAGCGTCATCAGCGCCGGAGTCGGATCCGACATCGCGCCGATCGCGGCCTTCTCTTCCTGGATCGCCTGCGTGCGATTGCCCTCGGCCGCATAGATGCGTCCCAGGATTTCATGCGCGCGCCCCGGCTCCATCTTCATGGCGATCTCGACGTGCTCTTTCGCCGTGTTGTAGTCGTTCAAGGCGAGCGCGCTCGTCGCGACGTCGAACAGCAGCGCGATGGACGTCGGCGCGTGCCGCAGCCCTTCTTTCGCCACCGCCATCGCCTCGGCCTTTTTCCCGAGCTTGTCGTAGATGTTGAACTTCAGATCCCACAGATCGGTGATCTGCGCGTTGTCGGCGAGGAGCTGATTCGTCAGCCGCAGCGCGGCGTCTTCCTTCCCGTTGCGGTACCACGTGTAGGCCTGCCGGATCTGATTGAAGACACCGATCGTCGTCTTCGGGTCAGGGAGGTTCTGTCCTGCGTGCGTATCGACGGTCGATCCGACGTAGCCGAGTGCCGCGAGCTTCGCCACATCCTCGGGGTCGATGTTCGTCGGCGCCGCCGCTTCGCGGATGAAGGGCTCGATCGCCTCGCGCATCCGGACGTACGAGCGGCGGTCCTGGTCGAGGACGTTCTTCTTCTCGCCCGGATCGCTCGACAGGTCGTACAGCTCGGCCTGCGGCGCACGGATGAAATGCTCGTTGCCTTCGATCAGGGAGTGGAGGTCGCTCCAGCCGAAGTGGAAACGCGGATAGAACGTTTCGGAGTAGATCGGCCGATCCCCTCCCCCATTGAGAAACGCCAGCAGCGACTCGCCGGTGTGATGTCCGGCGGGCATCGGCGTGGCGGTCTGCTGGAGAATCGTGGGGAAGACGTCGACCAGCTCCACCGGCGTCTTCACGGTCGCTCCGTGCTGCGACTCGCGCGGGAGCTTCACGATCAGCGGCACCTGCAGATCCTCACGGTAGAGGAAGATGCCGTGTTCCTCTTCGCCGTGCTCGTTCAGCCCTTCGCCGTGATCGGACAGGAGAATGACAAGCGCGCGATCGTAGACTCCGGACTGCTTCAGCTTCGCGATGAGATCGCCGACCACCGAGTCGGCGTATGCGATCTCGCCGTCGTACTTGTTCTGGTAGCGGCTGAAGAACGGCTCCGGCGCGGAGTACGGCGTGTGCGGATCGTAGAGGTGGAGGAAGAAGAAGAACGGCTTTCCGCTCTGCGCGTCGAGCCAGCTCGTCGCCGCCTGAAGTGTCTCCGCACCCTCCCGCTGCACGCGTCCGATGACCTTTGACGGTCCGATCGGCTCGACCTGATCGTCATAGAAGTCGAACCCGCGCGCAATCCCGGTCTCGCGACGCAGCACGTACGCCGAGACAGCACCGCCGGTCGCGTATCCGTTTTTCTTGAGGACCTCCTGCACCGTCGGGATCGAGGTCGCGAGGCGAAAGCCGACGTTGTCGCGAACGCCATGGTCCGACGGCAAGAGGCCGGTGAGAATCGACGTGTGCGACGGCAGCGTGAGCGGCACGTGGCTGTACGCGCGCTGGTAAAGGATCCCATCCGCGCGCAACGCGTCGATGTTCGGCGTCGACACGGCGCTGTAGCCGTACGCCGGGAGGTGATCCGAGCGCAGCGTATCGATCGAGATCAGGATGACCGGCGTCGAGCTCGACGCTCCCGGCAGCGCGGTGCGCCGCCAGACGAAAAAGCCGGCCGACGCAACGATGACCGCAGCGATCGCGATGAGAAGGAGACGGGAGCGAGTCATGGAAGGCGATGAGGGAAGAGATTCCTCGAACCTCTTCCCTCAGATTTGGACGTTACTTCTTCGGCAGAGCGTCGAGCATCTGCTTCGCGTCTTTGGCGTCGCCCGAGTCGGGCGCCAGCGAGATCACCTGCTGGAAGTCGGCGCGCGCGTCGGCGGTCTGCTTCAGCTGCGCGTGTGCCAGGCCGCGGTAGTAGTACGCCTCCGCGCGCTTCGGATCGAGGTCGACCGCCTTCGTGAAGTACGTGATCGCGTCGGTCGGATTCTTCTTGTTGAGGAAGAGGATTCCGACGTTCGTGTAAACGGTCGGATCGGTGATCGTGCTCGGCGGCATCTTGTCGAGCAGACCCTTCGCCTGATCGAGCTGGCCGTTCTCGAGGTAGAGGTTCGCGAGGAGGATCTGGCGCTGGCTCTGATTCGCGTCCGGCGTCGTCCAGGGATCGGCCGTGTTCAGCTTCTCGAGCGTCGAGATGGCGTGCGGAAGGTCGCCCGCCTTGTAGTACGCCTGAGCCATCACTTCCTGCACCTGAACACGGACCGTCTTCACCTTGTCGTTGTCGGGCGGAATCATCGGGAGAGCCTTCTCGAGGTCCGCGGCTGCCTTCGCAGCATTCGCCTTCACGTCTGCAGCAGTGACGGCGCCGCCGGCCGGATTCGGGTCACCGGCCTTCACCTTCAGGAGGTTCTGCGCCTCGTCGATCGCGTCGACACCTTCCTTCGGAATGAGCGGGCTCGCCGTCGCGACCGGGGCGGCTTCCTGCTTCACTTCCGGAGCCATCTCTGTCTTGATCGGCGGGAGCCGCTGAATCTCGCTGACGTTGGCCGTGCCGCGGCTCGTCTGATAGCCGGCAGCGGTGATGTCGACGTTCCACAGGCCGTTCACGAGGCCGAGAGCGCTCCAGCGTCCGTTCTTGTCAGTCGTCGAGACGATCGGCTTCGTGCTCCCGTCGGGAAGCGCGACCGTTACCGTCGCGTTCGCGATCGGCTTGCCGGTCGCCTTGTCGACAACTTGTCCTCCGAGGCGGCCGGTGCCGCGGACCTGCGCCATCGCGGTGACCGCGAGAGCGAGCGCGGCGATGAACGCCGTCATGTAGGTAGTGAATCTGCGCATGAATCCTCCAAATGGATCAGTTTCGTTCGCCGGGTGAGAACGCGGTCGAAAACGCGTGTCTTCCAGACGATATCAAACGAAAAAGCCCGCTGGGGTCTCCCCCAGCGGGCTTCCGGTGATACCGGTGGACTGATTTAGAAGCTGAGGCGGGCGCCGAGGCGGAACACGCGCGGCGACTGCAGCTCCGTGATGTGGTTCGACGTCGAGCGGTTCAGGCGCGTGACATCGCGCTGGAGAACCGTCTGGTCGTTGAGGATGTTGAACGCGTCGACCGACAGCGTGAGGCCGAGACGCTGGATGTGAAGGTCCTTCTGGAGGCGGAGGTCGACTTCCGTCAGGTTCGGGTGACGGAACGTATCGGTCTGGTTCTCAGCCAGGAGGTACTTGAAGCCTTCGCTCGTGCTGACACGGTAGGCATACGGAATCGCGTAACCCTGACGACCGGTGATGTTGAAGCCGAGGCTCGTCTCGATGACCGGGATCTGGTACGCGCCGGTGAGGTTGTACGCCCACTTCGAATTGATGTAGACGCCGCCCTTGGCACCGCTGCCGCTGCCGGAGCCCTGGAGGACTTCGACGTCGTTGCAGGTGCTGCAGCCGGACGAAACGCGCTGACGCGTCGGGTCGATGACGCCCGAGGAGCTGACGTGCTGCTTCCAATCCTGCAGCGTCAGGTTGCCGCGGAGCATCCAGCGGTTGGACATGCGCTTCGTGGCGGTGAACTCGAGGCTCTTGTAAGTCTGGTAGTAACCTGGCCGGTTGTTGACGACGTAGTACGTCGGCGCATCGACTCCCGACGCGAGGACGTAGTACGGCAGCGAAACCTTCGAACCGTCGGGCATCGTCGCGGTCACGGGCGCGTGGGCGACGTAATCAGCGGAGGTGTAGTAGTCACCCTTGCCCTGGGTCTTTTCCGGCTGGTTCCAGAGGAAGTCGTTGAGCTTGCGGTACGTGCCGTTCACGCCGAAGCTGAGATCGGTGACCACTTCGCGCTCCATGCCGAGCACGAACTCGTCGGTCGTCGGAGCCTTGACGCTCGAGCCCCAACGAACGATCTGATTGGCCGTGGTGGTCTTGTTCGGGTCGATGCCGGCCCAAGCCACGAGATTCGTCAGATCGATCTCGTTCGGCTCCGCGATGTGATTCGAATTGAGATCGTTGAAGTAGTAGTAGAGGTAGTTGTACGCACCCGGCGAAACACCGTAGACGGTGGAGCCACCGAGCTGGTCGTCATAACGGCTGTAGGAGGCACGCAGCAGCGTCCGCTTGTCGGCGCCGAGGGTATACGTCAGGCCGACGCGGGGGTCGATGTTGTGCCACTTCAGACCGGAGATCGTGTTCCAGGAGATCGAGGGGAGAATCGACGGAGCCGCGGAGTTCGCAGCCACGGTGCCGCCTTGGACGGAGCCCTTCTGCTGGTCCCAGCGGACGGCGGCCTGCAGGGTGAGGTTGCCGAGCATCATCGTGTCGCCGGCATAGAGGTCGTTGGTCTTCACGCTGTACGTGAAGTCGACCGGACGGAGGAGGTAAACACCGCCGGTGCCGTCACCGAAATCGACCGTGTACTGGTTGCCCGGCCAAACGGATACCGACCGGACCTTCGCGTCGCGGTAGCCGGTGCCGAACTTCAGCTCGTGGCTGAGGTTTCCGGTGCTGAAGAACGAGGATCCGTCAGCGCGATACTGCGTCTGCGGACGGACGGTGAAGTAGCTGAGGTACGAACGCTGGGCCTGGAAGTTAGTGTCGAAGTAGGCCGGAAGAGTGTTGAGGGCGCAGGTGAGCGTGTCGCAGTTGACGCCGTTGTTGGCGACGAGCTGGAAGCCGCCCTGCACCTTCGAGAAGAGGCCGGTGAGGTAGAGGTTCGGTCCGAAGATCTGGGTGTCTTCAACCTTCCACATCGTCGGGTTGGTAAGGCTGCCGGCGGAGTCGCCCGTGTAGACGTTCCGCTGGTCCCACGCCGATGCCGGCGAGCGGCCCGGTCCGACGTTGCGGCCGATCTTGATCTTCTCGCCGTACGTGTCGACGAGCGCGAGGCTGTTCGAAGCCGTCGGCTGCGCGTTGAGCTTGAGGTTCTCGTTCTTGAGATGCGTCTTGTCGAGGAAGCGGCTGCCGTTGCCGAGGAGCGTCGCGGTCAGAAGGTCGATCTTCTGGTCGGCGTACGCACCCCAGAACCATAGCTTGTCCTTGATGATCGGTCCGCCAACCTCGGCGCCCATCTCATCGATCTTGTCGATCTGGTTGACGTTGGCGAGATAGGCCGACGCTTCGCTCGGGATGCTCGGCGTCGCCTGCAGTCCCTTGCTGCTGTGGAAGAAGCGCGCGGAGCCCTTGATGTCGTTCGTGCCGCGCTTCGTGACCATGTTGAGCTGCACGCCCGGGGTCTGGATGCGCGGGTCGACGCCGCCCGTCGTGATCTGCATTTCTTCGAACGAGTCGAAGTCGTAGTACGTCGGGGACGAACCGAGCGCGCCGACGTCCGTGATGTTGACGCCGTCGACGTTCCAGGTCGACTGGTCGGAGGTCGTGCCCTTGCCGACGTAGTTCGACTGCTGGCCCGACTCGTTGCCGCCGACGTTGATGCGGTCGATCAGCACGCCGGGGGTCTGCTGGAGGATGACCCACGGGTCGCGGCCCGACGGGACTTTCTCCAGCTCGACCTTCGTCACGTCAGCGCCGGTACCGGCCTTACGGACGTCGAGCAGAGGCGCTTCGGCCGTGACGGTGATCGACTCAGCCGCCGCCGGGTTCAGCGTCATCGTGACGTCGGCGTTGCGGCCGATGTTCACGCCGATGCCGTTACGGGCGGACGTTCCGAATCCCGCAAGATCCGCCTTGAGGTTGTACGTCCCAGGCGAGAGGTTGAGGAAGTGGAACGAACCCGTGGCATCTGTGATGAACGTCTGCGGAGCGCCGGGACCGGTCAACGTGACCGTGACGCCGGGAAGCGCCGAGCCGTCTTTCGCCTGGGTTTTGCCGAAAATATTACCTGTCTGCATCTGCGCGAATCCGCTCACGGCAAAGAGCGAAACGAGCAGCGCGGTACCTATAACCGCGAGAAACTTTGTGGAGGGGCACCGTTTCATATCGGCTCCTTTCGGTTGGATGAAAAGACGTTACGACGAACACTACTGCAGATCGGCCGCCGAATGCCACCGACGCTGCAAAGTCTTTCCAAGGTTGAAGTTAGCTATTTTTTGATCACTCTACGTTGGGGTAGGAATTCAATCAGTCGTAAACCCGATGACCAATCGTTGAATCCTGATGGAACCATTCCCGGTCCCGAAGCGGCGTGAAGCATACATCAATGTGACCGAAAGGTGAACGGTTGGGGGTCCAACGGTTAACGCCCGGTGTTGAGACGGATCGTCACATCGTTCTCACCCGCCGAGACGTTGACGACGACCGGAGCCTCCCCCACTCCGACGGAATCGAGCAGCGCGGTGAGGTCCTCCTCCCGTTTGTACGGCCAGAATTCGTAGTGGCCGGCCGGAATCGAACCAAAGTGTGCCTCGCCGTCGAAACCGGTGCGGAACTGCACGTCGCCGATTCGCTCGAGCTCGTGCGCGACCGGCTCCGGAATCAACTCGCCGTTGTATCGCAGGAGGAAGTTCACGTCGGGAATGGTCGCTCCGCGAGTGCTCAGGGTCCGCACGCGGAGCGAAGATGCCGCCGGCGCGATTCGTATCGTGACCGGTTCGGACGAGGCTTCGTCGATCGGCGCACGGAAACGGTGGATCGCCAGCGAACCGTCGCTCGGGAGCACGTAGACGGTCGATGCCCCTCCACCGGGAGTGGCGATCGTTGCCTTTCCGTCGACTCTGCTCAACGTCTTCGCGCGCGTCTTCCCATCAACGACGCAGAGGACCTCGGCGCCGGCGATCGGCGTGCCGTCACTCTGTTCGATGATGAGATCGCGCGGGTATCCCTCGCTCAACGTGAGCTTCACGTCGTCATTCGAGACCCGCTCCGGGTCGTGGAAGAGATAGCCGGATGCCGAGACGCTAACGAGCTGCTCACCCGGCGCGACCCCGTCGAATGCGAAACGACCTTGCGAATCAGTCCGATCGCGTACCGTTCCTTTTCCTTCGCCGATGTTCGTGTCGATGAGCGTGACGATCGCTCCGTGAATCGGCCTTCCGTGTCCGTCCGCGACGACACCTTTGACGGTGCGACCGGGCAACCTCACGGTCGCGGCCGGATTCAGATTCTGCAGACGCATGATCGGCACGGCGCCGGACGCTGCATCCACCGTCACCTCGAACAGGCCGTGGAGGTCCCAGATCGGCGTGTCGATGACGCCATCTGCGTTCGTCGTGACGTTGCTCTGCCACTGCCCATCCATGCTCTCGATTTTCACGCCGGCATTGACGACCGAGCGGTCGCCTCGAAAGACACGAAGCTGAGAGCGATGAGCCGGCAATTCGATCTCGACGTCCCGAACGTCGCCTTCCGTCACGACCGCTTTGGCGCTGGCGTGCTGCAGCGGTTCCGAGCCGTCGACAAGGATGAGGTACGAGCCGCGCGCGAGATCAGGGATGACGATGTCACCCTTGTTCTCCACTCTCCGGCGGACGATCCAACGCGTTCGCGCGTCCTCTCTCAACATCCCGACGCTGAGTGCAGTCGCGTGTTGTCCTTGCCCGCGATGAAGGTGAACGCGCACCGTCGCGCCGCGGTCGAGCGCGATCGGCGGAAGAGTGACACTCCGACGCGCGTGCGGAACGGGCACGACGACGGTGCCGAAGCCGCGCGCTGAAACGATCAGATCCGCCGGCCACTTACTGACCGGCATGACGGTGAAATGACCCTGGTTGCTTGAAGTCGTCTTCTGAGAAACATCCCACTCGACGGTCGCTCCCGCGATGGGAGAGCCGCCGGTCGTCCTGATGTCGCCGCTCAGGATGAGCGCCGCTGCGAGGATGGGTGCGAGCACGTTTGCCTCCTATGGGTCGTTCAGGGAAGTTGTGATCGCCCGGCGATGGCGATCAGCGAGTGTTGTTTCGAGAGGTAGAGTGCGACTTGGCGGCGGGTTGCACCGAAGCGACGGCGACCGCCGGCGTGACGGCGTTGATCGATGGCGTATGTTCAATCTCCACCGACGCCACGGTCCAGTTCTCCACGTAACCGGGGTTACAGGGCCGCGGCGGATCAGGAATCGCGCAGCCGTCGGTCGTGAAGATGCAGCCGTCGGTCGAATAATTGACGAGCTGGCAATCCCACCAACCAGTGCCGTTGTCCGCACAATCCCTGCAGGCGAAGACGGGTTGAGACAGCATCACGGCAAAAACCAGAGCACCAAGAATCCGGGCTATCCGCATAGGTTCTCCTTTACGCCGGGCGATCGAGAGGATGGTACAACGGATTACATCCGGCGTAATGGACGTGTTGCCTGACGTACTGGCGGACTGAACGTTACCGCAGCGAGGCCAGCAGGCGCTCCGCCTGCGCAATGTCGGCGGCGTACTGCGACCGCGGCGCGGTACGAATGAAGCGCGCGAGCGCATCGCGCGCGTCGGCAGCGTTCCCCGCCTTGGCCTCGACGATGCCGATGTTCAGCAGCGCGTCGTATTGACGCGGATCGATCTGTACCGCGCGGTTCCACGCATCGACCGCATGCGCGAGATCGTTCTGGCGCGCGTAGGCCACGCCAAGGGTGTTCAGCGCCAGCGGTAAGCGCGGATTCAATTCGAGCGCGCGGTTCAGATAGGTCATCGCGCCTCGCACGTCGTCCTCGCGCAGCGACAGGATGCCGAGGTTCTGCAGAGCCGGCGCGTTGTTCGCGTCGAACGAGAGAATGCGCTCGAACTGCGCGCGCGCTTCCGGCGCCCGTCCCATATTGGACAACGCGACGCCGTACGCGTTCAGCACGTCGGGGTCTTTCCCGTTGGCGATCGGCGACAACAGCTCGACCGCGGCCTCGGCGTGATTCGTCTCACATTCGAGCAGCGCGAGCTGCACTCGATCGGAAACGGGAGACGACGGCTCACGCACGATCGTTTCCAGCTGTGCCATCGCGTCGCCGACGAGATCGTTCTGCTGCAGCATGAAGGCGAGGATCTCGCGGCCAGCGATCATGTTCGGACGCTCCGCCACGATCTCGCGCGCGAGTTGCAGTCCGCGCGCCGGATTGTGGTGCTCGAACGCGTCGATGGCGTCGTGCATCTTGCCGTCGACGCCGATGAGCGCTTTCGGATCGTCGGCCGGCGTGTAGTCGCTCTTCGACGGAGCCGCGCTCGCGATGTACCCGAGGCTGCGCAAACGCGCGGCCTCCTCCTCCGAGACCGCCCGTCGCGGCTCCGTCGAGGTTGCGTGCATCGTCGCGAGCAGCGACCGCGCCATCTCCACGTCACGGCGACGCGAGTCCGCGAGATTCGTCAGTTCCTTCGGATCGGTCGGAAGGCTGTACAGCTCCGGGATCGGAAGCTGGATGTATTTCATCCCTTCGTGGATGACGCCGGTGAGCGGCGCCCATCCGCGGTTGAACGACGCCGACAGCGCTTCGAAGTAGCTGTCGGACGCCTGCACCTTGCCGAGCAGCGATTGCCCAGGGAGGTCCTTCGCCGTGGCGATGCCCGCCGCATCGAGAATCGTCGGGACGACGTCGACGTGACGTACGTAAGCCGCCTCGACGCGATGCGCGACTCCCTGGCGCGCCACGATCAGCGGGATCTTGAGCGTCGCTTCGTACGCAAAGAGGCCATGCGTCTGCTCGCCGTGCTCGCCGAGCGCCTCCCCGTGATCGGCCGTCACGATGACAAGCGCGTCGGGATCGGCGGCCAGGATCGGCCCGAGCGCCTTCGACAGCGAGTCGTCGACGTATGCGATCTCGCCGAGGTACTCGTTCGAGCGGTACTGCGACAGGAACGGTTCCGGCGGCAGATACGGCGCGTGCGGGTCGTAGAGATGGACCCACAGGAAACGCTTCTGGTTCGTTTGCCCGTTCCACCACTGCGTCGCCGCCGCCAGCACGGTCTCGGCACGGCGTTCCTGCTCGACGAAGTCGACCGACGCCTGTCCCTTGCCGTAGTTGTCGTCGTACGTATCGAAGCCGTGATTCAGACCGAACCGCGAGTCGAGCGGATAAGCGCCGACGAACGCGCCGGTCGCATATCCCGCCTGCTTGAGCCGCGACGCGACCGTGAGGTGCTTCGGATCGAGGACGAACCCCGCGTTGTCGTGGACGCCGTGCTGGTACGGATACAAACCGGTCAGGATGCTGACGTGTGAGGCGAGCGTGACGACGCAATGAGCGTGGGCGTTGGTGAAGACGACCCCGCGAGACGCGAGACCGTCGATGAACGGCGTCTTGACGTCCGCATTTCCGGCGTAGCCGAGGGCGTCGGCACGCGTGGTATCGATCGTGACGAGGATGATGTCGCGCGCCGGAGTGCGGACACCGAAGCGCGAACGGAACGCGAAGAACGCGATCCCTGCTGCGATGACGACGCCCGCGGCGACTGCGGCAATCCGCTTCATTACCCGGTCAGTTGAGACGCTTGTTCAACTGCGGCGTCACCGCGGCGAGATGTTGCGGGAGCCGGCGCAACTCATCGTCGTTCGGAAAGTTGTGGAGGCCCTGATACGTCCAGAAGAGCGCGCCGCGATCGTCGCCGATCGCTTTCAGCGTCTCCGCAACGACGGCGTATGTATGCGGCGCGGGCGCCGCCTTGACGACGTCGAACACGAGCTGCGTCGCCGCGTCGAGCTTCCCCTCGGTGGCCAGCAGCATGATCAGCGACGAGTACGGACGCGGGTCGGCCGGGAAATCGGCGATCTCGGCACGAAACTCCTTCTCCGCCTCGCCGATCCGGTCCATCCGCGCCAGCGCCTCGCCTCGCGTCATGTGCAGATTCGGTAGACGCGGAGGATTGCGTTTCTGGACGCGCTCCCACGCGCGATTGAGGTCGTCGAGCGCCGCTGGGTAGTTCCCACGGTCCATCTCGATCCCGCTGAGGATCATCAGTTCCGTGGTCGGGTCGTTCACGGTCTGTATCGCCAGCCGCGCCTCTTTCTCGGCGACGTCCGGTTTCTGACGCGCGATCGCGATGCGGGCGAGGATCTCGTGCGCCTGTCCCGGCTCGACGCGCTCGGCGATCTCTGCATGTTGCTGCGCCCCGTCCAGATCGCCCGTGTCGAGGCAGAGGTTCGCGACGTCGAACACGAGCGCGATGGCGTTGGGGTTCTCTTTGAGACCTTCTTTGGCCGACTGAAGCGCTCCGACCTTGTCGCCCATCGCGTAGATGATCTTCGACCTCAGGTCCCACAGGTCGATGATCCGGCCGTTTTCGGCGAGGAGTTGGTTGGTGACCTTGAGCGCTTCCGGCTGGTTCTTGTTCCGGTAGTAGGTGTAAGCGAGACGAATCTTCTTGAAAACGTCGAGCTTCCCCTTCGGATCCGGAAGGACCTCGCCGCTCTTGGTCTCGACGGTCGATCCGATGTAACCCAGAGCCTCGAGCTTCGCCGCCTCCTCGGGGTCGAATGTCGTCGGCGCCGCGGCCTCCTTCAGGAACGGCTCGATGGCGGCGCGCATGCGCGTGTAGGTGCGGCGGTCGTTGGAGACGAGGTTGCTCCGCTCGCCCGGATCGCTGGCGAGGTTGTACAGCTCCGCCTGAGGCGCGCGGATGTAATGGCTGTCGCCGTCGATGAGCGACTCGAGGTCGCTCCAGCCGAAGTGGAGCCTCGGGTAATACGTCTCCGAGTAGATCTGCCGCGACGTCCCGCCGTCGAGGAACGTGAGCAGCGAGTGCCCCACGCGGCGGCCGGTCGCCGGCGCCGGAGTGACGGTTCGATCGAGGATGGTCGGAAAGACGTCGACGAGCTGCACCGGCGTCTTCACACTGCTACCCGCGCGACGCGACTTCGGCAACTTGACGAGCAGCGGAACCTGCAGGTCCTCGCGATAGAGGAACATGCCGTGCTCCTCTTCGCCATGCTCATTGAGTCCTTCGCCGTGATCGGAGAGGAGAATGATGAGCGCCTCATCGTAGATGCCCTTGTCCTTCAACTCCTTGATCAGCGCGCCGACGGTGTCGTCCGAGAAGGCGATCTCGCCATCGTAGTGATTCGGGTACTTGCTGAAGAACGGTTCCGGCGGCTGGTACGGCGTGTGGGGATCGTAGAGGTGGAGGAAGAAGAAGAACGGCTTCGAGGCGGTCTGCGCGTCGAGGAACTTCTGCGCCGCCTTGAATGTCTCGCGGCCGTCGCGCTGGATGCGTCCGAGTACGTCGCCGACACCATTCACCGGTGAGACGGAGTCGTCGAAGAAGTCGAAGCCGTTCGCGAAGCCGGTCTCGTGGCGAAGAACGAACGCGGAGACCGCGCCGCCGGTCGCGTAGCCATTCTTCTTCAGCAACGCGGGAATCGTCGGAATTGTAGGCGACAGACGATTCCCAATGTTGTCGCGGATGCCGTTGTCGGCCGGGAGCATGCCGGTCAGGATCGACACGTGCGACGGGAGCGTCAGCGGGATGTGGCTGTAGGCGCGCTCGTAGAGAATCGAGTCGGCGCGGAGTGCGTCGATGTTCGGCGTCGCGACCCCCTTGTAGCCGTAGATCGGCAGGTGGTCGGAGCGCAGCGTGTCGATCGAGATCAGGATGACCGGCGTCTTCGACGACGGAGAACCGATCGAGTTCCGCCCGCACGCCGCGAGGACGAGCACGCCTAGAGCACACGCGAAGCGGACGAGAGGACGAGTTCGGCCGATGTTCATAGGCTGGAGGACGTCTGTCGGACCGCAAAACGCGAGCAGACGTTGCGATATTGCGGCGGACGAGGGCGTCCGCCGCTCCGCGAAAAAAGAAAACCCGCTGGCGAACCAGCGGGTTTCCTCATGCTGCTTTGGATTGACGACTAGAAGCTGACGCGGGCGCCAAGACGGAAGACGCGCGGCGAGAGAACTTCGGTGATGTGATTGCTCGTCGAGGCCGCGGTGCACTTGGACGACGCCGTCGTGCCGGAGCACACCGACGCCGCGTTGCGCTGCAGGACCGTGTTCGAGTTCATCACGTTGAACGCGTCGACCGACAGCGTGAGACCGAAGCGCGAGAGACGGAGGTCCTTCGCGAGACGGAGGTCGAGCTGCGTCACGTTGTCATTGCGGAACTTATCGGTCGAGCTCTCGAGGAGAATCGACTTCGTGTTTTCTCCGCCCGCCGCCGGGAACCGGACGGTCGCGACATACGGAAGCGCGTAACCCTGCCGGGAGCTGAGATTGAAGCCGAGCGAGGTCTCGATCACCGGAATCTGGTAGGCGCCCGTGAGGTCGCCTTCCCACTTCGCGTTGATGTAGACGTTCGACTTTCCGCCGGAACCGGTGCTCTGGATCAGGACCTGAGAGCCATTGCAGACCGAGCAGCCGGTGCTGCTGCGCGCCAGCGTCGGATCGACGATCGCGCCCGCGCCGACGTGCTGCTGCCAGCTCTGGAGCGTGAGGTTGCCGCGGAGCATCCAGCGGTTCGACATCCGCTTGGTCGCCGTGAACTCCAGCCCCTTGTACGTCTGGTAGTAGTCGGGGGTGTTGCGGATGACGCTGTACCGCGCCGCTTTTTCGCCCGTCTTCAGCATGTAGTACGACTGCGTCACGCTATCGCCGTTCGGCAGAATCGCCGTGATCGGGTTGGGGGCGAGGACGTAGTCGGCGGAACTGTAGTAGTCGCCGGCGCCCTGGGTATGCTCACCGACGGTCCCGACGAAGTTCTGCAGCTTGCGGTACGTGCCGTTGATGCCGACGCTGAGGTCCGACATGAGCTCGCGCTCGAAGCCGGCAGTCAGTTCATCGGTGTACGGTGCGGAGGGGTTAGCCCATCGGGTGAGCGCCGTCCCCGCCGTCGTTGCAGGGGCGGGCAGGAGGCCACCGATGCCGAAGTCGATTTCGTTCGGATCGGCGACGCCATTCTTGTTGATGTCGTTGAAGTAGTAATACTGAATGGCGTACGCGCCCGGTGAAACCGGCGTGACGATGCCGGAGTTGATCTGGTTCACGTACCGGCTATAGGCCGCGCGCACGAGCGTGCGGCGGTCGGCGCCGAGGGTATACGTGAGGCCGAGGCGCGGGGAGATGTTCGACCAACTGAGACCGGAGACGCCCGGCGCATTGATCGTCGGGAGGACGGTCGGAACGTTCGGGTTCGCCGGCGAGACGCCCGCGTTGACGAAGCCCTTCTGCTTGTCGTAGCGGAGGGCCGCGTTGACCGTCAGGTTGCCGAGCATCATCGTGTCGCCGATGTACGCGTCGTTGGTCTTGATGCCGAAGACCGCCGCACCGTTGCCGCGCATAAACCCGACGATGCCTGTGTCCCCGTTGCCGACCGGCTGGACGCCGGTGTAGTCATCGACCCACTGGCTGCCCGGCCACGCGGTGAGCGTGGAGACCGTGGCGTTTCGATAGCCCCAACCGAACTTCAGCTCATGACTGATCGTGCCGGTATTGGCGAACGCGGAGCTGTCGAGGCGGTACTGCTTCTGGGGACGGTTGGACACTTGGCTGACGTAGCTGTTGACCCACAAGCCTTGCGCCTCGGAGAACCTGGCGACTGGGAGGGAGAGGGCGCAATCGAGCGTCAGGCAACCCTTGCCGCCGTTGGAAATGAGCTCGAAGCCGCCCTGGACCTTCGAATAGAGGCCGGTCACATACAGGTGTGAACCGACGATCTGCGTGTCTTCGATCTTCCACAGCGTCGGGCTGCGGAGGCTGCCGGTGCCGCCGTTGTAGTAGTCGCTCTGGTTCCAGAAGGTTTCCGGGGAGAACGCAGCGCCGGGCTGACGGCCGAGCTTGATCTTCGCGCCGTACTGGTCGACGCCGGTGAGGCTGTTCGACGCGATCGGCTGCGCGTTGATCTTGGTGTTCTCGTTCTTCAGACGGGTGCGGTCATGGGTGCCGCTCGTAGTAAGAACGTCGACCTGCTGGTTCGAGTACGCGACCCAGAACCACAGTTTATCGCGGAGGATCGGTCCGCCGACCTCGGCGCCATCATCGTTGATGTCGGAGATCTGGTTGACCTTGAACGGTGTGGCGTAGGTCAGCGTCTCCGACGGAATCTTCGGATTGGCCTGCCACGCATCCTTGGTCTTGAACGCGCGTCCCGACCCCTTGAGGTCGTTCGTGCCGCGCTTGGTGACCATGTTGAGCTGCGCGCCCGGCGTCTGAATGCGCGGGTCGGTGCCGCTCGTCGTGATCTGCATCTCGTCGAACGCGTCGAAGTCGTAATACGACGGCGAAGAGCCCGTCGCCGCGAAGTCGGTGATGTTCACGCCGTCGACGTTCCACGTCGCCTGGCTCTGAACCGCACCTTTCGAAACGTACACCGACTGCTGACCCGATTCGTTACCGCCGACGTTGTTGCGGTCCATGCTGATGCCGGGGGTCTGCTGGAGAATGACCCACGGGTCGCGAGCGGTCGGAACGTTCTGCAGTTCCACCTTCGTGACGTTCGCGCCGTCGCCCGTCCTGCGGACGTCGAGGAGCGGCGCTTCCGCCGTGACGGTGATCGACTCGGCCGCCGCCGGATTCAGCGTCAGCGTGACGTCGGCGTTGCGGCCGATGTTCACGGTGATTCCGTTGCGGACGGAGTTACCGAATCCCGCGAGCTCCGCCTTGAGGCCATAGGTCCCAGGCGAGAGACCGAGGAAGCGGAACGCTCCGGTCGCGTCCGTGACGAACGTCTGCGGTGCGCCGACGCCGGTCAACGTGACGGTCACGCCAGGCAGAACGGAACCATCCTTTGCCTGCGTCTTACCGAAGATGTTTCCTGTCTGAGCCTGACCAAATGCGCTTAAAGCGAGAAGCGAGACGAGCAGTGCGGTCCCGATGACCGCCAAATACTTTCGGGGTGGGCTCCCTTTCATATCGGCTCCTTTCAATTGTGTGGAACTTGGACCAACTCGTTGCAGATCGTCCGCCTGCCAGCGTCCGGTCGTGCAAACCCTCAGCTGACAGCGTTTAGGTCAAAAAAGTGAGATTGCGCCACGTCGTCAAAATTCAAACAGCCGTTCTCCGGCAACCTGTTTGTTGAATCGGGACCCTTGGGTGCGCGGTAGCTTACACCAGGTGTGAAGAAAAAGTGAACGGTTGGAAACAGAGCCCAAAAATGAGAAACGCCGCGGATCGCTCCGCGGCGTCTCCGGCCTGCCTTCCGGCTGCCTACGAGGTTAGCTGTCGGATTCGGGCTGGATGCCCTAGAGGCTTCTGGCCTCATTCACCCCGGACGGTGGCAAGCCGTCACTCAACTGGTTCCCCCGCTCCTCGGCGCCGAGGATTCGGCAAGCAAGCCGCCGCAACTTCGGCGGCGACATTAAGTCTAGGTCCGCCGCGCGCGATGTCAAGCAAGATGAGCAGTTGCGTTAGGGTCGACGGAACGCGAGGAGTTCGGATTCGCATCATTAATAGTGTCGGCCGGGACACGCTGTGTCGCGACCGTCCGCCCCGAGGTCGCGCGCGTACGTCGCGAGATCGCGCGCGTGCGCCCCGAGGTCGCATGCGTGCGTCCCGACATCGCATGCGTGCGTCCCGAGTTCGCACGCGTGCGTCCCGAGATCGCGCGCGTGCGTCCCGAGATCGCACGCGTACGTCCCGAGATCGCACGCGTACGTCACGAGATCGCACGCGTACGTCCCGAGATCGCACGCGTACGTCCCGACATCGCATGCGTGCGTCCCGAGATCGCACGCGCGCGTCCCGAGATTCGCATGCGTGCGTCCCGAGATCGCATGCGTGCGTCCCGAAATCGCATGCGCGCGACTCGACGTCGCGAACGCGCGCCGGGCAACTCCTGCCGGCCGTTTCGTCTTCCTGTGGGGCGGCGCCGCTTCCGCCGGGAATGTCTTCACCTGACGTGTGTTATCGTTCCGCGCCGCAGTCGCAGCACCCCTCGCGGAACCTGAAGCCCAGGTAGCTCAGTTGGTAGAGCAGAGGACTGAAAATCCTCGTGTCGGCGGTTCAATTCCGTCCCTGGGCACCATCCCTCACGTCCGCCGAAACCGGAGAACTACCGCACCCGCCCCCGCACGTACGTCGCGAGATCGCGCAGGGGTTGGGCGTCGCGGCCGATGGAAGAGATGGCCGCGAGCGATGTGTCGACCAGCTCGTCGCTGATCTTGCGCGCGCCGTCGACGCCAGCGAGTTTGACGAAGGTGAGGCGCTCGGTGTCTTTGCCGACGTCCTTTCCGAGTTGCTCGGCGTTGGCGGTGACGTCGAGGACGTCGTCGGTGATCTGGAACGCGAGGCCGAGGTTTTTCGCGAAGACTTCGACGCGCTGGAGCGGCGCGGGGTGGATGTTGGCGAGCATGCCGCCGACCGCGGCCGCGGCGACGAAGAGCGCGCCGGTCTTACGGGAGTGGATGAACTCCAGCGTGTCAAAGTCGAGCGGCGACGTGCCACTATGGAGGTCGACCGACTCGCCGGCGATCGTGCCGTCCCAGCCGACCGCGTCGACCACTCGCTGCATCACCTGCGGCAACGGCCAGCGGCGCGGCGTCAGCGCGGCGTAGTTCTGCGCGACGAGACCATAGGAGTGATTGAGCAGAGCAACCGCGGCAAGGATCGCGAGGTCTTCACCGAACTCGCGATGCAGCGTCGGTACTCCGCGGCGCATCAGGGCGTCGTCCATCGACGGCAGGTCGTCGAGGATCAGCGACGACGCGTGGATCATCTCCATCGCGGCGGCGGCGGGGACGACTTTCTCCGGCTTCGCGCCGACCGACTCGGCGACCGCGATGGTGAGGATTCCGCGGACGCGTTTCCCGGACGACGTGAGCGCGCGTTGCAGCGGCGCATCGAGCGGCCGCGGCGCTCCGGTGGACGATGCGAGTTGCTTCAGGAAGTCGTCGACGAGCGCGCGCCGCGTTGAGAAGTACTCGTTCAATCCCCGTTCAATCCAAACGACCGCATGGTAGCATCGCGGCCGGGTTCGCCATGGCGCGCAGATTTGGTCGGTCCAACCAGATGTGGCCAGTCGCGGCAGCGTGCTATGCGCTGTTTGCGCTCTTCCTTTGGCTGATCCCCGTCATGACCTGGGCGCTCTTCTGGCGGGTCATGCTCGCGGCGCTCGTCTCCTCCGGCATCTGCCTCGTCGCCGTCCAGTGGTGGCTCCGGACCGTCCTCTCGCGCCGCCGCACGACGGTCGAGCTGCTCAACCGGATCACCAGCGGCGACCTCGCCGTCTCGACGCCGGAGATCGCCCAAACAACCGAATCGACGCAGATGGCGTCGGCGCTCCGCGCGCTCGTCATCAACCTGGAGCGGACCATCCGCCGCTTCTCGCAGCTCGCGCAGGACGTCTCGCGCGTCGGCGAACAGATCTCGTCGCGCTCCTCCATCATGGCGCTCAGCTCCGCCGAGCAGCTCGCGTCGACCGAGTCGACCTCCGCCTCCGTCACGCAGATCGACCAGTCGATCAACAGCGTGAGGACGTCGATGGAGGACCTCTCCTCGAACGCGGAGGAGACCTCGACGTCCATCCTCGAGATGTCGGCTTCAATCGAAGAGGTCAGCCGCATCGCCGACACGCTCTCTGAATTCGTGGAACAGACCTCGTCGGCCATCGAGGAGATGATCGCGTCGATCAACGAGGTCGCGACGAACACGGAGAGCTTCTCCTCCTTCGCGATCCAGACCGCCTCGTCGATGGTGGAGATGAACGCGACGACCGACGAGATCGGAAAATCGGCGAAGCAGTCGGCCGAGCTCGCGCGGTACGTCAAAGACGCGGCGAACGAAGGACGCAACGCGGTCGGCGGCACGGTTGACGGCATGCGCAAGATCCAACAGGCGGTCGAAGAGGCGAAGACGGCGCTCTCCGACCTCGCCGAGCGCTCGCAGGAGATCGGCGAGATCGTCCGCGTGATCGACGAGATCGCCGGACAGACGAACCTCCTCGCGCTCAACGCCGCGATCATCGCGGCGCAGGCGGGCGAGCGCGGCAAAGGCTTCGCCGTCGTCGCCGATGAAATCCGCGACCTCTCCGAGCGCACCTCGGTGTCGACGGACGAGATCCGCACGCTGATCGAGAACGTGCAGCGCGGCGTGTCGCGCGCGGCCGAGCAGATGAACATCTCGAGCGACCGCGTTGCCGACGGCGTCGGGCTGACGGCGCGCGCTTCGACGGTCCTCGAGAAGATCCTCGACCTCACCGACCGCTCTACCTCGTCGATCCAGGAGATCGCGCGGGCGACCGAGGAGCAGACGCGCGGCAGCGCGGCGGCGACGGCGGCCATCGAAGAAGTGACGAAGATGGTGCAGCAGACCGCCACCGCGACGCAGCAACAGTCGCAGACGTCGCGCAAGATCGGCGAACAGGCGTCGATGGTGCGCGACTACACGAAGCACCTCAAACGCGCCATGAGCGAGCAGGAGACCGGCTCGCGATCCATCAGCCGCGCCATGCAGAACATCATGGGGCTCGTGCAGAACGTGCTCGAGTCGACCTCGGTGCTCGCGACGGAGAGCTCCGCGATCGTGAAGTCGATGCACGTCATCCAGCAGGGCTCGCGCGAGGCGTCGTTCGGCGTCACCGACCTCTATCAGATGGCGAACACGCTGAGTCACGAGTCGACCCTCCTGAACCAGGAGCTCGCGCGCTTCTCGCTTCCGGCGCCGAACGAGGGCGGCCGCGCCACGACGGCCACGGTCCTCTGGCAGCAGCTCACGTTCGATCCGGTGCACATCTCCGCCGCGGCCCTCGGCTACATGTCGCGCGCCGTGCACGCAAACCTCGTCGCATATGGCGAGGGGGCGGAACTGGTTCCCGCGCTCGCGGAGCGCTGGGAAGTGTTCGAGTCAGGCCACATCTATCGTCTGCATCTGCGCCGGGGGGTCCGTTTCCACAACGGCCGCCTGTTCGAGGCGAAGGACGTCCACGACACGTTCGTGCGGCTCCTCGCGCCGGAGACGAAGTCGACCAGCTCGTGGATCCTGCGCAACGTGCAGGGGGCGGCCGAAGTCATCAACGGATCGACGAAGACGCTGCGCGGCGTCGTGATTCACGACCCGTACACGGTCGACATCTACCTCGACGAGCCGCTGGCGTTCTTCCTCTCACTGCTGACGATGAACGAGCTCGGGATCGTGCCGGTGGAAGAGATGCGCGATCCGGAGCGCGCGCGCCTGAATCCGGCGGGCGCGGGTCCGTTCGCGATCGTCGAAGCGATCGAAAAACAGCGTGTCGTGCTGCGACGGAACCGCGACTACTACATCCCCGGACAGCCGCACCTCGATGAGCTGGAGTTCCGGCTCGATCTCACGGGAGCGCAGCAGGTCGCCGAGGCATTCGTGCGCGGGGAGCTCGACATCGCGCACGGCATTCCGCTGAAGATGATCAACGAGCTGCGGAACGATCCGCGGTTCGCGCCGTACATGCTCACGACGGTGCAGCTCCACACGTCGTACCTCGGGTACGACTGCTCCACCGCGCCGTTCGATCGCCTCGAGGTACGGCAGGCGGTGGCTCACGCGATCAACCGGCAGCGGCTGAACGATCACATCTACGCCGGCCTCGGCGTCATCGCGGCGTCGCTGCTTCCGCCGGGGCTGATCGGATACGACCCGTCGCTGCGCGGCAACGACTTCGACCCCGATCGCGCGCGCGACCTCATGCGCCGCGGCGGTTACGCGAACGGGTTCTCGATGGAGTACCGCACCTGGGATACCGACGAGTTCAACAACTCGGGCATGCTGCAGCTGATGATGGAGGACCTCGAGACCATCGGGATCCGGCTCAACGTCACGCGCCACACGGCAACGGCGGCGCGCGAGCCGCTTAACCGGCGCGGACACGGCAACATGTTCTGCGCGAACTGGTTCGCCGACTTCCCCGACTCCGACAACTTCTTCTACATCTTCTTCCACAGCGAGTCGTCGTCGATCCGCGGCATTTACTACAACCGTCCCGAGCTCGATCAGCGGATCATCGAGGCGCGGCGCAGCGCCGACATCAAGGAGCGCGGCGAGATCTATCGGCAGCTCGACCAGCTGGTCGTGCGCGAGGCGCCGATCGCGCCGCTGTTCCACGACCGCCTCTTCGTCCTCCACAAGCCCGAACTGCGCGGGCTGCGCACGTCGCTCGTCCCGCCGGCCGTGCGCTACTACGACGTTTGGATCGAAGGCTAAACCTCGGCGCGCAGCCCTCTGCGCGCTCATCGACGGTTCACGCGGGGATGTTGAGCGTCGCGGCGCTCTTCTCGCTGAACTACATCATCTCGAAGCTCGGGATGCGGGCGTTCAATCCGCTCGTCTTCGCGTATATGCGCGTGCTCGGCGCCGCGATCGTCCTGAATCTCCTCGTGTGGCGCGGAACACGGCAGCCCTTTTCGCGCGAGGACCGCAAGCTCGTCCTCGTCTTCTCGCTCCTCGGCGTGGTGCTGAATCAGACGATGTTCCTGACCGGACTGTCGTTCACCGACGCGCACGTCGCGGCGATCATCATCACGACGATTCCGGTGCTGACGCTCGGCATCGCGATGATCGCGGGACGCGAACGGGCGACGCCAATGAAGGTCGGCGGCATCGTGCTCGCCGGAGCCGGCGCGCTGCTGGTTGTCGGCGGCGAAGGGATCTTCGGCTCCATGCGCGCGCTGATCGGCGCGGCGCTGATCACCGGCAACTGCCTCGCCTACGCGCTCTACCTCGTCATCTCGAAGCCTGCCATGGCGCGCCTCTCGCCGCGACTGACGACGGCGCGGATGTTCGGCTACGCGACTGCGCTCATGCTGCCGATCGCCGCGGTGCCGCTGGCGCGTCAGTCATGGGCCACGATCCCACCGCGCGCGTGGCTGGCGCTCCTCCTCGTCATCGCCGGCCCGACCGTCGCCGCCTACTGGATCAACGCCTGGACGCTGCGGTACGCCGACGCATCGACCGTGGCGACTTATGTGTACGTCCAGCCCGTCCTGACCGCCATCCTCGCCACGATCTTCCTCGGCGAACAAATCCGCGCCATCGCCATCGTCGCCGCCGCGATGATCTTCACCGGCGTGGCGATGACGAGCAGACGCTAGAATTCGCGCACATTGCAGCCGGTCGATCTCCTCATCATCGTCGTCTACCTCGCCGCGGTCATCGCCGCGGGGGCGTGGTTCGGAAAGCGGCAGAACAGCACGAACCGCTACTTCTTCGGCGGGCGCAACGTGCCGTGGTGGGCGGTCTCGGCGTCGATCGTGGCGACGGAGACGTCGACGATCACGTTCATCTCCGTGCCCGGCATCGTCTACGCGAAGAACGGTAACTACACCTTCCTGCAGCTCGTCTTCGGCTACCTCCTCGGCCGCGTCGTCATCTCGTTCCTCTTCATGCCGTCGTACTTTCGCGGCAGCCTGGTCACCGTTTACGAGCTGCTGCAGGACCGCTTCGGCGCGCGCGTGAAGGCGCTCGCAGCGTCGCTCTTCGTCTGCATGCGGACGATCGCCGACGCCATTCGACTACTCCTCACCGCGATCGTCGTCAGTTCGGTGGTGCGCGCGTTTCACGGCGGCATCGGGACGGAGCGCGCGATCACCGAGGGCATCCTCGCGATCGGCGTCATCATGATCGTCTTCACCGTCATTGGCGGAATCGAGGCGGTGGTGTGGGTCGAGGTCGCGGAGCTGGCGATCTACATCACCGGCGCGATCGGCGCGGCAGTCGTGCTCACGCACGCGATCCCGGGCGGCATCCACGGCGCGATCACCATCGGCCAGGCGGCGCAGAAGTTCCGCGTCTTCGATTTCTCGCTGACGCTCACGAAGTCGTACGTCTTCTGGTCCGGACTGATCGGCGGCTGCTTTCTGACGATGAGCACGCACGGCACCGATCAGTCGATCGTGCAGCGCTACATGTGCACCGACACGCCGCGCAAAGGGGCGCTGGCGCTGCTGTCGTCGGGCGTCGTGATCCTCATCCAGTTCACCGCGTTCCTCTCGATCGGCGTGCTGCTTTTCGCGTTCTACCGGCCGGACCAGACGGGCTACATGCGCTCCGATCAGGTCTTCCCCGACTTCATCACGCAACACCTTCCGAGCGGACTGTCAGGACTCGTCGTCGCCGGCATTCTCGCCGCCGCGATGAAGCCTTCGCTCAACGCCATCGCCTCGGCGGTCGTCGCCGATCTCTACGCGCCGGTCGTCCGCGGGCGCGATGACCGGCACTACCTGCGCGTCTCGCGCATCGTGACCGTGCTCGCCGGCGTCGCGATGATCGGTGTCGCGCTGCTGATGCAGCACCAGCAGCGCACGGCGCTCGACGCCGCGCTCTCGGTCGCGTCGCTCGTGAACGGCCCGATCCTCGGCGCGTTCCTGCTCAGCGCCGCCAGGCGCGGCGGCCCGGTCAGCGCGCTGGTAGGCATGTCGTGCGGCATCGCGGCAGTCGCCTACGTCTGGCTCGGCACGCCGGTCGCGTGGCCGTGGTACACGGTGGTGGGGAGCCTCACGACATTCGCGACGGGCGCGATCGCCTATCGTGTAGCGAGAAATTAGGCCCCGCAGAGTTGCTCGGCGACGCCGTCGTTGCGCCAGGCGCGGGAGGCGGCGGCGGCGAAGTCGTCGAAGCGGCGCGGTTCGTGGCCGAGGATGCGCGCCTGCTCGGTGAGCTCGGGCTTCTCCATCTTCATCCCGTGCTCCTGGAAGTGCCGGTACATGATGCGGAGATCGTCACGCTGCCACTTCGGCATCGGGCCGCCGGCGCCGTGCTCCCAGGTGTCGAGACTGTCGCCGGCGTAGCGGACCGGCCGTCGCAGATAGCGCTCGTACTTCGCGGCGGTCGCTTCGCCGGTGAACGTCTCGGGCGTTCCGAGCGTGTAGAGGCGCCGTTCGTGTCCCGACTTGAGCGTGGCGTTCACGATCGCGTCGGCGACGTCGCAGACGTCGATGCGGCTGATGCCGCTGCCGCCGATCGGCAGCGGATAGCTGCCGCTCGCGATCTCCTCGTCGACGAGCAGATCGTTCTGGAAGAAGTTGTGTGCGCGCAGGATCGTGTAGTCAGCGCGCGCGGTGATGAGCGCGTGCTCGATCGGAGCCTTGCTCGCGACGTGCGGAATGCGCATCGCTCCGGCGCACGCCGCGGCCGACAGGTAGACGATCCGCCGGACGTGCGCGGCGAGCGCCGCGTTCACCGCCGCGAGGCCCTGTCCCGTCTCGGTGATCGAGTGCGCCGTGATCAGCACGACCGCGTCGATGCCGTCGAACGCGCCGTGGAGCGTGTACGAGCGATTCAGGTCACCGATCTCGGCGCGCGCGCCGCGCGGCAGCGTCGCCGCCCGAGCGCTCGTGCGCGTCATCGCGCTCACGCGAACGTTGCGCGCGAGCAGAAGAGGGATGACGTGCCGTCCTACCGTTCCGGTGCCGCCGATGACCAATACATTCATGCCTATGTGCCGCCCTGCACAAAATGCGTTAAGCCCGCGTAAAGAAAATCGCACGCAGGAGCCATTTATCGGAGCGGCTGTCACGGCGCTGCAAATGGCTCTTTGGAGCCATCGGGCGTCAACGAAATGTAAACGGTTACACGACCCGCAGTTTCCGGGCGAGCGCTCCCGCCTCGGCGCGCGACGCGGCGCCGAGCTTCTGGAGCACGTTGGCGACGTGGCGCTTGACGGTGTGGACGCTGATCACGAGCCGTTCGGCGATGGTGGCGTTGCTGGCGCCGTCGGCGATGAGGCGCAGGACTTCGATCTCGCGCGACGTCAGCGGCTCGCCGGTCGCTGTGACGACTGCCGGCTCTTCGTCGAACGACTCGCCCCACAGCCGCAGCACGCGGGAGGCGAATGCGGCGTGCGAGTGCCGCTCGCGCGCGGCGCGAAGCAGCGGACGGATCGCGACACCCTCCCAGACGATCGCGCCCGGCGTGTTGTAGCGCTCGTGGCGGCCGAGGACCGGCGCGAACATCCGCACCGCCTCGTCGATCCGTCCTTCGTGGAGCATCAGCATCGCGAGGGCGACACGCGCGTCACCCGCGAAGTAGTCGATGTGGATCCGTTTCTGCCGTTCGATCGCCTCACGGAAGCTCGCCTCGGCCGACACATCGTGGCCGTCGACCGCTTCGATGAGGCCGCGGCAGAACGCGCGCGCCACCGGTGCGATCGGCCACTCGCGCAGGTTCTCGGTCGTGCGAATGCGCTGCTCTGCGTCGCGCGCCGCCTCCACCCTCCCCTGCATCAGCCGGATGCGCGTCAACCCGAGGAGATAGCCGGACATCCACGCCTGCGAGAAGAGCGGGCCGTTGCGCAGCTCCTCGAAGACGAGATCGAGCATCGCGTCGGCCGTGGCGTCATCGCGGCGCAGCGCGGCGAGCGTGGCGCGCAGCATGCCCGCCTCGGTCGTTACGGAACGCATGCCGCCGAGGGCCTCAGCCACCGCCATCGCTTCGGCGGCCGCCGAATCGGCGGCGATCGAGTTGCCGCGCCACTGCTGCGTCCACGCTTCCATCGTCAGCATCGTCGCGCGGAGCGGACTATGCGGACGTGCGTGCGGCGCTGCGATCCTCACGAATCGCTCGATCCGAGGCGTCGCATTGGGAAGGCCGAACAGCGCCGCGTGGACCGATCGCGCAAGGCCGTGAATGAGCGACGGTGCATCGCGCGCCTCGACGAGGTCGAGCGCGGCGTCGAGCGCCTCGCTGGCACGGTCGCACTCGCCCGTCGCGATGTCGAACCACGTCTCCTGAATGAGCAGGCCAAGGCGGCTGCCGAGCGGCAGGTCGAACTTCCCCGCCTCGGCGGTCAGCTCGTTGGCGCGATCGAACTCGCCGATCGACGCGAAGACGGTCGAGAGGTGCACCAGCGCCGGTCCGAGGCGACGCCGGTCGTGCGCGGCGCGGAAGCCGTCGACCGCGCGCTCCAGATTCGGGAGCGCTGTCGAGACATCGAACTTCGTCCAGCCGGCGACGCCGAGGAGGAAGCTGAGGTAGGGGTGCGCGTCGACGACGTGGCGCGGCAGTGCGGCGATCCAGGCGCCGAGCGTTGCGAGCGCCCCTTCGCGCAGCGTCTCCTCCCCGCGCTTCTCGATCAGCGCCGCCGCCTCTTCCCACGCGTTCGCGGCGATGAAGTGGCTCACGGCGCGCGAGAAGGTCCGCTCCGCCCACGCTGCGCGCTTGTGCAGGTCGCGGAGACGTTCGGGCGACTCACGCTCGAGTCGGTGCAACAGGAACTCGCGGAAGAGATCGTGCAGCCGGAAGAGCGTCGGCGGCTCGTCGAGCGGGCTGACGAAAAGGTTTCGCGCATAGAGATCCTGCAGCACGGCGGCGGCATCTTCGCGCTCGGCGACGACGGCGCACGACTCCGCCGACAGCTCGGCCAGCACGGAAACGTCGAGCACGAACTTCTGCTCCTCCGCCTTCAGCGTCTCGAAGATCTCCGAGGCGAGGAAGTCGAAGACGTACTGATCGATGTGGCGGAGGTGCGCCAGGAACGCATCGCGGTTCAGCGATGCGGCGGGGAGCCGGCGCAATGCACTGACCATCAGCGTCAATCCGGCCGGCCAACCTTCGGTGCGGCGCTGGAGCAGCGCGATGTTGTCTTTCGAGAGACCGAGGTGCAGCGTGTCATTGAGGAACTCGCGCGACTCGCTCTCATGGAAGCGGAGCACGTCCAGGCGGATCTCGGCGACCTGTTGCCGCGCGCGGAGGCGCGAGAGCGAGAGCGGCGGATCGTGACGCGTGCCGATGGCGAGGTGCATCTGCGGCGGCATGCGATCGATCAGGTACTCGATCGACTTCGTCACCGCCGGCTCGTCCACGCAGTGGAAGTCGTCGAGCACGAGGATGAGCGGCGACGGATGAAACTCGAGGATGTCGTTGATCAGCGGATCGAGAACCGCGCGGCCCATCCCGGCGACGCTCGGAAGCAGCTCCGCGGCGTCGGCGCCAATGCGTTCATCGACCCGGCGCAGCGACGCGACGAGAGCGGCAGCGAAGACGTTCGGATCGTTGTCGTCTTCATCGAGCGAGAGCCATGCGATCGACGCTTCGCTCGCGACGCGGCCGATCGATGCGAGAAGCGTCGTCTTCCCGTAGCCCGCGGGTGCGGAGACGAGCGTCAGCGGATGCGAGAAGACGCTGCGATCGAGGACGCCGAGCAGCCGCTCGCGGACGATGGCGTCGTCGCGAAGCATCGGCGGGCGCAGCTTCGTCTCAACGACTCGAAGCCGTTGCGCGTCGCGCGAACGGACGACGCCGCTGCGGCGACGATGCGGCCGGTGCGGGGTGGCGTCGGACGACATCTGGACTTTTGTTCATTATAGAGGGGGCGGCACGCTCGCGAGGGTGACGCTCCCATCCTTTGCCACGAAGCATTTCGGCTCCGGCACGGCGATCCGGCGGCGCGACTCCGCAGGCGTCCGGTCGTAGCTGTGAAACGGAATGAATCGCACCTTTCCATCGCTGATCCACTCCAGTTTGTACGCTAGCCAGTAGTCGGCGTAGCAGGTGCGGTAGCCGGCGTGCTCGACGTTGGCCAGAATCGGCCGCGGGTCGCGGTTCGGTAGGAAGTCGCCGTACCACTCCATCCGCGCCTCCCGGATGTCGCGGATCTCGTGCATTCGCGGCACCGCCAGCAGCACCGCCACCACAGCCGCCACCACCCACCCCACCCCCCGCCACCGCATCAGCTCCTCGGCCGCGAATGCGTACACGATCGGAAGCGCCGCGACGATGTACCGCCCCTGCCCCGGATGCACACGTGCGGAGCCGAGGTAGAACGTGAGCGCAAGGACCACGACCATCAGCTCCACGGGACGGCTGCGAAATCTCCGGACTCCGATCAAGCCGATCGCAAACGGGAGGAGGTCGGGAGCGACGGCGCGGATGTGGCTCGGAAGATCGCCGAAAGAGATTCCGGTGATTCCACTCGAGTAAGTCGACGGGTACGCGTGGAGGAACCCGCCGACGATCACGGGTGCGTAGCCGACGAGAAACCCGACCGCGAACAGCGCGGCGGTGCGAAGCGGCGGAATCGGCAACGGCAGCTTGCCGGCAACGTAGATGAGCACAGCCAGCGCGAACGGATCGAGCACCGGGTGGTAGAGAAACAGCGAAGGAACGCGCAGTCCCAGCTCGTACAAAGCGCCGAGGAGTGCATCGAACAGGAGCAAATAGGAAACGTACTCAATGAGGCGGCGGCGCCTCGCCGCCGCTCGCACGACTGAAACCCACCACTCGCTCCGCCAAACTTCCACGACGATCACCGCGAAGACGACGAACGCCACCCCCTGATTGATCCACCACCCGAACCCCGACAGCACGCCGAACCAGAACCAGTTCCGCGATCCGAACCAGAAGAGAAGCGCCGAGAGGAAGAACATCTGCTCGGCACCGATCGGCGCGACGACGAACGACAGCAGAAACGCGGGCCCGATCGCCACCCACAGCATCCCGACCGCGACGCTGCGGGCATCGAAGGTCCGCCGCAGAGCGAGCCAGAAGAGGACGATCGCGCCGATCCCTTCGAGCATCGCCGCGATGCGCAGCGCGAACGGATTCACGGCACGCGTGAACAGCGCCACGAGCACCGTGACCCACGACGTCAGCGGTCCCATGTAGCTCTGGCCCCAGAAGAAGATCGGAAATCCGCGGCCGGCGAAGATCGACTTCGCCATCAGGCCGAAGATCGCGGCGTCGCTGTTCCAGCCGAGTGGGAGCGTGTCGGGAGCGAGGAGCGGAGCGCGAAGCGCGATGTAGATGAGGACGACGCCGCACATTGCGGCGCGCTCCGTTGCTCTCATGCTCGCTTCGCTCGCTAGCGACTCACGCGGCGGCCAGCATCTCGTCGACGACCGGCCACGTCGCGTCGCGCCACTCGTCGGCCATCAGCAGCCCGGCCGTCGCGAGATAGATCGCGATGTCGCGCTTGTCGTAGCGCGCCTCGAGCTGGTGCACCGCATCCCTCACCTGTCCGGCGGTGGGGACCTTGTACTCGTCGACCTCGATCGACCCGTTCACGTGCGGGATGTTCCAGAGGTCGAGAAACGCCGAGAGCATCTCGTTGTGCTCCTGCGTGTGGTACTGCATGAGCGCCACTTCGAGGATCTGGTCGAACTCGTGCGCGCCGGCGCGCGACGCGAGCAGGTCCGCCTTCTTCTCCATCGGCAGCTTTCGCATCGACTCGTCGCGGAAGTGGAGAGCGCGCGCGAGGTGGGCGGTGGCGAGCGCTTTCGACTGATTGTCGCCGTGGCGCCAGAACGAGGTCGTGATGCGGCGGCGCCGCTCGTCATCGGCGAGCTCACGGAAAATGCGGCGAACGTCGTACATGGAGCGCGATTGTACAATCCGCGCCGTGCTTCGCGTCCGGTCGGTCCTCCTCGCCGTGTTAGCCTCGCTCGCGATGTCCTGCGCGACGGCTCACTCCTTCAAACTCAACGATTTATCCACTGACGAGAAGATCGGGCAGCTCTTCGTCCCCGACGCCTACGGCGTCTACATGAGCTCCTCGTCGTACGCGTACCAGCGGCTCGAGCGGTTCGTGAAAGAGCGGCATGTCGGCGGTTTCGTCTGGTTCCTCTCGAATGTGTACGAAAACGCGCTGCTGACGAAGCGCCTCCAGGCAGAGTCGCGCGTCCCGCTGTTCGTCGCGTCCGACCTCGAGGCTGGTATGGGGATGCGGTTCGCCGACACATGGTACTGGCCACCGGCGATGGCGATCGCGGCGAGCGGCGATCCGTCGCTCGCCGAACGCGAAGGGAAGCAGGTCGCGCTCGAGGCGAAGAGCGTCGGAATCAACTGGATCCTCGCGCCGGTCGGCGACGTGAATGTGGCGCCCGACAACCCCGTCATCAACACCCGCAGCTTCGGCGAAGACCCCAACGACGTATCGAAATACGTGCAGGCGTTCATCCGCGGAGTCCACAGCGAAGGGCTGCTCACGACCGCGAAGCACTTCCCCGGCCACGGCGACACGAAGACCGACTCGCACCGGGCGCTCCCGATCCTCGACGTCACGCGCGAACGGCTCGACCGCGTCGAGCTGGTTCCGTTCCGCGCCGCGATCGAGGCGAACGTCGACTCCGTGATGATGGGCCACCTAGCCGTCCCGGCGCTCGACCCGACGCCAGCGCCGTTTGTCTCAACCGAGCAGCGCGACAACCGCTACGCCGCCGGCGTGACCGAGGCACCGAAGAACGCCACACTTCCCGCGACGATCTCGAAGCCGATGATCGATCTCCTCCGCAACGACCTCCGCTTCCACGGCCTCGTCGTCACCGACGCCTTCGACATGGGCGGCCTCACGGAGCACTTCGACGCCGGCGAGGCGGCTGTGCGCGCGATCGAGGCGGGCGAAGACATGATCCTGATGCCCGCAAACGCCGACGCCGCGATGGACGGCGTCAAGAAGGCGGTCGCCAGCGGCCGGATCCCGATGTCGCGCATCGACGCCTCGGTGCAGCGCATCCTCGACGCGAAGGCGCGCGTGACGTTCGCCGTCGCCGATCCCGAGGTCATCTTCAAGACGGTTGATTCCGAAGAGAGCCGGAAGATCGCGACGGAGATCGCCACGAAGGCGATGACGCTCGTGCGCGAAGAGAACAACGCGCTCCCGCTCGCGAAGAACGCGCGGGTGATCGTCGTCGGAGTCTCCGACTTTCCGGAGACGACGACCCCGGTCGCGGAGCTCGACCGCGAGCTGCGGAAGCGTCTCGAAAAACCGCCGCAGACGTTCACGCTCGATCCGCGCAGCAACGACAACGACGTCGCGCCAATCGTCGATGCCGCCAAGGATGCGGACGTCGTCATTCTCGCTCTCGCGATTCGCACCCGCAGCGGCGCCGGCCAGATCGCGGTACCTGCGGTCGCCCAGCGCGCCATCGAACAACTCGCATCGTCGCGGGCCAAGCAGATCGCGATCGCCTTCGGCACGCCGTACCTGCTTCGCGAGATCCCGAAGGTCCCGACATACATCTGCGCGTACGGACCGCAGCCGGTCCTGCAGATCGCCGCCGCGCGTGCGCTGTTCGGCGAGACGAAGATCACCGGCAAGCTGCCCGTGACGATCCCCGGCTTCTACGACCGGGGACATGGAATCGTCCATTGACTCGATTCCCAAATTAGCCTTACCTTTCGCGCTCACATACCAACCGTCCAGTCTGTAAGGAGGCTCCATGTCAGCCCGATCGGTGCTCCTCTCCCTCACGGTTGCCCTACTGCTACTCCCCTCACCATCCACGCGCAAACCGTCACCGGAACGATCGACGGTACCGTGACTGATAAGTCCGGTGGCGCGCTTCCCGGCACCACCGTCACGATCAAGAACATCGAGACGGGTCTCGAGCGGATCGTCCAGACGAACGGCAGCGGCTTCTTCAACGCGCCGTTCCTGCCGGTCGGCCGCTATAACGTGACGGCGGAACTGGCCGGGTTCGGCACCCTCGCACGGCACAACGTCGGCGTGGAGCTGAATCAGACGACGGTGCAGGACTTCTCGCTCGCACCCGCCGTTTCTGAGACCGTCACGGTCTCGGCCGACGCTCCACGCATCGACGTCACCGACGGCGAAGTGAAGCAAACGATGCGCGCGAAGGAGATCGAGAACCTCCCAACGCCGGACCAGGCGAATTTCCTTCGCCTCGCGTCGATCTTCTCGGGATATCAGGAGAACCCGACCAGCGGCCAGGACAACCCGGCGCTCTCTTCGGGATCGTCGGTGAACTTCAACGGCACCGGCACGCGCGGCGCGACGTTCCAGATCAACGGCGTCAACAACGACGACGCATCCGAGAACCAGAATCGCCAGAACGTCCCGATGGCGACGATCCAGTCCTTCCAGATTCTGACCAACAACTACAGCGCGGAATTCGGCCGCGGCTACGGCTCGGTGGTTCTGGTGCAGACGAAACAGGGAACGAACAACATCGACGGCGAGGTGTACGGCTACGCGCAGGACAACAAGTACATCTCGCGGGATGCCACGCAGGTCTCGCTCGATCACGGCCAGCACTACCATCGCGAGTTCGGGGTGACCGCAGGCTTCCCGATCATCCACGATCGGCTCTTCGCCTACTTGAACGAAGATCAAATCGAGGACAAGGGCGACGTGCTCACCACGCGCGGCGTCTTCCTTCCGAGCGATCTCGATCCGGCGAAGCGCCTGACGCTCGGAAACGACACGCCGGCGAACCGCGCGTGGCAGGATTCGATCATCGCGCGTTTCCCGTCCGGGCCGCCGAACGCGACGAACATCGCGTCGCGCGCCTATCAGGCGTTCCAGAACAGCAACCTTCCGAAGCGCGATCTCTCGGGGCGCCTCGACTTCAATGCCTCCCTCAGCAACTCGCTCACGGCGCGCTATCAGCGCAGCCATCAGGAGAATCATCCCGGCGAGTTCATCGTCGGCGAAGAAGCGGGGCAGGTGAATCACCAGGCGAGTTTCGGCGCCACCTGGACGAACATCCTCAGCGCGAACACGGTCCAGGAAGCGCGCCTCGGCATCGGCACGCGCGAAGTCGCCTGGACGATCACTGACGGCCCGACCACGCCGGTCGTCCGCATGTCTGGTGGCACCGGCATCACGTTCACGATCCTCGGTAACGCCGGCGCGTTCCCGATCATCCGCAACCAACGCGACACGCAGCTGGTCTACAACATCTCGACGGCGCGCTGGGCCAAGCACACGCTGAAGGCCGGCATGGACCTCCGCCGCTCGAACCTCAACGACCGTGCCGAGAACTTCAACCGCGGCTTCTGGAACTTCGCCGCCACCTGTAACGGCGTGAACTACGGCACCGCGATCGCCGCGTTCTGGGCCGGCTGCGTCAACTCGTACCAGCAGTCGTTCGGCCCCGCGTACCTGCAGAACAGACTCACCGAGCAGAACTTCTATGTGCAGGACGATTGGCGTCCGTTCGACAATCTCGTCCTGAACGCCGGTGCGCGCTACGAGCACGTCGGCGCGCCGCACGAACGCAACAACCTCCTCGACTACGGCTACGGTGCCAGCAGCTACGTCGACCCGCGCCTCGGCTTCGCCTACACGCCGAACTGGAACGGCAATCGGTTCCTCCGCGCGCTCACGGGCGGGAACGGTGAGTTTTCGATCCGCGGCGGCTATGGCATCTCGCACGGCCGCGTCTTCCAATCGGTGTTCTCGCAAGGCGGGTCGAACGTGCGCTACAACCCACCGAACGCCGCGTTCCTGAACGTGACCTCGACCAACCTCTCCGATCCGCTGAACGGCTATACCTTCACGCCCGGCTTTCCCTCGATTCGCGTCGGCGCGACGTTCATCAGCCCCAATCTCAAGATGCCGGAAGCGAGACAATGGAACCTCACGTTCGAGCGGCAGGCGTTCTGGAACTCACGCTTCCGCGCCAGTTACATCGGCACGCAAGGCAAGAACCTGCTGCAGTACCGCTGGGACAACATTCCGGTCGCGCCGGCGGCTCCGGGAACGCCGAATGCGACGTGGGTCGTGGCCACCGACTGGCAGTGCGCCGGTACCGGGTCGGCTGGCGTTCCGACGAACGCGACGTGTCCGAATGCGGTTCCGATCGCTCCGAACGAAGTCAGCCTTCGCGTTCCGCGAACGGATCAACGGCGTCCCGACTCGCGCTTCGGCGACGTCAAGGTCGTCGATAACCTCGCCGAGAGCTGGTACCACGCGGGACAGCTCGAGTGGGAGACCGGCGAGTATCACGGCTTCACCGGCCGCATGACGTACACATACGGCAAGGCCCTCGACACCGGTGCCGAAACGACGGACCAGGGCGTCGGCGACGTCGGGATCTTCCCCGGCCGCGACGGCCGCTTCGACTACGCGAAGGGCTACTCGCGCTTCGACGTGCGGCATCGCTTCACGATGGCGAGCGCCTATTCGCTCCCCTGGCTGAAAGACCACGGCGGCGTGGTGGGCGCCGCGTTCGGCGGGTGGACGGTCGCGACCGCCATCCGTTGGGCCAGCGGCACGCCTTACACGATCGTCGACAGCGGCGCGCCAGACATCCTCTTCCTCGGCGCCGGCATGAAGCCGAACCGGCCGGTCTGTGTCGATCCGAACTACTGCAGCGGAAGCATCACCAGCCCGGCGGACAACGGCAGCGTGCCACTGTCAGCGTTCCGGCACGCGCAATACGGCGACACGCTGGACAGCTTCATCGGCCGCAACACCTATCGCTCGGACGGCTCGAAGAGCGTCGACGCGGGCCTCTACAAGAGCTTCAAGATGCCCCGCGCGACGACGTTGGTGATCCGCCTCGACTGCTTCAACGTCTTCAACCAGGTGCGGTGGTGGATTCCCGGCAACGACATCAACACGCCATCAACCTTCGCGCGCGTGACGCAGACGGCGTATGGCGCTACCGCGAGCGGCGGCACCGCTCCGACCGCGCTGACGCCCCCGCGTACATTTCAGTTAGGATTCCGCCTGATCTACTGATGGTCCAACAAGTGTTCTCTTCCATGCGCCGCCGATTTCGGCGGCGCTTCTTTTTTGCCGCCTGCCTGGCCGCGACTGCCGCACACGCTCAGTACATCCGGATCGACACCGAGATCAACGCGCAGATCGCGGCCGGAAAGCTCCCCGGCGGCGTGGTCTGGGTCGAGCGCGGAAGGAACGTCTATCACCACGCGTACGGCCACCGTGCGCTCGTCCCGCGCGAAGAGCCGATGACCGAGGACACGATCTTCGATGCGGCGTCGCTGACGAAAGTGACTGCGACGACACCCTCGGTCTGGCTGCTCATCGAGCGCGGAAAAATCGGGCTCGACGATCCGGTCTCGAAGTACCTGCCGGAGTTTCACGGCGGCTGGCGCAACGAGGTGACGATCCGGCACCTGCTCACGCACACCTCCGGCCTCCGTCCCGACCTCGATCTGCGCGAGCCGTGGACCGGCTACGACACGGCGATGAAGATGGCGTTCGCCGAGATGCCGCTAAACCGTCCCGGCTACGTCTTCCGCTACTCCGACATCAATTTCGAGCTTCTCGGCGAGATCGTGCACCGCGTCAGCGGCGTTCCGCTCGATGTTTTCGCCGAGCGCGAGCTCTTCAAGAAGCTCCGGATGAAGGACACGACCTTCCACCCGCACGACCTCGCGCGCGTCGCCCCGACCGAGATGACTGACGGCGTGATGCTGCGCGGTGTCGTGCACGACCCGACCGCGCGCCGCATGGGCGGAGTCGCCGGACACGCGGGGCTCTTCACGACGGCCGCCGATCTTTCAAAGTACGCGCGGATGCTCCTGCGCGGCGGGTCGCCGATCCTCAAGGCCGAAACAGTCAAGGCGATGACGAGCGTGCAGACGCCGCCGAACGTCGCCGTCCGCCGCACCGGCGGCTTCGATCTCGACTCGAGTTACAGCCGTCCCCGCGGCGACATCTTTCCGATCGGGTCGTACGGACACACCGGCTTCACCGGTGGCTTCTACTGGATCGATCCGTACTCGAAGACGTTCTACATCTTCCTGTCGAACCGCGTGCACCCGAACGGCAAAGGGAGCGTGCTCGCCCTGCAGCGCGAGCTCGGCACGCTCGTCGCCGAGGCCGTCGGCGTCGAGAAGCGCGAAGGACTGCCGGAGCGCGTTGGCGGCCGCGTCGAATGGGTCACGGGGGGCGCCGACGTACAGAACGGCGTCGACGTGCTGCACAACAGCGGCTACCGCGCGCTGCAGGGCCTGCGCATCGGCCTCGTCACGAACCACACCGGCATCGACCGCGCCGGCAATCCGACGATCGACCTCCTGCGCAGCGCTCCCGGCGTGACGCTCGTCTCGCTGTTCGCGCCCGAACACGGGATCCGCGGGACGTTCGACGAGAACGTCGGCGACACGAAAGACCCGGTGAGCGGGATCCCGATCTATAGCCTCTACGGCGCACACCGGAAGCCGCAGCCCGAGCAGCTCGCCGGCGTCGACGCAGTCGTCTTCGACATCCAGGACATCGGCGCCCGGTTCTACACGTACATCTCGACCCTGGCGAACGTCCTCGAGGCGGCCGCCGAAGCGCACAAGAAGGTCTTCGTGCTCGACCGCGCCATTCCGATCGGCGGCGAAGGCGTCGAGGGACCGAAGCGCGAGGGCGACCAGTCATTCATCGCGTGGCACGACATCGTGATCCGCCACGGCCTCACGGTCGGCGAGTTCGCGGCGATGTACAACGACGAGAGGCATCTCGGCGTCGAGCTCACGGTCGTTCCGCTGCATGGCTGGAAACGATCGATGTGGCACGACGACGCCGGACTGCCGTGGATCAACCCCTCGCCGAACATGCGCAGCCTCATGGCTGCCGGCCTTTACCCCGGCCTCGGCCTCCTGGAATCAGCGATCAGCGTCGGCCGCGGCACGGCGACGCCGTTCGAGATCGCCGGCGCACCGTATATCGATGGAGAGGTGCTTGCCCGCGAGCTGAGCCTGCCGGGGGTCACGTTCCAGCCGATCCGATTCACCCCGACCGCCAGCACCTTCGCGAACCAGGCCTGCGGCGGCGTCCGCCTGACGATCACCGACCGGAAGGCGTTCCGCGCCGTCGACACCGGCCTGGCGATCGCCACCACCCTCCGCCGCCTCTACGGTGACAAATTTGCCTTCGACCAGATGGCGCACCTCCTGCTGAGCCCGAAGGTCCTGGAGGCCGTCCGGGAGGCGAAACCGATCGGTGACATCGTCGCCCTCTACCGGGCCGACGAGGAGGCGTTCCGGGAGCGGCGCGGGAAGTATTTGTTGTATTAGGTTGTAAACGGAAAACGTCGATGGATCGTCCATCAATCGTGGGTAACGTTGCAGCATTTCGATTGAGCGAACGTGTCGATACGACGCCGGACCGCGAACTGATCGCCCGGACACTCGGGGGCGACGGTACGGCGTACGGCATCCTCGTCGAGCGCTTCCAGCGGAAGATCTTCCGCGTCGCGTTCGCGATCGTCCGCGACGAGATGGAGGCGGACGGCGTCACGCAGGACACGTTCGTCCAGGCGTACACCTCGCTGGCCCGCTTCGAAGCGCGCGCCGAGTTCGAGACGTGGCTCACGCGCATCGCCATCAACCGCGCCCGCGACGTCCTGCGCCGCCGCCGCTTCGTCAGTCTCTTCACGACGCACGACGCAGAGGATGAAAACGGCGAGCCGGTGTTCGAGCCGGTCGACGAACGGCCGAACCAGGAACGGCAGCTCGCGGCAACGCAGATCCGCGTCGCCATCACCCGCGCGGAATCGAAACTCTCGGCGCAGCAGAAGCTGATCTTCCGCCTGCGCCATTACGAAAACCTCTCACTCGAAGACATTGCAGACCACCTCGGTCTGCGCGCCGGAACCGTCCGGGCACATCTCTTCCGCGCGATCCACAAGATCCGCAAGGAGCTGGCCGGGTGGCGGCATCCGGCTCAGGAAACGAACGATGAAACCCCACTTTAGCGAAGCCGATCTGCTCGAGACTTACTACACGCAGCCGGGCGAGTCGATGCCGGTGATGATGCACCTCGCCAAGTGCAGCGAGTGCGCCGCGCGTTATGAGCGTCTCGACAAGAAGATGCGCCAGGCTGCCGCCTGCCACCTCGAGAAGCCCGACACGTTCTGGTCGCGGCAGCGGATGTCAATCCAGCGCCGCATCACCGGCGAGCGCGCGCAGCGGATGTCGATCGCGCGGACGCTGCGTATCGCCGCGGCGCTGACGCTCGCCTTCTTCCTCGGCGGCGCGGTCGTCTACAAGAGCGTGGAGCCGGAGATTCAGACGCCTCGGGCTCCAGTGGCCAGTGGCCAGGTGCCGGTGGCCAGTCAGCACGAGCTGAAGCGGAATGACGATCTTCTGCTGCACGACGCCTGGCAGTCCGACGAGCTGAAGGACTTCCACTCGGTGGTTCAGTGGGAGTCGTGGGTGGACGCCAAGGATGGAGGGCAGTCTTGAAGAAGACGCTTTTCCTCGCGATCGTCCTCGCGGCGTTTGCCGCAAGCGCCTTCGCGCAACTGCCACCGGGAAAGTGGTGGCGGAAGCCGGAGATCGTCGCCAGCCTGGAGCTCACGGCGGATCAGCAGGACCGCATCGACGGCATCTTCCGCTCGTACGCGAACGATCTGATCGATGCGCGCGGCGCGGTCGAAAAAGAGAACATCGCGCTGCGGGGCGAGCTCGATCAGCCACAGCTGAACCGTGCAAAAATCCAGCAGATCGCGGTGCGCCTCAATGACGCGCGCGGACACCTCTTCCAGCGCGAACTGGCGATGCTCGTCGACATGCGCGGTGTCCTGTCGGACCAGCAGTGGAACCGCATGCGCGCCGAGATCGATCAGCTCAAAGAGCAGGGCGCCGCGCAGCGACAGTTGCCGCGGAAGATGCGGCAGCGGTAATCGCTTCCGCAGTTTATCCCGCGCGTAGACGCGGGATAAACTGCGGAAGCGCCGTGCTCGACGTCACTATCCGCCTCGCCGACCTCGCCCTGACGTTCCCCCGTTCGACGCATACGGCCGTCACCGGACCGCCCGCGTGCGGCTCGTCGACGCTCCTGCGCGTCATTGCCGGCGAAGAACGCGCCGGATACGTTCAGATCGGGACGCGCGACGTGTCGAAGGTGCCGAGGGATCGACGTCCGCTGCTGTACGTCACGAGTGAGATCGACGTGCCGGCGCGGTGGTCGGTGGAGCACGCGCTCGTGAACGCGGTGCGTGCCCGGACGCTTGACCGCGAAGACCGCCATCACGAGCTGCAGCTCGCGACCGAGAAGTGGCAGCTCGATTTGAATCGCCGCATCGGCACGCTGTCCGACAGCGAGCGAACGCGGGTCCATCTCGCGCGAATCGAGTTGCGGAAGCCGGCGATCGTCGTCGCCGACAAGCTGCTCCGCGACGCCCCGCATCTCGCCGATGAGTTCTTTCGCACTCTCCGCGTCCTCGGCACGACCGTCATCACCGCGCCGTCGTCGCCCGCGGAGCTCGGCCTCACCGATCGCGTCGTGATCCTCGATCATGGAAAAGTCGTCCAGGAAGGGACCGCGGCGCAGATCTTCACTGAGCCGAAAACCGAGGCAGCGGCGATCGCCACGGGGCCGGTCAACGTCATGCCGGTGATCGTGAAGGGCCGCCTCGTCTCCTCCCCGATCGGCGAATGGGAGGCGGATGTGCCGTTTCAGGGCGAAGGGAAGGCGCTGATCCGCCCCGACGTGTTCCACATCGCGAAACCGGGCGAGGAGTCGGACCTCATCTTCGGGATCGAGGAGGCGACGTTCGAGAACGGCGTCTGGATTGCCCGCGGGTTCCTCACCGGGGTGCTCTCGCTGCGGGTCGCCCTGCCACGGGGCGAGAAAGTGCACAAAGGCCGGGTCATCGCCTTGCGCTTCGACCCTGCCGAGATCACACTCGTTTCAGGCTGAGCACGCGACTTGCAGCAGTGCCGGCCATTAGCAGGCTGTCTGGCGGGAGTGACGCTTCTTGACGATTCGAGCCCGGAGACCACCCCATAAGCTGCGCAAACTGCTCGTCATCGACGACGACACGCAGTTGCTGGCGTCGTACAGCGCCCTTCTTTCGCCCTACGGCTTCCAGGTGCTGACGGCGATGGACGGCGAAGACGCCATGCCGATCGTCGAGCAGAATCCCGACATCCTCCTCGTCATCCTCGACATCGCCATGCCGAAGATGGACGGCCGCAAATGGCTCCGTTGGTTCCGCGGCAAACGGGAGGAGAAGCCGGTCATCGTGATCACCGGCTACAAGCTGGAAATCGACGAGGAGTTCAAGCCGTCCGTCGTTCTCGAGAAGCCGTTCCACGTGGCGGAGCTGTTGGACTTGGTCGGCTTATTCTGCGGCCTCGGCGTCCCTGCCGAAGTGCACTCGACCTAACGCGCTACTTACGCGCGTTCAGAAAGCCGCACGCGTTGATCGTGTCGAGGTCGAGCTGCATCGACGCGAAATTCTCGGTGATCGTGATGCGGAACGGGATGCGCCGGGCGTCGTCCGACAGCCACACCTGCACGCCGCCGGGCCACTTCTTCTCTCCCGGCGCGTCGACGATGTCGAACCCGATCGCGTTCACGCGCTGATCGTGGATCGTGAACACCTGACGGCCGGCCGGCCTGAAGATCACCGGGTACTCTTTGCCGTCCATGTAGATCATCGTCGTGATCGGCGCGGTGATCTGGTCGGCGTTCGTCCGCATGTAGTGAATCGCGGTGAGGATGTCGCGGAACTCCGGCTCGTCCTTCGGCAGCAACCGCACGGTGTCTTCGGTCGCGGCCGTGGTCTCCTTATGCATCCGGGCGAGCCGCTTCACGTAGTCGAAGACCGTCCGCTCTTTGCGCGACTTCTTCCCCCACGCGTAGCCGTGATACGTCGACAGCGTCTTACCGCTGCCGTCGATCTCCGACTGATAGTTGTAGAAGCCGCTGGTCCCGTTGTTCCCGGTGACCATCAGCTCGCTCGAGATCGTGCTCTTCTCGGAGTTCGGATAGGTCGTCTTCAGGAAGCCGGAACCTGTCCGAGGAAAGATGAAGCCGGCGATCCAGCCGAGGCCGCCGCGGAGATGCCACCGGTAGTGAAACTCCTCGACGTTCGACGGACCGCTGCAGTTCAGCTCGGCCGCGGAAGCGGCAACCGGAGCAGCGAGAGCGAGCGCGAGGACTGCGACATTGCGAAGGACCCTCATGGTGCACCGGTCATAACAGAGCGATGCGGCGTTCGACTTCCTCGATGACGTAGTCCGGCGTCGACGCCCCGGCGGTCACTCCGACGACTTCTGCTTTCGCAAACCACTCGGGATCGACGTCGTCGGCTCCTTGCACGAGATACGAAGGTTTCGCCTCGCGGCAGATCTCCCAGAGGTGCTTGGTGTTCGCGCTCTTCTTCCCGCCGATGACGACGATGACGTCGATCTCGGGGTCGTCCGCGAGCACCCGCGCCGCGTCCTGGTTCTGCTTGGTTGCATAGCAGATCGTGTCGGCGCGCTCGACGCGCTTCGCACGCGCTTCGATCCGTTGGACGACGTGCTCGAAGTCCTCCGAGTTCAGCGTCGTCTGATAGAAGACCTTGACCTTGTCGTACTGCGACCAGTCGACCGCTTCGACGTCGTCGATCGTCAGGACGATGTGGTACGTCGCGGGATCGAGGTCGAGCGTGTAGCCGATGACCTCGCGGTGCTTCGGATCGCCGATGAAGACGAGGTGGAAGCCAGCCGCCAGCGCGTCTTTCGACTCATGGTGGATGTCGTAGACGAACTTGCAGGTGGTGTCGAGCACCTTCAGGCCGCGCGACTTCGCCGCGTCGTGGAACGACGGAGGCACGCCGTGCGCGGAGAAGACGATGGTCGGCTCGTTGACGGACGTGATCTCGTCGACGGTCCGGACGCCGAGGTTCTCCATCTCCTCGACCACACGCTCGTTATGCACGACCTGGCCGAGGATGGCTCCGCGGCCTCCGGCCGAGGCGAAGCGCTTCACCTTCAGGTCCGCGATGCGGACACCGGAGCAGAATCCGTACTTCTCGGCACGTTTCACTCTCATTTGTCGTGCTCAACGCTTTCGTGTGGCGCAGGCTTCCAGCCTGCGTCCCGGGGCACAGGCTGGAAGCCTGCGCTACACGGATAAAATCGCCCGCCCGTGCCCGACACGCCATCCCGCGAGCCGCTCTTCACAGCCCGATTCTGGGGGATGTGGGCATTCTCGTTCGTTACTTTCTTCTCGGCATTCCAGCTGCTTCCGGTCATTCCGTTCCGCATCCTCGCTCTTGGTGGGACGACGGCGCAGGCGGGATGGTTCCTCTCGGTCTACACCTTCGCCAGCGCCTTCTCCGCGCCGGTGATGGGCTCGCTGGGCGATCATTTCGGGCGACGGCGAACACTGATCACCGCCTCGCTGCTGTTCATCGTCTTCTCGAGCCTTTACGGCATCGTCACAAACCTGGCGCTGCTGCTGGTGATCGGCCTGATTCACGGCTCGATCTGGTCGTCGATCCTCGCGTCGAGCTCCGCGATCCTCGTGAACGACTTCATCCCCGAGAGCCGCCGCACCCAGGGCGTCGCCATCGCGGGCCTCGCCAGCCAGTTCGCCATCGCGGCCGCCCCCGCCATCGGCCTCGGCGTGTTTCACTTCGGCTGGTTCGCGCTCTGCGCCGAGATGGCAACGCTCTCCGTGCTGATGGCGATTGCCGCGCTGATGCTCCGGGTGCGCGATCAACCACACGATCGGCGGATCGTCCTCGCCGAAGTCTGGGACTGGAAGGTCACGCAGACCGCCCTGACGCTCGCGATGTCGTCGATCGGCTACGGCGGAATCACGAGCTACGCGGCGATCCTCGCCGAGCAGCGGCACGTGACGCCCAGAGCCGTCTATCTGACGACGATGGCGATCGCGGTGATCGTCGTCCGCCTCTTCACATCGCATCTCGGCGACCGATTCGGCGCGAAGGCGATCCTCTATCCGTCGCTGCTGTTCGTGCCGGTCGCGTTCGTGATTCTCGCCTTCGCGCACACGCGCGCCGGCTTCATCACCTCGGCTGCGATCTTCGGGGCGTCGTGGGGATGCGCCTACCCGGCGTTCGTGACGTTCATCATGGGCAACAGCGACCCGACCCGCCGCGCCCGCTCGTTCGGCAGCATCGTCTGGGCCTTCGACACCGGAATCGCCGTCGGCTCGCTGCTCGTCGGCTCCATCGGAGAACGCTTCGGCCTCGGCACGGCGTTCATGGTCGCGGCGGGCCTGAGCTGCCTCGCTCTGCCGATCTTCGCCGTGACATCGCGCCGGCTCATATCGGCTAAAGTCGCGGCATGATCCGCCGCGCCGCGCTGCTCGTCACTGCCCTCGTCACTGCCCCGCTCTTCGCCGCCGAATTCAACGAAAAGGCCGCCGAGCGCTTCGCGAACCTCGCGCTGGCGTGCGTCCACAAGGAGTATCCGAACAAGATCGGGCACAGTCTCAACAGCGACAAAGATGTGGCTCCGCCGCGGCAACTGACGCCGGCGTTCTACGGATGCTACGACTGGCACTCGTCGGTCCACGGGCATTGGCTGCTCGCCCGCCTCTCGCGCACGTTCCCGAACGCGCCATTCGCGAAGCCCGCACACGAGGCGCTGGAACAGAGCATCACGCCGGAGCACATCGCGCAGGAGGCGGCGTACCTCCGCGCCGACGGACGGGCGAGCTTCGAGCGGCCGTACGGACTCGCGTGGCTGCTGCAGCTCGGCACGGAGCTGCGCGAGATGCACGACCCTCTGGCCGGCACGCTCGCGCCGCTGGAGAACGCGGCGGCCGACCGGCTGAAGACGTGGCTGCCGAAGCTCTCGCATCCGATCCGGATCGGCGAGCACAATCAGTCGGCGTTCTCGTTCGGCCTGATCATCGACTCGACCGACGACCCCCAGCTACGGCAGCTCGTCATCGATCGCAGCCGTGCCTTCTTCCTGCACGACCGCAACTGCCCGATCGGCTACGAGCCATCCGGCGAAGACTTCCTCTCGCCGTGCATCGCCGAGGCCGACCTGATGCGCCGCGTACTGCCAAAAAAAGAGTTCGCGTCCTGGCTGACAACCTTCCTGCCGAAGATCGACCTCAAGCCGGAGGTCGTCACCGATCCGAGCGATCCGAAGCTCGCGCACCTCGATGGCCTGAACCTCTCGCGCGCCTGGATGCTCGAAGGCATCGTTTCGGGCCTCCCAAAGGACGACCCGCGCATCCCCGCGCTCACCGCGATGGCAAACGCCCATCGCGAAGCCGGCCTCGCGCACGTGACCGGCGAGCACTACGAAGGCGGCCACTGGCTCGGCAGCTTCGCCGTCTACCTCACAACGCGCCGCGGAATCCGCTAGGTTTCGCGAACATGAAGCGGACGCGCTGAAAGCCGAGGGTGTGCAGGAGCTCGGCGAGGACTTTCTCGCCGTTGTCCTGCGCCTGTTTCAGGACGCCGTTCTTCAGCGCTTCGTCGCGGATCATCGTCTCGACGTGAGCGCGGGCGCGCGACTCCATGTCGGGGTCTTCGCGCCGCAGCATCCCGGTGTTGCGGTTGATCACCCGCGTCGCGTTGTTATCGAGCCGCGTGACGAGGATCTCCGGCGGCGGGAGGTGCAGGATCACGGCGCCGGTCGCGTCGCGGGTCACGTCGTTCTCGGTCAGCTGCGAAAAGTCGAAGCCCGCGATGACGTCGCCCGCGGCGAGGAGCGTGAGCGAATCGCCGCCGATCGCGTCGGGGACCCACTTGTAGGTCTGCTTGATCGTCGCGACATGGGTAATCCGCATCTCCGCCGTCTCGAGGCGATTGAGCGACCGGACGCGCGTGACGATCGCGCCGATGTCGACCGTCTCCTCGTGCGGCGCAATCGCTTCCTCGGCTTCTTGCTTCGCACGCCGCTCGAGATAGACGAATGCCGCGATCACGACGACGCCGAGGAGGACGACCGCCGTGACCGCGCGTCTCATGGCTTCCGGAGCGTCGGCGAATCGAGATCGAGCTGCGCGAGCGGAATGATCTCCGCGTTCGGGAAGCGCTTTTTGAACTCGTCGCCGAACTTCTTCACGTCGCCGACGATCACGACGCTCTCATCAGGGAAATGCCCCGTCGCGAACTCCTTCACCTGCGCCGCGGTGACGCCCTGCACGTCGCTGATGTAGTGGGAAAGATCGCCCAGCGGCAGCCCGTAAAGCGCCAGTGCTCCGACGCGCGACACCAGCCCGGCCTCGGTCTCCAGCGCGCGGCCGAAGTTGCCGAGGAGCACCGCCTTGCGCGGCGTCAGCTCCGACTCCGCCACCGAGGTGCTGGTCATCGAGGACAGCTGTTCGTTGATGATGCTCGCCACTTCGCCTGCCGATTCATTCTTCGTCTGAGCTGTCGCAAAGAACGGACCCGCTTCGCGGCGGAAGTCGAAAGAGCTGCCCGCGCCGTAGCTGAGACCCCGTTTGATGCGGATCTCCTCATTGAGCCGCGACGAGTAGCCGCCGCCGAGGACCGCGTTCGCGACCTGCGACGTGATGTACGCCGGGTCGGTCCGCGCCAGCCCGCGACGCGTGACCATCACCGCCGCCTGCCCCGCGTCGGGCATATCGATGACAACAACGCGTGGTTTCTGTGTGGCGCCGGCGCCCTCGCCGGCGCGAGGTGGCATCTCGCCAGAAGCTTTCCAATCCCCGAACGACTTCTCCGCGATCGCCATCGCCGCATCCGGCGTGATCGTACCCGCCACGACGAAGATCGCGTTGTCCGGCCTGTACCACTTCGCGTGGAACGCCGCGGCGTCCTCCGACTTGATCCCTTCGAGCGACTTCGGCGTCCCGCCGAGGTTGTGGCCATACGGGCCGCCGCCGAAGACGACGCGACTCGCCACGAAGCGTGCGAGCTGTGCGGGATCCTTCAGAGCGACGCGCAACGCATCGACGTTCTGCTCGCGCAGCCGGTCGACTTCGTCTTTCGCGAACACCGGATTCCGCGCGACGTCGGCGACGTACGTCATCGCCTCGCCGAAATTATTCGCGAGGGAGCTGATCGCGACGTACGAGTTGTCCCACCCGGCGCCGCTCTCGATCGACGCACCGAGCGCCTCGACGCCGCGCGCGATCTCCTCGGCTGACTTCGTGGTCGTTCCCTTGGTCAGCAGCGACGCCGTCATGTCGGCGAGTCCCGCCTTGTCCGCCGGATCGGCCTCGCCACCGGTCTTCACCAGTAGCCGCGCCGCGACGAGCGGCACGCCCGACTTCGGGATCACGATGACACGCAAGCCGTTCGCGAGCGTCTTGTCGGTCGGAGTCGGGATGTTCAGCGGCCGCGGCGGGCCGGGAGGCGGCGGTGTGGTCTGCTCCGCAAACGCGGAGAGCGCGGCGACAGCCGCTAAGAAAACGAGCAGAAGTGCGATCGCGAGCTTTCTCACTTCGCACCCCCTTCGGCCTTCGATTCGTAGTCGATCAAGGTCGGTTTTCCTTCGATGAGATACTTCTTCACCACGCGCTTCACGTCGGCCGGCGTCACGGCCTCCAGCTTGTCGATGTCCTTGTTGACCGTGGCCGCGTCGTGCTCGACGACGACCGACTGCCCGATCTCGAACGCCGTGCCGTTATTCGTTTCCCGCTCGCGCAGGATGTTCGCGACGAGCTGGTTCTTCGCCTTCGTCAGCTCCGCCTCGGTCACCGGCTTGGTGGCGAGCGCGTCGATCTCCTTGCGCAGCGCCTTGTGGCCCTCGCTCACCTTGTGATTGCTCGACATGACCGCGAACGCGATGAAGAGTCCCGCGTCCTCGCGCTCGTCGGCGTCGATCTCGACCTCGTTCGCGATCTTGTCGCGATAGACGAGCGACTGGTAGGCGCGCGACGACTCGCCGAGCCCCAGGATCGCCGCGGCGACCGTGAGCGGCGCGCTGTCGGCGCTGCGCGCGTCCGGCAAAATCCACGTCATCGCGGCCGCGGGCAGCGGCACGTTCGGGCCGTACTCGGTGAACCGTTTCGTCTCCTTGTGGATCGGCTCCTTCACGGTCACCCGCGGGATCGGCGCCTTCGGCCGCGCGATCGTGCCGAGGTACTTGTCGATCCAGCCGTCGAGCTGCGCGTCGTCGAAGTCGCCCGCGACGACGATCACCGCATTGTCCGGCCGGTAAAACGTCGAGTGGAACTTCTTCACGTCGGCGATCGTCGCGGCGTCGAGGTCCTCGATGCTGCCGATGCCGGGGCGCTTGTACGGGTGCACCTGCCACGAGTCTTTGTCGAGCGAGTAGTACAGCCGGCCGTAAGGCGGCGCCAGGATGCGGAAGCGGTACTCCTCCTTCACCACGTCGCGCTCGGATTTGAACGCTGCATCGTCAACGGTGAGCGACGCCAGCCGCTCCCCTTCCGCCCACAGCAGCGTCTCGAGGTAGTTCGAGGGGATCACCTCGTAGTAGTTCGTCGAGTCGTCGCGCGTCGTCGCGTTGTTCTCCCCGCCGACGTCCTCGGTCAGCCGGTCGAAAAACTCCGACGGCATGTGCTTCGTGCTCTTGAACATGATGTGCTCGAAGAGGTGGGCGAAGCCGCTGCGGTGCGGCGGATCGTTCTTCGATCCGACGCGGTACCACACCTGGATCGCGACGCGCGGGATCGAGTTGTCGCGGACGGAGTAGACCTCCATCCCGTTCGCGAGCGTCCGATGCCGGTACGCGACCGCCGGGACGTCGAGCTTCGAAGCGGCAGAGAGCGGGATGGTGAGCGCAAATGCGAGGAGGAACGTCAGGCGCTGGCGCATCCCGGGATCATAGTGCTTAGTGGCGTAGTGCTTAGGGGTTAGGACACCGAAGCGTTACCGCTTCTTCGCAATGCCGGTGCGGATTGCCTCGTCGAAGATCACCGCGATCTGCTTTTCGGCCTGACGGGCCAGTTCTTCCTGCTGGCGGCCCATCGCCTCCTGCTGGCGGCCGAGGGTGTCCTGCTTCTCGCCGAGCTCGTCCTGCTGCTTGCCGAGATCCTTCTGGCGGCGCTCGAGGGAGTCGGAGTGGTCGTGCGCCTGGCGCATGCCGATGCGCGCCTGCTCGCGCCCGATCTCGGCCTGCTGCGCGCCGAGGGCGGCCTGCTTCGCTCCCAGATCGGCCTGCTGGCGGCCGAGCCTCGTTTGGGGCGCGTAGGTCGCGGCGATGCGGTCGAGCGTGTCAGGGTCGGTGATCACGTACCCGTGGCCGTCCCGCTCGAAATAGGCGAAATGATGCCCGTACGTCCGCCGGAGCGAGGAGAGGTCATCGGCGCTAAGTCCATTCGCATAAGTGATATCCCCGTCCGAATAGACCACCGCCTTCCCCTTCTCGCAATGCTCAGCCGGCTTGGCGGCAACGATGGTCAGCAAAACGGCGGCGGCGATCAGCAGACGCTTGGTCATCGGCGGTTTCCTCCACCCCGTTCGACGGGGATCAGGGCGCGAAGGTTAGTTTCACGAGCACGAACGTGAATTTCACGTTGTCGATCGTGAATTTCACGTTGTTGCTCGTGGATTTCACGTTGTTGCTCGTGAATTTCACGTTGTTCATCGTGAATTTCACGTTGTTGCTCGTGGATTTCACGTTGTTGCTCGTGGATTTCACGTTGTCGCTCGTGGATTTCACGTTCGTGCTCGTGAATTTCACGTTTGGGGGCGTTCGCTACTCGTACCGGAGCGCTTCGATCGGGTTCAGCTCGGCGGCGCGGGCGGCGGGGTAGATGCCGGACACCAGGCCGACGGCGACCGAGACACCCGTAGACAGCAGCAGGGACCAGAAGGTGATCACGGTCGGCCAGCCGGCGTAGGCGGCAACCAGGCGCGCCAGGACGATGCCGATCACGATGCCTGCGATGCCCCCGATCACGGAGATCGTGAACGACTCGATGACGAACTGCGCCCGAATGTCCTTCTTGCGCGCCCCGATGGCGCGGCGGACGCCGATCTCGCGGGTCCGCTCCAGCACGCTCGCCAGCATGATGTTCATGATCCCGATTCCGCCGACCAACAGCGAGATCCCGGCGATCGAGCCCATGACAATGTTGAAGATCCGCTGCGTCTGACGGCTCTGCTCCAGCAGCGCCTCCGGGACGACGATCTCGTAGTCGTCCGCGCCGCCGTGCAACCGGTCGAGGAGCGGTTTCATCAGCTCCGCCGTGTTCTTCGTCGAAACACCTTCCTTGACCGTCACGAGCAGCTCATCGACCGGTGCATCGAGCGGGTCGCGGTCGAATTTGCGCATGGCGGTCGTCGAGGGGATCCAGATCTCCCCGGCCGTCGAGCCGGCGGGCATCCCCTCGCTCGTTGCCGACGACGCGCCGGCCGGGTCGGTGGCGAAAATCCCGATCACCTCGAGCCAGACGTCGTTGACCTTGAGCAGCTTTCCGATCGCCGGCCCATAGCCGAAGAGGCTGCGCCGGATCTCCTGCCCGATCACTGCGACCTGCGCGTGCTCGCGCTCGTCCTTCGCGTCGATGAAGCGCCCCTCGGCCAACTTGATCGCGGTGACTTCGTTCGAGCGCGACGAGACGCCGAACACCTTCCCCTTCGTCTTCGCGCCGGGAGCGATGATCTTGTACGGCTTCACCTCGATGCGCGGCAGAACCCGCTCGACGTTCGGGATCGCCTCGGCGATCGCCTCGCCATCGCGCAACGAGACACCCAGCGACTTCTTGCGCAGCTCGGCGCGCTCCTCGGGCTTCACGTTCTTCGCGCGGACGATCACGTTGCGCAGCCCCAGCTTGCCGATCGCTTCGAGTGCCTTCTTCTCGCCGCCCGCGCCGATCGACAGCATCGCGATTACCGCCCCGACGCCGAAGATCATCCCGAGCATCGTCAGTGCCGTGCGCAGCTTGTGCGTCGCCAGGTTCCCGACGGCGACGGTCAGCGTCTCGATGTCAGCTTTCATTCTTCTTCGCGGTCGGATCGATGAGCGCGAGCTCGTCGCCCTGGGCGAGGCCTTTCGTGACCACCACACGGCCGGCGGTGGAGCTGGAGATCTCGACCGGCACGGCGTCGTACTTTGAGCCGTGTTTGCGGTAGACGATCTTCTTCCCCTCTTTTTCGAACAGCGCCTGACGCGGGATGGCGAAGGCGTTGGCGCGGTTCTCGACGTCGAGCACGGCGCGGACGCGGGTGCCCGGCTTCATGACGTGCGGGTCGGTCTTGTCGAGCGTGATCGTGACGCCGAAGTACTGCACCGGCACGCCGCGCACACGCGGCCGCGCGAGCTTGTCGAGCTGCGTGATCTTTCCGTTGTACGCCACGTTCGGCTTCGACTCGAGCGTGACCGACGCCTTCTCGTTCGGCGCCAGCCCCGCGGCGTCGGCTTCGAGGACGAACACCTCGGCCTTCATCGTGCTGAGGTCGGGGATCTCTCCCAGCGGCTGGCCCGGCCAGAGCGTCGACCCGACGCGCGGCACGTCGCCGCGCCAGTCGCGCGTCAGCACGAGGATGCCGTCGTACGGCGCGCGGATCTCGACCGAATTGAGCCCCTGCTGCGCGTTGCGGATCCGCAGCGCCGCCTTCTTGTCTTCGATGGCGAGGAGCTCCTTGTCGGTGCGATTCAGTCCATCGCGGATCGTGAGCACGCGCTCGGCGTTCTGTTTGTGCTCCGATGCGAGGCCCTGATCGACCTCCGCCTCGATCCGCTGATACCGCGAGAAGACCTCGGCGTCGTCGAACTTGAAGTGCTTCGCGGAGAGCAGCTCGCTCTCCGCCTGCCGCGCGTCGCGCTGCAGGTTCGCACGCGTCGCGAGCGCCTGCGCGTCGCTCTTCGAAAGGTCGTTCGTGGCGGTGGTGCGGTCTTCGTTCCCGCCCTTCAGCTCCTTCTCGAAATCGCTCGAATCGAAGCGGACGATGACGTCGTCCTTTTTCACGACCGCGCCGTCGTCGACCATCCACGAGACCTTCAGCGAGTTCGGCGCGTCGTGCGGCGCCATCACCGGCGTCGCTTTCACCGCCTTCAGATTGCCCTCGGCAGTGATGCGGCGGGTGAACGTCGTCGGGGCGACTCTGTAGGTCGGGACGTCCGCGTGACGCGCGCAACCGAGCACCGCGCCGGCGAGGGCGCCGGCGCCACACAGAAGCAGGCGCTTCACGACTTGTTTTCCGCCTTTTCGCTCTTCTCGACGAGGACGCGGTCCCCGGCGCCGAGACCGGAGAGGACCTCGACGACTTTGTCGTTTTCGCGGCCAAGCTTCAGCGGGACCTGCGCAACGCCGAAGACGCCGCGGCGATAGGCGATCGGGCCTTTGGACGACACGAAGACGGCGCCGCGCGGGATCACGACCGCGTTGCGCGAGCGCGCCAGTTCGACCGTTCCCTGGAAGCGCATGCCGGGACGCATCTTCGCGGGATCGGTCTTGTCGACGGCGATGTCGACGTTGAGCACCTTCACCGGATTCTTCGTGTTCGCCTGCTGCTGGACCGTGCGCGCGGCCTGCGTGATGGTGCCGTGCAGTTCGTCGTCGGGATGCGCGTCGAGGCGGAACGTGACGCGCTCGCCGACGGCGATCTTGCCGGCGTCGACCTCGTCGACCTCTCCCTTCGCCTTCATCTTGCTAAGGTTCGGGATCTCGACGATCCGCTGGCCGCGCCAGCAACTGTCGCCGACCTTGCGCTTGTCGCCCTTCCAGTCGGTCGTGTAGACGACCGTTCCGTCGCGCGGCGCCGTGACGGTCATCGCCTTGATGGCCGCCTCGCTGTCGCTCACGACCGCCGCGGCCTGGGCGTGCTTGCTCTCGAGGAGGCGAATCTCCGCGCTCGCAGCCTGTTCGAACGCGGCGAGGCGCTCGCGGATCGACGCGACCTCGCGCTTCGACGTGTCGTAATCGAGCCGCACCTCCTCGCGCTCCTTGATGCCGACGATGTCCGCCGGCGCTTCGAGCTTCAGCGCGGTCTTGCGCATCTTCGCTTCGGCCTCGGCGAGCGCGAGGCGGTCGCTCTCACGCCGCAGCGAGAGGTCGGCGCGCTTCTTCTCGATCTCCTTCGCCGCCTGCTCCGACAGCGCGCGGTATTGATCGAGGCGCCGCTGCAGGTCGGCCGTGTCGAAGCCGACGACCGGCGCCCCCTTCTTCACGTCCGAGCCTTCGGGCGCGAGCATCGAGACCTTGAACTCCCAGACATCGTGGATCTGCGGCGGGCCGAGGATGCTGGAGTCGACGGCCGCGAGCGTGCCGGAGACGTCGACGCCGCTGACGACGTCGCCGCGCGTTGCCTCGACCCAGTCGCCCTGCCGGTCGGCCGCGAGCTTGTTACGCAGCGCCCAGCCGCCGAAGAGAAAGAGCGCGACGGCCGCGATCGGAATGACGATGCGAGGACGCTTCATGATCCCAGCCGCGCTCCTTCCTGCAGCCCCGAGGTGACGACACACTCCTGCGCGTTGCAGGAGCCGACGCCGACGTTCACGAACTTGCCGCCGGAAACACGGGCACGGGGTGACCTGCCGCTGAAGTCGAGCGCGGCGCGCGGGGCGACGAGGACGTTGTCCTTCGACTCGCGGTCGATCTCGACGCGGGCCGAGAGTCCGGGCCGCATCCGCTGCGGATCGATCTGGTCGAGCTTCACGAGGACGACGAACGCGCGTCGGAGCGAGCCGCGGGCGCCTTCCTGCGCGACCGCGGAGACGGCATCGACGCGTCCGGCGAAGTGCATGTTCGGGTAGCCGTCGAGCGTGATGCGCGCCGGCATGCCGCGAAGGACGCGGCCGTCATCGACGTCGGGAAGTGCGGCCGTCACGCGCATCGAGTCGAGCTCCGGGATCACCGCGATCGGAAAGCCCACCCACACCGAGTCGCCCGCCTGCAGCTTGCGCGCTTCCCACGGGATGTCCTTCACGACGACGATGCCCGCCTGCGGCGCGCGGAGGATGAGCGAATCGATGCTCCGCTCCGCGATCGTGACCTCATCCTGCGCGTGCTCGATCTTTACGAGCAGATTCGCGCGGTCGGCGTTGTCCGCCTTCTGCTGCGCGGCGAGCGTCGCGCGCGCCTTGTCGTAGTCGGTCGTGGCGCGGCGCAGCTTCGTCTGGCGATCTTCATAGTCGCGGCCCGAGACGATGTCCTTCGGCACGGCCGCCTCGATCTTTGCCTTGTCGAGTTCACCCTTCTTCTTCTCGACGTCGAACTGCTTGTCGCGGAGGTCGCCGACCCATTCCGCCGCCTTCTCCTGCAGCTCCTGCTGCGCCTGCGTCAGGTCCTGGCGCTTCTTGTCGAGATCGGCGGTGAACGGCGTGTTGTCCAGCTCCGCGACGCGCTCACCCGCTTTGACGGGAACGCCGTCGTCGATGAGCCAGCGGATCGACGACTGCCACGACGGCAGCTGGGGAACGCTGATCATTGCACCGCGAGCCGCTTCGAGCTCGCCGGTGAGCACCATCGTGCTGGTGAATTTTCCGCGGCGGACGCGCATCTCGCCCGGCTTCGGCGTGTCGTACGCCGAAAAGCAGCCGGCCATGAGGAGCACCGCACCGAGTAGCAGGGATCGCTTCATGACCTGAATCTCGAGAGTGTAGGACGTAAAAACGTCATCATCGGTTACTGAATTTCGACGACTGAGGCAGGTAGGAGGTTAGTGGCGGCGGCCCAGCGTCTACAATCTCGCGCCGTGCAGCGGTTCACCCTCCTCGACCGGAACACGGTCGCGAACAGTTTTGCCGACGACGTGCGCCGCGGCCTGGCCGCCTCGCCGAAGTTTCTCCTCCCTCAATACTTCTATGACGCCCTCGGCTCGGCGCTCTTCGACGCCATCACGAATCTGCCGGAGTACTACCCCACCCGCTGCGAGACGGAGATCCTCACGACGCACGCCGCCGACATGGCCAGCGAGTTCGGCACGCCGATCCGCCTCATCGAGCTCGGGAGCGGGACGTCGAAGAAGACGCGGATCCTCCTCGACGCGATCTGCGCGCGTCAGCCGGAGCTCGAGTACGTGCCGGTCGACGTCGACGGCGGAATCCTCGAGAAGACCGCCGACGACCTGCTGTACGAGTACGACCGTCTGCACGTCACCGCCGTCTGCGCCGACTTCAAGCAGCCGTCGCACGCGCTGGCCGGCGTGGTCCGCAACGACGTCCGGAACGTGGTCCTCTTCCTCGGCTCGACGATCGGCAATCTGACGTTCGACGAAGCGGTGACGATGCTCCGCGACCTGCGCGACGTCCTCTCCGACCGCGATCTCTTCCTCCTCGGCGCCGACCTGCGCAAGCCAAAGGACGTCCTCGAGCCGGCGTACGACGACGCGCTCGGCGTCACGGCGGCGTTCAACCGCAATCTCCTGCTGCGGATCAACCGCGAGCTCGGCGGCAACTTCGACCTCACGAAGTTCGCCCACCGTGCGTTTTACGACCAGGAGCGCGGCCGTATCGAGATGCACCTCGTCAGCTCCGCGGCGCAGACCGTCACGATCGGCGACGACTCGTTCTCCTTCGCTTCCGGCGAGACGATCCACACCGAGAACTCCTACAAATACGACGACGCGTCGCTCGCCCGGATCGCGAACACCGCCGGTTTCGCGATCGCCCGCACCTGGACCGACTCCCGCACCTGGTTCGCCGACGCGCTGATGATGTGTGGGGCCGGCTCCTAGCCGACCCCACACATCGGACTACGGAATGAGCCGCCGTGGAAGACGGCGTACTTTCCCCTCGGGATCGACCATGAGATCGACGTCATTGGCCGTGACGCGCCAGACCGGCTCGTACGGCGCGCTTCCCTCCAGTGGCGCGACGAGCGTCGCCTTCAGGTTGCTGACCTTGGCGCCGCGGAGAAAGCGGCCGGCATTCTCGAGTGCGTGGGACTCGTCGAGGAAGGACCGCGGCGCGTGCTTGACCACTTCCATCAGTTCGCCGCTATAGGCGTTGAGCACTACCGTCAGCGTGGGCAGCTTGCCGGGCGCGGCGAAACGGACGATGTAGTACGCGCCGCCACGGCCACCGTTCACGATCTGCGGCCGCATGGGCTGCAACGCGTTCGATTCGACGATACTCGGCGCGTATTTGGCAGCGGTCGCCAGCTCGCGCTCGGCGCGGGCGAGGATTTGCGCCGCCGAGAGCAGCGTACCGCTGATCGGCAGTCGTTTCGCCGTTGCCGTCCCCGTCCTCTCGGGCGGCTCGATGATGGCGACATACTTGCCGTCATAAGCGCTGCCCGGCTTCGCCACGGCCTGGAATTCCGAGTAGAACTGCGATCCGCTGATCAGCAACTCAGCCGGCGGATCGCCGAACACCGTAGGCGATGGATCGACGATGAAAACGTACTGCAGCGTCACCGAGGATGTCGTGAGCGGATTGTTATCGGTGACCATCCCTTTGATGAGTATCCAGCGCTCGTGATGCGCGGCCACACTGTTGTGCGGTGTCGTGCTGAGGAGCAGCGGCACCGGATAGTGAAGGCGGTTCATCCAGTAGGCGGCCGAGTACATCAGCGCCGGCGCACTTGCATTGGAGAAGTCGACCCAGTGGGCGCCGGGGCAGATGGCCATCATGCCGTCCCGCAGTCCCTTGGGATCGGTGTCCCACCCAGCTTCGAGCTGGTGGGCCTGGATCGCATCCCACATGTCGGCCTGGACGACGGGGCAAGCGCCGGCCGGGTACCCGCTGACGGCCATCTGACCGGTGGCGGCGCCGCACCAGGTCAACGCCTCTTCATTGTGATTGGTGACGGTCACGAACACGCTCGTCTGCGCCGACAAAACCGCGGCGGCAAGCGTGCAGAGAATCGACTGAATGACGCGTTTCATCTTCGTCTCCTCCTTTATGGGCAGCTCGGATTCAGCGTGTTATTGATCGTGATGGACTGGTGCGCGCTGCCGTGGATCAGGTAGCTGTACCCGTCGATCGTCCGCTTCCACGCGTCGACGAAGAACGTGTGCGCGCAGTTGCAGTGCGCCGCCCATCCCGCCACCGGCCTCGGTTGATTCGTGACGCCGCTCCACAGGTGCAGCCCTTCGGCATTCACGTGCGCCGAATAGCTGTCCGAGAAGAGGCTCTCCGACTGGTTGTGGCCCCAGTACGCGGTGATGCTGTAGCTGAGCAGGTGTCCGTCCGGGTCGTGGGCCGTGACGCGCGGGAAATAGAGGTTCGGCGGCGCGCTGACGATGTCGCACGCATTGACCAGTGTGCCCCCGGCCGCGGCTGACGCCGCGCCTTTGAAAATGCTGACCAGATCGACGTCGATCGGATCGTTGTCGATTTTGACCGTGATCTGGTTCTTCGCCGGCGGCAGCGCAACCGCCGTCGTGCCGTCGGCCGCGAGCAGTTCGACGCTGAAGGTATACGTCCCGTTCGTCCCGCTCGGCCAGCGCATCATGATGAACGGCGGGTACCAGCGCTCCGGATGTCCGGCCACGTACTCGGACGGGATCTCGTAACGCCCGGTCGCGTCAGGGGCGATCGGCGCCGCCTCGTAGAAGCCGGTGGCCGGGTTCCAGCGCGGCCAGCTCCAAGCCTGCATCAGCACCTGATCCGGGCCACCGTCCTTCGTCATGTGAACGCGGTAGTAGCGCCCGGTGAGGCCGGTGAAGTTCGTGAAGTTGCCGAAGATGTTGAGCGTGCCGCCGAACGGCGCGTCCTTCACCTGATAGAAGTAGCCGGCGATCGAGGTCGTGTCGGCATAGCCGTCGCTGTCGATCGCGGTCGAGGGAACGTTGCCGATGCCGAGGAATACCGGCTCGGTCATCGGCAGGGCAGTCTGGTCGATCCGGATGACGCTGGTGTTCGCGGTGATGTAAACGGCGCCGAAAACCGACGCCACCGCGACGCCGGACGCGTTCGCCGGCAGTCCGCCCGCGGCGATCGCCGACGTCGCGGTCGGCAGATCGACGCGCCGCAGGTCGGCGGGCGAGCGCTCGACGACATAGAGCGCCACTTGCGCCGCATCCGTCCAGCTCACGTAAAACGGCTGTGAGAGGCCGGTGACGACGTTGCGGATGCGCGTGTGCGTGGCCAGGTCGATCTCCGCCACGCGCGCCGAAGGAGCCTGCTCGGTGACGTAGGCGCGAGCGCGATCGTTCGTGATGGCAAGGCCGACGGGGCTGATGAGCCCCGACATCAGCGTGGTCTTCGAGCCGGTGCCGAGGTCGATGTGCCAGATGCGGCCCGACGTGAAGCCCACGACATATGCGCTATCGGTGGCGACGTCGAGCACGATCTGGTGCGGCGCGCCGAGATTGAAGGTGATCAGCGACTTCGCGCCTGTGGTCGTGTCGACGCGCCAGAGCGCTCCGCTCGTTCCGGGATCGTCGCGCGTCGTCACATAGGCGGCGTTGTGCGCGAGATCGAGGGCGACGTCCTGGGGGTGCGAGAAACCGGTGGCGACGTCCTGGACGGGACACGGCGTCGCCGAGGTGCAGCCGGGAGGGTTGTTGACGATCCGCTTGAGCTTTCCGCTGCTCCAGTCGGTAAAGTAGACCGCGCTCCCGGTCGGATCGGCGGCGATTCCGATCCCGGCGTTCACGTTCGGGCCCGCGGCAATGGTGGTGAATGCGTGAGCCGTCTGACTGACCGCGAAAAGAATGGTCAGCGCGACCGCGGCGCGTAACCACGGCACACTCCGGCGACGGGTGTATTGGTTCATCTCATCCTCCTGTTCCTTTGCTCGTGCTGAGTAGTGACCGAAGGAGGGAGACCGTTACACCGACGCCGTCGCGCTGCCGAGAATGCGCGGAACAGCCGTCGTGTTATCGGGTATCATTCCGCGCCTGTGCCGGGGTAGCTCAGTTGGTTAGAGCACCAGATTGTGGATCTGGGGGTCGCCGGTTCGAGACCGGCCCCCGGTACCATTCCTAACGCGCGGCACTCACGACCATGTCTGAAACCGTCGAGCCACGTCTCTCCCGCGGCCTGCGCGACCTTCTGCCCGATCAGATGCTCGCCCGGCAGCGGATGATCGACACGATTCGCGGCGTCTACGAGCTTTACGGATTCGTGCCGCTCGCCACTCCCGCCATCGAGTTCCTCGACGTGCTCTCGGGCAGCGCGGGACAGGAAGCGCAGCAGTCGATCTTCCGCGTTACGAACCCGGAGAACGAACCGCTCGGCCTCCGCTTCGACCTCACCGTGCCGCTGGCGCGCGTCATCGCGCAGTACAAGGACCTTCCGCGCCCGTTCCGGCGCTACCAGGTGTCGCCCGTCTGGCGCGCCGACAAGCCGGATAAGGGTCGCTTCCGCGAGTTCACGCAATTCGACCTCGACTCCGTCGGGACGGTCAGCGAGATCGCCGACACCGAGATCCTCGCGGGGATGTGCGACACACTTTCGAAGCTCGAGGTCGGACCGTATCTCGTCCGCTTCTCGAGCCGGGGGCTGCTGAACCTCATGCTGAGGCATGCCGGCATCGAAGAAGGTCGCGGGACCGACGTCCTGCGCGTCCTCGACAAGCTCGACAAGATCGGCATCGAGAAGGTGCGCCGCGAGCTGATGGACGGCTACAAGGACGAATCGGGCGACACGATCCGCGGCGTCGGCCTGACCTCCGATCAGGTGGAGAAGATCGAACGGTTCCTCGCCATCAAAGGCTCGCGCAGCGAAGTCGTGGCGCAGGTAACGGAGCTCTTCGGAGCGGCCGAGGAGATCGACGTCGTCGAGAAGATCTCGAAGCATCTCTACGCCCTCGGATACAGCGACGATCGCGTGTCGCTCGACCTCTCGATCGCACGCGGCCTCGCCTACTACACCGGTCCTGTCTTCGAAGCGATCCTCCTCGACGCGCCGCAATTCGGGTCGGTCTTCGGCGGCGGTCGTTACGACAACCTGGTCATGCGCTTCCTCGGCGAGGCGATCCCGGCGGTCGGGGCCTCGATCGGCGTCGACCGGCTCCTCGCCGCGCTCGACGCCCTCGGCAGAATCGACAAACGGAAGGCGACCGCGCAGGTGCTCGTCGTCAACATGGACCCGAGCCTCGCCGGCGACTACATGCAGATGACGTGGGAGCTCCGCCGCGCCGGCATCCCGACCGAGCTGTACGTCGGGATGAAGAAGCGCGCCGGGCAACAGCTGCAGTACGCCGACCAGTACGACATCCCGATCGCGCTGCTCTACGGTTCCAATGAGAAGGAACAGGGCATCGTCACGGTCAAGGACATGTCGGTCGGCCGCGAGAAGGCAAAGGCGGTCGGCGACCGGAAAGAGTGGCTCGCCGCGCGGCCGGGACAGATCACGGTGCAACGCGCCGACCTGGTCGAGTCGATCCGGAAACTCCTCACGGAGATCGGATGACCGAGCGGGTCGTGCTCGACGGCGAGTCCCTCACCATCGAGCAGCTCGTCGCGATCGCGCGCGATGGCGCGGAGGTCGCGTGCGATCCGCGTTCCGATGATCGCGTCGAGAAGGCGGAGGCGCTCATCGCGCGGATCGTCGACAACTACGTACGCGCGTGGCAGGCGGGCGAGACCGCGGCGACGGAGTACGGGGTCACGACCGGCTTCGGCGAGTTCAAAGACAAGCCGATCGCGCCGGCCGACCTCGAACAGCTGCAGCGCAATCTTCTCCTCTCGCACTCCGTCGGTGTCGGCGAGCACTTCCCGCCGGAAATCATCCGCGGCGCACTCGCTACACGGCTGAACGCGTTCCTGAAGGGCCACTCCGGCGTTCGCCGCAAGCTCGTCAAGATCGTCGAGGCGATGCTGAATCGCGGCGTCATTCCGATCGTCCCGATCCACGGCTCGGTCGGCGCGAGCGGCGATCTCTGTCCGCTTTCACATCTCTTCGGTGTCCTCCTCGGCGCCGGCCGCTTCTACACGACCACGGACGCGACGATCCGCGAAGCGACCGAGCTTCCGAACCTCCTCGGCTTCTCCCGCGAAGAGCTGCTGCCGACGTTCAAGGAAGGCCTCGCGCTGGTGAACGGCGCGAACTTCTCCGCGACGCTCCTCGCCCTCGGCGTCTACGACGCCGAACGGCTCGCCGCGGTCGCCGACACGAACGCGGCTCTCGCGCTGGAAGCGCTCGGCGGCTGCACGCGCGCGCTCGATTCGAAGGTTCACGAGGCGCGCGGCCAACGCGGGCAGATCGAGAGCGCTGCTCTGATCCGCTCCGCACTCGCCGGCAGCAAGCTCGTCGAACGAAGCGGCGCGGTGCAGGACGTCTACTCGGTCCGCTGCGCGCCGCAGGTGCACGGCGCGACGCGCGACGCCATCCGTTACGCGCGCGACGTCGCCACGCGCGAGCTGAACGCCGCGACCGACAATCCGCTCTTCTTCCCCGATGGCAGCGAGCCGGAGGACCTGCAGTTCCGCGCGAACTGGCCGGAGTGGTACCGCGGCGATCACCGCCTCGCCTACTCGGCCGGCAACTTCCACGGCCAGCCGCTCGCCCTCGCGGCCGACTTCCTCGGGATCGCCGCCGCGGAGCTGGCCAACATCGCCGAGCGGCGCATCCAGACGCTTCTCGACGCGAATCAGAGCCGCGGACTCCCGCCGAACCTGACCACGCGTCCCGGTGTGAACTCCGGCCTCATGATCGCGCAGTACACCGCCGCCTCACTCGTCAGCGAGAACAAGGTGCTCGCGCATCCCGCCTCGGTCGACTCGATTCCGACCGGCGCGAACGCGGAGGACCACGTCTCGATGTCGACGCACGCCGGCCGCAAACTGCGGACGATCGTCGAGAACGCCGAGGCGGTGCTGGCGATCGAAAGACTCGTCGTGGCGCAGGCGATCGAGTGGCGGGTTGCGATGATCGGAGGCGTCGCGGAAGCTCACACTATTCCCGACGCTGACAAACAGGCAGTCGAATTCGAGCGTGCCGTCCGCGGACGCGCGAACGACATCGCCCTCTTCCTCGGTGATGGCACGCGCGACGCCTATCTCGACGTCCGCGCCGTGACGGAGCCGGTCTTCCGGGACCGGCCCCTGAGCGACGACGTATCGCGCGTCCGCGGCGTCATCACCGCTGGAACGCGTAGCTGATCTTGAAAAAATACTGACGTGCGCTCGGCTCGAGATTGCCGTCGCTGTTCGTCTCGCGCAGGTCGCCCGTACCGACGTACATCAGCGTCTGCCAGTTGATCTTGTAGGCGAACAACAACTGCGTTGCGAGGTCGCCGCTGCGTCCGGTGACGTCGCTCGGCGAATAGAGGCTGTGATTGAGCGCGGTCCTCTCGTTCTGCACGATGGCGCGGAGGAACATGCGCGAGTTGAAGCTGTAGAAGAGACGAGCGCGCTCGACCTGCGCAGTGAAGAGGCGCCGGCGCTTCCGCTCGACCGGATCGACCACCGAGAGCGGCTCCGTCAGCCACGACTGGCGGTGCACGAGATCGATCGTGAAGCGGTCGCTCGGACGGAGATTCGCCGTCAGGTTCACGCTCGCGCCGCGGCCGAGGCGGTTGTTCGAGTAGTCGACGTCCTGGCCGATGAAGCCGTCGGCCGTGACGAACGTGAGCACGCGATTCACGCTCGCTTGCAGAGCGTAGAGGAGCTGATGCCGGTTGAACAGCGTGTCGATGCCGGTGTCGGTGTTCCGGTTGCGCACCTCGTCGTTCGCGTAGCGAAGACGAATGAATGAGCGATGCGCGCCGTCGGCGCCGAACCCGAACGATGGCGCGAGGCGGTAGAGCATCGACCCGTCTTGCAGCGCGTCGTACTGCCCCATCGTGAAGACCCGGATGCGGGTGAAGAAGTGCTTCTCCGGCCAGAATGTGTGGCCGTACTCCGCGTAGTTCGACCGGTAGCCAACCTGCGGCACGAAGCCGTTGTCGGCGCGGAAGTGATCGCCGTACGACTTCGCCTCAGTGAAGAAATCGTTCCTCTTCGTGTTCCACTGCCACCAGAGATCGCCGGCGTACGAGTGCATCTTCCGGCCGTCCCACTCGGTCGAGAGATCCGGCTTGTTCGGCGTCCGCGAGTCGCTGACGAGGAGCTGACCCGTCAATGTGTTGTGCTCCGAGTTGAAACGGAAATCGGGGCCGACGACGCGATTGTGGCCTCCCCCGTCGTCCTCGCGGCTCGTCACGAGGAAACTGGCAAACGAGTTCTTCCCGAGATCGTGCCGGATGCGGCCAACGAAGACCTTCGACTCGAAATCCTGGTTCGCGAAGTTCGAGCCGAACGCCGATGGGATGATGACGCTGCCGCCGCCTCGATCGTCCGCCACCAGCACCGTGTACGCGTTCTTGCCGTACTTCCCGGTCGAGCGGAGGCCCCACCGGGGCTCGGTGATCGTCCGCGTGTACACCGCCTGGATCGGCGTGGAGAAGAGGTCGGTGTTCTCGAGGAAGAACGGCCGCTTCTCCGGAAAGAAGATTGCGAACCGCTGATTCGTGGAGATCGCGGCCGTGTCCGACTCGACCTGCGAGAAGTCGGGATTGATCGCGGCGTCGAGCGCCGTGTCGGCGTTCGGGATCCACTTGATGTCGGCCCCGGCGTTCGCGCCAACCGGCGGCTGCACGATGTGGTTGCCGGTATCCGCGACCTGGCCGTTGCTGCGTGCCGTGATGTAGGGCGCGACGACCATGTGACCGCCGGCAGGGAGACCCTGGAAGCCGTCCGCCGACGCCCAGAAGCAGACGAAGCAATTCGTCCCGCGCGGCAGCTTCACCGTGAACATCTGATAGCGGTAGTCGCGCGGGCGATTGCGATAGAGCGCGATGCCGAACGTCGGCGACGAGCCGTGATAGCGGATCGCCGAGAACGGGATCCGCATCTCGACCGCCCAGCCGTGGTCGTTGCGTTTCGCCGCCGAGTCCCAGAAGTAGTCGGGCGAGTTGTCCTCGCCGCTGGCATCGTCGGTCGAGGCGTCGTACTGGATGCCGTGCGCGTTGACGAGGAAGAGATAGCCGGTCTTCTTGTCGTTGCGCGAGTCGATGAGGATGCCGGCGTAGTCGTCGGTGTTGCCGCTCAGGGCATCGTGATCGCCGTAGATCGAGTTGATCTTCGACGGATCGGGGTCCCACATGTCGATGCCGACGTAGAGAAAGTGGTCGTCATACGTGACGTAGCCGAGCTGCTTGACCTTCGGCTCCACGTTGTCGCCCGGGTTCGTCTCGTACCACTGCTCGAACTTCGTGGCCCCCTGCCAGCCGGCATCGCTCAGATCGCCGTCAACGACGATCGGTCCGGCGGCATGCGTGATGTGAATCTTGGGGAGCGAGTCGTCAGCCGCAAATGCGGAAACACAACAGACCAACAGGGCGATGAGCAGCAGGGCACGGCAGTTCATCGTCAACAACCTCCGTCGCAATCAATACGAACGTTTTCGTATCAGACGTCGAAGGGTTGCAAGAGGTTAGTTGCGGAACGGTGAACACTGTGCGCCGCTACGCGCTGCTACACTGGACGCAAGCCACAGCCCGATGCGCCCCTTTGTACGCTACACCCTGGCGGTTCTTCTCTTCGCCGCGGCCGCGTTCGCGCAATACTCGTTCACGGCCCTCTTCGGCAACCGGCCGTTCTTCCTCTTCTTCTGCGCCGTCTTCGCCAGCGCCATCTTCTGCGGCCTCGGGCCGTCGCTGCTCGCGATCGTGCTCTCGAGCGCCTTCCTGGTCCGCTATGGAGGCTTCCACTCCCAAACTGAAGCCTTCGCACAAACACTCGTCTTCGCCGCGCTCGGGGTCGCGTTGACGGCCGCGCTGTCGAAACGGCGCGAAGACGAGTTACGCCACGAACGAGCGACTACGGAACAACTGACGCTCGACGTCCAGGCCAGCAGGCGCGCCGAGGAGGCGATGCGCATGCTCAACGAAGTGAGCGACGTCCTCTCGGCCTCTCTCGACTACGAGGAGACCATCCCGGCGGCCGTGCGCCTCGCGGTCAGGTACCTCGGCGACTGGTGCGCCGTCAGCTTTGTCGACGACGAGGGGCAGGCTCGGCGCCTCGCGGTGGCGCACCGCGACCCGCAAAAGGACATCGTGGCGCAACGGATGATGACCGAGTTCCCGCCGCGCCGCGATTTGCCGCGGCCGGTGACGGAGTCGATCAACCTTCAGAAGCCGACGATCCTCAACGCCCTCGACGAGCAGTTCCTGGTGCGCGCAAGCTCCGGGCCCGAGCACGCGGCACTCGTCCGCGAGCTCGGCTTCGGATCGATGCTGGTCGCGTTTCGATGGTGGCGCGAGGCAAGACCATCGGCGCGCTGACGTTCCTCTCGGCGCAGCAGGGGCGCTACACCGACAGCGACTCCAGCATCGGCGAACTGATCGCGCGCCGCGCCGCGATCGCGATCGACAACGCGCAGCTCTACCGCGCGGCCGTCGAGGCCAGCAACGCGAAGGACGAGTTCCTCGCCACGATCTCGCACGAGCTGCGCACGCCGATGACGGCGACGCTCGGCTGGGTGCGCATGCTCAACCTCGGCCACTTCGATCCCGAGACGCACAAGACGGCGCTCGATGCGATCGAGCGCTCCACACGAGCGCAGGCGAAGCTGATCGAGGACATCCTCGACGTCTCCTCGATCGTACTCGGCAAGTTCCGCCTCGATCGCGAGGCGGTCGACCTCCGCGCCGTCGTCGATGCGGCCATCGAGACGCTCCGCCCGGCGAGCGAAGCGAAGCAGATCACGATCAACGTCGATTCCTCGCGCTGGAACGGCGTCGTCGCGGGCGATCCCGATCGCCTGCAGCAGGTGATGTGGAACCTCATCTCGAACGCGATCAAGTTCGGCCACCGCAATGGGCAGATCGACGTGACGGTGGAACGCGCCGAGCACCACGCGCGCATTACGGTCCGCGACGACGGCCCCGGAATCGATCCGGCGTTTCTCCCGTTCGTGTTCGACCGTTTCCGGCAGGCGGACAGCGGCGCCAAGCGCTCGCACGGCGGCCTCGGGCTGGGGCTCGCAATCGTGCGCCACCTGACGGAGCTTCACGGCGGCAGCGTTCGCGCCATGAGTGACGGAGCCGGAAAGGGATCGACCTTCGTCGTCGAGCTTCCGGAGACAGCTATGCTATCCTTCCATCCACCCACCTGAACGCGCCACGCGTTTCTCAATCAACGCGGCACCACGACTATGCAATGCGTTCATTTTTCTTCTCGGTTCTATTTCTCTCCGCGAGCTGCCTCTTCGCCGCACCGATGGTGCGCGTCATCGACGTCAAAGACGCGAGGACGCTGATCGTCGACCGCGCGGGAGTCGCGGGCGAGGTCCGGCTCGGCGACGTCATCATTCCTCCCGGTGAGGAGACGACGGCGGTCGAGTTCCTCCGCGCGGCGCTCGTGCAGCACTACGTGATGGTGGAGAGCAACGCGCGCGGCGAGGCGTACGTCTACCGCTCTCCCGATGCGCTCTTCATCAACGGCGAGTTGCTGCGTCGCGCGTACCTGGTCCAGCGGACGAGGATGGTCATCGTCGGCGAATCGTCACCCGGTCCGGAACGCTCGACACGCAGCACTGCGCCTCGCGAAGAGAACCGCGTGCTGCCGCCGCCAAAGCCGCGTTCCGGCCGCCGGCGACGCAAGTAGCGGTTTCGTCAGCGCGTGCCGGCGTGTCGAATGGGCGTGAGAATCGTCCCGATCTCGTCGGCCGCGCTGACCGCCATCCTGCTGCTCGCCGCAGTCGTCTTCACGATGCTGCTGGCAATCGCGATGCGCTAGTGCGCGAATGTGTCGCAGGAAGAGATCTGCCCCGAGTCGAAGCCGCGACGGAACCATGTCGACCGCTCCGCGGCCGATCCGTGCGTCCACTTCTCCGGATTGACGCGGCGTCCCGCCATTCGCTGGATGCGATCGTCGCCGACCGCCGCCGCTGCGTTCATCGCCTCGTCGACGTCGCCTGCCTCGAGCAGGCCGCGCTGCTGCGTGGAATGCGCCCAGACGCCGGCGAAGCAGTCGGCCTGCAGCTCGAGCTTCACCGACAGATCGTTCGATCGCGACGAGCCGCTCTGCATCGCGTCGTGCACCTTGTCCGAGATGCCGAGGATGTTCTGCACGTGATGGCCGACCTCGTGCCCGATCACGTACGCCTGCGCGAAGTCGCCCGGCGCGCCGAAACGGCTGCGGAGCTCGTCGTAGAACGAGAGGTCGATGTAAACGTGCTCGTCCTCGGGACAGTAGAACGGCCCCGAAGCGGCGCTCGCGAACCCGCAGCCGCTGCGGACCTCGTCGCGGAACGGCGTGAGGCGCGCGTGGTGATACTGCGTCTGCGTCTGCTCCGGCAGCAGCTTGTCCCACGTCGACTGCACGTCGTCGAGCACGAACGAGACGAACTGCAGCTCCTTGTGCTCCTGCGGCGACTCCTGCACCGGCTGATTCACCTGCTGCCGCGGTGCGGGCGTCTGCGAGTTGTCGAAGAGAGCGAAGAAGTTACGATGGAAGAGCAGGCTCAGAACAAGCAGCAGGATCACGCCGCCGCAGCCGAGCGATCCGCCGCCGAGGCCGAAGCCGCCGAATCCGCCGCTCGAACCGCGAGCGTCGTCGATGTCCGAACTGATTCCCCCTGGAGTCCAGCGCACGCGTGACGGAATAGCACGAGCAAGGCCAACAGGCGCGTCGTGCAGCTAGATCTCGCCGCTGGCCGGCGGATAGTCGTCGGCGCGGACGAGGATCTCGCGCGGCTTCGAGCCTTGCGACGGTCCCACGACGCCGTTCGCTTCCATGATCTCGATCAGGCGCGCGGCGCGGGAGTAGCCGAGCTTCAAACGGCGCTGCAGGTACGACGCGGACGCCTGGCCCGTCGACAGCACCACACGCACGGCCTCGTCGTACTTCGGATCCTCGAGGTACTCGATCCCGTCGGCGCCACTCTTCTCCGGCTCGATCTTCGTCACTTCTTCGAGGTACTTCGGCTCGCCCTGGTTGCGCTTCACGAAGTCGACGATGTCGTTGATCTCGCGCTCGGAGACGTATGCGCCGTGTAACCGGCGGATGCGCGCCGTGCCGGGCGGGAGGAAGAGCATGTCGCCGTTGCCGAGGAGCTTCTCGGCGCCCTGCGTGTCGAGGATCGTGCGCGAGTCGATGCGCGACGCCACCTGGTAGCTGATGCGCGACGGGAAGTTCGCTTTGATCACGCCCGTAATGACGTCGACCGACGGCCGCTGCGTCGCGATGATCAGGTGAATGCCGACCGCGCGCGCCTTCTGCGCCAGACGCGTCACCGAGTCTTCGACGTCCTTCGGCGCGACCATCATCAGGTCCGCGAACTCGTCGATGATGACGACGATGTACTGGAGCGGCTCCGGAATCGGCGCATCTTCCGCGCTCTTCTTCGCGCGGCGCAGCGCCTCGGGGTCCTTCAGCAGCGCGTTGTACTGATCGATGTTGCGCACGCCGCACTCCGCGAGCGTCCGGTAACGGTTCTCCATCTCCGCGACCGCCCAGATGAGCGCGTTCGAGGCGAGCTTCGGATCGGTGACGATCGGATGCAGCAGGTGCGGGATGTCCTCGTAGATCTTCAGCTCGACCATCTTCGGGTCGATCATGATCATCCGCAACTGCTTCGGGAGCGCCTTGTAGAGCAGCGAGACGATCATCGAGTTGAGGCCGACCGACTTACCGGCGCCGGTCGCGCCTGCGACGAGAAGGTGCGGCATCTTCGCGAGGTCGGTGACCACCGCATCGCCGTGAATGTCCTTGCCGAGGGCGAGCGTCAGGAGCGACTGCTGCTGCGTGAACGCGTCGGTGTCGATGATGTCGCGCAGGGCGATCAGCTCGCGCTTCTTGTTCGGCACCTCGATGCCGACCGTCGACGAGCCGCTGATGCGCTCGATGCGGATCGATTCCGCCTTCAGCGCGAGCGCCAGATCGTCGCCGAGGTTCACCACCTTCGCGTACTTCACGCCGGCCGACGGCTTGAACTCGAACGTGGTGACGACCGGACCGGGATGGTACGCGGTGATCTCGCCTTCGACGGCGAACTCGCGGCATCGTTCCTCGATCAGGTGTCCGATCTCGAGGTACTTCTTGTGGACCTCGTCGTTGATCGTGTCCTGCTTCGGCCCTTCGATGAGCAGGTTGACCGGCGGCAGCTCGTCGCTGACCGCGCGCTGCGTTCGTGTCTCCTTCTTCGCCACCGGCTTGCGCGTCGCCGGACGCGGAATCTGCGGCTTCGGGCGCACGCGCGGCGGGTCATCCAGGTAGAGCGGATCTTCGAAATCGACTGGCGGCTCGATCGGCTCGAATTTCTGAAGGGGAGGCGGCGCAGGCTCCGTGTACAGCGTGAACGGGTCTGGGACTTCCTGCGTGGCGAGCGCCTCGGCTGCTTTGCGCAGGTCGGCCTTCGTCACTTTGCGAATCTGGAAGCGTCCGGCGCCGCGGACTTCGCGGATGATCGGCCCGGCGACGGACGGCTCTTCCTCCTCGGCTGGCGGCGGCGTCGAGACGAGCCGCAGCGCGGGCGCCTCTTTCTCGAGGTGCTTCCGCAGTACCGAGTCTTTCATCTTCTCCTTGCGGCGCCGCTCCGTGAAGCGCGCCCACTGCAGCGTCAGCGCACGGCCGGCCGCGAGGAGCTTCCGGTGCAAAGCGAGAAACAGTGCACCTAGAGAAATGCGTGTGGCCAGGAGAAGGCCGATCAGAATTGCCGTGATCAGCGCGATCGCGGCCCCGGTTGCGTTGAGATTCGATGAGGCTGCGTGATTGATCTCGGTTCCGAGGTAGCCGCCCGACGGAACGAGCGCACCGCGGAACCAGATGCTGCCGACGGAGAGGTCGAACATCGGAGGCAGCGCGAGCGCCAGAATCGTGAAGCCGATCAGCTTCGTCTGCAGGAACTCGAGCTCTTTGCCCCAGAACCGATTCCATCCGATCACGAGCAGACCGCCCGGAAAGAGGACGCTCGCGAATCCGAAGAAGCTGACGAAGACCCACGCGACGGTAGCGCCGTAATACCCGATCCAGTTCGCGATGGTGGAGTTGGTCGAGGTGAAGAAGGCGGATGAGTCGCCGGGGTGGTAGGAGACAAGCGCCGCGGCGAGGCTGATTCCGATCGCGAGTATCACCACTCCGATCAGCTCCCCGCCCCGCCGGCTACGCGCGAATTGCGATAGCTCCATCACACCCAACCCGTTCCAGGGCAAAGATTAACAGAAAAGCAGTGAGTGGTGAGCAGGGAGTGGAGAGTGGAAGAGCGACTCCCGACTCCCTACTCCCAGCTCACGAGCTCAATAGTGCGGTGGATCGACCGATCCCTGGCCGACGTCGAACGTCCCTTCCATGTTGGTGTGTCCCGTGCCGCAGCTCGAATTCGTGCAGGTATAGAAGTACGTTCCGTTCGCCGGAACCGTGAAGTTGTAGGTGAAGACTGTGTTGAGAGGATACGGACCGCGATCCGGCACGAGGTCGGTTCCTTCAGGAGACGTCAACCGGAAACCATGCAGTCCGCCGATGTTCGCGCTCACCTTGAACTGCACCTGATCACCCACTCTGAGTCCGGAGGGCGACGGCGAGATCACGATATTGAAACTGCTGAGCGTCACGGTGAAGACCTGTGTCGTCGGCTGCGAGCTCGAGGAAGGAGGATCGCTGTCGTTGCTGGCCGGGACGTAGGTCGGGTCGCTCGAGCCGTTGTCGACCACCGATCCATACGCGACGATCGGTTGATCGGAGACAAAGCCGACCCACGCGTCCGAAAGATCGGCGGTCGAGGGGATGCCGTCTCCGAACGCCGTCATCGGCGTGGGACCAACCACGCCGTACGGCTGCAGCGTCATCTGGTGCGGCGAGCCGATCACCGCGTTGGTTTTGTCGTACACGCGCCAGGTGACGTTCGCGGCCGTGGCGTTCGGATTGACGGCGCCGACGTTCGTGCGGAACGTCCCGTGCTGGCCGCCGCCGCCGTTGTTCTTCAACTGGATGACGACGCCGTTCTTCAGCGCACTGGTCGACTCGACCCCGCCGACGAACTGTCCGAGCGTGTCGCCGCTGACGTTCGCGTAGATGCGCTGCGTGGCGATGAAGTCGTCGGAGGACGAGAGCCGGATCGCGCCGAGGCCCGTGCCGTGGAACAGCGACGCGACAACGTCGTTGTAGACCACCTGCGTGCGCTTCGGCACCTGGATCGTGATTGGCTGGACGCCCGAGTTGTCGACGTTCCCGACCGGCAGGAAGTACGCCTGCACCTGGATCTGCTTGGTTTGTGACGGATTGAAGATGCGCGCATCGGTGGCGAACGATCCCACGCTGCCGCCGATCGAGAGATACACATCTTTCGCGAATACGGCGGGAACGGTCGCCAACAACAATGCGAGGTACATGAGACGGAGACGCATCGGGAATCCTCCTGCACCATTGGAGCAGACAGACCTGATTTCGTTACATACGTGTCGTAACACGTTGGAAAACACGCACTGTGATCTGGATCACGTTTTCGCTCGCTGTCGCTAGAAGAGCGCCGGCTCCTGATACGTGCCGAAGACGTCCCGAAGTGCGTCGCTGATCTCACCGACCGTGGCGTAGGCGCGGACGGCGTCGAGGATGAAGGGCATCGTATTCGCGGCCTCGTCCGCTGCGGCGTTGCGCAGCGCCTGGAGCGAATCAGTGACCTTCTGCTGGTCGCGCTCGCTACGCACATGGTTGAGGACGGCGAGCTGTTCGGCGGTGCACGATTCGTCGATGTAGAGGATGTCGAACGGATCCTCTTTGTCCATCTGAAACGCATTCACGCCGACGACGACCTTTTCGCCGGAATCAACCGAGCGCTGGAATTGGTACGAGGCGTCCCAGATCTCGCGCTGCGGGAAGCCCGCTTCGATCGCTTCGACCATGCCGCCGAACTGGTCGATCTTCGCGAAGTATTCGAGGCACTCGCGCTCCATCCGGTTCGTCAGCTCCTCGACGAAGAACGAGCCGCCGAGCGGATCGACCGAATTGATGACGCCCGACTCGTGGGCGATGATCTGCTGCGTCCGAAGGGCGATGCGCGCCGATGACTCGGTGGGTAGAGCCAGCGTCTCGTCGAGCGAGTTCGTGTGCAGCGAGTTCGTGCCGCCGAGGACCGCGGCGAGGGCCTGGATCGTGACGCGGACGATGTTGTTGTACGGCTGCTGAGCAGTGAGCGAGCAGCCGGCGGTCTGCGTGTGGAAGCGGAGCTGGAGCGAGCGCGGGTCCTTCGCGCCGAACCGCTCGACCATGGCCTTGGCCCAGATGCGCCGCGCGGCGCGGAACTTCGCGATCTCCTCGAAGAAGTCGTTGTGCGAGTTGAAGAAGAACGAGAGCCGCGGCGCGAAGTCGTCGACGTCCATGCCGGCGCGGATGCCGTACTCTACGTACTCGAGGCCGTCGCGCAACGTGAACGCCAGCTCCTGCACCGCCGTCGAACCGGCTTCGCGGATGTGGTAGCCGGAGATCGAGATCGAGTTGTATTTCGGCACGTTCTCGGCGCAGAAGCGGAACGTGTCCGTGATCAGCCGCATCGAGGGACGCGGCGGGAAGATGTACTCCTTCTGCGCGATGTACTCCTTGAGGATGTCGTTCTGCAGCGTGCCGCTGATCTTCTTCCAGTCGGCGCCCTGCTTCTCCGCCACGGCGAGGTACATCGCCAGCGCGATCGGCGCGGTGGAGTTGATCGTCATCGAGACGGTCACGTCCTCGAGGTTGATGCCGTCGAAGAGCGTCTCCATGTCGGCCAGCGAGTCGACCGCGACGCCGCACTTGCCGACTTCTCCCGCGCTGAAATGATGGTCCGAGTCGTAGCCGTAGAGCGTCGGCAGATGGAAGGCGGTCGAGAGGCCGGTCTGCCCCTGCGACAGGAGGTACTTGAAGCGCTCGTTGGTCTGCTTGGCGGTACCGAAGCCGGCGAACTGCCGCATCGTCCAGAGCTTGCCGCGGTAGCCGGTGGGATGGAGGCCGCGCGTGTACGGGAACTGGCCGGGGAAGGCGAGGTCGCGAGCGAAGTCGAGGTCGGCGACGTTCGCCGGCGTGGCCAGCGGATTGACGTCCATGCCGCTCACCGTCGTGAAGTCCTTCTTCCACGGTGCTTTCTTCGTGGCCTCCGCGCGCCAGCGCGCGTGATCCCTTCGGACTTCGGCGATCACTTCCGGAGCGAACAGGGACATCTGCTCGCTGGGAGCGGAGGGCTGCGGGCTCACAGCTACTTTCGTTTCGTCGATCTCGATTCCAGCCATGCAGCCAGTCCTTTCTGTGGTTCCCCCGCGGCGAAGAGTCGCGCAAACTCCGCTCGCTCGAGAACCATACCGCCGTGAGGGCCGCCGTTCCGGCGAATCAAGTTTGCGGCGGCGTCGAACGCGATTTCGCTGCGCGTCCCCACCCACTCGACGGTCCACTGTAGCGGATCGCGTCCGGCGGGAACAAGCAGGTCCGCAATCGCCGCCGGCACGATCGCCGGCGCCACACACAACATCAGAGCTCCGCGCCCCATTCTCCAGACGATGCCGCTCCAGGCCCCGGGTGTGTCGACAAGTATCCGAGTATCGGCCGCGAGCACGAGCAGATCGGAGTGCAAGGCGCAGGCGAGCGCTTCGCCGCGAAGCTCCCCCTCACCCAGCGCGATGATCGCCTCGTCGCGCGAGAGGACACTGCGGAGGTCGAGCTCGGACGCTCGCGCGACGATCATCGCCGCCGCGCCACGAGCAGCAGCCCCGGCCCGAACGGGATCCACTCGAAGAGACGGTCGAGCGAGAAGACAGCGCGAACCAGCCGGACGGCGGCACGGGCGCGGCCCGCGCGCGCGATCGAGCGGAGCGCCGCGTCTTCGTTCACGCGCTTTCGCGCACGGCGCTTGTTCATCGGGAGCAGGAAAATCGTGTCGTACGCGAGGACGATCGGAAAGCCCCAGAACTTCGCCTTCTCGATCGCGAACGTCTCGCGGAAGAGCGCGGTGAGCTGTTCGCGCGAGTAGCGGCGGCGGTGCTCGTAGTAGTCGTCGCTCGCGGACCAGAGACTCTTCAGCGCCGGAACGGTCGCGATGACGCGGCCGTCCTTCTTCACCACGCGTCCGATCTCGCGCGCGGCGGCGGCATCGTCGTCGAGATGCTCCAGCGTCTCGCCGGTGGTCATCGCGTCGAAGGCACCGTCGCGAAACGGCATCTTCGTCAGGTCGCCGACGACGCTCGGGACGCCCGCACGCGTCGCGTAGAGCGCCGCGTCGAAAGCGTAGTCGATGCCGGTCACGCGATAGCCGCGATCGCGTAACCGCGTTGCGAGCTGCCCGAGGCCGACGGCGCCGTCGAGGAGGCGGGCGCCACGCGGCACGCGCTCGACCTCCCTCACGATCATCGATAGACGATGTTCGTGCCGCGGCCCGAACATCTCGGGCTGCGTCCCCCACTGATGTGTGGCCGTCACTCCTCGGAGTCTACTTTGGACTCACCGTCGCCGTGGCGCTGTCGATCGACCCGCACGCGTTCGTTACCCGCACCCAGAAATCGGTCGGCACCGTCACGGCGGGCGTCGTCACCGTAGACGACGTTGCTCCCGCGATCGGGAAGTACGTGCTGCCGCTCGGCCCCTGGTACCACTGGTACTTGAAGTCGGCGCTGCCGAAAGGAACGACTTTCAGGCTCGCCTTACCGGTCGCGTCGGCGGTGGTGCTGGCCGGCTGGTTCCCGGGCGCGCTCAGGATCATCGGCGGCCGGCAATCGACGCCGACGAAGACGTAATTCGACTGCACGCGATGCGAAGTCGGGTCGGTTGCATGGACGTTGAGAATGTACGAGCCGGCCATCGTGTCTGGACCGATGGCGATCTTCATCGCCTGCTGATCCGTTCCGGCGACGTCAGGCGGATTGACCCGCGTGAACGTCACCGTCGAATCAGCCGGCAAACCGTCGGCCGTGTAGACGAGCGAGCCCAGGCTCTTGCCGGGCCTGTAGTTCGTGACCGTCACCGTCCCGTTTTCGCGGTTTCCGAGTTGAACACTCGTCGGGTTGACGACCAGACCGCCGGCAGCGCCGCAATTCACGATGATGTCCTGGATGACGCTGGCGAGATCGCTCGCATCCGGCTGCGTCTGGAGGTAGATGCCGCCGTTGTTGTCGGCCATCTGCGACATGATCGCCTGGATCGTCGGTATAAACCCGAACGCCTGGGCGTCGTTGGTCGGAACGAAAACCGTCGCGAGTCGGATGTCGTTCGCCGCCGCCTCCGCCGCGAGGCTGAGAACGAATTGGTCGTCCACTCCGGGCGTGTAGTCGCACCCGACCGTGTGGTTCGGACGGGCATCCGAGATGACGATGATGATCTTCGTGGCACCCGACCGGAAGTTGCTCGTAGTGAACGTGCCGACCTGCTGCCCGTTGCCTCCACCCGTCTTCCGTCCCGCCGCGAGGCCGTTCAGAACCGAGTCGATGCCGTCGTCCCACGCCGCGGGCTCGCCGCAACTGCCGTCGGTCGTCATCTTCGCCGCCGCCGTGCCGAATGCGTCGCGATTGTTCTTGCCGAGGTCGAGCAGCACCACGACGTTATTGCTTGGCGCCGTCACGAGGCCGAGCTGATAGTCGCCGTTAGACGCCTGCGCCACCGAATCCGCAATGACGTTGACCTGGTTTTGCACCTCGCCGATGACGTCCGTCATGCTCCCCGTGTTGTCGATGACGAAGACGACGTCCATCGGGCCGCATTGCGCGTAAACGGCGGGCCCACCGATCAACGCAAGAAGAAAAACCCCCGCCGCGAGAACGGTAAACCGGTGACGATTGACCATCTGTCCACCCCTGATTGCTGATTAGGGATGGACATTACACGAACCGCGGCAGGTTGCACAAGGAAGGGTGCAGTGCGCTACGCGCCCAGCAGCTCCCGCATGGCGCCGGGAGCGCTGCCGAGGGCCTGGTCGAGCTTGTCCGCGTCCTTGCCGCCGGCCTGAGCGAGATCGGGCTTGCCGCCGCCTTTGCCGCCGACGATTGGGGCGAGCTTGGCGATCAGCGAGTTCGCCGGGATTCGCTGGACGAGATCCTTCGTCACGGCCGTCAGCAGCGTCACCTTCGAATCGGTCACGCTGCCGAGGACCACGACGCCGGATTTGAGCTTGTCGCGGAACGTGTCGGCGAGGTTGCGGAGATCGCCGCCGGAGATGTCGTCGAAGCGGCGCGCGAGCAGCTTGATGCCGTCGACGTCGACCGCTTCGTCTTCCGAACGGGCGGGACCTCCCGACGCGAGACGCATCCGAAGCTGCTTGAGCTCCTTTTCGAGCTGCTTCTGCTTCTCCTGGAGCGACCGCACGTACGACGGCAACTCCTCGACGCCGACGTTCGCCTGCGCCTGCATCTCGTGCGTCGTCTCGTCGAGCTTCCGGAAGAGCGCCAGCGCTCCGCGGCCGGTGACCGCTTCCATGCGCCGCACTCCGGCAGCCAAAGAGCGATCGCTGACGATTTTGAACATGCCGATGTCGCCGGTGCGGTTCACATGGCACCCGCCGCAGAACTCGCGCGAGTAGTCGCCGGCGCTGACGACGCGCACCTGGTCGCCGTACTTCTCGCCGAACATCGACACGGCGCCCGTCGCCTTCGCCTCGGAGATCGGCATCACGCGCTTCGTCACTTCGAGGTTCTCGCGGATCTTCTCGTTCACCGCCTCCTCGATCTTGACGATCTGCTCCTCGGACAGGGGCTGGTTCCACGTGTAGTCGAAACGCAGGCGGTCCGGCGCGACGAGCGAGCCGGCCTGTTGCACGGTCGGTCCGAGGATGTCCTTCAGTGCCTTGTGCAGGAGGTGCGTGGCCGTGTGATTCGAGGTGGTGTCGAGGCGCGTCTCACGCGGCACGACGGCTTGCACGGTCGTGCCCTTGTGGAGCATGCCCGTAACCACCCTGACGGTCGACACCTTCACGCCGAAATAGTCCTGCGTGTCGAGAACGTCGGCGCGGCCGCTGTCCCAGATCAACGTCCCCTGGTCACCGATCTGGCCGCCCGATTCCGCGTAGAACGGAGTCGGATCGAGAACGACCCACGCCTCGGCGTCGGGGCCAAGGGCGCTCAGCTCCGCATCTCCATGAATGATCGCTTCGACGACCGACGACGTCGCGAACTTGTCATAGCCAACGAATTCAGGCCGCTTCAACGGTGTAAAAACGTCGGCGTTCTTCGGTGCCTGAAACTTCGATGACGCCTTCGCCTTCGCGCGTGCGTCCGACATCATCAGCTCGAAGCCGGCGAGATCGAGCGAGACTCCCTCTTCCTCCGCCAGCTCGCCGATCAGATCGATCGGAATTCCGAACGTGTCATACAGCCGGAACACCTCGGCGCCGCCGAGCGTGCGCTCGCCGCGCGCGCGGACGTCGTCGAGCACTCCGCCGACGCGCTCCATCCCGACCGAGAGCGTCTTCGAGAAGCGCTCTTCTTCCGATCCGAGTGTCTGGAGGATCGCCTCCCGCCGCCCACTCAGCTCCGGATAGGCAGCGCCCATCGATTCGATGACGCTGTCGACGAGTTGCGAGAGCAGCACCGGCTGCGGAAGCTTGCGTCCGAATCGGATCGCGCGGCGGATGATACGGCGCAGGACGTAGCCGCGCCCCTCGTTCGACGGAATGACGCCGTCGCCGATGAGGAACGAAGCGGCGCGCGAGTGATCGCAGAGGACGCGGACGGCGGTATCGAGCTCGTCGTCCATCCGCTGCTGATAGCGGTAGTCGCTGATCGTGGTGATCTTCGCCATGATCGGCGTGAAGAGATCGATGTCGTAATTCGTCGACGCCTTCTGCAGCACGCTCGCGACGCGTTCCAGCCCCATGCCGGTGTCGACCGACGGCGCCGGGAGCGGCGTGAGCACCCCTTCCGCACTGCGGTCGTACTGCATGAAGACGAGGTTCCAGATCTCCATCGTGTCGTCGCCGGGGCCGTTGACCAGCTCCGGCACGTTCTTCGACAGGTCGTCGCCGCGGAAGTAGTGGATCTCCGAGCACGGCCCGCACGGACCGGTGTCACCCATCGACCAGAAGTTGTCCTTCTTGCCGAACTTCAGGACGCGCTCCGGGTTCGCCCCCGCCTTCACCCACAGACGTGCAGCCTCGTCATCCGCCGGAACGCTCTCGTCGCCTTCGAAGACGGTGAACCAGAGCCGCTCCGGTTCCAGCTTCCAGGTGTCGACGAGCAGTTCGAGCGCGAACTTGATCGCGTCTTCCTTGAAGTAGTCGCCGAAGGAGAAGTTCCCGAGCATCTCGAAGAAGGTGTGATGGCGTGCGGTACGGCCGACGTTCTCGAGGTCGTTGTGCTTGCCGCCCGCGCGGACGCACTTCTGCGAGGTCGTGGCGCGGTTGTAGTCGCGCGGCTCGCGGCCGAGGAAGACGTCCTTGAACTGATTCATCCCGGCGTTCGTGAAGAGGAGGGTCGGATCGCCCGCCGGAACAAGCGATGACGACGCCACGCGCCGGTGGTTCTTCGACTCGAAGTACTTCAGGAACTGCTCGCGGATTTCGTTCGTGGTCAACAACGGGATGTCTCCTTGCGATGCGGGCAAACGGGCGCGAATCGTAACCGAAATGAAGGTGGCAGAATTCGCCGCATTCACCCGTGACCGTCCAGCTCCCGTCCGAAATTGCGGCGTTGATCGCGGTGATTCGATCAGTCGTATAGATCGCCGGACGCGGATAACTTGTCGCGCCACATCGCTTCAAGGACGGCGAGGTCCTCGGAAGGATCGCTGGCCTTCTCCTCCGGCGCCTTCAACGTATCGAGAACAGCGAACTCGAACGCCTCGGCGCCGAGGGTGTTCCAGTCATTCTGCAGCTCGCGGCTCGGATGCTTCCCGAACTGTAGGGCTGCGCGATGGCGGTTCAGCCTCGCAGGTACGTCCGTGGAGGAGCCGATGAGCGCCCTGCCGGTCACCTTGTTCCTGATGACGAGCACTCCCATCGTGCGCGGGGTCTCCTTGTACCTTCGGGCGGCCTCTTTGCGATCGATGGTCATGGGTCGAATAGTAGCGCGCGAGTGCGAAAGGTCTGGAGTGGCGTTACGATCCCTTCTGCGGAGGATCTATGAAGCGTTTCCTGGGGATTGCCCTCGCGTTGTCCCTCTTCGGTTGCCATAAGAAGGAGGAGACCGCACCTCCCCCTCAGCCGGTCGCGGAGACCAAACCGGCACCGGCTCCTGAACCCACGCCCCAGCCGCAGACGACCGCGACCCTGCCCGCGGGATCGCCGATCCCGGCGAACGGCATCCTCCTCTGGCTCACCGGCGACGACGCGCTGGTTTCGGCAACAAACGGCAAAGTGGAAACGTGGAAGAACGCGAACGTCCCGAACGTGACAGCGAAAGCTGCGAAGCCCGAGAAAGCGCCCGCGGCCGCCGCGAACGCGCTCAACGGCCACGCGACCGTGCAGTTCGACGGGACCGACCGGATGCTGATGACGAGCATCGACATCTCACCGGCCCGGATGCCGGAAGGAACGGTCATTACCGTCTTCCGCAGCAAGACGGCGGACAAGTCACCGCTGCGCAAGGTCTACGGCGACGACAACGGCGGCTACGACCGCGCCATCGGACTCGACGACCGCGGCGAGGACAAGAACTTCACCCTCTTCTCCGGATCGGGCGTCCAGGGCTACTTCAATCTCGAAGCCGATAAGCCGTACATCGTCGTCGACGAGTACTCGCCGAAAGAATTCTCCGGCTGGGTGAACGGGAATGCGGCGCTCACGAAGCTCCCCGCTTCGTGGGCCGAAAAGCCGGAAGACTCGCTTCCCAACATGTACATCGGCGGCACGGGCACCTCCTACTCGGAGTACTGGAATGGCGATATCGCCGAAGTGATCGTCTACGGCCGCATTCTGTCGGACGCCGAACGGACGCAGGTCGAGGACTACCTGGCGAAGAAGTACGGGATGACCTTGACGCGGACAGCTTCACCGGCGACGGCGACAACGGCGACTCAGTGACGTGATGCCGTGGATCGGGTGGGCAGTGTTCGCGGCGCTCGCCATTGCGTTCGCCTTTTTCGGCACCGGGCTAAGCGTCACCAAGCGCGTCGCGAAAGATATCGGCCTCGAAGAGAGCGATTCGTCGCAAGCGATCGGCCGCTGGAAGGGCAGAGACGTCTCGCTCAGCCTCTCTTCCGTATCGAACAGAAACGGCTTCCATGTGAGCGTTAACGTGGGCGGCATCGAGGTGGACAGCAGCGTGTCCGTCGCCACGGCGGCGATCGCAGCCACCAGCTCATGCCGCTTTCGTGCTTGTCACATATCGCGGACCACGCTCTTCATCACGGGGCCTCCGCGCGTCGAATCGCAAATCGTTCCCGAAACGATCCAGGTGTGGTGCGACGCTGAAGGCCTGGTGCAGCAGATCTTCTCCGATTCGGATTTGAGCGAGCGGCTTCAAATCACGTTGCGGTCCGCGCAGGACCTCGTCGAGATCGACCCAGGGCAGGTCTACGTTGAGACCGACGCCTCCCGCTTCGACGGCGAATACACCGCGCTGTTCGCCGCATGGAACGCCGCGAGAACATTCGTCGAGCACCTCGGCCCCGGCATCCCGGAGGACGGCGCCCTGCCCGTATTCGACTTCAAGCAGCGGTGAGCGCGAATCAATAGACCCGGCGGAACATGCCGAGGTATTGAGGCGCGAAGGCGGCGAAGATGCCGATGAAGAACGCCGGGACGAGAATGAGCGCCGCGACGAAGAGCGCGGCGTCGCGCGATCACGACATCCGTTGTACGGCGCATGCCCTTACAACGAAGAAGCGGCGCTGCCGGTTAGCAGCGCCGCTTCAGTACAAGACCCAGAGAGGTTTACTTCGGCGTCGTCGTCTGGATGAAGTTCGCGACGTCGTTCTTGAACTTCTCCAGCGACTTGTGCTCCAGGTAGACCATGTGGCCCGACGCGTAGGTCGTGTAGGAAATGTTCTTCTGGTAGTCGGGCGGCAGGTCCATGTGGTCCATGGTGTAGTTGGCGGCGGCGAAAGGCGTGGCGAGGTCGTAGTAGCCCTCCATCACCAGGACCTTCAGGTGATGGTTCTTCACCATCGCCGAGCGGAGCGCCGACGCGGTGTCGGGATAGCCCATCTGGAATCCGCCGCGCTGCTGACCCGCGGCCTGCGGAGCCGACCACGACCAATTGAATCCCTCGCCGTCGCGCGCCGACACGTTGTACGGCATGTCGACCTTGTAGCCGAGCTCGCGGCGGACGTAGTCGTTGAACGTCGACGTGAACGGGCCGGTGGTCTCTGCGCTGGTCGGATCTGCGAAGCCGGGGTTGTTCCAGCCATTCGGATCGGGATCGGCGTAGCGGCCGTCGAGACGTCCGACGCGTAGTCCCTTGTCGGCGAGCAGCCAGTGCGTGAAGGTCTGCACGTCGATCCGGAGGTTCGCCAGCATGACGATCTGCTTCGGCAGGCCGGTGTAGCGCGCGAGCTGCGTCGCGATCGTGTCGCGCTCCTGCGGCGTCAGCGACGTTCCTTTGTTGAGCGCCGACCAATAGGGACCGAGTGCCCACTCCGTCACCTCGGCGCGGGTCTTGTCGAGATCCTGCGAGAGCTCCGGCGGCAACTTGTGGTGGTACGCCGCGATCATCGAGAAGCTGGGGACGATCAGCGGATACGGCACGTCGTTCGTCGCCGCAAACGACAGCGTCTCGAAGTTCAGCACCTCGGAGAGCAGCATGATGCCGGTGAAGTTGATGCCGCGATCGGTCAAGTAACCGGCGATGCCGGCCGAACGTGTCGTGCCGTAACTCTCGCCGAGGAGGTAGAGCGGCGACGACCAACGCTCGTTGCGGCTGATGTAGAGGCGGATGAACTCACCGAATGCCTCGATGTCACCGTTCAGGTTCCAGAACTTGCGTCCCGCGGCAGCGTCGGCCGGGCGGCTGAAGCCGGTGCCGATCGCATCGACGAGCACCAGATCGGTGACGTCCAGCGGCGAGTAATTGTTGTCGATCAGGTGATACGGCGCCGGCGGGATCCAACCCTCAGGCTCCATCGCGACCTTGCGCGGCCCGAGCGCACCCATATGCAGCCAGAGCGAGGCGGAGCCGGGACCGCCGTTGAACGCAAACGTCAGCGGACGCCGCCCCGGCGCGGAGCCGTCGACGGTGTACGCGACGTAGAACATCTCCGCCTCGGTCTTCCCTTCGGCGTCCTTGATCGGGAGCCGTCCGGTCGTGGCGGTGTAGCTGATCGAGCGCCCGCCGATCGTGGACGTGTGGTGCGTGACCACGGCCGGATGCTCCGTCATGTCGAACTTGAAGTTCCGCGATGCGGCCGCGCCGTCTGCGGCTGCCTCGGCGGACGGCCGCTGCTGCTCCATGCGGCGCTCGCCCGGCATCGCTTCCGGCTCCGGCCGCGCCTGCGCCGGCTGCTCGGCCGCGGGCTGGGCGTTGGAAGGTTCGGTCGTGCTGGTGGGGGGAGCGGTTTTCCGGACTCGCTCACGGGGCGGGTTGGATTGCTGGGCGAAGAGCGGGAGGGCGATGAGCGAAGAAAGGCACAAGAGTCGGGCGATTGCTTTCATTCAGTCTCCTGCGGCGGGATTCTATCGTCACCCTCTACGCCGTCGGCCCCGTTGCGTTGAAGCACTTCTCGCACTCGGTCGGCCGGATAGCCCTGCTGGATCAGGTAGCCGGCGAGCCGGCTCTTCCCTTCCGCCGATCGGACGAACTCCTCGCCACGGCGCCGGATCATGGCCCGGCGCCGCTTCTCCGCGATGGCGGCAAGGTCGCTGCTGGTCCGCTCGTCGTCCCGATTTTCGGCGAGAGCGCGATCGGCGGTCGCGCGATCGACGCCGGCTGCCGACAGCTCGCGCTTGATCCTCGAGGGGCCGATCTTTTTCGACGCACGCGTGCGGACGTACGCACCGGCGAAGCGCTCATCGTCGATCCACTTCTCGTTGCGCAGCCGCTCGATGGCCGCATCGATCTCCGCGTTTTCGAAGCGCTTCGCGGCGAGCTTCCGCCTCAACTCATGCTCGGAGTTGAAGCGGTACTGCAGGATGCGAAGCGCGCTCGTGTACGCGTCGGTCACTAGAGCGAATTCGAGAAGTCGAACGGCGACTCGTCGGCGAACGGATCGGAGTCGCTGCCGGTGCTGACCGACAGCTTCGACTCCATCTCTTCACGCGACATGTCGGACGTCGACTGGATGCCCTGGAGCTTGAGACGGAACTCGTCCGGATTCGACGCGCGCCGGAGCGCCTCGTCGAGCGTGATGAGGCCGTTCTTGTACAGCAGGTAGAGCGACTGATCGAAGGTCTGCATGCCGTACTGCGAGGTGCCCTGCGAGATGGCGTCCTTGATCAGCTTCGTCTTTTCTTTGTTCTCGATGCAGTCACGGATGTACGCGGTCGAGATGAGCACCTCGGCGGCCGGAACGCGCCCGAGGCCGTCGGCGCGCGGGAGCAGGCGGAGCGAGATGACTGCCTTGAGCACCGCAGCGAGCTGCAGGCGGATCTGTTTCTGCTGGTGCGGCGGGAAGACGGAGATGATCCGGTTGACCGTCTCTGTCGCGTCCATGGTGTGGAGCGTCGAGAGGACGAGATGGCCCGTTTCCGCGGCGGTGAGCGCGGTCTCGATCGTCTCGTAGTCGCGCATTTCGCCGACGAGGATGACGTCGGGATCCTGACGCAGCGCGCTGCGTAGCGCCTGGGAGAATGACTTGGTGTCGACCTCGACCTCGCGCTGGTTCACGATCGACTTCTTGTCGCGGTGAAGAAACTCGATCGGATCCTCGACCGTCATGATGTGCTCGGTGCGATGGGCGTTGATGTAGTCGAGCATCGCCGCCAGCGTGGTCGACTTGCCCGAGCCGGTGGTGCCGGTGCAGAGGATCAGGCCTCGCCGCTCCTCGGCGATCTTCTCGAGGACGGCCGGGAGCATGAGCTCTCGGATGGAAAGGATCTTCACCGGGATGACGCGGAGGACCATGCCGACGGTGCCGCGCTGCTGGAAGATGTTGCAGCGGAAGCGCCCGAGGCCCGGGACCGAGTACGCGATGTCGATCTCGTAGTTGTTCTTGAACTTTTCCTTCTGGCGCGACGACATGATCGAGAACGCCATCGCGATCGTGTCTTCCTGCATGAGCCGCTTGAGCTCGACGAGCGGAACGAGCTCGCCGTCGACGCGGATCACGGGATGCGAGCCGACTTTGATGTGAAGGTCCGATGCGCGGCGTTCAGCGGCAATCTTCAGCAAATCATTGATATGCAAGGGTCACCTCGGGGGATCAACTTTCGCGTGAGCTTGTAATAATACGTGAACCGCGACGATCGCGGGAGTAGTCCCAGACTAGAATCGCGGCGTGCTGCAGTATGTGACGAACGTCCCGAGCGGGGCAGCGGATGACGCCGAGCTGCCGCTCGTCATCGTGATGCATGGGATCGGCGCCGACGCGAACGATCTCGTCGACATCGCGCCGTATCTCGATCATGGCTATCGCTTCCTCTTTCCGAACGCGCCCAGGCCGTTCGACATGGGCGGCGGGATGTCGTTCGGTTTCAGCTGGTTCGACGGCTGGCCGGCGGAGCCGGAGTCGTTCCGCGAGTCAGGGCAATTGATTCTCGACTTCGTCGACAAGGCTCTGGCGCAATACCCGACGCCACCCGGAAAAGTCGTCCTCTGCGGCTTCTCGCAAGGGGCGATGATGGCGCTCGACGCCGGCTTCCGTACCGAGAAGCCGATCGCCGGGATCGTCTGCATGAGCGGAGCGCTGAACGAAGAGGCGCGGCCGCCGTTCAAGAACATCCCGGTCCTCATCGTCCACGGCACGGCCGACGACAGAATTCCGGTGAACAAGGCGCGGAGAGCCCGTGCCGTTCTGGAAGAGCACGGTGTCGATACGACGTATCAGGAGTTCCCGATGGGGCATCACGTCACAGACGAATCGCTCCGAGCCGTGAGAGACTTCATGGCAGCCCGTTTGCTCTAAAACGGTACGAACATGGCTCGGACTCCTCTACTCCTCGGCACGGTTCTACTCGCGGTGTCTCTCGCAGCAACGGACGCGCACGCCACCATTCAGCGCGCCGTCGCTTTCGACGATAAGGTCGACCAGGCGGTCGCAATCGTCCTCGGCAAAGTGGTGCGCACGCACTCGCAGTGGGACCCGTCGCATCGCTGGATCCTCACCTACTCGACCTTCGCCGTCGAACAGACGATGAAGGGAACGGCGCCGCCGGAAGTGACGGTCGTGACGCCCGGCGGCACGGTCGGCGACGTCGTGCAGAGCACGATCGGCATCCGGCCGTTCCATGAAGGCGACGAGAACGTCATCTTCGTCAAGAACACGACGGCCGGCCCGACCGTCCTCTACTTCGACCAGGGCGCGTATGACGTGACGGACGATCATGGCGAGAAGATGGTGGCGCCTGTCGCAACCGATGCCGTGAAGGTCGACACCCAGCGCGGGGCGGTCGTCGAGCCGGAGCACACGCGCACGCTGCGCGACTTCGCGCGCGACGTTCACGACTCGATGGAACGGACCCGGGCGAACAAGATGGCGCTCGTGCGCGATCAGCAGCGGCAGAAGCAGCAGCAGGCGTCGCTCACGGAGACGCTCTCCAAGTACAAGCTGCTCGTGGCGCTCGCCCTCATCGGAACGCTGCTCGCGACGTCACACTTCTTCCGCCACCGCTGATCCGATGGCGAACGCGCGCGCCGCCCTGGAAAACGCCATCGATCGCGAGAACGTCGTCGTCGTTTACCAGCCGATTCACGACGTGGCGTCGCGGCGCATGATCGCTGCCGAGGCGCTGATGCGGCAGCGTCGCGAATCGGGCGAGATCCGCGAGGCGGCGATCCTGACGGAAGCCGCGGAGAAGGCGCCGCGCGACGAGATGATCGACCTCGACGAGATCGTGCTCGAGCGGGCGTTCACCGGATGGCGGTCAGAGCTGCGCCTTCACGTGAACCTCTCGCCGCGCGAGTTCCAGCACGACGACGTCGTGGCTCGCGTGAGACGTGCGATCGAGACGGCAGGCGTCAATCCGCGTCAGATCACTCTGGAGATCACGGAAACGTCGCACATCAAGCATCTCGACGATGCGGCGCGCGTGCTGCGCGAGATGAAGGCGCTCGGCGTGGAGCTCTGGCTAGACGACTTCGGAACGGGCCACTCCACGATCGAGCAGCTTTATCGCTTTCCGGTCGACGGACTGAAGATCCCCGCGACCTTCATCGCCAACGTCGACCGCAACCGCCGCAGCCGTGCGATCACGAAGTCGCTGATCGCCCTCGCGCACGATCTCGCGCTGCACGTGATCGCCGAAGGAGTCGAGCGCGAAGCGCAGCTCGCCGCCCTCGCCGATCTCGACTGCGACGGGGTGCAGGGATTTCTCTTCAGCCGACCGGTGACGCTGGAGGAGCTTCTATCGGGCAATGCCGATCCCGCCGGCGCTCCAGGTCCTCGCGAACGTTCCGCTTGAAGTTCTCTTCGCCGCCTTTCGCCATCTGCTCGGCGACGTAGTCGGCGATCTCGAGGTTTTCGATCCGCATCCGGACGGGAACGAAGAGGCGGACCATCGTGCGTCCCGGAATCTGCACGTGATGGAGTCCGCCGCTGTACGCGAGGAGCATCCGCCCGTGTTCGATCGCGAGCATCAGATCGGCGACCCCGCCGCGGACGGTCATCGGATTGCCGCTCAGATCGAGGCCGGTCTCGCGTTTCATCCGCCCCTCGGGCGCGATGACGACCATCGACTTCGGGTCGATCTTGTCGAGAACCTGGAACCAGGTGTGGTCGCGCTCGCGGGTGATCGGAACGACGTGGTGCGCGACGAACTTGAAGATCAGCCCTACGAGCGGCCGACCCGTCGTCTTGTCCGCCGCCGGAATCACCCCATGCGCGGCGAGGCGCCAGATGAATCGATTCGGAACGCCGCCGAGGAAGACCGGTTCGAAGAGTGACGTGTGGTTGAGGAACGCCACGAGCCGGATGCCGTCCCACGGATCCTTCGGATGCGGCTCGATGAAGGTGACGTCGTGCCGGTAGAAGATCCTGCTCAGGTACTTGAGCGTCGTCAGAAGCAGGAAGACCGCAATCGACCGAAGCAAACCCATGAGCGCGCGAAAGTATAAGTGCTTTGTGCTTAGGGATTAGTGCTTAGTTCACAGCGAGAAATTGCTTCGCGAAGACCGGGCCTTTCCCCTCGTCCTCGTGTTTGAAGAACACGTACGCGTCGCTCCACGGCTGGCTCTCGACGCGTTTGCGCCAGTCGGCGATGGCGGTGCCGGGATATTCGGTGCGGCGGAGGCGGAGATAGCCCCAGCTCGCCGTGGAGTGGACGATCGAATCGGGATCGGAAACTTCGTCGGTGTCAGACGCGCAGAGGGCCGCGTCGCGGTCGCGGAGGATCGAATAGATCTCGTCGTCGAACCACGACTCGTGACGGAACTCGAACGCAACGCGCTTGTCGCGCGGCAGGATCTGGACGAACTCGCGAAGCTTGAGCGCGTCCTTGCGCGCGAACGGCGGAAGCTGAAAGAGGACCGGGCCGAGCTTATTTTCCAGCGCTTCGGCCGCTTCGAAGAGGAGGCGAAGGTCCTCCCCTGCTCCCACGAGCCGCTTCTGATGCGTGATCCGCTGCGGCGCCTTCAGAACGAAGGTGAATCCGTCCGGCACCTCGGTCGCCCACTTCGCGAGCAGCTTCGCGTCCGGCATCCGGTAGAAGGTGTTGTTGATCTCCACCGAACCGAAGTGCTGCGCGTAGAACGACAGCATCTTCGCGGCGGGGAGGTCTTCCGGGTAGAACGTCCCCTTCCATTCCTTGTAGCTGTAGCCGCTGGTCCCGACGATCAGTCGCATCGCGGGAAAGGATAAACGGAAGCTCTACGAACTTGCCTGCTTCGTTGCCGCGCGCACCTCGACCTTGCCGGCGCGGACGCGGACGTCGAAGCAGCGGGCGTCGTACGTGGTCGGCCCGTTGACGACGTGCCCGTCGACGATCGAGAGCTCGGACCCGTGCCACGGGCACTGGATCACGTCGCCGTGCAGCTTGCCTTCCGACAACGGACCGCCGAGGTGCGGACAGGTGTCGGTGATCGCGTGAATCGTCTCGCCGCGCTTCACGAGGCAGACTGCGACGCCGTCGGCGATGACACGCGTCGGCTTCCCTTCCTTCAGATCCGCCGCGTCGATCACGGCCGTAAAGCGCTCCGGCTTCGTCGAATCGGCGGTCGCGGTGTGGTCGACGCCGACCTGCTCGCCGAAAGAGAGGTGTCCACCGAGCCACGCCGAGGAGTTCGCGATCGCGAAGGCGACCATCGAGAGCGCTTTCGCGGCGCGGCGGCGCTCCTCGTCGCCGCGCATGATCCACGACGCCGTGTAGAGCGTCGTCGCGATGAGATTCAGCGAGCCATGGACGGCTCCGATCTTCTTCGCGCGGTAGTCGGTCTCCGTCCAGTCGGTGATGCCGGTGACCGCCGACGCGAGCGCGCCCAGAATACCGATACCGATGCACGCGTCCGCGGCAGGGTTGTCGAGCGCGTCGAGAACGGCGGCAACCGTCCACGCGCCGACCGGGATGGCGATGAGTGCCGGATGCAGCGGATGCTGCAGCCAGACGCCGTGCAGCGCGTTCTTGACCGGCTTCGATTTCGAGAGCCACTCGCGCAGCCCCTTCTGGATCGGATCGAGGGCGTCGAGCCACGGCTGTTCGTCGATGAGATTCGCGATCGACTGTTCCATGCGCAGTTGCGCGGCAAGACGGATGCCCAAAGCGTATTTTTCGACCTTCGCTATGCTGTGCACATGCGCATGCTGGCTGTTCTCCTCTTCGTCGCAACGAGCGCTTTCGCGCAGAACGCCGATTTTGATGTGATCAAAGTCGGCGACGGCGTGTACGCCGCGGTCGCCAGGCCGGGCGGGATCGCCTCCGGCAACGCCGGCTTCGTCATCGGCGACGACGGCGTGGTCGTCGTCGACACGTTCTTCACGCCCGCCGCGGCCGAGGAGCTCGTGGCGGAGATCGCCAAGCTGACGCCGAAGCCGGTCAGATTCGCCGTCAACACGCATTACCACCTCGACCACACCGGCGGGAACCAGCTGTTCGCCGCGCGCGGCGTGCCCATCGTGGGGCACGACAACCTCCTGCTATGGCAGACCGCGAAGAACCGGCGCTTCCTTCCTTCGGCCGAAGAGCTGCAGAAGCGGCGCGACGACGCGGTGGCAAAGAAAAATGACGCGGCGGTGCGGCGCATCGACGCCATGAAAGCGATCGTCCTCACCAACCCCACGCTCACGTTCTCCACCGGCATTACCCACCTCAACCTCGGCAAGCGCGAAGTGCAGCTCTTCTCGCTGCCGGGCCACACCGGCGGCGACGTGCTCGCGTTCGTTCCGGATGCGAACGTTCTCTTCACCGGTGATCTCGGCTGGACCAGGACGCTGCCGAACCTCGTGGATGCCACGGTCAACGACTGGATCCCAACGCTCGACAAGATCCTGGCGACGTACCCGAACGCGAAGTTCGTCACCGGCCACGGCCAGCCGGCAACGGCCGCGGAGTTGCGCGAGTTCCGCGGCTACCTCGACGATCTGCGCAGCCGGGTGAAAAAAGCCATCGCCGACGGGCTGACGCTCGATCAGGCGAAGGCGCAGCTCACGTTACCCGAACAGTACAAGGCCTTCGCGTTCCAGAACTTCGAAAAGCCGAACGTCGAGGACATGTACAAAGAGCTCGCGGGAACGAAACAGCAATAGTCACTTCTGGTGCTTCCCGCAGAAATAGGTCGTCCGCGACATCACGACCGTCCGCTGAATCGTCCCCCCGCACGTCGGGCAGCGCTCGCCCTCTTCGCGGTGCATGGTGAGATAGCGGCGCGGCCAGTCGCCGTCTTTTTCGCGAACGCGAATCACCTCGCGAAGGATGCGCCGCATGCCGTTATAGACGGCTCGCACCTCGGCATCGCTGAGGCGGTCGACCGGACGGCGGGGGTGGATGTTGGTCTGGAAGAGCGTCTCGTCCGCGTACAGATTGCCGATGCCGGCGACGAAGTCCTGCGACATCAGGAGCGCTTTCATCGCGCCGCGGCGTTTCGCGATCCGCTCACGGAATTGCGAGAAAGACATCAGCAGCGGATCGGGGCCGAGGTCGTGCTCCTCGATGTAGGCGTCGGGCGACGGAGTGAGATCGACCACGCCGAAGAGCCGCATGTCGATGAAAGCCAGGTGGCTCCCGTTCTCGAAGTCGAAGATCACGCGCGAAAATCGCGGTTCGTCGTCCGCGTAGTACTCGATGTCGCCCGTCATCCCGAAGTGGAGATGCAGCCACGCCTCGCCGGCGTCGGCGAAGAGGTGCTTGCCGTGGCGATGAACGCGCTCGAACGAGCGGCCGCGGAGTGCGCGGGACAGCTTCTCCTTCCGCACGCCGAGGACGCGGTCATCGCGTACCCGGACGCGGGCGATCGGCTGCCGGAGAGCGTGCTGCGCGAAATAACGCGCGAAGCCTTCGACCTCCGGCAGCTCGGGCACGTGCTACTTCTGCAGCAGTTTCTTGCGGACGAGTTGCACGTACGTCGGCCCGCCGCGCTCGGCGAGGATGTCGACGTTCGATGCAGCCGCCGCCTCGATGAGGCCGCGGATCAGCTCCGCGCGCGAAGCGGCCCACCGATGCTTCTGCCGGAGATGGATCGCGAGATCATCGAGGTATGCCACGTGGCGGTCGAGTAGAACGACCGTGACTTTGGCCCAGGGCTCCGTGTGGACGATGGGACGACCAATCTTCGTGCTCATTTCTCTGACACCTTCTCCTGCTTTCCAATCCAGGCATCGACGCGTTGCTCGAGCACGTCGAGCGGCAGCGCGCCGGCACCGAGTACTTCATCGTGGAATACGCGAATATCAAACCGGTCGCCGAGTGCCTTGCGTGCGCGCTCACGCAGCTCGGTGATCTTGAGCGACCCAATCTTGTAGCCGAGCGCCTGTCCCGGCCAGACGATGTAGCGGTCGGTCTCGTTCTGGACCTCGACCTCGTCCTGCGCCGAGTGCTCGTGGAAGTAGTCGACGACCTGCTGCCGCGTCCACTTCTTTGCGTGCAGGCCGGTGTCGACGACGAGCCGGATGGCGCGGAGCATCTCGTCCTGCAGCCGGCCGTAGTCGTTGAACGGGTTCTGATAGAAGCCGACTTCCTTGCCGAGCTTCTCGGAGTAAAGCGCCCACCCTTCGACGAACGCCGTGTAACCTCCCTGCCGCCGGAACTGCGGCAGGTCCGTCAGCTCCTGCGCGATCGAGATCTGCATGTGATGGCCCGGGACGCCCTCGTGATAGGCCGTCGACTCCATCGTGATGGTCTTGCGGTTCGTGGCGTCGTAGGTGTTGACGTTGATGCGGCCGGGACGCGAGCCGTCGGCGGCGCCGGGATCGTAGTCGGCCCCCGCCGCTTCCTTCTCGCGATACGCGCCGATCGCCACGACCTCGAGCTTCGCCTTCGGGAGGCGTCCGAAGAGCTGCGGCAGCTTCGCGTACATCTGGTCTTCGTAGTGGCGGTAGATGTCGAGGATCTGCTCGCGCGACTTCGCGCGGAGGTCGGAATTCTTTTCGATCGAGGCGTTGAACGACTTCAGATCGTTGAAGCCCTGCGACTTCGCGATCGTCAGCATCTCCCCTTCGATCCTTGCCACTTCACGCAATCCGATCTGGTGAATCTGCTCGGGCGTGAGGTTCGTCGTCGTCGACTGGCGGGCGCGGAACGCATAGCGCTCCGTCCCGCGCGGCAGCGACCACATACCGACCTCGGTGCGCCCCGCCGGCGCGTACTCGTTCTTCACGAACGTCGCGAACTTGCGGTACGCGGGATAGATCGCGTTCTGGATGCCGTCCGCGAACGCCGCTTTGATCCTCGTTTGATCGGCATCGGAAACCGAGGCCGGAAACTTCTTGATCGGTGCCGCGAACGCCGACTGATCGACGGGCGTATCGGCGATCGAGCTCGCCTGCGCCGCCACCTTCTCGAGCAGGAACTTCGGCGGCATCAGTTTGTCGTGCATCCCCATCCGCAGAATGGCGATCGTGTCGTCCATCTGCTTCGGGAAGTTGTGCATGCGGGCGAGGTAGTCGTCGTAGTCCTTCGCCGTGGTGAACGTCAGGTACGACGGCAACTGCGCCGCGAAGAGGTGGATGCCGCCCATCTGGTTGATCGGCATCTCCCACTCTTTCCAGCCGAAACTCTCGATCGAGTCGCGGAGGTTCTTCACCATCAGCACCTTGTTCAGGCGCTCCTGCTCGGAAAACCCGGCGGCGTCGATCGCTTCGAAACGGTGGAGGAACTTCTTCGTCTGCTCGTAGTCGCGGTGCGCCGCGGCGGCGGAGACGTCGCTCGACAGGTTGTTGTACCGCTTGTCGCCGAGGATCGACGCGTATTCGGGAGCGGTGCGGAGCGTGTACTCCCACTGCTCCGCGATGAGGTCATTCAGCGCCTTGCGCCGCTTGTCGAGGCTGGATGCCGAAGGCTCCGCTGCGTTCAGTACGGCTGGCAGAAGACAGAGGACGAGCGTGAGCAGCAGGACTACTCGTTTCGGCACCCGGAAAGTGTAACCGGTTTCTAGTGCCGCACTGCGCGCGATCGTTGAAGTACGTCGATCTCGACTTCGGCTGTCGTCGCCGCTCGCGCGTTACTGGCCCGTACCCACACGTACGTTTTCGCGGCCGACGGCTGGAACCGCAGGAGCGGACCGACGTTGATCAGATGCGACGTATCGCCCGTCCGGCCGAGGAACCACTCGAGCGTCACGTTGGCATATCCGCCGTTGACGAACGCGACCAGCGTGACGATGTCGCCGTTGCGCACCGTCATTCCGACCGGAGTGATGGTCACTCCGATGTCGCCGGCCACCGTAATCGTGGCCAATTGCCCGTAGTAGCCGCCGCGCGTGACCACGTGCGCCACGCCCGGCGCAACTCCCGTCACATAGACCGTCCCGTTGTTCGGATACGGATACGGCTGCCCGTAACCCTTCCCTGACGCGTAGCCGCTGATCTCGGCGATGGAGGGATCGTCGCTCGTGAACGTGACGTCGTAAGGAAAGCCGCTCGAGAGCCCGCCCGGCGCATCCTCTGCATGGAGGGTGATCTGCTCGCCGACGCGAACGGACACCGTATTCGGAGTAACGACAATTCCGCCGGCGAACGCGGGAAGAGAGACCAGGAGAAGGAGAAGCAACAGAACGTTTCGGACCACGACCACCTCCACATTCGGTACGGGAGGTGGGCGCTGCGCGTCCAGAACTGTTATTTCACGGCGACCGATCTCGCCTGCTTCACGTCCGAGTGCCCCTTGATCGCCTTCTCGAGTGCGTCCTGCAGCAGCGTGCGCATCCCCTGATCGAGGGCGAGCTTGCGGAGGTCATCGATCGGGGCGCGCGTCTGGACCGCCCGTTTCAATTCGTCGGTTCCGACCAGCAGTTCGTGCACGCCCATGCGTCCCTTGTATCCGCTGCTGTTGCACGCGGCGCAGCCTTTCGGGCGATAGAGCATCGTCTGCTCGGTGTACGGGAAGACGTCGTGCGGAAAATACTGCGGCCCGTACACCTTCACGATCTCGTCCCACTCGTCCTGGCTCGGGTGGTACGCCTCCTTGCACTTCGGGCAGAGGACGCGGATCAGGCGCTGCGCCATGATGCCGAGGAGCGCGTCGGCGAAGTTGAACGGATCGATGTTCATGTCGAGGAGACGCGTGATCGTCTCCGGCGCGGAGTTGGTGTGCAGCGTCGAGAAGACGAGGTGACCCGTGAGCGACGCCTCGATGCCGATCGCCGCCGTTTCGTGATCGCGCATTTCGCCGACCATGATCACGTCCGGATCGGCGCGGAGGAACGAGCGCATCGCCGCCGCGAAGGTGAAGTCGATTTTCGGCTGCACCTGGACCTGGCGCAGCCCCTTCTGCGTGATTTCGACCGGGTCTTCCGCGGTCCAGATCTTCATGTCCTCGGTGTTGATGAACCCGAGGGCCGAGTGCAGCGTCGTCGTCTTGCCCGAGCCGGTCGGCCCGACTACGAGACAGATGCCGTACGGCTTCGTCAGGATCTCTTTGAATCGCGACAGATTCATGTCGCTGAAGCCCATTTTCTCCAGCGGATACGGCTTCGAGGCGGCGAGGATACGCATGACGACGTCTTCGTTCTGATTCGTCGTCGGGATCGTCGCCACGCGGAGTTCGATCGTTCCTTTGGAATACCGGAACCGGATCTTGCCGTCCTGCGGCTTGCGGCGCTCCGAGATGTCGAGCCGCGCCATGATCTTGAGGCGCTGCGTGACCGCGTTGCGATGCGGCCCCGGGATCTCCATGAACTTCTGGCAGTCGCCGTCGATCCGCAGCCGGATCGTACACGGGTTCTTCGAACCGTCCGGCTCCACGTGAATGTCCGAAGCGCCGCGGTTATACGCCTCGATGATGAGCTGATTCACCAGGCGCACGATGCCGGAATCGGTCTCGTCGATCTCGGCCGGTCCTTCCTTCACTTCCTCTTCTTCGACCTGCGCGTCGCCCTCGCCGAGCTGTTCGATGATCTTCGCGAGGTCACTCTCGCTCTGCGACACCTCGGCCTTTTCGCCGTAGGACGCGGCGATGTAGGCGAGGATCTCGTGCTTCATGCCGACCATGAAGTCGTAGCGCGGCGCGAGGTTCATGGCACGGATGCCGTCGAGGCGCGTCAGGTCCTGCGGGTCGTCGACCGCGACGACGAGCACGCCCGGCCGCCGCTCCACCGGCGCGCAGACGTACTTCTTCCACATGTCGCTCTGCACCCGCTCCTTCAGGTCGCCGGGGATGACCTGCGTCCCGTCGTAGCTGAAGAAATGAGCACCGTAGAAGGCCGCGAGCGACTTCCCGATCTCTTCCTTCGGGACATTGAAGTCATCAATCAGCACCTTCTCGATCGTGGTGTTGTTCACGCGCGCCGACGAGACGGCCTGCTCGACGTCCTTCTCGGAAACGATTCCCTTATCGACCAGCGCACCGAACTTCGACGGCTTCGACTGCCGTGCGGCGCGGTGCTGGTTGTAGAACGCGATCCCGAGGATGCGCGCGATCTCCTCGGCAGCATCTTCGTCCTGCGCCGAAAAACCGGCCGCGTGCTTGCGGTTGATGAGCTGCACCACGCCGAGGAGGTACTTCTCGAACATCACGGGGACGGCGAGAACCGACTTCGTGCGGAAGCCGGTCTGCTTGTCCCATCGCTGATCGAAACGGAGGTTCGGATGGAACTTCGCCAGCTCGGCGGCTTCGTAGGCGTCCTTGATGTTGATGGTCTTCCGCGCGAGCGCCGTGAACCCGGCGATGGAGGCGAATGACTTCGGGACCCGGATCTCTTTCGGGACGTCGCCGACCTTCTGCAGGGAGTACAGCTCCTGGTTCTTGGTGTCGATGGCGTAGATCGTGAGCCGTTCGGCGTCGAGGAGCTCGAGGATGCGGTCCTTGAGCGTCATCAGAATCTGCGGGATCGACTCCGCCGCATTGATCTGATTCGTGATCGCCGTCAGCTTTTTCCGGTACTCGAGCTCCCGCTCGAGCGACGAGGGCGCAGCTTGTACCGTCATTCAAAAAGAATAGCACCGGCGCGGTGCGGAATCGCTCAAATGCCGGTGACGCGAACCACTTCCTCGAACGTGGTCGTCCCTTCCGCCAGCTTGCGGAGGGCGGATTGACGAAGAGTACGCATGCCGCGCTTCATCGCCACGTCTTTGATCTTGAGGAAGTCTTCGCTGCGATCGATGAGGTCGCGGATCGCGTTGTCGATGCTCAGCATCTCGAAGATACCGGTGCGGCCGAAGTAGCCGGTGTTACGGCAACGATTGCAGCCGGCGCCTTCCTTGACGATGATCCGTTTGCCCGGAGGCGCCTGGAGGTTGAGCATCGCCGCTTCTTCCTGGTTGAGCGGGCGATTGCGTTTGCAGTCGTCGCAGATCTTGCGGAGGAGGCGCTGCGCCATGGCGCCGATCAGCGTCGAAGAGATCAGGAACGGCTGGATCCCGAGGTCGATGAGGCGGGTGACCGACGTCGCGGAATCGTTGGTATGGAGCGTCGAGAAGACGAGATGGCCGGTGAGCGCCGCCTGGACGGCGTTCTGTGCCGTCTCTTCGTCGCGGATCTCGCCGACCATGATGATGTCCGGGTCCTGCCGGAGGATCGTTCGGAGCGCCGAACCGAAGGTGATCCCGATCTTGTTCTGCACCGACGTCTGGTTGAAATCGTCGTAGACCATTTCGACCGGATCTTCGATCGTCGTGATGTTGATCTCGGGAGAGGCGAGCTGCTTCAGCGCCGAGTAAAGCGTCACGGTCTTACCGGAACCGGTCGGACCGGTGACCAGGATGATCCCGTGCGGTCTCTTGATCCAGTCGCCGAACGTCTTCAGCTCATCGTCGTAGAACCCGAGTCCGCCGAGGTCGCGAATGAGCACGTCGGGGTCGAAGATACGCATGACGATCTTCTCGCCGAAGGCGGTCGGGAGCGTCGAGACGCGGAGCTCGATCTCCTTCCCCTCGCGTTCCGTCTTGATGCGGCCGTCCTGCGGGCGCCGCTTCTCGGCGATGTCCATGCGGCACATCGTCTTCAGGCGCGACGTGACCGCGAGGTTGACGAGCTTCGGGACGCGCTGGATCTCGTGGAGCACACCGTCGATGCGAAACCGTATCTGCGCATGTTCCCGCTTCGGCTCGATGTGGATGTCCGACGCGCGCGAGTCGTACGCGTGCTGCAGCAGGTAGTCGACCGCGTTGACGATGTGCTGATCGCTCGTCTCGATGTCGGCGCCTGATTTGAGCTTGACGTACTGCTCGAGGTTCGAGAGATCGATCGCGCCTTTCGAGAGGTCGCGCTCCGCCTTCGTCACCGAGGCGCGAAAGCCGTACTGCTCGTTGATGACCCCCATCACGTCGCTCTCGGAGGAGACGACGAGGTCGAGGTCCTGCTTCGCGAGCGCGCGGTAGCTGTCGATCGCTTCGTTCTGGAACGGATTGACGACCGAGACGACGAGCTTGCCGTCGCGAACGGCCACCGGCACCATCCGGTTGCGGCGGGCGAACGGCCGCGACATCTTCGTCTCGATCATCGCGACGTCGAGCTTCAACGGATCGATCTTGAAGAACGGCAGCCGCGCATCCTCGGCAATCAGGCGCGCCAGGAGGAAATCGTCGATGCGCGTGCCGGTACCGCTGGCATCGGTCAGATTCAATGCCACCAGCGCCTTGATCGAGCTCGCCTCTTCGGCGTCCGCGCGGCTCGTCCCCGCCTTCGTCCGCGAGAGAGCGCGAGCCTGCTGGCGATCCGCCGCGTCGACTTCCGCCTTCTGCCGCTCGTCGATGAAGCCGGCGTTGAGGAGGAGCTCGCCGAGGTACGAAAGCGTCAGTTCACGCGACAGCCGCGGAGCGGGGGCCGGGATCGTGGACATATAAGAATGATGAATCAGCTTTTGCGGGCGGGCAATTCCGCGTCGTGCTCGTGGCGGTCCATCCGCGACTCGATCCTGCGGTCGGGTACGAGCCAGGTGAGCGCCACGGCGACGTAAATCGCATCCGAGATCACCGGATTCACGAAGGCGAGAGGCACCGCGGCGAGGTACAGCGCCAGCGACACCTTCGCCTTCAGATCGGACCCGACGGCGCTCGCCAGAATGGTGTGCGGATCATGGCGAATGATCAGTGTCTGCAGGAGCGTGTACGCAATCGCGCAGCAGAGGAGAACGACGCCATACGCCGCGGTCGGCGTCGCCGCGGATCCGTTCTCCCCGATCCACCCTGTGACCAGCGGAACGAGCGACAGCCAGAAGAGCAGGTGCAGATTCGCCCACAGAATCGCGCCGGTCACGTGATGGACGGCGTGGAACATGTGGTGGTGATTGCTCCAGTAGATGCCCAGAAAGATGAAGCTGAGGACATAGATCAGAAAGTGAGGCAACACCGGACGCAGCGCGGCGAGGTCCGAGCCGTGCGGCACCCGCAGATCGAGAATCATGATCGTGATCAGGATCGCGACGACGCCGTCGGTGAACGCTTCGAGACGTCCTTTCGTCATCTGTGTCGATCACTCCACCGCGAGGAGGAAGCCTTTCAGATACTCTCCCTCGGGACAATAGAGAGAGACCGGATGATCGGGTCCGGCGGTGAGGCGGCGGATGATCGATACACGCCGCCCGGCGTCGAGAGCGGCGGAGAAGATCACCTTCTGGAACAGGTCGAGCGACATGTGGCCGCTGCACGAGAACGTCATGAGCATCCCGCCGGGTGCGACGTGGCGGAGCGACTGCAGGTTGATGTCTTTGTAGCCGCGCGCCGCTCTGTCGATGTCGCCGCGTGATTTTGCAAAGGCTGGCGGGTCGCAGATCACGAAATCGAAATGATCGCTGCTCTTTCGGATCCAGTCGAAAGCGTCCGCGGCGACGAACTCGACGTTACTTTCAAAGGTGAATCCGTTCAGCTCGTGGTTCGTCCGCGCAAGCGCGATCGCCTTCTCGGAGACATCGACGTTCGTGACGGCCGCTGCTCCTCCCGCGGCCGCGTAGACGCCGAACGCACCGCTGTACGAGAAGAGATTGAGAACGCGCTTGCCGTTCGCCATCGACCGCGTCGTGCGGCGGTTCTCCCGCTGGTCGAGAAAGAAGCCGGTCTTCTGGCCGACCGCGGGTTCGACCACGAACCGAAGGTCCGACTCGGTGATCGTCGCCGCCGGTTCACCCGCTCCGCTCCACTCGTTCTCGATCGGCAGACGTTCGAGCTTACGGGCCGGAATATCGTTCTTGAAGAAGATGACGCGAGGCGAGAGCGCGGCCTGGATCGTCTCGACGATCAGAGGCTTCAGTTGCTCGACGCCAGCATTCGCGATCTCGATGACGACGACGTCGTCGTACCGATCGGCCACGAGTCCGGACAGCTCATCCCCCTCGGCATTTACGACTCGCATCGCGTTCGTATCGAGCGATCCGCGGCGCACGATCGCACGCGTGATCCGATCGCGAATCGTTTGGGCGCTCAGTTCTTCGTCGCCGAACGTGAGCGCGCGGAGACGGATCTGCGAGTGCTTCGAGTGGAAGCCGGACGCGAGCAGTTGCCCGCGCTCATCGACGAGATCGGCGATTGCCGCATCGTCGGGTCCGCTCTCGTGCGCGATCGCGCCCGTGAAGATCCACGGATGACGATTTGCAACGGCGCGTTCACGCCCGCGCTTCAACACCAGCCGCTTCCGACGGTTCGATGCGAAGAGTTCTATAATCACGTTCGATGACAGCGGCCCACCTCAAGACGTTCCATACGCAGTGCCAGGAAGAAGTCTACCGGCAGGTGAAGCAGTATCTCGACGAATTGGTCGACGAGCACTTCGACGACGCCGAACATTGCGACTTCTACCTGAAGTACGGATCGACCGTTCTCGAGATCTCGATCGAGCCGTATGAGGAGGACGACGCCGTCATCGAGGTCCTCGCCTTCTGCGTCCAGGGCGTCGAGCCGACGTTCGATCTGATGCAGGAGCTGCTGCGCCTGAACTCCGAAGTCCTCCTCGGCGGCTTCAGCATGGACGGCCGCGACATCTTCTTCTCCCATTCGTTCCTCGGGCGCCGCTTGCGTCCCGAGCAGCTGATCGCCTCGCTCGACACGGTCGCCAGCATCTCCGACGAGTACGACGAACAGCTCGTCGAGGCCTACGGCGGCGAGACCGCTCTCGAGCGCCTCCGGAGTAACGCCAAGCGGTCGCGGTCGGTGCACCGCACGATGTCCACGAATTGAACGCTTTGCGGCACACCCATTGCTCTATCTACCGCTGATGAACGTGCGCTGGAGGATCGGCATCGCTGCATCGATGCTCGTCACACTCGCCGCTTGTACCGGCGGGAAGGAGAGCAACGCCGCCGAAGAGCAACTCCCGAAGAAGAATCCGATCTCCGCCGCCGCCACCACGACGACCCCGCAGCCTCCCGTGCCGGTCGATCCGCAGACAGAGCTGAAGTCGATCTCGAAGGCGATTCCGATCTACGCCGGAGCGCAGTTCCGCCAGGACCTGACCCAGCGCGACGAAGTCATGATCCGCAATCAGTACGGGCCGCAGTCGCAGGTCTACACCCTCGCCACCGACGACTCGTACCCGCAGGTCTACCACTACTACACCACGTATCTCGCCCAGTTCCGGGCCTACGCGCCGACGAACCCGTATCCGCCGGAGCAGCAGAACTGGCGGACGATGGAAGTGCACCTCAACGACGCGATGCAGGACCCGTTCATCCCCGGCGACACCATCGCGGCGAACGGTAAACAGATCACGTTGCAAGTCGCCGAAACGGAAGCTGAGCCGAAAACTGTCATACGCTACATCGTCACTCCGGCGCCTGCCGCCGGCGCGACCCCTGTAGCGGGCAAATAGTGTTTCCCTGGCGTCGAATTCTGATCCCGACCGACTTCTCCACCGCGTCGACGTGGGTGTTCGATGATGCTGTGCGCATCGCCGGGAGCACGGGAGCCGAGATCGTCATCCTGCACATCCGGATGACGTGGAGCTCGCATCCCGACGAGCTGCGCTTCCCCGCCGATCCCGCCCTATACGACTACGCCGAGCGCATCGAGCTGGAAAAGCTGCGGGACCGCGTGAAACGGGCGAACGCGGCTATCACCACGAGTCTCCTCGTGAAGAGCGCCCCCGATCCGGGCGGCGAGATCGCGCGGACGGCGGAGTCGGAGTCCATCGACCTCGTCGTGATGTCGACCCACGCGCGCCATCACGTCGCGCACCTCCTCCTCGGATCGACGACGCGCGAGGTGATCACGAAAACCGCCGTGCCGCTCCTCGCCATCCGCTACGGAATCCACACCCGTCGTTCGCTGCACCGGATCGTCATTCCGGTCCATGCGAAGCAGCATTCCGAGGCAGCGCTCGATCTCGCGGCGGCCATCGCCGCCCGGCAGGGAGCCGAGCTGCATCTCGTCACCGTCTGTAACGACAGCGAGCGCGCCGCCGCCACGGAGTTCCTCGACGGCCTGAGCGAAAAGGCCACGAACACCAAAGTCGTGAAGAGCGTTGTCGCGGGAGACGACGTCGAGCGCGAGGTCGTCCGCTACACGGAAAAGGCGGACGCCGACGCCATCTTCGTCAACGCCGCCGACGCGCCGAGCCCTCTCAAGATCGAGATCGTGCGGAAAGCGCCCGTTCCGGTGATGATTGTCCCTGCATGAGCGAGTTGGAGATCCGCACCGCCACCGAGGCGGACGTTCCTCTGATCCTGCAGTTCATCCGCGACCTCGCCGAGTACGAGCGGAGTGCGGACCAGGTTGCGGCGACGGAGGAGTTGTTACGAACGACGCTGTTCGGCAATCCGCGCTTCGCGGAGGTGCTCATCGGCGAGGACGCCGGCGAGCCGGTCGCCTTCGCGCTCTTCTTTCACAACTACTCGACATGGACCGGCAAGCCGGGACTCTATCTGGAGGACCTCTACGTCAAACCGGAAGCGCGGCGCAACGGGCACGGCCGCACGATGCTCTCGCGTCTCGCCGCCATCGCGAAGGAGCGCAACTGCGCCCGTTTCGAGTGGGCCGTCCTCGACTGGAACACTCCGGCCATCGACTTCTATCGCTCCCTCGGCGCCGTCCCGATGTCGGAGTGGCGCGTCATGCGCGTCAGCGGAGAAGCCCTCGATGCACTCGCGTGCTACCCTTCCTCGCCACGGAATTCGCGGAGTTAGCTCAGTGGTAGAGCGTCTGCTTTACACGCAGGTGGTCACAGGTTCGAATCCTGTACTCCGCACCACCGCGCGAACAACCGTGCAAAGGCAATAGACTTCCGCGCCCATGTTCCAGTTCCGCCGGAAGCGTGCCCTCCTGCTCGACGACGATGCCGCCATGCGCCGCCTCGTCGCGCTCCTCCTGAAGCGCGCCGGCTATGCGGTCGATCCCGTCTCGAGCGGCAACGACGCCATCGATGCGATCGAGAACCAGCAATACACCGCGATCACACTCGACCTCATGATGCCGCTCGAAGGCGGCATGACCGTGATCCGCTACCTCCGGGAGAACGCGCCGGCCATGCTCCGCCGAGTCATCGTGGTCACCGGTGCGCCCGACGGCGTCCTCGACCCGATCCGCAACGAGATCTTCGCCGTCGTGCGGAAGCCCTTCCGTCACGAAGAGCTCGTCGAAACCGCGAAGCGGCTCGCGAAAAGCTAGGCCACTTCGCTTCGGCTCGGCGGGATCCCGAACGACCGCTTGTAGATGTCGATGACCGACATCAGCAGCGAGAAGACGAGGGGACCGATGACGAGGCCGATGAAACCGAAAGCATCCATGCCGCCGATGACGGCGATCAGGAGCGGGATCGCGGGAAGGTGTGCGTTGCCGCGCATCGTCCAGGTGCGAATGACGTTGTCGACGACCGAGATTGCCGCGATCCCCCAGATCACGAGGAAGATCGCTCCGAAGTAGCTGCGGTCGCCCATCGACGCGGAGATGAAGAGATAGATCGCCGCCGGCACCCATACGGTCGCGGCTCCGACCATCGGCAGCATCGACAGGACCATCGCGACGAAGCCCCAGAAGATCGCCGCCGGAACGTGCGCGATCGCGAGGCCCACCCCGGTCACGATCCCCTGCGCGACGGCCGTGAAGACGTGGCCTTTGAACGTCGCGTCGACGACGCTCTTGAACTTCTCGCCGAATTCACGGTCGTACTCCGCCGGCAAAGGCGAGAGAACCGCCAGCTCTTCGAGAATCGCTTCCCCTTCCACGAAGAAGAAAAATGCGGAGAGAAGCACCATCGCGAACGTCAGCGCCAGACCGGCGACACCACCGACGATCGCAGCGCCGTTCCGTGCTACCCATCCCGGAATCGCGCGCACTGCTGGAAGCAGCATCCGCTCGGGGCTGATGCTCGCAGGATCAAATGTCGGTGCGAACCGCTGCACCCACATCAGATGCGAGGGAATGTCGATGCGCGCCAGAACCCTCTGTGCGCTGCCGTTCTGGAAGTCGGCGATCACGCCGTTGGCCTGCTGGACGAGCAGCATGCCGAGGAAAACGGCGGGAAGGAGAATCAGGAGCAGGATCCCGATCACCATCACGAGCGCCGAGAGGTTCTCCCGGCCGTGCAACTTCGCGCGGACGCGGCGGTAGATCGGGAACGTGATGGTGACGAGCACCGCGCCGAGGATGATCGCGTCGATGAACGGGCGGATGATCAGCCAGGTTGCCCAGAGGACCACAAGGGTGATCAGCGCGAAACAGACGATCCCGGCGAGACGCCACTCGCGGCGGCGCACGGCCTTTGGCTCGGCGCTCATTTACAGCGTGACGATCCCGAGTCTCGCCGCGTGAACGACCGCCTCCGTGCGCGTCTCCGCGCCGAGCTTGCCGAGGATCGCGTTCACGTGGAACTTGATCGTGTGCTCCGTGATGCCGAGGCGGGACGCGATCTCTTTGTTGGTCATGCCGGCGGAGAGGAGGCCGAGCACTTCGAGCTCCCGCGCCGTGAGCGGCTCGAGCAACTCGGCATCTTCGGAGCGCGGCACGGGCGCCTGCAGAAGCGCTTCCCCGTCGATGACGCGCAACCCCTCGGCGATGGCGCGCAGCGCGGCGTGGATCTGGCGCGGCGTCGAGTTGCGCGAGATGACCCCGCGGGCACCCGCGGCGAGCGCCTCGTTCGCCTGCGCGAGGTCGGTCACGAGCAGCAGTGACGGGACGACGCACTTCCCGACCGTGGCACCAGCGTCGACCAGCGCGACGTCGCCATCGCAGTCGACGATCAGGACGTCTTCGAACTCGCGAAGAATCGTCGCCAGGCCGACGCGGGCGAGCGGGTCGCGTCCTGCCACGACAATGCGCAGCAGATCGCTGGCGGCGCCGGCCAGAAGATTCGCGCCGCCCGTAAATGCCGGAGTCTGCGGAATCGGCAGCATCAAGTCACCTCAACGAGGATAACGCATGTGCATTCCCGGAAGCGTTACTCGTCACGATCTTGACATCGTCTAAATCCAGACCTATTTTACCGGCCGTGAAGAACGACGTCATCGAGTTGCTGCAGGAAAACGGCATCCAGCCGTCGGCGCAGCGGGTGGTCGTGGCGCAGTACGTCCTCTTCACCGACGAGCATCCCTCGGCCGACAAGGTCTGGGCGCGCGTCAAGGCAGGGTTCCCGATGATCTCGCGGGCGACGGTCTACAACACGCTGAACCTCCTCGTCGAAAAGGGGCTCCTTCGCGAGCTGCACCTCTCCCCCGACTCGATCGTCTTCGACCCGAAGACGGAGGCCCACCATCACTTCATCGACGAGGAGTCCGGCCGCATCTACGACGTCCCGTGGGAGAAGGTGAAGGTGTGTGACGTCGAGCACATCGAGGGGTTCGAGATCCGCGACTACCAGGTAGTGATGCGCGGCAGGAAGAAGCGGCGCATGCGTCACTGAATTTTTTTTCAAAGCGGTTTAGACATTGTCTAAAGGCCGAAAGGAGAAAGCATGGATTTCAAAGAGAGCAAGACCCTGCAGAACCTGAAGGATGCATTCGCGGGCGAGTCGATGGCGAACCGCCGCTACCTCTACTTCGCGCGTCAGGCCGACGTCGAAGGCTTTCCGGACATCGCGGGCCTCTTCCGCGACACCGCCGAAGGGGAGACCGGCCACGCTCACGGCCATCTCGACTATCTCAAGAAGGTGGGCGATCCCGCCACCGGCTTGCCGATCGGTGACACGAAGATCAATCTGAAAGCAGCCATCCACGGCGAGACGCACGAGTACACCGACATGTACCCCGGCATGGCACGCACGGCGCGCGACGAGGGCTTCGAGGAGATCGCCGACTGGTTCGAGACGCTGGCGCGCGCCGAGAAGTCGCACGCCGGCCGGTTCCAGAAGGGTCTCGACACCATCTGATGAATTGAGGACGACGCAATGACGATCGCCGAACGACGAACGAACCGCATCACGCGCGACGAGATCCTCGACCTCGGCGATTACGAGCGGAGGCGCGATGACATCCGCGCCTCCGCCATCCGCGCCCGCCGCGAGCGCCGCATCTTCTTCGGCCCGAATGCGACGCTCTCGTTCGAGAACCGCGAGACCGTTTGCTATCAGATCCAGGAGATGCTCCGCGCCGAGCGGATCGCAAAGCCGGAGGAGGTCGATCACGAGATCGAGACGTACAGCGATCTCCTTCCGGCCGGCTCCGAGCTTTCGGCGACACTGATGCTCGAGTTTCCCGATGAACGCGAGCGACTCGAGAAACTGACGGCGCTCCGCAATATCGAGTCGCACCTCTATCTCTCGATCGACGGCGCCGGCAACGCTCCCGCGCAATTCGATCGACGTCAGGTCGGCGAGGACCGCCTCAGCTCCGTCCAGTTCATCCGCTTCCCGCTGACGCCCGCCCAACGCGACACACTGCGAACTAACGCGCCGCTCCGCATCGTTTGCGACCACCCGGCGTACCCGCACACGGCCGACGTCGATGCCGACTCGGCGCGAGCGATCGCGTCAGATCTCGAGGACTGACTTGTACGAAATCACCGACCCGAGCTACTTCGACTCCGCCTCAATCGACACCGAGCTCCGGCGCGTCTTCGACGTCTGCCACGGCTGCCGGATGTGCTTCAACTACTGCCCCTCCTTCCCGTCGCTCTTCGACGCGATCGACAGGCATGAGGAAAAAGGCGAAGGCGAGGTCGCGGCGCTGACGGCGAAAGAGATCGACGAAGTCGTCGACCTCTGCTTCCAGTGCAAGCTCTGTTACGTGAAGTGCCCCTACACGCCGCCGCATAAATTCGCGATCGACTTTCCGCGGCTCCTCTTCCGCGCCAAGCTCGCGAAGGTCCGCAAAGAGGGCGTCAGGTTTCGCGAACGGATCCTCGGCGATCCCGATCGCCTCGGCAGAATGTCCACCGGCCCGCTCGCGACCTTCGTCAATTGGGCGAACCGCCAGCCGTTCCTCCGCGCGCTCACCGAAAAGACGCTCGGCATCCACCGCAAGCGCCTCCTCCCACGCTTCGCGCGCGTCACGTTCGCGAAGTGGCTCGCACGCCACCGCCAGGCGACTGCCGAAGCCGAGCCGGTTGTCCTCTTCGAAACGTGCACCGTGAACTACAACCGCCCCGAGGTCGGAATCGCGGCGGTGCAGGTCTTGGAGCACAACGGGAAAAGAATCGAACGGCCCGACCTCGTCTGCTGCGGCATGCCGGCGATGGATGGCGGCGACCTCGAGACCGCGAAGGCGAAGATCGCGCACAACGTCGCGCAACTCGCGCCGCTCGTTCGTCGCGGCATGAAGGTCGTCGCCCTCGGCCCGAGCTGCGGAATGATGATGAAGAGCGAGTGGCCGCAACTCGTCCCGACGGAAGACTGCCGCCTCGTCTCCGCCGCGACCATGGACATCGGCGAGTACCTGGCGAAGGAGAAAGCCGCCGGACGCCTCCTCACCGACTTCACCGTTCCGCAGGGCTCCGTCGCGTACCACGTGCCGTGTCACCTTCGCGCGCAGAACATCGGCGCCCCGTTCCGCGGCATCTTCGAGTCGATGCCGGGAACGAACGTCGAGCCGATCGAGCAGTGTTCCGCGTTCGACGGCACGTGGGGGATGAAGACCGAGTTCTACGACCTCTCGCGCAAATGCTCCGGAAAGCTGTGCAAGTCGATCGAGCGCTGCGGCGCCAACTGCGTCGCCTCCGACTGCCTCCTAGCCGGCATCAACGTGACCGAGGAGACCGGCAAAACGCCGCTGCATCCGATCGAGATCGTGCGAAACGCCTATGGTCTATGATGCGCGCCCGTGAAATTTAGCGAGACCCCGCTCCCGGGGGTGATTCTGATCGAGCCGCGCGTCTTGGGCGACGCCCGCGGCTTCTTCATGGAGACCTATCGCGCCGACCTCTTCAAGGCTCACGGCATCGACGAGACGTTCGTGCAGGACAACCACTCGCGCTCGGCGCGCGGCGTCCTCCGCGGCCTGCACTACCAGGAGCCGTACCCGCAGGGAAAGCTCGTCCGCTGCACCCGCGGAGAGCTCTTCGACGTCGCCGTCGACATCCGTCGCGGCTCGCCGGCCTTCGGCAAGTGGTACGGCACCACCCTCTCCGAAGAGAACAAGGCGATGCTCTGGATCCCGGCCGGATTCGCGCACGGCTTCTGCGCCCTCACCGATGACGCGGAGCTGGTGTACAAAACGACCGAGATCTACCGTCCCGAGTTCGATCGCGCCATCCTCTGGAACGACCCCGAGATCGGCATCGAGTGGCCGATCACCGAGCCCTCCCTCTCAGCGAAAGACGCCGCTGCACCGCTCCTGCGCGACGCCGTGTTGCCGTCGTTCGCTTTCGCTTGACCGTATATATTGCGCCTCCAGGAGGACACCCATGACCCGACGGATTTTCCTTCCCGCGCTGCTGCTGCTGTTCGCCGTCTCGACGTTCGCTGAACAGCTCGACGCGAATGCGATTCTCGCCAAACAAAAAGCCGGCGCCTCGGCGGACGCACTCCTTGCGGCCGTCAACGATCCGGCGAACACCGTCACTCTCAAAGCGGAAGACCTTGCAGCGCTGCGGAGCGGCGGAGTGCCGGAGGTAGTGATCGCCGCGGTGCAGCAGAAACTCGGCACCAACGTGGCTCCTCCACCCGCACCCGCACCTGCCGCCACGCTGCCCGACGACTCTCGTCTGGCCGACATCGTCAAGATCGTCAAATCGGGCATCTCCGAGCCGCTGATTGCCGAGCAGATCAAGCAGTCCGGGCTGACCTACAAGTTGACGATGAACGATCTGCTGTACCTCAAACAGAACGGCGTACAGGACTCGGTCATCTCCGCGCTCCTGGCGACAAAGGATGCGGAGGCGAAGAAGGCGGCGGCGCCACCCGAGGAGACCGTGTTCAGCGAGCTCCTGCTGGTACGAGGATTCGGGCCGCTGCACCGCGACCGGCCGGGCCGCCTGGTTCTGAAGAACGACAAGTTCTCCTGGATCGACGGAGCCGATCCGAAGGAGAACTTCACGTTCGAGGTGCCGGGCACGGAGAAGATCTGGTTCACCTGTCAGGCCGGGACCGCCGGGGACGTCTGCTACCAGATCAACTTCCAGATCGTGAAAGGCCCACGCTACTCGTTCGCCGACGTGAGCCGCGCCACCGGCTCGAACGCGACGGTGAAGTCGATCATGGAGACGCTGCGCAGCAACTTCCCGCGCGCACCGTTCGCGGCGGCGGATCACTAGTTCGCGGGCATTGACAGGCCTGTCCCCCGCCCGTACGATGCGCGCTCTTCCTGGAATGCCCCCCGCCGAGGGGGCGTTCTGGAGGGTCCCTTAGCGGGGTCGTAGTTCAGTTGGTTAGAACGCCGGCCTGTCACGCCGGAGGTCGCGGGTTCGAGCCCCGTCGGCCCCGCCAAATAAACCTAGTCACGGACGGACATCAACATCACCTCCGGACTCCGGGTTCTCGCCCCAAAACCAGCCGACGAATTTCTTGTCGCTGGCGCGACGCATGAAGCACTTCCAGAAAAACCTCCCCTCCGTCGCCAGTACCCGAGGTCTCCGGTCCTTGATCACGAGCAACGGCTTCCTCGTAAACGGCGAGCCTGGAATCTCGACTCGGAACGGAACGCCTGGGGGGATTGTGTCGAATCGCAGCGTGTCGCCGACCTGAGCAGCGAGCGTATTTTTCAACGACGGCGACGCGTGGATCTCGTTCTCCAGCGTGAGCCAAATCTTATGTTCCGCCATGAGGTCAACCTCCCTTTTCTGTCTTTGCCTTCAATTGAATGAAGCGACGATCGAGGCGAAAGTCCGCCATGTCAGGGTGGCGGTCGAGCTCGCGAAAGACGTCGGGCGTCGCGGTTTCGATGATGGCCAGTGCCCGATCGCGCCGGCCCAGCATCTCGTACATCAACGCCGCGCGACGAATGACCATCTTGTCATTCGGCGCGAGTTGCAGCGCCTGTTCGATTTCCTCTTGTCCACGGAGACGATCGCCGAGGCGTGCTGACAGGTAGCCGACATAGGCGCGTGCCCGTCCGTTTCGCGCATTGTTCTCGAGATCGTTCAATGCAGCGTCCATGGCTTTGCGATAGTACTGCTCGGACTCGGCGGCGAGCCCGGCGCGCCGTGTGGAGTCGCCGAGGTTCGTCAGGTACATGAAGTTGTGCGGATCGAGCCGATCTGCCTGCTTGTAAAGGTCAATCGCCTCGAGGTCGCGTTTCTGATACGCCTTCACCGCCCCAAGATTGTTGAGGCCATTCGCCGTGATCCTTATGCGCAGGGAAGTGAGATGGGCCTTCACGGCTTCGTCGTACCGTCCCTGTTCGGTCAACGCGCCGCCGAGGTTCGTGTAGGCCGTGGCGAAGCGCGGCGCGCGCGCGATCACATTGCGAAACTGCTCGGCGGCTTGCGCGTACTCGCCGTGATTGAAATAGAAGACTCCCAGTTCCTCGTACGTCTCGTAATAGTCTGGATCGAGCGCGATCGCCTTCTGGTAGCTCTCCGCGGCCTCCTGCCGCCGGTCGAGGCGATCGTTCAGCTCGGCCACTCGGATGAGCGCCTCGACATTGCGTGGTTGACGTTGCGCCACCCGCTCGTAACCGGCCAGCGCCTTCTCGTAGCGTCCTCTGGCGATGTTCAGCCGCCCCCCGGCGAGGAGCACGGCGATGGAATCGGGATTCAGCGCCGTTGCGGCATCGAACTCCTGCTCAGCCGCGGCGAGCCAGCGCCTGTCGTTCGCGTCGTTGTACTTCTGCACCAGCGCCTCGACCACACCCGCGCGCGCCTTTGCCGCATGAGGATCCAGCCGGACCGCCTCACGGAACAACGGCAGGGCCTCATCGAAGCCATGCTGATCGCGGCGAAGATAGAGAAGACCGGAGGCATACGCCGTTGCCGCCGCCGCGGAGATCGGTTCCTCTGGCCCGCCGCGTAGTTTCAGCGCTTTCGAGACAGCGCCTGCGAGCGCCGTGGCAAGATCGCCGGGGTTTGAAACCGCATAGCGGCCGGTGACCTCCTCGAGGCGCGTGTGCGTCGCCAGGTCGATGATGGTGGCGTGCGCCACGACCGCGCCGCCCTCCTGGCGAACGGCAAGCTGCACGGCGTGCGTGGCGTTGAGGTCTCGCCGCGCCTCGTCGGGCGTGTGCGCCTCGGACCTCGCAACCTGCTCCGGCCTCATGACGACAAGCGCCGGAGCGAGCCGGTCGGCGACGTCGTTCAGTGCGACGTCCGCGATGGCCGTGGCACTGGCCGTCCCTTGCGCCGGTAGGATGGCTAACCGCATGTGCGGCGGCTCGTGCATGATCACGCCCGTCGCTACCACGACAGCCGCGACGGCCACCGCGGCGAGAAGCGGCGTGTTGTGGAATGTCCGCGGCGTCAATGCCGCCAGAACCTCCATCGCGTCCCGGGGCCGTGCCGCGGGCGAAGGATCGAGGCAGCGCGAGATGACGGTATCGAACCGCCGCGGCATCCGTCGCGAACGCATTGCCGCGCTCGGAGGCGGCCGGGTCAACCGGACATCCGACGGCTCGTCGCCGAACGGCGGCGCACCCGTCACCATCTCGTAGAAGATCACGCCGAGAGCATAAATATCGGACGCTCTAGACGCGCCGGTGCCGCGCCATAGCTCCGGGGCCATGTAACGCGGCGTGCCGGCCAGCTGTCCGCCTTCGGCGGCCGGCTCGCCGGCGAGCCCGAAGTCCGTGATCACCGCGCGGCGACCTCCATCGGGCGTCTCCGTCACGATCACGTTCGCGGTCTTGAGGTCCTTGTGCAGAACGCCGGTCCGATGCGCTTCGGCCAGACCTGCGCAAAGCTGTCGCGCAATCTCCAGCGCTTCCGCCGGCTCGAGCGGTCCCTCCGCCGACAGGAGCTCCTGAAGCGTCGGGCCTTCCAGCATCTCCATCGTCAGGAAGTCGACATCGCCGTAGTCGGTACTCGCGGTATGGATCTCGTTGACGAGGCAGATGTTCTGATGCCGGACCTTCAGCGCCGACTCCAGTTCCGGGGAGAGCAGGCGCCGGAATCCCAGCTTTGCAGACTTGATGGCGATGCGCTGTCCGCGTTTTCGATCGAAGGCCTCATAGACGATGCCCATACCGCCGTGTCCGATCTCACGCACGATCTCGAAGCGCTCGTTGATCACCTGCCCGACCTTGAACGGACGTTGCAGCTCCCGCAGCGAGAGCCACGGCTTGCGGAGAAAGCCGCCCATGCGCTCTTCCCACTCGATGGCGTCACACGTCTCGCGAAGGAGCTCCTCGTCGCCGTCGCTGGCAATGCGCAGATAGCGGCTGCGTTCCTCCGCGCCGAGCGGCAGAGCGACAGCCATCAGGCTCATGACGCGATCGTCGCGATCGGCGAGCGCGGTCATGCCGCCGCCGTGAGTCGCTCGAAGAGCCACTTGCGCGCCCGAAACCACTCGCGCTGCAACGAGCGCAGCTTCAGATTGAGAGCTTCGGCTGCTTCCTCGTCCGTCAGTCCGAGGGAGAACTTCAGCTCCACCACCCGGCGCTGTTGCGGAGAGATCTTTCCCAGTTCGTCGAGCAACACGTCCACGGCGATGGCCTGCTCCAGCGGCGTGGCATCGGCGAGGACGTGCTCGGGGAGAGCGTCCAGCGGCAGCAGCTCCGCGTCCGGGCGGCTGCGCGCGTAATCGATGAGCAGGCGGCGCATGATGGTCGAGGCGATGGCGAAGAAATGCCCGCGGTCCTGCCACTCGATGTTCTTCGCCCGTGCCAGCCGGAAGAACGCCTCGTTGACCAAGGCCGTCGGCTGGAGGGTGTGTCCCGGACCTTCCCTGCGGAAGCAACGCGCCGCGATGTCGTGCAGTTCCGGCATCAGCACTTCGAACAGGCGAGACTCAGCCTCGGCGTCGCCGGTCTGCCACCGACGCAGCAATTCCGTAATGCCGACGGAGCTATCTGCCACGGTCCCCCTGGATTTCCCGAATTATATCTCCGCGACGTGGCGGACCGGGCTCGTTCTTCTCGCTATGCGAAGTGAGAGGAGAGCCAATGAACGTCATAGATATTTACGCGAGAATCGAGCGGTTGGAGTGCATCGACGCCGGCGAGAGTCGAGGCGCGGAGCCGTACCTCTGGACGGTGTTCTTCAAGATCGACGGCTCGACCTGCCGCGTCGTCGGCGGAGTGTTGAACGGCACGGCCACCGTGGTGGCCACGACCGGCGGCAGTCACGGGAATCTCTCGTCGGAATCGGTCCACTCTGGCGACCTCGTGGCCATTCCGTCCCACTTAGGCGAATTCAGAACGCGTCTGCATCCGATCGCCTTCGACTCTCCGATCGGCAGCATGACCGAAAAGGGCGGCGTGTTCGGTATCGCCGCGGTACTAATGGAGCAGGACCAGACCTCCGAGGACGACGTTAACGCCGGCCGGCGCGCCCTCACGGCCGCTTTGCAGAAAGAGCTCGACGCCATGATCCCCACGCTCACGCTCGGCCACGAGGAGCCGACTCCGGAAGAGATCGACGACATGAAGGACCGCGTTTCCGCGGCCGTGCACGACGCGATCAGCGCCGAGGTCAGCGTCCTCGACTGGATCTTCGGCGGCACGGACATGGATAACGAGATCGGCACGGGGTTCTTTCGCTTCTCGCACGCGTCGATGGAAGGCAGCGCCGGCACTTCGTTCCCGTTCGAACAGACGTGGGACGACGATGGGACGTGGAGGCTCTCCGGACGCGTGATCGCGCACGACCCGGCGGCGGTGACAATCTACGCCGATCGCAATTACGGCGGCGCCAGCCAGCGCCTCTCCGCGGGTCGCTACGACGTCAATCAACTGGCCATCGGCAACGACCGCCTCAGCTCCATCCGCATTCCGCCCGGCTGGTCGGTGATCCTGTTCGCGGAAGCGGGATTCTGGGGCGACGCTTTGGTCGTGGGACGCGATCTCGCGTTCATCGGGCAGACGCTCGACAACCGCACCTCGAGCATCCTCGTGGAGGGACCGTTCGTGACCATTTACAGCGACCGCGGGTTCCAAGGGAACTCGCAGCTTCTGCGCGCGGGCAAGTACGACGTCAATCAACTGGCCATCGGCAACGACCGCCTCAGCTCCATCCGCGTGCCGTACGGATGGGCGGCCACGATCTTCAGCGAAGCCGGTTTCTGGGGAGATAGCCTGACCGTGACCGCGAACACCGGCTACGTCGGCAGCGGCATGGACAACCGCACGTCGAGCATCGTCGTGGCCCGGACGATGGCGGAACCGCCGGTCAGCGAGCACCACCCGCCCGTTTTCCAATGAGTGCAAAGGCGGCAGCGTCGAAACGCTGCCGCCACTCGGATTCCACCGGATCGCCGAACGGATGTCGGATCGAAATTGTTGCAAGCGGCGGGGTTAAACCGCGTGGCGGACACACATTTCGCTATCATCATTGTTTCACCCAGCGATGATCGTTCCCGGCAGCCGTCTCGGTCCGTACGAGATCGTCTCGCGCATCGGCGCGGGCGGGATGGGGGAAGTTTACAAAGCGCGCGACACGCGGCTCGATCGCAGCGTCGCCGTGAAGATTCTCCCCGCCGAGTTCGCGCACAACGCGCAATTGAAGCTCCGGTTGGAGCGCGAGGCGAAGACGATCTCGCAGCTCAATCACCCGAACATCTGCACCCTTTACGACGTCGGCGACGACTACCTGGTGATGGAACTGCTGGACGGCGAGACGCTCGCCGACCGCCTTGCACGAGGACCGTTGCCGCTCGATCAGGTACTGCGCCACGGCGCCGAGATCGCCGATGGGCTCGACCGCGCGCATCGCGCCGACATCATTCATCGCGATCTCAAACCCGGCAACATCATGCTCACCACGAGCGGCGCGAAGCTGCTCGACTTCGGGCTGGCGAAGAGCGATGAGAGGCCGTTGACAGAGTTCAGCGGGGTCACGCAGCAGAAACCGCTCACCGCCGAAGGCACCATCCTCGGCACCTTCCAGTACATGGCACCCGAGCAGCTGGAGGGAGAGCATGCCGACGCGCGCACCGACATCTTCGCGCTCGGCGCCGTCCTCTACGAGATGGCCACCGGCAAACGGGCGTTCGACGGCAAGACGCGCTCGTCGCTGATCGCCGCCATCGTCGCCGCGCAGCCCCGGCCCATTCGCGAGCTGCAGCCGCTCACGCCGAAGGCGTTCGAGAACGTCGTCAGCGGGTGCCTTGCGAAAGATGCCGATTACCGATGGCAGAGCGCGCGCGACGTCAAGCTCCAGCTCGACGCCATCGCCGCCGGCGCCGACGAGCGGATGCCGCCCCCGCGACGGCTCGCGCCGTGGATTGCGGCAACGGTCGCCGCGCTTCTTCTCGGCGCAGCGATGGGATGGCTGTTGCGGCCGCGCCCGCGGGCGTCGCCGCGACTCTCCCTCGCGCTCGACAGCGGCGGCACCCTCCTTGCGCCATTCTACTCACGGCTCAGCATCGCGGTCTCGAGCGACGGGAAGACCATCGCGTACGCCGCGAAGCCCGACGCCGGGGCAACCTCGATGCTGTACGTTCGGCGTCTCGATCAATTCGATGCGCACGCCATCACCGGCTCCGATGGCGCCTACGATCCGTTTTTCTCGCCCGATGGTACCTGGGTCGGCTTCTTCAGCGTCGGCCGTCTGAAAAAAGTCCCGATCGACGGCGGCGTTCCGGTCGACCTTGTCGCTGGCGTGGTGACCGGGCGCGGCGCAACATGGGGCGCCGACGGCAACATCTACTTCGCGCCGCGGCATTCGGGAGGCATTTGGAAAGTACCCGCGAGCGGCGGCAAATCGGTCGCCGTGTCCAGCCCCGACGCCGCGGGTGGCGAGAACAGTCACCGTTGGCCGCAGCTCCTGCCCGACCGGAAACATCTTCTCTTCACCGTTCGCACCGATCGGATCCAGTCCTTCGATGAGGCATCGATCGCCGTTCTCTCGCTCGACACGGGCAAGTGGACGACGGTCCTGCAGGGCGGCACGTTCGGCCGCTACGTCCCGACCGGCCACCTTCTCTTCATGCGCGCGGGGGCGATCTACTCGGTTCCCTTCGACGTCCAGAACGTTCGCGTCTCCGGCGCACCGGTGCGGCGGCTGGACGACGTCCTCTGCTCCGACTCCAGCGGGGTCGGGCAGTTCGCCGTCGCCGACAGCGGCCTCCTCGCATTCATCCCCGGCGGAATCGGAGATCAGCAATCGACGCTGGTGTGGGTCGATCAGCAGGGGCAAAGCCAGCCCGTTTCCGACGTGAAGCGTCCCTTCGCCAGGCCGCGGCTCTCACCAGACGGCCGGAAGATCGTGATGGGCATCAACGCCGCGAACGATGATCTATGGATTTACGACCTCGATCGCACGACGCTCTCCCGCTTCACGTCAGAGCCGGGCGACGAGGTGCAGCAGACTTGGACCCCCGATGGATCGCGCGTGTTCTTCGAGTCGGTGTCGAACGACGTCTTCAAGCTCATGTGGAAGCCGGTGACTACGGCCGGCGATGCCGTGGAGGTCTACCGGAGTCCGACCACCATCTGGGCGAACGGGTGGCTTCCCGACGGGCGGCTGGTAGGCGCGGTCAACAACCCGACCACGCAGTCGGACATTTTCGCGCTGAAGCTCGGACCGCCGCCAACCATGCAGTACCTGACCCACACGGCCGCTGCCGAGACGGACCCCGCGGTCACTGCCGATGGCCATTGGCTGGCGTATACATCCTTCGAGTCGGGACGCTCCGAGATCTTCGTACAGAGCCTCACCGGGACGCCGGAACGATGGCAGGTGTCGATCGAGGGAGGACGAGAGCCGCACTGGTCGCGAGATGGGAATCACCTCTACTTCCGCAACGGCTACAAGATGATGGCGGTGGACGTGAAGGACCGCGACTCCTTCGCCACGACGCATCCGCGGCTCCTCTTCGAACGCGACTATTTCGCGTGCGACGACTTCGACGTCGCGCCGGACGGACAACACTTCCTCATGTGCGCGAGCGCGAATGCCTCGGGGCGGCAGGCGCCGATTCGTGTCATCACCGACTGGCTGCCGCTGCCGCGCGAGTAGTCGGCATGAGATCGTTTCGCGCATCGGCGTACTTCATCCGGCGCATCACCCAGCCGCGCGCATGGTTGCCACCACGATCCGGATCTGATCGTACGAGATCGCCTCGCCGACGATCTCCCGGATCGGCTTGAGGCGCTCGATCCCGGTTTCCGCGGCCGCGCGGCGGATGCTGTTCTCGACCTCCTCGGACATCCACAGGCGCAGCGACGGTTGATGGCGGCCGTCTTCGATCATCTCGCAGAGATCGCCGACGACGGTGGATCGCGCGCGGCCCGTGCGCTCCATCACGGTTTCGATCGTCAGGCCCTCCTGGAGGAGACGCAGCGACTCCGCTTTCGCAGCCGTCGTCCGCGACGTGCGCGGGCGCTCACGCGGTGGCCGAAAGCTAATGGGGACGTCGCGCTCCAGGCTGCGCGCGGCGCAGTGCATGTCGACGATTCGCAGCAGCACGTCGCCATAGTCGCGCATCCGTACTTCGCCGAACCCGCTGATCGCATGCAGCCGTTCCAATGACGACGGTCGTATCGCGGCAACGTCGCGCAGAGTAGAGTCGCCGAGGATCACGAAGGGCGCGACATTGCGAGCGGCGGCGACGTCGCGGCGCCACGTGCGGAGTGCCTCGAAGAGATCGCGGTCGATACCGGACCATTCATCGGCGCCATCGCAGGCCGATGTCCCGCTCGTCCGCAGCAGTTTCACTTCGGATTCTCCGCGCAGGATCGCACGGGCCGCCGGGCCGAGGCGGAGGGTGGGCCGCGGATGTCCCTCCTGCACCAGCACGCCGAGGGCGACGAGCTGCGCGATCCAGCCGCGCACCTCCTCGCTGCGATGCTCGCCGAGGAGACCGAACGTCGAGAGCGTGTCGTGTTGCCGTTCGCGAACGCGCGAGGAGTGCTCGCCGCGGAGCACGCTCGTCACATGTGCCGCGCCGAACGTCTGACCGGTGCGAAAGACGCACGAGAGGATCTTCTGAGCGATCGTCGTCGAATCCGGCACCGTCTCGAGCTCGCCGAGACAGAGGTCGCACGCTTCGCAGCGCTCCGCGCTCCAGACGCCGCCGAAGTGCTCGACGAGTGCGCGATGGCGGCAGATGCCCGACATGCAGAAGCCGTTCATCCGCTCCAGTTGGCCGATGGCGACGGCGAGTTGACGGTCGTCGGAAACGCTCTGCTCCAGGATGCGCGTCCACGTCATCCCGTCGCCCGGGTCGTGCAGGAGCACGCACTCCGACGGGAGGCCGTCGCGCCCCGCGCGTCCCGCCTCCTGCTGATAGTGCTCGACCGACTTCGGCATCCCGGCGTGGACGACGAAACGGACGTTCGAGCGGTCGATGCCCATCCCGAAGGCGACCGTGGCCACGATGATGTCGGCGCGCTCGGACGCGAATGCTTCCTGCGACTCGTGCCGCTCCTCGGGAGTCATCCCCGCGTGATACCGCGCCGCGCGATGACCGCGCGACGCGAGCGCCGCCGCCATCGAATCAACGTCCTTGCGGCGGATGCAGTAGACGATGCCCGCCTCTCCCGGATGGCGGCGGATCACCTCTTCGACCTGTAGCACTTCGTCGTTCCGCGGAACGACGCGGTAGAGCAGATTCGGCCGGTCGAGATCTCCGACCATGACGAGCGGCTCGCGCATCCGCAGCTCGCCGCAGATGTCGGCGCGCACCTGCTCGGTCGCCGTCGCAGTGAACGCATGAATCGAAGCCTCGGGAAAGAGCTCGCGCAATTCGCGAAGCTGGCGATATTCGGGACGAAAGTCGTGTCCCCAGTGGCTGATGCAGTGCGCCTCGTCGATGGCGAACGCGCGCACGCGCGCGCCGCGCAGCAACGCGCGAAGCGGCCCCGTCGCCAGCCGCTCCGGCGACACGAACAAGAGCCGCAGCGACCCGTCGGCCGCCCGCCTCTCGATCGCGCGCTGCTCGCCGGACGGCGTCATGCTGTTCAATGCCGCCGCGGCCACGCCGCTGGTCACCAGCGCGTCCACCTGGTCCTTCATCAACGCGATCAACGGCGACACGACGACCGTGAGCCCGTCGAGCAGCAGCGCCGGCGCCTGATAACAGAGCGACTTCCCTCCCCCGGTCGGCACCACCAGCAGCGAGTCGCGCCCCGCCAGCACCGCATCGATCGCCTGCCGCTGCAGCGGAAGCAGCGAGGCGAAGCCCCACGTCCGTTCAACGACGTCGAGCACCGGGTCGACGATCTCAGCGGCCGAGCTCACGTCCGAGATCGTACCTCGGTGGTCAAAGCTTCCACGGTGGGTAGAAAAGCGGCGCACGGCATCCAACGCGCGAACCCTTGCGACGCGTGACTATCCCACCGCGACGCCGACGCGAACCACTGGTTCGCGGCTCTGTCCGACGCCGACCGAAGGCACGAACCAGTGGTACGCGGGGCTGTCCCGCGTGGGACCGAGGGGCGAACCGTTGGTTCGCGGCGCTGTCTCACGTGGGACGTCGGCACGAACCATTGGTTCGCGATGCTGTCCCACGTGCGGCGGGGGCACGAACCATTGGTTCGCGATGCTGTCCCACGTGCGGCGGGGGCACGAACCATTGGTTCGCGGGGCTGTCCCGCGCGGGACACGAGCTCGAACCAATGGTTCGCGGAGCTGTCCCACGTGGGACGCGGGCGCGAACCATTGGGACGTGGGGCTGTCCCACGTGCGGCGCGGGCACGAACCAATGGTTCGCGGGGCTGTCCCACGTGGGACGCGGGCGCGAACCATTGCGGAAATAAGGCGGCGCGGTGAGGCGCAGATCGACCCGAACGGCGGGACATTCGGGTGAAAAGCGTTCAGGGTCAATCGTTTAGCTGTTCGATCACGGTACCGGCGAGGTGTAGATCCCCGAGGAGTACGCCGCGACGTAGATCCGGGTCAGGGTTCCGTTCAGCGCGATATCGCTCACCGTCGCCCCTTTCAGGCCCACCGGCTGGAACGTGTTGCCGGCGTTAATCGAGCGGAAGATGCCGCCGGTCTGCGTCCCGCCGTTGAGGCGGCCGGCGTAGAGGCGGGACGGGGTGGCGGGATCCATCAGGAGCGAGACACCGAGGCTGGGAGTGGCGGCGTTCGGGGGAATCCATGAATTTCCCATCGTCGAGGAGCCCCACAGACCGCTTCCTTCCGTGAGCGCGTAGACGTAGCCGTTCGGACGCACCGCCGAGTCGATGACGTGCCAGGGCAGATTGTTCTGCACGTTCTTCCAGGTGCTGCCGTTATTGAGAGAGCGCCAGAACGGCGGCTTGTAGGGCTGCGGTTGGTGGTCGAAGATCTCCGTCCCGGCGTAGAGGGTCCCGGTCATCGGATCGCGAGAGATCGTCCAGACGATGAGGCCCTTGCCGATCGGCTGATTGGGAGCGAAGGGGTGGAACGTCATGCCGCCGGCGCCGAAGTTCGATGTGAAGACTCCGCTGTCGTCGATGTGGTTGTCCCACCCGAGGCCGATGTAGAGAGTGGTCTGCGCGGCAAGGGCGAACAGCGACCTCACCGGCTTGAGGAACGTGTAGAGCGGGACCCAGTGCGCTCCATGATCGCGCGAGAGATAGAGAATGTTGTCGATGCCTGCATAGACGAGTTGATGCACCGGCTCCCACAACAGCACGCCGACCTTCCCGTTCAGCGGGTGCGTCCAGGTCGCGCCGTTGTCCTTCGTCACGTACACGCCCTTGACCCCGCCGACGTACCACGCCAGCGCGTTCCCGTTCTCCACCTGAATGTGATCGACGCACGCGTCGTTCATCGGCCGGATGACCGGCCCCCAGTTGAATCCCGCAATCTGCTGCGGCGGGATCGTCACCACGGGAATGTTGAACGGACAGGCGGCGGACGCGGAGAGAGCGCTGCCGAGGAGGAGGACTGCCAGCATCACTTGTCGCATGGAAGGTGAATACACCCACGCGCCATCCTTAGCAATTCTCCGGAATCACTTCTTGACATCCCTATGGTTCCGAACTACCGTTGAGTGGGTCCCCACAATTTCCTTTCCACTCCGAGAACTAACGTGTCAGTTGGGCTGACGCACGTCCACTCCGAAGGAGGCAGCAATGGCTTCACGCAGCGGCAACAAATCGAACAAACGGAACGCCAGGAAGCCGCGCCGCCGGATCGAGGGCGAAGGCCTGGGGCTGCTGACGCTGGAGAACACAGACCCCATCCAGATGGGTTTCTGGGCTCCCAATCGCGTCTGGGCGACGGCGAAGTTCCTCATCCCCCTTCGCGAACACATCGAGCGGAAGAAGAAGGCGGGCGTGCTGCCTCCGCTCACGCCGGTCATGGCCGACTTCAAGAGCTGGGTGACGTCGAACAGCGTCTACCGGATGTGGGTCAACCTGATGATCGAACAGGCGAACGCCTTCATCGCCAGCCAGGATGAGAAAGTCCGCAAGGAGATCAAGGACGACGGCGACGTGATCTGGCTCCCCGGCTACGACAGCTTCTTCGAGGTCCTCAACGAGATCATCACAACCTCGCCGTCTTTCAATACCACCGCGCAGGTCGGGACGCCGATGAACGGCCTGCTCGCCGTCGCGATGGCGACGGACGCCGGTCTCGCGCTCTTTCACGACACGACGTTCAACCTGCAGTTCCGAAACGTGCTCAATGCGTGGAACACGTTCCTGAAGGGAAGCGCTTCGCTCGACAAGCTCGACATCGAAGCTCCCGAAAAGCCGGGATCGTGGATCTCCGAAGCCGCCTGGAAGGCGGGCGTGTGGAACCAGATGGTGCACGACGCGAGTCAGCCGGGGTATGGCTTCGACTCCTGGAATTCATTCTTCATCCGCGAGTTCGTGCCGGGCGCGCGTCCTTTCCAGGGCAACCCGAAAGTTGACGTCAATATCGGCTGTGAGACGACGCCGTGGGACTACTCGAACCATCTGCAATTCGAGAAGCGCTTCTGGGTCAAAGACTACGACTACTCGCTGCTCGATCTCTTCGGCGGAAACCGCCAGTGGGCGGACCTCTTCGTCGGCGGACAGCTGTACCAGGGCTTTCTTTCGGCGACGCATTACCACCGCTGGCGCGCGCCGCTCGACGGCCGGATCGTGCGCTCCTGGGTACAGCCGGGAACGTACTTCGCGCAGCGCCCGGGCCAGGGCGAAGAACAAGGCACATGGGAAGGCACCGAATCCGAGCCCTACCTCGGCCACGTGGCCGCCCGCGCGATCTTCATCTTCGATCACAAGAAGTGCGGCTATGTGGCGCTGATCTGCATCGGCATGGTCGAGGTCTCGACCTGCGTCATCACGCCGAGTCAATACATCGTCGGCGAGGGCGCGAAGCCGGTCGCAGTCAAGCGCGGCACCGGCATCGGCCATTTCGAGTTCGGAGGGTCGACGCACATCATGGTCTTCCAGAAGGACCGCGTGCGTCTCGCCGATTGGGCAGTCCATGCGAAGAAGCACCAGAACGATCCGAATCCGACGCCGCTGGGAACCGTGATCGCGACGGCGCTGCGGTAGCCGCCTCACTTCCGCGCGCGCGCCGCGACCTCTTGTTTCACCTCGTCGCTTTGACGTGCTACCGTAAAGGCCGCTTCAGCAACGGTCGTCAACCAAAACGAGGAGTGGGGTGCGAAAGGTGCCGCGCTTGGGGCGGTAGCTTTGCGCCCGCACGGAGAAGGAGAGAGAGCGCATGGAGACTCGCAGACCGGAAGTGTTCGTCGATCCCACCGAAGCACAGCGCGCCGAGGTCGCGGCGATGACTGGCGTCACCGTTCCCGATTCCGCGGCGGCCGTTGCGGTGCAATCCTCCGGAGGCGATGGTTATCGGATCGGCGTCGTCCCGGGCGGGACGTCGGGGAAGGCCGAGATCATCTCCGAGGATTCCGAGACGGCGGCCACGCAACTCGCCACTCCCGAGCTGTCGAATGACGCCGCGATCGCCGAGCTTTCCACACCGTTGCTCCGTGCCGGAGAGGCGGGACTCATCGGGCCCCCGGGGTCGGCCTGGGGCTCGCGCGTCATCTACATGACGATGAACGGTGGATTCTGCATGACGGAGGCGGACTTCAAGTACGACCTCGGAAAGTGCCAGTCGTTCCGCTCTTCCTGCGAAAGCACGTTTTACGTCTATTGGGTCGACGGGAGCGAACCGCCACCGCACTACCTCGTCATTCTTCGCCAGAAGTCCCTCTTCGGCGTCAGCGACGCGGGCGCAATGGTCAAAGACGAGCGCCACGTCCGCGGCTTCGGTATGTATTCGGCCAAGACCGAGGTCCGGAACGTCAACTCGCCCAATATGCAGGTGCAACTCGTCCACGTCTCTCCCCCGACGAACGGCCGCGTCGCCCAGGTCAATGAGAGCGTGCGGATCACGCAGGACATGCCGGGCGGACAGGACTTCGGGCCCGCCACGATGCAAGAGGGGGCCGAGCTATCGCTCGAAGGCTGGACGGCGTACAACCGGTCGGCACCGCCCGACGCGAAGTGGGAGTTCGCACAAAACAGCACGCTGGACGGCGGATTGAACGGCCGCAGCCTCACCGACAACCACTATATGGACCAGTTCGTGAAGCCCTTTCCGACGATTACGGCGTCGGGCCTCACGGCGCGCACGTACGCGGTCTGGCGCGTTCGCGGAGGAAAGGACGCCAAGCTCAACTTCGGCCTCGAGCTTCTCCAGTCCTTCATGATTCTCGCGCTCGGATGGATGCGCAAAGTCGATGCGCGCGGCGGCGTCCTCTCCTGGTGGGCCACAGGCTTACAGCCGTACTCGCTCGACCTCGCCGAGATCGCCAAGCCGAAAAAATGAACGGGGATGGCGACCGCCCTCTCACTGCCGCCGAAGACGTCGTCACAGGAACGCTGAGCGGCGATTTCGCCGTCAGCAGCGACGGCGTTGCGCTCTACACGATTCAACTGCCGTTGCCGCCCGGCACCGGCGATCTGTCGCCACGCCTCTCGCTCGTCTACAGCAGCGCGGGCGGAAACGACCTGGTTGGCTTCGGCTGCCGGCTCGGAGGCCTCTCCTCCATCACGCGCGTCGGCGCGACGCCCGCGCAGGACGGCTACCGCGGTGCCGTCTCCTACGACGACCGCGATCGCTTCAGCCTGGACGGCCAGCGCTTCGTGACGGTAGAGGGCAACTACGGGAAAGCGGGCGCCGTCTATCACACGGAAATCGAGACGTGGCGGCGCATCCGCGCGAACCATAGCCAGACCGCGAGCCGCGTTGGCCCCGACAGCTTCACGGTCGAGGAAAAGGACGGCCGCGTCCTCGAGTATGGCGGCACCGCCGACTCGCGCGAAGAGGCCGGCGCAGGCAACGCGTCGGTGCGCGTGTGGCACTTGAACCGTGTCACGGACCGCAATGGCAACTTCATGAATGTCGTCTACACAAAGGTAGACGGCGCATGCCTCCCGGCACAGATCGACTACACCGGCAACGGCTCGACGCCGATGCGGCGACAGATCCGATTCGACTACGAGGCACGTCCCGACGCGACGACGCATTACATGGGCGGTTACCCGGTACGCTCGACGCGCCGCCTCACCCGCATCGACGCGCTGGTCGATGGTCGGAAGGTGCTGAGCTACATCGTTGAATATCACGCGGCGGGAACCACGGGCCGCAGCCGGGTGAAGTCGGTCACACAGGTCGACGCGGCCGGCACGCGCCTCTCCCCGACGCAATTCCAGTGGCAGGATGGCGATCCCCAGCTGCTCTCGGCCACGCCGAAAGTCATCCGAACCGGCGTCCCTTTCGGCGGCGACTTCCTTCCGATCGACGTGAACGGCGACGGCCGCCTCGACTTCATCAACGCCCACCGTGAGGACGGCAATCTCGCGATCGACGTCTTCATGGCGCGTGGCGATGGCGAGTTCGACGGACCGCATCGCGTCACAGCCACCACCGAGCCGCTGCCGTTCGGCGGTCAGCTATTTCCCGTCGATGTGGATGGCGACGGCCATGGGGATCTCGTCTATGTGGTCCGCTCCGGCGACACCCTGCGGTTCACCGTGTTCCTCTCCAAACCCGACGCGTCCGGCAGGTGGACCCTCCGTCCCGGCAAGGCGTTCGAGGGCGGTCCCGCACTCCCGCAAGGCGGCAGTCTCTATCCGGCGGACGTCGACGGCGACGGCGCGACCGATTTCGTTTACGTGTTCCGCACGCCCGAGGGAATGCGGTTCAGCATGATCAAATCGACGGGGACCGACTACACACTCGGCACCTCGACCACCACATCCCTTCCTTACGGCGGCATCTGCGTACCGGTCGACGCGCAAGGCGACGGGATGTGCGACGTCTTCTACGCGCACAGCTCCGGCGGCAAACTGAAACTGGCATTGCTGCGTTCCGACGGCAACGCACTGACCCTCGCAGGTGAGTCGATCCTGCCGGCGAGCGTCGATCTCGCATTCTCCGGCGCGCTGATCCCGATGGACCTCAACGGTGACGGACTGGTGGACCTCGTCCACGCCGGCCGCGCCGCGAACGGCGGCACGGTGCTCACTCCGCTGATGTCGACCGGGGCAGGCTTCGCACCTCAGCCCGCGCAGACCTTCGCCGATATCCCGTTCGGCGCCGTCCTGATGCCTGGGGAACTGAATGGCGACGGCATGGGAGACCTCGTTGCGGCAGTCCGCACGCCAGAGGGCCCCACCCTCCGCGTGCTCCTCTCCACCGGCAACGGCTTCCGAGCAAGCGACGCCGGCCAACCGCTCAAGTCACTCTCCTGGGGCTCGCTGCTGACGCTCGACCTGAACGGGATCGGCAGAACGGGATTGCTGAACCTCGGCCAGACGTCCGGTGAGTTGAACCTCGGCTCGGTGTTGCCCGTGGGAGCGATGCCCGATCTGGTCTCGCGTGTCACGAACGGTCTGGGCGGCTCCTGGTCGATCCGATACCAACCGATCACCGACGGAGTGGTCTATCGTCACTCCGGAACGAAGCTCAGCCCGACCGGCATGTTCAACGCGGGAGCGGGTGCCACGTTCACGCCGTCTCCCTCCACCTTGAAACTCGGCACGCCGGCAGCCGAGGCGCCGACGATGACCGCCGCGTTCCCGCGTTACGTCGTTGCCAGTTACACCAAGGCGGACGGGCGCGACGGCGTCTACGAGCATCGTCACACCTACGCCGACGCGGCACTCGACCTCGCCCAGGGACGCGGGTGGCTCGGCTTCGGCAGCGAGACGGTCGTCGACGTCAACCTCGGAACGACGACCACGACGAAGCTCCGGCAGGACTTTCCGTTCGCCGGAATGGTGGAGTCGAACCTCATCGCACGCACGCGCGACGGCAAAGAGATGATGCGCGTGACGTTGGGCTACTCGAGCAAGCAGCCGTATCCAAACGTGCGCCTTCCGCTGGCGGTCACCAAGTCTGTCGAACAATTCACGTTCGGGCGGCTCGACGCCACACAGAAGATCACCACGGAACACGACGACTACGGCAACGCGACGCTGGTCGCCGACCTCGGCGACGGCAGCGGCGGCACGCTATACACCCGTCACACGTACCTGAACGACACCACTCGCTGGCGAATCGGATTCTGCACCGGCACCACCCGCAGCGCCGATGCGGCAGGCAATCAGAAGATCGACGCGGAGCAAAGCGAGTTCGACGCGACGACGTTCAACGTCCGCCTCCACAAGCTGTGGCACGACAAGGCGAACAAGTGGCTGGAGCGAAGGCTCGAATACGACGCGTACGGCAACCTCACGAAGGAGACCGATCCTTCGCTCGCCGTGACCACGCGCGTCTATGACGACGCGTTCCACACCTTCCTCGCCGCGCAGACCGGTCCGGCCAACGCCGCCGGCACTACGTGGACCACGCGCTTCACTCACGAGCCGGTCTTCGGCGAGATCGTGTCGACCGTCGACGGAAACGGCGTCGAGATCCAGCGGCGCGTCGACGGCTTCGGCCGCGTCGTCGCCGTGCTTGGTCCCGCTCCGGACGGCAAGCTGTTAGAGATGCGGCAGCACGCCTGGGGCACGGACACCACGGGGCGCTACCGCGAAACGCGCGACCGCCTCGACTGGGATCCCAAAGGGAAGTGGCAGGTGCGCCGCGACTATGTCGACGGCCTGGAACGAACGTACCGCACCGTGACGCTCGCCGCGGACGGCAAGACTCCGGTCACCGTCGAGAAGACGTTCAACGGCAAGAACCTGGTGGTGAGCGAGACGCTGCCCTACCAAACCGGCGAGAAGGTTCGCGCCATCACGTACGCCTACGACGAGACCGGCCGCATCGTACGCACGGAGCGGCCGGCAGACGGCGACGCCACGCGCATCGACACGATCAACTACGTCGACGTGCACACGGTGGAGCGCGTCGACGGCGTTGGGAGTCCGCTCGCACGCACGACACGATCGCGTCAAGGGGTCTTCAACGGCCGCCAACTTCCGGTCGAAGTCAGAGACGGCAGCGGCGCCGTGAGCCGGTTCGGTTACGACGCGATCGGCCGCATGGTGCGGCATGAAGACGCCGGCGGGAACGTCACCGTCACGGCCTACGACTCCGTCGACCACGAAGTGAGCTCGACGACGACCAACGACAAGAGGACGGTGCGTTCGCGCAGCGCCGAGCATGATGTCGTCGCACGGCGTATTACCAGTCAGGACGGCCGCGGCCGGAAGAACACCATCGTGCTCGACGCCCACGGCCGCCCGCTCACCGAGACCGACGACAGCGGCGCGACGACCAAGTTCCGCTACGACGCCGGTGGTCCGGGAACGGTTGAACAACTCGCCGGCGTGACGCTGGCCGACGGGTCAGTCTATTCCTTCGGATACGACAGCTATGGGAACCAGACGGCGATTGCGCTGACGCTCGCCGGCACCGAATACAAGTTCGCCCGCACGTTCCTCCCCGGCAGCCGCCTGGAACGTCTCACCTATCCCGACGGCGGCACTCAGACGATGCGCTACACGCCCGGCGGGATGCTCGAATCGGCCGCCATGGAGGGCGGTGGTTCCTCGGCTTCCATCGCGTTCGATGCTTATAACGCCGCGGGCAAACCGGGCGCGCTCCGCTTCGGCAACGGCTGCGCGGAAAGCCTCGGCTATAACCATGTAGGCCAGCTCAGCAACCAGGAGATGGTCGACGCGCGCAAGGCCGTCGTGACGAAGTCGACGTTCCGCTGGAACATCGTCGACGACCTCGCTGCGATCGAAGACGGCGTGACGCCGGCACGCAGCTACAGCTTCGATTACGACGCCGCAGGCCGCCTGACCAGGGCCACGGGTCCGTGGGCGTCGCCCCAGACGTATCAATACGACCAAGCGGGCAACCTCATCGAGAAGGCGAAGGTCAAGATGACCTACGACGCGGGGTTGCTCGTGAGCGCCGGCGACACGGCGCTCGCCTACGACGCCGCCGGCAATGTCACGTCGCTGCAAGGCGGCGATAAAGACCTCGCGCTCGACTACGACGCGCGCGGCCGGATGCAGACCGCCGGCGGCTGCACCTTCACCTACGACTACACGGGACGCCGGCTCTCGAAGCGCGCACCCGACGGTTCGGTGACCTGGTACGTCTCGCCCGACTACGAGGTCGTGCAGCGCACCGGCGCGCGGCAGCACACGCGCTATCTGCGGACGCCCTTCGGCCTCGCCGCAACCGTCACGCTTCTCGAATCTGGCGACGCGGCGGACCCGGTGAAAGAGCCGGGCGTCCCGGCTCCCGGGATCTGCTACTTCCATCGCAACCAAATCAACAGCACGACCCTGGTCACGAGCGGCGCCGGCGAGGTGCTGGCGAAGGTGGAGTACCTTCCGTTCGGCGAGGTCAGCTCCTTCACCGGTCCGGACGTCTTCCGCCGCAAGTTCGCCGGGCGCGAGCTCGATCCCGAGACCGGCTTCTACGACTTCGGCGCGCGGTATTACCTGCCGCAGATCGGGCGCTTTCTCTCCGCCGACGACGGCTTCGGCGGCGGTATCGAGCGGCACGACGCGCTCAACCCCTACGCGTATGTGCTCAACAGCCCTGTCGGCAACGTCGATCCGACCGGCCATAACATTTTCGAGACGATCGGCGACGCGTTCAAGACCGCTTACAACTACCTCGCCGACACCCATAAGACCTGGGTGCCGTTCGTCGTCGACGGCCTCCTCGTCATTGGCGGGGTGATCGTCCTCGCCACCGTGCCGTTCGGCGGCGCTGCCTCCGCGATGATCGGCGGCATGCTGCTCGGCGCCGGCCTCTCCGGCATCATCTACAACGCCACCCACATCGGCGAAGCAGGGAGCTGGCGTGACTGGGGCATTCAGCTCGGCATCGGCGGCGCCGTCGGTCTGGTCACCGGCGGCATTGCGACGGGAGCGGGCAGCTTCGCCAACGGGATGGTGCAAAGCGGTTACGGAGCATTCGCGCTCGGGACTTCGACGCGCCTCGCGTTCATGGCGGTGGCGGGAGCGGTCGAGGGAGCCGCAGGCAGTGTCCTCTCCGCGACCCTCAACAACCTCGGGGCGGGACGCGCGGCAGGTGAAGGAGTCGGCTGGGCGGCCCTTACCGGTGCCGGCGTCGGTGCCCTCGCTGTCGTCGGCGGCCATTACGCCGGTCAGCTCTCCAACAAGCTCTCTCCATCAGCCCCGGCCGCTGCAAAGTGGCGCGACCCCGACATCTTCGAAATGCTCACCCGGATGGAGAAAGGCGCCAACGGCGTGGCCGCTCGATCTGCAATCGAGCGGCCGCTCACGTTACTGGAGCGCATCAAAGACAAGGCAGCGGGAAAAGTGGCCGGCGCCGTCGCAAAAATCGGATTCCACTACGGCCCCCAATGGAGCAACTGGTGAGGGCTCTTACTTCAGCGCCTTCTTGAGATCCCGCAACAACTTCTCCGCCTCGGCGACGCGCTCCAGCAGGTTCGCGTCGCCGCGGTTTTTCATCAGTTCGGTCCAGGGGTGGCGCTTGAGCGCGGCGGTGAGCTGCTGGATGTCGCCGGCGAGCGTTCCCTTCTGCGGCTGCTCGGATGGGAGAACGTCATCCAGCACCGCGTCGAGCTTGGCACCGTCGACGAACTTCTGCTTGGCGACCGGATCGCGGAGGACGATGCGGAGCTTGCGGATGTCCTTCGAGTTGGTGATCTCGTTCTCATTTACCTTCTGCACGATCGTGTCGAGGATCGTCGGCGAGAGGAGGTTCTTGTTGATGTTCTTGATCTCGCGCGCCCAGGTGATCGAGGCGCCCGGCTCGGCGAGATTCGTGAGGCGCTCCGACAGCTCGTAGATGTCGACGAGCTTGTCGAGATCGCGGACCGTGACGCCGAGGATGTTCGCGGCGCTGGCGCGGCCGACGATGTCGACCAGGCCGTACGCCACCATCTCCTTCTCTTTCGCGTCCCACTCCTTCCGCTGGCGGTGGATGTAGATCCAGACGCGCAGGCGCTCGTCGTCGGTGAGCGTGCGGTCGGTAATCTCGACCGGGATGCGGCGGAACGCCTCCTTCTTCTGCGTCTCGACGAGCACCTTCGAGTTCGTCCAGCGGCGGTCGCCGTCGATGATGCGGAACTTGCCGTCAAGGTCGGGATGCGGCTCGACGAGCAGCGGCTCGAAGATCCCTTCGTTCGCTTCGATCTGCCGCTGCAGCTCGAGATCCTCCTTCGGACCCATGCGCGGCTGGCGCTCGTTGGGGATGACGTCGTAGAGGTCGCGCGTGTCGCGGTAGGTGCGGAGGATCGTGCGTCCGAGGCGGCGCTCCTGCCACAGCGTGGGTGAGGCCATGGCCCTGACGTTCATCGCGTCACCCGGAACGCGGCGATCTTCCCGCCCTGCGTTTCGTCGCGCGACTCGACGATGGCGCTGACGTCGCTGTCGATGTCGCGGAGCACCTGCTTGATTCGCGTGAGCACTACCCCGCGCTTGCGCCAGACGAGATCGTGCGCACGCTTCTCATCGACGTCGATCTGCAGCGCCTCGCTGGTCAACTCCGACGCCTCGGCCAGCTTCCGTTTGAACGCCGGTGACGTCATGTGCTTGAACAGCCGGTTCAGCTTGTCCGTCCGCTCGGCGTCGCTCAGCTTCGCGACGTGCATCGACACCAGCGCCTTCCGCAGCACCTCCGCGATGGCGCGGACCCGCGCCGGCGCGACGACGATCACTCCCGAGTCGACGAACAGCTCCTTCTTCCCGGCGGGGAAGACCGCCGTCGCGAGAATGGCGTGATCGGCGCCCGCCTCCGACTGCTCCTGCCGCAGCTTCGTGACGAACGCCTGCTGCCACGCGGCGCGCGGTTTCGCGGCGATGAGGAGCTTTCCGGCGGACTTCTTCTTGTACTGGACGTCGAGCAGCAGGTTGCCGCTGCCACGACGCGTCAGGTGGTCGTCGGGAAACGCGCCGCGCAGCTCGTCGAAGAGATCGATCTCGCTGCCGTCGGCGAGCTCTCCCCCTTTGCCGACGCGACGGCTGATGTCGACGATCTTCTTCTGCAGCGCGTCGCGCTCGCGCGCGAATTCCGCCTCGCGCTTCGCGAGCGCCGTGTCGCGGTCCTTCTGGAGAATCCGCCTCACCTCGGCGAGCTCTTTCTTCCGCTGCTTCTCGACCTCCGTCTTCACGAGGTCGACGGCCGCGGCGAGCTTGCGGCGCTCTTCCTCGCGGATCTCCTCCTGAATCCGGACGAACTTTTCATGAGAGATCGTGCTTCCGCACCAGGGGCACCGCTCGACTTTCTCCGCCATTTGCGTCGTCCTTTGCGTCGTCCTTATGAAACCTTCTTTGTCCTTATACGTCCTTTTGGTATCCTATTTCAACCGCGCGGAGCCCTCGGATCATCCCTTCTCGGGGCGCCGAGAGGGGCCGGGCGGGAAAACGAGCGGCCGAAGGGCATCGGCGGCTCTACGGGCTGGAGAGTGGTGGCGGGAGGGGTGGCGATGACGACAAGTTGACCAGGAGGCGGTGTCCATGGATCTCGTATTGAAACTTCGCGAAGCACGCCGCATGCGCGGCCTCACCCAGAGAGACGTCGCCCGGATGTCGGGCGTCGGTGAAAAGACGATCAGCTCCTTCGAAACAGGCGAGCGGATCGGCTCCCTCAAACTCAAACAGCTCGAACGCCTCCTAGCGGCGTACGGCCTGACTCCCGCCGACTTCTTCGGCTCGACCATCGAGAAGAACATGGCGCCGTGGGAGCTCGACGACACGCAGATGGCGATCGCCCGGCTGATGGACGAGCTGCACACCCTCCCCCAGCCGCTGCAGAGCAAACTCGTGGAGAAGTTCCGGCTGATGGTCGAGACGGTGACCGACGTCCACGGCGACGCCTACCGTGCTGCGTCGCCGGCCGGCACGGCTCCCGCCGTCAATGCCACGCGTTCGAAGTTGAGCGCGTGAGACCGCTGGTCGTGGGGCGCGATTTCCTTACCCGAGGTAGAATGAGTAAGGAGAAAGTGCATGCCCGTCTCAACCATGACCAGCAAAGGCCAGACGACTGTGCCGAAGGAGGTCCGCGAAGCGCTCGATCTTGAACCCGGCTCGAAGTTGCGCTGGGAGGTTTGCGGCACTCGTGTTGCGATCACAACCGAGCGTCCGGCGCTGTACGCCCTGCAAGGGTTCATCAAGCATGGGCCGGATGCTCTGACTGCCGTCGCCGAAGCGCGGAAGAATCGCGGACGCGTCTGAGTGCGCAGCGTAGTCGCCGATGCCAACGTCTTCGTCTCGTTCTTCGTCGAGCGAAACAAGCCGCAGCAGGATGCCGTACTCGCCCTTCTCGCGGCTGCCGAAGAAGGTGAACTCGCCGGCATCATCCCGCAGTCAGTGGTCTTCGAAGTCGTCTACGTGCTCCAGAGCCAGTACGGCCTGACGTCACGGCAAACAGCAAGCGTCGTCGATGCCGTAACGAGGTTTCCGGGCATGCAGATCGTCGACGATTGCCCATGGAGGCGAATCCTCGAGATCTGGCCCGACCCGCTTCCCGGACTCACTGATGCAGCCATCGTTGCCCTCGCGACAACCAACCGATACGACTCGGTCGCCACGTTCGATCGAAAGCTCGCGAACAAGCTGGAGACCTTCGGCCTCTCGCCGTACTTTTAGTCCCTGAAGACGCGAAGTTGCGCGAACGCCGGCTCGTCCAAAATGACCGCTCGCGCCGGACGAGGCGGTCCAGATGCTGCGCGCAATCCGTGCCCGTATCCCGATCCCGGACGCATCTCGCCTTCCTCACGTGAAGTTCAGCTCGGGGAACGTCGACCCGCAGTTCGTCACCGCATCGATCAACGCCATCGGCGCTGTCGACGCGGTGCAGGCTGCAGTCGGCCGCTCCGAGGAGGATGTGCGGCAGGAGGTCGAGACGGCTGCGCGCTGGACGGCCTTCACCGACGAGTTACGGACGATGCTCGCGGCGGCCACGCAGGCCGATCACGTGCGCCGGCAGAGCGTCAATCTCGCCGCTCTGCAGACGTACAACATCTGCCGGCAACTCGCCCGTGACACGACGCGTGCGCCGCAGGTCGTCGCACACGTTCAGGAGATGAAGCGGCTGAACAAACTCGGACGCCGTTCGAAGGCCTCGACCGGCTCGCAGCCGGCGCCCGAGCCCACTCCAGCCCGACGCCTCCGATCACGGTCCCCCAAGTAGTTTCGTAGATCCCGTTCGACGCGCTCATTTCCCTCTTTCCCCCTTGACGGAGTTAAACGCCGTGCTATCGTGATCGCGGGTCTCCCAGACAAAAAGGAGGAAGTATGCCGGCTCCGCTGGTATTGATGCACGACGGTGCTGTCGACGAGCTCGTGTGCATTCCGTTCCTCGCGTCGATGGCGCCCGCCATCCAACTCACGAGCGTCTGGATCACGCCGGGAGACTGCCTCGGGTATCCGACGGCGACGGCGTGCGGAAACATGCTGCAGCTCATCGGTCAGCCGGACCTCCCGCTGTTTCTGAGTGACAGCAGCAGCGAGCGTCCCTTCCCGTGGGAGTACCGGCAGTACGCGATGATGGTCAACCTGCTGCCGATTCTGAATCCGCAGCCGCCGAAGCCTCCCGCGCCGCCTCAAACGGTCTCGTTCTCGAGCGCCGGGACGAGTGCGGCGCTGACCGCGTTTTACGACGGCGTCAAGGCGGCCACCGACGCCGCCGGAACCGGAGCGATCTTTCTCGTCACCTGTCCGCTGACGGATCTCGCGGCGATGCTGGACCGCAACCCAGCCCTGCTCGACCAGATCGATGAGGTCGTGTGGATGGGAGGGACGATCAGCGCCGGCGGCAACATCGACACCGGCATCGCGGTCGGTGCGAACCCGAACGCGGAGTGGAACGCCTACTGGGATCCCGCCTCGGTCGAGGCGGTTCTGCAGTCCGGTGTCCCGTTCACGATGTTTCCGCTCGACATCACGAACCAGACGATGCTCGCGCCGGCAACGCTCCAGCAGTACTTCCTGCCGCAGGCCCCGACGAACACGATGATGAACCTGGCGAGCCAGATGTACGCCCTCGTCGCGTTCCAGGGCGGCTACAGCTTCTGGGACACGCTGACCGCCGCCTACGTCGCGCAGCCGGGCATGTTCGCGCTGCAGCAGGAGAGCATCACCATCGACACCAACCCGGTCAGCGTTACGTTCGGCCAATTCACGACCGGCAGCGGATCGCCGGTGCAACTCTGCACCGCGTTCGCTTCCGGTTCGGGGCCAGACAACTTCTACGAATACCTCACGCAGCAGCTCATGAGTCTCTCCATTTCATAAGGGAGGTGCCGCATGTCGGTACAGATCATCATTGGTAAAGGCGGAGTTTTCCCGACCACAACCGTCTTTCAGGCCGACCTCGTCTTCTGGCTGAACGACGATACGCAGCAGCACTACCCAGTTCCCGGCTGTTCCAAACTCCCTCCAGGTAACGCCAGCCTGCTGGTCGCGCCGGGAACAACCACGCCGGCGATTCAGCCGACGGCGGCACCCACTCTTCCGGTGACGATTCCGTATGGCTGCGCGATCAGCGGACACGAATCGGAGAGCGGGGCGATCACGGTGAATCCCGATCCGACTCCCGCCCCTGCCATCACGCCGGGTCCTGCGACGATGAAGACGATCGACATCTCGCCGGGCGGCGTGTTCGCCACGGTCAACATCGTCCAGTCGGGCACCGTCCTCTGGAAGAACAAGGACAACAAGGCGCACTTTCCGGTTCCGAACTGCACCGGCCTCCTCGTCAAGCCGCAGGGCGTGTCGAACCCGATGCAGCCCAACGCCCCCTGGGCGGGGTCCCTTCCGGAGGCGATCGGTTATGGCTGCGCGATCCCCGGCCATGAGTCGGAGAGCGGGGTCATCAACGTCTACAACAACTTCCTGCCGGTCGCGCCGCCGGTCGACCTCTCCAAAGCGACCACCGCACCGATCGCCACGGGCGGAGGCTCGCCATACAACATGACGAACGATCCGAAATACCCTTACCTCACGCTGCAGGAGACGGCGCCTGCCGGCAGCTCGGCCGGCGTGAGCATCAGCGTGAGCTCGCCGCCCGCCGGCGTCACGACCATCCAGTATCAGCTGAACGTCACGGACGTCACCGGAACGACGATCAACCAACCCATCCAGGTCAAATTGAGCTGAGGAGATACGCAAAATGAGAACGGCACTGTCGATTGCACTTCTTCTCGTCGCCTCGATGGCTTCCGCCCAGACGTACTCGAATCCGGGAGAAGTGCGCGTCGACGATCCGCAGGGCGCCGTGATGGTCATGAGCGACTCCGACCGTAACGTCGGCGGCCCCGTCGGAACCGCGCACCTGCGCTATTACCAGGGGTGGAATCTCTCGAATCCCAGCAACAAATATCCAGCCGATCCGAAGACGTTCACGCCCGGCCCGACGATGCGCGCCAAAGTCGGAGGCAAGGTCTCGATCCTGTTTCTCAACACGGTCAACGACAAGAATTTCTCATACACGTTCGTTACGGCGAACGGGACGTCGAATCCGCAATATGGCTGTGACCAGGCGTCCAACCCGCTGGTCTATCCCGCCAAGGACACCTTCCCCGACTGCTTCCACGGCTCGAGCACCGCGAACATTCATTTCCACGGGACGCACACCGATCCGGACGGACTCGGCGACAACGTGCTCGTGCAGGTGATGCCCGATACGGTGACGCCGCAGTCGACGTGGATCAACTACTTCAAGGAAGTGATGGCGAAGCCGGCGATCCCGAAGTCGTGGGCGCAGATGCCGGACGACTACAAGACCAAGCAGGAAACGCTCGTCAAGGCGGCCGGCAACGGTCTGTGGGACTTCAACCAGCACGAAATCCACCTCGGATACTGGCCGCAGTACATCGCCGGCGGATACGTGAATACGTTCGAACTGCCTGCCTACAAGAAGGGCGGCCCTTACACCGCCGGACAGGCGCCCGGCACGCACTGGTACCACGCGCACAAACATGGATCGACGGCCCTCCACTCGCTCAACGGCCTGGCGGGGGCGTTCATCATCGAAGGCGACTACGACGACATCTTCAAGAAGGAATATGGGGCCAACTGGAAGAAGGACTCGGAAAAGGTCATGGTCTTCCAGCTGATCAACCCGAACCCGAATCTCGAGCGCGGCGGCGTCAACTTCGCCAACCTCGGGCCGGGCCAGCTGGTGCTGAATGGGCAGAACAACCCGATCATCACGATGCGTCCGGGAGAGGTGCAGCTGTGGCGCATCGTCAACGCCTCGCCCGGTTCCGTCTTCAAGGGATCGGTCGGATTCCCAAGCCCCGGCGTCCTCTTCCCCGACCTGTTCTGCCTTCCGCTAGGCGGCAATACCAAACCGCCCACGTGTGCGGGGCTCGGCTTCGTCATCCAGCAGACCGCGAAAGACGGCGTTCAGTTCAGCCACAACAACTACGCCTCCCAGCCGTTCATGAGCGGTGCGTATCCGAACCCGCCCGGCGCGCCGAGCGGTCCGATCCTCGCCGGCGGCAATCGAATGGATTTCCTGGTGCAGGCGCCGGCGACCGTTCCCACGACGAATCCGGTGCAGTTCGTGTCGAACGGCGTCAACGCGTTCCAGATCAAGATCGCGGGCGACAAGGTCGACATGAAGAGCCCGAAGTCGATCGATTGGCCGCAGATGCCTGACTATCTCGTCGATCTTCCGCAGCCGACCGATTATCCGCATGGGGTCACGTTCGGGTGGGACGCGGAGCCGGGGCGCGCCGGTGTCGGCGGAGGAAGAGTCTCCTCCAACGTCGGCCTGAACCTGCCGCCGCACTATACGATCGACAACCGGCAGTTCGAGCAATACGGCCCGCTCATCGACCAGTGCATGCCGCTCAATGCGCTGCAGGAATGGGTGCTCATCAATGAGACGACGGTGACGCACCCGTTCCACATCCACATCAACCCGTTCCAGATCACGAAGATCGAGATCCCCGTGCTCTCCGCGGACGGCAAGTCGGTCTCCTACTCGACCTATGCACCAACGAAAGACTTCATCTGGAGCGACGTCGTGCCGCTGCCGGCGGGCGTCGTGCTCAGCACCGGGCAGGTCGCCGAGAGCCGCGTCACAATCCGCCAGCAGTTCGTCGACTTCACGGGTACATACGTGCTGCATTGCCACATCCTCGCGCACGAGGACCGCGGCATGATGCAACTCGTTCGCGTCGTTCCGGGGGACAAGTTCCCGGCCAAATGCCAGGAGGCAATCCCGGCCCACCACTAAACGGAGGAGGAGTCCCGACATGGCCACGACCCATCGTGCTGAACGCAAGACGTCTCTTCTGCGCCGTACGCGCGTTCCCGCCGTCTCCCCTCGGCTCGAGGATCCCGACTTCAAAGGGCTGAACATCCCCTGGCCGAAGGGTCTCGCGCCGATCGCGGAGGCGATCAATCCCGCGCCGTCCCAAAACGCGCGGCTGCCGCGCGTCGATGCCGTCGCCATGATGGACACTGAGGCGGAGGCCGAGGCGATGTGCGACGTGTTTACGCCGGGCCACTACTTCAAGACCGACTGGTACACGTACGCGCGCGATTTCGCCTCGTACAAAGGGCAGTTCGGCACGAACTCCGCGACGTGGGACGCTCCGTATCTCGGAAAGTACTTCGTCGTCCGCATCGGCGGCCTGAAGGTGCTCGTCTACAAGACCAACCTGCACTTTGCGGACGACGCGAAGAAGATGCCGAACGGCTCTTTCTCGGTCCCCCTGAAGCAGATGCTGACGCAGGTCATCGAGGATACGAAGACGAGTCTCTTCCTCACGACCGGCACAAGCGGCGGGGTCTATCCGCAGATGCAGCTCGGCGACGTCATGGCGACCCGCGCCGCGCATTTCCTCTGCGCGGAGGACTTCAAGAGCGCGCCGTTCAACGGAACGACCTACACGTCCGACTGGACGATCGACAAAAAGTACGCCGGCGAAGCACAGCGGCTGATGCAGAAGTATGCGAAGAATCTGACCGCGAAGGGCGAGCCGACGACGAAGGACTGCAGCACGAACAACACGAACAAGTACCCGACCAACATCCACTTCGACGGGGTCTCGCCCGTACCCGCGTTTCATCCGATCCTGACGACCGACACGTTCCTGTTCGGGACGAGCAAGAACAAGCTGTACAAGAAGGGCGTCGCCGTGGAGATGGACGACGCGGTGCTCGGCCTCGTCTGCAAAGGGATGGCGAAGCCGCCGCGCTGGGCGAGCGTGCGCAACCTCTCCGATCCGACCATCAACGGCGACCTGCCGTACAGCGAGCAGAAGTCCTGCGCCGACTTCTATTACGACAAGTACGGCTACTGGACGACGGTCATGAGCGGCATCACGACGTGGGCGATTCTCGCCGGCTTCCGGAAGTAACCGAAGACTCGTCACGAGGCAGGTGGCGGCGGCGCCAGAACGGAGCATCAGGCCACCGGTGCTCCGCGCCGTAATAGCGGGCGCGCTCGACGAGGTAATCGCGATACCGCTGCGCCGCGACCGCCGCGTAGCGCGACATCGCCGCCTCTCCCCCATCGGCAATGGCGTCCGCGGCTTCGAGGGCCGACTCGAGCGCGGTGACGATGCCTTGCGATGAGAGCGGATCGAACGAGACCGCGGCGTCGCCCACGGCGAGCCAGCCCGGCCCGACGACGGAATTCAGCCGCGACGTGTTCGCCGCCGCGATGCGCGGTGCGGCGTCATCCATCGCGTAGGCGGCGATTCGCTCCCGCGTCGCCGGAGCGTGCCGCGCGGCGCTGAGCCATCCGTCGCGTTCGCGCAACGACGCACAAATATCGAGATCGCCGTCGGTCATGAACGCCGCGACGAGCCGCTCCCCCGGAAGCGGCGCCGTGTACCACCACCCGTCCTCGACCGCCTCGATCAGCGTGAACCGCTGCTGCGGATCGGGCGCGCGCGGGCCGAGGAAGAGCGTGGCGGCGACCAGCTGATCGATCGCCACACGCTCGGCGCCGAGAATGCGCGCGAGAAACGAGGCGCGTCCGCTGGCGTCGACGGCGAATGGTGCGGAGAGCGTCGCGTTCTCGAGCACGGCGATGTGACCGCCACCCTCCGAGCCTCGCCAGGCGTCAAGGCGTGCGGGGGCGAGAACGGTGACGCCGAGATCGTGCGCGGCATCGAGGAGCATCGCTTCGAATCGCTGCCGGTCGATGTGCCAGCCTTCGCCATAGGCACTTCGAATGAAGTGCACCTCGTCGATCCGATCCGCTCCCCACGCCGAGCGGTTGCCGACGGCCGGCTCGTGGCCGTCCGCGACGAAGCGTTCCCACACGCCGAGGCGCTCGAGTGGGTTACGCGCAGCGGGAGGCAGCGTCTCACCGACGCGCGGCGGCGGCGCGGCATGACGCTCGATGATCACGGCGCGCAGACCGCGCCGCGCGAGCGCAATTGCCGTCGCCGCGCCCGCCGGACCGCCGCCGACGATGATGACATCGAAGGCAGCGGCACCGGCGTGAGGCTTCGTCAATGCGGAACGCCCATCCCGTACACGCGGTTCGGACGCACGTACTTCTTCGTGAGAGTCGGCGCGATCTCGGGCGCCGGAGCTCCCGGCTTCCCTTTCTCGCGAATGGCAAGACGGCCCTTCGGAGCCGCCTGTTTCTGTATCGAGAGACTCGGCTCGACGACGCCGCGGATCGTGCAGCCGCCGTCGATCCAGAGCGCGAAGATCTGGCGGTACGTGTAGGGGTTATGGCGCTGATCGTCGAGCGATGCGGACACGACGACGTGATCCGGCAGGTATTCGGCGAACGCGGCGGCCATGTCTCCGTTGCCGGTGATGATTTGGGTCAGGAGAGGGCTCTTGCCCGCATTGCCGGGCGTGATCCAGCCGTTGATCGGATTGCGCAGCGCGGCGAGGAGCACAAAGTCGTTCTCCTCCTGCTTGTCGCTGAACTGCTCGCTGAACCACCAATGGATCGGCATGGTCACGGTGCTGCCGCTGCGCGGATCGAGGCCGGTGAGACGGGCGTGATGTCCGGGCGACCCCGCCTGCCGCTGGCGCAGCATGTCGACGACGCACAGCATCGCTTTCTCCACGTCCATGACGTGCGCGGGCACCTCCGGACCGAGCGACGTGATGTAGTCACGCCAGAGCTTTTGCTCCCCCGGCGTGAAGACGTGGAACATCGGACCCGTGAAGGCCATCAATTCGAAGATCGGACTCGCCTCCGGCTGTCCGGGAACGATGTAGCCGGCGGTCTGCAGCTCCTCGAGGAGACCGATGGGATCGTCGAACCAGTCGTTCATGAAGTTCGGGCCGAGCTTCTTGGTGCCGTGGTTCTGCCGCGCATAGGCCGCCTTGGCGTTGATCAGGTCGACCATCTGATTGAGCAACTCCTCGCGCCGGTTCTCGTGCACGGGGTACTGAATGAAGATGTCTTCATTGAAGTTGCTCAAGGTTCCGAACGCCACGTAGCCGGTCCAGATCCGCTCGAACGCCTGTTGCACCGCCTCGTCACCCCCCTGCGTGCGCACCTGATCGAGATAGAGCGACACGGCCCGCTTGGCGAGCGCTCCATGTCCCGCCGACGCGTTGTCGATTCCGACATGCAGGCGGTAGTAGGACGGGTCGATGTTCAGCGCTTCGAGCTGCGCGACGGTGATGGCCAATCCGACCGACGACCACTCGAGATAGAGCGTCATGCCGAGAAGCTCCGGCAGATACTCCTCGGTGAAGTTCGAGACCGCCAGCAGGTACGTCGGCACGGTGAACGCCGAGTCCATGAATCTCTGATCGTGCGCGTAATCCCAGCTGTTAATCGGGAACGGATAGAAGTTGAGGCTGTGCAGAAGGTCGGTGTAGACGTTCACGTGGTTGTGCTCCACGACCGCATCGCCCAGCTCGTCCATGTAGATGTGGAATAGGTCGTTGCGCACCTGGTCGACGGTTCCCGGGGGGCCGGCCTGGCGGATCCACGTGCCGTCGAGCTGGTTGAACGGCGCGAGCTGAATCTGCTGATAACGCATGCGGTCGTAGTTCAGCCAGGTCAGCCACGACGTGTCGGCGTTGCCGAGGACGTACTGGTTGTAGATGTCCTGCATGCGCGCGTCGAACGCTTCGGGCGTGTACTTGAAGTAGTTCCATCCGGTGAACTGCAGCAGCGTCGTGGTATTCGGGTCCGCGGCGTTCTTGCGTGCTTCTTTCAGATAGTGGTGGACCATCCGCCTGGCGTGCGGCTCGAAATCGGGATACGCGGCGATGTTCATCAGGTAGTAGAACGCGTCGCGTTCCGAACAGCCTGCATATGGATCGCGTTCCTCTTCGACGTACACCACGTCACCATGCACTTCGCGCGGCACGATGAACCCGAACTCGGACCAGTGGATCACCATGTTGTTGTCGAGATCGGGCGACGTCTGCGGAATCCCGCGCGCCCATTCGCTCCGCGCCGCGAGAGCCCCCTGCAGCGAGCCGTCGAGCGTCGGATCGAAGTAGTTGACGACCTGCTCGTACTGCGCCTGCGTGACGATGTCGTCGGGGCGGGCGGCCGGCCACCAGCGGTGGTTGCACTCCGAGAAATCGGCCTGCCACGGCAACGCCATGTGACGGGTCATGTCGCCCGGCTCCATCGTCCGCCACTGCAGCCGTCCGCGCTCCGCCCATTGATCGGACTCTTCGCAGACGTACGTGATCTCGATCCCGGGATAGAAGGGCGCGCCGACGCACGGCTGTAACGCCGCGCGGTCGAGCGACGCCGGCTGCTCCGCGACCGGGAGCTTCGGCGTCGGAATGGTCTTCGGCGCGTGCAGGGGATTCTCGGGGTGTCCGTGTGGCCGCGGCCAGTCATCGACGAACTTCCCCTCGGCCCACAGCCGCATCGCTTCGTACTGCCGCTGTGTGAGCGTGCACCAGGTGACGTACGTCCCGCCCGGTATTCCCTTCCCCGGATTCGTGTCCGAGCCCGAGTCCGGCGACGGGCTGCCCACAGGATCGAGACCGTCGCCGCCGTCTCCCCACATCTGCGGCATCTTCGTCATGCCCGAGTTCTCGTTCGCCCACTCCGACGAGAGCAATTCGACGAACGGGACGTCGGGATGCTCGGCTTGCAGAACCGGCAGCGGCTTGCGCAGGCGTTTGAAGACGTGGAGGCGCATTTCGGCATTGGCGTCGACGGCGCCGTCCGGACCACTCTTCTCGTGGAGCTGCGGGAAGATGTTCGCGGTTCCCTTTCCGGCGCTCAGCGGATCGAACACCATCCCGCTGCCGTGCTGCTGCAGCGCGAACTGGTTGACCCATTGATACTCGTTGAGGCGCCGGAGGATCGGGTAGATGTCGGCCGTGAATGAGACTTCGGTCTGCGCCGGCAGCTCTCCCTTGTTCTGCGCCACCTGGTCGCTCTGGTCCCACAATGTGGTGAGCGGCTCGAGGGCCGGCGCGAACTTCGGCGGCGCAACGATCACCCACGACTTCTCCTTCACCTCGACCCGCCTCCCGCCCTTCAACGTCACCTCGGCGCTGACCAGGCCATCGCTGATGTCGTCGTACCAGTAGTCGTTGCTGCCGAAGTAGTCGTCGTTGTTGAGAAGGCCGACCGGGTTGTCGGGAATCAGGCTGGTGGAATGCCCATGACCGCCGAGCACCAGCAGCCGCCCGTGCTTATCGGTGCGCAGCTCGCCGAGGTAGACGTCGGCCTTCGGCGACTCCGCGACCGGCTCCTGCATCACGCCGGGCGTCCAATGGTATTTCTTCGCCGCCTCCTCGAATTGCTTGGTCGCCGACGGTTGCGACGGATCGACGAAGGGGACGTTCATGTAGCCGCTGCGGCTGCCGACGAGTGCCGTCGCGTTGTTGTTCGCGGTCAGCACGCTGTACTTGAGCGGACCAAACGAGCCGGTCATCGTGTACTTGTCCCCGTGCTCTTCCTTGCCGCTGATGGATCGCGGATCGGGGCGGATCTCCAGGAGCTTTTTGCGCAGTTCCGGATCCGAGACCGGGATCTCCTGGTTGCGCATCGGCGGCTCGCCGTTGAAGTGCTCGTCGGCGTACTTCTTCACCTCGGGGTACTGGATGTCCCAATACCGGCCGAGGAAGATCCGGTAGTTCGCCTTCTTGTTTGCGAGCGAAACCGTCCAGTGAATGTCGGCGTTGTCCGCGGTCAGCTCGGCGATCGCCTCGCCGTTCGCGTTGTAACCGTATACGCGGAAGCGCGCCGCCTGTCGTTTGATACGGCCGTGCTGGTCTTTGAAACCGCCGATCGCATGCGGCATCTGGCCCGGCGTTTCGGGACCGATGAAGAACTCGTCCGGACTATTGCCAACGCGAGCGATGCCGAGTCCCGGATGAATCTTGCAGTACGCGATGTCCTCTGGATTGAATGATTTGGGCGGTTTGCCGGCAGTCGCCATCGTCGTCGTCTCCTCCCTGGAGTCATCCTTCTTCTTCCTTCGATCGGCCATCAGTCACCTCAAAACACGTGGTCGTCCAAACGCCCCGCGCCGTTACCGCGAATTCGACTTGTGGTGGAGACCCTCACTAGAGGAGTGTCGCCAAGAGGTAATTCCCTACCTCACTTTGTATGGTCGTGCTCACTTGACAGAGGCGGCCGGCATGACCTCGACGCCCGGGAACTCTTTCTTCACCGAATCGAGTAGCTTCTTCGCATCGCCGACGATGATGATCGAGGAAGGACCAGCGAGGTGCTCCTTCGAGAACTGCTGGACTTGCGCCGGCGTTACCGAATCGATTGAGGGGATGTAGCGGGCGATCTCATCGAGGTTGATTCCGTAGAGCGCGAGCTCTCCGATGAGACTCGCGAGGCCTGCGTTCGTTTCGAGTGAGCGGGCGAAGTTGCCGATGAGTGCAGCCTTGCGCACGGACAGCTCCTCGGCAGGCACCGGCTCGGTGGCCATGCGATTCACCTCGGCAAGGGCGAGATGTGCAACCTCGGCCGCTGACTCGTTCTTGGTCCGCGAGTACGCAGTGAAGGGGCCGGCGTCGCGGCGGTAATCGAACCAGCTGCCGGCGCCGTAGCTCAGGCCGCGCTTGATACGAATCTCATTGCTTAGACGGGCGGATATTCCGCCGCCGAGAACGGCGTTCGTCACTTCCGCGACGGCGTACTCCGGATCGGTGCGCGCCAGTCCCGGACGCGCGACGACGACCATCGCCTGCCCCGCGTCAGGGAGATCGACCACCACGACGCGCGCCTTCGGCAGCGTGGCGTGTTCCGACGTCGGGGCGCCGGGCGCGCCGCCGCTCCACGATCCGAAGTTCTCCTTGGCCAGCTTCGTCGCCTCCGCGAGCGTGATGTCACCGGCGAGGACGAGGATCGCGTTGCCGGGCGTGTAGTGCCGCTCGTGGAACGCGACGAGGTCCTCACGCTTCATCGCCGCGGCTGACGCGGCCGTCAAGCCACTGTGGCCGTAAGGCGCATCGCCGTACAACACCGGCGCTTCCGCGCGGATCCCCAGCCGGCCCGGGTCCGTCAACGTCACGCGGAGCCGATCGATCTGCTTCTGCCCTTCACGCTCCACCTCCGCCTGCGCAAATGCCGGATGGAGCATCACGTCGGCCATGTTTGCGAGCGCCTTCGGAAACCTCGACGACATGACGTCAACGGCGAGGAACGAGTTGTCCCATCCGGCACCCGTGTCGAGCGTCGCGCCGAGCACTTCGACATCGCGCGCGATCTGCTCCGCGCTGCGCGTGGCCGTCCCCTTCGGCAGCACGGTTGCCGTCATCGACGCGAGTCCGGGCAACCGCGGCGGATCGGCCTCACTGCCGGTAGCGATCAGCAGCCGTGCGGCGACAAGCGCGACGCCGTGTTTTTCGACCACGATGATCCGCAGCCCGTTCGGCAGCGTCGCCTGCACGGCGTGCGGCAGGTGCACCTGCCGCGGCGGCCCCGGCGGAGGGGGCACCGTTTCGATCTGAGCGGCGGCGAGAAGTGCGAGAAGCAGCGCTTTCACTTCGAGCCTCCGGAGGTGTAGGTGATGACCACGGGACTCGCGCCTAACACCTTCTTCGCCACCCGCTGAACGTCGGCGGCTGTCACCGCCTGCAGCCGGTCGAGAGCTTCGTTCGCGTAGCGTGCGTCGTGATGGTCAATGACCGCTTCGCGAATCGACGACGCCTTGCCGAGGTTGGTCTCGCCCCGGCTGCGCAACGCAGCGGTGATGACGAGGTTCTTCGCTTTTTCCAGCTCCGCGGCCGTGACTCTCGAGTCGATGACGTTCTGCACCTCGGCCCGCAACGCCTTTTCGACGGCTTCGGTCGTCTTGCCGCCGGCGATCGTCGAGGTGACGATGAACAGTCCGCCGCCCTCACGGAATTCGAGACGGATGGTGGCGTCCTGGGCGAGCTGCTGACGATAGACGATCGATTGATGAAACCGCGACGAATCGCCGTCGCCGAGGATCGCCTTGAGAAGCTTTATGGCTGCGGTGTCGGCACTCGATGGCGGCGGAAGAAGCCAGGTGATCGCGACGGCCGGCAGCGGTACGTTCGACCCGTGTTCCTCGAAACGCTTCGTCGCCGCGCGGGGCGGCTCGATCATTGTGACGCGCGCAATCGGCGTCGACGGCTTCGGGATCGAAGCAAAATAGCGGTCGACCCACGCGTCGAATTTCTCCGGATCGAGATCGCCCGCCACCACCAGCACCGCATTGTCGGGACGATAAAACGCGCGGTAGAACGCCTGCACGTCCGCAAGCGTCGCGGCGTCGAGGTCTTCGATCGAACCGATGCCGGGGCGTTTGTAAGGGTGCTTCACGTATGAGTCTTTGTCGATCGCGTAGTAGAACGGTCCATATGGAGGTCCGAGCACGTAGGTGCGGAACTCTTCCTTGACGACCTCCCGCTCCGTTTTGAAATTTGCCTCGTCGACGTTGAGTGACGTCATGCGTTCCGCCTCCGCCCACAACAGAGGGCGAAGGTAGTTCGACGGGATTTCCTCCCAGTAAATCGTCGTGTCCTCGCCCGAGTGCGCGTTGTTTTCGCCGCCGACGTCGCCGGTGAGGCGGTCCATCATCTCGGCCTTCATGTGCGCCGTCGACTTGAACATGAGGTGTTCGAAAAGATGCGCGAAGCCGCTGCGGTGCGGCGGATCGTCCTTCGACCCGACGCGGTAGACGACTTCGATGGCGACCGTCGGCGTGGTGTGATCCTCGATCGAATACACCTCGAGACCGTTCGCGAGCGTGCGGTGACGGTAGTGAATCGGGACGATTGCGGCGTTGGCCGAGAGAGCGAACGCAAGAATCACCAACAAGCTTCGCATGAAACAAAAGTGTACCGTTCGTGCGGTTGGAGAGAATGGGATGAGTGAGCAAGCGTTCTTGCGTGCTGTCGGTACGGGACACATCGACGAAGTCCGGCGGTTTCTCGACGAAGAGCCGTCTATCGTCAACGCCATTGGCCCGCATCCGTTCTGGGGCGGACGACCGCAGGCGCTGCATGTGGCGATCGAAAGCGATCGTGCGCAGATTTTCGAGCTGCTGCTCGAGCGCGGCGCGGACGTCAACGGAAGCAATGACACGTACGACCTCTGGTCGCCGCTCATGCTCGCGATCCATCGCGACCGAACCGCGATGCGCGACGAACTGCTGGCCCGCGGAGCACGGGTTGGATTCGTCGAGGCGCTGATGATGGGAGACGACGCGCGGCTGGACGAGCTCCTCGCGAAGACCACCGCACTGCCGCCTGAGACGCCGAACGGCGCGTCTCTCCTCGCGTTTGCGCGCACGGCGCACGCGGTCGATCGTCTCATCGCTCTCGGCGCGAGCACGACGGCGAAAGACCGCTGGGGCACGACGCCGATTCAGGCGCTCAGCGCCGTCGGCGCCGCGGGTGCGCCGCTCGTGCGGGTGCTGATCGCAGACGGCGTCGAGGCCTCACCGCTCGAGTACGCACGCCTCGGCGACCTCGGTGCGATCGAGTCGATGAGCAAGCAGGATCCGTCGATCGCTCGCGACGATGCGATCCTCATGGCTGCGGTCGAACGGCGACATCATGCGCTCGCATCGTGGCTCCTCGAGCAAGGCGCGAATCCGAACGCGCGAGCGAAAGCTCAGTCGCGGCAGACCGCACTCCATTCCGCGGCGTGGAATGGCGACCTGCTGATGGTGCAGATCCTCGTATCGGCCGGAGCCGATCCGAAGCTCGTAGACGAAGAGCACGGAACGACGCCGCGCCGCTGGGCGGAGGTTTCGTTCGAGATCCGGCAGCAGGAGGGGTGCCGCGAGGTTGCGGAGTTCCTCGCGACCGTCGACTCGTGAGGCCGTTGATCCCCAACTACGCCTTCACGGCGTAGTCGTCCCCGTAGAACTTGCTCGTGATGCTCGTGTGGAACTCGATCGCCTTGACCGGCGGGTACTTCGGCGCGCCGGTGCATGGGAGCACTTCGAGAATCTCGTCTTCCCACACGTAAACCGCCATCGGGAGGGAGACGCGCGGGGCGGCGCGCCGCGAGGGGTCGCGCGGCTTGCTGACGCGATGCGTCGTCGACGGGAAGATGTCGTTGCTGATCCGCTGCATGTAGTCGCCGGTATTGAGAATGATCGTGCCGCGCGGCGCGGCGACGCGGACCCACTTCATGTTGCGGCGGTTGAGGATCTGCAATCCTTCGGTGCGCGGCGCCGGAAGGAACGTGAAGAGGTCGACGTCTTCGTGGCCGAGGAGCCGCGCGGCGCCCGACGCCTCGTCTTCGGCGGACATCGGCGGGTAGTAGTTGAGGCGCAGGCCGAAGTTCGTCCCGGTGAGCTTTGCGTCGTACAGGTGCGGATCGCAGCCGAGGGATTGGAGGAGCGCCTGCATGACCGGGAGGATCAGCCGCTCGTGCGCGGCGACGATCTGCCGGAAGAACTCGCGGTATTCGACCAGCGGCCAGAAGTCGCCGCCTTCGAACGCGCGGCGGCAGAAGACCCATCCTTCCACGAGGTCGGGGTGCATGTTGCTCGTCTCTTTGATCGGGAAGTAGCCCTGGTTGACGGAGCCGTACCGCTGCGCGCGGTACCGCATCTTCTCGTCCAACGAGAGGCGGCCGAACATCTCCTCGATCTTCGCCTCCCCCTCGTCGTAGAGCGCCGGATCGACGCCGTGACCGGAGAGGATGGCGAATCCGATCTCGCGCAGCGCCTCTCCAAGATCGTGCGCGAACGTTGGCGAGCGCATGTCGCAGGTGCGGACCACGAAGTCGTCGTCGAACTGCTCGTCCCCCGCCGTCTCCGCCAGGTGATAGCTCTGGCGCTTCTCGACCTGGTCGTAGCGGATGAAGTCCTGATTCGTGGCGCGGATGCCGTCTTCCTGGGTGCTCACGACGATAATGTACGCCATGTCGGTCGAGCTCGAAGGCGGCTGCCGCGTGACGTCGATGCGCGAAGGCGAGCCGGAAGTCGCCGGCGCCGCGCGCATCTGGCACCACTTCGGAGCGGCGGACGCCCTCGTCCGCCTTCGCGTCATCGACATCGCCGGCGAGCACACGTTCACAAACGCCTCGCACGACGAAGTCCTCTACGACCTCGGCAGCGACGAAGGCATCTACATCCCAGCCGGCGCCTCGCTCACGCTGAATGACCGCGCGACGTACGTCAGCTCGCTCACACCTGCCACGCCGTCAGGCCGCAGGATCGAACGGCTCAAGCTCGCCGATCAGCCGCGCCAGAAGACCGCCGACCGCTGGTATGCGGAGCTCGTGCAGGCCGAGGTCACGCAATTCGTCGGCTCGATCCCGCCAGGTCGCGCGCCCGACCACTTCCACCTCTACGAGGAAGTGATCTGCATCCTCGCCGGCGAAGGAATCATGCACGCCGGCGAGTCGTCGACCCCGGTCGCCGCCGGCTCCTGCATCTTTCTCCCGATCCGGCAACGTCACTGCCTCGAGAACACCGGCTCAGGCGAGCTCCGTCTCCTCGGCGTGTTCTATCCCGCCGGCAGCCCCGCGGTTCGCTATACGGCGTGACCACAAATAGAGCGCCGCGCCGATCGCCGCCCAGAACAGCAGCAACTCGATGGCGGGCAAGGAGATCTGGATCATCAGCGCCGCCATACAGACGATCGAAAAAATCGCGAGCGCTCGCTGCAGCCACAGCGGAGTCGACACGGTAACGAGCGCGAAGAGCTCTGGGTTGAGCCGCGGCAGCAACAGCAATGCGACGCTGTGCAGCAGGTAGAGAAGGACGAGCGCGTAGACGGCGATGTTGAGCGCGAGGCCGATCTGATTCGTCAGCAGCAGCGCGAGCGCGCCGCCGAGCGTCAGCGTCAGTCCCGCGATCGGCGTGCCGGTCCGCCGTGAGACGCTGCCGGTCCACCGCGGCGCGAGACGATCATTCGCGAGCACGAGCGCGATCCGCGAAGGCACGAGCATCGTCGCGTTCACCGATGTGAGCAGCGCCATCAGCGCACCGATCGTGACGACCGCAGCGCCGCCGATCGAAAGGTAAGACGCCGCCGCATCCGCCATCGGCGCCGTCGACACGCGAAGCCGTTCCGGGGAGAGCGTGCCGAGGCCGACGAGCGACATCAGAAAGTAGATGACCAGCGTCGCACTGATACCGCGGACGAAAACGTGCGGCAGCCGCCGAGTGCTGTCGCTCACCTCGCCCGCCGTCTGCGCGAGCGACTCGAAGCCGGCGTACGCGAAGAAGAGCGGCGGGAGGCTCGCCGCGAAGCCGCGGAAGCCGTGCGCGAAGAAGGGAACGTAGTAGGCACGGTGGATCGCGAACAGTCCCGGCACGATGAGCACGACGAGCGAAACGCCGAGGATCATGCACATCAACACCTGCAGGCGGCCGAACCAGCGGACTCCCGCGACGTGGATCGCGTAGAAGAACAGGAGCGCGCCGACCGCGAGCAGCGTCGCATCGACACGAACCAACTGCTGCGCGTAGTCGGCAAACGCGCGCGCCAGGTACGCGAGCGCGCCGATGTACGAAATGATCTTCAGCCACGCGCCGATGTACGCGAGGCCGTAGCCGCCGAACGTTCGCGAGATGTTCGTGTACTCGCCACCCGGCTCGCGCCCCAGGGGGGTCGAGAGAAAGACGGAGTACGCCGCCGACGTCGCGAGCACCGCGGGGCCGAGCACGACGTACCCGAGGATGACGCTCGGACCAGTGAGCTGCCACGCCACCCCTGTCACCTTGAAGATGCCGGCGCCGATGAGCATCCCGAGCAGAGTCGCGTACGACTCGATCGTTCCGAGGTCGCGCCGGAGGCCCGTGGTCATGTGTGCTCTCACGGTAGCACGGGCAAAAAGCTGGGCTACAATCCACCCATCATGAAAAATATCTATGCGGTGATCCTGCTCGCGCTAGCTCTGTCCGCCGCCGCTGCCGAACTGCCGACCAAACCGGCCGACTTCCCGCCGCCGCTCATGTGTGACGGCAAATATGCCCTCTGTATCAAGGCGCCCTGCACGAAAACGCCGGACGGAAACAACAACGTTCAGTGCGAGTGCATCGTCGAAACCGGTTGGAATATGGGGCCGGCCAGTATTTCGTGCGCACAACGCGCGAAGAGCCTGACGTCGACGTATTCGAACAACTTCAACAAGGATAGTGCGACCGTGAGCTGTCCCACAGCGCAGAACTGGGCGTGGTGCTTCGGCGCCTCTTGCAAACCGAATTCAAAGCATCCGAACGAGTTCGCCACCTGCACATGCCCGGTGAAGAACTCGCTGACCGTCATCCTCACATCAGAGTCGAAATGTCCGGAAGTGGACCAGATCTGCAGCAACATGTGGTCCGGAGCGTGGCCCCAGGCGAGCAAGTTCGCGAATGACTACTACTTCGCGTGGATGATCACGAACCACCATCCGAGCGAGAAGCGGGCGGCTTCGTGCGACTCCACCTCGGCGAAACAATGACTCAGTGAGTTGTGGGGAGCCGCGCCAGCGCCTCCCCCGCCCTCTTCGACCCCGGATCAATCGCGAGCGCGCGTTCGTATGCGGCGACCGCTTCCTTCCCTTCGGATACGTCGCCGAGGTGAATCCAGGCGGCGGCGAAGTTGGGGCGGCCGGCGATCGCGCGCTCGAAGGCTTTCGCCGCCTCTTCCCGATCGCCGCGGGCGGCGAGGTGCAGGCCGAGGTTGTATTGCGTCTCGACGCGGTCAGGATCGAGCTTCGCCGCTTTGCGCAGAAGCTCGATCGCTTCGTCGCGTTTCCCTTCATTGCCGCGCGCGAGGCCGAGGAACTCGATCGCGAGCGGCTGGTCGGGAACGCGGGTGAGAATCAGCTGCACACTCTTCTCGACGGCGTCGTAGCGGCGCTCGCGGAGCTGCACGGTCGCGAGGTCAAAGTACGGCTCGATTGCAGCTGACGGATTCGCGGCGAGCATCTGCTCGAGCTTTTTCGCGGCGGACGTCGAGCCGGCGCGGACTGCGGCAACGACGCGGTAAAGCTCCGCGTCAGTCGGAGCTATACGGTCAGTGACGATGATGTCGTCGATGACCGGCTCACGCTCGTCGCGCGGCGAGACCAGCGCCGGAAGGTTCGGGTAGATCCCGATTCGGTGATCCGTCATCACCACATGAACGACGTCCTGCGTCCGGTGCTTCGGCATGTGACACGAGACGCAGTCCTCCGACGCGCGGTGCGCGTTCGCGTGGCACGACATGCAGACCGGCTTCACGTCCGCCGTCTTCTTGTGCGGATCGTGGCAGCTCAGGCACGACAGCTTCCCGCCGCTCTCGCGGAAGCAACGGCTCTGCTCGAGCCGATAGGGATGATGGTTGATCTCGAATCGGTCGGCGGGCGCGATCTCGTCGTCTTTGATGTCGAGGTGCAGAACGTACGGCGGCAGCGGCTCGCCGGGACGAAACGAGTTGATGTCGCGGCCGAAGCGGCGGATGCCGGGGAACGCGATCGATGGCTGCAGGTGGCACTCGTAGCAGACGTCGTTGCGCAGCGTCGGGTCGAGGCGCGCCGGATTCACGATCGCCTTGCGCACCTCGGCGTCCTCGGCTCCTGACGACGCCTTGCGAACATGCTCCGCTCCGGCACCGTGGCAGCGCTGGCATCCGATCCCTTCCGGCAGCTGCGCCGGGAACGTCTGATTGCGCCAGTAGCCGGTGGTCGCGTTCTTCGGGAGATCGGCGTACGCGTTGTGGCAGAAGAGGCACTCCACGCGCGCGCGGCGCAGCACCCCCTCGTGGTCCGGCCGGTCGTAGCCGGGCGCCATCCCCCACTCTTTCGTCTGCGTGTACCAGGCGAGCGGCAACTGATACAGCTCGCCGTTCGGCGTCTGGTAGAGGTACGTGCGCGCGTGATGGCCGGAACCGAGGATCCAGTCAACCGGTTGTTCGAAGAGGTGGATCGGTTTCCCCGACGCATTGACACGCCAGCGCCGGAAGACGAGGTGTCCGTTGCGCCAGCGGAGCTCCATCACGTCGCCGGAGCGGGCGTGCCGGAACGGGAGCTTCTCGAAATCCTCGATGGCGTCGCTCTGCTTCGGCCGATAGAACGACTTCGACATCCCGACGTGCTGGTAGCTCTGGACGATCTTCGCGTGGCACGAACCACACGACACGTCGTCGACGTAGCCGGAGGGAATCGACGCTACGGCAAGGAACACCACGAGGGTCGCCAAGGTCATGACCGATCCCGCTATTATCGGGCATGCCTCAGCGCATCCTTCTTCTCGCGCTCCTCGTCCTCGGCGCGGTCGCGGCGCTCGCGCAAGCACCCGACCTGACGAAGCAGCCCACGCTGTACCTCGTCGGCTACGCGCACCTCGACACGGAGTGGCGCTGGGAGTACCCGCAGACGATCGGTGAGTTTCTGCCGAAGACGATGCGCGAGAACTTCGCGCTCTTCGAGAAGTACCCGCACTACGTCTTCAACTTCAGCGGCGCGAACCGCTACCGGCTGATGAAGGAGTACTACCCGGCCGACTACGAGCGGCTGCGTGCGTACGTCAAGCAGGGCCGCTGGTTCCCCGCCGGCTCTTCGATGGAGGAGAGCGACGTCAACTCCCCCTCGGCTGAGTCGATCCTGCGGCAGGTGCTGTACGGCAACACCTTCTTCCGCCGCGAGTTCGGCGTCGCCAGCGAGGAGTACATGCTCCCCGACTGCTTCGGCTTTCCGGCGTCGCTCCCTTCCCTTCTCGCTCACGCCGGCATCCGCGGCTTCTCGACGCAGAAGCTGACGTGGGGATCGAACGCGGAGGTCGGCGGCGACGGATCACCCGAGGAGACGCCGAAGGGGATTCCGTTCAACGTCGGCCTGTGGGAGGGGCCCGATGGGAGCAGCGTCATCGCGGCGTTCAATCCGGGCGACTACGGCGGCGACATCCGTTACGACCTCACCAGCAGCGAACCGCCGCCGAACATGAAGCGATTCATCGACTGGCCGAAACGCGTTGACCGCGATGGCAAAGTGAGCGGGATCTACGCGGACTATCACTACTACGGCACCGGCGACACCGGCGGGTCGCCGAGCGAGTCGTCGGTGGCGATGGCGGAGCGGCTGGCGACAGAGAAAGCACCTCTCCGGGTTGTGTCATCCAAAGCCGATCAGATGTTCCTCGATATTCGCGACATGTCGCGGCTCCCGCGCTACAAGGGCGACCTCGAGCTGACGAACCACTCCGCCGGCTCGTTGACGTCCCAGGCGTACCAGAAAAAGTGGAACCACGACAACGAACTGCTCGCCGATGCTGCCGAGCGTGCGTCGGTCGCCGCGATGTGGCTCGGCGTGCAGCCGTACCCGCTCGAGCGGCTCAACAACGCGTGGGCGCTCGTCATGGGGGGACAGTTCCACGACATCGCGGCGGGAACCGCAACGCCGAAGGCGTACGAGTACTCGTGGAACGACGACATCATCGCGAGCAACCAGTTCACCGCCGTTCTGCACGACGCGGTCGAGGCGGTCGCGTCGCAGCTCGACACGCGGGGAGCCGGGACGCCGGTCATCCTGTACAACCCGCTGGGTGTCTCCCGCAGTGACGGGACCACGACCGTCCCGGCGGTCGGTTTCGCTGTGGCCCACCTCCCGTACAAGAAATTTCCGAACCGTCTCGTCGTGAACGAGCACTCGCTCGAGAACATCCGCTACCGCGTCCGGATCGACGCCAACGGCGACATCAGCAGCATCTTCGACAAAGCGATTCGCCGCGAGATCCTCTCGGCACCGATCCGCCTCGCCTTCCAGACCGAGAAACCCCACGACTGGCCGGCGTGGAACATGGACTGGGACGATCAGAAAATGCCGCCGCGCGGGTACGTCGGAGGGCCCGCGAAGGTGCGCGTCGTCGATCGCGGTCCGGACCGCGCGTCCGTCGAGATCACGCGCGAGGCCGAAGGATCGAAATTCGTCGAGACGATCACGCTTCGGGAGTTTTGCGGCGGGGCCGAGAACCGCATCGAGATCCACAACGCGATCGATTGGCGGACGCCGGACGCCGCGTTGAAAGCGGTTTTTCCGCTCACCGCAAAGAACCCGATGGCGACCTACAACTGGGAAGTCGGCACCGTCGAGCGCGGAAACAACACGCCGCGCCAGTTCGAGGTGCCGTCGCACCGGTGGATCGACCTCACCGACAAGAGGCGCGACTTCGGCGTCAGCATCCTCACGGGCGCGAAGTACGGCTCCGACAAGCCCGACGACTCGACGCTCCGCCTCACGCTCCTCTACACCCCCGGTCTCGGCACGGGCAACGGCGCGTCGTACTCCGACCAGACGTCGCAGGATTGGGGGCATCACGAGTTCACCTACGCCATCTACTCGCACCCCGGCGACTGGCGGAACGCGACCAATTGGCAGGCCATGGACTTCGAACAGCCGATGCTCGCGTTCGAAACGACGAAACACGCCGGGCCGCTCGGCAAGTCCTTCGGGCTTCTCGACGTCAGTCACCCGAACGTGCGCGTGATGGCACTCAAGAAGGCGGAGGAGAGCGACGACGTCATCGTCCGCGTCGTCGAGACCGCCGGTGAGCCGTTGACCTCGCGACTCGACTTCGAGCCGCGCGTCACCGCGGCGCGGGAGGTCGACGCGCAGGAACGGAGAATCGGAAAGGCGACGATCGCCGACGGCGGTCTGCTGTTCAAGCTCTCGCCATACCAGCTCCGCACGTTCGCCGTAAAGCTCCCGCCGCCCAATTTCCACGTCCCACGCGTGCAGTCGCAGTCGATCGAGTTGAAGAGCGACGTCCCGCTGCCATCGCTCGCGACGGAGCTGCTTCCGCCGTCACTGAGCTACGGCGCGATCGCTTTCCGGACGAACGGCAAGGCGATGATCCCTCACGGCGAGAAGATCGAACTCCCGAAAGGCTTCACGCGGGCGTACATCCTCGCCGCTTCGGTCTCCGGCGATCAGACCGCGCGCTTCAACGACCATAGCCTCGCGATCGAAGAATGGACCGGAAAGATCGGTCAGTGGGACACGCGCCTTTGGCAGACGCGCACGGTCGATCTCCCGCCGCGGCCCGACGCGCCGCCGAACGCGCCGCAGCGCACGCGCACCTCGACCGAGTTCGCCGGTCTCACTCCCGCGTTCATCAAGCCGGCGCCTCTGGCGTGGTATGCCTCACACTCCCACGCGGCCGATGGAAGCAACCTTCCCTATCAATACTCCTATCTCTTCGCCTACACCCTTCCGCTCGCCGGTACGACCCTGACGCTTCCCGACAACGATAAGATCCGGATCTTCGCCATCACGGTCTCGAACGAAGGAGCTCCATGAGACGATTTCTCCTCCTCGGCATCGCTCTGTCTTTCATCGCCTGCGCGAAGCACGAAGCGACTGCTCCGAACGCGAAGGCATTCACCGTCGCCGTCATCCCGCAGGGGACGACGCATGAATACTGGAAGAGCATCCATGCCGGCGCGGTGAAGGCGTCGCGCGACTACGCCGCGCAGCACGTCAACGTCAACGTCATCTGGAAAGGGCCGCTGCGGGAGGACGACCGCGAGCAGCAGGTCCAGGTCGTCGAAGGCTTCCTGACCCAGCACGTCAGCGGCATCGTGCTCGCGCCGTTCGACAAGAACGCGCTCGTGCGCCCCGTCGAAGAGGCAGCACGCGCAGGCATCCCGACCGTCGTCATCGACTCGGCGCTGGAGTCGAACGATCCGATCAGCTTCGTCGCCTCCGACAACCATCACGGCGGCGAGCTGGCCGGCGAAGAGATGAGCCGCATCCTCAACGGCAAAGGAAAAGTGCTGCTGCTCCGCTATCAGGAAGGGGTCTTCAGCACGGAGCAGCGCGAGAAGGGCTTCACCGACGCGATCGCAAAGCATCCGGGGATCCAGCTGATCTCGTCGAACCAGTACGCCGGCGCCACGCGCGACACCGCCAAGAGCGCGATGGAGAACCTGCTCAACCGCTACGGCAACGAGATCGACGGCGTCTTCACGCCGAACGAGTCGTCGACCGCGGGCGCTCTGCTCGCGCTCGAAGACGCCGGCAAAGCGGGCAAGCTCAAATTCCTCGGCTTCGACTCGAGCGACATCTTCGTCCAGGCGATGCGCGACCACAAACTCGACGGCATCGTCGTCCAGAACCCGTTCCACATGGGCGACCTCGGCGTGAAAACCCTCGTCGATCACCTCCTCGGCAAACCGATCGCGAAACGCGTCGACACCGGCGTCACGCTCATCACGCCCGCGAGTCTCGACACGCCGGAGTCACAAACGCTGCTTCATCCGCCGCTCGATCGATATCTGAAGTAGATGCTCCACCTACGCGCGATCCGAAAGTCCTTCGGCGCCACGATCGCGCTCGACGGCGTCGATCTGGAGCTGCAGTCGGGCGAGGTGCACGCGCTCATCGGGGAGAACGGTGCGGGGAAGAGCACGCTGCTGAACATCATCTCGGGACTGCTGAAGCCGGACAGCGGGGAGGTGCGCCGGTCCGGCCGCATCGCACACATTCACCAGGAGCTGATGATCTTTCCGCACCTGTCGGTCGAAGAGAACATCCTCATCGGCACGAAAGGCGTCAGCGCGGCGCCGCTCCTCGCGGAGTTCGCGCGCGAAGACATCGACCTCCGCGCGCGCGCCGGGAGCCTCTCCCTCGCCGACCGGCAGGTGATCGAGATCTGCCGCACGCTCGCCGCCAACGCCGACGTCATCCTCATGGACGAGCCGACCAGCAGCCTCCAGCGCTCCGACGTCGACCGCCTCTTCGCCACGATCCGCCGCCTCCGCCAGCGCGGCATCGCCATCGTCTATGTCAGCCACTTTCTCGAAGAAGTCCGCGAGATCGCAGATCGCTACACGGTGCTGCGGGACGGTAGGAGCGTGCTTTCCGGCGCGTTGGGCGATGTCCGTGATGAGGAACTAATACGTGCGATGGTGGGTCGGCAGGTAGTCGGGTTGTCGGGTCGGCCGCAGAGCGACTACCCATCTACAGCAGCCGACCCCATCCTACGGGTCGACAACCTCACCAGCCCTCCCCGCCTGCGCGGCGCGTCATTCACGCTCCACAAACACGAAATCCTCGGCCTCGCCGGCCTCATCGGCTCCGGACGCACCGATCTCGTCCGCGCGCTCTTCGGCCTGCAAAAGGTCACCGGCGGCGAGATCATCACCGACGCCACCTTCGGCTACCTCAGCGAAGACCGCAAAGGCGAAGGGCTCGCGCTCCCCCTGTCGATTGCCGACAACGTCACGATCAGCCGCTTGCGCAGCGTCGCGCCGCGCGGCTGGATCGATCGCAACGCGCAGGACGAGAAGACGTCCGCGATCATGCAGCGCCTCCGCATCAAGGCGCCGCATCCCCGCACCGTCGTCGCGAGACTCTCCGGCGGCAACCAGCAGAAGGTCGCCGTCGGACGCCTTCTCCACCAGGATCCCGACATCCTGCTCCTCGATGAGCCGGCGCGCGGCGTCGACATCGGCAGCAAGAGCGACATCTACGACGAGATCGTCCGCCTCGCGCGCGCCGGCAAAGCGATCCTCATGGTCAGCTCGTACCTCCCCGAGCTCTTCGCCGTCTGCGACCAGATCGCCGTGATGACCCGCGGCCGCCTTTCCGAAGCGCGCCCCACCTCCGACTGGACGCCCGACTCGATCATGGAGGCCGCGATCAGCGCCGCATGAAGAACAGCGTGAATCAGATGACTGGCAGCGTGAATCAGATGACTGGCGTCATGCGCATCGCCGCCGCCTTCGCGCCGCTCCTCGGCCTCGCCTTCGTCATCGCGCTCTTCGCGATCCTGACCGGTTCGCCGGAGAGCTACCTCTCGACGACGAACCTTCGTGTCGTCCTCGCGCAGACGGTCATCGTCGCCATCGGCGCCCTCGGCATGACCATGATCATCATCAGCGGCGGCATCGACCTCTCCGTCGGCTCCGGGATCGCGCTCACCAGCGTCGTCACCGCGGTCGCGCTCCGCGCCGGATGGTCTCCCCTCGCCGCGATCGCCGCCGCGATTATCGCGGGCGGCATCATCGGGCTCGTCAACGGCGTCGCCATCACCACCCTCCGCGTCGTCCCGTTCATCGCGACCCTCGGCATGCTCGGCATCGCGCGCGGCGCCGCGAAGTGGATTGCCAATCAGCAGACCGTCAACGCGCCGGCGACGTGGATCAACGAGCTCGCCGTCACCTTTCCGTCGCGGCCGTGGATGCTCTTCGCTCCCGGCGTCTGGCTGGCCGTCCTCCTCGCGATCATCATGACGCTCGTCCTGCGCAACACCATCTTCGGCCGCCGCGTCTTCGCCCTCGGCTCGAACGAAGCGGCCGCGCGCGCCGTCGGCATCCGCGTCGATCGGCTCAAGATCCGGATCTACAGCTTCGCAGGACTCTTCTTCGGCCTCGCCGGCGTGGCGCAGATGTCGCGGCTGCGGCAGGGCGACCCCACCGTTGCCGTCGGCGTCGAGCTCGACGTCATCGCCGCCGTCGTCATCGGCGGCGGAAGCCTGAACGGCGGCGAAGGAAGCATCGGCGGCGCGATGATCGGCGCCCTCATCATGGCCTTCCTCCGCAACGGCTGCCAGCAGATGGGATGGCCGAACTACGTCCAGGAGATCATCATCGGCGCCGTCATCGTGCTCGCCGTGGCGGCGGACCGCTATCGGGTGTCACGCCAGGAATCGTGAAATGAACATCGCACTCGCACTCGCCCTCAAACTTGTGATCGATCACAACACCGGCGCGGCGGCCACGCCGAAGTTCCAGTTCGAACACGTCGCGTCGCCCGCAAAGACCTCCGGAACGGTCGCGGTCATCGCAGGGACTCCCGATCGCGGAAGCGCGGACGTGAGCGCGTTGATCGACGGCCTCACGCCGACCGTCGAGGACGAGCCGGGCGCGAACCTCTTCTTCGCCGCGAACACCTGGGGCGGCCGCATTCGCTTCGACCTCGGCGCGATCGCAGACGTCAGCGAGATCCGCAGCTATTCATGGCATCCGGACACCCGCGCGCCGCAGGTCTACTACGTCTACGGCAGCGACGGGGCGAGCCCGGCCTTCGATCCCGCTCCCGGCACGAAGAAAGACCTCGCCTCCTGCGGCTGGAAACAGATCGCCTTCGTCGACACCCGTCCGAAGAGCGGCGACGCCGGCGGCCAGTACGCCGTCAGCATCACCGACACCACCGGCTCGCTCGGCCGCTATCGCTACCTTCTCTTCGACGTCTTCGAGACCGAGAGCGACGACGTTTGGGGCAACACCTTCTACAGCGAGATCACGGTGGTGACGAAGTAGCACTGAGGTTCATGATGGCGCCGAATATAATCGCGCTCCCTCATGGGTAAGAAGTTCTACATCACCACCGCGATTCACTACGTCAACGACCTCCCGCACATCGGACACATGTACGAGAACGTCGTGGCGGACGTGATCGCGCGTCACCGCCGCCGGATGGGAGACGATGTCTGGTTCCTGACCGGCACCGACGAGCACGGCCAGAAGATCGAGCGGAGCGCGGCGAAGGAAGGGATCCAGCCGATCGAGCTCGCGGACCGCGTTGTCGCGAACCATCACGAGCTGTGGAAGAAACTGAACATCTCGCACGACGACTTCATCCGCACCACCGAGGCGCGGCATCGCGTCGGCGTGCTGGAGCTGATCCGCCGCATCCAGGAGCGGATGCCGGACGACATCTACCTAGGCGAGCACTCCGGCTGGTACTGCCAGAGCGAAGAGACGTTCATCCCGGAGAACCAGGTCAAGGACAACAAGGACGTTGACGGCCACGCCGTCGAGTGGACCACCGAGAAGAACCTCTTCTTCAAACTCTCGCGTTACACGCAGCCGCTGCTCGAGCACTACCGCGCAAACCCCGGCTTCGTCTATCCGCCCACGAGGCTGAACGAAGTGATGTCGTTCGTCGAGCAGGGACTGAAAGACCTCTCGATCTCGCGGACGTCCATCAAGTGGGGGATTCCGTTTCCCGGTCATCCCGACCACGTCATCTACGTCTGGATGGACGCGCTGACGAACTACATCTCCGCCCTCGGCTTCGGGAGCGGCGACCACGAGAAGCTCGATCATTACTGGCCCGCCGACATGCACCTCGTCGGCAAGGACATCGTCCGCTTCCACGCCGTCTACTGGCCGGCGTTCCTGATGTCGGCCGGCCTGCCGCTGCCGAAGCGGGTGGTCGGACACGGATGGTGGCTGCGCGATCAGCAGAAGATCTCGAAGTCTCTCGGCAACGTCGTGCGGCCGGACAACATCATCAGCGACTTCGGCCCCGACCCGTTCCGCTACTTCGTCATGCGCGAGATGGTGTTCGGGCAGGACCAGGACTACTCGGATCAAGCGTTCCTGGGCCGCTACAACGCCGACCTCGCGAATGACCTCGGCAACACCCTCTCGCGCGCGATCAAGATGAGCGACACGTACTTCGGCGGCAAGACGCCGCCGACGCCGTGCGACGACAACGACCTCCTTCGCACGTCCAAACAGGTCGTGCCGGAGTACCTCGCGGCGATGGACGACCTCGCGTTCAACCGCGCGCTCGATGCGGCGTGGCGCCTGCTCGTCGCGATCAACGGCTACATCGTCTCGCGCGAGCCGTGGAAGATGTTCAAGGATAGCGGCGCGGACGAGCCACTCTCGCGCGTCGTCTGGAACACGCTCGAAGCGCAACGGATCGTGTGGGTGATGGTGGCGCCGTTCATGCCGGACACGACGCGCGAAGCTCTCGCGCGCCTCGGCGCCGATCCGGACGCCATCTCCGCCGGCGATCTCGAATGGGGCGGACTGGCGAACGGTGTCCCCGTTCGCGTCACCGACCCGATCTTCCCGCGCGCCGACACCGCTCAATACATCGGAGGAACGAAAGTGGAGGAGCAAGTACCCCCTCAGGAGCCGTCGACGCCGCCTGCTAAGGAAACGGCCCAGGAAACGACGCAGGCCGCCACGCCCGACATGGCGAAGATCTCGATCGACCAGTTCTTCCAGACCGATCTTCGCGTCGCCGAGGTTCGCGCGGCGGAGCGCGTGCCGAAGTCGAAGAAGCTGATGAAGATGACCGTGTTCACGGGCGAGGAGGAGCGGACGATCGTTGCGGGAATCGCAACGAAGTACACGCCTGAGGAGCTCGTAGGACGAAAGATCGTGATCGTCGCGAACCTCCAGCCTGCGAAGCTGATGGGCATCGAGTCGAACGGGATGATCCTCGCGGCCTCGATCGACGGTGAGCCGTCGCTGCTGAGCGTCGATCCTGCTGTGCCCGCTGGCACAAAGGTGAAGTAAAACTTTTGTGTCCGAAGTAAACGTTGAGGGCCGCGCGTTCGTTACGTACGTATGGTCCGCATGTTACGGGTGTGCGCGGTCGCGGTTGCAACGTTTCTTCTGGTTTCCGCCGCGCCGATTCCAAAAAACAACCGCCCGAACATTCTCCTCATCGTTGTTGACACACTTCGCTTCGACGCCGTAAACCCTGAAACCACACCATTTCTGGCGTCGTTAGGCAAGCGTGCGGTTGTCTTTACCCACGCGTACAGCACGCACGACTTCACGCCGACGTCGCACTTCTCGATGTTCACGGGATTACGCGAGGGACTCGGCGGTGAGCTCGACGGCGTGGAGCTTGGAGTGCCGTTTCAGTTGCAGCGGGGCGGCTATTCAACGTTTGCAACAGTTGCAAACGACATGATCGGCACGAAGCAGATGCCGGTGCTCCGCGGCTTCGGCGATTTCAAGGATCTGCTCGACGTACGCGCGAATCCGAACGATCTGATGATGGCGCGAACGAACCTCGACATGCGGCTCGCGATGTACGGGTTCCGGCCGACGCAGCATGCGCGCGCGATCGCGTACTTCAACGCCGGCCGTCTGCTGCCGCTGTTCGCGGGGCAGATCCGCGCGGCGAAGGCGCCGTATTTCGGGTTCGTCAATCTGGTCGATCCCCACGAGCCTTACATCCCAGACCCCGACTTCTATCCGCCGGAGCAGAACATCCCTCCCGGCTTCGCCGCGGACGTCCTCACGCGCCGCCTCGGTCCGGAGCTCGCGCATCCGGAGACAATTGCCGATCCGGCGCGCCGCAAGCTCGTGCAGTCGCTTATCGCGACGGTGAAGTTCCCGCGCCTCGTCGCGATCGATCTCTCGCCGGAGGCGCTGCAGATCTATCACCGGCGCTATCTCGCGAAGGTCAAGAAGACCGACGCGATGCTGAAGCTCTTCTTCGATGACCTGGAACGCCAGCACGCGCTCGACAACACGGTCGTGATCATCACGTCGGACCACGGCGAAGAGTTCGGCGAGTCGCACTTCATGACGCACATGCTGCAGGACAAGGGGAACTACGAGGCGACGCACCACGTGCCGCTTCTCGTCATCCTTCCGCCGAAGATGGCGCGCAAGGCGGCGGTCGTCGACCGCGAAGTGTCCATCGACATGATCGCGCCGACGATCTACGACTTTGCCGGCGTCGACGCGACGCCGCTGCGTCAGCACATCGCCGGCTTCGCCCCGTCGCTCACGCGGCTCATCGCGCCGTCCCAGCCGTATGTCGCCGTCGCCGCCATCCCGCCGAAAGCGCAACACGACCCGTCGGCCGCCAGCGAGCGCGAGCGCGCCATGAAGTCGCTCGGCTATATTCAGTAGCAACCGTCACACACGAGCCTTCCAAAAAAGTACAGACGCGCGGCGAAGACGGACATACATTGATGGGCGTCGCTGATCCGAAGTTTCCAGCGACCCAGACGGCGCACTTTAGTGCGCTGCGCCCTCTCCGATCGGCCGAGGAGAGGGCATTTTTTTGTCCCCCTAGAAAAGCTCCGGGGCGCGGGCTGGAAGGCCCGGCGCCCCGGAGGTACTGCGGAGAGAGGGATAGAAACTACGGCAGCGTCGCAGAACAGTTACCGACTGTGTACGACGTGCCGCCACGCGTCGAGTCGACGACCCCAGCGCCGACTGACGTGACGCCTCCATTCACCACCGTGTAGACCGCGCGGGCGCTGCCGCGCAGGCCGACCAGGGTGCTGCCACTCTTGATCGGACCGTGGGTGGCGAAGGCGTTCAGTTTTGCGACATCAACCGCCATCGTGACGGTACCGTTGTTCGTATCGAAGCGGCCGACGTCGGCCGGGCCGAGGATGTTGTACTGGAACCCGCCGCCGCCGAGGCGGACCGCCGATCCGTACGAGAACGTCCAGTTGCCCTGGGCGTCACTGTCGGCCTCGAGGAACCACTGGTCGCCGCGATCGGAGATCCCGGGCTTCGTCGGGTTGCTGGTGAAGTGCATGCGCCAGACGCCGCTCGGCGGCACGAACGTGAGGCCGCTGAGCTTCATCGTGGCGGCGATCAGAGTGCTCGTTCCGACGGCCTGACAGCCGTAGCGGATGTTGAGAACGTCGGCCGGACTGTCGACGTGCACTTCTGTCGGCGCGCCGGTGCGGATCTGCGCGTCGTGGAGCCCGTCGACGACTTGCGGCGCCGAAGCGTCGACCGTGGTGGTGGTCTTGTCGTCGCCGAGGTCGATGCGCTTGCCCGTGTTGAGGCTGTAACCGCCGGTCTGGTGGATCACGTACGCGTTGCCGCTGAAATCATTCGAGTCGTCGGCGAAGGTGATCACCGCGAGGCCCTGCGGATCGGTCGCGACCTGGAAGAAGTCGCCGAGATTGCGGTTCGCCGTGCCGCCGAAGCCGCCGAGGGAGATGTTCGCGGCATGGACGATGTGATCGCTGGCGATCGCTTCGTAGAACGTCGGATTGACCGAGTTGGCGTCGAACGTCTGCGCGAAGTAGACCTGCCAGTTCGCGGCGTCGTTGTTGATGCCCTGGCCGTCTTCGCTAGCCGCGGCGCTGTTGCCGAACCACGTGATCGCGACCGCGCCCGGCTGATCGCCCGTCGTCATCCACGGGAAGAGCGACGTCTTCGAGGACGGATCGCTGACGCGCACCGGCACCGACCAGGTGTTCCCCTGATCGCGCGAGCTCGCCATGAAGATGCCGTTGCCGCCGTCCGAGTACGCGACGTAGACGGTGCCGTCCTTCGCGACCTTGACGCACGGGAAGAGCGCCGCGATCGTGCCGGAGGTGCCGGTCGCCGCCACGTGAGTGTTGTACTCGACCGGTGCGACGTTGGGAGCCGGCGGATGGCCGACGGTGACCATCACCTGGTTCGAATTGGTGCCCTGATACGTGAAGTAGACCGTGCCGTTCGCCTGGTCGACCGCGATGTTGCCGGTCGTGTTGCCGCCGAGGGCGGCGAGAACGGCGGGGCCGTACGTGAAGCCGCCGTCGTCGGAGCGGTTGATGTAGAACTTCGAGGTGGCGATGAGGCCGGTGAACTCGCGGTACGCGAGATAGACCGTGTCGCCGCCGTAGAACTCCATCCAGTTCCGGTCATCGACGGGAACGGTGATGTTCGCGTCGGGATTGCGGTCGTACGAGTCGCCGCGATTGAAAGAGCGCTGCGAGGAGATATCGGCCGCCACGAGGCTCGTCGTCGCGATGACGGGAGGTCCGTTCGGACTCATCACCGACGGCTGGAAGCCGACCGCGATGTCCATGTCGCCGCCGCCGTCGCCCGCCGTGTTCACGAGCGCCGGATCGGGGCTCGTGGCGTCGGGCTGACCTTTGTAAGCGGGGTTGGTGATGTTGCCGTTCGCGTCGATGAACGCCGTCGCGGCGCGGAGGAACGGATCGAACGTCGGGCTGTTCGGGTTGAGGTCGAAGCGCCAGAGGTCATTGCCTCCCGGCACGCCGCGGATCGAGCCGACGTACGCGTTGCCGGCGTAGTCGACGCGGATACTCGGCTCCGAGCCGCTCGCCGTGCCGTTGCCGTACAGCGTGCGCGACTTGCTGAATTTCAGCTTGGTCTTGCTGCCCCAGACGTAGATCGGGGTACGGACGATCGTCGCGGGGATCTTCTCGACGCTGACCGTGCCGTGGTACGCGTCGAGCGGTCCGACGGTGAAGTAGACGACATGGACCGTGTACGTGTCGTTCACGCCGGCCGTGACCGTGCCGTTGATGTCGAACACGTTCGTCTCGACCGTCAACGGAGGGCCGCCGGCGGACTTCGAGACGAGCGGACCGCTGTTGTTGCCGGAGTGGACGTAGACGTCGTAGTCGTCCGTCGGCAGCGTCCAGGTGGCGGCGAACTTCACCCGTAATCCGGTGTAGTCTCCCGCCGCCAGCTTGAACGTGAAGGTATCGCAGTTGGTGCCGTCGGTGCAGTTGACGTCGCCAGTGCTCGTCTGGGTCACTTGATCATTCGAATATGCCGGGCCGGGGAACCCGTCCCACGATGCCGATGAGCCGGCGCTTGGAAGGAGCGTCCCGCTGCTGGGTGTTGCACCGAACGCGGGTTTCAGGGTGAACGCGAATAAAGCTATCGCGAACCAAAGATATGGGCGGCCTTTCTTCATTTCTTTCTTCCCTCTCTTCAAGTCGGTCGGTAACCGGGAATGGTAGTGATACTACTACCGTGCCAACTCTCATCAGGAAGGACAACCTCGATGCGTCATCCGTTTGTTAAGTTCCTCGTCTTGTTTGGATTAGCGATTCCTGTCGTGTGCGCTGCAGCGGACCCTCTCCCCGATCCCTGCAAGCTCCTGACGATCTCGGACGTGGAACAGGCTCAAGGAAACGTGTATCTCGACACCGCGAAATCGGTAAAAACTTCCGGCGGCGTCACCGTCGCGCAGTGCTACTACCGGCTCGCCGAGGAGTCGCGGTCCGTCACGCTCGAGCTCACCCGCGCCCGGTCGGCGCACGCGACCCACGAGGTATGGGAGAAGCAGTTCGAGTCGAAGGAGAAGGAGAAGCACGAGGAAGGCGAGAACGAGACGCACGGCGTCGAGGTGAAGGGGATCGGCGAAGACGCAATCTGGACCGGAAACCGTGTCAGCGGAGCACTTTACGTCCTCACCGGCGACACCATCCTCCGCATCTCCCTCGGCGGCATCGGGACGCAGGAGCTGAAGGTCGAACGCGCGAAGATGCTCGCGCGGCGGGTGTTGCCGAAATTGGTCACTGGTCACTAGTTACTGGTCACTGGTGACCCGCAACGCCTCGGCGAATCAATGATTCGCGGCACCGTTGCACGTGCAACGCTCAGGCGAATCATTGATTCGCAGCACCGCTACACGTGCAACGCTCAGGCGAATCATTGATTCGCGGCACCGTTGCACGTGCAACGCTGGGGCGAATCATTGATTCGCGGCACCGCTGCACGTGCAACGCTGGGGCGAATCATTGATTCGCAGCACCGCTGCACGTGCAACGCTCAGGCGAATCATTGATTCGCGGCACCGCTGCACGTGCAACGCTGGGGCGAATCATTGATTCGCGGGACCGCTGCACGTGCAACGCTGGGGCGAATCAATGATTCGCCTAACCGTATGACGCGTAACGCATAACGCGTAACGCGTAACCCCCTCAGTACACGTCGTCGATGATGCCGACGACGACCGAGCGCACCGGGCCGTCGGCTGACTCGAGGATCTGGCGGGCGCCGTTGCCTTCGTCGTTGACGATGACGCGCTCGTCGGCGCCGGCGCCGACCGAGTCGACGGCGATGACGTAGTCGCCGGTCGGTTTGCCGTCCGGCGCGGTCTTCTCGATCACGAGCATTCGGCGGGTGTCGTAGAAGCGGTGCTTGATCGTGCCGTGGATCTCGCCGATGACGCGCCCGAGGATCATCGCGATTGCTCCCTGTTATCGACATTCACGCCGTCGACGATGGCGATGATGGCGTGATCGACCGGGACGTACCAAGGGTCGAGCGCGAGCGCGGCCTCGCGGCCGCCTTCGTACGACACGAGCTCGCCGGGGCCGGCCATGCGTGTCGAGTCGGCGGCGACGATCGCCTTCCCTTTCGGCTTCAGGGTCTTGTCGAGCGGCTGCACGAGGAGCATGGGGACGCCTTCGAGGCCGGGCGTGACGATGCACGGCACGACCTGGCCGATGACGCGGCCGAGGAGCATTAGGCGATCTCTCCGTCGAGCTCGATGACCTGCGCCTCGTTGAAGCGCGTCGTGCCAGCGATGTTTCGTTCCGTCACGTCGTGCGGCGCCGCGATCAGCCGATACGAGTAGCCGAGCGGCGGCGGCGCGTCGGCACCGGCACCTGAAGCCGCGAGTACCGAGGCTGCCTCGATGTCGTGAAGCGTTCCGGCCAGAAGCGCGACGCCCTTGCCCGACAGCCCCGTGTCCGAGAGCCGTATTTCGAGGAGCTGGACCGGCGTCCCCTTCAGCGCGGCCTCGACGGCACGGACGATCGACGCCGCCGTCTCGGTCTCGATGATCAGCAGCGATCCGGTTGCCTTCTTCTTTGCGCCGAAGACGCCGTCGAACAGCGAGTCGTGAACGTCCGGCAGGAACGCCTGATCGAGAATCGCCCCCGCGCACCTTTCCCGCGCTTCGGCGAGCGACTCCGCGGTCGCCCCGGTCGAACCGCCGAAGAGGACGAGGTACCGGCCGCGCGTCACCGTGCCGGCGCGTACGAACGCGATCGGCGCTTTCTTGAGGATCGTGTCGACGGCGAAGACGCCGGTCGGGATGTTGTCGAAATCGAGAACCGCGAGTGCGGAGACCTTCTTCATTACGTGATCCTGAAGTGATCGACCATCGTGCAGCGGCGCAAGCGCGAGAAGCTGCGCGGGCCGGTGAGGCCTTCGCCGGTCGGGCTGGCGATGGTGAACGAGCAGTAGCCCTCGCCGTCGAGACCGAGGCCGGCCTGCGAGCGGCCGTTCTTGACGAAGATCGAGCAGTCGCACGCCTTCGCCATCCGGCTCAGGTTGTCGAGGTTCTTCGAATGCATGACCGCCGTGTGGCGGTTGCCGCCTTCGAGCTCGACGCCGAAGTCGATGGCGCGGTTCGCGTCGGAAACGCGCACGACGCCCATCACCGGCATCATCTGCTCGGTCCACAACAGCGGATGGTTCTCATCCACCTCGGCCACGACGAGCCGTACCGCATCGCTCGCGGTGATTCCCATCTTCGCCAGGATGACGCTCGCGTTCTTGCCGATGAGGTCCTTGTCGACCTTCGCGCGCTGACGCGGCCCGCGCATCTCCGTGAAGACGACGCGTTCGAGCTCCGGCAGACGCTCGCGCGGAATGACGACGGCGCCCTGATTGCGCATCGAGTTGATGAGCGCGTCGGTGATCGAGGCGACGGCGATGACTTCCTTCTCGTCGGTGCAGATGATGTTGTTGTCGGTCGACGCGCCCATGATGATGTCGCGCGCCGCCTTGTCGATGTCGGCGGACTCGTCGACGACGACGGGAGGGTTGCCTGGTCCCGCAGCGATCGCGCGCTTCCCGCTGTTCATGGCGACCTTCACGACTTCGCCGCCGCCGGTGACGACGACGAGCCGCACGAGCGGATGGCGCATCAGTTCCTGCGCCGACTCTATGGTCGGATTCGCGACGCCGGTGACGACGTTCGGCGGGCCGTCCGCGCCGAGGATCGCCTTGTTAATCAGGGCGATCGTCTGCATGCAGCAGTTCTTTGCGTAGGGGTGGACGTTGAACGCGACCGCGTTGCCGGCCGACAGCATGCCGATCGAGTTGCAGATGATCGTCGACGTCGGGTTCGTGACCGGCGTGATGGCGCCGATGACGCCGAACGGCGCCGGCTCGATGAGGACGAGCCCGTGATCGCCGCTCTGCGCGATCGGCGCGAGGTCTTCGAGTCCAGGTGTCTTCTCGGTGACGAGCCGGTTCTTGACGATCTTGTCCTCGTAGCGGCCGAGCCCCGTCTCCTCCCACGCCGCCTTTGCGAGCACCTCGCAGTTCTCGAGCATCGCCTTGCGGATGGCGGCGATGATGCGGGCGCGGTGCTCGAGCTTGAGCGCGACGAAGCGCGGCTGCGCCTCCTTGGCGGCGCGCACGGCTTCGTCGACGGTGCTGAAGACGCCCGTGACTCCTGCGTAACTCTGTGTGGCGCCGGCGCCCTCGCCGGCGCGCGCCGGCGGGGGCGCCGGCGCCACACTACTTCCGCTCGAGATGTCGGCGGCGATGCGCCGCGCGATCTCTTCGATCTCCCGGTCGGTGAGCCGCGTGCTCATTTCCTATACTTTTCCTTGTCGCCGACGTACCAGGTGTCGACGATGGCCATGACGACGGCATCGACCGGCTTCTTGTCGGTCGCCTGCGTCTGACGCGCCGAGCTGCCCGACGCGATCAGCACGATCTCGTCGGGGCCGGCGCCGACGGCATCCGCCGCGACGAGAGCGTTCGCCGCGTCTTTCCCCTCTTCGTCGAGAGGGCGGACGACGAGGAGCTTGAGCCCGTCGAGGCTCGGCTCTTTCCGCGTCGAAACGACCGTGCCCACGACTCTTGCGAGTTGCATCGGATCTCCCGTGTAGGGGACGAACCCCTACACTATTTCTTCGCGTTCGTGGGGGCGGGCGTCGTGCGTCCGAGCGGCATGACCGCGTCGACCTGATCGTGCGGACGCGCGATCACGTGCACCGTCACCACGTCTCCGACGCGTCCGGCCGCCGTCTGCGCCGCGTCACACGCCGCGCGAACCGCCGCGACGTCGCCGCGCACGACGATGGTCGTGTATCCGCCGCCCGTCTTCTCGTACGACACGAGCTCGACGCGCGCCGCCTTCACGGCCGCGTCGGCGGCTTCGACAACCGCCGGAAACGACCTCGTTTCGATCATCCCGAGTGCATCCGTCATGAATCCTCCTCTTATTGACTAAGCTCTTCCGGCGCGGCCTGAGAGCGATTGGATCGCCTGCTCTGCCGCGCGATATCCGACGTCGATGTCGCGCTCCTCGCCGCCGAGGTAGACGCGGCCGAAGCTGCCGAAGGCGCGGACTTCGAGAACGTTGATGTTCGCCGCCTTCTCCGCTTCATTGGCCGCGATCGCCGCGTAGCCCGCGGGAGCGCATTCGAGAACGTAGAGCGTCTGCCCCGGCACGATCATGTCGCCGTGGCGCGTTCTATTGATCAGCTGCGTGTGGTAGTCGGAGATGTTGCGAATGACCTGGCTCGACGTGATCTCCGGCTTGATGCGTTCCTCTTCCTTGAGGCCTAGGTGCTCGAGAATCGCGTGGCCCGCCTGGCGCACGTCGGCCTGCGAGTCGGAGTGAATCTCGAGCATGCCGTAGAGGCGCTCGATGATCATCATCCCCGGACGCACGTCGGTCGACTTCAACGCGACGTCGGTGACGCGCATGATGTCCATGCCCGGCGCGACCTCGACGAAAAGCGCCGCCTGTCCCGGAACCGGCAGGAATCCCTGCGCGACCGTCCCGAGGAAGGACGCGAATTGCGGCTGAAGCCGATCGATGAATACGTAGCAGCGTAGCTCACCCACTCCGTCACCTCTTCCCGGCCAACTTCATGGCTTCCTGAACGATGTTGACGCTGTTGGAGCTGCCGACGCGCGTCGCGCCCGCCTGCACCATTTTGACGACGTCTTCGTAAGTGCGAACACCGCCCGACGCTTTGACGCCGAGCTTCCTGGGAGCGACCGTCCGCGCCATCAGTGCGACGTCTTCGACGGTCGCGCCGCTCTTCGAGAAGCCGGTCGAGGTCTTCACGAAGTCGGCCCCGGCCTTCATCGAGAGCTGGCAGCCGCGGACCTTCTCTTCGTCCGTCAGCAGCGCGGTCTCCAGGATCACTTTCGACACCGCGCGCGCCTCGTCGCAGACCTCGACGACGCCGCGGATATCGCGCGCCACGAGCAGGTCGTCCTTGCTCTTGAGCGCGCCGATGTTGATGACCATGTCGATCTCTTTGGCGCCTTCGCGCAGCGCGCGCCTCGCCTCGAGCGTCTTGATCTCCGGCGACTGCGCCCCGAGCGGAAAGCCGACGACGGCGCAGATCTTCACGTCGGTGCCGCGCAGGAGCGTCCGCGCCTTCGTGACCCAAACCGGATTCACGCAGACCGAGTAGAAGCGGTACTGCTTCGCCTCGTTGCAGAGTTTCTCGATGTCCTCGTCCGTCGCTTCCGGCTTGAGGATGGTGTGATCGATCAGTTTGACGAGCTTGTCCGGCGGCAGGGCGACCGCAGGCGGTTGCGCCTTGACCCCTCCGCCTCCCTGCAGCAGCTCTCTCACCCGCTCGGCGATCCGCGCCATGTCCTCGGGCGAGAGATCGCCGCCCGCGTTGCGATTCACGTTGCGCGCTCCTTTTTTGTCGAGGTCCCGAATCATGCTCACGCGCTTGCGGTGACGGTCCACGGTGCACTCCGTCGTCAGGAAGACGTCGACGATCCGTTTTGCGGTCTCGACGTCCACCTGCCCCGCTCCGAGCGTGAGTACGTTTGCATCATTATGCTCGCGTGCGTTCCGGGCGAGACCTTCGTTGTAGACGGCAGCCGCCAGGATGCCCGGCACTTTGTTGGCCGTCATCGCCGAGCCGATGCCCGCGCCGTCGACCATGATTCCAAAACGAGCGGTTCCGGCGGAGACGAGCTCCGCCACGTCGCGCGCGATTTTGGGGTAGTCGACAGGGTCTTTGCTGTTCGTCCCGAGGTCGCGGATCGAGTGTCCCTGCTGCCGCAGGTACGACTTCAACTGTTCCTTGAGCTCGAAACCGCCGTGGTCTGCACCGAGAGCGATCTGCACCAGGCGGCGGAGGATAGCATGGGGTCAGTGCTTAGTGGCTTAGTGCTTAGTGGCTTAGGTCTCATCCTAAGCACTAAGCCCTAAGCTCTAATGCGCGACGCCCCGTCTGCGCGGCTGGGGGATCGCCTCGGGATGCAGAACCCAGTCGCCGCCACGTAAAGCCCAGGCGTCGGAGCGGTAGTAGCCGGCGTAGCCGCCGAAGAGGACGAGCTCATTCGCGATCGGGTCGAACGCGAGACCGCCGTTCTCGCGAGCCGGAGGAATGGTGGAGGTGTTCACCTGCGACCACGCCTTGCCGTCCCACACCCATAGATCGTTCACGTAATCCTGCGACTGTTTCGCGCCGTCGACGGTGAGCTTGAGACCGCCGAAGAGGTAGACCTTCCCGTCGGCCGGATTCACCGTCACCTGCGCGCCATAACGCTGGCCCGGGGTGGTGGTGACCGACGTCATCTCCGTCCAGCCGGTACCGTCGAACGACCACATGTCCGAGAACCGCTCGATCCGATCCTGCGACGACCGCTGGCCGATACCGCCGTAGATGACGGTGCGCTTCAAGGTCGGGTCGAACCACATGGCGGCGTGAGAGCGCGCGGGCGCGTTGTTGTGATCCACCTGCGTCCACGTAGTGCCGTCCCACGTCCATGTTTCGTTCAGGTAGCTGACGTCGTTGAAGCCGCCGAAGAGGACGGTCTTCTTGATGTTCTGGTCGTATGTCATCGCGCTGAAGCGCCGCACCTGCGGAAACTTCTTCAGAGCGCTGGTATCGATCGTCGCCCAGGCGCTGCCGTCGAATTCGTGGACGCTGTTGTCCTGGCAAACGACGACGAGCTTATTGCGATCGGTGTCGAACGCGGATACCGGCGAGACGCACGCCGTCGGAGCGTTGGCGAACGGTACTTCCTTCCAGGTGCCCCGCGAGTACTTCCAGATGTCGTCGAGGGTCGCGGTCGCATCCATTCCGCCGATCAGCCAGACGACGCCGTTCACCGGATCGGTGTTGAAGGCGAAGAGCGAACGCGGCGACGGGGAGAGCGCCAGATCGGGCGGCGTGGTCCAGACGCCGTCGTGATACGTGAGGGTCTGTCCACGCGGGATACTGAACGCCTCGGTGCCGCCGAAGATCGTCGTCGTCCGGCGTGCGGCGTCGTACGCGATCGCCTCGCCGGTCAGCCGGAACGTAGCCGACGGCGGCCCGACGAGCTGCCAGTTGGTCCCATCCCATTCGTAGGTATTGCTGCCGGTTCCGCTGCTCGAGCAGGTGCCGGCATAGAGCACGAGCACTTTCGGATCGTGCGCCTGGTAAACGAGGCCGGCGTCATTGACGCAATCGGGCATCGTCGATGGGGTCATCTCGGTCCAGACGCCGGTCGCTGCATTCAGCGAGTACATGTGCGGCTTCTGCGAGGTGTCGCTGCCGAGCATGATCATCTGCTGCGTCGGCTCGTAGTACGCGAGGAGCGGCGTCGTGATCTGCGGACCGTTGTTTCCGATCTGGGTCCAGTTGGTGCCGTCGAACTCCCACGTGTCGTAGTAGGGGGTCGTCGTCTTCAGGTCGGACGTCGTGAACTGGCCGCCGTACAGGACCATGCGGTTGCGCGTCTTGTCGTACGCCGATCCGGCCCAGATCCGCGGCGATGGAGCGGTCGACGGGTGCAGCTGGGTCCAGTCGGTGCCGTCGTAGACCCACGTCTCGTCGATGCCGGTCAAGGTATCGGTCTTGCCGCCGAACATGGTGATCCGGCTGTGGGCCACGTCGTACGTCATCGTCTGGAACGAGCGGCCGGAGGGCGTGGTCGCGGGATAGACCTGCACCCAATGGTCGCCGACCCAGTACCAGGTGTCGTTGAGGTTGTAGGCCTTGGCCGTGCCGGCGTCGAATGGCGACTGCCCGCCGAAGAGGACCGTGTAGGTCGACTTCGGGTCGTACACCATGTGTGTTCCGGTACGCGCGGCCGGTGTGGCCGCAAAAAGTGCCGGCGCCAGGAACAGCGCGGCGGAAGTGAGGAAAAAGACGATGCGGTTTCGCGTCATCCGATGAGTGGCCCTTACCCGTTAAGTGTTGGAGCTTCGCAGATTTGCGACCGGTTCGAACCGGCTCGCGCCGAGACAAAATTCCGGTTACCAGATGAGACGAACCGGCGCCGAAAAGGACACGTCACGTCGTCCTGTGACTGGCCGCCTCGACAGATCGTCTCCTCGAACCGATCCTCGCAGGTGAGGTGACCCGATGCTCTTCCGCGATCGCGCCGACGCAGGTCGACAGCTCGCTCAGAGGCTCACGCAGTTCGCCCGGCGGCCCGACGTCACGGTTCTCCCCCTCACCCGCAGCTCTGATCCGGTCGCGTTCGAGATCGTCGACCAGCTGCATCCGAAGGGCACCGCCGTCTGGAATTCGACCGTCATCCTCGTGTCGGACGGTATCGCCGACGCGACCGATGCGATCGCGTTCATCCGCGAGATCCGGCGCGAGAATCCGCGGCAGATCATCGTCGCCACCCCGGTCGCCTCGAACGATGCGCGCTACGACGTCGCACTGCGCGCCGATCAGGTGATCTGCCTCGCCACTCCGGAGCCGTTCATCAGCGTCGCCGAGTGGTACGCCGAATCCGCAGCCGTCCAGTGGAGCACAGCATGATCTCGATCTTCGCCGCCGCCCTCTTCACCCTCGCCGTCAAACAGGAAATGGTCGTCAACAGCGAGTGGCTCAACGCTCACTTAAATGATCCGCTCGTCGCGGTGGTCGAAGTCGGCGACCGCGCCGACTACGACGCCGGCCACATCCCCGGCGCACGGTTCGTGGCGCGCGAGGAGATCGTCACCGACTGCGACGGACTTCCCAACGAGCTCCCGAACGACGAGGCGCTCATCGCGACGTTCACCAGCGCCGGGGTCGGCGACTGGAAACGAATCGTGATCTACAGCCGCGATCCGCTCCTCGCCGCGCGCACCTGGTTCACGCTCGACTACCTCGGGCACGGCTATCGCTCTTCGGTGCTCGACGGCGGCTTCGAGAAGTGGAGCGCCGATCGCCGCCAGGTCTCGACGGCGAAGATGTCGGTGCTGCCGACGCCGTTCACCGTGGCGACGCGACCGTTCTCGGTCGTGAAGTTCGACACGATGCGCGCGCTCGTCCGCAACCGCAGCCACAGCAACATCGTCATGATCGACGCGCGCCCGTCGCTTAATTTCTCCGGCGAGATGGCCGGCTCCGGCGTGAAGCGCCGCGGCCACATCCCGGGCGCGGTGAACGTGCCGTGGACGGCGAATCTGACGCCCGATTCGCCGCACGTGCTGCGCGATCCGGAATCGCTGCGCCAGATGTATGACTCCGTCGGCGTGACGCAGGAGACCGCCGTCGTCACCTACTGCCGCACCGGCATGGAGGCGACGATGACGTACTTCGTGCTGCGCTACATCGGCTACGACGTGGCGCTGTACGACGGCTCTTTCGTCGAATGGAGCGCCTCCCCCGACACGATGGTCGCGCGGTCCGACGGGATCGAGCCGCGGTAGTCGCCCTTCGCGAGACTCAGCGCGAACTGCTCGACTTCCGGCCAGTTGGTGTAGTCGTGGTCGTGCGTAGTGTCGGTCGAGAATCCGTGCTTCGCCGCGAGACGCTTCATGATCCACTTGGTGAAGAAGCCGTAGCGAGTGAATGAGTAAGCGCCTCCGACCAGGAGCGAGGCGCTCGGACGCCAGCCGGTCCGCTCATAGAACGCTTCCGCGAACTCCGCGGCCTGTCCACGGCCTTCGGCCGTGATCGCCGCGCCGCTCACGGAGACGAATGCCGTCTCGGCGCGCGCCAGCTTCTCGCGATTCCGCGTCACGAAGCGCTCCAGGCGACGCTGATGACGCCCGAACTCGACAGACCCGGCGAAGACGATCAGGCCGTACTGGCCGAACGCGAACGAAGGCGCGAGGTTGTGGATGTCGAACGCGTACGCGACCGCATCCGCGCGCGTCGCGACGTCGGCAATGCGCCGCGCGACCTGTTCCGTGTGTCCATGGGAGGTTGCGTAGAGGATGGCAATCGATCGAGGTTCCATGCCGTCACTGTGTGGCGGATCGGCAAAACGCGCCGCGTCCGCCACTACATGACGAGCGTGAGGAACGTTACGTCTTGACGTTGACGCCGTATTGCTCGGCGATGCTGACGAGACGCTGCTCGACGTCGTCGCCGGAGCCGTTCAGGTTGGTGCGAATCCGTTCGATCTCGGCGAGCTCGGCGTCTTCGAGCGCGAAGCCGTGGTCGGTCAGCGCATTGCGCGGGTCCTCTGCCAGACGACGGCGAAACTCCGGATGCTCGATCGCCCGGCGCACCACCGCGCCAATCATTTCATTGCGCATGTTTCCTCCTGGGCGGATCAGGAGCAACCGATGCGCCAGATGAGCGTTACACGCGCAGTCGCAACGTTACGAGCGTCTCGTCCGGCCTGACCTTGATCGGCGCGCCGATGTTGTGTTTGGCGTGTTCGATCGTCAGGTCGGTGCTGCGGGGGAGGCCGATGCGGATGCCGTAGTCGAGCTTCGTCCATGGCCACCAGACGCTGGGGGAGGGATAACGTTTGTCGGACTTCGCGCGGAAGTCGTTCGTGAGGCCGCTGGCGCGGAAGACGGGCATGACTGAGTTTCCGCCGGGAAGGTCGATGCGGTAGCCGAACTCTCCCTCCCAGCCGGCGCGGCCGAGGCCCGCGACGTGCTGCTTGGTGTACTGCATCGTCGAAGTCAACTTCCCCCACTCGACGTAGAGCCGCGCGCCGGTCTCCTCTTTCTTGTCGCCGTGCACCGGCAGTCCGATGCCGGAGCCGTCGGGGCCGTCGAGAAGATCGAGCTCCGCGCCGTAGAACGTTCCGGTCAGGTGATCTTCGAAGACCATCTTGCGGCGGTAGTGAAACGCGACCGCGTCGAAGCCGAACGTCTGCGCGTCGTTCTGCCACTTGTAGCCAAGCCCCTGGCCGAACTGGAAGTGCTCGGTCTTGAAGAAGTAGTCCTCCGTCTCCGTGTTGTAGAGGATCGGGAAGCCGGACTTCAGGTAAGGATCGGGATTCGGCTGCAGCAGCTCCTTGATCCCGTTGTCGCCGGCGAGCGCGTTCGGGTCGCGGAAGTAGAGCGGGTTCCCGTTCGCGCCGATGAGACGCCAGTAGAAATTGCGTCCGACGCTCCCGCCGAGGACCGCCTGGACGTCCTCGAAGCGATTGAACGCCGTCGCGGCGAGGCCGTAGCTCTCGAGGAGGCGGATCGGCTGCCGCTCCATCTTCGGCATCTTGCCGAGCTGCAGAAAGACCGACGTGCCGGCGGGACGATCGAGGAACGAAGGGTTGTCGCCGAAACGGATCCACGCCTCGTCGGCGTCGGCCTTCTTGTCTTCGCTCGTCGGATTGCGCCGGTACTTGTCCTGAACGTGGAACTGCGTGTGCGCCGTGAAGAGGTGGCCGTAGCCCGCGTCGAGCCGCGCCTGGACGACGCTCAGCTCCGTGTGCTTCCCTGCGTTGACCGTCTCTTCGAACCCGACGGTCTGTCCGACGGGCAGAAAGCTCGGAGGGAAGGGGAACTTGAGCGGGACCTTCGCCTCTTTCGAGTCGCGATAATTCGCCCGGATCTCGAGACGCGCGCCGTACTTCCACTCCGGCGCGGCTTCCTGCGCGAAGGCTGATGCTGCGATGAATAGAAAAAGACCACCCGCGGCGATTCGCGTCATTCGTTCGTTCCTCGTCCCGGGGAGTCGTACGATTGTAACCGCGTTTCGGACGTCTTTTAGTCGACGCGGCGCAATAGAGTCCCGGCGCGTCCGAGGTTGAGCCGCCGCTCCCGTCGCTCCACGAAGACTTCCTCGAACGCGACCTGCACGATCGCGGTGATCGGGATCGCGATGATGGCGCCGGCGATTCCGAGGAGCGCGGCGCCCGACATGAAGGCGATGAATGCGGCGAGCGGCGAGATCGAGACCTTCTTCGCCATCACCCGCGGCGCGATCAGCAGGTTCTCGAGCTTCTGCAGCACGACGACGATGATGAGCAGCGACCAGAACTGCCATCGAGAGTGCAGCAGCGCCATCAACAACGCCGGCGTACAACCGACGATCGGACCAATCACCGGAACGATCTCCCCCACCATCGCCACGATCGCGAGCGGCAACGCGAACGGAACGCGTAAGACCAGCAGAGCGACGAAGATCGCTCCGCCCATGATCGCGGAGAGGATGAGCTGCGCCATGAGCCAGGAGCTCATGCGCGCCGCCATCCGGTTCAGTGTCTGCCGCCGCTCCGCGCGAACGTCCGCCGGATAGAAGAGAAGGATCGTGTTCCGCAGCCGGTGCGCGTCAATCAGCATGTACGCGACCATGAACAGCACCGCGATGAACGACGCGATCGCGGTCGCGGTGCTGCGGACGTAGAGAAAAAGACTCGACCGCGGGATCGATCCGCCGTTCGCGAGGTAGCTGAGATCGACCATCGGGAAGTAGCGCTCGAGCGGCTCGGTGATGTTCTTCTGGACCAGCGTCGGGAACTCCGTCCCGAGCAACTGCGCCTCGGAAAGGAGCCGCGGGACGACGACGGTCGCCAGCAGCAGCATCACGATGAGAAACGGCACGTAGACGAGCAGCACCGCCACGCCGCGCGGAATGTTGCGATGGAACCAGAAGCGGCAGAGCAGCCGGACGCGCTGCACCGCCGGCGCGATTCCGGCTGCGATCACCGCCGCGATGAAGACGAGGACGAGGACGCCGCGAACGCGCCAGAGCAGCAGCAAGCCGAGGACGAATGCGACAACGATCGCGGCCTTCTTCGCGAACAGCTCGAGCTCGCGGTTCCGCATCAGCCGAAGTACTGGCGGATCGCGGCCTCGATCTGTCCGCGCGGGACGGCGCCGACCACACGGCCGCGCTCCACGCCATCCTTGAAGAAGACGAGCAGCGGGATTCCCTGAACGCCGAACGCCGCCGAAGTGCGCGAGTTCTCGTCGACGTTCAGCTTCGCGACGCGGATGTCGCGCCGCTCCGACGCCAGCTCTTCGAGAATCGGTGCGATCATCCGGCACGGTCCGCACCACGGTGCCCAGAAGTCGACGATGGTCGCTTTTCCGTCCGTGATCGTCTTCTGGAACGTCACATCGGTGAGCGTGACCGGACGTCCGCCGAGCGGCGCCTTGCATTTTCCGCACACCGCGGTCTTGCCGGACTCGAGCGCCGGAACGCGGTTGGCTTGCCCACACGAAGGGCAGCGGATAACGTCGCTCACGGATGACTGCCAGTGCGAAGCGGGTGCCGACCCGCGCCGACCTTCCCGCAATCATCGCATTGCTCGAACGGGCGAACGAAACGCCGTACGACATCGCGCGCGTCGCCGAAGAGAAGGTGTTCGGCCGTGGGTTCCGCGGCGAGCCGGTCGTTCGGGTTCACGAGGAAAACGACAGGCTCATCGGCATTTCGGTGACCTGCGGCCGTGCGCTGCGGCTCATCGCGGTCGACCCCGAGCACCGGCGGCGCGGGATCGGATCGGAATTGATCGATCGCAGCGCTCACGTCGCATTCGCCGAGCCGGGCAACTACTTGACGCCCGGCGTGATCGAAAGCGACAAGGCCACACGCGCCTTTTTCGCGAAGCACGGCTTCATCGAGGAGCGGTGGACGTCGAACCTCGAGACGACGCAGCTCCCGGAGAGCATCCCCGCGCAAGTGCAGCGGGTTTCGGACGACACGCGCGAAAGAGTGCTCGCCTTCATCGCGCAGCACTTCGGCCCCGCGTGGCGCTTCGAATGCGAGAACGTAGCCTCGCGTCTGTTCTTCATGGTTCACGACGGTGAGATCGCCGGCTTCGCCGCCCACGACGCGAACAACCGCGGCCTCGGCTTCTTCGGTCCCACCGGCGTCGCGGAATCGATGCGCGGCCGCGGCTTCGGCACGCTTCTTCTTCACGCCTCCCTCGCCGATCTCCGCGCAATGGGCTACGCCCGCGCCGTCATCCCGTGGACCGACGCGGTCGATTTCTACGCCAAGGCGTGCGGGGCCGTGGTGACGCACCGTTTCGTGCTGATGTCGTTGCGATAGACTCCCCCGCTGTGAAGAAAAAGACCGAGAAACCGCCCAAAAAGCGCCGCCAGCGCTTCCTTCCGCACGCCATCGGGCGGAGCGGCGGGGTGGTGCTCGCGGCGGTGGCCTTCTGGTTCTTCAAGAAGCAGGCGGACCACGTCGTCACCGGACGCGCCGATCGCTACGACGACGTCGTCATGCAGGCGGTCCACACCATCGACAACACGCCGATGCACAACGTGATGGAAGCGATCACGCAGCTCGGCACGCATGCGGCCATCGGCACGTTCGCCGGACTCACCGCGATCGCGATGCTGCGAAAAGGCAGGAAGCAGGACGCCTGGACGGTGTTGATCTCGACGGGCGGCGCGATGGCGATCAACACGATCCTGAAGAACGTCTTCCAGCGGCAGCGGCCGATCGAGATGGCGCGGCGTATCACCCTCCCGAACTCGCACAGCTTCCCGAGCGGACACTCGCTGCTTTCGGCGGCGACGTATCCGATCGTCGCGCATCACCTGGTCCAGGACGCCTCGCTCCCGACGCAGGCGCTCGTCCACACGATCGCGGGCCTGACGATCGTGAGCGTCGGCTTCTCGCGCATCTACTTCGGCGTGCACTTCCCGTCCGACGTCCTCGGCGGCTTCGCGGCCGGCTTCGGCTGGCTCGGCCTCACTTCGCTCACCCACAGCACGGCGGAACGCAAAGCCCGCGTAACTGGTTAGGAATACCGATATGTCATCCGTTCCGAATTTCGGCGCCAATATCGCCTTCATCGAAGAACTCTACGAAAAGTATCGAGCCAATCCCGACTCCGTCGACGTCCGCTGGCGCGAGTTCTTTCAGGGATCCGAGTTCCAGGAAGAGGAAGAACAGACAGCGGCTCTGATCACAACGGCTACTGCTCCCGAGATCGCGCCGGCGAGGCCGCCAGCGCCCCACAAAGCACCGGAGCCGGCGCCACGCCCCACGGCCGTTCCCGCTCCCGAGGGGAATGCGACCGTGCTGCGCGGCGCGGCGTCGAAGATCGTTCAGAACATGGAGGCGTCGCTCGCGGTCCCGACCGCGACGTCCGTCCGCAACATCCCGGTCAAGGTTCTCGAAGAGAACCGCCGCATCATCAACAACCACCTGACGCTCAGCGGACAGGCGAAAGCGTCGTTCACGCACATCATCGCGTGGGCGATCGTCAAATCGATTCCCGACCACCCGCGCATGAACGCCGCCTTCGCGATGAACGACGGCGCGCCCACGCGCATCGACCGTGAAGAGGTGAACCTCTGCATCGCGATCGACGTCGAGCGGAAGGACGGCTCGCGATCGCTGCTCGTCCCGAACATCAAACGCGCGCAGTCGATGGACTTCGCGCAGTTCCTCAACGCGTACAACTCGATCGTCCGGAAGGCGCGCAACAGCACCCTCGAGATCGCCGACTTCGAAGGCACGACCATCTCGCTCACGAATCCCGGCACGATCGGCACGGTTGCTTCGGTGCCGCGCCTGATGCAGACGCAGGGAACGATCATCGCCACCGGGCAGATCGACTACCCGGCCGAGTACTCCGCGGCCGATTCGTCCGTCCTCGCGGACCTCGGCGTGTCGAAGGTGATGACGATGACGTCGACGTACGACCATCGCATCATCCAGGGCGCGGAGTCGGGCGCGTTCCTCGCCCGCGTCCACGAGCTGCTCCTCGGCGCCGACGACTTCTACGACCACATCTATCGCGATCTCCGCATCCCGTACGAACCGGTGCACTGGTCGCGCGACCGCGCGCATTACCGCGCCGACAGCGAAGAGTCGGTGGCGCGGCAGGCACGCGTGCTCCAGATGATCAACGCCTATCGCGTGCGCGGCCATCTCCTCGCCGACCTCGATCCGCTCGAGTACGAGGTGAAGCGCCATCCGGAGCTCGATCCGGCGTTCTACGGATTGACGCTGTGGGATTTCGACCGCGACTTCGTCTGCGGCGGCCTCTGCGGAAAGATCACCGCGAAGCTGCGCGACATCCTCGACACGCTGCGCGAGACGTACTGCGGAAAGATCGGCCCCGAGTACATGCACATCCAGGAGACCGTGCAGAAGAAATGGCTGCAGGACCGGATGGAGCCGACGCGCAACCAGCAGCCGCTCGATCTCGCGATCAAGCGCCGCATCCTGATGAAGCTCAATGACGCGGAGTCGTTCGAGAAGTTCCTCCACACCAAGTACGTCGGCCACAAGCGCTTCTCACTCGAGGGGGCGGAGAGCGTCATCCCGATGCTCGACTACCTCTTCAACGAGGCGACCGCCGACGGCGTGCAGGAGGCGGTGATCGGCATGGCGCACCGCGGGCGCCTCAACGTGCTCGCGAATACGCTCGGCAAGTCGTACGAGAAGATCTTCAACGAGTTCGAAGGCGACGTCGACCCGAACACGACCCAGGGCTCCGGCGACGTGAAGTACCACCTCGGCGCGGACGGCGTGCATCAGGCGCCGGGCGAGTCGTACATGAAGCTGACGCTCGCTTCGAACCCGTCGCACCTCGAGGCGGTCGACCCGATCGTCGAAGGGATGGCGCGCGCGAAGCAGAAACTCGCCGGCGACGCGCATCGCGCTGTCGTCCTGCCGGTGCTGATCCACGGCGATGCGGCGTTCGCGGGACAGGGCGTCGTCGCCGAGACGCTCAACATGTCGCAGCTCCACGGCTACCGGACGGGCGGCACGATCCATCTCGTGATCAACAATCAGATCGGCTTCACGACCGGCCCGGAGTCGGCACGTTCGACCGTCTACGCGACCGACGTCGCGAAGGCGGTGCAGGCGCCGATCTTTCACGTGAACGGCGACGACCCCGAGGCGTGCATCCGCGCCATGAAACTCGCGTACGAGTTCCGGCAGCAGTTTCACAAAGACGTCGTCATCGACATGATCTGCTACCGCCGCCACGGCCATAACGAGGGCGACGAGCCGTCGCTGACGCAGCCGCGGATGTACAAGGCGATCAAGGAACACCGCTCGGTCCGGAAGATCTACACCGAGACGCTCCTCCGCAAAGGCGACATCGATCCGAAGGAAGCGGAGGAGTGGCTCGATCAGTTCCAGGCGAAGCTGCAGGAAGCGTTCGACCGGACGAAGACGCAGGAAGCGCCGCACCAGCAGAGCGATCCGCTCTACACCGACGAAGAGCTCACCGGGTTCCAGACGCAGCCGTCGCCCGATACGTCGCTGTCGCGCGAACAATTGGAAGCAGTAGGCCAGGCGCTGACGACGACGCCCCAGGACTTCACACCGCATCCGAAGCTCAAGCCGATCCTCACCCGCCGCCGCGCGATGGCGGAGGGGAAGGAGCCGATGGATTGGGGCTTCGCGGAGCAGCTCGCGTTCGGCTCACTCCTGCTCGACGGCTTCCGCGTGCGCCTCTCCGGCCAGGACTCCGGCCGCGGGACGTTCTCGCATCGTCACGCCATCCTGTTCGACTACGTCACCGGCAACGGCTACGTGCCGTTGAACGCGCTCTCACAGCAGGCATCGGGCGACAAGCCCGAAGTCGACTTCGCGGTCTACGACTCGCTCCTCTCGGAGTACGGCGTCGTCGGCTTCGAATACGGCTACTCGGTCGCCGATCCCGGCGCGGTCGTGCTGTGGGAGGCGCAGTTCGGCGACTTCATGAACGGCGCGCAGATCGTCATCGACCAGTTCATCTCATCGGCTGAAGAGAAATGGGGACAGCACAGCGGTCTCGTGATGCTGCTCCCGCACGGCTACGAAGGACAGGGGCCGGAGCACTCGTCGGCCCGCATCGAGCGGTTTCTGACCATGTGCGCCGAGGGGAACATGCAGGTGATCTACCCGACGACGCCGGCGCAGTACTTCCACGCGCTGCGGCGGCAGATCAGGAACGATCCGCGCAAGCCGCTCATCGTCATGACGCCGAAGTCGCTGCTGCGGCATCCGATGTCGGTGTCGACGCTCGACGAGGTGACGAACGGCCGCTTCGAGCCGGTCCTGCATGACGTCGCGACGAGTGATGAGGTCGAGCGCGTGATCCTCACCTGCGGGAAGGTCTACTACGACCTCCGCACCGCGCGCGACAAGGCGAACGCGAAGGTGGCAATCCTCCGGATCGAGCAGCTCTACCCGTTCCCGCGTCCGATGATCATCGACGCGCTGAAGGGATACCCGAACGCGACGGAGATCGTCTGGGCGCAGGACGAGCCGCGCAACATGGGCGCGTGGCCCTTCCTCCACGACCGCCTCGCCCAACTCCTCGGGCCGAACCAGACCCTCCGCTACGCCGGCCGCCCCACCGCCGCCGCCCCCGCAACCGGATCGCATCACCGCCACGAAGAACAGCAGCGCGCGCTGGTACAGCAAGCGCTCGGCTAATCGGCCGATCGGAGCGATAATCTCTCCATGACTCGCACCGTGATCCGTTGCCTGGCGCTCTCTCTCCTCCTTGCGACCACTGCTTTCGCGCAGGAGTACACGGCGTCGGGTGGTGACGTCCGGCTGGTGACGAAGCATGCGACGAGCGGAATGTCCGGCTCGTTCACGCTCGGAACAGGTCTGATGTCGGCGAACTACGGCGGCACGCTCGTCCCCGATCGCGTCTGGTTCTTTGGCTCCGCGATGCGCGACAAATCGAACCTTCTGACCTCGCAGTACGGCGCCCCCGCCGTCTCCCTGCGGGGGTTCGATGCGAAGACGACCGCGCAACTCGGCGACCGGCAATCGCTCGTCACCTCGTTCAACTCCTCCGCCTCATCCGCGACCGCGCTGAATCCGCGCCTCAATACCTCGCTCTTCGACATGCACTACTCGATGATGGTCTCGCCGAGCGCGTTCTTCACCGTGAACGTGACGCAGAGCGGCGCGCGAATTCAGCAGTAAGGCTTCGAAGGCATTGACGCCTGCGTATTTTTTGCAGTACTTCTGTGCAGGTGGACTTCGACACAACCGCCACGGCGGTGAAGATCGACGGCGACCGGGAGCGGCGCGAGGCGTTGCGGCTCCTCGCGAACGTCGTCCGGCGCTCCGGCAGCTCGCCGGCGTTCGCCAGCCTTCCCGTCCAGATGGCGAACGCGCTGATGGAGCTGAGCGGCTATCTCTGGATCCGCGGCGAGTCGCAGCTGGAGCACTACTACGCGGAGTCGGTCGCGCTCGCGTGCGTGCGGCCGGGTAACGCGGACGTTCGCCGCTACGAGGCGCTGCTCCTCGCCTTCATCCGCTTCGACCGCCGGCGCCCGCTGCTCCCCGAGGCCGATGCGTTTCTCCCGCTGCTGCTCAACGATCAGCCGTGCATCCACTTCATCCAGCTCGTCCGAAGCCAGGCCTCGTTCCAGCCGCTCTACCAGGCCGCGACGCAATTCGACGCCTACGGCGCGATGGCACGCCCGCGGCGAAAAGTCGAGCGCATCGTCCTCTTCGCTCGCGAGCTCACCGCCCGCACGCTCCTCGCGGCGCCGACACCGGAGGAAGAGATCTACCTCCGGGTCGGCGGCTGAGTGAGGCGTTCAATTGAAGAAGTAGCGATAGGAGACGTCGATCGTGCGCGCGGGCATGATGTAGTGCTGGCCGTCTCCCAGCTCGCTCGGCACGACCGGCTGCCGGGTGTTGTTGATGTTGCGGGCGTCGACGCGGAGCTCGCCGCGTCCCATCCGATAGCCGGCGCCGGCAGACCAGGTGGTGTAGGCGCCGGCGGAGACGGTGTTCTCCTCGTCCAGCATCCGGGCACCGACGTATTTCGCGACGACATTGGCATTGAAGCCGTTCGCCGGCGCGTAGATCAGCCCGACGCTGGCGAGATCGCGCGGGACGGCGTTGATGCGGTTGCCGCTGAAGGGCGGAAAGTCGACGAATCGCGAGTCGTGGTAGCTGTATCCGCCTTCGATGCGCACCGACGGCGCGAACCCGTAATCGAATTCGAGCTCGGCGCCCTTGAACCGCTCGCTCCCCGCGTTCTCCAGCGCGGGAAGGCCGTTCTCGACCATCGACACGACGAGGTTGTGAAAGTTCATCTTGAACGCGGAGACGGTCCACGAGAGCTTGCCGTCCCGCGCCCGCCCCTTCACCCCCACCTCGTAGCTGTTCGCCGTCTCGGGATCGAGGATGTCGGCCTCGGCTTCGGGACCGAAGTCGATCGCCGCGGGCTTGAACGCGTTCCGGTAGCCGGCAAAGAGCGCGACTGAATCGCGGCCGTGCTGGGAGACCGTGTATTCGGCGCCGAGGGCGCCGGAGAGGCGGTTGAAGCTGCGCGAGGTCGAATCGCTGCCGTCCGGATCCTCGGCTTCGCGGTTTTCCGACGTGCGATTCAGGCGCGCGCCGATGTCGACGCGCAGCTTCGGCATGGCGGTCCATTGAGCCGAGGCGTAGGCGCCGGAGAAATTGCGCCGGTCGCGCATGAAGAACTCTTCGCCCGGGTCGTCCGCGATCGCGGCACGGCTCGAGTCGCGCTCGCTGCCGTCGAGCAGAACGTGGTACTCGAACGAGCGGCTGTTCGCGCGCGCGTTGCCGAAGAGGTGATCGATGCCCGCCACGACCGTCAGCGCCGGCGAGAACGTCCGCGCGATATGGGTGTCGAAGTAGACGTCGGTGACGCTCCGGTTCTGCGTGAAGCCGACGGAATTGGGATCGGCGGCGTTGCTGACGTCTTCGAGAAAGCCGCGGATCGAGTCGACCTTCGAATGCGAGACCGCGAGGGTCGTGGACCACGGCGTGCCGCCGAGCTTCGCGTCGTACCCGGCGACGAGGTGAATCCGGTCGTTGTTGATCTTCGCGTCGCTCGGATTCTGGTTCGAATCGATCGGCACGAGCGGCGTGAGCCCGTTCTCGTCGAGCGGAATCGGACTGGTCGGATGCTCGCGCAACAACGCGCCGTCGGCGTCGAAGCGGAACGTGCCGCCGCCCCTCGTCGCCGCCGCCGCGCGGTAGAGGACGTGAGCACGGTCGAAGTCGCCCGCGTCGCCGTGGAGGTTCCGCCGGTCGACATTCGCGAGGATCGACTGGCGGAGCGCCGGGGTCTGCGTGATCGGCAGCGACGCGGCGAGCGAGCCGCTGCGGTACGAGCCGGCAGACGCCCGCGCCATGCCGGGCGCTCCCGGCTCGCGGTGGATGACGTGAATGACGCCGACGAACGACGTCGCGCCGTACATCACCGGCGCGGCGCCGCGAAGGATCTCGATCCGGTCGACGTCCGTCAGGTCGAGGGTCGGAAGGTCGGGATTGAACGCGCCGCCCCACGGCACGCCGTCGACGACGAGCAGGAACGCGTCGAATTCCTTGAGGCCCCACATCTCGGGGGCCGCCGACGCAGGGCCCTGGTCCCCGCCCGGCGCGATGTCGACGCCGGCAACCGCGGAAAGCGCCGAAGCGAGGTCGGTCGCGTTCCGGGCCCGCAGGTCGTCGCCGTCGATGACGGTGACGTGCGCGGGAACGGTCATGACGTCTTCGGCGATCTTCGTCGCCGTCACTTCGATGGTCTCGTTTTGTTTCGGAACTTCGGTTTGCGCGAACGCGGCGGCTGCGACGAGCAGCGCGCACACGGCCGCGCCGAGTGTGCGAATCATTGGTTCTCTCCTTCAAGAAAGCTGGAGGGGCGGACGAGGTGCGGGTCGAGCGGAGATCAGATGTTCAGGCGCGTGGAGAGAAGGAGGGTGTCGCGCCTATTGGCGCGGAAGGTTGGGCGGGTTTTGCGTACGGTGGTTACGCGCGCGACCGGGCGCGCGGGGGCGAGCAGCGCGCACACGCTCGAAGGCGTGGCGGCTTCGGACGATTCGTCGATCGACGCGGAAACGCCCTCGATCGCGCCGGCGTCCCGGTGACGGACAGCACGCTCGGCATCGCGCCACTCCATGACGCGGTCGTCATCAAAGCGCGCCGACTCGCCGCGCTGGTCCGTGGCCTCGCCGGAGAAATAGTCGAGGCGCGCGAAGTCGGCGTCGATGGTGAAAGAGCGCGGGACCATGACGATCCGCTCATGCACCTCGTCGCCGGTGCGGAGGAGGATCCGTGCGTCACGCGTCGCGACGTTCGGGACGCGGAAGCGGTACGACCGGATGCTCGCGTCGAGGTGCGGCGTGATACGCACCGCGTAGTGCGCGCCTCCGTCGGCCGACAGGAACGCTTCCCACTCCTCGGCGCCCGCCGGCATCGCGCCGACGGCGATCACGGCCTCGTGGCCACCATGCAACGCCGCGTCGAGGCGCACTTCTTGCGCGAACAACGGCGTTGCCGCGAAGACGACCAGAAGGAGAAGACGTTTCATTGCTTCCGAACGGCAGATATTACGATGTCCCGGTGATGGAAACGACCCGTGTTGCCATAATCGGTGCCGGCCCGATCGGCCTCGAGCTCGCCGCCGCGTTCAAGCAGGAGGGGATCGACTACGTGCAGTTCGACGCTTCGTCGATCGGCGCGACGATCGGCTGGTATCCGCAGCAGATGCTCTTCCACTCGAACGCCGAGCGTCTTGCGATCGCCGGCGTAGCGATTCAGACGGCCGATCAGCAGAAGCCGACGCGCGAGGAGTACCTCGCCTACCTCCGCGCCGTGGTGCTGCAGTACGGACTGCAGATCCGCAGCTACGAGCGGGTGATCAGCGTGACGCCATTGCCGGAGGGCGGCTTCGAAGTGGTGACCTCGCGCGCGAGCATCCATGCTTCGTTTGTCGTCATCGCCATCGGCTCGATGCACCGCCCTCGCCTCCTCGGCATCCCCGGCGAGTCGCTGCCGCACGTGGAGCACTACTTCCGCGAGCCGCACCCGTACTTCGGACAGCGCCTCGTCGTCATCGGAGGGAAGAACTCCGCGGTCGAGGCGGCCATCCGCTGCCAGCGCGCGGGAGCGGACGTGACACTCGCCTATCGCCGCGCCGACTTCGATCCGGCGCACGTCAAGTTCTGGCTGCTGCCCGAGATCCGCTCGATGATGCGCGACGAGCGCGTGCGCGTTCTCTTCTCACACACGCCGATCGAGATCCGCGAGCGCTCCATCGTCTTCGACACGCCGGAAGGCGCTGCCGAGGTGCCGTCGGACTTCGTCCTGTCGCTGACCGGATACGAGCAGGACACCTCGCTCCTCGAGAACGCCGGAGTCGAGTTCCACGGAGAGGCGCGCGTTCCCCGTTACGACGAGACCACAATGGAGACGAACGTCCCAGGCCTCTTCATCGCCGGCACCGCGATCCAGGGATCGCCGGTCGGGCACGTACGCGTCATCGTCGAGAACTGCCACGTGCACGTGCCGCGCATCGTGTCGGCGATTCAATCGTCGAAAGTCAGGAAGGGAGTTGCTTCATGATCCTGCTTCCCCTCGTCCTCTTTGCCGCCGCCGCGTCCGCGCCCGCGCTGCCGCCTGCGAACACGCCGATCGGCATCTCGGTCTCGATCTCGCGCTACGCCGATCCGCTGCTGCGCCGGCCGCTCGACCCCAACATCGTTCCGCTCAAGTGTGAGGCGTTGATCTTCTCAGCAAACGACACCACGCATCGCGCGATCATCGGCAACGCGATGGTGACGCTGGTCGCCGGCGAGAAGCAGAGCACCAAGCCGAGCGTCTTACCGAACCGGACGGAGCTGACGTGCGACGTCGCGCCTGATGGCCATAGCGCCAAGACGCTGGTGACGTTCTATCGCCAGGGAATCGTCGCCGCGCAGCAGACGACCGACATCTGGCTGCCGGAAGTGAAGAAGAGCCGCTAGGCGCTGCGGCGGAGCAGCGACGCGTGCCAGGAGTCGCGCGCGGGGCGCTCCCAGGTGCCGCGGCGGATGTCGCCGAGGGTCGGGGCGGTGGTGTCGAAGACGATCGTCGACTCGTTTGCCTGGTCGCGCAGCTCGCTCCGCTTCGCGTCGCGGATGACGCCGGCGGCATCGCGGTAGTAGACGAGGCTCGCGTCAAGCATCGAGACGCCGAGCTCTCGCTCCATCATCCGGACGAGCGCGAAGAGGCGGTCGATCGAGCAGCCCGACTTCTCGGCGTCCTTGTCGGCCGCGACGATCAGAAAACGTCCCTCGCGCAGCTCGCGCGCGGCGAGCACGGGCGTATTGTGCGCCGCCCATGAATCGAGGAACGCGTCGACACGCCCGAGCATCGCGGCGGGATCGGCGAGGCCGGGAGTGATCGGGAAAATCCAGATGTTGGCGTCGTCGGAAAGGCGGCTGATGTCGGTTCTCGGCATTCGGTTAGACTCCGGATCTTGAGCTTCTCGAGACTAATGGAACGTTTCCGCGATGGATTCTCTTCTCATGCGCCCTCCGGCGCAAAGACCGAGGATCCGCTGCGGCTGGCGACGGCGGCGGTCCTGCTCGAGATCGCGCATGCGGACGGCCAGTTCACGCCCGCCGAAGACGGCGACGTGGTCGGGTTCCTGAAGAGCGCGTTTCAGCTCGACGAGGCCGCCGTGCGCGAGCTGATCCGCACCGCCGACGACATCCGGCAGCGCACCATCGATCACTTCGCGCTCACGAACTACATCCGGCGGAACGCCACGATCGAAGAGCGCATCGAGGTCGTGAAGACGATGTGGCGGGTCGCGTACTCCGACGGCCGCCTCACCGACTACGAGAACTATCTGGTCCGCAAGCTCGCCGACCTCCTCGGCATCGAGCATCGCACCATGATCGAGGCGAAAGTCGACGTCCTCCGCGAGCGCGGCGAAGCGGTGTAGCCCTACATCCGTCCGCCGCCGGCGCGGAAGAAGTCGAGCGTGGAGGCGAGCGCGTCGTTCAAGGCGTCGTCGAGGCTGTCGTTGGCGCCGTTGAGCTTCGCGAGGAGGTCCTTCAGCGTCAGCTTGTTCCTGCGGACGTCGTCGATCTCGCGGAAGAGGATCGGCTGCACGTCGGCGGTCTTCAGCAGAATCTGGCGGGTGATGTCGTTGAGGTCGGCCGACGAGGCGTTGTCGCGCCAGTGGTTCACGATGTCGTTCGCCTGCGAGACGGCGGTTTGGACCGGCGGAGGGGCGGCAGGATTCTCGCTCGCCTTCCGCATCGCTGCTTCGATGTGGTCGTGGGCCTTCTCGAGCGCGTTGTGCTTCTGGAAGTCGTCGCGGAGCTCGCCGGTCGCCGCGACCAGCTGCGCCACGATGAAGGCGTCGCGCTTGACCGCCGCCGAGAGCTCCTGCAACTGCGCCGCGTACTGCTCGACTCCGTACATGAGCGGTCCTGATCGCGGCATGTCTGGCCGCGGCCGGTTCGGACGTTGCGCGGAGACGGCGGACGCGGACAACAGCAGGAGCACCGCGGCAAGTTTTCGCATGCTCGTTTGACGAAGCAGCGAGCGAGGCGTTACGCCGTCTGCGTCAGGAGGGCGAAGCCGATCATCTTGTACAGCAGCCGCGCGCCGACGTTCGCATCCCACTCGGTCTCGCCGGGGGCGACCTCGCAGAGATCGAGACCGACGATCCGCTTCTTCGCGCGGCGGATGGCGCGGAGCAGGCCGATGGCGTCGTTCCACGACAGGCCGCCCGGGACCGGAGTGCCGGTTCCGGGGCACAGCGTCGGATCGAGACCGTCGATGTCCCACGACAGATAGACGTCGTCCGGCAGCGCGGCCACGATCTCGTCGGCGATCGCGGCGAACGGCGTCCCATGCTCGCGCCGCATGGCGACGTCGGGATCGAAGAACGTCACGATCCGGCCGTTCGAGCGCGCGATCATCTCGTTCTCGGCCATGCCGAGGTCGCGGATGCCCACCTGCACCAGGCGCCCGACGCCGTGCAGCTTCGTGATCACGTTGTGGAAGATCGACGCATGCGACCAGTTGAAGCCCTCGTACGCATCGCGAAGGTCGGCGTGCGCGTCGAGATGGAGGATGCCGAGGCCGGGATACTTCTCCGAATAGGCGCGCATGGCGCCGAACGGAACGGAGTGATCGCCGCCAAGGATCACCGGCATCTTGCCGCCGTCGAGCAGGACCCGCGTCTGGAGGTAGACCCACTCGTTCATCCGGTCGCTGTACGCGTTCACCTTCTTCACGTCAGGTCGCGCTTTTTTCGCGAGCTTCCGCGCCTCGGCGTTCCACCGGACGATCTTGCGCGGCACGTCGAGCATCGCGATGCCGGCCTGGTACGGCTTGCCGGTTTCGTGATCGAAGAGGTCGACCTGTTTCGACGCTTCGAAGACGGCGGCCGGCCCTCGCGACGTCCCGCCGCCGTAGGAAGTCGTCGCCTCGAATGGAACGGGGACGATGACGACTCGCGATTCGGCGGGGGTGAAGGGAAGGCCGTAGACGCCGGAGCCTTCGGCGGCCGCGGCGTCGGGATCGAACTCCTTCATCAATCCATATCCATCGGATTCACGAACTTCTCATCCGACTTCTCGGCGCGCTCCATCGCCTCCTTGAACTTCTCCTCGAGGAGGCGCGTGCGGTCCTTCTGACTCTCGATCTGTTTCTCGAAGCGTTTCGCCGCCTCGCTCTTCTGCGCCTCGAGATTGGAGACCATCGCCTCCAGCGAGAGCGACGACTTCTTCTCCTTCGCCTTGTGCAGCAGCACTTCACCGCTGACGCGGTCGATCACGATCGTCGCTTCACAGTCGGGGCAGGTGATCTCGAAGTTCTTCGACATGGCGTCCTCAGTCTATCGCCTGCCGCAGGTCGTCGAGGAGGTCCTCGGTGTTCTCCAGGCCGACGGACATGCGAAGCAGGTTCTGCGGCGTGCGGGAACCCGGGCCCTCGCTCGAGGCGCGATGCTCGATCAGGGTCTCCGTGCCGCCGAGGGAGGTCGCGCGGACGATCACCTTGACGCGGGAGGTGACGCGCAACGCCTCCTCGCGCCCGCCGCGGATGAGGAACGAGAGCATGCCGCCGAAGTCGCTCATCTGCTTCCGCGCGATGTCGTGACGCGGGTGCGATGCGAGGCCGGGATAGTGAACGCGCTCCACGTTCTTGTGCGACGCCAGCATCTCGGCGATCGCGCGTGCGTTCTCGCAGTGGACGCGCATCCGCGCCGAAAGCGATCGGATGCCGCGAAGGACGAGCCACGAGTTGAACGGCGACGCCACGCCGCCGTGGATCTTGCGGGTGTGCTCCACCGCCTCGAACAGCTCGTCGCGCTTCGCGAAGGCGAGCGACCCGCCCTGTACGTCGCTGTGGCCGCCGAGATACTTCGTCGTCGAATGAAGGACGACGTCGGCGCCGTGCTCGATCGGGCGCTGCAGCGCAGGGGTGGCGAACGTCCCATCGACCACCAGCAGCGCGCCGCGTGAATGCGCGATCTCGGCGAGCGCCGCGATGTCGACCACCTTCATCAGCGGATTCGACGGCGTCTCGCACCAGATGACGCGCGTGTTCTCGCGCATCGCCGAGCGGACGCCGTCGAGATCCTCCATCGCGATGAAGTCCGACGACGCGCCCCAGCGCGGGAAGTACTCGCCGGCGATACTGCGGATCCCGTAATAGCTGTCGTCCGGAAAGAGGACGTGAGAGTTTGCCGGCAGCGACTGGAGGAGCGCCGAGGCAGCCGCCATCCCGGAGGCGAACGCCAGCGCCGTCTCGGCTGAGTCGATCGCGGCGAGCGCCTCTTCGAGCCGGTGCTGCGTCGGATTCGCGTCGCGGACGTACGAGTAGCCCCGCGGCGTCTCCCCCTGCACGTCGCGCTCGAACGTGGTCGAAAGATAGAGCGGCGGCGACACCGCCCCCGTCGCCTCATCGACCTCGGCACCCGCATGAATCGCTTTCGTCTCGAATCGCATGACGTGAGGATACAATTCAGGCACACCCGTATGTTGAAACGCGCGCTCACCCGTGCGGGACAAGTGCTCCTCACGTTCGGGGGCTTCGCCCTCCTGAACACGGTCGCGACCGATTTTCAGGTCGAGACGGGCGTCTCGATTCTCTTCCCGGCGACCGGCTTCGGCATCGTCTGCGTGATGTTCTTCGGCCCGATCGCGGCGCTCGGAATCATTGCCGCGACGATGGTCACGCCGTGGGCGCCGGAGAACCCGCCGCAGGTTCTCTTCGCGAGCGGCGTGGTCAGCTCGGTCGAGGCGCTCATCCCGTGGCTCGTGTTCAAGGCGCGGCGCGACCTCCGGAGCGACCTGCGCGACATGAAGTCGTTGCTCGTCTTCCTCGTCTTCGGAACGATCGTCAACACGGGCGTGAGCGCGATCGCCGGCAATCTGTTGGTGATCGACCATGCGGCCGGCCTGCGCCTCGTGTGGCACGAAGTCTTCGTTTGGTGGCTCGCCGACTTCACGGCGGCGCTGCTGATCGCGATGCCGGTCCTGGCGTTTTCGGGGGCGTTGCGCCGCGGCGGCGCGACCGAGCGCGAGCCGCGCACGATCGTCAACACGCTCCAGATCGTGATGGCGATCATCCTCCTCGGCTTCGCCGCGTCGTTCGCGACACGCACGTACGTCCTGAACCGCACCGAAAGGACGCTGGCGGAAAAACGGGCGAGGCTGATGCTGGTCGCGAACATGGTCGACGGCCTCGTGTTCGCCATCGTCTCCGTCGGTTCGTTCACCGTCCTCTATCGCGTGTCGCGGCCGCTAAAGCAGATCCGCGCCGCGATCGACGGCATGCGAGACGGCGAGCCGCTCAAGGCAGCGCGCATCTCGTCGCCGTACCTCGAGTTCCGCGCCATCGCATCGGCGCTCGAAGAGACGTCGCGCGAGCTGCACGAGCGCGAATTCGCTCTGCGACTGCAGACTCAGCGCGCGGTCGCTGCGTCGAAGCACAAGAGCGAGTTCCTGGCGAAGATGTCCCACGAGCTGCGCACGCCGCTCAACTCGATCATCGGCTTCTCCGAGCTGCTCGCCGAGCAGGAGGCGACCATCGAGACGGCGCGGCGCCTCGCGTTTCTCGACAACGTCACCAGCTCCGCGCGCCACCTGCTGCATCTCATTAATGACCTGCTCGACATCGCCAAGGTCGAGTCGGGAAAGATGAAGATGCACTTCGAAAACGTCGACCTCCGGCAGGCGATCGCGAACACGGTCGCGTCGACCACGCCGCTGTTCCACCGGAAAAAGCAGGAGCTGGAAGTCGCCGTCCCTCCCGAACCGATGATGGCGCGGGCCGACATCGGGCGCGTCGAACAGGTCCTCCTCAACCTCCTCGCGAACGCCAACAAGTTCAGCGGCGAAGGACAGAAGATTCAGATTCGCAGCGCGCCGGAGGAGAGCGCCTGGCGGATCGACGTGATCGACCACGGGATCGGCATCAGCGCCGACGATCAGAAGCGGATTTTCGACGAGTTCGAGCAGGTCCATCCCCGCGGCCCCGCCTCCGCCGGCACGGGCCTCGGCCTGGCGCTGGCGAAGCGCTTCGTCGAGATGCACGGCGGCGCCATCGACGTCGAGAGCACCCCCGGCGCCGGCTCGCGGTTCAGCGTGCGCCTGCCGCGAGTGTAGGGTGGCTCGCCTCTCGCATGCCGCTATCGCCCAGCAGGCGAGCCACACATGTCCGAGAAACCCCTCCGCCGTCGGGCCGACGGCGAATCGATGGATCCGTCGCTGCGGGCTCTGATCGTCGACGATGACGAAAACTATCGTTTTCTGCTGTCAACGATCGTCAGCCGCTTCGGCTTCATGACCGCCACGGCGGGCGACGGGACGCAGGCGCTCGAGATCCTCGACATCGCCCCGCCGTTCGACCTTCTCCTGATCGATCTGGAAATGCCACGGGTAGACGGCCTCGCGACGATCACCGCGATCCGCGCCGATCCCCGCTTCTCCGAGGCGTTCGCCGTGATGATCACGGGCCACGACAACGTCGAGACGAAGATCGAGGCGCTCCGCCTCGGCTACGACGACTACATCAGCAAGTCGTCGAGCGAGCTGGAGATCTCCGCGAAATTGAGCGCGGCCCGCCGCGTCATCCTCCGTCAGAAGAAGCTCGATACCGCCGTCCGCGAGCTCTACGGCCTAGCGACGCGCGACGAGCTGACGGGTCTCTACAACCGCCGCTTCTTCTTCACCGAGACGGAGCGGATGCTGAGCGCGGGCGAGCCGATTAACCTCGTCGTCTTCGACCTCGACGAGTTCAAACGGATCAACGACACCTTCGGCCACCTCGCGGGCGACCGGATCTTGCGCGACATCGGAAAGCTGTTCATCAACCACACGCGCCACGGCGACATCATCGCGCGCTATGGCGGCGACGAATTCGTGATGGTCGTCGGCGGCACTCCCGCCGAGGTCGAGGCGCTCGCGCATCGGCTGATGAACGCGTTCTCGGAACTGAGCTGGACGTTCGGCGACATCACGTTCGGCATCAGCGTCAGCAGCGGCATCGCCTGTTCCTCGCTCATCGCACAGCCGACGCTGGCGCAGCTCCTCGGCGCCGCCGACCGCGATCTGTACAAGAACAAGTGGGTCCGCCGGAACCCCGACGTCGACCCGTCGCTCTATGAATACGACAGCACGCGAGACGCGCAGGTGGTCGAGTTCCTCCGCGAAGTGCATTCGGCAGTCCGCCGTTTATAGTGGCGGCGTGATCCATCTCGGCTCCATCCGCAAGACGTCCATCGACGTCGACTACAGCTTCCTCATCCTCGCGGCCTTCTTCGTCTTCAGCTTCTACGATCAGAAGCGGGGGATCCAGTACGCGCTGCTGTGGGTGCCGGTACTGTTTCTCAGCGTCCTCCTGCACGAGCTGGCGCACGCCGGGATGATCGGGTTGTTCGGGTACGGAGCGAGCCAGGTGATGCTCGCAGGCCTCGGCGGCGTGACGCTCAACAAGCGCGTCGCGAAGCCGTGGCATGACATGGTGATCAGCGCCGCCGGCCCGGCCGCGAGCTTCGTCATCGCGTTCGCCGCGGCGGCCCTCGGCGGCCGCGTGCACGACCCGATGTTCGTCGCGTTCCTGCCGCTTCTCGCCGAGGCGAACCTCGTCTGGGGCGTCTTCAACCTCGTCCCCATCTCGCCGCTCGACGGCGGCGGCATCGTTCGTAACTTCTTTCGGATCTTCCTTCGCGAGCGGACGGCGTTCGTCATCGCCGTCTGGATCAGCTTCATCGTCGGCATTGCCGTGATCGCCTTCGGAGTGTGGGTGAAGTACTACATGCTGTCGTTCCTCGTCGCGTGGTATCTCTGGATGAACTGGCAGCAGTGGCAGTACTTCCGCACGCATGGATTTCCGGGCGACTGACCCGCGCTGCTAAAATTGGAATCTCTCTCATGGCCACGTTGCCCTCAGCGCCGAGTGAGCGGCATCCATCGCATCTTCAGAAAGCACGCAACGCGCTGCTGCGCCTCCTCATGCGCGCGCGGCGTCCGGTCTCGCGGCAGTCGCTGAAGACGACCATCGCCGTCCTCAGGGCGCAGCAGGAGGCGATGCTCGACGGCATCCTCGTGATCGATCGCGACGGACGCGTCATGTCTTACAACCGCCGCTTCCTCGACATCTGGCGCGTTCCGGAATCGGCCATGGCGAGCGACGACAACGAGCTCCTCGGGTACGCGGCGGAGCAGGTCGAAGACTGGGACGAATTCATCAACCTCGTCAGCTATCTCTACTCGAATCCGGAGGAAGTACGCGTCAACGACACCGTCCGGCTGAAGGACGGCCGGCTGCTCGCGCGCAACTCGGTGCCGGTGCGCGTCGGCCACACCATCATCGGCCGCGCGTGGCACTTCCGCGACATCACGGACGAGAAGGCCGCCGAGAAGCTGCAGGCCGCGTTGTTCCGGATCGCTGCGCTGACGCAGTCGACCGAGCGGCTCCAGGACCTCTATCGCGAGGTTCACGAAGTCATCGGCGAGCTGATGTTCGCGAAGAACTTCTTCATCGCCGAATACGACGGCCGCAAAGACACGCTGATCTTTCCCTACTTCGTCGACGAGTTCGACGCGTTGCCGGAAGGGCTCTCGCCGGGACACGGGCTGACGTCGTACGTCCTTCGCACCGGCCAGCCGATCCTCGCGACGCCCGAGGTGTTCGACCGGCTCGTCGCGGAGGGAGAGGTCGAGCTCGTCGGGCAGCCGTCGGTCGACTGGCTCGGCGCGCCGCTCAAGAGCGGCGATCGTACGTGGGGCGTCATCGGTCTGCAGACCTACAACGAGGCGCAGCGCTACACCGAGCGGCACAAGGAAATCCTCCTCTTCGTCGCCCAGCACGTGGCGACCGCGATCGAACAGAAACGGAACGACGCCGAGCTGCGCGCCAGCGAGCGACGCTACCGGCAGATGTTCGAGAACAACCGCGCCGTGCAGCTCATCATCGATCCGGTGAACGGCCGGATTGTCGACGCGAACACCGCCGCGTGCGACTTCTACGGCTACACGCGCGAAGAGCTGAAACGCCTCCTCGTCTGGGATATCAACCTCATGGGCGAGAACGCCGTCCGCGACGAGATGGCGAAGGCGCAGGAGCAGCAGCGGAGCTACTTCATCTTCCGCCATGTCCTCGCGGACGGCGAAGTGCGCGACGTCGAGGTCCACTCCGGACCGGTGAACGTCGGCGACCGGGTGCTCCTCTACTCGATCATCCACGACATCACGGAGCGGAAGCGCGCCGAGCGCGCGCTGGTCGAGTCGGAAGAACGCTACCGCAACGTCTTCGACTACGCCTCCGTCGGCATCTACCAGACGACACCGGACGGCAACTTCATCGCGGTGAACGAGACCCTCGCGCACATGCTCGGGTACGACAGCGTCGACGAACTGCTCTCGAAGAACATGCGGCGCGACATCTACGTCGAGCCGGAGTTCCGCGACGAGTTGATCCGCCGGTACGGCTCCCTGCCGTCCGAAAAACCGACCAGCCACGAGGTGCTCTGGAAGCGCAAGGACGGCTCGCTGCTCTGGGTGACGCTGAACGCGCACACAGTGCTCTCCTCGCACGGCGTCATCTACTTCGAAGGTTTCGTCTACGACATCACGGAGCGCCGCATCGCCGAGGAACGGCTCGCTTCCGCGAACGCGCAGCGCAAGGCGGTGCTCGACGCCGCGACGCAGGTGTCGATCATCGCGACAGATCCCGACGGGACGATCAGCGTCTTCAACTCCGGCGCGGAGCGGATGCTCGGCTACAGCGCCGACGAGATGATCGGCCGCCGCTCGCTGCTCGACTTGCACGTCGCGTGGCAGCTCGAACAGCAGGCGCTGAGCCTCAGCTCCGAGTTCCGCCAGGACATCGGCGGCTTCGACGTCCTCTCACTCCGCGCCGCGATCCATGGCCACGAAGAGCGCGAGTGGACGTACATCGCCAAGGGCGGACACCAGGTGTCGGTGCTCGTGTCGGTCACGTCGATCCGCTCCGATGATGGGCAGATCACCGGCTTCCTCCACGTCGGAACCGACATCTCGGAACGGAAGCAGTCGGAGGAGACGCTGCGCACGCAGGCAGCGGCGATCACGTCTTCGATGGACGGGATCGGCATCCTCGACGACCGCCTCGACTTCACCTACTCGAACGACGCGCTCGCGAAGCTCTTCGGACACGCCGACCCCAGCTCGATCGTCGGTACGAACCTCTGCGATCTCTACGAGCCCCCGGAGCAGGTGCGGTTCGTCACGACGATCCTTCCGATCGTGCAGCAGCGCGGGCGATGGCGCGGCGAAGCGACCGGGTTGCGGCGCGACGGCGTCTCGTTCCCGCAGGAAATCTCCCTGACGGCGATCGACGGCGGCGGCCTCGTCGCGGTCGTCCGCGACATCACCGAGCGCACGTACGCCGAGGAGCAGATCAAACATCTCGCGTACCACGACGCGCTGACGGGTCTGCCGAACCGGCTGCTGTTCAAAGACCGCGTCACCGTCGCGTTGTCGCACGCGCAGCGCAACAGCTCCCGCCTCGCAGTGCTCTTCCTCGACCTCGATCGCTTCAAAGTCATCAACGACTCCCTCGGGCACAACGTCGGCGACCAGCTGCTGCAGGAGGTCGCGAGCCGCGTGCAGTCCTGCCTTCGCGACAGCGACACCGTCGCGCGCCTCGGCGGCGATGAGTTCACGATTCTCCTGCCGAGTCTCATCGACTCCGACGACGCGGCGCCCGTCGCCCAGAAGATCCTCGACGCGATCCGCGCGCCGTTTCACATCGAGCAGCGCGAGCTCTTCACGTCGACGTCCATCGGCATCAGCCTCTACCCCGAGGATGCGGCCGATGCCGAGACGCTCATCAAGAACGCCGATACCGCCATGTACCAGGCGAAGGAACAGGGACGCGACAACTACCAGCTCTTCAACGCCTACGTGAACGCGCGCGCGCTGCAGCGGATCGCGCTGGAACACGGCCTGCGGCGCGCGCTGATCAACGAGGAGTTCGACGTCTTCTTCCAGCCGATCGTCGACCTCAGAACCGGCGTGGTCACCGGGATGGAGGCGCTGCTCCGCTGGAACCATCCGGAGCTCGGCTCCGTGCCGCCGTCGACGTTCATCCCGCTCGCCGAGTCGACCGGGATCATGATGCCGATCGGCGCGTGGGCGCTGCGGCAGGCGTGCCTCCGAGCGAAGGAGTGGCAGAACGCCGGCTTCCGGAATCTCTCTCTCGCGGTGAACCTCTCCGTGACGCAGCTGCAGTCAGTCGACCTCGTGCAGCGCGTCCGCGCCGCCCTCGACGAGACAGGCCTTCCGGCCGATCAACTCGAGCTCGAGATCACCGAGTCGACCGCCATGCAGTCTCCCGAGATCTCCCTGCGCGTCCTGTCGGAGCTGAAGAAGCTCGGCATCCGCATCTCGCTCGACGACTTCGGCACCGGCCACTCGTCCCTCGCCTACCTCAAGCGCCTCCCGATCGACACCGTCAAGATCGATCAGTCCTTCGTCCGCGACATCGACGCCGACCCGAACAGCGCCGCCATCGTCACCGCCATCATCGCCATGGCCCACTCGCTCCGCCTCAAAGTGATCGCCGAAGGCGTCGAGCACGAAGAACAAGCGATGTTCCTCCGTCGCTACGGCTGCGACCTCATGCAGGGCTACCTGTTCACGAAGCCGGTCCCCGCGCACGAGTTCGGAACGCTACTCGCCAGCCTCTTCGCGACGTAGCTGCCTCTGTGTGGCGCCGGCGCCCTCGCCGGCGCGGTCTTGCGCAAGAGTGACCCGCCGCAAAACCAACCACGCGTACACCAGCACCGGCAACGAGGCAGCGAACATCACGAGCCCCTTGCCCGGGGTGATCGCGATCTTCATCCCCATGCGGTTCATGGCGACCACCGCGTCCAGCGCGCCGTGCAGGAAGGCGGCTGGCCAGATGCTGGCGCCGGCGTAGTAGAGCCACGCGATCGCGATGCCGAGGGTGAACGCCCATCCGACCTGCGCGACGACGCGGAGCGGCTGCTGGCCGAAGAGCATGTTCGTCAGGTGCGGCAAGGCGAAGAAGACGGAGCTGGCGACGCCGGCTTTGACGATCGCGTCGCGGCTGCGCCCCCACGCCTGCACGAACGCGAGGAAGATCAGCGCGCGGAAGACCAGCTCCTCGACGACGCCGGACATGAATGCGTCGGCGCCGACCAGCGCCGTCAACTTCGGATCGCGCATGTTCGGTGCCCAGGAATGCGTGAAGAGATACGGGAAGACGACCGCGAGATAGACGAGCGGCGGCAGAACGATCGCCCACGCTCGAGGCGAACCAGGCTTGCGGACGCCCGCGTCCGCAGTCCAGCCGAGCATTGCGAGAACGACGACCGCCACGATGCTGATGACGACGCGCTCCACGGTGCCGACAGACTCGATGACAAAGTCGGATTTCGACGAGATCAGAAGGTCGGGCAGCAGCAGCAACGCGAGAAACCCGATGACGACCAGCAGAGCGAACATAGACGGGTGCCGTCGCACGAACGTATCGGTGTTGGGCATGGGTCAGGTACGATGGCAGCAGTCGGAAGTTTCCGGTCCACTCCTCATCTTGCGAATCCTGTCGGTTCTCCTGCTCGCGCTCCCACTCTCCGCCTTCGGACAAGATGTTCCCTACCTCGTCCGCGACCTTCCCGGCCTGACCATCCACGACTCGATGCCGTACGGACAAACGTCCTTCTGGGCGAATACCGGCAACATCACCTGGTTCACGGCAATGACTGCGTCGGGAGGGCGGGAGATCTTCAAGACCGACGGCACGTCCGCGGGCACTGTCCAGGTCACTCACGGTGTCGGGGTTCCCGAGAGCAAGTACAACGGACCGTTTCTCGGAGTCGTGAACGGAAAGCTGATCTACGGCGGCCTCGACGGCAGCGGCGACATCTATGCCCAGGCGCTTTACGCGCTCGACACGAACGGCGGCGATCCCGTTCTGCTGCATCGTATCCAGCTCGCCTACCTCACGAACGGCGTCGTTCGAGACGGTAAGCTCTTCTTCTCCGCGCGGCCGGATACCAGCATCGAGCACGAGCTGTGGGTCACCGACGGGACTCCAACGGCGACCGTCCCAATCGATCTGCTCCCCGGCGAGCAGGGAGCGTTCAACGGATCACCCGACACACGCCTCTACAGCGCGGGCCCGTGGATGTATTTCTTCGGCACGACGCCGCAGGGCACCGGCCTGCACCGGACGGACGGAAGCGCCGAAAACACCGCGATCGTCCTCCCTTTCCCGAAGAGCATCATCGCGAGTTGGACCCGCGTCGCGCCGCTCGGTGACCGCCTCCTCGTTTCGTTTGCGAATACACCCTTACAGTCTCAATTGTGGGCGACTGACGGGACCACCGCCGGTACGATTCAAATCGCGACGACGACAAGGCCGTTCCTACCGATCGGCGCCGTCGGGGGACAGTTGCTCTTCGACGGCGATGGGGTCTGGACCACTGACGGGACGCCGGCTGGAACGCATCCATCGGAGATCGTAAAGACCTCCAGCTCACTGGGCGGCCTGGGGAACAGCGGCGGCGGACAGCTCGTCGGCAACCGCTTCTTTTTCATCAGGAACGGATCGGTCTGTGTCACCGACGGAACGGCCGCGGGAACGCACTACATATTCTCCGCAAGACAGGGCAACATCTCGTCGCCCGTCCAGGGCTTCAGCATCGGTAACTTCTATTACTTCCGCAACGATGACGGCGTGCACGGGTTGGAGCTGTGGCGGACGGACGGAACGACCACGGCGATGGTCGCCGACATCAATCCCGGACCTCGGAACTGCCTCGACAACGACGCCGGATTCGTGCGTCCCGACGGGACGGCGCTCTTCGCCGCAACGAACTACAACTCCGGCCGCGAGCCGTGGATCACGGACGGCACCGCAGCCGGGACGCACATCCTTCAGAACATCGCGGCGGACGATCCGCTGAACGGCTCGTCGCCGGCCCAGTTGCGCGCAACCGGGTCCGAGCTTTTCTTCGCGGCGCAGCTGACCGGCGGTCCGGCGATCGGAATGTCCGACGGAACCAGCGCGGGAACTTCGGCCGCACCTGTCGATTACCGATGGTCCATCGGAGCGGTGGGCGCCGCAAACGGCCACTACTTCTTCGGGAACTACGTCGACGGCTTCTATGCGTCGGACGGCACCTCGGCCGGAACGACGAAGATTTACAACTTCATCAGCTACGGCTCCTTTGAGGCGCTGCCGAACGGCCTCGCATTCGTCGACCATAGTGATCTCTGGTTCTCGGACGGAACCATCGCCGGCACGCGCAGACTCCGTTCGTTCGATTCGACCGCTTACTTGTACATGTTCCCAGGCTCCTCGGTCGCCTGGATCGCAATCGGTACGGAGCTCTGGAAAACCGACGGCTCCGACGCGGGCACCGTCCGGATTCCCCTGAACCCAGCGCCGACCGATCCGATCTACTACTTCATCGACGCCGGATCGTCCGTCTACTTCGTGGAGGAGGGTTCCTCCACTCACGGCGACCGCCTCTGGCGAGCCGACAGAAACGGGTCGAATGCGGCGATCCTCAAGGAGGTCGCAATTTACAGCGGCTTGCGCTTCGTCGGTGCGACCGCTCACATGGTCTACTTCATGGTCGGTCGGAAGGTCTACCGCTCGGACGGAACGGAGAACGGAACCATCGAGTTGCCGGCGGAGCTGCCGGCTGGGTACGACAGGCTGTGCGCCGGCGGCATCTCTGCCGCTGTTGGCGACACGCTGTTCTTCATCTCGTCGACTGGGAGTTACTACGTGCCTGTCCTGAAGCTGTGGCGGTCCGACGGCACGGTCGCCGGAACGGCGCCGCTACAAGTCATGTCGCCACCGCAGACTACCGACGATAGCTGCCATTCTCTCGTCGCTCGCGGGGACAACGTCTACTACACCGGATACGACGCCGATCACGGATGGGAGTTGTGGCAGAGCGACGGAACCATGGCCGGTACGCACCTCACCGCGGACATCTATCCCGGCCCTGGGAGCTCATTACCGCTGGAGCTGACGCTCGCCGGGAGCCGTCTCTTCTTCTCCGCCAATTCACCGAACATCGGCCGCGAGCTGTGGGCGCTCGGGCCACAGGTCACCCGGCATCGCGCGGTACGGCCGTAGCAGAGATCCCTCACCTTGCGAATCCTTCCCATCGTTTTCCTCACTCTCTCGCTCTCCGCCCTCGGCCAGGACATGACATACCTCGTCCGCGACCTTCCGGGGCTCACGACGCATGATTCGATGTTCACCGGACGCCCGTTTTGGGCAAATAGCGGCAACATCACCTGGTTCACGGCGATGACGGCGTCCGGAACGCTGGAGATCTTCAAGACCGACGGCACGGCTGCCGGCACCGTCCAGGTCACGCACGGAAGCGGCGTTCCCGAGAGCCTGTTTCATGGACCGTTTCTCGGACTCGTCAACGGAAAGCTCGTCTACGGAGGCGCCGACGCGACCGGCCCCGGTCTTTTCTCGCTCGACACGACCGGAGGCGATCCAGTCCTCCTCGGCAGGTTTCAACTCAACTACCTCACGAACGCCGTCGTCCGCGGCAACACGCTCTACTTTTCCGGCCGTCCAACGAACAGTAGTGAACATGAGCTGTGGAGCACCGGCGGGACGCCGGCCACGACGGCGAAAATCGATTTGCTTCCGGGCAATCAAGGGGCGTTCAACGGCGCCCGCGACACGCATGTCTACAGCGCCGGCCAGTGGCTGTTCTTCTTCGGGACAACTCCGCAGGGCTCAGGCGTCCATCGCACGGACGGGACGGCCGCGAATACGCAGCTCCTCATGCCGCTTTCGGCCACTGCACTCGCGAACGACACGGAAGCAGCGATTTCGTTCGGCAGCGTTTTCCTCTTCTTTCTGCGGACCGGCCAACTCTGGGCGACGGACGGCACGGGCACGACTCAGATCGGAGCTCCGGTCCATTTCGTACCGCTGGGAGTCGTCGGTGGCAGACTCCTTTTTGACAATGGCAGCGGAATCTCGGCGACTGACGGGACGCTGGCCGGCACGCAGACGACCAACATACCGGTCACGCGGACGGGCCTCTCGATCATCGGTCATGTTGTCGGTGATCGTCTCTTCCTGGTGGTGCCGGGCGTCCCGAACGCAAAGCTGTACGTGACAGACGGCACGGCCGCCGGCACGCACGCGATCATGGACGTGAATCAGGGGAACGCTTACACCGTCAACGAAGGCTTCGGTATCGCCAACTTCTACTACTTCCGCCACGACGACGGCGTGCACGGCACGGAGCTGTGGCGCACCGACGGTACTTCGACGGAGCTGTTCGCCGACATCAATCCCGGCTTCCGTAGCGGCATCATCGACGCCGCCACAGGATTCGAGCGCCCGGATGGAAAAACCCTGTTCGCGGCCCTGAACTACAACTACGGACGCGAACCGTGGATCACGGACGGGACGAGCGCGGGGACTCAGCTCCTGAAGAACGTCGCGACGGACGACTCGCTCAGCGCTTCGTCGCCAAACGCCTTGCGCGCCACCGGCGAGCGTGTCTTCTTCCTTGCGTTTCTAACCGGCGGCACAGGAGTCGGTGTCTCTGACGGAACCGGTGCGGGAACGACGGCAACGCTCGTCGACTTCTCCGCGATCTCCTCCGAGACCGCCGCGGCGAATGGCCGTTATTTCTTCGATGGCTACCTCGGGTCGAGCGCGAAGCTTTATGCGTCCGACGGCACGACGGCGCCCCCGACGACGATCTCCGCCGATCCTGCGCAACCGGTACCGCTACCGAACGGCGTCGTCTTCATCGATCACGCCGGCGATCTCTGGTTCTCGGATGGCACGACCAGCGGCACGCGCAAACTCCGCTCGCTCGGCTCGAGTTTCGCGCAGGCTCGCCTTTTTCCCGCCGGCGGAACTGCATGGATCGTCAGAGGTCCGGCGCTGTGGAAAACCGACGTCACCGACTCGGGTACGGTGCAAATCGTTCCGAACCCGGCACCGACACAGTCGTCCCAGGAAGATGCGGCCGATCTCATCGCCTCGGGAATCTGGGTCTACTTCATCGAAGGGTCGACGTCCGGCCACGGGTACAGGCTTTGGCGCTCCGATGGAACCGCCGCCGGGACAACGGTCGTGAAAGACCTCGGGACCAACGGCGCCACATTCGTCGGCGCGGCCGGCCAGCTGGTTTACCTCTCGGTCAACGGAAAGCTCTATCGCAGCGACGGCACCGACAGCGGCACGATTGCGCTGCCGGTCGATGCTCCGTGCCCCGCGGGCACATCGCGCGGCGACGCGTTTCTCGTCATGTCGTACACGATGATTCCCCCTTTCAACGGGGCTGTGACGGCAACGATGTGGCGCACCGACGGCACGGTCGCCGGAACAACGTCTCTGGCCGTGATGCAGCCGCCATCAAACGACCGAGGCGGCTGCAGCCGGGTCGTCGTCCACGGCGATAACGCCTACTTCAGCGGATGGGATGCGGCTCACGGCTGGGAGCTCTGGCAGAGCGACGGGACCGCGGCCGGAACGCGGCTCAATACGGACATCTATCCCGGCACGAAGAGCTCCTCGCCTCAGGAGCTGACACTCGCCGGGAGCCATCTCTTCTTTTCCGCCGCCTCGCCGAACATCGGCCGCGAACTGTGGGCCGTCAGCCCACAACCCACCCGCCACCGCGCCGTCCGCCCGTAGCAACCGCACCGCGGCCTCTGTGTGGCGCCGGCGCCCTCGCCGGCGCGGCGCCGCGCTGAACCGCGTAGTTTACGCGGCGCCTGCCATCTCCAGCTTCGCTCCGCAGTAGACGTCGAGCGCCGTAATCGCTGCGACGCTGGCGATCGCCACCCCAAGCGCGACCTTCTTGCGGCTCTCTTTCAGGCCCGCGACGAGGCCGCCGAGGTCGAGCGCATCGCCCGCGACACGCGACCACAGCCACTGCGGTTTGCGGCCGCCGGTCGCGAGAATGCCGGTACCGGCTGCAATCTCGCGCAGGCCGAAGCATCTTTGTTCGGACGCGCTGCATCTTCGTCTGCACGGAGTGCGTTCGGAGAAACCGGGGGCGCGGGCTGGAAAGCCCGCGCTACGTGAGAGTTAGATGCGGTGGGGGTCAGGGCGCCAGGTTTTGATGCGCGACTTCACGTTTTCGCCGCCGCGGTAGTCGCCGGCGTAGATGGCGCGGACGTGCTCCGGGAGCTCCTCGTCGGTACAGAAGCGGAGGGCGATCAGCTCTCGCGTGGAGATCTCGCCAATCCGCCCGCGCAGGTCGTCCGGCAGAACGCTTTGTAGCCGCAGCGTCTCCTCGAGCCGGATCAGGCGGTCCTGGATCCGGAGCGGGAAGAAGCGGACGCGCCACGCCAGCGCTACCAGCGCCAGGCCGAAAACCAATGCCCAGACGTTAAGCCAAACCGGCCGGCGGAACAGGATGTACGCGTCGAGCAGCACGTTGATCCCGAGGACCGGGATGACGAAGAAGTGATACAGCGGGTCGTACGCGCGATGGGTCTTGTAGGAGAGGGGCTCGGGCATGGCTACCTCCGTTACTAATCACTAGTCACTAGTGACCGCTCAAAAGATGTACTTCGGGTTCGCGTGCACTGCCTGCAGCGCCTGGCGCAGGGTGGCGTCGGGGGTGACGCGGAAGTGGTGGGCGACTTTGAGCCGCACTTCTCCGTTGCTCCGCAACTCCTCCGGCAGGTCGGTGATGGTGATGGTCAGCGGGATCTCGCCGGCGTGTTCTTCGACGATGTCGCGGATCTTCTTCACCGTCTCTTCGGTCATCCTCGGGTACGGCACTTCGAGCGCGATCTCGCGGACTTTCTTGTCGCGGATGCCTTCGAGCTGAAGGATCTCCAGCGCGTTCAGCTCGGGAGTGATCGGGGACTCGGTGAGGGCTGCGGCGTGGGAGGCGAAGGTCGTTGTTTCTTCGTCCTCGACGGTCGGCGCCGGCGAGGGCGCCGGCGCCACGCTTTCTCCACCGAAGAGGTCGAAGTTGTTCGTGCGGTCGCCGTATTTCTCCTGCTCGATCTCCTTCGGGTCGCGGTCGTCCTCGGCGTCTTCGATGCGGATCTCGTACGCGGAGATGCGGGCGCGCGACTCGGGATGGCCGCCGTACTCGTCGTCGATGTGCTGCGCGTTCTGCTCGGCCGACTGCAGCGACGCGCTCCGGCCGGCGTTCATCCCGCCGGTGTCCTTCACACTCGCGGTGACGAGCACCGCCACCCCGTTGTCGAGCCACTTCGCGTACTTCGCATAGAGGTCGCTGAAGACGACGACGTCGACGGAGCCGAACTGGTCGTCGAGGACGAACTTCGCCATCAGCTTCCCTTCGTTCGGCCCCTTCTTGATCTTCGAGCGCTTCATCTGCGAGACGATCCCGCCGATGTTCACCGTCTGATCGACGAAGCGGTAGAGCGTCTCGGTGTTCGCGTTCGCGAACGACTTCAGCTCATCGTTGAAGCGGTTCAGCGGATGGCCGCTGACGTAGAAGCCGAGCGTCTCCTTCTCGTACTGGAGCTTCTCCTCCTCGGGCCACTCCGGCGTATTCGCAAGCTTCGAGGTCGGTCTCGACGAACCCGACATGATGGCAAACAACGAATTCTGCCCCCGCTCCTTCTCGTCCTTGGAGCGCTGCGCGCTGTCGGCGGTCGATTCGAGCGAGTCGAAGAGCGCCTTTCGCGTGACGCCGATGAAATCGAACGAACCGGACTTGATCAGCGCCTCGAGCACTTTCTTGTTGCAGGCGCGAAGGTCGACTTCCTCGCAAAACTTCGACAGATCGGTGAAGCGGCCGATGCGGCGGCGCGCCTCGAGGATCGACTCGATCGCGCTCTCGCCGACGCCCTTCACGGCGCCGAGGCCGAAGCGGATGTTCGGACCGACGACGGTGAAGAACATGTTCGACTCGTTCACGTCGGGCGGCAGCACGCGAATCCCCATCACCGAAGCCTCGTGAATGAACTTCACGATGTGCTCCGTGCGGTCCATTTCGCTCGACATCAGCGCCGCCATGAAGTGCCGCGGGTGGTGCACCTTCAGCCAAGCCGTCTGATACGCGACGAGCGCGTACGCGACGGAGTGCGACTTGTTGAAGCCGTAGCGCGCGAACGGCTCGATGTAGTCGAAGATCTCGTTCGCCTTGCGCTTGTCGTAGCCGTTGGCGATCGCGCCGTCGACGAACTTCGTGCGCTCCTTCGCCATGATCTCGGCGTCTTTCTTCCCCATCGCCTTGCGCAGCAGGTCGGCCTGGCCCAGCGAGTAGCCGGCGACGCGCTGCGCGATCTGCATGACCTGCTCCTGGTAGACGATGACGCCGTACGTCTCCTCCAGGATCTCCTTCATCGCCGGGACGAGGTACTTCGCCTTCGACGTACCGTTCTTACGCCGCACGTACTCGTCGACCATGCCGGCGTCGAGCGCGCCGGGGCGATAGAGCGCGTTGAGTGCGGCGAGGTCCTCGAACTTCGTCGGCCGCGACTTGCGCAGCAGGTCGACCATGCCGCCCGATTCGAACTGGAACACGCCCTTCGCGCGCCCTTCCTGGAAGAGCCGGAAGACCTCCGGGTCGTCGAGCGGGATGCCCTCGATGTCGACCGTCTCGCCGCTCTCCTGCCGGATCGACTTCACCGCGTCGTCGATCACGGTGAGCGTGCGCAGGCCGAGGAAGTCCATCTTGAGAAGACCCATCTTCTCGACGACGGTCATGTCGAACTGCGTCACGATCTCATCGCGGTTCGTGCGGTAGAGCGGCACGTAGTTCGTCACCGGCTCCGGCGTGATGACGACGCCCGCCGCGTGCATCCCGGCGTGCCGCGCCAGCCCCTCGAGCCTCGATCCGATCTCGACGATCTTCGCGACCTCGGCGTCGTTCTTCATCGCCTCGGCGAGGGCGGGCGAGTCCTTCTTCGCGTCGTCGAGCGTCACGCCGGGGCCGCCGGGGATCGTCTTCGCGATCTTGTCGACGAACGCGTACGGCTGGCCGAGCACGCGGCCGACGTCGCGGACGACCGACTTCGCGGCCATCGTCCCGAACGTGATGATCTGCGCCACGTTCTCTTTGCCGTACTTGTCGCGGACGTACTCGATGACGCGTCCGCGGTTGTTCATGCAGAAGTCGATGTCGATGTCGGGCATCGAGATGCGCTCGGGATTGAGGAAGCGCTCGAAGAGGAGGTCGTACTCGAGCGGATCGACGTCGGTGATCCCCATCGAATACGCGACGAGCGAGCCGGCGGCGCTGCCGCGGCCCGGCCCGACCGGGATGCCGTTGTCTTTCGCGTACTTGATGAAGTCCCACACGACGAGGAAGTAGCCGGGGAACCCCATCCCTTTGATGATCTCGATCTCGCGCTCGAGGCGGTCGAGGTACTCCTGCGGCTCGTGCTTCTTCCGCTTCGCCGCGAAGAGCGGCGCCATCGCATCGAGACGGCGCTTCAGGCCGGCGCGGACGACTTCTTCGAAGTAGCCGGCGAGGTCTTTGCCCGGCGGCACGGGGAACTTCGGAAGGTGGTGGCCCTTCACGTCGAGCGACATGTGGATGCGCTCGGCGATCTTCACGGTGTTGGCGATCGCCTGCGGATAGGTGCGGAAGATCCGCTCCATCTCGTCGGGGCCTTTGACGTAGAAGTCGTCGGAGTAGAACTTCATCCGCTTCTCGTCGCCGAGCGTCTTGCCGGTGCCGATGCAGAGGAGGACCTCGTGGGCGAAGGCGTCATCCTTCGACAGGTAGTGCGAGTCGTTCGTCGCGACGAGCTCGAGCCCGACCTCCTCGCCGAGGCGCGCCATCATCGGCACGATCTTCTGCTGGTCCGGGATGCCGTGGTCCTGGATCTCGAGGAAGAAGTTCTCGGCGCCGAGGATCTCCTTGAATTGAAGCGCGGCGTCGCGCGCCTTGCCGTAGTTGCCGCCGGCGAGGCTCTGCGACACCTCGCCCTTGAGGCATGACGAGAGGACGATCAGCCCCTCGCGGTGCTCGCGCAGGAGCTCCTTGTCGATCCGCGGCTTGTAATAGAAGCCTTCGACGAAGCCCTTCGAGACGAGCTTGACGAGGTTTTTGTAGCCGGTGTCGTTGGCGGCGAGGACGATGAGGTGGTTGTTGGCGCCGGCGTCCGCCTGCTGGTCCTCGACGGACGACTTGTCGAAGCGGGAGCCGTAGGCGACGTACATCTCGCAGCCGATGATCGGCTTGACGCCCGCCCCTTTCATCGCGTTGTAGAACTCGACCGCGCCGAACATGTTGCCGTGGTCGGTGATGGCGCACGCAGGCATGCCGAGCTGCGCCACCCGTTTGGCCAGCGCCTCGGGGCGGCTCGCGCCGTCGAGAAGGGAGTATTCAGTGTGTAGGTGGAGGTGAACGAAGGACATCGGTGGTTAGGGGTATTCTAAACGGCAACCATGATCCCGGTGACGAAAGCGCAGTTGCTCTCTCTCGCCCCGAAACCGCGTCCGGAGTACCTCCAGACATTCGAGAGCGCCGACCAGGTGTTCGCGAAGTACGGCATCAACGACAGCGCGCTCCGGCTCGCGCATTTCATGGCGCAGGTGCTCCACGAGACGGGCGCCTTCACGATCCTGTACGAGAGCCTGAATTACACGCCGCAGGCGCTGATCAGCCTCTTCAGCCGGACCCGCATCTCGGTCGACGACGCGAACAAGTACGGCCGCACCGATCAGCATCCCGCCGACCAAAGGATGATCGGCGACACGATCTACGGCGGTCCGTGGGGAAAGCTCAACCTCGGCAACACCGACACCGACGACGGCTACAACTTCCGCGGCACAGGCCTGCTGCAGATGACGGGCCGCGGGTCGCGAACGACCATCGGGACCAAGCTCGGCGTGGACCTCGTGAACAACCCCGCGAACGCCGCCGATCCGAAGTACCTCCTCGCCATCGCCTGCGAGGAGTGGAACGAGAAAGGGTGCAATCCATTCGCCGACAAGGACGACATCCTGACCATCACCAGGAAAATCAACGGCGGGACAAACGGCCTCGACTCGCGGAAGGATTGGCTCGTGAAGACGAAGGCGATCTGGCTCGCCGCGCCGCCGCAGTCAGCGACCCCTCCGGAAATAACGGCGTGACCAAGGCGCCTTGTTGCGACGGAATGCAACCGGAGGGTCTTGAATGAAACGCATCCCCCTGTTTTTCGCCGCGATGGCCATGGCAGCAACGCTGAGCGCGGCGACGGATAAAGAAGCACCGAAAACGACGAACATGTCGTCCCCCGACATGGCGGCCGTGCTGTTCGCCGCCAACGAGGGCGAGATCGAGCAGGCGACGGTCGCCTATCCGAAGCTGTTTGACTCGAGCGTGAAGAACTTCGCGCAGATGATGCTCGACGACCACAAGCGGGGCCTCACGAACACCACGAACATCATGGCGGCGAACAAGATCGTCGCGCACGACGCGGCACAGGACGCGATCGACCTGCGCAACAAGTCGAAGCAGCTCGTGACGAACTTCCAGACGGCGCAGGGCAACTTCGACCGTAACTACATGGTGGCGCAGATCGAAGAGCACCAGCACCTGCTCGACCTGCTCGACCAGAAGATGATTCCGTCGTCGCGCGGGGAAGTGCTCACGCTGATGCAGACGACGCGCTTCACGGTTCAGTCGCACCTCGACCGCGCGAAGGCCATCCTCGCCGCGCTGCCGCAGATGCCTCAGCCTTGAATAGCGTTGCCGCCGGCTAAGCGCGGCGCATGATCACGAGCGTCTTGTCGTCGCTCGCCGGAGCGCCGTTCTCGAACGCGGTGACGGAGTCGAGGATTCGTCGGGGCACTTCGTTCACGGCGTACGTGCAGGCCTCACGCACGAGCGCGGTGAGGCGCTCCATCCCGAACTCCTCATCGCCGGCGTTCGCCGCCTCGTTGAGGCCGTCGGTGTAGAGCAGCAGCGTCGCGCCGCGGTCGATCGCGATGCTCTTCTCCTGATACGCCGACTCCGGCAGGATCCCGATCGGGCGTCCCGTCGACTCCAGGTGCACGATCTCGTCGCCGTTGCAGACGAATGGCGGGTTGTGTCCGGCGTTGACGTAGCGCAGCACGCCGGTCGCAGGGTCGAGCACGCCGAAGAAGAAGGTCACGTACTTGCGGCCGCGCGCCATCCGGAACAGCAGCGCATTCAGACGCGCCAGGAGCCGCGGAAGGTCGGGCTCGATCGGCGCCGCCATCCGGAGCGCCGCCTGAACGCTCGACATGATCAGCGCGGCCGCGACGCCTTTTCCTGAGACGTCGCCGATGGCGATACCGAGGTGGCCGTTCGGAAGCTCGATGAAATCGAAATAGTCGCCGCCGACTTCGTAGCACGGCAGGCTCATCGCCGCGAGCATGGTGTCGCGGACGTCGGATGGCGGCGGCGCGAGGAGGCGGCTCTGGATCTCGCGGCCGAGCTGCAGCTCGCGCTCCATCCGCTGTTTTTCGACGATCTCGAGGTGGAGCTGCGCGTTCTCCATCGCGATCGCCATGTGATCGGAAATCGCCGCGAGGAACCGGAGGTCCTGCTCGCCGAACGAGCCATGCATCTTGTTGAGGAGCTGCAGCACACCGACGACTTTGCCGTTGCGGTTACGGATCGGGACGCAGAGCATCGACCGAGTGCGGAAGCCGGTGCGCGCGTCCTGCGAACGGTCGAAGCGGGAGTCGGCGTAGGCGTCGTGGAGGATGATCTCCTGCCCCGTCGCGGCGACCGTGCCGGCGAGCCCGCGGCCGAACGGCAGGCGGATCTCGGCCGCCTGCTCCGCGACTTTGGCCCAGATCTCCTGCCGCCCTTCGTCGACGAAGTAGAGGGTGCCGCGCTCGACGCCGAGCTCCTTGCGCGCCACGGTGAGGATCGACGCGAAGAGCTGGTCCGGCTCGATCGAGGAGTTGATCAGCTTCGACGCTTCGACCAGCTTCTGGAGATGCTCGACCTCCTCGCGCCCGGCGATCGCGTCGAGCATCCGGCTCAGCCGCTGGGCTCCCTCGCCGGACGGCGCGAAGCGGATTCCCGACTCGAAGATGTTCTCCGCCGCGGCGTCGCGCGTGGGGTGAAGGTCGGAGCGGACGACGTTGCAGTCGATCGCGATCTCCTCGTCGTCCCACCGGAAGCGAAGCGTCGTGTTGCCGTCGGTGGCGATCGGCGCGTCGCTGTGAACGCGCGCCCCCAGCATCCCCACATCCATCAGCCGCACCTCGGCGTCGGCGATGCGGGCATGCAGCGGCGGAGTGAGAACAATGCGTTCGCCGTGGCGGCGCTCCTGGGCGCGTCGTTCTGTCATCGAATTTTCTTAGTGTACTTGGACCGGGTTACGAATCGAATGCGACGCCGCCGATGCTCCGCCGCGCGGCGCGCGACGCAGGATCGACGCGGCTGTCGAGCAGCTCGCGAAGGTTCGTCATCTCGAGGAACAGGTAACGGTGGCGCACGCAGTGGACGGCGATCGAGAAGAAGAGGACCGCCATGACCGCGAGGTAGACGATGAGCGCCGGACTGGTCGCCGGCAGCGGCGCATGCGAGGCGCCGACGAACAGCTCCTGCCCGATGATCATCGCGAAGATCGGCAGCGGCAGGAAGACGAGCATCGAGAGCATCCGGCTCGCCTGGATGCGGAAGTAGGGACGCATCGCCAGAAGCGTCGTCGAGACGAACCATCCGAGCGTCAGGACGGCGGCGAGATGCACTTCGTAGAGCGCCGAGTCGTGCTGCCGCAGCATCCGCGCCTCGAGCATCACGACGCCGACGAGCGATGCGACCGACGCCGCGACGGCGAAGATCGCCACGAACGCGGCGAAAAGATTCCGCGCGGCGACGAGCGCCGCCATCCGCAGGAAGATCGACGAGACGGCGAGGCTCGCGAACAGCGCCACGACGATCGCCCATGCCGCGTGCGTCGCCGCCCCGGCGCCGATCGCCACGAACGCGCTCGCGCCGGAGTCGAGGTCGCGCACCGCCACGGCCGCGCTCGAGAGCGCGAGAAAGAGGCAGAAAGCCGTGCCGGTGTAGAAGAGAAACTTGGGCATTACCGGGAGCCAGTTTACTCCTGACGAAACGAGATGATGTGGTCGAGGCGGATCTCGAGCGGGTTGCCGTCATCCGAGACGAAGCGGACCCACTCCGCGCCGTCGGCCGTGTAGACGTCCGCGATCTTCCCGCGGCCCCGCTGCGGCCGGCCCTCCAGGTCGAACTCCAGCTCCACGCGGCTGCTGTGCATCGCGGCCGCCTCGAGCTCGTCGTGATAGTCGCAGGAGACCGGTTCGTAGCGCTCTTCGGACATTCGTTTCCTCCTGTCGGGACTTATGCCGAAGCTGTACCATTCCTTCATGCAATTGTCCGCGCTCTTCTCGACGACTGCGATGCCTCTGGTCTTCGCCGGCGTCCTGCTCCTGATCCTGATCATTTCGTTCCGCTCGCGTGCGGTGGTCTTCTGCCAGTACCTCGAACGGATGACCGGAATCGAGCTGAAGCCGTCGGATGTACGGCGCGCCTACCGCGAGAAGGGGAAGAACGGCGTCCGCGAGCTCTTCCTCGACCTGATCATTCGCGAGGACCTCAAGCAGGGCCCGATCGAAGTTCCCGACGCCAAGGCCAACATGTAACCGGCTCGCCGGTTGCTTGGCGCCTTTGCGAGAGTAGACTCTCTCGCAAAGGTCATGTTCGAGACTGTGGCGCCCGACGCGTTCGCTCGGCGCGATCGGCATATTCTCTACGAGAGCCTTCCGGTATCGATCGGACTTCACGCCGCGGCGGTCCTCGCGGTTGCGGTCGTCATCGCCTCACACGTCACGCTTCCCCTCCAGCCTCCGAAAGTCCTCGTCGGCTATCTCGCGTCGGAGCTCGGCGAGCCCGTCCCGCCGCCACCGCCTCCCGCTCCGGCACAGCAACCTGACGCGCCGAAGCATCCGCCAAAAGTCGAGAGGAGCGTCGCTCTGAAACCGGTCGAGTTAGCTCCGACGACGATTCCGAACGAAGTCGACCAGATGCCGCTCCCCTCTCCGACGCGGCTCGTCTCCGCGTCGGTCGACAAGCTTGTCCCGGCGGCCGGCGTGGCGGGCGGCCTTACCGGCGGCATCCAGCATGGCGTGGCCGGCGGCGTCCTCGGCGGTGCACTCGAAGGCGTGAACGGCGGCATCGTCGGCGGCGACGGCCGGATGCACTTCGAGCGCGACTCGCGCCTCCCGCTCGTCATGGAAGAGCACCCGTATCCCGAGTATCCCAAGTCCTGCCGAGAGGCGAAAAAGGAAGGCATCGTCATCGTGAGGTACGTCATCGGGAAGGACGGCCACGTCAGCGACGTCTCGATCATCCACCACGCCGCGCGGAAGGAATTCGACGAGTCGACGCTGGAGGCGGTCCGAAAATGGCGCTTCCGGCCGTTGCTCATCGACGGCGAACCGATGGAAGTGGTCCACGAGATGACCGTGTTCTTCCGCTTGTATTAAGGTTCGCCTGTCGGTTGAGTCACCCAAAGGAGCTTCCATTGAAATCGCGCGTGTTGATGTTGTTGGCGTGCGCGCTCATTCTCCCGGCCGCGTTTGCCGCGGCCCCGAAGAAGAAGAGCGCCCCAGCCACGAAGAGCAGTGCCCCCATCCTCCCGTTTGCCGCGACTGAGCAGACGCTGCCGAACGGCCTGAAAGTCATCATCGTTCCGACCGGCTTCCCGAACGTCGTCTCGGTCTTCACGACGATGCAAACCGGCTCGCGGAACGAGATCGAGCCCGGCAAGTCCGGCTTCGCTCACTTCTTCGAGCACGTGATGTTCCGCGGGACCGAGAAGTACCCGCCCGAGAAGTACAACGCCATCGTGCAGAAGGCGGGAGCGCGGCAGAACGCGAACACGTCCGACGACCGGACGATCTTCCACCAGACCTTCGCGAAGGAAGACCTGCCGCAGATCCTCGAGATCGAGGCTGATCGCTTCCAGCATCTCTCCTACCCGGAGAACGTCTTCAAGACCGAAGCGCGCGCAGTACTCGGCGAGTACAACAAGAACGCCGCGAGCCCGCTGCGCAAGATCCTCGAAGTGCAGCGCGACGCCGCCTTCAACACCCACACGTACAAGCACACCACGATGGGCTTCATCAAAGACATCGAGGACATGCCGAATCAGTACGCGTACTCGAAGGAGTTCTTCCGGCGCTGGTACCGTCCCGAATACGCCACGCTGATCATCGCCGGCGACGTCAAGGCGTCAGAAGTCATGCCGCTCGTCGAGAAGTACTACGGCGACTGGAAGCACGGCGACTACAAGGCCGCCATCCCGCAGGAGCCGCCGCAGAAGGCGCCCGTCTACGCCCACGTCAAGTGGGAGTCGCCGACGATCCCGTGGGTGACCGTCGGGTACCGCGTTCCCGGCTTCGACGAGAGCTCCGTCACGATCCCGGCGATCGACACCGCGCTCGACCTCGAGTTCGGCGACACGTCCGACCTCCACAAGAAGCTGGTCGAAGACGAGCAGAAGGTCGACCGCCTCTTCTACTTCAACGACGCGCACGTCGACCCGTCCCTCTACACGATCTTCGCGCGGGTGAAGGATCCGAAGGACGCGATCTACGTCCGCGACGAGATCCTGAAGACGTTTGCGAAGCTCCGCGATCGACGCGAGCCGGAGCAGCGCGTCAACGACGCGAAGTCGAATGCGCGCTATGCATTCGTCCGTTCGCTCGACAATACCGAGGCGATCACCGAGACCATCGCGGAGTACGCGAAGTTCCGCCGCTCGTTCAACACCGTCAACGACTACTACCGCGAGCTGGCGAAGGTCACGCCGAAGGACATTCAGGACGCGGCGAAGAAATACTTCACCGAAAAGGACGTCGTGATCACGACGCTCTCGCACGATCCGCTGCCGGCCGGCATCGAGAAAGTCCCCTCCTTCGCAGCCCTCGGCGTCAGCATGATCTCGGCTGCGCCCGCAAGCGAGTTCCGCACGGTCACGCAGAAGACCGTCCTGCCCCAGCTCGACATCAAGCTCCTCTTCACCGCCGGCTCGGTCAACGATCCGGCCGGCAAGGAAGGTCTCGCGGCGCTCTCCGCCGCAATGATCTCCGACGGCGGCTCCAAGCAAATGCGGCTCGATGAGATCAACAAGGCGCTCTATCCGATGGCGGGTGCTTTCAATTCGGGCGTCGACAAGGAGATGACGACGTTCACGGCGACTGTGCACAAGGACAACTGGTCGAAATTCTTCGACATCGTGCTCCCGCAACTCCTCTCGCCCGGCTTCCGCAACGAAGACTTCCAGCGTCTCAAGGACCAGCAGCTCAACACGCTCAAGCAGGACCTCCGCAATGCGAACGAAGAGGAGTTGGGCAAGGAAGAGCTGATCAATCGCATCTACGCCGGGACGCCCTATGGACACACAGTGCTCGGTACGGTGGCGGGCATCAACGCCATCACTCTCGACGACGTCCGCAACTTCATCGCGGAGCACTACACGCGCGGCAATCTCGTCATCGGAATCTCCGGCGATTACCCGGCGGCGCTGCAAACGCGGCTCGAGAACGAGCTGGCGAAGCTGCCCGCGGGCGGCGCGGTAGCCGACGGCAAGAAGTCACTCGCGCCGATCGCGGGACAGATGACGGACGGTCTCAACGTCGAGATCATCCAGAAGGACACGCGCTCCACGGCGATCTCGATGGGGATGCCGATTCCGGTGACGCGCGAGCATCCCGATTTCCCAGCCCTCAACGTCGCGCGCGTCTGGCTCGGGGAGCACCGTTCGTCGTCGGGACGTCTCTACCAGCGCCTCCGCGAGATCCGTGGCCTCAACTACGGCGACTACTCATATATCGAGTTCTTCACCCATCCGGGAGCGTCGTTTTTCCCGTCCCCGAACATCGCGCGCCGTTCGCAGATCTTCGAGATCTGGATCCGCCCGGTCGTGCCGGTGAATGCGCAGATGTCGATGCGACTGGCGCTCTATGAACTCAACAAGCTGATCGAAAACGGGCTGTCGCAGGAAGACTTCGAAGCAACGCGCGACTATCTGACGAAGAACGTCTACCTCATGACCGCGTCGCAGGACCAGCGCCTCGGCTACGCCCTGGACTCGTGGTGGTACGGCATCTCCGAGTACACCGCCTACATGCGCGGCCAGTACGCGAAGCTGACGCGCGATCAGGTCAACGCCGCACTGAAGAAGTATCTCTCGGCGAAGAACCTCAACGTCGTCATCGTGACCAAAGACGCCGAGGGGCTGCGCGACCAGCTCGTGAAGGACGACGTCTCCGCCATTAAGTACGACTCCCCGAAGCCGGAAGACATCGTCGCCGAGGACAAGATCATCGGCGCGTACAAACTGAACATCAAACCGGCAAACGTGAAGATCGTGCCGGTGGACGACGTGTTCGCGAAGTAGCGAACGAATTCATCACGGCATTGAGTGACGGGCGGAGCGATCCGCCCGTACCTATTTCCGGGTGGAACGTGTATCCTCGGTGTCGGTCCAAAACTCCGCCCAGAAAGCGATCTCCATGAAAACCCGCTCCTTCGTTGCGGTCCTGCTCGCACTCTTCGTCGCATCGTTCGCCGTAGTCGCATCAGCCCAGACGTGCCCTGTCGCCACGAATCTCGAGATTCGGGTCTCAGGCGCGCACTGCCAGTGGCCAACGACGGGCGCCTGGTCGCCCTGCGGTCTCAACTCTCCGACGACGCTGACGCTCTACAACCGCGACACAGGGCTGCCCTATCAGCTTCAGTCGTGCGAAACGGGCGTGAATTGGATTTATCAGAATGAAGTGAGCTCCAACCACTACGTTAGAACGGATTATCCGAATCAAGGGCCGAGCATCCAGGTGAGCTCCGCAGCGGTCGGCAACAGTTGGGTGCAGGCGATGATCGTATCGGGAACCACGAGCACGCAGTACCCTCCGAACACGTATATCCCGTTCGCGAATGGGGTGATGACTGTAACTGCGCCAGCTCCGACCGTTACAGAAGGCGGCACTGCTTACGTCAGCGTTCACACCACGTATTCGCCAACCTCGTTTCGTTATGCCGTCACGAACAACAACAACGCGGCCGGCCGCTTCACGCCGGTCGTCACCCCTATGGTCGTCTCCTTCGCGGTCGGCGAATACGACAAGACGATCGCCATCCCGACCATTGACGACTTCACGGCGCAAGGAACCGGCCTGGTCGCCGTGCAGGTAGCGGACAACAACTACGACAACGGCGTTGAAATGTACCCGAACGGCTATGTTGGCTGGAACGGTCTGATCAACATCACTGACAACGATGACCCGAACGGCAACCCCGTCCTCAAGTGGTCGCAGACCAGCTATACCTTCGCCGAGAACGCCGCGAATCCGACATTGATTGTGACCCGGAACGGGAATTCGGCAATCACGACAACGGTCGACTATGTCATTGGATCCTCCATCAGCGATCCGATCACGGCCGGAACGTTGACGTTCAATTCCGGTGAAACCAGCAAAGGGGTCCCCGTTCCGATCACGAACGACAGCTCCTGGGCTCCCGATCGGCACTGGATTGCGGAGCTGAGAAATCCGAGCCTCTATTCCTATTTGGGCAGTTCCTCGGCGCCGGTCTACGCCCTCGACGTTCCGATCACGATCGTCGACGACGACCCCACGCCAACGCTTTCGATCAAGGACAGCTCCGTGAACGAAGGGACCACCGGCCACTCGGATTCAGCCTTGACCGTCACTCTTTCCGCGCCCTTCCCGTATCCATTTGACGTCTCGCTCACTTACGGCGGCACGGCGACGCCCGGGACCGATTACGCAATGCCGCCTGCTTCGATTCACTTCGACGCCGGGCAGACAACCGCAGCACTGCTGATATCGGTCTATGGCGACAGCCTCGTCGAGCGGAACGAGACGGTTACGGCGACGCTCTCGCACGTCACCGGATCGAGCGTCCTCCCCGGCATCGCCAAAGCGACGGGAACCCTCACCATTCTGAACGACGACTTCGCCATGTCGGACCTGAAGCTCGCCGCCGGCACGACGGGCCACATGACGATCTACCTTGGGAATCCGACAACGGCAGAGGGGACGATCACGCTCGCGTCTTCGAAACCGGACGTCGTCCAAGTCCCGGCATCGTTTGACGCGGCGAGCGGGAGAACCACACTCGGATTCGACGTCCAGGCGCTCTCGCCTGGAGAAGCGACAGTCACCGCGAAGTTGCCGCAATCGCTCGGCGGCGTGATGGTGAGCGCGCAGGTAGTCGTCTCCGCGGAGCAGGCGCCCACGAGTGTTGTGATCACGGCCGTCGGACCGTCAACCGTTTCAGCGGCGGGCGGCACCCTCGTAACCGTGGCGGGGCTGAACTTCACCCCTTCGTGCAGCGTCACCTTCGGCGAGACGCCGGCGGCGAATGTCGCGTTCGTCAGCACCTCGGCGCTCGCAGTCACCACTCCGCCGCATACGGCCGGAGCAACCGACGTCACCGTGACGTGCAATGAGGATCTGTTCACGCTCACGAACGGTTTCGCGTTCTTCGTTCCGGTCACCCGATCACGCGGCGTCCGCCATTAGCCCCCAACTGCTGTCGCAGCGCTCGCAGTTCCTCTCCCGCGTGGCGGTCGCGCTTCTCCTTGCGACCTCGGCCTCGGCGGCAACGTTCACCGTCACCAATACCAACGACAGCGGAGCTGGATCGCTCCGTCAGGCGATTCTCGACGCGAATGCTGCCGGAAGCTCGACGGTGGCCTTCTCGATCGGGAGCGGTCAGCAGACGATCAATGTCCTGACGCCGCTACCAGAGATCGCGGATACCGTCGAAGTGCTCGGCAATACGCAGCCGGGCCAGACCGGCACCTTGCCGCCGATCGAGGTGAACGCCTCGTCGATGAGCGGCTCCGGCGCGGTGTTTACAGTCCGCGGATCGCTGGGCGGCGTCGCGGTCAACCATTTCACGGGCACAGGAATCGAGGCGCGAGGCGCCGCGAAAGTCTCCGCCTGCTCGGTGGGGCTGAATGGAGCTGGAACAGCGGTAGCTGGAGCGGGCGCGGTCGGCATCCTCATCAGCAATGCAACCACTCCCGGCGTGACAATCGGCAGCTCGACGCACACGACGCTCACCGGGAATGCCATCGGTGTAGAAGTGACGAGCGGCCCGGCGACGATTCAAGGCGTCTGGATCGGAACGACATGGAATGCAACGAACACGGTGCCGGGAAGCTCGACGAGCCGCGGAATCGTGATCACCGGCGTCCACAACCAGGCGGTAAAGATCGGCAGCGGCTCCTATCCCGGACTCGAGAACAGTTACACGAATTACATCGTCGGCCAGAAGACCGCGATCGAGGAGATTTCGTCCGACCACGTGACCTACATGGCCAACTACCTCGGGGCCGCGCCGTTCTACGGTCAGGCAAACACCACGGCCGGTCTTCACCTTCTGGACTCGAGCGACAACACGATCATCCAGAACGACTTCGGGAATGCTCTCATCAACATTTGGGTCGACGGCGCTTCTGTGCGCAATCTGATCCACAACGACCTGATGAATAACGCGACGAAGAACATCTCGCTGACCGGAAACGGCAATGAGCTCCAGCCGCACCCGACGGTAACCGCGACGACGGTCAACAACGTCACCACGGTCAGCGGAAATCTTCACGCGTCGCCGTCGCAGACGTATGCGATCGACGTCTACTCCTCGAGCAACCATTGCAGCGGCACCGCCGACGTGGAAGCCCTGTACCTCGGCCAAGTCACCGCGACGACCGACAACAGCGGCAATGCGACATTCCAGTACACCTCTCCTCACTCACTAACCGTCGGAAGCTCCGTCAGTGCGACAGCCACCGACGCGTCGAACAACACGTCTGAGTTCTCTGCGTGTGCGTCGGTCACCGGCGGCGACGGCTTTGCCCTTTCGCTGCCGGCGCTTTCGTATCCCGACTTCAATGTCTCCGGGTTCACGTCACTCGAATCGGCCGGCGCCGCCACGCTCCAAATCGTGCGCCTCAACGCCGCGGCAACGACGGCATCCGTCTCATACGCGACCTCCGATGGCACGGCGAAAGCGGGCCGCGACTACACCGCCGTCTCCGGAGTCGCGACATTCGCACCGGGAGAGACAGCGAAGAACATCTCCATCCCGCTTACGAACGACCAGTTGTCTAAGGGGTCCCGCTCGTTCAACTTCACGATGTCGAGCCCCACCGGCGGCACGATCTTGTACGGCCACACGACGTGGTCGATCACGATTCGCGAAGATGACCCCGTCCGCATTTCGGTGAGCGACGCGTCGGTCAACAGATCGGCCACCGGCGTCGTGATGATGCCGTTCACCATCACGCTCGACGCGCCTGCCCCCGACGACCTCTACGTCGATTTCCAGACGAAAGACGGAACCGCGGTGGCGGGCGTCGACTACACCTCGGTGAACAGCGAGGCTCAATTCTCCGCAGGAGAAACCAAGAAGACGATCCAGGTACCCATCCTCGCCGCGACCGGGCCCGACAAGGCGTTCCAACTGAAGTTGACTTACGGGTGCTATTACAACTGCGAAAGCAGCATTTTCCCAATGCCGGTGTTCACTCGCGCCACGGCGACCGGCCTCATCTCGGCCAACGTGACGATCACACCCGTCACGCTCCTTGCGGAACCGTCTTACCTGACGGTCGCGCCGGGATCGAAAGTCGACGTGCATTTCACGATGACCCCTCCGCCGCCGTCACCGGTCACGCTGAGCGTCGCGGCATCGAACGCCAACTCGTTGAAACTTCCGGTGACCGTCACGATCGACGGCGATGGCAACGGCGTGATGACAGCCGAGGGGCTCGCGGTTGGAAGCGGCTCCTACACCGTCCTGCTACCGGACGCGAACGGCGGATTCGGCGTCAACTTCGGCTACGAGGTGACTCCTGGCATCCCCGGGCCACGAAGACGCGCCGTGCGCCATTAGCCCCCCAACTGTTGTCGCAGCGCTCGCAGTTCTTCTGTGAGCGCTGCGACCTGCTCTTCGAGGCGATGCACCCGGGCGGATAGCGGCTCCCCGTGCGACGCCGCCGGCTCGGCGGCGGCTTCCGGTTCCGAGATCGACACCGCGCCTCCCGCGAGCTGCGCCCACCGCGACTCCTTCTGGCCCGGCCGGCGTGCCAGCTCACGCACCAGCGGCTCGTGCTGCTGCGCCATGTCCTGCAGGAGCGACTCGACCTCGGCTACGGAATCGAACGCGTGCAAGCGGTCGCTGCGGCCGCGCAGCTCGCCGGGCGTCTGCGGGCCGCGGAGCAGGAGCAGCGTGAGCAGCGCCTTCTCGCGCCGGTCGAGGTGCCAGAGCACCTCGAGGTTGTGGTCGTAGCGGACGGCCCGGCCGCCCATCACGCGCCAGATGAGCTTCTCGTCCTGCAGCCGATCGAGCGCGCGCTGCACCTCGGCATCCGACAACTCCATCACCGGATCGCGATTCGATTTCTGGTTCGTCGCGGCGACGAGAGCGTTGAGCGTCAGCGGGTAGTACTCCGGCGTGGAGAGCTGCTTCTCCATCAGCGCGCCGAGGATGCGAATCTCGACAGGATCGAGCTCGCGGGGCAAACGGGGGCGCTGTTTCGAGTCGTCGAGCGGCGGAACGTAACTCATGGCTCGCGATTCTACGAGATCGCGAACACCGGCTCCCGCGCCGTGCGGCTGTGGCCGAAATAGTTATCGACGCGCATGGAGACCCGGCGCGCCAGCGCCATGAAGGTCGTCATCTTTCCGCCGAACACGTTGATCAGATTGCCGCGGCGGATCACGCGGTACTCGCGTCCGATCGCGCTGGGATTGGAGGCGCGTCCGACGAGCGGCCGGGCGCCGGCGAATGCGTTCGCGACGTTCGCGTGCGAGATCTTCGTCCGGAAGTAGTGGTTGAAACGAGTGATGAGGTACTCGATCTCTTCGTCCGTCGGCGCGGTCTCGTCGGGATCGCTCTGCAGCACCTCGGTCGTCCCGACCAGCGTCGTCCCCTTCCACGGAAGGACGAAGAAGACACGCCGGTCCTCGACCGACTGCAGCAGCACGCCGACGCTGCTGACTTGCTCGCGCAAAACGATGTGCGTGCCGCGGACCAGCGACAGGCGGTAGGGGGCGTTGAAGTCGTTCGCATCGAGCAGCTTGTTCATCCACGGTCCCGCAGCATTGATCACGAGATCGAAATGCTGCGCGTCTCCCGCCGAGGTCCGGACGCGCCAACCGTCGTCCTCTTCCTCGATGGCGACAACCTCCGTGAACTCGCGCGCCGTGGCCCCCTCGCGCCGCGCCGACTCGACCACCGTCCGCGCCAGCTCGCCGTCGTCGACCTGAGCGTCCCAGTACGAGAAGCCGCCGCGAAGACCGCGGCGCTCCAGCGGTGCCCGCTCCCCGAGCTTGTCCGGCGTCAGCACACGATGCCGTGCGATATTGCGGCGGCCGGCGAGCGCGTCGTAGAGCAGCAGGCCGATCCGGATCTCGATGCGGCTTCGCGGGCTGTCGTTGTAGATCGGAAGGAGAATCTCGATCGGCTTGACGAGCTCCGGCGCGTGCTCGATGAGCCAGCCGCGCTCCCGCAGCGACTCGCGCACGAGCCCGACGTGCAGGTGCTCCAGATACCGCAGGCCGCCGTGGATCAGCTTCGTCGTGGCGGATGAGGTCTGCGCGCCGAACGCCCCCTTCTCGTACAACGTGACGTCGTACGCCTTGCGCGCGAGCTCCCACGCGATTCCGGCACCATTGATTCCGCCTCCGACGACCGCGACTCGCATCACCTGTAAACCCTTTTGGCAGACCAAATGCAATGGTTGAGCCTCGTGAGCGTTGAAGTCAGCACCACGGCGCACCCCGCGCCGGTGACGATCAACAGACGTTCGAATGATCTCGCGGTCATGCTCACCGGCGGCGGCGCGAGAGCCGCCTACCAGGTCGGGCTGCTGCGGGGGATCGCGAAGCATTTCCCGAATCTCCAGTTCCAGGTCATCACCGGTGTCTCGGCGGGCGCCATCAACGCGGTCTTTCTCGCCGCGGCGGAAGGAACGATCGAGGAGCGCGTCGAACAGTTGCGGGAGATGTGGTCGGAGCTGGAGACCCGGCACATTTTCGAGTTCGAGTGGCGGCGGTTCATCCCGTTTCGTTCCGCGCTCGCGCCGCTCTTCCCGCGGCGCCGGTGGCGCCGTCCGTACGGCTGGTTCGACACGACGCCGCTGCGCAATCTCCTGCAACGCGTCCTGAAGACGCGAACCGGCCGCCCGATCGCCGGGATCGAGCGGAACATCGCGCGCGGCGCACTCAAGTCGGTATCGCTGATCACGCTCGACTACTCGACCGGCCAGAGCGTCCGCTGGGTGCAGGGACGCCACCTCGACGTCTTCGAAGGGCCGAACCGCCGCGCCGAAGCGACGAAGCTAACCGTCGAGCACGTGCTCGCGTCCGCCGCGCTACCGTTCGTCTTTCCGGCGGTCCGCATCGGAAACGAGTGGCACGGCGACGGCGGGATCCGTCTCGCGGCCCCGCTCTCCCCCGCCGTACACCTCGGCGCGACGCGCATTCTCGCGATGTCGACCGGTTATCAGCGCACCGCGGTCGAGGCGGCGACGCCGACCGTGAGCGGCTACCCGCCCGCGGCCCAGATCATGTCGCAGATCATCAACGCCGTCTTCCTCGACGTCATCGACGAGGACGTCATCCGCATGCAACGGATGAATGAGATGATCCGCAAGCTGCCGCCGTCCGAACGCGACGGCCTCCGTCCAATCGACCTCCACGTCCTGCGTCCGTCGGTCGATCTCGGCAAGCTCGCCGGCGAATACGAGCGCCACCTTCCGTGGGACCTCAAAGTGATCACCCGTTTCCTCGGCGCAAACGAGACCGAGTCGCCCGACTTCGTCTCGCTGCTGATGTTCGAGCCGAACTACCTGCAACGCCTCATCGAGCTCGGCGAGCACGACATCGACTCCCGCGTCGACGAGCTGCGCGAGTTCTTCGGCGAGACCGAATCGCAAGCGCAGTTCGCAAACGTGATGTAGGGCGGGCTTAAGCCCGACCCACGTCTACAGCAGCGTGCCCTTGAGGATCATCAGCGCCACCGTGAAGTAGATGCACAGTCCCGTCACGTCGACGAGCGTGGCGACAAAGGGAGCGCTGCTCGTCGCGGGATCGAAACCGAGGCGACGCATGACGAACGGCAGGAGACTTCCCGCCAACGTCCCGAACATGACGACGCCGATGAGCGACAGCCAGACGGTGAAGCCCACCAGCAGATAGTGAGGGCCGTAACTCGTGATGTGAAGGTGCTGCCACAGCACGACGCGCGCGAAACCGATCATGCCGAGGAGCGCGCCGAGCATGAGGCCGGAGATCACCTCGCGGCCGAAGACGCGATACCAGTCGCGCAGCTTCAGCTCCCGCAAAGCGAGCGACCGGATGATCAGCGACGCCGCCTGCGATCCGCTGTTGCCGCCGCTCGAGATGATCAGCGGGACGAACAGGGCGAGGACCACGGCGTGCGCGATCTCCCCTTCGAAGTAACTCATCGCGGTCGCCGTCAGCATCTCGCCGAGGAACAGCGCCGAGAGCCAGCCGGCGCGCTTGCGTATCATCTGGAAGACGCCGACGTTCAGGTACGGTGCGTCGAGCACCTCCACGGCGCCCATCTTCTGGATGTCCTCGGTCGCTTCCTGCTCCGCGACGTCGAGCACGTCGTCGACGGTGATGATGCCGAGCATGTGGCCGTCCGAATCGGTCACCGGCAATGCGACGCGGTCGTATTTCTCGAAGTGCTTCAGCACCTCTTCGCGATCGTCCGTCGCCACGACGCAGACGAGCGGCGGATCGTCGATGTCGGTCACCTTTGTCGCCGGATCGGCCAGCACGAGGGAGCTGAGGCGGATGTCCTCGAGCAGCACGCCGCGATCGTCGAGGATGTAGACGACGTTGACCGTCTCCGCGTTCTGGCCGGTCTCCCGGATGTGCGCGAGCGCCTCGGGCGCCGTCATCTCCGGACGGATCGTCACGTACTTCGGCGTCATGTAGCGGCCGGCCGAATCCTCCGGATAGCCGAGGAGCCACCGCGCGTTCTTCAGGTCCTCGGGAGTGAGCGCCGCGATGAGACGCCGCGTCACAACCGCCGGCATCTCCTCCAGGAGGCGCGTGCGATCGTCGGGACTCATCGAGCCGAGGACTGTCCGCACCTGCTCGTTCGTGAGCGACGCGATCAGGTCTTCCTGGTGATCCGGCGGAAGATACGAGAACACCTCGCCCGCTTCGTCCTTCGGCAGCAGGCGAAAGACGAACGCCTCCTCCTCGGCCGGCAGCGCTTTGACGAGATCGGCGACGTCCGACGGGTGCAGTTCCACGAGCGTGTCGCGGAGACCTTGCCAGTCCTGCGAAACGATGTTCGCGCGGAGCTTCTCGTCGACCGGAATCGGGGCCATGTCACTCATCGTGCGAAGGATTGTATGCGGCGATGCTCACTGCAATGTCACACGCAAAGCTGTAATAATCGGATCTCTCTCATATGACACAGCTCCGCCTCCAACTGCTGGGCGATTACCAGATCCACGACGACTCGGGAGCCCTCGTCACTCTCTCCGCGAAAAAATCGCAGGCGCTGCTCGCCTATCTCGCGGTCAAGCCATCGCAGCGCGTCTCTCGCGACAAGATGGCGAACCTGCTCTGGAGCAGCACCGGTCCGGAGCAGGCGCGCCAGAGTCTGCGGCAGCTCCTGTCGACGTTGCGCAAGGAGCTGTCGGCGATCTCTCCCGAGGAGAAGCTCCTCATCGAAGAGTCGGACTTCCTCGGCGTCGACGGGGCGGTGATCGTCGCCGACGTCGCCGAGTTCGAGGCCCTGCTCGCGACTGGAACGGAAGACGCGCTCGCGCGCGCGATCACGCTCTATCGCGGCGACTTCCTCGACGGCTTCACGATCACAGAGGAGCGGTTCGACCAGTGGGTTCTGGGCGAGCGCGATCGGTTGCGGCGCGCCGCGCTGCGCGCGCATTCGTATCTGATCGACCTGCAATCGAGGAGCGACGGCCTCGATGACGCCATCTCGACGGCGCAGAGTGCGCTGCGCATCGACCCGATTCAGGAGGCGATGTGCCGCACGCTCATGCGGCTCTACATGCAGAGCGGCGACCTCGCCGCGGCGCTGCAGCAGTACGACTCGTGCGCGCGGACGCTCAAGCGCGAGCTCGGCGTCGAGCCGGATGCCGAGACGCGGGCGCTCCAGCAGCAGATCGCGCAGCTTCGCGCGAAGCGCGCTCCTTCGCAGCAGCCCGACACCGGAGCTGCCGACACTCGCAAGACCGTGCTCGTCGTCGAGGACAACGCCCTCAACCGCGAGCTGACGAACGCCGTTCTCCGCTCGGCCGGATACAACGTCGTCTCCGCCATCGACGGCGCCGAGGCGCTCATGGCGGTCGGCCGCGACAAGATCGACCTCATGCTGCTCGACATCGACCTCCCCTTCATCGACGGCCACAAAGTCCTCGAGGCGCTCCGTGAGAAAGGGTTCGAGGTACCGGCGATCTTCATCTCCGGCCTTCCCGGCGAAGAGCCCGAGGTCCGCGCGTTCGACATCGGCGCGATCGACTTCATCCGCAAGCCGGTGAAGAACAGCGTGTTGCTCGCTCGCGTGAAACGCGTCTTGGGATAGTTTCCGGTCCAGCTTGCCACGCTTCTTGCAGCCCGGTAGCGTGGGGACAAGCATGAAAATCCTACTCGTCGAAGACAATCCGCTGATTGCCAGCGCCATCGAGCGCGAGGGCGAGTCGAAGCAGATCCGCACTGAGCACGCCACCGACGGGTGGGAAGCGATCGAGAAGCTGGAGAACGACGACTACTCCGCGATCGTCATCGACACCGACCTCCCACGCCACAGCGGCTTCGGCGTCCTCACCTACCTCCGCGAAGAAATCGGCCCGAACCTCGGCAACGTCGTCGTCATGACGAGCTCCGACCGCACGTTCGACGACGCCGTCAACGTCGTCCGCAAGACCGACGAGATCTCCGAGCTCGCCCGCGCCGTCTTCATGGCGTGTGCGTGGCGCGAGTAGCTACGGAATCGAGCGCAGGATCGCGGCGGCCGAGCGGTCGACGTCCTCTTCGCTCGTCGCCCAGTTCGAGACCGAGATGCGCATGGCGGCCATGCCGTGCCACATCGTGCCGGCAAGCCAGAGGGTGCCGTCACGCTGGACGCGCGCGACCGTTTCGCGCGTTGCCTCGTCGTTCCCTTTGAAGCGGACGAGCACCTGGTTGAGCACGACGTCGTTCAGCACCTCGACACGCGAGTCGGCGCCGAGGATCGTCTCGAACTGCTTCGCGCGAGCGCAGAGCCGGTCGACGAGGTCTTCGACGCCGTGGCGTCCGAGCGAGCGGAGCGCGGCGTAGACCGTGATGCCGCGGCCGCGGCGCGAGAACTCGGGGTTCCAATCGACCTGATCGCGTTCGACGCCGGTGGTCTGCTCCAGATACGCGGCGGTGACGGTCATCGAGGCGCGGTGCGAGGCGGAGTCGCGGACGATGACGATGCCGTTGTCGAATGGCACGTTGAGCCACTTGTGCGCGTCGGTCGCCCACGAGTCGCACAGCTCCACGCCGTCGAGGATTCCGCGGTACGTCCGTGAGGCACGTCCCCACAGTCCGAATGCACCGTCGACGTGGACCCACGCGTTCTTCTCGTGTGCGATCGAGGCGATCTCGCGCAGCGGGTCGATCGCGCCGGTGTTCACGTTGCCCGCCTGCGCGCAGATGATCGTCGGACCGTCGAGCGTGGCGACCAGCTCGCGGAGCGCATCGGCGCGCATCCGTCCCTGCTCGTCCGTCGGCACCTCCCGCAGGTTGCGGGTGCCGAATCCGAGGTACCTCATCGCCGTATGGATCGTCACGTGCGCCTCGGCGGAGATGACCAGATTCACGCGCGGCGCGTCATAGAGGCCACCCTCCTCCACGTTCCAGCCGGCGCGGCGGAGCACCGCGTGCCGCGCCGCGGCGAGCGCCGTGTAATTCGCCATCTGGCAACCGGTCACGAAACCCATGCTCGACTCGCGCGGAAGGTCGAAGAGGTCGAGCAGCCACCGGTGCGCCACATCCTCGACGACCGACGACACCGGAGCCGCGGCATAGAGGCCGGAGTTCTGGTCCCACGCGGTCGTGAGCCAGTCGGCGGCGACGGTGACCGGCAGCGAGCCGCCGATGACGAAGCCAAAGAAGCGCGGGCTCGTGGTCGCCAAGGTCCCGCGTTCCGCTGTTCGCGCGAGCGAATTGATGACGCTCGCCGGATCTTCGCCCTCGTCGCGCAGGGGAACGTCGAGCGCTTCGAGCAGCTCGGCGCGGGTCATCTGCGGCGCGACCGCGCGCTCCGGAATCATGCGGAGGTACTCAACGGCGCGCTCGTGCGCCACGGCCAGAAGGGACTCATCGACGATCTGCTTCATATACTCCGCTCCATGTACACCATCGACACCGACAAGGCGAGACTCGACATCGATTTGATCCACCGATTCCTCTCGCGCGAGGCGTACTGGACCAAGAACATCCCGAAACCGGTTCTCGTTCGCGCGATCGAGCATTCGCTCTGTTTCGGTGCGTATGACGAACGGCAACAGGTCGGTTTCGCCCGCGTCGTGACCGATTTTGCCGTCTTCGCCTACCTCGGCGACGTCTTCGTCCTGCCGGAGCACCGCGGCCGCGGCGTCTCGAAGCTCCTCATGGCCGCGATTTCCGAGCACCCCGAATTGCAGGGACTCCGCCGCTGGTCGCTCGTCACCCGCGACGCGCACAGCCTCTATCGCCAATTCGGCTTCACCGACCTCGCGGCGCCGGAACGGCACATGGAGCGGGTCGTGGTGAATCCGTACGGGTGATGCCGAGTGGGGCGCGGGCTGGAAAGCCCGCGCCCCACGAAGAGAATCAGTTCGCCGTAACCGTCGCGACCGCGCTGCGCGCCGTGCCGCACGTGCCGGTCACGGTGACGTAGTAGTAATGCGGCCCGCTCCCGAGCTTCGGCGTCGTGAAGGTCGGCGAGTTGGTGCCGACCTTATGCGACGTATCCGTATTGCTCGGAGTCGTCGGGTTGTACCACTGATAGGTCAGCGTACCGGTGCCGGTCGCGGTGACCGACAGCGTCGTCGTCGTGTTCTTCGGAATCGTGATGCTCGCCGGCTGCTGGGTGATCGTCGTTGCCGGATTGACCGTGACGGTCACCGGCGCTGATTGCGCGCTCGTGCAGCCGCTCGCATTGATGACCGCGACCCGATATGTACCGCTGCCCGATACGACGATCGACTGCGTCGTTTCCCCATCAGACCAGAGATAGCCAGACGACGCCGGAGCCGACAGCGTGACGCTGCCGCCGGCACAGAACGTCGTCGCGCCGCCCGGCGTGATCGACGGCGTCGCCGGGTTGGCGTTCACAGCGACGTTCGTGCTGCCCGAAGCCGAGCAACCGTTCGAACTGACCGTGACGCCGAGCGACACAGTGCCGGACGCCGACGTGAAGGTGATCGCGTTCGTGCCGTTGCCGCCGGTGATCGTGCCATTCGTGATCGTCCAGGCGTAGGTGGCACCGGCGACCGCGCCAACGGAGGCGGAGCCGCTCGCGCCGCTGCAGATCGCGGCAGGAGCCGTGATCGTGGCGTTCGGAAGGGCGTTGACGTTCACCGTCGAGCTCGCGGTGCCGCTGCAGCTGTTGCTCGTCACCGTGACGCCGAGGGTCACCGGCCCGGAGCTCGATGTGAACGTGATCGCGTTCGTGCCGCTGCCGCTCGTGATTGTGCCGTTGGTAATCGTCCAGGCATACGTCGCGCCGGTGATCGCGCCCGTCGACGCGCTGCCCGTCGCGCCTGTGCAGATCGCCGCGGGCGATGTGATCGACGGAGCCGGATTGCTGTTGACCGTCACATTCGTCGACGAAGACGCACCGCAGCCCTGAGCCGAAGTCACTGTGACGCCGAGCGAGACCGGCCCGGAGCTCGAGGTGAACGTAATCGCGGCCGTGCCGCTGCCGCCGGTGATCGTGCCGTTCGTGATCGTCCAGTTGTACGTTGCGCCGGCGGTTGCGGCGACGGAGGCCGAGGCTGATGCGCCGCTGCAGATCGCGGCGGGCGCGGTGATCGTCGCGTCCGGAACCGCATTGACGTTCACGGTCGCGGTCGCGCTGCCGCTGCAACTGCTGGCGGTCGTCACCGTGACGCCGAGCGACACCGGTCCGGAGGCCGACGTGAACGTGATCGCGCTCGTGCCGGCGCCGCTCGTGATCGTGCCGTTGGTAATCGTCCAGGCATACGTCGCGCCGCTGATCGAGGCCGTCGAGGCACTGCCCGTCGCGCCGGCGCAGATCGCAGCCGGAGCCGTGACCGAAGGCGCCGGGTTGCTGTTGACCGTCACGGGCGTCGCCGCGGAGGTCGCGCTGCAGCCGTTCGCGTCGGTCACCGTCACGCTGTAATTGCCGGAATCGGTGATGTTGATCGCCTGCGTCGTCAGGCCGTTGGACCAGAGATAGCTGGAACCCGCCGACGCTGTGAGTGTGACGCTGCTGCCGGCGCAGAAGGTGGTGGGGCCATTCGGAGTGATCGTTGCACTCGGGACATCAACCTCGACCGGAGCCGCATCCGAATACGCGAAACAGGAATCGGTACCCTGGACCGTCAAGTAAACCGTCATCAAGCCGGTGCCGTTGGGCGAGAACGTGATCTGCGAGGTGCCCTCGCCGCTCGTAATGGTCCCGTTATCGACAGACCACGAATACCCCGTGTAGGGGCCGGCGCTCGCGGTTGCGTGGACGACACCATTCGGGCAGACACGCGTCGCGTCGACGCTGATCGCCGGTTTCGGGAAGTTCCTCGCGGGGAGGATCGCCGTGCTCGTCGCCGAGCAACCGTTCGCATCGGTAACGGTCACGGAAACCGTCAGATCAGTAGCACCCGGGTGACTGATGGCGAAGCTGTTCGTCCCCTGGCCGGTGAAGAGAAGGCCGGCGGAAGCGCTCCAGTCATAAGAGGTGTATCCAGCCGGCGCCGTTGCAACGACGCCGGTCTCGGGACAGAACGACGTCACGTTGAAGCTGATCGCCGGGGTTGGCAGCGGATTGACGGTCACGGTGGTTGGCGCGGACGTCGCGCTGCAACCGTTCGCGTTCGTCGTCGTGACGGTGTAGCTGCCGGAAGCGCTCACGGTGATCGCCTGCGTTGTCGCGCCGTTGGACCAGCGGTAGCTGGAAGCGCTCGAGGCCGTGAGAGTCACCGACCCGCCGGCGCAGAAAGTCGTTGGGCCCGACGGCGTGATCGCCGGCGATGGCGGGGTGTAGAGAGAGACCACGAACGGCTGCGAGACGACCGTGCATCCGAGACTACTGACGATGCTGACGGTGTAGCTGCCGGGCTGGTTGACCGTGATCTGCTGCGCCGTTTCGCCGGTGGACCAGCGATACGACACCGCGGTCTCGCCGTACTCGTAGTACGTGTTGCTCAGACTGGCATAGAGACGCGCGGTACGGTCGGGACAGAAGGGAATCGTGTCCGGCGAGTAGATGGACGCCACGGCGACCGAATAGTCGAACTCGCGCGTGAAATTCGAGCTCACCACGCAGCCCGCGGAGTCGGTCACCACCACTGAGAACAAGGTGGCCTGTTCCGTGGTGTCGAACGTCGATCCCGTGGCGCCCTGGATGGCCTGCAGGTTTCCTCGGTACCACTGATAGGTATACGGCCCGCGGCCTCCGGTCACGTTCGCCGTGTAGTGCATCGGGGCGCCGGGGCAGATGATCAGAGGCACGTCGACACCGCCGGGACCGAGCGTTCGCGGCGGGTTGACCGCGACAGCGAGATCGCTCGAAGAGGAGACGGTCTGACTCCCGGTCATGGAGCAGCCGTCCGGGAACGTAACCGTAACGGTGTACGTGCCGCTGTTGGAGACGGTGATCGATTGCGTCGTCGCACCGGTCGACCACTGGAACGAGGTCGCGCCGTTGTTGAGGGCCGTGAGGGTGACCGAGCCGTTGCAGAAGTTGGTCGGGCCGCTGGGCTGGATCAGGACCTGGTCTTCAGTGACCGTGAACCCGTCCGACGTGCGCTGGCAGCCGTCCGGATACGTGGCGGTGACGTAATACGTGCCGCCACGCGCCACGGTGATCGACTGTGTGTGCTCGCCGTTGTACCAAACGTAAGACGAAGCGCCGTCGCTGGCGCGTAGCGTGACGGTCTGGCCCGAGGTGGTGCAGAGACGCGTCGGTCCATCGGCCGTGATGGTCGGCTTCGGAGGATCGTTGGCGGTGACGACCGTCGGCGCGCTGGTGGCGCTGCAGCCGTAGTAGTTCGTGACGGTGACGCTGTACGAGCCGCTCTGACTGACGGTGATCGCCGGCGTGGTCGCACCGTTGGACCATAAATACGTGTACGGAGTGTCGGGCATGCCGTACGACGACGGCGCATTGAGCGTCACCGAGCCCGGCGCGCAGAACGTGGTGGGGCCGTACGCGGTGATCGTCGTCGGCGGCGGGGTGTTGATCCCGAAGTTCTCAGCGTACGACGTCGCGCGGCAGCCGTTCGCGTCGGTGGTGGTGACGCTGACATGGTAGGAGCCGGCGGTATTGAAGCTGACCGACTGCGTGGTCTGGCCGGTCGACCAGAGGTACGACACGGCGGGCGAGGAGGTGAGCACGATCGGCGCGCCGCCGTCGCACCATGCGTTGGGGGCGCTCATGCTGATGGTCGGTTGCGCCGGCGCGGCGTTCACGGTGACGGGGATGATGTTGCTGAACGCGCCGCAGCCGTTCGCGCCGGTGACGTAGACCTTGTAGTTACCGGAGCTCGACACGGTGATCGACTGCGTCATCGCGCCGTTGCTCCATTGATAGCTTGTGCCCGGCGTGGAGGTGAGCGTCACGCTGCCGCCAGGGCAGAACGTCGTCGGGCCGTTCGCGGTGATCGATGGCGTCGACGCCGGGGTGACGGTCACGGTCGTCCCCGCTGACGTCGCGCTGCAGCCGTTCGCGTCGGTGACGGTGACGCTGTAGCTGCCGGCGGTGCTGGCGGTGATGGCGCGCGTCGTGGCGCCGTTCGACCAGAGGTAGCTCGAGGCGGCCGTAGCCGTCAGTGTCACGCTGGCGCCGTCGCAGAAGGTGGTCGGGCCGCCCGCCGTGATGGTCGCGGTGGGCAACGCATTCACGGTGACGACCGCCGGTGCGGAGGTGGCGGTGCAGCCGTTCGCGCCGGTGACGGTGACGCTGTACGAGCCGGCACCCGAGACCGTGATCGCCTGCGTCGTCGCGCCGTTCGACCACAGATACGAGGAAGCGCTCGAAGCGGTCAGCGTGACGCTGCCGCCGGCGCAGATCGTGGTCGGGCCGGAAGCGCTGATCGACGGCGTCGGAGGCGCGTTCACGGTCACAGTGGTCGCCGCGGACGTCGCGCTGCAGCCATTCCAGTCGGTGAACGTGACACTGTAGTTGCCGGAGGCAGTCACGACGATCGACTGCGTCGTGGCGCCGTTGGACCAGTGATAGAGGGGGCCGCTGGGCGCCGTGAGCGTCACGCTGCCGCCGGCGCAGAAGGTCGTGGGACCCGAGGCATTGATCACCGGCTGCGGCAACGGATTCACCGTCACCGTGATCGGGTCGGAGGTCGGGCTGCAGGCGTTGTCGCTCTCGGTCACGCTGTAATTGCCGGCTACGGTGACCGTGATCGACTGCGTCGTCGCACCGTTGGACCAGAGATAGCTCGAAGACGGTGAAGCCGTGAGCGTCACGCTGCCGCCGGCGCAGAACGTGGTCGGCCCGGAAGCGGTGACCGCCGTGCGCTGCGTTACGTTCACCGTGCGGCTGACGGTCGTGCCGCAGTTGGCGGGATTGACCTCCATCACCGTGATGGTGAGCGGCCCAGGGGCCGACGTGGTGTAGAGGATCATCGAACCGTATTGGTCCGGAGTTCCGTCCGGGTCCATGACCGAGACGATCCTTCCGTTCGTGATCTGCGACCAGTAGAACTTCGAACCGGCGCCCGGCTGCGACACGCTCGCGTAGTAGCTGTAGTTCACGCAGGCGTTGGCATCCGTCACCAGTTGGGGATTCGGTGCCGCCTCGACCGTGATGTTGTAGTTGTAGGTCTTGCTGCAGCCGTTCGATCCGGTGAGGGTGAGGGTGATCGCGGCCGACGGCCCCGCGCCGATGACGAAGTCGAGCGACGGCCCGTTGGTCGGGCCGCTGATCGTCACGCCCGTGCCCGACCATGCGTAGCTGGCGAACGTCTCGACGATCGACGCGTGATACGACGCGCCGCTGCAGGCTTCGGCCGGCAGGTTGTTGATGGTCGGAGAGGGAATCGGATTGACCGTGATGTGGGTCGTGGCCGAAGTCAGCGAGCAGCCGTGAGTGTCCGTGACGGTGACCGAGTAGTCGCCCGAGAAATTCGCGACGCGAATCGACTGAGTCGTCTGGCCGTTCGACCAGCGGTACGTCGCGCCGGGACTCGAGGTGAGCGTGACGATCTGGTCGGAGCAGATGGTTGTCGGCAGGTCAGTAGTGATGGTGGGCGTGTTGAACACCGGGATCACCCGCTCAATCGTCTTCGGACAGCCGCCATAGGTGATCGTGACCTTGACCGTCACGCTCGACACGCCGGCGTGGGGGCTGAACGTGAGTGAGCTCGTTCCCTGACCGGAAACGATGTCGCCGTCGGTGACGACCCAGTCATAGAGGTCGCCGGGGCCATACGTGCTGATCGTCGTAGTACTGGTCCCGCAGATACTGGCGGGAACCGACGAGAAATCGTTGTTTGGCTGAGGCGGAACGAAGATTCCCATCTGGCCAGCGACGACGCAGCCGGCGGCGTTCGTTTCTATGATGCTGATGTCGCTTGCGCTGTACCCGCCGAATGAGTAGAACGTCGCCGTCCTGTCGGTGGTCGAGCCGACGAAATTAATGCCATAGCTGGTGCTCGACCACTGATACGTGACGCCGGGACCGGCGTCCGGCACCGAGGCGGTGATCGGCGAATATGCGCACAAGCGCGGGTACGAGAACGAAATCGTCGGGTCGGCAAGACCGCTGACGTCATAAGAGGCGCTGCCGACCGCATTGCAGCCGTTCTCGTCATACGCGCTGACGCTGATCGTGATGTGGCCGTTGTGCACCGGTACGAACGTCACCGCGGCGCCGTAGGGAGAACTCGTGAAGATCACATCGCCGCTCGACCAGCCGATTGAGGTGTAGGTAGAGGCGTTCGTGACTGTCGCGGAGTTGGGACACGAACCCGAGCCGAGGGCGATCACCGGCGCCGCCAGTGCGTATGTCGGGACGGTGACGCTTCCCGTCGCGCAGATTTGATCGTTCGAGGCGGAAACGTGTACGACGACCGGGCGGCCCGAACCGTCGGCGGAGAAACTCAGGTACCCGCCCGAGCCCTGGAAGCCGATGGAGCCGTTCTCGACCGTCCACCGCACCGAGGTCCAGTAAGAGCCGGTCGGCGCGTCATCGATGTAGGCGGTCCCGGTTCCACAGATGGCACTCGAAGTCGTATGCACCGGGATCGTCGTGGCAGAATTTACGGGGATCGCCACCGACGTCGTGCTGCTGCACGATGAGCTGTCGGTCACGGTAACCGTCAGGGAGACGTGGTCCGCACCCGGATTGGGCGTGTACATCACGGACGTGCCGTAGTCATTCGTGATCGTTCCGTTCGCGATCGACCAATGCACGCTCGACCACGTGATCCAGTAATTGTTGGGATCGGGAGGATCGATGTACGCGCTTCCCTGTCCTCCGGGGCAGAGGGAGTCCGGGTAGGTGTGAATCGTGGGCGGCGTGATGGTGTGCACCGCATATGTGGTGCTCGCGCTATTGGAACAGCCCTGATTGTCCGTCGCCGTGACGGTGAGGGTGACTGCCGCTCCCCCCGGATCGCTGGTGAAATCGACTCCGGTCCCGCGATCGTTGCCGATCGTGCCGTTCGTGATCGTCCAATGGACGTTGGACCATCCCATGTACGGATTGTTCGGATCGGGAGGATCGACGTACGCACTCCCGAAGCCGCCCGGGCAGATCGCGTCCGGGTACGCATGAAGCGTCGGCGGCGGAATCGACCGCACCAGATACGTCGAGCTGGCGCTGTTGGAGCATCCCTGGTTGTCCGTCGCGGTCACCGTAATGGTCACCTGTCCGCCGGCAGGATTGCTCGTGAAGTCGATTCCGGTCCCGCGATCGTTGCCGATCGTGCCGTTCGTGATCGTCCAATGGACGTTGGACCATCCCATGTACGGATTGTTCGGATCGGGAGGCTCGATGTAGGCGCTCCCGAAGCCGCCCGGACAGATCGCGTCCGGATAAGCGTGAAGCGTCGGTGGCGGGATCGACCGCACCAGATACGTCGAGCTGGCGCTGTTGGAGCATCCCTGGTTGTCCGTCGCGGTCACCGTGATCGTCACCTGTCCGCCGGCAGGATTGCTCGTGAAGTCGATTGCGGTCCCGCGATCGTTCGTGATCGTGCCGTTCGTGATCGTCCAATGAACGTTGGACCATCCCATGTACGGATTGTTCGGATCGGGAGGATCGATGTACGCGCTACCGAAGCCGCCCGGACAGATCGCGTCCGGATAGGCGTGAAGCGTCGGTGGCGGGATCGACCGCACGAGGTATGAATTCGAGGCCGTGCTGGAGCACCCCTGCGTGTCGGTGACGGTTACGGTGACGGTCGCCGGTGCGCCGCCCGGATCGGTCGTGAGATCGACCGCCGTTCCGCGGTCGTTGGTGATCGTGCCGTTCGTGACCGTCCAGTGCACGTTCGCCCAGGACATCGACGGGTTGTTCGGATCGGGAGGATCGATGTACGCACTGGCGAATCCGCCCGGACAGACCGCATCGGGATACGCGTGAAGCGCCGGCGGCGGAATCGTGCGCAGGCTCACCGTGGTCGACCCGCTCGACGGACATCCGCTCGCGTCGGTCACGGTGACCGAGAGCGTCACATCGCCTGACCCGTCGGCCGAGAAGGTGACATTCCCCGCGGCGTCGCTCGAGACGATCGAGCCGTGCGTCGCCGACCACGAGTAGCTCGCATACCCCGAAGTCGTCGAAGCACTGTTGAACGCGCCCAGACAGATCTCCGCGTTCTGCAGCGTGATCGGGGGAGGTGTCGGCGGCGGGCAGCTCTGCGCGTACGCCGCGGTGAATAAAGGTGTGGCAAGGCAGACGATGAACGTCGCAACGGCGACCGGACGATGCACTGGAGACCTCCGCCGGCACGCAAGCGCCAGCCTTTTTTGCTCTTTTTTTCCGGGAAAAGGGGGCCAATCGCAGGGTAACCGACGTAACGAATTACCGCAATAGGAAAGCTAAAACCGGCCGGATGGTTCGGAAACCGCTTACATTCGGCCTTGGAAGCCTCCGCCCCGCCCCCGCGTTACACCCGCCCGTGAACCGCACCACCCGAGAGATCCGCATCGGCAACGTCAGGATCGGCGGCGGCAACCCGATCGCCGTCCAGTCGATGGCCGCCACCCGGACGCAGGACATCCCCGCGACCATCCGCCAGGTCGAGCTGCTCGAGGCCGCCGGCGCTGACATCATCCGCATCGCAGTCGACAACCCGAAAGACGTCGCCGCGCTCGCCGAGATCCGCGCCGCACGCCCGAACGCGAACCTCTCGATCGACCTTCAGGAGAACTACCGCCTCGCCGAAAAGGTCGCGCCGTACGTCCAGAAGATCCGCTACAACCCCGGCCACCTCTACCACCTCGAGCGCGAGAAGCCGGTGACCGAGAAGGTCCGCTATCTCGTCGAGATCGCCCGCGCCCACGGTTGCGCCATGCGCATCGGCGTCAACGCCGGCTCCGTCGATCCCGAGAAGATCGCGAAGTACCCGAAGAACGACTCCATCACCCCGATGCTCGACTCCGCGCTGGATCACTGCGCGATGCTCGACGACCTCGGATTCGACCAGTACTGCGTCTCGCTCAAGGATTCCGACCCGAACAAAGTCATCGACGCGAACATCCGCTTCGCCGAGGCCCGCCCCGACGTGCCGCTGCACCTCGGCGTGACCGAGGCGGGGATGCCGCCCGACGGCATCATCAAGACGCGCGTCGCCTTCGAACAGCTCATCACACGCGGCATCGGCGACACCATCCGCGTCTCGCTGACGCTGCCGTTCGAGAAGAAGGGCGACGAGATCGTCGTCGGACGCCAGATTCTCGACGACATCGCCGCCGGCCGCTTCCGCTCCGTCCCGCGCTTCGAACAGAGTGGCATGAACATCATCAGCTGCCCCTCCTGCTCGCGCGTCGAGAACGAAGCGTTCATCGACCTGGCACAGAACGTCAAAGAGATGACGGCGTACGCGAAGGACCACGACATTACGATTGCCGTCATGGGATGTCGCGTGAACGGACCGGGCGAAACGGACGACGCCGACCTCGGCATGTGGTGCGCGCCGAGCTTCGTCAACCTCAAGCGCGGCGAGACCACCCTCGGCCAGTTCACCTACGACGAGATCCTCGGCCGCGTGCGCGAGGAACTCGACAAGATCATCGAGGAGCGGAAGCTGACGGCGTGAAACGCTTTCACTACCTCGCGATCTCGCTCGCGATCATCGTCCTCGACGCGCTGTCCAAGTGGCTCGTCGCCGCGCGCATCGACCTGCACGAGTCGATCACCGTCATCCCGAACCTGTTCGAGATCGTCCACGTGCGCAACACCGGCGCGGCGTTCGGCATCGGCGCGAACACCGACTCGCATCTCGTGCCGATGCTCCTCAACGGCGGCGCGATCATCGTCTTCTGCGTCGTCGTGGTTTACGCGCTCCGTACCGCCGTGACGGACCGCATGCTCCAGGTCGCGCTGCACCTGATCCTCGGCGGCGCCATCGGCAACCTCGTCGACCGCTTCCGCTTCGGCTACGTCGTCGACTTCCTCGACTTCTACGTCCGCGACCACCACTGGCCGGCGTTCAACATCGCCGACAGCGCCATCTGCATCGGCATCTGCCTCCTCTTCCTCGACATGAAGAAAAACCCCGAGGAGAAGGAAGCGGTCAGCGTCGAGACGACATAGAGCCGTTCGTCTCTCCATGGAGCGGCAGCTTTCCGGAACGCGACCGGGATGTTGCGGAACACGACCGCAGGGCTCCGGAACGCGTCAGCAGAGCGCCAGAACGCGTCATGAAGCTTCCAGAACTAAAAAGGCTGCCGATTCTCAGCTACGGCGACGGCTCGTACAACACCATCTCGCCGGTCGCACTCGACGTCGCTGAGACGACCGCCCACCACCGCAGTTGCGGCGATCGCGGCGTGATGTCGATCCGCACTGTCGATGGCGGGTAGTCGTGATCCGTCGAAACCAGGTTGAAGAGCTGCGCAACCGGCGGAGCGTATGGAACGTCAGGCAGATCGCACGGACCGATGCAGGAGACGAGACGATATTTCGGCGTACCGAGGTCGGTTTCGAATTGAGCGAGCTCGGGTTGCGGCGGCGGGATGCCGAAGGGTCGCATCTCCACCACCGACACCATGACGTGCGGATCAGAAGCGGATTCGGGTAGCGCATAAATCCGGATCGCGTATCGGTTCGCCGCTAGGACCGGAACCGCGAAAATGCTGCCCCTCCCGGCCCGAAACTGAGACTCGGGAATCGCCCGCAGCCGCGCTGAACGGTCGGCCGCTCCGAACTGCCGCCAGGCGAGGTTGCCGCTGATCTGGAGTTGCGGCAAAGCCGCGGTCTCGACATAGAGGAGCGCGCCCTGCCCCTCAGAAACCAACGGCACGGCGGGAGGCACGAGAATCGCCGGAAGCGCGTCGCCGGCAGGACAGGTCGGAGTCGTGTTGGCCGGAAGAGCCGGAGATCCGAGGACGAAGACGGGTGTTTCTCCAAGCACCGGCGGGGGCGCCAGGCCGCAACCGGAGGCCAGCGGAAATGCGTCGGCGTCACGGCTCGATGGGTTGCGAAACCACCATTCGACGATCCACGCACCGTTCGCACCAACCGTGACGCCTGTGAACGGCAGCAGAACGCGCGTGTAGTCCGCGGGTTTGCGAGTCGCTCCTTGCTCGCAAAATGCGACGGCTGCGTAGAGGGCGCAGAGCAGGACGACGCGCGATCTCATGCCGCGCGACGGTTATCGATCAAGATCTCCTTTGTCGGTCGTGAAGATCACGTCTTCGCGTTTGCGCCCTGGTTCCGCCGTTCTATTGCGCGGCGCTCGATCGTCGTGCCATGACGCTGACGAGACCGATCGAGATCAGGCCCGCGGCGATGTAGATGGTCATGGCGAGGCCTGAATTCCGGAGGCTCATCGCCGTCATCGTCATGAGGCCGATGGAGACGATCGCAAACGCGGCGCTGATGCGGGCGGTGTTGCGGTCGCCGGTCCCCTCTGTGCTGACGAGAAAGACGTACGTGGTCACGCAGAAGAGCAGCGCGGTGAGGATCTGGGCGTTCACGCGGAGCGCGGGATAGAACGACTTGCTGAGGAGGTTGTCCGCCAGGAATGCCTCCCAGCCGAGGTGCGCGCCGTTCGCGCCGAGCGTCAGATGCTCGTATTGACGCGTCCATCCGCCGAGGGTGACGAGGAACCGCTGGTTCGCCATCGCGCGCAGATCGACGATCGACGCCGCGACGACCGCCGCCCAGGCGGCGAGCGCCGAAAACGGCGTCGGCGCGAACTCCGACTTCTCGTCGCGGAACGCGGTCTGGAGAAACGCCCAGAGGATGGCGCCGACCATGCCGAACTTCAGCGTGAACAGCAGATGCTCTTCTCCGATGCGCTGCCGGATCTCCTCGGAGATCGTCGCGTGCTCCTTGTCGAGCAACTCCCGGCCGGCGGAGTCGAGACCGTTCCAGGCGGCGACCGTCGAGGAAGGGACGTCGAAGCGCTCGGATGCCTTCGAGTCGGCGAGGCCGATCATGCCGAGGACGTCGATCGACAGCGTGAGAACGAGGATCGCGAGGACGGCGAACAGCGCGCGTCCCGCATTCGACCGCGGACCTTGTTGCATGCCGCAGTATCGCTGAGGCGACCCCGGTCATCAACCGGACGAGAGAGGCGCATTCTGTCGTATCGTGGCGCCGATGAGACGGCTGCTCATCGCGATCGTATTCGCCGCCGCCGGATGCGCGACCGCGCCGCCCGCGACGTACTTCGCGGAGCTGGAGCAGAGCTGGCTCGCCGCGCTGCAGGCTCATGACACGAAGGCGCTGAACGAGCTGCTCGACGACTCGTTCGTCGACTCCACCTTTCGCGGCGCGACCCGAACGAAGCATGACGTCCTCAACGGCCCGCCGGCGGGAGGAGCCTACAGATCCGTTCGGCTCGATGAGCTGAAGGTTCGAGGGTATGGCTCCCGCACCGTGATCGTGACCGGGGTGAACGTGCTCGAAGGCCCGTCGAAAGACACCGTTCGCGTGCGATTCACCGACGTATTTTGCAAGTCCGGACTTCGTTGGCGCGCGGTCTCCGCGCAGGAGACGCTCGAGCAGTAGGTTCCTTTACGCGGAATTGCCACGATTAGCCGTTGCCATTTCCCCGGAAACACGTATCCTCTCCTCCTAGCCCACACACTTGCGGTCCCCGGCCGTAGAACTGTTCACGCAATCCATCAGGGAGGACGCTTCGTCGATGAACGCTCGTCGTCTAGCTCTAGCAGTAGCTTTTTGTTTCCTCATGGCGGCCCAGGCCGTCTTCGCCGCCTCCACCGTCGTCATCAGCCAGGTGTACGGCGGCGGCGGTGCCTCCACCGGAACCCCGACGTACAAGGCCGACTACGTAGAGCTTTTCAACGCGGGCGCCTCGACGGCGACGCTGACCGGCTTCTCGGTTCAGTACGGCTCGTCCACGGGCAATTTCTCTAGCGTGTATGCAATCCCCAGCGGCACCTCGATTCCGGCAGGCGGTTATCTCTTCCTGTCGGTGAGCACCGCCGGAACAGCCGGAGCGAATTTTCCGATCACTCCCGACCTGACGACGACCGCCCTGAACATGGCGGCCGGCAGCGGAAAAGTGGCGCTCGCGAACATCGCGACCGGCCTCGCCTGCGGAGCGACGGCAACGCCCTGCACGCTTCCCGATTCGCGCATCGTCGACCTCGTCTCCTACGGCGCGTCGAATGACGCGGAAGGAGGCGTCACCGCGGGCAACGGCGTTGCGCTCACGAACGCACAAGGAGCCGTGCGTGCCTCGAGCGGTTGTCAGGACACCAACAACAACAACGCCGACTTCGCAATCGTGAGCAACCCGGTGCCCCGCAACAGCTCCTCTGCAGCGCACCCGTGCGGCGTCGTCGTGAACAATCCGCCCTCCATCACACCGCCGGCAAACCCGATCACGACCGTCTTCCAGAACGCCGCGCCGTTCAACGTCCAGCTCACCGGCACCGACGACAACAACGCGTTCACCTGGAGCGCGACCGCCGGCAGCGGCGTGCAGAACGTCGTCGTCTCCGGTGGCCAGACAACGGGCAGCGTCACCTACACCGTGACGCTCGTGGCCAACTTCACAGGGACCGCCACGTTCACCGCGACGCTCTCCGACGGCGTGAATGCGGCCGTGAATCAGGCCGTCAACATCACCGTGAATCCACCTGCGGTCGACAACCCGCCGTCGATCACTGCTCCGGCCAATCCGATCGCCACCGTGACGAAGAACGCCGCGCCGTTCAACGTATCGCTGAGCGGGACTGACGACCACGGCGTCTACGCCTGGTCGGCGACGGCCGGCACCGGCGTCTCGTCGGTCACCGTGTCGAACGCGAACACGAGCACCGCGACGTTCAACGTGACGCTCACGAACAACTTCACCGGTACGGCGACGTTCACCGCGTCGCTGACCGACAACGTGAATGCTCCGGTCACGCAGGCCGTGAACATCACCGTCAACCCGCCGGCGATTCCGGCCGGTACGATCGTCATCAGCCAGTTCTACGGTGGCGGCCACAACTCCGGCTCGACGTACAACAACGACTACATCGAGCTGTTCAACCGCACCAACGCGCCGGTCTCGGTCGAGGGTTGGGCCGTGCAGGCGTACTCGTTCGGCACGAACACCTGGAACGCGACGCCGATCCACGGCACGATCCAGCCGTACAGCTACTACCTCGTCCAGGAAGCGCAGGGGACGACGGCAACCGGCGGTACGACGCCGCTGCCGACGCCGGACGCCATCGATACAAAGGACGTCGGCTCGACAGCCGGCCGCATCGCGCTGACCAGCACGAGCGTCGTCCTGCCCGACGCCTGCTCGACACGCACGGACATCCTCGACTTCATCGGCTACAGCAGCAGCTCGAACAACGCGACGTGCGCCGGTCGCACCACGATTCCGACGTCGCTCTCGAACACGCTCGCCGGATTCCGCACCCTCGGCGGCTGCACGTTCAACAACAACAACGCCGACTGGGCGGTCGCACCGCCCGCGCCGCGCAATTCGGCGTCGCCGATCAACGACTGCACGAACCACCCGCAGGCGACGCAGCACGTCATGATCAGCCAGGTATACGGCGGCGGCGGGAACAGCGGCGCCACCTATGCGAACGACTTCGTGGAGCTCTACAACCCGCTCGACACCGACGTCTCGCTCGACGGCTGGTCGATTCAGTACGCCTCGACGACCGGCAACGGATGGGCGGGACAGATTCAGCCGCTCGGCGGCACCATCTACGCCCACAACTACTTCCTGATCAAACTCGCCAGCGGAACGACGGGCGAAGGCCTCTCGGTGGACAACCCGAACGTCATCGGCAGCATCAACATGTCGGGGACCGCCGGCAAGATGTCGCTGGTGAAGCGCTACGGAGCGCTCTCCGGCAACTGCCCGATCGGAGACATCGACCTGGTCGACTTCATCGGCTACGGCACCGGCACCGACTGCTTCGAGGGCGGCGCCCCGGCGCCGAGTCTGTCGAATACGCAGTCGGCCGTGCGCGCGTCGTTGACGGACACCGACCAGAACAGCGTCGATTTCACCAAGCAGACGCCGAATCCTCACTCCGGCCCCGGCGGACTGGTCCCGTTGCCTCCCAACGTGACCAGCACCGAGCCGGCCGCGACGAACGCTCCATACGACGCTACGGTCCGAGTCGACTTCGGCGAGGCGGTGACCGTGGCGCCCGGTTGGTATTCGATCACCTGCGCGACGACCGGGGATCACAGCAGCAACGTCACCGTGGCCTCGGCATTCACCGACAAGACCTGGCTCATCACCCCGAACGTCTCCTTCACGCCGGGCGAGACCTGCAGCGTGACCGTCTTCCACGACAAGGTCACCAACGCGGACGTCACCGCGCCGCCGCAAGCGATGCACCCGGTCAGCGATTTCACGTTCAGCTTCACCGTGGCGACCGGCGCCGCCGCGCCCTACACGCCCGACGTTCATCTGACGATGGGCAACCCGTCGAACGCCATCGACGACGTGAACGTCCCGAACAACTACCTGATGGTGAAGCCGACGTACGCGACCTCGTACAACCGCAGCAAGGGAACGCCGAACTGGGTGAGCTGGCACCTCGATGCATCGTGGTACGGCTCGCTCGCCCGCGTCGATACCTTCCGGGCCGATCCAAAGGTGCCGGCCGACTGGTACCGCGTCGAAGAGACCGACTTCACCAGCTCCGGTTTCGACCGCGGCCACATGTGCCCGAACGCCGACCGCGACAACCAGAACCGCATCCCGATCAATCAGGAAACCTACCTGATGTCGAACATGGTTCCTCAGTCCCCCGACAATAACCAGGGCCCATGGGCGAATCTCGAGGGTTACCTCCGTACCCTGACCGACGCCGGGAACGAGATCTACATCGTCTCCGGTCCGGCGGGCGTCGGCGGCACCGGCAGCAACGGCGGCGTCACGACGACGCTGGCGAACGGCCACGTGACGGTTCCTGCCTACACGTGGAAGGCCGCGCTTGTGCTTCCGGGACAGACCGGCGACGACGTCGCGCGCGTGACGGCGTCGACCCGCGTCATCGCGGTGATCATGCCGAACGTGCAGGGCATCCGGACGACCAACTCCAGCGACTGGATGACCTACCTGACGACGGTCCACGCGATCGAGCAGCTCACCGGCTACAACCTCTTCTCCAACGTTCCGCAGGTCATTCAGAACGCGATGGAGTACGGGGTGAACGGCGACAACCCGCCGGGAACGGCAGACCAGTCGGTCAGCACGACCGAGGACCACGGAACGACCTTCAACCTGACGGTCGCGAACCCGACCGCCACCGCGCTCACGTACAACTTCATCACGAGCCCGGCGCACGGCACGCTCTCCGGTTCGAACGGCACCGAGACCTACACGCCGGCTCCCGACTTCAACGGCACCGACACCTTCACCTACAACGTCACCGACGGCACCCACACGTCGAACACTTCGACGGTGACGGTCACCGTGAGTGAGGTGAACGACGCCCCGACCGCAGTCGACGACGCGAAGTCGGTGAACGAAGACGCCTCGATCACCTTCCCGGCGTCCGACCTCACCTCGAACGACAGCGCCGGTCCGTCGAACGAGTCGAGTCAGACGCTGACCGTCTCCTCGGTCACTCCGACCGCCGACACGCACGGCACGGTGTCGCTGAGCAGCGGCCAGGTCACCTACACGCCGACGCCGCTCTACTTCGGCAACGCGAGCTTCACGTATCAGGTCTGCGACAACGGCATCACTGCCGGTCTCGCCGATCCGCAGTGCACGACCGCCACGGTGAACGTCACGGTGAACTTCGTGAACCATCCGCCGCAGGTCTCGATCACCGCGCCGTCCACCGGCAGCGAAGGTTCCGCGATCAACGTCAGCGGCGGCGCCACCGACGTCGATCCGAACGAGTCGTTCACATTCGCGTTCAGCGTCACGAAGAACGGTTCGCCGTATGCCAGCGGCAGCGGCACGCCGTTCTCGTTCACGCCGGATGACAACGGCACGTACGTCGTCTACGAGGTCGTCACCGACTCGCACGGCGGACAGGGCTCGGCCTCCGCAACGATCAACGTCAGCAACGTCGATCCGGTGATCTCGTCGGTCACCGGTCCGACCGCTCCCCTCCCGCTCACCAACGCCACGGCGACGATCCACGTCAGCTACAGCGACGCCGGATCAGCCGACACGCAGTCGGCGCTCTTCACGTGGGACGACAACACGACGTCGACGGCCTCGTGCTCGGCCGGTACCTGCACCGCGTCGCATACGTTCTCCTCGACCGGCGTCTACGACGTCACCATCACCGTGACGGACGACGACGGCGGCTCGGCTACGAGCGACTTCCAGTACGTCGTCGTCTACGACTCGACCGCCGGCTTCGTCACCGGCAGCGGCTGGATCACGTCGCCCGCCGGCGCTTACGTTGCCAATCCGACGCTCACCGGAAAGGCGAACTTCGGCTTCTCCTCGAAGTACCAGAAGGGGCAGCAGCATCCGCAGGGCAACACGCAGTTCCAGTTCACGGCCGCGGGCTTCTACTTCGTCAGCACGTCGTACGACTGGCTGGTGATCGCCGGCAACAAGGCGCAGTACAAGGGCCTCGGCACGATCGCGAATACCGACGGCACGTTCGGGTTCCTCCTGACCGCGACCGACGGCGACATGAAGGGCGGCAATGCCACCGGCCCCGACAAGTTCCGCATCAAGATCTGGAACGCCGACACGGGTAACGTCGTCTACGACAACGTCCTCGGCACCTCCGACGACATCGACTCCGCGAATCCGCAGGTCCTCGGCGGCGGCAGCATCCAGATTCAATCGCCGAATTCGAAGTAGCAAAAACTCACCACACGCGTGCAGGGGCCGGCTCTCAGCCGGCCCTTTGCACGTTTGGGCGGGCTAAGAGCCCGCCCCTACACGTAAACTGCGGTCCATGCTCGACCGCCGCGACTTCGCAAAGCTGTCCCTCGCGACTCTCGCCATCGCCGCCGCTCCCGCCCCGACCAAAACAAACAACAAACCGAAGCGGCTCGCGCCCGGCGATACCGTCGGCCTCGTGCTGCCCGCCAGCGCGGAGCTGACCGGCGACGAGATCGCGTTCGCGCGCGATCAGCTGAAGGCGATCGGCTTCGAGGTCGTCATCGGCGCGCACGCGTACGATCGCTGGGGCTATCTCGCCGGTCACGACCGCGATCGCGCGGACGACATCAATAAGATGTTCGCCGATGACAAGGTCGCGGGCGTCATCTGCTTTACCGGCGGCTGGGGGTCGCCGCGGCTCCTTCCCTACCTCGACTACGACCTCATCGCACGCAGGCCGAAAGTGATCCTCGGATTCAGCGACATCACGGCGCTCCTCAACGCGATCCACAAGAAGAGCGGGATCGTGACGTTCCACGGCCCCGTCGGCGGCTCGACGTTCGAGCCGTACAGCCTCCAGAACTTCCAGCGCGTCGTCATGACCGCCGCCCCCGCCGGCGAGCTGGCGCCGCCGTCGAAGAAACCGAGCGAGCTGGTCGACCGGGTCAACCGCGTCGTCAAGCTGGCCGGCGGCAAAGCGAGCGGCCGCTTCGTCGGAGGCAACCTGACCATGGTGCACTCGCTCATGGGCACTCCGTACGAGGTCGAGACCAGCGGCGCGATCCTCTTTCTCGAAGACGTCCACGAAGAGCCGTACCGCATCGACCGGATGCTGACCACGCTGGCGCTCGCCGGAAAACTCGACCACCTCGCCGCCTTCGTCTGGGGACGCTGCAGTGACTGCAAGATCACCGGCCCGAGCTTCAGCGTCGAAGACATCCTGCGCGACCGGTTCGGTTCCGCGCCCTACCCGGCACTCTCCGGGCTCTCATTCGGCCACATCGAACAGAAGCTGACGATCCCGATCGGTGTCCTCGGAACCGTAGACGCGGATGCGGGAAGAGTGACCATCGATGAGGCTGCGGTTTCTTAGAGGCAGTTAACACTTCCGTCACAACCCCACCCCAACCCACTCACGTATTTCCCGTCCGTGGGTATGATCCGCCCGCACTCGCCCCGAACCAACAAAGGAGAAGACATGCGCAGAGGCTTTCTCGCACTCACGGCACTCGTGCTGTTTTCCATTCCCCTGTCGATATCCGCGCAGACGGCCGACGAGATCGTCGGCAAATACGTCAAGGCGATCGGTGGAATGGACAAGATCAATGCTCTGAAGACGTTGCAACGGAGCGGCAAGTTCACGGGAGGCGGCGGGTTCGAAGCGCGCGTCACCCAGGAGAACAAGCGCCCGAACCTGGTCCGCGAAGACTTCCTCATCCAGGGGATGGACGGCGTCACCGCATACGACGGCAAGACTGGCTGGAAGATCGAGCCGTGGCAGGGGAAGAAAGACCCCGAGCCGCTCGGTGAGGACGAGCTGAAGGACATCATCGCCGACGCCGACTTCGACGGCCCGCTCGTCAACTACGCCGAGAAGGGGAACAAGGTCGAATACGCCGGCACCGAGCCGGTCGAAGGGACCGACGCCTACAAGCTGAAGGTCACCATGGCCAACGGCGAGGTCCGCTACTACTACATGGACACCGACTACTACGTCCCGATCAAGGTCGAAACGAAGCGGATGATCCGCGGCGCCGAGCGCGAGTTCGAGTCGTCGCTGGGCGACTACAAAGAGGTCAACGGCGTCTACTTCCCGTGGTCGATCGAGAGCGGCCCGAAGGGCTCCCCGCAGAAGGGGAAGATCACAATCGAGAAATTCACGGCGAATTCGTCCATCGCCGACTCGCGCTTCATCCAGCCCTCAGCGGCCGGCAAGCCGGAAGCGCAGCGCGAGGGCCAGCCGGCCGACGCCTCGCAGATGCAGCCGAAGACCGAGCAGCAGAAACAGCAGCAGAAACCGCCCGCGACCGAACCGAAGAAACCGCCGGTGGAGAGATAGACAGATGAAAGCAACGCGATTTCTCATCGCCACTCTTTTCGTTGCCGGCTCCGCGCTGGCGCAGACGTCCCCCCAGACATCGGCTGTCAAGTTCGATTCCGACACGATCTCGGGCCTCGGTGCGCGCAACATCGGCAGCGCCGCGATGTCGGGACGTATCTCCGCGGTCGACGCGGTCCACGAAGGCGACCGCCTCACCGTCTATGTCGGCGCCGCCAGCGGCGGAGTCTGGAAGTCGGTCAACGGCGGCACCACTTACAAGCCGGTCTTCGACAAACAGCCGGTGCAGTCGATCGGCGCCATCGCGATCGACCCGAAGAACCCGAAAGTCGTCTGGGTCGGCTCCGGCGAGGCGTGGATGCGCAACTCCGTCTCGATCGGCGACGGCATCTACAAGTCGACCGACGGCGGCGACAACTGGGCCAACGTCGGTCTTCCGAACTCGGAACACATCGCGAAGATCCTCATCGATCCGACCGACACCAACACCGTCTACGCCTGCGTCCCCGGCAAGCTCTGGAGCGACAGCGACGACCGCGGCGTCTACAAGACGACCGACGGCGGGAAGAGCTGGACGAAGGTGCTGAAGGGATCGAACGGCTCGACCGGCTGCTCGATGATGTCGTTCGATCAGTCGAATCCGAAGACGCTCTACGCCGGTCTGTGGGACTTCCGCCGGAAGGCGTGGACGTTCCGCAGCGGCGGCGACGGCCCGAACGCGCCGAGCGGCAGCGCCCTCATGAAGTCGACCGACGGCGGCGCCACCTGGAGCTCGCTCGACGACAAGTCGGCGCCCGGGCTGCCGAGCAAGCCGTGGGGCCGCGTGGCGGTCACCGTCGCGCCGTCGAACCCGAACATCGTCTACGCCTTCATCGAGGCCGAGCCGCCGAAAAACGCGCTCTACCGCTCCGATGACGGCGGAAAGACCTGGTCGAAGCGCGACCGGTCGCAGTACATGATCTGGCGGCCGTTCTACTTCGCCAACCTCATCGTCGATCCGAAGAACCCCGACAAGGTCTACAAGCCCGACCTCGTCCTCGTCGGCAGCAACGACGGCGGCAAGAGCTTCACCGTCGTCGGCGGCGCGGCGCACGGCGACTGCCACACGGTCTGGATCGATCCGCAGAACACCGATCGCCTCATCGCCGGCGACGACGGCGGCCTCTGGTACTCGTACGACGGAGCAAACCGCTGGTGGAAGGCCGACAACCTGCCGGTCTCGCAGTTCTACCACGTGAGCGTCGACATGGATCAGCCGTACCACGTCTACGGCGGCCTGCAGGACAACAGCTCGTGGGTTGGCGACTCGCAGTACCCAGGCGGCATCACCAACGCGCAGTGGGAAAACATGTACGGCGGCGACGGCTTCTGGATGTTCACCGACCCGACGGACAACGACTACCTCTACGCCGAGTCGCAGGGCGGCGAGATCGGCCGCGTCAACCGCAAGACGCACGAGGTCCGCGGCATCAAGCCACTCCCGAACTACAAGGAAGGGAAGCTCCGCTACAACTGGAACGCGCCGATCCACATCAGCGGCACCGGCGCCGTCTACCTCGGCTCGCAGTACCTCTTCCGCACCCGCGACCACGGCCAGACGTGGGAGCGCATCTCTCCCGACCTGACGACGAACAATCCGCAGAAGCAACTGCAGGAGCAGTCGGGCGGCGTCACGGTCGACAACTCGTCCGCCGAGACGAACAACACGATCTACGCGATCGCCGAGTCGCCGAAGAACAAGGACGTGGTGTGGGTCGGAACCGATGACGGCAACGTCCAGCTCACGCGCGACGGCGGCAAGACCTGGACGAACCTCACCAAGAACCTCCCGCTCGCGCCCGACGCCTGGATCTCGTACCTCGACGCCGGTCACTTTGACGAAGGGACCGCGTTCCTCACGGTCGACATGCACATGACCGGCGATATGAAGCCGTACGTCTACAAGACCTCGGACTTCGGAAAAACGTGGACGCCGCTAGTCGCCGGCAACTCGGCCGTGAACGGCTATGCGCACGTCGTCCGCGAAGACCTCGTCGATCCGCATCTTCTCTACGTCGGCACCGAGCACGGTCTCTGGATCTCGATCAACGACGGCCAGCAGTGGGCGCAGTACAAGGGCGGAGACATGCCGGTCGGCGTCGCCGTACGCGACATCGCCATCCATCCGCGCGACAACGATCTCATCATCGCCACGCACGGCCGCGGCATCTGGATCGTCGACGACATCACCCCGCTCCGCGCTCTCACGCCCGACGTGATGGCGAAGGAAGCGGAGTTCCTGCAGTCGACGCCGGCGGTGCAGCGCATCTTCGGCCAGGGCGGCTGGGTGCCGGGCGACGCGCAGTTCGTCGGCAACAACCCGCCGGGCGACGCGGTGATCACGTACTACCAGAAGAAACGCCACATCTTCGGCGACCTCAAGATCGACATCGTCGACTCGGCCGGCAACGTGGTCGGATCGATCCCGTCGAGCAAGCGCCGCGGTCTCAATCGCGTCACCTGGTCGATGCGCACGAAGCCGCCCAAAGTTCCGCCCGCCGCCTCCGCCGCGTTCGGCGCCGCGTTGGGCCCGCGCGTCCTCCCCGGCACGTACACGGTCCGGATGACGAAGGACAAGAACGTCTACACGACTCCGCTCTCGGTGATCACCGATCCGCGTGCGAAGTACACGACGGAAGACCGCAAGGCAAACTTCGATCTCGCGTCCAAGCTCCGGACGAACATCACCGACATGGCTTTCGCGGTCGAGCAGATGAACGCCGTCCGCAGCGCGCTGGACGATCGCGCCTCTAAGCTCCCCGCGACCGATGCCACCGCGAAGAAGCTCCGCGCCGCGTCCGACGCCGTCGACACGCTCCGTAAGAAGGTGGTGGCGACGAAGGAAGGCGGCATGATCACGGGCGAGGAACGTCTCCGCGAGAACATCACCGACGTCTACGGTGGGATCATCTTCTACGAAGGACGTCCGTCGCAGATGCAGGTCGACCGCACCGAGGCGATCAGCCGCGAGATGGCCGATGTCAATCACGACTTCAACGCGTGGTCGGCGAAGGAGATCCCCGCGATCAACTCCGCCCTCGCGAAGAAGAACCTCCCGCCGATCAAGCTGATGACGCGCGACGAGTGGGACAAGTCGAACGCCTCCGAGGCCGGCGGATCGCCGACCGCGACGGAGCACGAATTCAGGATGTTCGAGCGCGATTGATCTTCGCGCTTCTAGCGCTGTTGTACGCAGGGGCCGGCTCTCAGCCGGCCCCTGCAAGCGCTCCGGCTTACACGGTCGTCCTCGGCCTTGCGCAGGACGGCGGGTATCCGCAGGCCGGCTGCGAGCGCGCTGACTGCGTCACCGCGTGGAACAACCCCAAGCTCCGACGCCACGTCGCATCGCTGGCGATCGTCGATACGACCACGCACGAGCAGTGGATGATCGACGCTACACCCGACTTCCCCGAACAACTGCACGTGCTCGGCGGCCGAATCAACGGCATCCTCCTGACGCACGCGCACATCGGTCACTACCTCGGCCTCGCGCAGCTCGGACGCGAAGTGATCGGCGCGCACGAGATGCCGGTCTACGCGATGCCACGAATGCGCGCGTTCCTCGAGCACAACGGCCCGTGGGATCAGCTCGTGCGTCTGCACAACATCGACATCCGTCCACTGGAAGACGGCGTGGCGGTTCGCCTGAATGCAAACATCAGCGTCACGCCGGTCGTCGTTCCGCATCGCGGCGAGTACAGCGAGACGGTCGCGTTCATCGTGAAGGGACCGAACCGGTCGATCCTATGGATGCCGGACGCCGACCGCCTCGAGCACGCCGAGGAGCTGATCGCGCGTGTCGATGTCGCGTACGTCGACGGCACCTTCTTCGACGCCAAGGAACTGCCCGGCCGGAACCTCGCCGAGATCCCCCACCCGCTCATTCGCGATTCAATGCAGCGATTCGCCAAACTCCCGGCAAGCGAGCGCGCGAAAATCCGCTTCGTCCACCTCAATCAGTCGAATCCCGCGCTGCGCGATCCGAGCATCGTGCGGCCGTTCGCGGTCGCGGTCGAAGGAGAGCGCGAGCGGCTGTAAGCGTCTCAGCGAATCCGCCCGCCGCCAAAGACGCGAATCGACTTGAAGTGCACGTCGAAGTAATTGGCGGCGGCCCGGATGGCGCTGCTCACCCTCCACTCCTCGCGTTCGTCGATGTGTTCGAGCGGCATCCGCATGTTCGGCGGCAGCTTGAAACGGCAGCTTCTGCAGAGCGCCGTGCCTGCCGTCTTCTGCATGCTGCAGCGCGGGCAGTTCCTCCGATTGGCGAGCTTCTCGATCTGCTGCTTCGACATCATCCCACCCTCCCAGACAAAAAAAGGCCGGGGAGCACCCGGCCTTTGATGCAGAACTTTCTGTGCAGCGAATGATAGCACTACTCGCGCTTGAAGAGCTTCGCGATGGCGGACTTCTGCGGTGCCGGCGTCGCTCCCTCGGCCTCGTAATCGACGAACCGGCGGATCGCTTCGGTCTCGGGAGAGAACGTGAAGCGGTAGACGTAGGGCGCGGGGTATGTCTCGTCGTAATCGACGCGCGCGAGCCGGAAGTAGGCGCCGCTGAAGAAGAGAGTGGTGCCAGGAGGCCAGGCGCGCTCGCGCGGCGACGCGAGGACGAGCGCCCAGTCGTCGCCCGTCTCCTCGTGCACGACGAAGTCGCCGATGCGCGTTCGCTGCACGTTGCGCCGCGCGTCGAGCGTCCGCCGCAAGTCGGTGGCAAGGTCGCCCGCGGTCGGATATCGATCCGCCGGATTCTTCTCGAGGCACTTGAGGATCACGCGATCGAGCAGCATCGGGATCTCCGGCCGGATCGCGCGCGGATGCGGCGGCGCTTCGCCCACGTGCTTGAGCGCGAGCGCCGTCGGCGTCTCCGCGTGGAACGGCAGGCGCCCGGTTGCGAGCTGGAACAGCACCACGCCGAGGGAGTAGATGTCGGAGCGGGCGTCGGTGCGGCGGCCGTCGAACTGCTCGGGAGACATGTACTGCGGCGTGCCGAGCATCACGTCGGTGGCGGTGATCGCGGTGGCGTTCATGCCGGCATCGCGCGCGATGCCGAAGTCGATCAGGCGCACGTGGCGCTCGCGGGTCAGCATGACGTTGTGCGGCTTGATATCGCGATGAATGACGCCGTGCGCGTGCGCCGCGTTGAGACAGTCGGCGATCGAGGAACCGATGCGAACGATCTCGCTCAGCGAGAACGCGCCGCTGCCGGCGATCGCATCGCGCAGGTTCGTGCCGTCGATGAACTCGGTGACGAGATACATCGAGCCGCCCGCCACGCCGTAACCGCGGATCTTCGGCACCGCGTCGTGAGCGATCCGCCGCAGGACAGCCGCCTCGCGCTCGAAGCGCTTCAGCGTCGACGTGTCGGCGGCCGACGCGTGCAGGATTTTGAGCGCGTACGTTTTCCCATCGCGCCGATCAATCACGCGAAACACCGATCCCATGCCGCCCCGTCCGATCGGCGCCTCGATCTCGTAGTGCTCCGCGAAGACCCGCGCCACGCTCGGCGCATCCGCGGGCTTCACCGCCGTCGCCGTGCCGCCGTACTCCGTCTTCGCCTCGAGCGTCACCGTCCCCGCATCCGGCGCCTGTCCGCACACGCCGCACACGTCGGCCGAAGCTTCGAGCCGGTCGAAACCGCACCAGACACATGTCGCCACGGTGGGAGGATTCTACGCGGAGTGACGATGGGCGATCTCGAGGATAACGTCTTCCAGATTCTGGGGCAGCTCGATCGGAACGAACCAGTCGCGCGGATAGAGATAGTCCTCGCCAGACTCGTCGATGACGCGAATCATCTCGTGCGGCTCGGCATCGCGATCTTCGAGCACCTCGTAGATCTTTCGCAGCTCCAGGGCACCCTCGTAATCGTCGTTCTTCACGCAGACGACGAAGTGTGTGTCGCCGTTCAACGCCTTCGGATGACCCGTTTCACTTTCAGCCATCGTTTGCCTATCCCGTGAGCCTCGTACCAGTGTATCTCCGCTTCCGCTACCGTGCCGTTCGCAAACCGCACGGTCGCGGTCCCTTTCATCTTTCGCCAGTTTCCACGCCCGAACCGCTTAACGAGGATGTGGATGTCTCGGATACCGTGGCCAGCCGCGATCACCTCGACGAAATGAAGCTCAGTGATGAGCTCAAACTTCACGACAAGAACGTAGCATCGATCACGTGAAGAACGTCCTTCTTCTACTCCTCGTGGTGGCTCACCACTTGCTCTTCTTCAGCGCGAGAGGAGAACTATTGAATGAACAATCGACCTGGCTGGTATACGGATGAGACCGAGAGTGGCTGGGACCGCACGAAGGCTGCGCTCCGGAACGACTGGGAGCAGACCAAGCATGACTTCGGCTCGAAGACGGCGCCGGATCTGAAGCAGGACGTGGACGACACGATCAAGCAGGCGGCGGGCTCGGAGGACCCGTTCGACCGTCACGAGCAGGCGTTCCGTTTCGGCTACGGTGCGCAGCGGCACTATGGCTCGCAGTACAAGACGTGGAACAACGACCTCGACCGGCAGCTCCGCACGGACTACGGCTCGGACTACGACCGCGACCGCGACTACATCCGCTACGCCTACGAGTACCGCTACGGAAACGCGCCGTCGAATGCTGACGCGCGCGACGAGCGGAGGCTCTGATTCTTGTGTGGGGTGCGGCTGAGAGCCGCACCCTACAAAGCTACTCGTAGCGGAGCGCTTCGATGGGGTGGAGCGATGCCGCCTTCCAGGCGGGATACCAGCCGAAACCGGTACCGATCAACGAGCAGACGATCAGGCCGGTGGCCGCCCAGCCGTACGGAAAGACGACCGACATGTCCCAGACGAAGGCGAAGATGTTGCCGCCGCCGACGCCGAAGATGATGCCGATCAACCCGCCGACTTCCGAGAGGAGGATCGCCTCGATCAGGAACTGCTTGACGATGTCGTTCTTGCGCGCGCCGATCGCCTTTCGGACACCGATCTCGCGCGTCCGCTCGGTGACGCTCACGAGCATGATGTTCATGATGCCGATCCCGGCGGCGAGGAGCGCGATGGCGCTGATGACGAACGCGCCGATGCGAATTGTCCCTGCGATCTGAGCGAACGCGGAGAGCAGAGTATCGTTCGAGTAGATCTCGAAGTCGTTCTCCTGCGCGACCTTGAGTCCGCGCGCCGCACGCATTGCGCCGATCGCCTTGTCGAGCGTCGCGTTGTACGTCGCCTGCGAAGTCGACTGCGTGGCGATGTTGACGGTCCGGTTCGCGCGGCCGTAGTCGCTGAAGAAGGTCGTGATCGGGACGAGGTTCAAATCGTCCTGGCTCTGTCCGAACGTCGAGCCTTTCGACTCCAGCACGCCGATGATCCGGAACGGATGGCCATTGATGTTGACCTGCTTGTTGATCGGCGACTCGTTCTGGAAGAGCCCCTTCTCGATCGACTTTCCGACGACGGCGACATTGCGGCCGAGTTCGACGTCTTCGGCGGAGATGTTCCGGCCGTAGTCGAGCGAGTAGGCGTTCGCGATGAGGAAGTTCTCGTTGGTGCCGACGACGGTCTTCCCCTGCACCTTCGTCCGTTTATAGCTCACGGCCTTGCCGCCGTCGAAAACCTTCAGGGCGATCGCGCCGGCCTGCCCTTCCATCAATCGCTTGTATTCGTTCGCCTGCTCGAGCGTGATGTTGCGGCGGTTCGCGAACTTATCCTCGGGATCGTTCTTGCTGATGACCGGGTATTTTCCGAACTGAAAGAGATCGCTCCCGAGGAAACTGAGACCCGACTCGATCGAGCCCTGGATGACACTGAGCGCCGTCATCACGCCGATGACCGAAAACACGCCGATCATCACGCCGAGCATCGTCAGGATCGAGCGAAGCTTGTTCGCGCGCAGCGCGTTGAACGCCATCCGGAAGATTTCGCGTACGTTCATTCGTATCTCAGCGCCTCAATGGGATCGAGACGGCTCGCACTCAGCGCCGGCGCGAAGCCGCTGAAGACGCCGGTGAGCGTCGAGACGATCATGCCGAGGATGACGAGGCCGATCGAGAACTGGATCGGGAACGAGGGGACGGCGGCGGCCACGGCCGCGACCAGGCCCCAGCTCAACGCGAGTCCCACGGCGCCGCCGATCAGACAGATCGACACCGCCTCGATCAGGAACTGCAGCAGGATCGTGCGGCGGCGCGCGCCGACGGCCTTGCGCGTTCCGATCTCGCGCGTCCGCTCCTTCACGCTGACGTAGGTGATGTTCATGATTCCGATGGCACCGACGAACAGCGCCAGTCCGGTGACGAACAGGCCCGCCATCGCGATGCCGGTCTTGATCGGATCGAGCGTCGAGCGGAGCGCCGACTGCTCGTTGACCGAGAAGTCGTCCTTCTGCTCCGGCCGCAACCCGCGGACGCGGCGCATGTCGCCGGTCAGCTCGTCGATCGCCGCCTGAAGGTTGTTCTTGTCCTTCACTTTCACGCGGATCGACGCATCGAGCCGGGAGCTGAAATTCTTCATGAACGCTCCGAGCGGGACGACCGCGTAAGTATCGAAACTGAAGAGGCCGAGGAACGTCCCCTGGCGCGCGTAGACGCCGATGACGCGGAACGGGTGACCGTCGATCTCGACGACCTTGTCGAGCGGCGATCCCTGCGGAAACAGGGCCTCGGCGACGTCGTACCCGAGGACCACGACGTTCTGACCGCCGCGCGACTCCGGCTCCGTGAAGAAGCGGCCCTGACTGAACGACGCGGTGGAGGTGACGAGAAAGTCCGTATTCGTTCCCTGCGTGAAGATGCCGCTCACCTGCAGGTTGTTGTACTTGACCTTTCGCGAGGTATTCAGGGTCGGCACGGCGACGATCAGTTGCGAGTTCGGCGTCGCCTTGATGATGCGATTCAGGTCGTCGGCGTAGTGCACTTCCATGCGGCGGCGGTTCCGGTAGTTCCACCAGTCGTCGACGTGATGCCACGGCCATTTCTCGACGTACAGCACGTCGTCGCCGATCACGGCGAGGCTGCGCTCGAAGCCGACCTGGATCCCGCTGATCGCGGAGCCCATCAGCGTCACCGCGATGATGCCGATGATCACGCCGAGGCCGGTAAGAACCGAGCGCATCTTGTGCATCCGGATCTGCAGGAACGCAATCCGAAAACTCTCGACGATTTCGATCTGCAGATCGCGAATGAATTTCATGTTGCCTCGCTGACGTCTAGCTGCTCTTGCCCTGGCCCTGCGGCTTCTCGATCTCGACCTTCGCCCCATCCTTGAGGCGCCGGCTGACCGCGGTGTAGCTTCCGGCGACCACTTCCTCGCCCGGCTTCACCCCGCTCTTGATCTCGATGTCGGTCGTATCGGCGATTCCGGTCTCGACTTTCCGCTGCTCGACCTTGTCGCCCTTCTTAATAAATACAACCCGCATCAGCTTGTCGCGCTGTACGCGCTCCTTCTGTTTCTGCTCCGTTTCATTTGTGACATCGGCGCGGTTGTCGCCCTTGTCCGCCGCCGCCTGGGTCGCCTTCCGCTTTTCGAGCTCCTCCGGCGAGAGTTTGGTGCCGGCCTCACGAACGGTGACGCTCTGGATCGGAACCGCGACGGCGTTCTGCACCGTCGCCGTCTCGATGTCGGCCGTGGCGCTCATTCCGGGGCGCAGCGCGACGGTTTTGTCGGTGACGGTGATCTTGACGAGGAAGTTGGTGACCTCCTCCTGCGAGCCGGCGTTCTGCGTCGTGGCGGTCGACGCGATCTCGCGCACGACGCCGTCGATCTTGCGGTCGGGGTAGGCGTCGACGCTGATCTTCGCGTGATCGCCGACCTTCACGTTGATGACGTCGTTCTCGTTGACGTTCACCTGCGCTTCCATGTCGCCGAGATCGGCGATGCGCATGACTTCGGTCCCCGCGAACTGGCTGGTGCCGACGACGCGCTCGCCGCGGCGGCTCGGAAGGGAACTGATCGACCCGTCGGCCGGCGAATAGATGGTGGTCTTCGTCAGCGCATCATTGATCGTGCGCAGGCTTCCCTCGGCGCGCTGAACGTCGAATTCCGACGTGGCCAGCGCCGACTTCGCGATGTCGTAATTGGTCTGCGCCGCATTGAGATCCTGATCGGAGACCAGATGCTGCGCGTGCAGGTTCCTGATCCGCTTCAGGTCGAGGTCCGCTTTCGACACCTCGGCTTTGTGCTGCTCGATCGCCGAGCGTGCGCCGGAGAGCGCCGCCTGCTGCGCCTCGACCTGCGCCCTGTAGACGTCGGGCTTGATGCGCAGAAGCAGGTCGCCCTTGTGGACCACCTGTCCCTCATGGACCGGCAGGTCGACGATCTCGCCCGACACCTCGGGGGCGATCTTCACCTCGACCTCCGGCTGGATCTTGCCGGTTGCCGTGACGAGCTGCGTGATCGTCTTCCGCTGCGCCTTCTCGATCGTGATCGGGATCGGCTTGTCCTTGCGCTTGTTCGCGACGGACGCGACCGTGATCCCGATGATCACCACCGCGGCGATGATCGTGATCCACAGCCGTTTGCGGTTTCGCTTCTTCTTCATTTCCTGAGGAGTGAACACACTCATGGACTCAGACTCCTGACCCGGTCGGACGCCGGACATCTGCTTTCATCTTTTTAACGGCGATTTCGGACGAAGGTTGCAGCTTTCCCAAATCGCGGGCGGGGTGCGTCTATTTCACGCTACCATCAAGAGATCCATGACGACACTGGCCCGCCGGCTGGGCGCCTTCGACGCCACGATGATCGTCATGGGCGGCATCATCGGGTCGGGCATCTTCATCAACCCGTATGTCGTCGCGCGTCAAGTACATACGCCCGCGCTGATCCTCGGCGCCTGGATCGCAGGCGGCGTCATCGCGCTCCTCGGCGCGTTCATCTACGCGGAGCTCGCGGCTCTACGTCCTGAAGCGGGCGGACAGTATGCATACCTTCGCGATGCCTACCATCCTGCGGTCGCTTTTCTCTATGGATGGGGACTCCTGCTCGTCGTCCAGAGCGGCGGGATGGCGGCGGTGGCGGTCACGTTCGCCAAGTACGCCCACACCCGCTTCCCGGACGCGTTCGTCGCGACGGTCACCCTCCTCGTCCTCACCATCATCAACTGCTTCGGCGTCCGCAGCGGCAGCAACACGCAGACGGTGCTGATGCTCCTGAAGCTCGCCGCAATCGCGATGCTGATCATCGTCGGCGCGTCGACTCGCAGTGTGGCGCCGACGCCCACGGCGGCGAGTGCCGCCACATTGTTCACGATCGCCGCCGCAATGACCCCCGTCATGTTCGCGTACGGCGGGTGGCAGACCGCAAGCTTCATGTCGGCCGAGCTGAAACGCCCGGAGCGCGATCTCGCGGTCGGACTGCTGGCGGGCGTCGCCGGCGTCATCGCGGTCTATGTCGGCGTGAACATCGTCTGCCTCCGCGTGCTCGGCGCATCCGGTCTCGCCGCGACGACCACTCCCGCCTCGTCCTTGATGCGCATCGCCCTGGGCGAACGCGGCGCGAACCTGATCGCGATCGGTATCGCCATCTCGACGCTCGGCTTTCTCAGCCAGAGCATGCTGACCGCTCCGCGCGTCTACTACGCGATGGCCGCCGACGGCCTCTTCTTCCGCAGCGTCGCCAAGGTGCATCCTACGACGCGCGTTCCGGTAGTCGCGATCGCGTTGCAGGGCGTCGTCGCAATCGTGATCGCGCTCTCCGGCACCTACGAGCAGATCCTCAGCTACGTCGTCTCCGTCGACTTCATCTTCTTCGGACTGACCGGAGCCGCCCTGTTTCTCTTCCGCCGGCGCGGAGCGAGCGCGCAGTTTCGGACGCCGCTCCACCCGGTCACCACGCTCGTCTTCACCCTCGCCTGCTGGCTCGTCGTCGCCGGAACCGTCGCGCAGTCGCCGAAGAACAGCCTGATCGGCTTCGCAATCCTCGCGGCGGGACTGCCGGCGTACGCGTTCTGGCGCAGCCGGAAGCAGGCTTGACGGTACAATTCGCCATGCTTCAGCGCGTTTCACTCGCGCTCACACTCTTTCTGGCGTGCACGACGGCGACAGCCGCGCCTCGGTACCGCGCATTCTGGGTCGAGACGTTTCACACGCCGTTCGTGACGCGCGATGACGTCGACCGGATCATCTCCGCCGCGATGACGGCGAAAGCGAACGCGATCTTCATGGAAGTGCGGCGCCGCGGCGATGCGTGGTACTTCGATGCCGCGGAACCGCGCGCCGAGGTGCTGGGAGAGGACTTCGATCCGCTGCGGTACCTGATCGAACAGGCGCACGCGCGCGACATCCAGGTCCACGCGTTCACCATCGTCGGATCGGTGTGGCAAGGCGATCCGGCGAAGACGCTGCCGCGCGATCCGAAGCACGTTTTCCTGCAGCACGTCTGGAATCCCGCGACGAACAAGCCGTACGACGACGACCGGCAGTGGGGCACGCGGACGCGCGACGGCAACTACCGCTTCGGTTCCGAGTGGTACATCGACCTCGGCAATCCCGAGGCGGCGGCCTACACGATCGACGTCCTGGCGCACCTGGCGAGCGCGTACGACGTCGACGGCGTGCATCTCGACCGCGTCCGCTATCCCGAAAATCGCAGCGGCGACGTCGGCTACAACGACGCGAACGTGCAGCGCTTCAATACAAAGTACAAGCGCACCGGCCTTCCGGCGCCGAACGATCCGCTCTGGTGCGAGTGGCGCCGCGACCAGGTGACGAACTTCGTCCGCAGCCTGCATGACCGCATCAAGGCGATCCGCCCGTCGATCCAGATTTCGGCCGCGCTGATCACGTACGGCCGCGGGCCGCGCGGCAAAGAGGGATTCGAGACGACCGACGCCTATGCGAACGTCTTTCAGGACTGGCGCAAGTGGTCGGACGAGCGGATCGTCGACCTCCTCTGCCCGATGATCTACAAACGCGAGACGATCGCGCGGCAGCGGCGCGACTTCGACGACTGGCTCCGCTTCCTGATCGACACGGCGCACCGGACGAACCGAATCGCTCTTGCCGGCGTGGCCGCATACCTGAACACGGTCCGCGGAATCTCCGCCCAGACCCAGCGCGCCCGGGCCGCGGGCGTTGACGGCGTCATTTACTTCGCCTTGCGGCCTCAGGGGTAGCGTCCAGAACTCGACTCGTTGCGCCCGACGCAAAGACTTAGAATGCAGTCGATCGATGTTGCCTCTGGAGCGGTTGCGTAGCGCGAAACGAGTTGGCTTTCTCTTTTCCGGTGGCTCTGTGCGCTGCATCTTCCAGGTCGGCGTCGTCGAGACGCTTTACGGCCTCGGCGTCGAACCGTCCGTCTGCCTCGGCGTCTCCGGCGGCGCCTGGAACGCCGCGGCGGTCGCGGCCGGGAACTGGAAACGGCTGCGGCAGTACTGGCGCTTCTTCACCCGCATGCCGCACGTCGACCTCCGGAACCTGGTCCGCGAGCATTCGCCGTTCAACTGGTCCCGGCTGCACGCGAGGGCGTTCGATCGCTACGTCCGCGAGGAGAAGATTCGCGAGGGACTCCCGCTCTACGTCGCGCTGACGCGGCTCCGCGACCGCGCCTCGGTCATCATGGACGTGCACGCCGCGACCGACCCGTTCCGGATCCTTCTCGCGAGCAATTACCTCCCCCCCTTCTACACACACACGCCGGAGATCGACGGCGAGCGCTACGGCGACGGCGGCTGGTCGAACAACATGCCGTACGAGTTCCTCCTCGAGCGCGGCTGCGACGCGGTGGTCGTCATCACGATGAAGGGGGAGAGTGAAGGCGGCCTCTATCGCCACCGTGACGACTGGGAGCACGTCATCACCGACGAGCGGGTCATCGTCATCCGGCCGCGTCACCGCCTCCCGCTAGGCTTCGTCGAGCGCCGCTGGACCAAGCTCGCACCGATCGCTGACCTCGGCGCCCTCCGCGCGCGCGAAGTCCTCCTCGGCGAGCGCCACCTCGAATGCGATCTCGCCGCCCGCGGCCCCGCGCCGACCGCCTACATCTCGGCGGTCCGGAGCCGGTGGCGGCGGTACTTCAGCTCGCAAACGTAGCGCCCCAGTCACGAGCACGCCGGAAGATGGCGCACGTCTCCCGCGTTCACCCGCGGGCACATGATCGCGTTCTCCAACGTCAGCAAGCAGTACGGGCGGCAGGTTCTGTTCGTCGACGCCTCGTTCCAGCTCAACCCGGGTGAAAAGGCCGGGCTCGTCGGGCCGAACGGCTCCGGGAAATCGACCCTTTTCCGCATGATCGTCGGCGAGGAGTCGGCGGACGACGGCGTCGTGTCCGTCCCGAAGAAGCTGACGATCGGCATGTTCCGGCAGGAAGTCGACGAGATGGGGGGACGTCCGGTGCTCGACGAGGCGATCGCCGGCAGCGGCCGTCTCGGCGACCTGCACCATGAGCTGATCGAGCTCGAACAGAACCTCCACGACGAGGTGGCGCTGGAGCGTTACGGCCACGTGCAGGAGGAGTATCAGCACCTCGGCGGCTATGAGCTCGAGGCGCGCGCTCGCGAGGTGCTGCACGGCCTCGGATTCACCGACGAACAGATCGAAGGCGACGCCGGCGCGCTCTCCGGCGGCTGGAAGATGCGCGTCTCGATGGCGAAGATCCTCCTCGGGTCGTTCGACGTCCTGCTCCTCGACGAGCCGACCAACCACCTCGACATCGAGTCGATCGTCTGGCTGGAGCGGTTCCTCAGAACCGTCCCGGCGACGATCCTCATGACCTCACACGACCGCGACTTCATGAACCGCATCGTCACGAAGATCGTCGAGATCGAAGACGGCGATATCAATACCTACTCCGGCGACTACGACTTCTACGTCCGCGAGCGCGAGATGGCGGACGCGAATCAGGAAGCGGCGTACGCGCGGCAGCAGGCGAAGCTCGCGAAGGAGCAGCGCTTCATCGACCGCTTCACGGCACACGCCGCGAAGGCGGCGCAGGTGCAGAGCCGCATCAAGATGCTCGAGAAGCAGGAGCGGATCGAGCCGCCGCGGAAGCGCGTCGCGATGAAGTTCAACTTCAAGGCGCCGCAGCGCAGCGGCGACGACGTGCTGATGCTGAGCGGCGTCTCGAAGGCGTTCGGCTCCCGCAGCATCTACAACGCGTTCAACTTCCACGTGCGGCGCGGCGAGCGCTGGTGCGTGATGGGAAAGAACGGCGCCGGCAAGTCGACGCTCCTGAAGATGGTCGCCGGCGCGCTCGAGCCCGACGCCGGCCAGGTCCGCCTCGGCGCGTCGCTGAAGGTCGGCTACTTCTCGCAACAGGCGCTCGATCTTCTCGATCCCGCGCTGACGGTGTGGGAGCAGATGCAGAAGGACTTTCCGCTCGAATCGATCGGCACCCTGCGCAGCCTCCTCGGGGCGTTCCAGTTCAGCGGCGACGACGTCGACAAGAAGATCCGCTCCCTCTCCGGCGGCGAGAAGTCGCGCCTCGTCATGGCCCGCATGCTCCTCGACCCGCCCAACTTCCTGGTACTCGACGAGCCGACCAACCATCTCGACCTCGCCACCAAAGAGATGCTCGTCGACGCCCTCAAGGACTTCGAAGGCACGATGCTCTTCGTCTCCCACGACCGCACCTTCCTCCGCGGCCTCTCCAACCGCGTCCTCGAGGTCGGCGACACCCCCGCGATCTACGGCGGCTCGTACGTCGAGTACGTCGAGAACACCGGCCGCGAAGCGCCGGGCGTGCACTCGTAGTCGCTCCTGATAGCATCGGCGCATGCCGCATTACGCCGCCTTCCTCCGCGCACTCAATGTCGGCGGCACCTCCGTTATCAAGATGGACGTCCTCCGCGGCATGTTCGAGGATGCCGGCTTCACGAACGTCCGTACGGTCATCGCCAGCGGGAACGTGCTCTTTGAATCCGCGGCGACCCGTGCGGCGGTGACGAAGACGATCGAGAGAATCGGGTTCACCTCATTCGTCCGGACGCACGCCGAGGTGCAGCGAATCGCGACGTACGAGCCTTTCCCGCGGAAACAGCTCGCCGCCGAGGGACACGAGTTGTACATCGCGTTTCTCGAGAAGAAGCCGTCAGGCGATGCGATCCGGAAGTTGATGGCGCTCGCAAGTGATGCGGACGACTTTCGCGTCGACGGCACCGAGGGGTACTGGCTCCGCGACAGGAACAGCAAGTCGAAACTCCCGTCCGGCAACGTCTTCGAGAAATGTCTCGGCGTGAAGGCGACGGTGCGCAACGTCAACACCATCCGGCGCATCGCGGCGATGGGATAATGCGCCCGATGGCGTGGCGTATCGAGCGGCAGGCGAACGGACGCTTCGCGATCTTCTCCACGCGCATCGACGACTACATCGTGATCGACGCGAGCGAGCTCGAGATCGCGCAGATCTACGCCGAAAAGGGCGTCAAGGTCTACCTCGCCAGCGCGCGGGCGCAGATGACGACGCGCCTGACCGAAGTCGACGCCCCTGGCGAAGAGAAAATCGAGGCGAGCCGCCGCAGAGGTGCGACGCCGAAGGAAGGAGAAGTGCCGATCGGCGTCACGGGGTTCACGTTCGGCGATAATCAACCTTAGGTGAGGCGCTTTCCGGTCCTTTTCTTCCTCGCGAATCTCGCGCTCCTGACACTTCTGCGTCTGGCGTTCCTTCTCGCGTTCCGGCGAACGGCCGGCGCGCTCGACCCCCATGACGTCATCCTCGCCTTCTACCTCGGACTGAAGTTCGACGCCCGGCTGATGGCGATCCTGACGCTCCCGCTGCTGGCCCTCCGGCGCGGGACCGCCGTCTACGCGGCGATCGTCGAGACGCTGCTCCTCATCGTCTACGCCGTCGACTTCGGCAGCTACGCCTACATCCACATGCGCGTGAACGCCGGGCTGCTCGAGTTCCTCGACAACCCGCTCATCTCGCTGCACATGATCTGGGAGTCGTACCACGTCGTCCTTTTCGCGCTGACGATCGCCGTGGTGCTCGGCCTCATCGTCTTCGCCGTCCGGCGAACCGCGAAGGCGCCGCGGCCGGCCGCCACCGGCTTCTCCTGGGTGTTCGCGCTCATCCTGATCGCCTGCATGTACGGCAAGTTCTCGAAGTACCCGCTGCGTTGGAGCGACGCCTACTTCAGCCGCAACAAATTCATCGGCGACCTCGCCATGAATCCGCCGCAGTACTTCTTCGAAACGACGCGTGAGAAACCGGCGGCCTACGACGCCGCGCGCCTCCGGCAGCTCTACCCGCTCCTCGTCAACTACCTCGGCATCGATCACCCCGACACGCAGAAGCTCGAGTTCCGCCGCACGCCAGCGCTTCATCCGGAAGTCACGGGCCGCCCGAACGTGGTGCTGATTCAGCTCGAATCGTTCGCTGCGTTCAAATGCGGCGTCTTCGGCAACCCGATGAACGGCTCGCCGAACATCGACCACCTCGCGAACAACGGCTATCTCTTCACGCGCCACTTCTCCTCGTCCGAGAAGACGGCGCGAGCGCTGTTCTCGGTCATGTTCGGCATCCCGGACGTCAGCCCGTGGCAGGCGTCGGCGCACAATCCACTCACGGTCGATCAGGCGTCGATCGCGAACGCCTTCACCGGCTACGAGAAGTTCTACTTCCTCGGCGGCAGCGCGAACTGGTCGAACATCCGCGGCATGCTCGCCCACAACCTCGACGGCCTTCACATCTATGAAGAGGGATCGTACAAAGCGCCGTCCGTAGACGTCTGGGGGATCACCGACGAGGAGCTCTTCCTCGCGGCGAACGACGTCCTCAAGAAGGAGCAGAAGCCGTTCTTCGCGCTCATTCACACCTCGGGGAACCACCGGCCGTACACCGTTCCGAAGCAGACGCACGGCTTCAAGGAGTGGACGGTCGATGCCGATGCGCTGCGCGCGAACGAGTTCGAGTCGAACGAGGAGTACAACTCGTTCCGCTACCTCGATCACGCCGTCGGCCTCTTCTTCCAGCAGGCGAGCAAGGAGCCGTACTTCAAGAACACGGTCTTCGTGCTCTACGGCGATCACGGCACGCGCACCGGTGCGCCGGGCAGCGAGCTGGCGATGGGCGACCTGGCGCAGGTCGTCTATCACGTGCCGCTGATCATCTACGCGCCCGGCTTCATCAAAACGCCGAAGCGAATCGACACGCCGTCGTCGCACGTCGACATCCTCCCGACCGTCGCCAGCCTCTGCGGCGTGCCGTACACCGACCAGACGCTCGGCGTCGACGTGCTCGATCCCGCGAACGCCCAGAAGTCGATCGCGTTCATCTTCACGACGTTCCACGATCCTCCCGACCTCGAGATGATCGGACAGAACGGCGCAACGACGATCATCCGCAGCAAGGACACGCGCCCGTCCCTCCCCCGCGCGCTGTACGAGGCGTCGCGCTGGCTGCTGTACCACAATCACGGATGACGAAGACGTGGCTCCTCCGCGCGTTGCTGCTCGTGGCAGCGCTGCCGCCGATCGTCCTTCAAAAGCCGCATCCGAGGTTCAGCGTGGCGCCGGCAATCCTGCCGGCGAAAGGAGCCGCTCCGCGCTTCGCCGCCGAGTTCCTCCCGCCCATCCCCGCCGATTTCGTGCACGGCGCCACGATGATCGAGCTCCCGAACGGCAACCTCGCCGCCGCCTGGTATGGCGGCATCGACGAGATCATGCCCGACGTGAAGATCTACCTCTCGATCTACGACCAGCACGCGAAAACGTGGTCGGTTCCGGTCGCGATCGAGAGCGCCGAGCACGCGAAGAAGTCGCTCGGGATGGTGAAGAGCATCGGCAATCCGGTGCTCTACCACGACCGCAACGACTACAAGCTTTTCTTCGTCGCGGTGGTGACCGGCGGCTGGTCCGGCGGCACGATCTGCATGAAGTCGTCGCCCGACCTCGTTCACTGGAGCGCGCCGGTACACGTCGTCAGCTCGCCCCTGTTCGATCTCGGCATGCTCGTCCGCGCGGCGCCGGTCCCGTTCGATGACGGCACGATCGCGCTGCCGATCTATCACCAGCTCAACGCGAAGTGGTCGGCCATCGCACGCGTCGACAGCGAGGGGCATGTGCTCGACATCGCGCGGATCGCCGACGCACGCCCGCTCCTCCAGCCGTGGCTCGTCATGACGTCGGACAAGGACGCGGTTGCGTTCCTCCGCTTCTCGCATCCGCACAAGCCGTTCGCAGTGACGATGTCGAAGACGCACGACGCCGGGACGCACTGGTCGGACGTCGTGCCGACGCCGCTCGTCCATCGCGACTCGCAGGTCTCGGGCGTCCTCCTCGGCGACCACTCGCTGCTCGTCTTCTACAACGGCAGTGCGTGGGACCGCCGCGACCTCTCCGTCGCGCGGACGACGGACGGTGGCCTGCACTGGTCGTGGCCGTATCACATCGAGCACGACACGACCGGCAATGACATCGTGCGCCGCGAGTACTCGTACCCGTACGTCTACCGCACACGCGACGGCAACATCCACCTCCTCTACACGTGGCAACGGACGCGGATCCGCCACGTGACGTTCAACGAGGCGTGGGTCCGCGCCAACCCGACGCTGGCGGTGATGCGGTGATGGTCTCGGCCTGGTCGATTCTCGCGTTCCCGAGCGTGACAACGGTGGCGCTGCTGCTCCTCCATTGGCACCGGCCACGACGATACGAATGGCTCTTCCCGATCATCGCGGTCATCGGAATCGCGCTCTATGCGACGACCATCGGCGGCCCGTCGATCAACATGTACCGCCTCGGCTTTTCGCCGTATGCGCCGCTGGCGCTCGCGATTGTCGCTGCGCTCGTGGCCGCCCGCGCGCCAAAGATCGCGATCATCGCGCTCGTGGTGATCGTCGCCTTCGACCTCCACCTCTACCGCTCGCGCAACCTGTTCGACTACGCGCTCGACCCGATCCTCGTCGCGACGGCGACGTTCTGGTGCGTGCGGCGACTCTTCAGTCGATCATTCCGGCGGGCGTAGCGGCCTCGAAGACCCATCGCGGGCCGCTCTTCACCATCTTCACCAGGTACAGCGCCTTCTGTCCTTCGAAGATCTGCCCTTCCATCTCGAGAATGGCCGTGTCGCCTCGCAACTCGCCGCCGGTGATTTTGCCGGGCTTCTTCGACAGCCAGATATTCAACGTCGACAACGCCTCGTCGAGATTCTCCTGGTCGGTGTGATCGGAAGTGGTGAGCGACTGCAGCGCGAGCTCCGAGACGCCGCCCTTGATGTCAGCCCAGCTCTTCTTCGACATCGCGCCGAGGAGCAACTGCAGCGCTTTCCCCGGCTCGCCGCCGCCAACCGTGAGCTTCGTCGCGGCCGGTCCGTGCGTGATGGGCGTTGAGAAGGTGACGTCGATCGAATACGTGTCGCCGCTCATCGTCTTCGCGCCGCTCGACATCCAGACATGTCCCGCCACCGTGTCGGCCGTGAGCGTCTTGATGTCGGCGTTGAAGCGTCCGCCGGTGAAGTCGGCGAACTGCGTCATGGTCGCAGCGTAAGTGGCGTTCATGCTGACGTCGTTGCCGGGCCGCACCCACAGCAGGATGTAGTTGTGATCCTGCAGCCCCTTCTGGTTGATCAAAATCGTGTGAGGGTCGAGCGCGCCGATCGCTGCCGCCATATCGACCGGCTCCTCGGAGAGCACCACCTCGATCGCCCTCTTCCGCGCATCGCGCTGATCGCGCGTCTCGAACGCCGCCGCGTACTTCGGCTTGATCGGCGGACGTTTGTCGGTCGTGAACTGACCGGTGACGTCGGCAGACAGCGCCGTCGCCGCCAGGAGCGCGACCACTGGGATCCACGAATAACTACGCATGCAGTGAGGGTATCATTCGCCCGACCCCATGGCTGCCAGTCGATTCTGTCTCGTGCTCGTGAAGCCGTCGCATTACGACGACGACGGCTACGTCATTCAGTGGTATCGCTCCGCGATCCCGTCGAACTCGCTCGCGGCGCTCTACGGTCTCGCGCGCGACTGCGCGGCGCGGAAGATCCTCGGCAATGACGTCGAGCTCGAGATTCACGCGATCGACGAGACGAACCACCGCGTCCACCCCGCCAAGCTCGCGAAACTGATCGAGAACGCCGGCAGCGGGATGGTGATGATGGTCGGCGTGCAGTCGAATCAATTCCCGCGCTCGCTCGACCTGGCGAAACCGCTCCGCGACCGCGGCATCGCCGTCGCGATCGGCGGCTTCCACGTCTCCGGAACGATGAGCATGCTCGCCGGCGACGATCCCGATCTGCACAGGGCGCGCGCGATGGGCGTCTCGCTCTTCGCGGGCGAAGCGGAAGGGCGCCTCGACGAAGTCCTGCGCGACGCGCAGGCCGGGACGCTGAAGCCGATGTACAACTTCATGGCCGACCTGCCCTCGATCGAGGGGACGCCGATCCCGCTCATCACCGCGCTGAGCGCGTGGCGCACGGCGGGAGGCGTGACGAGCTTCGACGCCGGCCGCGGCTGCCCGTTTCAATGCTCGTTCTGCACGATCATCAACGTGCAGGGAAAGAAGTCGCGCCGCCGCTCGCCCGATGACATCGAGGCGATCGTCCGCGCCAACGTCGCGCAGGGCCTGCACAGCTTCTTCGTCACCGACGACAACTTTGCCCGCAACTCCGACTGGGAAGCGATCCTCGACCGGCTGATCCAGCTCCGCGAAGAGGAAGGGATCAAGATCCACTTCATCATCCAGGTCGACACGCTCTGCCACAAGATCCCGAACTTCATCGAGAAGTGCCGCCGCGCCGGCGTCCGCCGCGTCTTCATCGGCCTCGAGAACATCAATCCCGACAGCCTGGTCGGCGCGAAGAAGCGGCAGAACAAGATCACCGAGTACCGCAAGATGCTGCTCGCGTGGAAGTCGGCGCGCATCATCACTTACGCCGGCTACATTCTCGGATTTCCGAACGACGACATCGAGTCGATCCGCCGCGACATCGAGATCATCAAGAAAGAGCTGCCGGTCGATCTCCTCGAGTTCTTCTTCCTGACGCCGCTCCCGGGATCGGAGGACCATCAGACGCTGCACAGGAAGGGCGTTTCGATGGATCCCGACATGAACAAGTACGACCTCAACCACGTCTGCGCGCCGCACCCGAAGATGTCGAAGGAAGAGTGGGAGCGCGCCTACAAGATGGCGTGGGAGACGTACTATACGAAGGAGCACGTCGAGTCGGTGCTGCGCCGGCTCGTGGCGAAGAAGGCGAGCGCCAGCAACGCGATTCTCCTCATGACGTGGTTCGGCGGGTCGATCCACATCGAAGGCGTCCATCCGCTCGAGGCGGGTTTCTTCCGCAAGAAGTTCCGAGGAGACCGGCGGCCCGGCTTCCCGATCGTGCCTGCCTGGAAGTTCTATCCGACGTACGCGATCGAGACGGTCTCGAAGCTCAAGCGCTGGCTCTCGATGTACTTCGGCCTCCGTCGTATCTACACGCGTATCAAGCGCGATCCGGCACGCTTCGAATATCAGGACGTCGCGCTGACGATGCATGACGACGATCTCGAGACGCTCGACCTCTTCCACCACACCGAGGCGGCGGAGAAGTTCGTCGCGGCGGCGGCCCGCTGATGACGACGCCGGTCACCGTCCGCTCCCGCGGCGAGTTCCGCAGCGACGTCGAGGCGGGGCCTCATCGCTTCGTGATCGATGAGCCGGTCGACGCCGGCGGGACAGCGCTCGGACCGACCCCCTACGACCTCCTCGCCGCGGCCCTCGGCGGCTGCACGTCGATGACGCTGCACTACTACGCGAAGCGCGAGAAGCTGCCGCTGGATGGCGTCGACGTCACCGTCTCGCACGACCGCCAATACGCGAAAGACTGCGCCGACTGCGTCGCGCAGGCTGGCTTCATCCATCGGTTTCGGGTCGAGATCCGCCTCCACGGCGATTTGACGCCCGAGCAGCGCGAGCACCTCCTCACCATCGCCAACCGCTGCCCGGTGAAGAAGACGCTCTCGTCCGAGATCAAGATCGACGACGTGCTCGTCGACTGAGCCGTTCTTCGTTACCGCGACGCGATCGGCGGCGCCTGACACGGCGTGGTGCCGTAGAGCGGGTCGACGGTAACCGTCACGTTCGCGCCGTCTACCGACACGGTCGTGTAGTGGTAGTAGGCGCCGGACGGCGGCGGCGTCTTGCCGCAGCCTTCCAGCGGAGCGCCGGCGCCGCCGGTGACGATGAAGGTCGGCTTCTTTGTCGCCGGGACGCTGCGGTGGAACGGGCCGTTCGTCTCCTTCGGCTCGGGATAGACGTACAGCAGATGGTCGTGCGAGGCGAAGACGAAGGTCACCTTGTCGTTCGCTTTCGTGTCGAGCAGATCGCGAAACGCCTTCAGCCGTTGCGCGTACGCCGAGTCGCCCTTCGCCGTGATCGCGGCATGCGAGTTCGAGTGCACAGGACGGTGCATGAAGAGAAAGATGTGTGTGACCGAGGTGTCGGCCTGCAGTTGCGCGATCGACGTCTGCAGCGCCGTGAGCTGCGCCTGACTCACCATCCCGTTGTAGTCGCACGCCGACGGCAGTGCGACGTCCGGCACGTCGTCGGTGTTCACCACGATGAAGGCCGCGTTTCCGTACCGGAACATGCCGTACGCCGGACCGACGGACTTCGCGTAAATCGACGCCATTGCGCCGCTGTAGTCCGGGACCTCTGCGTTCCACGGCTCCGACTTCGTCCCGCATGGGATGTTGGTCTGCACCACCAGCTCGTGATTGCCCGGCGCATTGAAGACCGGTGCCGGCACCTTTTTCAGCGCGTCGATCACCTCGGTGTACTCGCCTCCGATCTGGAGCGCTTCCTTGCCGAAGACGAGATCGCCGTCCCACATGACGAATGCCGGCGGATTGGCGGCGAGCTTCGTGACGATGTCCTGCATCGGCTGCGTCAGCGGATCGCCGCGGTGCGCCGGCCGGTTGTCCCCCGCCACGACGAACGTGAACTGGGTCGCGGATGGGTTCGGCGCCAGCGCCGGAACACCCGTCGGCAGCGGCGTGATTGCGGGCATCTGCCCCAGCGCGGGAGCAGCGAGAAGGATGGCAATCAGGACGTTACGCATGAGCTTAAGTTTACGCTTCCGGCGCAACAAGATGTCCGACCGGCCGTAGTTGTAAACTGACTCTACCGGAGGCCCACACAGTGAGTTTCTTCGACAACCTGAAAAAAGAGGCAGCTACCCAGTTCATCGAGATCATCCAGTGGCTCGATGACTCGTCCGACACCCTCGTCTACCGCTTCCCGGTCTACAACGCCGAGATCAAGATGGGGGCGAAGCTCACCGTCCGCGAGAACCAGGCGGCGATCTTCGTCAACGAAGGGAAAGCGGCCGACGTCTTCGGGCCGGGGCTGTACACGCTCCAGACCGAGACGATCCCGATCCTGACGGCGCTCCGCGGCTGGAAGTACGGCTTCCAGTCGCCGTTCAAGGCCGACGTCTACTTCTTCAACACGCGCCTCTATCCCGACCTCAAGTGGGGCACCGCGAACCCCGTCATGATGCGCGACCGCGACTTCGGCATGATCCGGCTCCGCGCCTTCGGCACCTACGCGATGCGGGTCGCCGACCCGAAGACGTTCTTCGAGCAGATCGTCGGGACGCGCGGCCTCACGACGACCGCCGACATCATCGGCCAGCTCCGCTCGACGATCCTCTCGAAGCTCTCCGACGCGATTGCCGCGGCGAACATCCCGGCGCTCGACCTGGCGTCGAAGTACGACGACCTGAGTGCGGTGGCGATCGAAAAGATCGGACCGGAGTTCTCACGCTATGGCCTGGAGCTGTCGCGCTTCTTCATCGAGAACATCTCGCTCCCCGACGAGGTCGAAGCCGCGATCGACCAGCGCACGAAGCTCGGCGTCCTCGGCGACCGGCTCGGCCAGTACACGCAACTGCAGGCCGCCGATGCGATCCCGCTCGCGGCGTCGAATCCGGGCGGCATCGCGGGAGCCGGAGCCGGCATCGGCGCGGGACTCGCGATCGGCAACGCGATGGGTCAGGCGTTCGGGCAGTCCGCCGCCACGCCGCCCCCTCCCCCGCTGCCCGGCGGCGCCTCGGCCGCACCGCGCTGGTCGGTGGCGATCGACGGGAAGACCTACGGCCCGTACACGGATGACGCGTTGCGCGGCATGGTGCAGTCCGGCCAGATCGCGATGTCCGCCCAGGTGTGGCGCCCCGGCGCCGCAGGTTGGGCGGCGATCAGCGACGTGCCGGAGCTCGGTTTGGCCGCGCCTCCGCCGCCACCCCCACCGCCGCCACCGAAGTAGCGTCCTCCTCGTGTAGCGCAGGCTTCCAGCCTGCGCCCCCGTGCACCCGGGCGCAGGCTGGAAGCCTGCGCCACACGGAGCTCACAAGTAGGTCGCCGTGTCCCGTCCGCCGCGCCGCAGCACCGCCTCGGCGGCGCGGACGCCGTGGTAGAGCGCTTCTTCCATCAGAGCCACGCCGCTCAAATCAGTGTTCGCGAGTTCGATACTGCGGAACGGCTGCGCGGCTTCACGGCGTGCGGCGCTCGCGATGAAGCCGGGATACGGCCGCACCATCGCGTGGCCCCAGCGCATGACGTCGAGGCGTTCGGTGATGTCGCGGATCTCCGGATGTGCACGGGAGAGGTCGGAGAGCACAACCTCCGCCCACTCATCGCGTCCGGCCGACAACAACCGTTCGCGCGATACGCGGGGATCGTGATCGGTGAACGCGTAGTAGTACGTCAGCACCGTCGGTCCGGAGTCGCGACCGCTCTGGTGCGTCGCAACGACATAGCCGAGGGACGGGCTGTCGTACAGAGCGTTGTCCCAGCACATCGGAAATCCGTGCGACTCGGGAGAGCGGCTGATGGTCAGATTCGCGACGAGCCATGAGCCGTAGACGAAATCACGAACATCGCGATAGTCGCGGATCACGCGCGCGGCGATGAATTGCGGCCCCGCGAAAATCACGTTCTTTGCGTGGATGCCCCGTGCATGCGATCCGTCGCGCGACGCCGCGATGACGTCCGCGCCGTTCTCAGTCGGAATGACTGATGTCACGAGCCACCCGGTCTCCACGCGATCGTTGGTGAGATGACGGACGAAGCGCCCATTCCCCTCGGGCCACGTGATCAACGGCTGCGACGGTTTTCCAGGCGCCGGCACGCGGGAGGCGAAGTAAAAGACGGCCGCCCAGGCACTCGTATCTTCGAGCGTCGCGCCATAGTCGTCGCGGCAGGCGTACGCCACGAGCCAGCGGAGCCGCGGCGAAGTCCAGCGGTGAGCATCGAGCCACTGCGCCGCGGACATCCGGTCGAGCGCCATTACATCGGCGTTCTGCGATCCGAGGGCGGTCGGAATCGTGAAGGCACGCATCGCGACCCAGCGATCGATCTCACGCTCGAATTCGTGGAGCTGGCGCGCGTCGTCGTGCGTCGCTCCGGCGGAGAGGTACAGCCCCTCGTACCAGGCCCCGCGATAGAAGACGCGCTCCTGAGGGTCGCGGCAGAGATACTGCTCCGCCACTTCGTTGCCGTCCATTACTCCCATCTCGCCGAGGAGTCGAATCAGTACGCGGTTCTCGGGAAGCGGTGCCGGGACGTAGTGCGCACCCCACGGATACTGGCTCGTCGTGTTCCGGCCGGATCTCGCGGTGCCGCCGGCGACCGGCTCGAGATCGAAGACCGAGTAATCGTTCAAATCTGCATGCGTTAGCCGCCACCCCGCCGCGAGGCCCGCGATGCCGGCGCCGACGATTACGACGTCGCGCGAGGTCCACGAGTCCGTTGACGGACGAAGGGCTTCGCGCAAGCGGTGCCCGACGCGATCCGAGGCCCCGACGATCTCGCCTGGTGGTAACGACCGCCGCACTGGCCTTCGACAGGCGATTGCGGCGAACGGGGCGCCGAGGAATGCGGCGAGGAGGTCGCGGCGGGAGAGACTCACCTCACGACCACTTCTTCCACTCCTCCTCGTAGTAGCGGACGAGCATCTGATTATCGAGGCGGTTGATCTCGACAGGAACGGGCGCCATGTCGGGAGAGAGTACGAACATCGATGCGAGCGTCGGAACGTCGAGATAGCGCATCGGCAGCGAGAGACTCGCGGGCGGCGCGAACGGATGCAGTTCCGCGAGCGCGAAACCCCAGACGCCGAACGACGGAACGGTCGTCTGGTACGGCCGCACGACGAGGCCCGCGGCCTCCATCGTCCGGATGATGCACCAGTACGAGCGGCGGGCGAAGAGAGGCGACGTGCACTGCACCGCCACTGCGGCGTCCGGGTTCAGATGCTCCCGGAGCAGATGGTAGAAGCGCGTCGTGTAGAGCTTCCCGAGGCTGAAATTGTTTGGATCGGGAAAGTCCACGATCACAACGTCGAACCGTTCGCGGTTCTCCGTGAGCCACACCATCGCGTCCTCGTTGACGAGGTGTACCCGGCGGTCGCTGAACGAGTGGCGATTGAGGTCGGCGAGCGCGGGGAACGCCTTCGAGAGCGACGTCATCTTCGGATCGAGGTCGACCAGCGTCGCCGACTGCACGCTCGGATAGCGGAGGATCTCGCGCAGCGCCAGCCCGTCGCCGCCGCCAAGGACGAGCACACGGCGGGGCGCGGCAGCGGCGGAGAACGCGGGGTGGACGAGCGCCTCGTGGTAGCGGTACTCGTCGGCGGAGCTGAACTGCAGGTTGCCGTTCAGGAAGAGATGAAAGCCGGACGCGCCGCGCGTGACGACGATCCGCTGATACGGAGAGCTCGTCGCGTAGACGACGTCGTCCGCGAACAGCTCCTGCTCCGAGATCGACGTGAGCGTCCTCGCGTAGATGAACGCAACGACGAGCAGCGACATCACCGCGACGGCGCGAATGCGCAGCCCCGCGACGCGATCCATCAGCGGCCGCATGAGATACGTGCCGTACAGCCCGACGCAGCCGTTGAGGAACCCGAAGATCAGCGACGTCCGGATCAAGCCGATGCGCGGCACGAGAAACAGCGGAAAAAGCACGGCCGCGATGAGCGAGCCGATGTAGTCGAACGTCAGGATGCGCGAAACAAGCTCTTTGAAATCGAGCTGCTCGCGGAGGATGCGCATGAGGATCGGCAGCTCCAGCCCGACCAGCACGCCGATCACGAAGACGATCAGGAAGAGGAAGAGCTGGAACCACTGGAGCCGGGCGAATCCGAAGAAGAGCAGCGGCGCCGAGAGTCCGCCGACCAGCGCGACCGCGATCTCGATCTCGACGAAGCGCGCCGCGAGGTCACGGTCGATGAAACGCGAGAGCCAGGCGCCGACCCCCAGCGCCGAGAGATAGATGCCGATGATGAGCGAGAACTGCGTGATCGAGTCGCCGATCACGTAACTCGCGACGGTCCCCGCCAGCAGCTCGTAGATCAGGCCGCACGACGCGATGATGAGAACGTTGAGAAAAAGGAGCGGGGTCCGGTTGGTCATCCGTGGATAGTGGACGCAATGATGATCGCCAACCCGAGCATGACCGACCCGATGAGGATCGCGAGCGAGATGTTCTGATCCTCCTCGATCTCCTTACGAATCGAGAACGGCGTCGCCTGCACGATGATCCAGAAAGCGACCGCGAAGACCACCAGGCCGAAGACCGTGTATGCGAGGGTGACCAGGAACGTATGGAGCGCAGGAGTCAGATTCATCACTTTCCTCCGTGAAAGCCGCTGTACCAGAACGATCGATAACCGCCGTGCGCCGCGCCGCGCAGGCCGCCAGCCACATATTTGCGCTGTCCCATCGCCGGCTGAATCCCGCGCCACGTCACGAACGAGAAGCCGGCCAGAACGAGAATCCCGAAGGCTGCATAGAACGCTTTGAACATCGCTTCACCTAATCGTCATCGCTGCTACTGCTGTCGTCGTCATCGTCCTCGATCTTCTTTCCGTACGGCGTGAACATCGAGTCGCGCCAGCGATCGGCTTCCGTGAATCCGCGTGGTCCCACGCCGCGGCGCGCGGTCGCGATCCAGGGCGGGATCGTGAGCAGCACGATCGCAATGCCTAAGTACACGAGGTCCATGCGCGAGAAGACGCCCTCGCGCACCTTCAGGTCGAAGACCGGCCCCGGCTTCGTGGCGTCCCAGGCTCCCTCCATCCGGAGGCTGTACGTCCCCGGCGCCAGGGTCGAGAAGTACGCGGAGAGGTCCTGCGTCCCCTCGGTCCATCGCTCGCCGTCCTCGTAGCCTTCGTAGTGCTCCAGCTTCAGCTCGAACGGCTCGACCATCCCGGTCTTCTCGTTGAACAGATCGCCACCGACGTACAGCCACGAGTTGTCGAGATACGTGATGCCATTGACCTCGAGATTGTGTCCGCCGTTCACGGTGAACGGTTTCGTGAAGAACGTGACGTGCGCCTCGCCACCTTCAGTGCTCGTCGTCGGCTGATCCCACGATTCCGAGGAGGTGGTCGTCGCCTGCGGATTGGCCATGTCGGAGAGGTAGTAGTGATTGTTCAGGATCGTTCGCTTCGGCAGGGTCGCCGTGAGAACGCCGGCGAGTGCCAGCAGCGCCACGACGAATGCGGTGAACATCCCGCATCCGACGCAGCCGCGCGGTTTCTGCCCCGGCGCGATCGGCTGCAGCGTGCCGAGGGTGTTCGGCCGCGGCAGTCCCGTGACGCCGAACGCCGCCTCGATCTCTTCGGGCATCATGTAGCGAGCGTGCGAGTAGTTGATCTCGTGCGATTCCGCGGTGTCGGAGAACTCTTTCGAGATCCCTTCGGGCGGCGCGATGTAGTCGACCGCGCGCGCGGTCTCGCCGACGCTGACCTTCCAATAGAACTCGCCCGCGACCGATTCGACTGTCGCGACGGAGTCCTGGAAGACCCGGTACTTCTTCCCGCTCATCTCGATGACCGGCGCGGCGCCGCGCGGATCGGGATCGCTCACCGAGCCCGCGTTGACCCCTTTGACGAAGCTCCAGTGCCCTGCGTCCTCGACCAGCCACGCGAACGACTTCTTCTTCGGCTGGAAGAGGAGGTACTCGGTCCAGAAGTACTTCTTGTCGAACGTCACGCTACGCTGCATGAAGCCGGCGACGATGTAGTGCTCGTTCTGGATCGTCCCCTCTTTGCCGAGCGGCACGAGCGGCTGCGGGCCGCGATTCCGGAGCGTCTCGAGGTAGCGGAGATTGCCTTCGCCGATGTCGTGCAGCGCGCCGCAGTTGGGGCAGACGATGCGCTCCGACTGCTCGGGCGCGACGAGGTTCAGCGGCCCGCCGCATTGCGAGCATGCGAGCTTCGCGACTTTCACCGTCGTGACGCGCGGCTGCTCCAGGTCGACGTTGATGCCCAAGCCTTCGAGCGTCGTTTCTTCACCATCAAAAAAGAGCGGCGGCTGTTCGCTGTAGTCGATCGTCGCGAAACGGTTGTTCGCGCCGGAGAGGTCGGCGTACTGGTAAGTGCTGTTCGGCTCGACGCGCCACGGGATCTCGCCTTCGCCTGCGATCACCGTCGCCGTGCCGATCTCGCTGACGGTCAGGCCGTCGTACATGCCGCCGACCTGCAGCATGTCGTACGGCGGCAGGTTGGTTCGCGGCTCCTTGACGGTGACGTAGTACTTCCCCTGCGCCTCGGCGATCCAGCCCCACTGGCCGCTGTCGAACGCCGCGTACCACTCGTCCCAGACGCCGCCCATCGGGTGGCGCATCTGCGTGCGGCCCACGAGCCGGAACCCTGCGCCGCGGATCTTCCCCGGCAGATCGCGGCGAAGCGGCGAGCCGGTGTCGACGAGCGGCGCGACCTTGCCGAGGTCCTCGAGGCCGCGATCGGTGCGTGCGACGACGGTCCGGCAGTGGTCGCAGATGACCGCGGCCGACGAGCCGATCTTGAACTCGATCGGGCCGCCGCACGATGGACAGTTCGCTACTGCCATGCGGCAACCTCCTGCGTCGCGCGCTCAAACTCACGAACCGTGACCGAGGTGGCGCCGAGGACTTCCGCGAGCTGCTCACGCCACGGCCACTCCTGGCGGGGGCGGCAGCAGTACAGATTCAACGTGATCGTCCCGTACTCCGGGTACGTGTGACAGGCGAGGTGCGACTCCGACAACATCACAAACCCGGTGATCCCGCCCGGTTCCGGAAACACATGGAACTGCGGCTCGTGAAGGGGATGCAGGTCGAGCTGGCGGATGATGCGGTCGAATAGCTCGCGTAAGACGGCAACGCTCGTCAACGCCCCCGCATCACAACCGGCGGCGTCCACCAGCCACTCAGAACCGACACTCATTCTCGCCTGTGTCCGCCAGTTTACACGGGCAGTTGCGGGATGCCACCGGCAGTTGGCCGACTCACACGGGTATCCGGCGGATGCCACGGGCAGTTGGCCGACTCACACGGGCATTCGCCGAATGCCACGGGCAGTTGGCCGACTGCCACCGGCATTCGCCGGATGCCATGGGCAGTTGGCCGGCTGCCACCGGCATCCGCCGGATGCCACGGGCAGTTGCCGGATGCCACCGGCATCCGCCGGATGCCACGGGCATTTGCCGGCTGCCCATGTTCTCAGTCCCGAGCGAGTGGTAGTTGGAGGGGCGGACGCCTCGTCCGCCGGGCGCCCGGGGCGGACGAGGCGTCCGCCCCTCCAACGGGGATCAAGTTAGTTCCCCCAGCTGGATGCCCGCAGCCACGCCTTGAACGCCTCCGCGGGGAGCGGTTTGGTCATGAAGTAGCCCTGGGCCATGTCGCAGCCGAGGCGTTTGAGGATCGCCCACGATTCGGCGGTCTCCACTCCCTCGGCGATCACGACGAGTCCCATGTTGTGCCCGAGCTCGATGGTCGACCGAACGATCACGAGATCATCCGCCGCACTCTCGGAGAGGTTGAGCACGAAGGACTTGTCGATCTTCAACTCGTCGACCGGCAGACGCTTCAGGTGCGCAAGCGACGAGTAACCGGTCCCGAAGTCGTCGATCGCGAGGCAGACGCCGCGCCGTTTGAGGTCCGCGAGCATCTTCTGAGCGAACGCCGCGTCCTTCATGACCGCGCTTTCGGTGATCTCGAGAACGAGGCTCGCGGGCGGCAACCTCGCCTCGGTCAGCAGCCCGCTGATGAAAATCGGCAGCTCCGAGTCGAAGAGATCGAGCGCGGAGAGATTCACGGCAATCGTGAGATCGAGCCCATCGCGCCGCCATTCCGCGCATTGCGCGATTGCCTTACGGATCACCCATTTCGTGATCAGCCCTATCTTTCCCGACTGCTCGGCGAGCGGGATGAACTCGTCCGGCCGCATGACACCGTGCCGCGGATGGTTCCACCGTACGAGCGCCTCGGCGTGGACGACGCGCTCGCTCTCTACGTCCGCCTTCGGCTGGAAGTACAGCTCCAACTCGTCGCGCGTGATCGCCTGCCGCAGATCCATGATCAGCGAGAGACGCCGCAGCGTGTGCTCGTCGCGTCCCGGCTCGTACACCGCGATACCGCTGTGCTCGCGCTTCGCGTCGTACATCGCAATGTCGGCGTGACGCATGAGCGTGCCGGCGTCGTCGGCGTGGGCCGGGTAGAGCGCGATGCCGAGACTCGCGTTCACGTCGATCGAAACGTCGCCGAGGATGATCGGCGCGTCGAATGCGCCGACGATCCGCGCCGCGACGTCCTCGGCGTGTTTGAACGTCGGCGCCGTGAACATGACCGCGAACTCGTCGCCGCCGAGGCGCGCGACCGTGTCGCTCTGCCGGAGCGTGTGCTCCAGACGCCGGCCGATGTCGATGAGGAGCTGGTCGCCGACCTGGTGGCCGAGCGTGTCGTTGATCTCCTTGAAGCGGTCGACGTCCATCATGATCATGCCGACGGACGGACCAACTGGCGATCCAACGTTCCGCTTCGCGCCGGCGATCGCGTACGAGAGCCGGTCGAGAAACAGCGTGCGGTTCGGAAGGCCGGTGAGCGCGTCATGCGTCGCCTGATAGCGGATCTCGTCCTCGCGCGTCGCGATCGCCGACTGCATCTGGTTGAACGCCGTCGCCAGATGTCCGATCTCGTCCTCCTGCTGCACGACGATCGGCGTGACGTAGTCGCCGCGCTCGACGCGCCCTGCGCCTTCGGCGAGGACTCGTAAAGGCTGGCTGACGCTGCGCGCGAAGATCACGGCGGCAAAGACGGCGACGATCAGGACAATCGTGGAGAGCGCGAAGATCTGGAGCTCGAGTTTCCGGAATGGCTTCTGCGCCTCTTCGAGGTCGCGCGCCAGAAGAGCGTTCACGCGTGATCCGTCGCCGGTCGGCAGCGGCTCGAAAAGCGTCGCGTACTTCGACTCGTCGGGCGCGAGAGGGGAACCGGCGCTGCCGCTCCAGATCGAGATGTCGAGACTCGTCAGGCGTCGCACGTCAGTCAGCACCCGGTCGTCGATCTCGAAACCGGCGCAGACCCATGCGATCGGACGCGGCGCGAGCACCGGCACGATGACGAACTGATACGGCCGGTTCGCGAACGAGACCGTCGCCGACGCTTCGCCGCGATTCTGCGCGTCGCGAAGCAGGCCTGCGAACGGAAACGGCTTCCTGGACAACCGGCCGCCGAGCGTATCGGCCGTGACGATGCCGTCGAGTTGAACCAGCACCACGGCGTCGGCAGCGATACGGGAGCCGTGATTCGCGAGGACCGACGTGATCGTCGGGACGTCCGCCGACGCGACCGCCTCGCGGAACGCGAAGTCGAGCGCGAGGACGCGCAGCGAGTCCGAGAGCTGCCGCGCGCGCGTATCGAGGATGCGATTCAGGACGCGCGAGCCGACGCGCAGCTGCTCCGTGACCGTGTTGCGGAGCGTCCGCTGGCCTGCGAAGTAGACCGAGATCAGCGTACCCGCGTCGAGCAGCACAAGGATGGCGATGAGGAGGTAAAGGAGCCGCGCCTGGAAGCTACGAACGGCCATGACCGACAAACGAGACGGTCATCCGCTCGTCGCTTTTCAACGTGACGTTCTGCGGCTGCGGTTCCGTACGCATGTCGGGATACCAGACGTGGAGAGTGTATCGGCCCGACTCGAGGCCGCCGAGGGACGCGCGGCCGTCGGCGGCTGTCTTGTCGAAGTACGGCGTGTCGACCACGATGATGAAGGCGCTCATCTGGTCGTGGATGTTGCAGCCGAGGACCACGACGCCCGCCTTGTCGAAAACGAGCGGGGTGGCGGGCGTGCCGGCGTAGAGCGGAAGCTGGAACGTCTTCGCGGGCGAGAACGAGTAGACCTGATGGCGAATGTCGTCGCTGTTGGGAAACCGCACGGCAGTTCCGACCTGCACCGGAAGTACGTGCGGGATGAACATGCGGTTCTTCTGGTCCATCACCGCGCTTTTCTTCGCCAGTGGCAGGGGGCGGCCGTCCGGAATCGCGTAGACCACGGCGTCGCGCACAGGGTTGCCGCGCGGGTCGGTGACACGCGCTTCGATCGTGGCGGCTGCGAGCGGCGTCGCGATGGCGGCAGCGAGAACGGCGGCGATCAGTCGAACCGTCACTTTCATAAGGGGTCTCAACGCGTGCAGCGTATGCGATCATTCTGCCGGATGGCGCGCAGATTTTTGCAGTTCGCATATGCGCTCCTGGTCGTGCTCGCGCCGTCAAGCCTCCACGCTGCCGACACATTGCAATGGAGTGGCTTCGCCGATTTGCGCGGCACGGCGGCCCCCGATGGTTTGCCGCTCCGTAGCGACTCCGTTTCGGCGCAGGCACAGCTCGGGATCGACTGGCGCCCGTCGCTCTTCTTCGACGCGCATCTGCACCTGCTCGCGCGTACGGAAGACGACGACTCGAAGCGCGGTCACGCGGGTATCGTCGAGGCGTTTCTCCAGCAAAAGGCAGATCGCTTCCGGTTCAAGGAAGGAGCGTTCTTCCTGCCGACCTCGCGCGAGAACGTCGACGAGCTGTGGGAGACGCCGTATTCGATCACTCCGTCGGCGCTGAACGGCTGGATGGGAGAGGAGTTTCGGCCCATCGGCGTCGACGCGTCGTTCACCGAACACGGCTTCCTCGCCGGCGCGACGCTCTTCCGCGGCAACGACACCTTCGGCGCGCTGCCCGCCGCCCGCGGCTGGGACCTTCGCGATCACTGGGCGACGCTCGGCGAACATCTGCCGGTCTCCGACGGCTACTACACGTCCGTCTCCGCGGAAACGGATCACCGCCTCGGCTGGTCGACGCGTGCGCGATGGAACAACGATCACGCCACTTTTCAGCTCACGCACATCGACAACCGCTCCGACGCCGAGGATCACGGAGAGCTTTTCAACTGGTCGACGCAGTTCGACCTCGCCGGCGCCGATTACACCCTCAACGATTGGACGCTCGCAGCCGAGAGCGGATGGGGAATGACGACGATCCGGTTCCTCGGCACGGGCTACCCGACAGACATCCGCGCGTCATACGCGCTGCTCTCCCGCCGCTTCGCTCGTGCTCGCGCGACGCTGCGCGTCGAGTCGTTCCAGAGCGGCGCGATCCATCAGCACGCCGTCACGGCCGCGTTTTTCTGGAACCCGCTTCCGAAACTCCGCGCCGGCTTCGAGGCGACCAAAGCCGGCGCGGAACATCGCGTCATCGGTGAGCTGCGGTACCGCTTCTCGCGCTAACGCCGAACGTCGCGCAGGAGCGTGATGCGATTCGCGAAGAAATTGCCGTTGCCGTTGCTCTGCGCCTGAACTTCGACCTCGTCGCCGCGCTCGAGGTTCGTCAGCGGGTAAAGCTGCCCGTTCACATCGACGCGCAGGCCTGGGTCATACGACACCGTCATGAGACCGTTGTTCGAGTCGATCGAAATCGTCCGCGCATTCGTATCGATGTAGCGGACGGTGCCGCGAATCAGCGATGACTGCGTCGTGCTGGGATACGAATTGTTCGGATACCGGTTGTTAGGATACTGGTTGTTCGGATACGGATTGTTCGCCGCGGTCGCGTTGTACGTGACGTTCGCCGACTCGGCGATCAGCTGGTTGCCCGACTGATGGACCGTCACATCAACCTGGTCCCCACGTTCGAGATCCTGCGGCCGGTAGCTGCGCCCCTGCCACGACACGCCCGTGCGATTGTCGTAGTAAACGCGGACGTTGCCGCCGTTGGCCGGATAGCCGCTCCCCGACAGCATCGTGCCGTAGCCGCTCGTGTCGTACAGGACGATCGAGTGCGACGCGGTGTCGACGTAGTCGACGGTTCCGTGAATGGTGTTCGTGTACGGCTGCTGCTGCGGGTAGCCGAGGATGTCCTGCGACGCGGCACAGCCCGCGAGCAGGAATAGCGCTGCCGCCGTCGCAACGACGGCGAATGAAGCATTTCGTCTGATCATGTTGAGGTCCCCCCACTCTTGAACTTCACGAGCCTTGCCAGACCGTCAGGGGGATTACATCTGCCGCGTCTCATGTTATTTTGCCGACATCGTCCGAAGTCGAAGCTCAACCATATGAAGCGAATCGCTGCGTCCATCGCATTCGTGTTTCTTTTCGTCGCCGCCGGCAAAGCACATGCGGCGGTCGAGGATCTTTCGCCGCTGCTGCAGCAGGCGCCGGGACTCAAAGCGGATGTTCTGCGGCTGGCCATGAACGCGGCAAAAAAGGCCGAAGACGAGGGGCTCGTGCAACGCCGCGATCTCCTCACCGTCATCGACTACTCGATTCCCTCGTCGCAGCCGCGGCTGTTCGTATTCGACCTCGCGTCGAAAAAGCTCCTCTTCCGCGAGCTCGTGGCGCACGGAAAGAACAGCGGCGACGATGTTACGACGGCGTTCTCGAACAGCCCCGGCAGCCTCGAAACGAGCCTCGGCCTCTTCGTTACCGCGGACACTTACAACGGCCACAACGGCTACTCGCTCCGGCTGAAAGGTCTCGAAGAAGGCTTCAACGACATGGCGCTCGATCGCGCCATCGTCCTTCACGGCGCCGCCTACGTCAGCTACGAAGCCGTCAAAGTCCTCGGACGCCTCGGCCGCAGCTGGGGTTGCCCCGCCGTCTCGTCACTCGTCTCGAAGAAGATCATCGACACGATTCGTGGCGGGAGCGCGGTGTTCGCGTACTACCCCGACAAGGCCTGGCTCACGAGCTCGGCCTTCCTGCACTAGCTACGGCAGCGGCGCCACCCTCTTCTTCGTCGCCTGCTCGAACGCGTACGCGAGCCGCAGCAGCGTCGGCTCGCTGCACGCCATCCCGGTGAAGCTGACGCCGAACGGTTGCGGCTTCGCGTTGAATCCCTCGGGAAACGCAGGCGTCGGCGCGTTCGGCACCAGGGCGTACGGCACGATCACGGTCGGATAGCCCGGTCTCGCAGCGACACCCGCGCCACCTGGTCCGGGGAAGAGCAGCGCGTCGAGGTTGTTCGCCTTCATCACTTCGTCGATGCCGTGCGTCGCGGCGAGCTGAATGTCGCGGGCGCGGTCGGCTTCATAGCGCGCGCGGAAGAGGTCCTGGTCCATCGCGTCGGAGATGTCGAGCAGCGACTGGCCGTACTTGATGGTCCCCATCTTCTCGTGCTTGCGGTTCCACTCGCGCAGGTCCGTGAGCGACTTCACCGGCGCGTCCTTGCCGAGCGATGCGAGCCACTTGTTGAAATCGCGCTCCATGCCGTACGCGAGCACGGTCGAGCACTTCTTCTCCTTCACGTCGTCCATGTCGCCGCAGACGCCCCAGAGGAAGAAGTTGTTCTTCGGATCCTTGTTGACGACGCTCGGAATGTCGGCCGGATCGACGATGACCGCCCCCTGCTCCTTCAGCACCGCGATCGCGTCGGCCATCGCCTTCGTCTGCTCGGGATTGAGACCGCCGCTCGGTTTTTCGCGGCCGGGAAGCTGGATCTTGTCGTAGAAGCCGGCGCGAGGAATCCCGATGCGCGCGCCCTTGAGGCCGTCCTTCTTCAGGAACTGCGTGTAGTCGTGATTCGGCGGCGGCGTGCACTTGCTCGTCGCAGCATCGTTCGGATCGGGATTGTTGCCCTCGAGGACGCCGAGGAGCGTGGCGGCGTCGTAGACGTAGCGCGCCATCGGACCGGGCGTGTCCTGGTCGGCGGTGATCGGGATGACGCCGTAGCGGCTGACGCGGCCAACCGTCGGCTTCACGGCCGCGAGCATGTTCTGGTTGGACGGGCTGAGGATCGAGCCGGACGTCTCGGTCCCGACGTTCGCGGCCCAGAAGCTGGCGGCGGTGCCGGCGCCGGAGCTCGAGCCGCCGGTGTTCAGCGCCGGACGTCCGTCGCCGCTGGCCTCGCGCGGATCGCGGCGCGGATCGTACGGATTGAATCCGTAGCCGTTCAGCGAGTTGTAGTTGTTCGGCATCGGCGGATTGCCGGCCACCCAGTTCGCGAGCTCCGTGAGCTGCGTCTTCGCAATGATGATCGCGCCGCCGTCGCGCAGGTTCTTCGTCAACGTCGCGTCGTACGGCGGGACGAGATTCGCGAACGCGAGCGTGCCGCCGGTCGTCAGCATGTTCGTCGTCTGAATGTTGTCCTTCAGCGCGATTGGAATGCCGTGCAGCGGGCCGCGGATGTGCCCCGCCGCCCGCTCGCGGTCGAGCGCATCCGCCTCTTCCAGCGCCTTCGGATTGATCGTGATGATCGCGTGCAGCTTGTCCTCGTACGTCGCGATCCGGATCAGCGACTGCTGCACCAGCTCGTGCGAGGTGACGCGGCCCGACTTCAGCGCCGCCTGCATGTCGGCGATCGACGCCTCGACGATGCTGAACGGCTTCTCCGCCGCCGTTTTCTTCGGTGCGGCCATACTCTTGATGGGCGGGAGCACGAACGCAAGCAGAAGGACGGCGAGTGCGGCGCTGCGAATCTTCATGGCGGCGATCTTACCTGTGTACAGTGCGCGCATGAAGTTGCACATCGGTGCCGGGACGTCTCCGATCGCCGGCTGGACGAACGTCGACATCCTCCCCTATCCCGGCGTCGACGCAATCCTCGATGTCACGCAAGGTCTGCCGTTCACCGACGTTGAAATGATCTTCGCCGAGCACTTCCTCGAGCACCTCACCCTCGCCGACGGCCTCCGGTTCCTCGCCGACTGCCGCCGCGTTCTGAACGACGACGGCGTGCTGCGCGTCTCGACGCCGAATCTCGATTGGGTCTGGCTCACTCACTACAAGCCACCCACCGACATGACGCCCGACGAGCAACTCCTCGGCTGTCTCGAGATCAACCGCGCGTTCCACGGGTGGGGTCACCGGTTCCTCTACAACCGGCGCATGCTGCGATCGGCTCTCGAGAGGAGCGGCTTCCGCGACTTCGTCGAATGCGAATACGGTCGGAGCGCGCACGCAGCCTTGAACGGGCTCGAACGCCACGAACTGAGCGACGGCGTTCCCGGCTCACCGTCTGTGCTGATCGTCGAAGTAAGCGGGCGCCTCGCTGTTGAAACAGGCCCGTTCGACACGGCGATCGCGCCCTACGTCCGCGACTTCGGAACGAACTGAGTTACGGCAGCTCTTCGAGGTGCGACGCGAAGATCTCGTTGAAGAGCGCGCCCGCGCGGCGCTCGCGAAGACGTTCGACGACCTGCGGTCCCGGCATGCCGAGGCGGTTCAGGATGCGCCCGGCGACGAGGGCGGACCGGTTGAAGCCCATGCCGCAGTGCGAGAGCACGCGATGCCCGCCGGCGATCAACTGCGCGCCCAGCGCAGCCACCGCTTCCAGTCGCGTCAGGTTCGGCAGCTCCTCATCCTCGATCGGAAAAAAGATGTAGAGACACTGCCCCGGCGTCGTCGGAATGCAGTCGTCGAGGCCGCCCTCCATATCGATGACGGTGTCGATCCCATGCGCCTCGAGAATCGACCAATCTCTGATCACCGGCGAGATGAAGAGCAGACCGTCGTCGTCGATCTGGTAGAGCTTCGTGAGGTCGAGCACGCTCATCGTTGGGTTCTAGGCGTTCAACGCAAAACGCCGCAGGTAGTATGCCCAGAACGCGACGTCCTCCCGCGCGATGTTGTACGGCATCGAGAACGGGACGGTGTCACGCGATGGCACCGTGCAGACGTTCATGCCGTAGCGCTGGTACGTCATCTTGATCCGCGGCAGATGGTAGAAGTGGCTGACGACGAGGATGCAGGACTGTGGACCGGCGAAGGCGCGCGTGTTCCGCACGGTCGCCTCGGTGTTGATTCCCGCGGCATCCTCGATGATCGCGCTCGCCGGAACGCCATGGCGCTCGGCAAACGACCGCATCACGCGCGGCTCCGTGAATGCGCCCGCACCGGGACCGCCCGAGAACAGCAGGCGGCGTGCGAGGCCCGCTCGATAGAGATCGCATGCGGTGGCTACGCGATCGGCCAGAGCGTCTGACGGTGAACCGTCCGCATTCGCGCGTGCGCCGAATACGACGATGAGATCGGCCGGACGGCGGTAGTCGGTCGCACCGAAGAATCCGATCTGCGCGATCGGGAACAGCACCGCGGCGACGGCAGCAACGGCGAGGACGCTCCCCGCGCGCGAGGTCGCATTGCCGTAGTCGATCGCGATGGCGATAAGCGCCATGAGGACAAAGAGCGAGAGTGGCACCGGCCAGCCCGTGCGGATCGTATGGTGCGACAGCACGCGGTAGAAGCGAACCGCGTTGACGAGCGCCGCGAGAGACGCAAATCCGATCATCGCCTGCGCCGCGCGCCGGAACCGAACGGCGCGCGATGGCGCCAGCGCGTGCATCGACAGCACGATCGCGAGCGTGCCGAAGAACAGCCAGGCGATGTCGAGCGGCAGAGGCCAGAAGTCGATCCACCAGACGTTCGCATTCGTACGTGCGAACCGCATGTCGCCGAGGAGATTGAGGACGGTAAATCCCGCAAGGAAAAGCGCGACGCCGCGCGTGATCGTGTTTCTCACGAGCCTCTCCGCTGCGCGAACAGCCACGTCCACATCGCCGCTTCCCCATACGCACGGTCCCAGGCGCCGTGGCCGACGCCGGGATACTCGGTGAAGTGGACGTCGGGGGCGCCGGCGCTGTGGAGCGCTTCGACGAGATGGCGCGATTCGTCGACCGGGATCACGTTGTCGCCCGTTCCATGAAAGAACCAGATCGGGAGGTCGCGCAGTTTGGCGGCGGTGATCGCGTACGGATCGCCGCCGACCGTCAGCGGCGACTGCTGCACCGCCGTCGTGGTCGGATGCGGCAGCAGACCGCCGCAGACCACAACGGCCGCTGCGAAGCGGTTCGGATGCGCCATGGCGAGATGCAGCGTTCCGTAGCCCCCCATCGAGAGGCCGGTAATGTAGACGCGCGCGTCGTCACCGTGGAACTCCGCGATGGCTCGATCGAGTGCCAACATCGCGGCGTCGGCCGGCTCGTCCAGCCAGCGCGTGTCGGGCGGCGCCTGTGGGAAGACGACGATCGCCGGCACTCGCGCCGGTTCGTAGCGGATCGTGTTCGCGACGCCGTGGATCGTCTCCCGCCAGCCGTCCGTCCCCCGCTCGCCCGAGCCGTGCAGGAAGAGGATCACCGGCCAGGCGCGGGACGGGTCGTAGTCGCGCGGGACGTAAACCACGTAGGGGTACTCCGTCGGCCCGATCTTCAGCGACCGCGCGAGAAATCCCGTTTCACGCATCTGCGCCGTCTGGCAGCCGAAGAGCGCCGCGCAGAAAACGATCAGGAGCCGTCGCATCGTCCACCGCGGATATCATCTCGCGAAATCCTCGCACGGCGATCGGCGGTACCGCGCGAGCGGGCTCAACCCGACCTACACGCCGTCACAACTCGTTGACGTTTTCGGCGAATTGCAAGTCTGGATTCAACAAAAAGGGTATCCGCCGCGTTCTACTGGTCGATGAGCTCCCCCACGGGCGGACACGACCGCATCTCCACCAAGGCCAAACTCGCGAACGAGCTCCGCATTCTCGGCAACGTTCTCGCGCGAGCACGCGAGCGCGCCGGGCTCAAGCAATTCGACGTCGCGGCGAGGCTGCATCTCCCGCCGTCGTATCTGTCCAAGATCGAAAACGGCACACGCCGGCTCGACGTCATCGAGTTCGTGCAGATCGCGAACGCGATGAACCTCGATCCGGCGGAGGTGCTTCACGAGCTGGAAACGGCGCTCGGGACGAGAGGTCCGGTCGCCGTCGAGTCACGCCACGTCGGATAACTCCCGGCGCAGCCGCTTACGCGCGACGGACAGGTGCGACCGCACCGTCCCTTCGGGAAGGCTCGTCATCTGCGCGATCTCCGAATGGCGGAATCCGTAAACGAGATACAGCGACGCCACCGTGCGCTGCCGCGGCGGCAGATGCTCGAACGCTTCGCGGATGCGCCCTGCGAGCAGTCGACCATGGGCCAGCGTATCGGGACGATCGGTCACCGGTCCCATGCTCGTCAGCTCGAATGGCTCGAGCTTTACGCAGCGGCGATGCCGCAGCAGGTCTAGCGCTAGGTTCCGCACGATGCGCATCAGCCACGGCCCGAACTCGCGGCCGGCGATGAGGCGATGCCGCTGGTCCCACGCCTTGACGAACGCCTCCTGCGCCAGATCCTCGGCGTCGTCGGAGCTACGCAGAATGGCGTTCGCGACCCGGCTCGCCTTCGCGAGATAGCGATCTGCCAGCCAGTCGAATCCGGCGACATCGCCATTGCGGAACGCTTCCGCCGCGCTGATTTCGTTGAAGAGAGAGCGATCCATTGTCGGGCTCCTCGGACGTGTAGGGGCCGGCGTCTCAGCCGGCCCACACACTTCGTTACAGCGCCACCTTCCAGAGAACTGTGCCGCTGTTGCTGATCGCTTCGAGCGTCCGCGTCGCCGAGCCGCCGGTGGTCGCCGGCGGAGTGATGACGACGGCGTAGAAGCCACCGCTGAACGGATGGATGTCGGTGACGACGCCGTCGACCGTCAGCGTCCACGCCTGCGTGCCGGTGGCGGTGCTGATCGCCGTGATCGTGGAGCTCGCGGCGGTGGTCGACGTCGCACGCGTGACGCTGACGCCGATCAGGTTCGAGTTCACGAGCTCGAAGTGCTCGCCGCTGAAGCTCGCCGAGGTCCAGAGCGTCGTGCCGGTGCTGCTGATCGCCTTGATCGCGAATGTCGGCGCCGTCGTGCTGGTGCCCGCAGCCGTCTCGACCGTCAGGTAGATCGTCCCGTTGCTGTCGACCGCGAATCCGCCCGGCCCGCCCGGTCCGCCGAAGTCCCCCGGAAACCCACCCTGCCCACCGCCGTGATCGGGACCATTCGCGAACGCCAGCGCCGCGAACATCATGACTGCGATTGCCAAACTGATTTTCTTCATTTGTCTTTGTCTCCTTGGTCGATATCGACGGCGGGGACTAAGACAAGCGAAGTGCCACCGCGCACCAGGGTAGAAGCGCGGATTTGCGAGTCAGAATGACGCGGAGGAGTGGGACAGGATGACGCGGGTGGGTCGCTTCGCGACCTCCAACGTCTGGCGAACTAGTTCAGGATCAACTCTTTCGAATTGATGTTGTACCCGACGAGCTGGGCTTGACCGTCCCCGATCCGCCAGACGAAGGTTTCCGCTGCGTCGCCTTTTTGGAACTTTGTCTGGTAACCGAGGGTCACGATCGTTCCGGCTGGGCCGTAGTTGACGTTGTATGAGCCGGAGTTCACATCGACGGTTGAACCGAGCTTCTCGTGGATCTTTTGGAGAAGCTTCGTGAACTCCGCCTGTGACGTCGACTTGCGAAATTCAGGCGAGGTGGACGCCCAGATCTGGTCGTACTTTTCTTGCTCGAACTTCACGCGGAATTCACCGGTCGCTAGTGCGGCGCTTTCTTTGTTTTCGCTCATCCCGCATGCAACGCAGACAATCGTCAGGAAAAGCGTGAGTGCAAAGAGGACGCGGCGCATGAAAGAAGTCTACCTTAGTGATGTCCGCCGGGCGGCGGTGGTGGCGGAGCGCTACGGCCGCCGCCGGGAGGTGGAGGGGCGCCGTGGCCGTTGCCGGGAGGCGGGGCGCCGTGGCCGTCGCCGCCGTGACCACCGGGACCGCCCGGGCCTTCAACGCCATGCGGAGTGCCGGCCATGTTGCGCGGCATCGGCATCGGCATGGGTGGGGCGTGCTCGCTGAAGCCGACGGCTTCGCCGGCGTGGACGAACGTCGGCTCTTTCTTCAGCGGTGAGCTGACTTCGACCGTGCCTTCGAAAACGCCGAGCGTCGTCTTGCCCTTGTCGTCGACTTCGACGCTGTACTGCGTGCCGCGGACCGCGAGCAGCGCGCCGGGCGTCTTCACGACCCGCGGCTCACTGCCGGTAATCTTGTCGAACAGCGCGTGGATCGTGCCGCGGTTCAGCGACAGGAGCACGCCCGGCTCGTTCCCCGCGAGGACGACGTCGGTCGAGCTGAAGATCTCGAACTTCGCGCCGTGCTCCTTGCTGGCGATCAGCGCGTACGAGAACCACCCCGTGTGCACCTTGTCGCCGCTCTGCGCTTTCGTCCCCGCAGCGGCCTGCACGGCGGACGTGGGGGTCGTCAGCATGACCGTCCGCTTGACTTCGTCGAAGCGGTAATCGACCGGCGCGATAGTCGTGCCGGTGGGTGCCGAAACCGCTGCGACCGCGAGCAGCGATGCGATGAGTGTCTTCATGACGGGGCCTCGTCGGACGTGATGTTGTACCGCTTGATCTTACGGGCGAGTGTCTTTCGCTCGATTCCTAAAATGAAAGCGGCCTGCGTTTGATTTCCGGCGGTCGCACGGAGGACCGCGACGATGTGTTTCCGCTCGGCGTCGTCGAGAGAGCCGAGCTCCTCATCTTCTGTCATCCTGAGCCGCGTAGACGGCGAAGGATCCCCTTCGCCCACAGAGGTGTCGCGCATCGCCTGCTTTGCCGCCTCGGCGTCCACCAGCGCTCCAGAGTCGATCACCATCCTTCGTATGACTTGTTCCAGCTCGCGAACGTTACCCCGCCACGGGTGCGCCTCGAAGGCGTCGAGCACCGACCGCGACGGGCCGGCGATCGGCTCGCGATGCATCTCCTCGCCGACCTTGCGCCGGAAGTGATCGACGAGCAGCGGGATGTCGGAGCGCCTCTCGCGCAGCGCCGGCACACGGATCTCGTAGCCAGCCAGCCGGTAGTACAAGTCCTCACGAAAGCGCCCCTCGGACACCAGCTGTTTGACGTCGCGATGGGTCGCGGCGATTACGCGGACGTCGACACGGTGGCTCTTTTCGGAGCCGAGCGGCGTGACCATCCCGTCCTGCAGAAAGCGGAGGAGCTTGACCTGGAACGCCGGCGAGATGTCGCCGATCTCGTCGAGAAACAGCGTTCCGCCGTCGGCGCGTGAGAGCGCGCCGCGCCGCTCCTGCCGCGCGTCGGTGTACGCGCCGCGCGTCGATCCAAACAGCTCGTTCTCGAGCAGCGTGTCGGGGATCGCGCCGCAGTTGATGGCGATGAACGGACCGTCGGCGCGCGTGCCAAGGTCGTGGATCGAGTGCGCGACGAGCTCCTTGCCGCTGCCGCTCTCGCCGCGGATCAACACCGGCACATTGAGCGACGCCACGCGCGTGATCGCCTTGTACATCTCGACCATCGAGCGGTCGCTTCCAACGATACGCGACGGAGGCGCCGGCTCGATTGGCGCTGCTTCCGGCTCGTTCTTCCGCACCGCGGCGGCGACGCGCTCGATCAGCTCCGACAGCTCGAACGGCTTCGCCAGGTAGTCGAACGCTCCGGCACGATGCGCGAGGGCGGTCGTCTCAATCGTTCCGCGGCCGGTCATGAGGATGACGCGCGGCGGATCGCGGCGCTCGACGACCGACTGCAGCAGCGCGATCCCGTTCTCCCCCGGCATGTAGATGTCGCTCACCACGACGTCGACTTTGTTCTCACGCAGGAGCTGCATCGCCGACCCGGCGTCGCTCGCGCGGATCACGCGATGGCCGACCTTCTCGAGCGCCAGCGCGGCACTCTCGCGGATCCCCGCGTCGTCGTCGACCACGAGCACGCGCGCCATCAGGCAGCTCTCCTGAGATGAATACGGAAGATCGTGCCGCCGCCGTTGGCCGCATCCACCTCCGCGCCTCCGCCGTGCCACCGTGCGATCTCGGACACGAACGAAAGACCGAGGCCGAGGCCTTGCGTCCCGGCGGCGGTTGTGCCGCGGAAGAATCGGTCGAAGATGCGCGCGCGCTCGGCGGCCGTGATGCCCGGTCCGCGGTCCTCGACTTCTAGCACGGCTCCCCCGTCGCGTCCGCGGACGCGCACCGCGACTTCGGCCGAGGGGGGTGTGTACTTCAAGGCGTTACCCACGAGATTGTCGATGATGCGCTCGATCAGCGTCGAATCGGCGCGGACGAGCACTCCCGGCTCAGCGATCGCCGAAAGCGGCCGGTCGGTGCTTGCCCGGAGGAACTCGACGCGTCGCGATGCCAGCTCACCGAGGTCTATGACGGAGGTGGAGCTCGCAAAGTCGCGGAGCGAGAGGCGCTCCAGGTCGAGAAGTCCCGTGACGAGCGACTGAAGCTTCCCCGCCTCGGTCTCGAGCAAGGAGGTGACGCGCTGCCGTTCGCTCTCGCTCAATTCAAAGCCGCCGAGGAGCTGCGTGAGGCCGCGCATCGAGGCAAGCGGCGTCTTCAGCTCGTGCGCGAGCAGGCGTTTCGCCTCCGCCTCGTGCTCGCGGTGCTCCGCGAAGCGTTTCGCGACGGTACGGCCGAGGCGGACTTCCTGGATCACGAACACCAGTTCGACGACCGCGATCGTGAGCAGGAGCGTGATGAATGGAATCGCGAGGTTGGCGCTATCGAGGAGGAGCGCACCGGCGGTGATCACGAGGAACAGCAGCGCGATCTCGCTGACGCGGCGGCGATGATCGCGAAGCGCCACGATCGCACCGGCGATGATCGCGGCGAGGATTCCGGCGACGATCGGCGGCACGACGCGAATGGTCTCGCCTCGGATGAGCGACTCGGTAGCGGCGGCGTGGACGGTGACGCCGGGATCGGGACGGTGACGCGACGAAGCCGGCGTGAGCACGCGGTCGCCGAGGGCGAGGGCGGTGGGGCCAAAGAAGACGAGTTTGCCGGTGGCCGGTGGCCAGTGGCCGGTGGCCAGATCGACGGCGCTAACTTGCGGCACTTCGCGCGGCGGCGTCCGAAATGCCGGCGAGATCGAGACGCCGACCGGGATCGGCCTGCCGGTGAACAGCGACGACGCTTCGACGGCTACCGCGGTGAGCGCGCGGTCTTTGCTCTGCTTCGTCGACGCGAGGCGGCGGAGGATGCCGTCGTGATCGAGCTCGAAGTTGCCATGCGCTGCGATCGCGGCGCTGCGCAGAGCGGGCGACGGGAGGAGCCACTCGCCGCGGTCGTCCAGCACGGAGACCGCGATCGTCGGGACGCGGTGCATCGCCGCGGCGAGCTGGTCGTCGCCTTCGCGCGGATCGGTGAGGAGGACGTCGAGCACGACCGCCTTAGCCGATTGCATCCGCGTCACGAGGCCGGCTATGACTTCGCGCTTCCATGGCCACGGCCCGAACGCCTGCAGCGACTTCTCGTCGACCGCAACGACCATGACGTTACGCGCCGGACGGGATGGCAGTGACCGCAACATGACATCGCGCGCCGGCAGCTCCAGCGGATCGGCGATGCCGAACGCGAGGAGCAGGGTGACGATGACGAAAGTTCCGAGTGCTGCCTTCGCAGCAGGCATGAAGGAATGGTAAACGCAGCTCTACGGATGCGCGGCCTTGTAGTCCTTCCACTTCGCCAGCACCTCATCTGCGGCCGGCTTCAGCTTCGCCCAGCTCGCGAGGGCGTCGGCGGTCGGCGCGGCGTCGGCGCTGCTGACGACGTTCTCGAGGGCGCCGAGGGCGCTGTCGATGAAGCGGAGCGAGTTGATCGACGTCGGCGCGAGCCACCACACGCCTTCGGGCGTGAGGTCGGCGATCTCGCGCAGGCGAGGGTCGTTCGACTTCTTCGCCATCGTGCCCGCCTCCTCCATCGCGGCGGAGACGAGCGCGTGCTCCGCCTCGATCTCGCGCGCGAGCGCGAACTGGTCGTCGTACGCCGACTGCGGCAGTTTGATGCGCGGATCGGGGACGACTGTCAGCGGCTGCGTCAGCTTCTGCCCGTCGACTGTCATTACGACCGTGTAATTGCCGGGCGGCGCCCAGACGCCGTCGCCGGCGCCTCCGCCGCGACGGGCACGTCCCGTGAGCGACGCGTAGTGCAGTGACCAGACGAAGCGATGCATCCCGGCGGCAACCGAGACGGCCGGCGGCGTGACGAACCATTCGGGCGCCGTGTTGAGCTTCGCCATGTTCGGTTTCGGCACCTCGTCGGCGCTGCTGTACTTGCGGACAACGTTGTTCTTCGCGTCGAGGATCTCGATCGTCACCGGCTGCTTGGCTGCTGCTGGCAGGAGGTAATCGATGTGCGCGCCGCTCAACGGATTCGGCGCGAGCGCCTCGTCCTTCGGCATCGGCGAGCCGGTGAAGCCGGCGCCACGCTCGCGGACGGTCGTCGCGGGAGGGAACAGCACCGGCGAGGCCGCCGGAGCTCCACTGAGATGACGGAGTGGGGACACATCATCCATGACCCAGAAGGCGCGGCCGTGGGTGGCGATCACGACGTCGTTGCCGTGCACGTCGATGTCGCGCACCGACGTGATCGGCAGGTTGAGCTGCATCGGCTGCCAATGATCGCCGTCGTCGAACGAGACGTAGACGCCCTTCTCGGTGCCGGCGTAGAGCAGCCCCTTACGCACCGGATCCTCGCGGACGGCGTTGACGAAGCTGCCGTTCGGGATGCCGTTGACGACGACGTCCCAATGCTTGCCTCCGTCGTGCGTGCGGTAGATGTACGGCCGCACGTCCTCGATGCGGTGGCGGTCGACGGCCGCGTACGCCGTCTCGGCGTCGAAGTGCGAGGTGTCGATGATCCCGACCTTCGACCAGCCGGTGAGCGCGGGCGGCGTGATGTTGTCCCAGTGCGCCCCTTCATCGTGCGTTCGCCAGATCTGGCCGTCGTCGGTGCCGGCCCAGATGTCGTGATCGGCGAGTCGCGACGGCGCGATGGCATAGACGACACCGAAGCGCGATCCCGGACCCGCCTTCAGCGAGGCCGTGGTCGGATCGAGATTCGCCGGAATCCCGGGATTCTCGCGCGTCAGATCGGGGCTGATCACCGTCCAGTGATTGCCGCCGTCGTCCGTCCGGAAGACGCGCTGGTTCGCGAAGTAGAGAACGCGCGGATCGCGGTAGGAAAAGACGAGCGGCAGCGTCCAGGTGCGGCGGTCGACGTTCGGATACGCGATCGTCGGATCGATCGACTGCGTCTCGTACGTCCGCGTGTCGAGCTTCTCGACGCGGCCGCCGAAAATGGTCTGCGGGTCCTTCGGATCGGGCGCGACGTTGTCGCTCTCCCCGCCCGCCGTGATCTCGCGGAACTGCGTGATGTTGATGCCGTCGATCGTATTCGTGCGGCTCGGAACGCCGGCGGCGCCGGAGTCTTGTTGCGCGCCGTAGACCCAGTACGGGAAACGGTTGTCGGTGATGACGTGGTAGAACTGGCCGATCGGCTGGTTGAACCAACTCGACCAGGTAATGCCGCCGTTCACCGAGACGACGCAACCCTGGTCGACGCCGAGGATGCGGCGCTCGGGGTTCTGCGGATCGATCCAGAGCGAGTGATAGTCGTCGCCGCCCGGCGCCCCTTTCACCGGCACGAACGTCTTTCCGCCGTCGTCGGAGCGATAGACGTTGATGTTGATCGAGTAGACGACGTCGGCGTTTTTCGGCTCGACGTCGACTTCGCCGAAATACCAGCCGCGGCTCCAGACGCGCGCGTCGCTGCTAGTTCTTGTCCAGTTCGCGCCGCCGTCGTCGGAGCGATAGATGCCTCCCTCAGGCGCGTCGACGACGGTGTAGATCCGATTCGGCTGTGACGGCGCGACCGCGATGCCGATCCGTCCCGGCTTCTCCGCGAAGCCGTGGCCTTTGATCTCCGCCCAGGTGTCGCCGCCGTCGGTCGACTTGAAGAGTCCCGACCCCGGCCCGTTCGACGGCGGGTAGATGCTCCAAGGCGTTCTGCGCGTCTGCCAGAGCGCGGCATAGACGGTGTTCGGGTTCGATGGATCGAGCCGCACGTCGACCGCACCTGTGTCGCTGTCGTTCCGGCTCAGGATGCGCTGCCACGTCTTGCCGCCGTCCTTCGACCGAAACAGTCCGCGCTCCGCGTTCGGTCCATACGGATGGCCAAGCGCCGCGACGTAGACGAGGTCGGGGTTCGACGGATGCACGGCGATGCGCGCGATCTGCTGCGAGTCGGTCAGCCCGATCCTGTTCCACGACTTGCCGCCGTCGACCGACTTGTACATTCCGTCGCCCTGCGCGATGTCCGAGCGCATGTCGGCCTCGCCGCTGCCGACGTAGATCACCTTCGGGTTCGACGGCGCGACCGCGATCGCTCCGATCGAGCCGATCCCCGCACTGTCGAAAATCGGCTGCCACGTCCGGCCGGTGTCGTTCGTCTCCCAGACGCCGCCGTTCACGCTGCCGAAGTAAAAGTGCTCCGGCTCCCCAGTAACGCCGGTCACCGCGAGGACGCGTCCGCCTCGAAACGGCCCGATCAGGCGCCAGTGCAGGTCGCCGAAGGGAGCGTCGCCCGCGAAGGCGGCGAGCGGAACGAGCAGAGTGAGCAGGGCAAGTCGGCGCATGGCGGGCGATTGTAGTGAAGGTTGGCAGGTAGTCAGGCTGTCAGGTTTGTGACAAACGCGGTTCCGCCTCCGTTTCGATATGCTCCGCCACGCATGAAACGCCTCCTGGCCGCCACCGCACTCTTCGTCTTCGCGTGCTCCCACGCGACTCCGCCGCCCGCCCCCGCCCCCGCACCGGCCCCCGTGCCGGTCGTCGCGCCGGCACCCGCGCCGGAGCCCCCTCCGCCGCCTCCTCCCCCACCGCCTCCGCAGAACCCGCTCTTCACCGCGAGCACGCTGCAGTACCAGGCGCCCCCGTTCGACAAGATCAAGGACACCGACTACCAGCCGGCGATCGAAGAGGGGATGAAGCAGCAGATCGCGGAGATGGACGCGATCGCGAACGAACCGGCGGCGCCGACGTTCGAGAACACGATCATTCCGATGGAGAAGAGCGGCGCGACGTTGACGCGCGCGGCGAAGATCTTCTTCGCGCTCACGGCGTCGAACACGAACGACACGATCCAGAAGACCGAGGGCGAGGTCTCGCCGAAACTGGCGGCGCATCAGGACGCGATCTTCCTCAATCCGAAGCTCTTCACGCGCGTGAAGGCGATCTACGACGCGCGCAGCTCCCTCGGCACCGAGGAACAGTGGCTCGTCCAGCGGTACTACAAGAACTTCGTCCGCGCCGGCGCGCTGCTTTCCGAGGCCGACAAGGAGAAGCTGAAGGCGCTCAACCAGGAAGAGTCGAAGCTCTCCACCGACTACCGCAATCACATCCTGGCCGACACCGACGCCTCGGCCGTCGTCGTCGACTCGAAGGCGGAGCTGGCCGGCATGAGCGACGCCGACATCGCCGCTGCCGCGCAGCGCGCCGAAGAGAAGAAGATGGAGGGGAAGTACGTCATCGCGCTGCAGAACACGACCCAACAGCCGGCGCTCAGCACCCTGAAGAACCGCGCCCTCCGCGAGAAGATCTTCAAGGCGTCCGTCTCGCGCGGAAATCACGGCGGTCCGAACGACACGAAAGCGATCGTCGAGCGCCTCGGCCAGCTCCGCGCCGAAAAGGCGAAGCTCCTCGGATATCCGACTTACGCCGCGTACAGCCTCGACGACCAGATGGCGAAGACGCCGCAGAACGCCATCAAGCTGATGACCGAAATGGTTCCGGGCGCCACCGGCAAGTCGCTCGCCGACGCCGCCGAGATGCAGAAGCTGGTCCGCAAGGAAGGCGGCAAGTTCAAGCTCGCCGCCTGGGACTGGAACTTCTACGCCGAGAAGGTCCGTAAGGCGAAGTACAACCTCAATGAAGCCGAGGTGAAACCGTACTTCCTCCTCGACACCGTGCTCCACGACGGCGTCTTCTACGCCGCCAACCAGATGTACGGCCTCACGTTCAAGGAGCGGCACGACATGCCGGTGTATCAGCCGGACGTCCGCGTCTTCGAGGTGTTCGACGCCGACGGCAAGTCGTTCGCGCTCTGGTACGCCGACTACTACCAGCGTCCGAACAAGAGTGGCGGCGCCTGGATGGATTCCTTCGTCGACCAGTCGGGCCTCCTCGGCACGCACCCGGTCGTCTTCAACGTCTGCAACTTCACGAAGCCGGCGGCCGGCCAGCCGGCGCTCCTCAGCTTCGACGACGTCAACACGATGTTCCACGAGTTCGGCCATGCGCTGCACGGCATGTTCTCGAACGTGAAGTACCCGACGGTCGCAGGGACGAACGTGCCGCGCGACTTCGTGGAGTTCCCGTCGCAGTTCAACGAGCATTGGGCGCTCGAGCCGCGCGTCTTCGCGAATTACGCAAAGCACTACCAGACCGGCGCGCCGATGCCGCAGGCGCTGGTCGACAAGATCAAGTCGTCGCGCAAGTTCAACCAGGGCTACGCGCTGACCGAGTACCTCGCCGCCGCGCTGCTCGACATGGCGTGGCACACCCTCGCGCCCGGCGCGCCGATACAGGACGTGAACACCTTCGAGCCGGCGTCGCTCAAGAAGTACAAGATCGACCTCCCGCATGTCCCGCCGCGCTATCACACGACCTACTTCTCGCACATCTGGGGCGGCGGCTATTCGGCCGGCTACTACGCCTACCTCTGGAGCGAGTTGATCGACGACGACGCGTACTACTGGTTCAAGGAGAATGGCGGCATGACGCGCGCGAACGGCCAGCGTTTCCGCGACATGGTCCTCTCCCGCGCCGGCAGCGAAGACCCCGCCGGAATGTACCGCGCCTTCCGCGGCCGCGACCCAATCGCCGAACCGCTGCTCATCGAGCGCGGCCTGAAATCGGAGAAGACAAAAGCTTCGAAAGCGTCGCCCAAGAAGGCGGAGTAGTTATCGGTTATCGGTGTGGCGCCGGCGGCCTCAGTGTGGCGCCGGCGCCCTCGCCGGCGCAGCGCCGCGCTGAGCGCACCTATCGAGCGATCACTCCACCGTCCCCCGCAACCGCTTCATCTCCCCCCTCCGCTTCTTCTCCTCGAGCCGCCTCCGCTTCGCCGCCCGCGAGACTCTGGTCTTCTTCCGCGGCTTCTCCGGCTCGAGCGCCTCGCGGAGCAACTCCTCGAGCCGCGCCAGCGCCCGATCGCGATTCGCCAGCTGCGACCGCTCCGCCTGCGAAGTGACCCGGATCGTCCCCTCTTTATTGATTCGCCCCGCGAGCTTGATCCGCACGCGCGCTTTCTGGGCCTCATCGAGCGGCAATGAGTCGACATCCACCTCGATCGTCACCCGCGTCTCGAGCTTGTTCACGTTCTGCCCGCCCGGCCCGCCGGAACGGGAGGTGGTGGCGCGAAGCAAGCTCGCGGGGAGGGTGATGCCGTGGCCGAGATCGAGATCGCGCATGGCTGAGGAAGCTTAGCCTAGCGATTCGTTCCCGATGCCGGCGCAAGCTTGCGCATGGCTCGGAACCGCTGGAACACGCCTCGGAACCGCTGGAACATGGCTCGGAACCGCTGGAACATGCCTTGGAACCGCCGGAACATGCCCCGGAACCGCTGGAACATGCCTCGGAACCGCTGGAACATGCCCCGGAACCGCTGGAACAGGCATCGGAACCGCCGGAACATGCCTCGGAACCGCTGGAACATGCCTCGGAACCGCTGGAACACGCCTCGGAACCGCTGGAACATGCCTCGGAACCGCTGGAACATGCCTCGGAACCGCCGGAACATGCCTCGGAACCGCGTATCCGGCTAAGGGAGAACGGCGCCGGCGTCGCCGGCGCCGTGGTGTCACTTCTTCGACACGTGGATCGTTTTGCCTTCCATCTTGTACGTCAGGCCGTTTTCTTCGACAAGCGAGTCGAACGCCTCGTCCCATGGGACGTTCTTCCAAGAGACGGACACCTTCCCCTCGACGTCGGGATCGACCTGAATGTCCGTTCCGGTGAGCTTTGCAAACGTGCCGAAGACGTCGCGAAGGTCGGCGTTGAGCAGGGACAAGCTGATCGGCTGGCCGGAGTAAATCCCGGCGGAACCGATCTCCTCCTGCTGTACCAGCTTCCCGTTCTCGCGAATGGCGACGCTGACGATGAACTCATGCCGACGGTCGTGGTTCGGGATGGCATTGACCGTCGTTTCGATCTCAGATCCCGAAGGGGCCGTGCGGGTCGCTTTTGCCTGACCGCCCCGTCCGTCGATATCGAGGGTGAGCTTCAGATTCGCCATCGCCTCGGACGTGGCTTTGTCCGCGACGACCACGTTGAGCTCGAGATTGTTGCCGTTTCGGTGAGTGGTGAACTGCGTCTTGTACGGGAGATCCTCGCTCTTTCCACCGTTCCCCGCGCGCGGCACGGCGACGAGAGCGGAAGCGAACGTGAAGATGAAAAGCGTGAGTGATGCAAGCGAAGCGACGCGACGCGTCGGTGGTGAGAGTTTCTTCAGAGCCGGGTAGTTCATGATGTGATCAATCCTTTCCTTCAACTTGGAGGTCGCCATACACGAGACGCCGGGCAGCCGCGGCGCGATCGACGCATGGCAGAACTTGTAGAGTGCGGCCAGATACGTCTTCTGCTCGTCAGCGTCGGACGCGACCGCTTCGTCACAAGCACGCTCCCGCTCCACCGCGGCGATCCGTTGCGCAATCCAGATCAACGGGTGAAACCAGAACAGCGCCGTGACGAGAGACTCGATGCGGGCGATGGCGTTGTCGCGCCGCGCCACGTGTGCGCACTCGTGGCGAAGCAGCGATTCCAACTCCCCATCGGACAAGTCGTCACAACCATCGGCCGGCAGAACGACCACCGGCCGGAAGATTCTGAGGACCGCCGGAGCTTCGGGAAACGCGCAGCGCGCGATGTCGATGCTCGAGCGGATGCCGAGGAAACGGCGCGCGCGGTCGAGGGCCGCGGCCTCGCGCGCGTTCGGCGGAAGAGCGGTACGCGTTGCGAGCGAGACGAGCCGGTGACGCGTGAGCCAGAAGCGGACGATGATCGCCAATGCGGCGACGATCCAGACCGCCAGAAGAATCGCCGGCCAGATGCTGCGCTCCGCGCCGGTGGCCGCGGGCGGAAAAGCTCCTGCAAGAACGACCATCGGAACGGCGCGTACCGTCGGAATCGGCGCCATCGACCGGATCAGGCGCGCGAGCGGCGCTGCAGGGATGGCGAACTTCAGGATGCCGACGAAAACGAGGGCGAACCGCGCGCTCGCCGTCAGGCGCGATCGCAACAGCAGCAGTGCGAGAAGGACCACCGCGAGAAAGATCGTCGACGACCACAGATGTGCGACGACCTCCGGCCAGTAATCCGCCGCCACGCGCGCCAGAACTCTCATGGCTTCTTCTTCGCGTCCTCGAGCGCCTTCAGGTCTTCGAGGGTGAGTTTGCCCGTCTCGACGAGTCGCGCGACGACCGGCTGGGCCGAGCCGCCGAAGAGATCGAGAAATTCGTCGATCATCCGCCGGTAGACGGAGGTTCGTTCGATCAGCGGCTCGAACAGGAAGGCGTTGCCGATCTTCTTCGTCCGCCGGACGGCCCCCTTCTCCTCCAGCCGCGCAAAGATGGTCTGCACGGTGGTGTAAGCGGGCCGCTTGCGTTCATGGATTGCCTCCTGCACCTCGCGGACCGAGGCTTCCTTCAGGTCCCAGAGGATCTCCATGACTTCGAGCTCGAACTTGGTGAGACTGATGGGTCGCCGTTTCGCCATTCACTACTCCTGTCGGAGTAATTACTACACACGTAGTAGCTCGATGTCAACCCTAATCCGGTTTCGTGTTCTTTCCGTCGATGCTCAATAATGGAATCGAGAGGGAGGCAAGGATGTCAGTAATAACGTCAGGGCAGTCCGTCACCATCAACGCACCAACGAACGACCGGTCCTGGTCTGTCATCGGCGGATCGCTCACGATCGCCGCGGGCGCACAGTTCCAGAGGGACACGACGATCAGCATCACCCAGGGAGGCACGCTCACGATCAGCGGCGGAACGCTGGATCAGAGCAGCGTGGTGGGGGCTGCCCAAGCGAGCACCGTCACGATCTCCGGCGGCCAGCTCATGGGCCGCATCACGTTCGAGCAGGGATCGAACGGGACGCTTTCCGGCGGATCAATCACGGCCGCGCAGGGATGGTCCGTCGTTCAGGAATCGACGCTGACGATTCAGGGCTCGGGTCTCATGATCAAAAACGCCATGACCTCGGAAGTGACAGGCACTCTGAGCGACGGAAACCCGCTGAACCTGATGGTGACGATCGCCACGAATCAGTCCGCTCGCGTGGTACTGGAGAACGCGTGAGAAGAGAGCGGCGGCGGACGAGGCGTCCGCCGCTCCGGTGAGCTACTCCGCCGCCGCCACGATGTACTGCTCCAGCTTTCCGTCCGGCATCCAGAAGGTGGTGATGTTGAAGGTCTGCTTCGCGAACTTCACGGTGTAGCGGCGGAGGACCATGCCGCCGCGGAGCGACTGGGCGGCTTGCGTGAAGTCCTGTGGTGTGCCGAGGGGGCCGAGGGAGGTGGCGAAGTCGCGCAGGGCCTGGTCGGAGAAGTAGGCGTTGGCGTTCGAGGTGAAGAGCGTCCGGTCGATCTGGCCTTTCTGCAGCGCGGCGAAGATCTTCTTCGATTCGTCGAGAGCGGCCGAAGTTCCGGGATCGGTCGTGGAGAAGAGGAGCTTCGCGATGCGGCCGGTGATCTGGCCGGAGGCGCCAGTGGCGTCGAGGTTCGTCAGCACGACGATCGCGGCGTGGTCGTCGGGATAGACGGTGTTCTGGGCGGTGAAGCCGGAGACCTCGCCGCCGTGCGAGAGCTGGCGGCGATTGTCGACGAGCGAGACGCCGACGCCGAGCGCGTAGTGCGTGCCGACGCCGCTGGTGAGCTCCACCTCGTGCTCCAGCTCGCGGTACGACTCCGGCTTCAGGATCGACTGATCGATGATGGAGATGTCCCACTTCGCGAGATCAGACGCCGTCATCGCCAGCTCGCCGGCCGCGTACATCCACCCCTTCCCTTCCTTCGGCGCGACGCGGAGCGGGCCGGCGGCGTAGCGGAGGTAGCGCATCGCGTCGGTGGGCGGCAGCGCGGCGACGTCGGTGTTGAAGACGCTCGTCATCTGCAGCGGGCCGAAGACACGCTGCTGCAGGAAGTCGACGAGCGGCATGCCGGAGACGCGCTCGAAGATCATCCCGGCGATCACGTAGTTCGTATTGCTGTACTGCCACTTCGATCCCGGCTCGAAGTCGAGCGGCTTCTTCGCCCAGCCGTTGACCACTTCGTCCGGCGTCGCGGGGTTCATCATGTTCGGCATGACGTAGTCCTGCGGCCAGAAGTCCTGGTAGCCCGACGTCATCGAGAGGATCTCGCGGATCGTCACGTCCTTCGCCCGCGTCGCCTCGGGGATCCAGCGGACGACCTTGTCGTCGAGCGACAGCTTCCCCTCCTCCTGCATCATCAGGAGCGCCGACGCCGTGAACTGTTTGCTGATCGAACCGATGCTGTAGCGCATCTGCGGCGTCGCCGGCGCCGCCGGGTCGAGACGCGCGTTGCCGTACGCATGGACGTACGCGACCTTCCCGTCCTTCACCACCGCGATCGACGCGCTCGGCGCCCCGGTCTTCGCCAGGATCTCGTTCGCCGCCTTGTCGATGCTCGCCCGCATCTCGGGCGGAAGCGTGTCCTGCGCGAGGACGGCGGTGGCGGCGAGCAGCAGGAGAGCGAGGCGGATCAGCGTGCGCATACGCGCATTCTATTGATGCGCGTGCGCCAGGAACGCATCGACTTGCTCCTGCGTCGTGTCGAAGGCGGTCACCAGGCGATACGCGTCATCACCGAAGATGGGCCAGTCGCCGAAGCGGAAGCCCTGCTCGCGCAGCGCGGCGGCCTGCGCGGATGGGAAGCGCGCGAAGACGACGTTCGCTTCGACGGGATGGATCGTCGTCAGTCCGCGGGCGAGGCGCTGCGCCATCGCGTTGGCGTGGCGGGCATTGCGGAGCCAGAGGTCGTCTGCGAGGTAGGCGTCGAGCTGCGCGGAGATGAAGCGCATTTTCGAGATGCGCTGGCCGGCGCGGTGATGCCGCAGCGCGAGCTCCTCGGCTAGCGACTTGTCGAAGACGACGATCGCCTCGGCGGCCAGCGCGCCGTTCTTCGTGGCGCCGAACGTCAGCAGGTCGACGCCGGCGCGCCAGGTGAGGTCGGCGGGCGTGGCGCCGGTGGCTGCGACGGCGTTCGCGAAACGGGCGCCGTCAAGGTGGATGCGGAGATCGCCGGCAGGATTGCCGGCGTCACACAGGAGCTGCGTTTCTTCGGCGGAGTAGACGGTGCCGGCTTCGGTGGCGTTGGTGATGCTGATGCACGCCGGGACGGCGGTGCGCTTGCTCTCGGCGACGGTGCGGATCGCGCGGACGAGGTCGTCCGGGCGAAGCTTTCCGTCCGCGCCGGCGATCGGGATCAGCTTTGCGCCGCCGCTGAAGAACTCGGGCGCGCCGCATTCGTCGCGCTGGATGTGCGCGTCCTCGTGGCAGAAGACGGCGCCCCACGGCGGCGTCAGCGCCGCGATCGCGAGCGAGTTTCCCGCGGTTCCGCTGATGACCGGAAAGATCTCGACGTCCGTCTCGAAAATCTCCGAGCAGCGGCGCCGCACAGCCGCGGTGTAGTCGTCGCCGCCGTATGACGTCTGCGTCCCGGCGCTGGCGCGCGCGATGGCGTCGAGGATCTCCGGGGAGCAGCCGTGCGTGTTGTCGGAGCGGAAGTCTGCGGGCATGGTTTCAATTTATCCTGAGCCATGCAAAAGAGAGCAGTCATCCTTTTCGCCACCTTCGTGTGCCTCTTGTCGTGCAAGAAATCGGAGGCGCCCGCACCGGCCACTTCGGCATTGCCAGCCGCCACGACGACGGCCACCGCCACGACGGCGAGCGCGCCGGCGAACAACGCCGAGGATCTCGTCGGGATCGCGCAGGGAGCGATCATCGTCCGCAATCCCGACAAGGAGTCGCTGCACCCGGCTTACATGATGCTCGACGAGAGCCCGATCCACGACTGGGTGTCGGCGGAAGGGCGCGCCACGAATCTCGCATTTGTCATCGAACTGGCGGAGCGGAGCGCCATCGACCACGTCGAATTCGACACCGCGAGCTCGGAGCTCGACACGCACGCACCGAAGGACCTCACCGTCGAGCTCTCCGACACCTCCGCTGACGCCGGCTTCAAACCGATCGCCAAGGTGACGCTCAAAGCGAAGGAAGACGGACAGACGTTTCCGGCGGCTGCGAGCGTTCAGGGGCGCTGGGTGAAGCTGACCGTGCTGACCAACTACGGCGGCGGCGTCACGCAGATCGGCGAGTTCCGCGCGTTCGGAAAGAAGCTGACGAACACTCCCCTGCCGAGCGTCACCGGCGCGTACGCGACGACGAATCTGTTCGAGAAACTGAACCTGACGCAGAACGGCACGACGGTCACCGGCTGCTACCAGGGCGGCGTCGAGCCGCTCAACGGTGGGATCGAGGGACACGTCCTCCGCTTCACGTACCACACGGATGTCGACAAAGGACCGGCGTTGATCGTCTTCTCGCCGGACGGCAAGGCGATCTTCGGCGGCTTCTGGAAGACGAACGGCGTCGAGCAGAATCCGCCGTTCAGCGCGTTCGACGGCAAGCGCGTCGGCGACAAACCGGAGCCGTGTCCCGGTGCGAAACCCGAAGAAGTGATCTCGAAGGCGCTGACCGAGGAGAAGCGGCTGCGACTCTACGGGATCAACTTCGACTCCGACTCGGATCACTTGCGGGATGAGTCGAAGCCGACGCTCGATCTCGTCGCGAGTGTCCTGAAGGCGCACGCCGACTGGAAGGTGACGATCGAGGGGCACACCGACTCGACCGCGACGCCGGAGCACAATCAGACGCTGTCGGAGGGACGGGCGAAGGCGGTGAAGGCGTACCTCACCGGCGCCGGAATCGAGGCCGCGCGCCTGACGACGAAAGGCCTCGGCTCGACCCAGCCGGTGGCCTCGAACGACACAGCCCTCGGACGCGCCGCAAACAGGCGCGTGGAGCTGGTGAGGGAGTGATGATCACTGCGTTCATGATGCTTGCTGCATTGGCCACACAACCGAAATACGAGGTCTACGCGATCCGGTACGCGACGATCCCCGGCTTCAAGGTTTCCGGGTTGATCGAAGGCGCCGATCCGGCGCGGCGGATCGACATCGCGATGATGGTGTGGCTGATTCGCGGGAACGGACGCAACGTGCTCGTCGACTCCGGCTTCTATCGCCCATCGATCTTCAAGAGCTGGAAGGTCGATTCGTTCGTGCGGCCGGACGAGGCGGTGGCGCACGCCGGCGTGAAGCCGGAGGAGATCACGGACGTCATCCTGACGCACGCGCACTGGGACCACGCGGGCGGCGCGGAGCTTTTTCCGAAGGCGCAGATCTGGATCCAGAAAGACGAATACCAGTACTACACCGTCGACGCGTGGAAGCCGGACGGCAAGCACGGCGGCATCGACCACGAGGACATGGACTTCCTGGAGCACGCGAACAAGGAAGGGCGGCTGCACCTCGTGGATGGCGACCGCGAGATCCTTCCGGGCATCCGCGTCTACACTGGCGGACGGCACACGTTCGCTTCGCAATACGTCAGCGTCGATGCGAAGCCTGGGACGATCGTGCTGGCGTCCGACAACATGTACCTCTACGAGAACCTCGAGAAGCACCTCCCCATCGCTCAGACGTTCGACGCGAAGTCGAACCTCGCGGCGCAGGACCGGATGAAGACAATCGCCAGCAAACCGCAGCTCATCGTCACCGGCCACGACCCGCTGGTGATGACGCGCTTCCCGAAGGTCGCCGACAACGTCGTGAGGATCGAGTAGTCATGCCGTGCGATCACGCCGGTCCGCAGGAGGTCATCGCGATGGCGGAGGAACTGCTCCGCTCGCAAGGCGCCGAACCGGCGCCGGGCGTGAAGTTCCGGTGGGCCGAGAATCACGACGGCTTCTTCGCCTCGGCGATCACCGAGGTCGAGCGGCGAGGCGATCAGTGGGTGGTGACGCGGCTGGATCGGAGCAAGGAGAAGTTACCGGAGGGGGAACTCGGATTGAAGCGGCTGGCGTAGTGGTCTGCCGATTGCGATATACGCGGTACGTGGTCAATGGTCTTGAAGGGTCCTTGGAGGATAAAGTGAATAAAACCAAGCATTTCGCCTTGCACTTCGCGGCGGCGGCATTGCTGATCGGAACGTCCGCTTTCGCGGAATCGCGTCACGAGAATGCGACATCGCGTGACGGCGCGTGGCACGATCGCGACCAGCGCTCGTCGGTCCAGCGTCAGTCGGGTGAGCGCGACACGCGCTCGTCCACGCAGCAGCGCACCGAGACGCGGAGCTGGAACAACAGCAACCGCAGCTACGATCGCAATAACAACAATAACTACAACCGCAACGAAACTCGCAGCTACGATCGCAGCAACGACCGGAACCGTACGTACGACCGGAGCCGCGGCTACGAGGGCAACCGCAGCTACGACCGGAACCGCGGCTATGAGAATCACAGCTACGACCGGAACCACGGCTACGAGAATCACGGCTACGATCGGAACCGCGGCTACGAGAATCACGGCTACGACCGGAACCGCGGCAACGCGTTCTATCGCGACGGCCGCATCTCGCGCATCGAGCACTGGAACGGCGGCTATCGCGTCTGGCTCGGCGGCTTCTCGTATCCGTACTTCATTCCGGAGGCGCGCTACCGTCTGTTCAATTGGCGCGTCGGCCTGTCGATCCACCTCGGCGGCTTCTGGAACCCGCTCGGCTACTACGAGTACTACGACGGCGTCGATCCGTACTACGCGAACGGATACGGCTATGCGCCGACCGTGGCGACGTCCGGCTACGTCCGCGGCGTCGTCGAGAGCGTCGACTACCGGCGCGGCTCGATGGTCATCCGCGATGACGCGTCCGGCAGCTTCGTGACGATCATGATGCGCGGCAACGATCCGCGCTTCGACTCACTCCGCAACGGCGACTACGTCAGCCTCTCGGGCGACTGGGTGCGCGGCTACTTCGAGGCGTACCGGGTCGACAACGCCGACGACGGGTACTACCGCCGGTAATTTCGTTTCACGTCTATGTCTTGGGGCGGGCTTCGGCCCGCCCTTTTTTTTCGTGTGTTACGGCGGTGGGCTCGTGGTCGTCGACGACGTATCGGTATTCGTCGGCGGCGGAGGGGCGGCCGTGTTGCTCGTGTCGGTTGCAGGCGGACGCTCGCGCTCGCGACCGTGCGTGGTCGTCGGCAGCAGAGGTGGCGTGGTGTCGGTGCGGAACACGCCGCCGGTGAGCGTCGAATCAGGCGGCGGGCCGGTGTCGGTCGTCGTGACCGATCCCTCGGTGCTGGTTGGTTGCGTCGTACCGAGGACGATCGGATTTCCGAACTGGTCGGTCGTCATCATCGGCATGGCCGGCTGCGGCGAGTGGATCGGGCACGGGATCGTCGGCTCGGTTCCTGACTTGAACGCCGCCGTGACGACGAGATTCGCCGGACAGTTCGCGGTCGCGACGCCGCCGCTCGTCTCGTCGATCTGCACCATCGTCACGCCGGGAGGCGCGACGAAGTCGGCGTTCGGCTGCGCGTTCGCGACCTGCAGCATGTAGCGGCCCCAGATCGGCGCGGCGCCTTCACCGCCCGCGAGCCCCGTGGGCGTGTTGTCGTCGAACCCGACCCACACCAGCGCGAGCGTCTGCGGCGTGAACCCGATGAACCACGCGTCGCGTTTGTCGTTCGTCGTTCCGGTCTTGCCCGCCGCGGTTTTCTTGAAGCCCATGCGCCGGACGACGTACGCCGTTCCGCGGTCGATCGGCCCTTTCATCGTGTTCACGAGCATGAACGTGTCGCGCGCCGGAAACACCTGCACCGCCTTCACGTCGTCGCCGGCCGAGATGACCTTGCCGCGATCGTTCGTCACATAGCGGATCGTCCGGAGCGGGAGACGGGAGCCGACGCGGGCGATCGTCGAATACGCGTCCGCCATCTCGATCGGCGGGATGCCGGCGGCGCCGAGGAGCAGCGCCGGATTGTTCTCGACGTCGGTGTTGACGCCGAGCGTGTGCATGGTCTTGATGATCGCGTCGAGACCGCTCGCGAGTCCGATGCGCACCGACGCGGAGTTGAGCGACTGCTCCAGCGCCTCCTGCACCGTCACCGTGCCGTGATAGTTGTCGTCGTAATTGCGCGGCGACCAGTCGGCGGCGAACTTCCGCTTCAGCACGAAGCGGGTGTCGCTGACGAGCGTCGCAGGCGTGATGTTCTGCGCCGAGAGGCTCGGCTCGAACGCCGTCAGGTAGACGAACGGCTTCACCAGCGAGCCGATGAGGCGCTTGGAGTTGAGCGCGCGGTTGAACTGATTCACGTCGTAATTGCGGCCGCCGACGAGCGCGCGAATCTCGCCGGTCGGAACGTCGACGTGGATGATCACGCCCTGGAGCATCTTCTGCGGATCGTCGCGGCGGAGACGGCGGTTGCCCTTCTCGAGTCCCGCCAGTCCTGCGGCGAGCGTGCGGGCCGCGGTGTCCTGCGCCGCGAAATCGATCGCGGTGTAGATCTGCAGGCCGCGTCCTTTGACGTCCTTGATGCCGTAGTCGCGCGCCATCTCCTGCAGCACGCGGTCGACGTAGAACGGAATCGACCCGAGGCCGCTGCGGTCGCGATACGGCCGCTGCGGCAGCGGCGTGTTCATCGCCTTGTCGTATCCCGCGCGGTCGATCTTCTTGTTGTTGAGCATCAGGCCGAGGACCGTGTTGCGGCGCTCGATCGCCTTGTCGGGGTTGTTGAACGGCGAGTAGTTGTTCGGGCTGCGGATCATTCCGGCGAGCATCGCCGACTCCGCGACGTTCAAATCGGTCACCGGCTTGCCGAAGTAAAAGTGCGACGCCTCGCCGACGCCCATGATCGAGATCGAGCGATTGCGCCCGAGGTAGATGTCGTTCAGGTACGCCTCGAGGATCTCGCGCTTCGAATACTTGGCGTCGAGGATGACCGCCATGAAAATCTCGGGGATCTTCCGTTTGAACGTCCGCTCGTTCGCCGTGTCGGTGAAGTAGTAGTTCTTCACGAGCTGCTGCGTCAGCGTCGACGCGCCTTGGGAGACGCCGCCCGCCCGCACGTTGCGGAAGAGGGCGCGGAACATGCCGATCGGATCGACGCCCGGGTGATGCCAGAAGCGGATGTCCTCGGTGACGACGACGGCGTCCTGCAGCGACTGCGGGACCTGGTCGAGCGTCGCAGGGCGGCGGTTCTCGAGCTGGTCGGAGAGGATCGACGTCAGCAGCTCCGGCTCGAGCGCGACGTTCGGGGCATTCGTTTTGTCGCGGAGCGAGACGATCGTGGAGATGCCGTTGTCGCCGAAGGTGATCCGCACCGGTTGCGCGGGATAGCTGCCGGTCGGCGGATGGACGAACGCGCGCAGGTAGACGTCGATCTGATTGCCGCCGCGCGCGAAGTCGCCCGGCTGCGCCACGCCGTTCTTCGCCTCGCGGTATCCGAGGCGGTCGAGCTTCGTCAGGAGGTCGTCGGGAGACATCGCGACGCCGGAGCGGAGCGGAATGGCGTCGGCGAAGATGCGCGTCGGCAGCGAGAGCCGCCGCAGCTCGAACTTCCCGACCGACTGTTTGTAGGCATAGAGGCCGAGGCCGAGGACAACGAGAGCGAAGATCCCGAAGAGAATTCCGAGCGTCCGGAAAACGGTGCGGCGGGTCGGGAGGCGTGGGGTGAAGTCGGCCATCAATGCGCCACAATCGCCAGGTTGCGGCCACCGCTGCCGTCGCGGCGAAACGAGTGGAAGATCGAGCCTTCGCAACGGGTGCAGAGTTGCGAGTCGTGGATGCGCTCGATGCCGCGCTTGCGGAGGACGTCGATCGTGTACGCGGCGAGGTCGACGTGCGGCTTCGCATACGAGCGATCGACGAAGCGCGCATCAAAGCGTTCCGCGACCTCCTCGCCAACTTCGAAGCAGCAGACGCGGATCGAAGGTCCGAGCCACGCATCGGCGTTACGCGCGCTGAACGCGGAAGAGCGCTCGATCACGTCGAGCGTCTCGCCGACGATGTTCTGCGCTGCGCCTCGCCAGCCTGAGTGAATGTTTGCTGCGATGTCGTTCCCCCGATCGAGCACTGCGACCGGCAGACAATCTGCAACCTTGATACCGAGCGCGACGCCTCGCTGTGCGCTCCAGAGCGCGTCGCACGAATCACATTCCTGCCAGCGCTTGACGGTCGATGCGGTGCCGACCGCCACACCGTGCACCTGCACGCAGGTGTTCAGCGACGTCTCGATCCCGAATCGTTCGCGAATGAATCCCGTGAGTCTCGCCGCCACCGACTCGTTCAACCGCCCGTCGAAATCGCGCGTCGTGTAGAAGAGCGCCGCTTTCGGTGCGACGACGATGCGGCCGAAGGGCGAGTCCTCAACTGTAAAATCGCGCGATGCGTCGGCATTTCGTCCTTCTTGCGGCACTCCTGTCCCTTTCCGCCTGCGTCACGCTTGATCGAGGGGCAAGGCGACACGATATCGTGATTCGCAACGGCACCATCTACGACGGCAGCGGCCGCGCTTCCGTACATGGCGACCTCGCGATCGACGGCGATCGCATCGCCGCGGTCGGCACAGTGCAGGGACGAGGCCGGACGGAAATCGACGCGCACGGCCTCGCGGTGTCTCCCGGCTTCATCAACGTGATGAGCCAGTCGACCGAGTCGCTCATCGCCGACGGCCGCGGGATGTCGGACGTGCTCCAGGGCGTCACCACGGAGATCCTCGGCGAGGGCGAGTCGGCCGGTCCGCTCACGCCGGCGATGAAGAAGGAGTGGCTCGAGTTGGAAGCCGACATCAAGTATCCGGTCGAGTGGACGACGCTCCGCGAGTATCTCGACTGGATGGTGAAGCGCGGCATCTCGCCGAATCTCGGCTCGTTCCTCGGCGCCGCCACGCCGCGCGTGAACGTCATCGGCCGCGAGAATCGCGCACCGTCGCCGGCGGAGCTGGAGCAGATGCGCGGGGTCGTCCGCAAAGCGATGGACGACGGCGCGTTCGGCATCGCCTCGGCGCTGATCTACGCGCCCGGCGCCTACGCGAAGACGGACGAGCTGATCGAGCTGTCGAAGGTCGCGGGGGAGCGCGGCGGCATGTACATCTCGCACATGCGCAGCGAGGGCGATCACCTCCTCGAAGCGGTCGACGAGCTGATCGCGATCTCGCGCGACGCGAATCTTCCTGCCGAGATCTACCACCTCAAAGCAGCCGGCGTGAAGAACTGGCCGAAGATGGATGAGGTCATCGCGCGCGTGAACGCCGCGCGCGCGAACGGTCAGCGCATCACCGCCGACATGTACACCTACACCGCCGGTGCGACGGGCCTCGATGCGTCGATGCCGACATGGGTGCAGGCCGGCGGCTACGACCAATGGCGCAAGCGGCTGATGGATCCGGCGACGCGCGCTCGCGTGATCGCTGAAATGCGGGATCCCTCGCCCGACTGGGAAAGCCTGCTCCGTCTAGCCGGCTCCCCCGATCGCGTGCTCCTCGTCGGTTTCAAGAACGACGCGCTGAAGCCGCTCACCGGAAAGACGCTGGCCGAGGTCGCGAAGATGCGCAACGAGTCGCCGGAGGACGCCGCGATCGATCTCGTGATCGAGGACGGCTCGCGCGTCTCGACGATCTACTTTCTCATGTCCGAGGACAACGTGAAGAAGCAGATCGCGCAGCCGTGGGTCTCGTTCGGATCGGACGCAGAAGCGTCCGCTCCCGAAGGCGTCTTCCTGAAGTCGAGCACGCACCCGCGCGCCTACGGCAACTTCGCGAAGCTTCTCGGCCAGTACGTTCGCGAGGAGCACGTCATCCCGCTCGCCGAGGGCGTGCGGCGGATGACCTCACTCGTCGCGACGAACATCAAGCTCGCCGATCGCGGCGAGCTGCGGCCCGGCGCGTTCGCCGACGTCGTGGTCTTCGATCCGAACACGATTGGCGCGCACGCAACGTACGAGAAGCCGATGCAGTACGCGACCGGCATCGTCGACGTGTTCATCAACGGCGTCCCGGTCATCCGGGACGGCCAGCACACCGGCGCGAAACCGGGGCGGTTGGTGGTGCGGGGCCAGTAATCAGTTCTGGCGGATCCGCTTCAGCTCTTCGTACCAATTCGTCACGAGGATGACCGGCGGCGGCTTCTGTTCCTTCTCGCGCGCGAGCATGAGGAAGTGCTGGCCGTCAGGCGAGACGTCGTAATCGGCGTCGCCGCGCGCGAGGCTCTGATAGTCGCCGGAGAAGAGAACGTGCGGCGAGCCTGCGACGAACGTGTCCTTCTGCTGCACTTCGACGGCGTACATGTCGTTGCCATTGCGGTAGAAGAGCTCGCGTCCGTCGTGCGACCAGACGGGAGAGAGTCCGCCGCTCGTCGAAATCTGCCACTTCCCTCCGCCGTTCGCGGCAATGACGTAGACCTCGGGACGGCCGGACTCGTTCGACGCGTACGCGATCCAGCGGCCGTCCGGGGAGAAGCGTGCGCCGCGTTCTTCGAACGGCGTCACCAGCAGAACCTGCGGCTTTCCATCGCGCAACATCCAGAGATCGCCCGCCGACGCCGACGTGAACTGCGTATACAGGACGGTCTTTCCGTCAGGAGAGATCGAGGTGACGTGTTCGTGCTGATCGCTGCTCCGCAACGGTTCCTCGACACCCGTCCCGTCGAAGTTCTTCGCGAGAACGAGGCGGGGCTTCCCGTCACGCGTGGCGCTGAAGACGATGCGGCGCCCGTCCGGCGACCAGACCGGCGTCTCGCTCTCACTCGGAAGGAACGTGAGCCGCCCGAGCGTGCCGCGATCGACGTCGTAAACCCAGACGTCGGTCAGTTGATCGCGAATGGCGAATGCGACGTGTTTGCCGTCGGGCGAGATCCGCGGATGCTCGTATGGCCGTGGGGGCAGGTCGATCCTGGCGACCGCTCCTTTGCGGTCGACCCATACCGGATTCGTGATCGGTGCGACGACTCCGCCCGACGCGTAGGCGAGAAGGCCGTTCTGCGAAACGTCGAACGTCGAGACGCCGTTCGCGGTGGACGTCAGCACGTTCTGCGCGACCGCGACGGGATTGGCTCCCAACTCCTGCGTGCGCGGATTGAAGCGGACGCTGTAGACAGTTCCATTCTCGGCGTACACGAGGTCGCCGGTCGGGAGATACCGCGCATTCGATCCGGAGCGGAGAAAGTGAATCTGCCGGGTGTTGATGTCGTACACGCCGATCTTCTGCTGCATGTACGACCCGCCCGAGTCGGAGGAGCAGAAGAGGATGGACTTGCCTCCCGGGAGCAGCGCCGCGCTTAGGAAGGCTTTCACGCCGCTGCTCGGCGGGACGAGAAGCTCCGGCGTACCGCCGGCCGAGCTCACGCGATAGATACCAGTCAGGTTCGCGACCAAAATCGTCCCGTCGTTCTCCCAGTGCGCTTCGTATGCGGGGATGTTCGCGACGACCTGCGCCGGGCCGCCGGCCGCGGGGATCTTTTTCACGGTGCTTCCGCTGAGAAAGCCGATCCACTCGCCGTCGGGTGAAAAGAAAGGCGTCCGCGCGTCGGCCGCGCCGGTCAGGGTCATCCCGTCCATTCGATCGAGCGATCGAACGGTAAGGCCGATCGCCTGGGCGTCCTGACCGATGTAGGCGAGCCGTTTTCCGTCCGGCGACAAGGCCACCTGACGTCCGACGCCGAAGAACGTGTTGATCGGCGGGACGAGGTTGAGATCGACCCTGACGACGGGGAGCGGCGCGACGCGTACCGGACGAAGCAGGATGACGAGCGCGGCGATGACAGCCACGGCAAGTACGCCCGCCAGCGTCCATGCGAGCCGCTCCCGCGACTTGCGACGCATGGTGACCGGCGCGGCGACGCCAGCCTGCGACCCCTTCGCACTGATCCACTTCAGTTCCTCGGCGACGTCGCGCGCGCTCTGCCACCGGTCGGCAGGATCTTTCGCGAGGCATCTCTCGACCACGTGATCGAGTGCCGGCGGCGTCAGCGGCTGCAATTGTGAGATCGGCGCCGGCGTGGACGAGACGATCGCGGCGATCACGCTCGTGCGCGTCTTGCCGTCGAACGCGCGGCGGCCGGTCGCCATCTCGTAGAGGATGGCGCCGAGCGCGAAGATGTCGGAGCGCGGGTCGGTCTCGCTCCCCTCGAGCTGCTCGGGCGACATGTACTGGAACGTACCGACGATCGTTCCTTCCTGCGTGAGCGGGCGCGCCTGCGTCGGTGCGACGGTCATCGTCGAGAACACTCCCCCGACCGAAGACACCGTGAGCTTCGCGAGGCCGAAATCGAGGAGCTTCGCTCCCCCTTTCGTAAGGAAGACGTTCCCCGGCTTCACGTCGCGGTGGACGATTCCCGCTCGATGCGCGCGGTCGAGCGCTTCGGCAATCTGAACCCCGACGCGCAGGACCTCGTCAATCGGCAGAGGGCCGCGTGAGAGACGGTCCGCGAGCGACTCGCCTTCGAGGTACTCCATGACGAGGTAGTCGATGCCGTTGTCATTGCCGACGTCGTGCAGCGTGCAGATGTTGGGATGGGTCAGCGAAGAGATGCTGCGCGCCTCGCGCTCGAACCGTTCGCGAAAGCCGGCGTTGTCCGACAGGTGTGATGGAAGGATCTTGATCGCAACGGAGCGATCGAGACGGGTGTCGCGGGCACGCCACACCTCTCCCATTCCGCCGGCGCCAATGCGGGAAACGATTTCATACGGCCCGAGTCGGGCGCCGGGGGAGACGGTCATGAATTGGATAGGCGGATTGTAGCTTGACGCCGGTCAGCTGGCGCGCAGCTCGATGATCCGGGAGCGAAGTTTCTCGGTGACGGCGATGCCGCGCAGAAGCGACGCGGTCTTCTCGAACTCGGCGATCATCGCCTCGACCGCGCGGGAGCCGTCGCCGCTCATGATGCCGTCGAGGGCGTGGAGGAAGTGTTTCTCGATCGTCTTGTGCGCCGAGTCGCCGATGTACTCCTCGGCGACGGCGCGGATGCGCGCCGCGAGGTCGACTAGCTCGCCATTGTCAGCGTCGGCGTCGCGCTCAAGTTTTTTTTTTAGCTGGACGAGCTCGCCCGTGATCATGCCGTACAGGATCTTGGCGACGTCGAAGGACGACATCCCCAGCGTCTTGCCGATGTCGGCGATCGATCGGTGGCCGTCGATTCGGGTGATCAGCATCCACTCCTGCGGATTCAGCGTGATCTGCTCGTGGCGGTTCTCGCGGGTCATCAGCTCGGGGACGTAGTCGACCGAGGCGATCTTCTTGGAAAGTACCCGCCACTCGTCGAGGCGGCGCGCCGCTTCCATCAATAGATTGGTGTTCGATTTCGTGATCGTCTGCCGGTCGGGCTCTTCGCCGGGGTTGAACTGGAACTCCCCGGCGTTCCAGATGGCGAGGGCGTAGATGGCCTCTTCTCCGACGAGCTCGCCGACGTAGGCGTGCACCATCTGCCCGTTTTTCAGATAGATAAAGCCTTTATCAGCATCGCGTGTGAGCGTGAATTTGCCCGTCTTACCCGAAACACTCACCAGTTGGATGATGTCGGGAAGCGGTAACTCCTTGAGAGATCCTTGGAAAGCCATGCTCGACGGGTTGGGTCGAAGAGTAGCCCACGCCCTACTAAGGGTCAAGAAGTTGTAACGATCTCTCGTGCCGCCGCTCCACCACGCTCATCGCCCACATGACGAAGAAGAAAGCGGCCGGGAACCCGGTGGCGATCCGGAGAGTGTTCGTGCTTTCGCGCAGCCGGAGGAGCTGGGTGAACCCGTCCAGGGCCATCGGCATGAGCGCGATCCACATCATCGCCCTCAGGAATCGTTGATGGATCCAGGGCACGAGCAGGAACGCCGCGATGCCCGCGATCAGCCCGATGTAGATGGCGGTGCAGCGCGCGCAGATCGGCATCCGGGTCCCGAACAGGAAGAGGCAGCGATGCGGAATCCCGTGACAGAGCACGCGAAACGGCAGCCGCCACCAGGGCGACGCTCCGTGCGCCTCCGCGTACGTGCAGCCGATCGACAGGAGCAGGATGACCGCCGCGATGGCGCCGATCAGCGCGCCGACGATCAGGGTCTCGCGTTTCACTTTTCCAGCTAATCCTTGCGGAGGCGGTACGCGTACGCGAACGCGTAGGTGGAGACGATCATCGACCAGAAGGCGGTCAGGACGATGCCGATGCAGAAGAGGATGAGGCCCACGCCTGCGGCGAAGCGGGCGATCAGGTAGACGACGAACGCGATCAGGTAATTCGCGAAGTTGGCCTTGATGAACTGATAGATGCGGCCGAATTCGAACGCCGCGCCGAAGCGCTGCTCGACCGCGGCAAACAGCAACGCGGCCGGAAGCCAGAACGAGAGCCCGAGGCTGATCGGGACGAACAGACACCAGACGCAGCTCGCCGCGCCGCTCGCCATCGCGCGGCTCAGGTCATCGGGTCCGCCGATGCTTCCCGCCATGACCGCCGGAATGATGAAAGCGCAGACGATCGCGATCAGAGGGATGACGTAGCAGAACCCGACGGAGAAGAGCAGCACGCCCTCGACGAAGTAGCCGCCGAGGTCATCCCATTCGGGTAACGGCTGCGGATCGTTCGCGACGACGTTGCGGCAGAGCTTCGCGCAGTAGCCGAGGATGAAGAAGACGCCGACGATCAGAAAGGCCGCGAGGTAGAAGAGCCCGCCGATCAGTACCTTCGTTACCCAACGCGGATCTTGGAAGACGAACGCAAACGGCTGAACGAAATCGTATCCGCCTGACGCCGGACGCTGAGGTGGCGGAGGCGGTGGAGGAGGCGGCGGGGGCGGCGTCAGATCCGTGTACGTCAACTCGGTAACGAGTTTACTTCCGACAGGAACAAAAAGCGCCGGGAATCGTCTTACAGTTGCCGGTGCAAGAAGAGCGGTTCGACCTCATCGTAGAAGAAGACGAGCGCCCCGGCGGAGTGCCCTACTCCGTCGTCGTTTCGGTCGTTCTGCACGTCGCTTTCATCATTTTCCTCATCAAGAACATGCACCCGGTCGCGGAGGCGCACGTCCCCGCGCCGATCGTTCACTACGTCGAGTTGATGCGGCAGAACCCGCAGCAGTTCGTCGAGGCGCCGGGCGCGAAAATCAAGATGAAGCCGAGCGCCGAGGCACCGATGTCCGATGCGAATCGGAGAGCGGCGTCGCCCGAGCCGACCGGCGACAAACTGACGACCCGGCCCGGCGACGGATCGAGCCTCTACACGCCGCCGACCCAGCGCCGCGGAGCGCCGCCGACACCCCAACAACAACAGCAGCCGACCCCGCAGCAGCAGGCGGCCGCCGACGCGGCACGCCAGTCGATGATGGCTCCTCCGGCGCAGCCGAATGCCGCGAGCGCGTCGACATTCCGGCAGCCGGTCCAGAAGCTCGCATCGGCCGCGCCGGTGAATTGGAACAACGCGATTCGCGAAGTCGTGAAGTCGCATCCGGCCGGCAACGGCGAAGGCTTCGATCTCGGTCAGGCTGCGGGCGGCGACAAGGGTTACACCGCGGAAGCAGGACCGCTCTCGTTCGAGACGCAGTGGTTCGACTGGGGCGACTACGCCGAGAGCATGGTCAGCAAGATCCGCATCAACTGGTACGGCATCATGCCCGACCTGATCCGGACAGGCCTCAAAGGCGTCGTGACGATCCGCATCACGATCCATCGCGACGGCCGCATCAGCGACATCACGATTCTCAAGAGCAGCGGCGTCCCGCCATACGACAACGCGGCGGTGAAAGCGCTCGAGGCATCCTCTGCGCTCAAGCACCTTCCGGCCGATTTCCCGAAGGACAGCGAGCGTGTGACCTTCATGTTCTATTACAACATGGAGATTCCGGGGCGGTAACCTAGCGGCCGTGCAGCTCGTCGTCCGCCGTCCCTTCACCATCCTTCTCCTGCTCGCCGTCACGCTCGCGATCGGAGCGCTGACGACGTCGGTCACCGGAAAGAGCTACTCGAAAATCGATCCGATCCCGTTCGAGGACCTGCGCCATCTCGCGCACCGGCTGGAGCACAAGCCGATGGCGACGACGACGCTCTCGATCATCGTCCTGCCGGTCATCGGGAACACGCTCCTCTTCATGCCGTGGGGCTTCCTGATGTTCATCTCGCTCTACAGCGTCGAGCGGCCGACCGTGCAGACGTACGTCCTCACGATCCTCCTCGGCATCTCGTTCTCCGGCGCGATCGAGGGGGTGCAGTACTTCCTCCCGTCGCGCGTCGCCGACGTGAACGACGTGATCTGGAACAGCGCCGGAACGCTCATCGGCGCGCTCCTCGGCCACGCGCGCCTGAGGCTCCGATTCGAGTTCGAATAGCGGCGGTATACTTTCGTCCGTCTCTCTCTCATTCCCATGCTTCCCGAACTGAAGGCGATTGAACCGCGTCTGAAGCAGATTCTCTATGGCGCCGTGGAGCACGTACAGGCCACCAAGGCGGCGCTCTACCTGCCCGCGACGAGCGATCTGACCGACAAGACCTACGAGATCGTCACCTCCTATCAGTTCGCCGATCTCGAACGGCGGCTCGTTCGGGCGTCGGACGATCTCGTCGACCGCCTCGCCGTGAAGCGCGCTCCCTTCTTCGTCAACGGCCTCGGGAGCGATCAGCGGTTCTCGGAGATGCTGTTCCGGCAGGGCACCGATCGCATTCTCGCGACGCCGCTCTTCTCGCGCGGACGTCTCATCGGCTTCATCGACATGCGCGACAAGGCGGGCAAACGTCCGTTCGACTCGCCCGACGTCGCCGCCGCCGCGAAGATCGCCGACGAGCTCCTGCACTTCCTCGGCACGCAGAACCTCTTCGGCCTCGCGCCGATCAAGCTCGTCGACGAGACGCCGCAACGCGTCGACAGCGGCGGCCCGTTGCCGAACGTGATGCCGCGTGCGGCGCAGGGGCCGGCACAAGCGCGTGGCGAGCTCTCGGCCTCCGCGATGCAGGCGATCACCGCCGCGCGCGACACGATGGCGAAGCGGCAACTCGCACACGTCACCGGCAAACGCGTCCTCACCGATCGCGATCTGGAAGTCGTGCGCCTGCTGCTGCCGGCGGCGATCGCCATTCCGGGTGCGGTGCTCGCCTGCTTCAGCGCCATCGGCCACGTGAACAACCCGCAGTCGATCGTCGCGATCGCCACCGTCACCGACGACGCGATGGAGATGCTCCAGAACCACCTGCAGGATTGGCTCAAACGGACGAACCAGCCTCACATGACGACGCGGCCGCAGCTCGTCTATCCGTTCGGCGTGCAGGTCGTGCCGATCACCGCCGCCGCGATCTCGACGATCCTCAGCGCGCCGGTGAACGCGCAGAGCGTCGAAGGACTCGTGCTCACCGTCGCGTTCGAGCGGACACCCGAATCGCAGGCGCAGCGCGCGCTCCACATCTTTCTGCGCCAGATCGAGAGCTCGATCGAGTCGGCCATCGCCGCGACCGGCGGCAAGAACGACCGGCAGGTCATCGCCGAGTATCTCCTCGAGCCCGACTTCCAGCGCTTCCCCGACCTCATCGATCACTCGCGGCAGGTCTCGTCGATCGCGCAGCGATTCGCGATCACGCTCGATCTCCCGCCGACGCAGGTGGAAACGATTCGGATCGCGGCGCTGGTCCACGACGTCGGCCTCCGCCTGCTCGACTACGAGCGCCTCTATCGCCGCTCGAACCTGACGGCCGACGAAATGCGCGCGCTCGCGGAGCATCCGATCGTCGGCGCGGCGCTGGTCGAGCCGCTCCTCGGCGCCGAGGTGTCGCAGGCGGTGCTGCGGCATCACGAGCGCGTCGACGGCAAGGGCTATCCGAGCCGGCTCGCCGGAGCGCAGATCCCGCTCGCCTCGAAGATCATTCAGATCGCCGACGCGTGGGTGGCGATGACCTCGGCGACGTCGTATCAACCGTCGGTGGTGCGCGACCAGGCGGTCCAGAAACTCCGCGAAGGCGCCGGGACGCAGTTCGACGCCGATCTGGTGACGCGCTTCGCCGGCGCGCTCGCGCAGCTGGGCGCGTGACGCGCCTCCGCGATCAGCTTCGCAGACAACCTGCGGCCGCATGGATCCTCTACGGCGGCACGTTCGTGAATCGTTTCGGCTCGTTCGTGATGCCGATGCTCGCGATCTTTCTGACGCGTCGCGGCTATTCGCCCTCCGAGGCAGGATTCGCGATCGGCTGCTACGGCTTCGGTCTCCTGATCGCGTCGGCGGCCGGAGGGCATCTCGCCGACCGGATCGGACGCCGCAATACGATCGTGCTGTCGATGTTCACGTCCGCGGCCGCGATGCTGGCGCTGTCGCAGGCGCGGAGCTACTCGTCCGTCGTCATCCTCGCCGTCTTCGCCGGCGCGACGACCGAGATGTATCGCCCCGCGAGCCACGCCCTCATCGGCGACATCGTTCCGCCGGAAGACCGTGTGATCGGCTTCGCGCTCTACCGCTTCGCCGTGAACCTCGGCTTCGCCTTCGGCCCGGCGACGGCGGGCTTTCTCGCCAATCGTTCGTTCTTTCTGATCTTCGCCGCGGATGCGGCCACGTCGGTCGCGTACGGCGTCATCGCGATCTTCGCTCTGCCGCAGGGACTCCGGACGTACTCAAAAGAAGAGCGAACCGGCGAGGCTGTTCGTACGGCATTCCGCGACCGGCGCGTCGTCTTATTTCTCGCGGCGGCGATGCTCGCGTCGACGGTCGACTATCAGATGGGATCGACGTTCGCGCTGCACGTGACGCGCGAAGGCTTCTCCGCCGCGACCTACGGCGCGCTGATCTCGATCAACGGAATCCTCATCATCCTCTTCGAGCTGCTCATCACCGCGCGCGTGCAGCGGATGGATCCGCGGCCGGTCATCGCGATCGGCTATCTCCTGAACGGCATCGGCTTCGGACTCACGGGACTCGCGCACACCGTTCCGGTGCTCGCGGCGACGGTCGTGGTCTGGACGACGGCCGAGATGCTCTACTCGCCGATGGGCGGCGCCCACATGACGCAGCTCGCGCCGGAGCGCTACCGCGGCCGCTACATGGGACTTCTCGTCACGACGTGGTCGCTCGGCATGATCGCCGGCCCCACCCTCGGCACGATCCTGTTCGAGCGTCACGAGGCGGTCCTCTGGAGCGCCTGCGCGGTGCTCGGCGTCGTCTCCGCGCTGCTGGTCATGCCGAAACGGCGTCAGAGCGCCGTGTGACGAATTTCACATCGACCGGTGCTGGCGCGCGCATCCGAGGCGCGACGCGGCGGCTACTTTCGTGTCGTGACTCTCAAAATCGCACTCATTGCAGTGACGTCGTTACTTCTCGTTGCGTTCCTGCCGCACAAGGGCGACGGGAAGACGATAGAAGCCATGCGCAGGGCACGCCGGGCGCTCATGAAAGGCGTGGTCCGCAGCGTCTGCCCCGAATGCTACGAGATCGCGGATGACGACGGCCTGATCACCCGAATCGAGCTGGCGCCGCTCACCCTCGTTGCGGGCGCGCCGGCGGAGGGCGATCGAGTCGACATCCTCGCCGAGTTCACCGGCGCACGATACATCGCGGTTTCGGTCGTCAAGACAGCCTGAGATCAGGCCAAGACGCCGCGCCACTTGGCAGTCGAAACGTCGTAGCCGGGGAAGACGTTCCTTAGCGCTCCGACGCCGAGTTGTTTCGCGAGCAGCTCGCTGAAGACGTCGCGAAAATCGGTCGTGATGGCGAGATCACGGTTCTCGTAGAGCTGCTGCGACGCGAGCCCTGGCCACTTGCCGTAGACCTTCCCGCCTTTCACACCGCCGCCGAGAACCAGCATCACGTTCGCGTGGCCGTGGTCGGTGCCGCGGTTGCCGTTCTCGCGGACCGTGCGTCCGAACTCCGACATCGTCACGAGCACCACGTCGCCCATGCGCGAGCCGAGGTCCTTCGTGAACGCCGCGATCGCATCGGAGAAATTGCGAAGGTTGTTCGCGAGCTGTCCCTGCGCGCCCCCTTCGCCCGCATGCGTGTCCCAGCCGCTGACGTCGGTGAATGCGACCTCGAGTCCCACGTTCGCCTTGATCAACTGCGCGATCTGCTTGAGCGAATTGCCGAGCGGGTTGTTCGGATAGACCGCACCGTTCTCCGGCTGCAGCTTCTGCGGGTCGGCCGACTTCAGGATCTTCGCCGCTTCGAACGACTCCTTCGCGGTGCCACCGAGCGCACCCGCGACGGCGTCCGCGTACATCGTCTCGAACGAGGTCTGCACCTGATTGCTCGAAGCGCCGGCGCGGATGCCGAACTGCGAGACGTTCTGCATCGCCACCGCGCCGCCTGCACCCGTGAGGATGCGCGGGAGTGCCGGACCGAGGGCGACGGCACGCAAAGGAGACGCGGCCTTCTCGCTCTTCGACGCGATCGCGCGCGACAGAAAGCCATCCTCGGTCGACTTCACGCCGGGTGTGCCCGACTCCATGAAGTCCTGCGCGTCGAAATGGGAACGCGTCGCGTCGGGGCTGCCGACCGCGTGGACGACGGCGAGCGACTTGTCTTTGAAATACGGCGCCACCGGGGCGAGTGACGGATGCGCGCCGAAGAAGCCGTCGAGATCGACGACCTGCTCGCGCGGAACGGCGATCGTCGGCCGCGCGTCGTAATACGCCTTCTCACCGTACGGAACGATGACGTTGAGTCCATCGACCGCGCCGCGCTGGAAGATCGCGACGAGGGTCTTCTTTCCCTTCGTCGTTGAGGCGTTCGCCATCCGGACGAATACGTTGGGCAACAGTCCGTCCGCGACGAGCGCGAGGCCGGACGACTTGAAGAATGTTCTGCGGTTCATCATTGGCTTGGTCTCGGATTGATCTACTGTCGTTGAAACTCGGGCGAGCCGAGGATCAGCGCGGCGACCGTCGGGATCTGCGTGTTGTCCCACGGGTCCTCGGTCGGCGCTTTGCGCTCGCTGATGCGCGACTTGATCGTCTGCCGCGTGGCGCCGCTGATCTCGCCGCCGGTGAGGGCCACGGCGAGCGCGTCGACCGACTTGTTCGCGTCGGCAGCCGCCTCGGCTGGGATGAGCGACACCACGTCCGCATGGACGCCCGGCATCTTGTTCGCGGCGAGTGCGAGCGCGAAGTTGAGGCGCGCCAGGAGAGCGCCGGTATTGATCCACGCGCTGGCCTTTTCCGAGTAGCCGGTTGGCGGCTGCGCGCCGTAGAGAGGCTCACCCATCTGCTGCAGCGACCGCGCTAGCGGGGTGGGGTCGTCGAGGTGCCCGCCGATCGCGCGCACCGCCGAGGCGACGTACTCGAACGGCGACTTCACCTTCGCGTCGTAGTACTTCGGCTCCCAGAACTCGGGACTGTCGATGACCGCCTTCACGGTCTGCCGCAGGTCCCCGTCGGTGTCGAGGAACCGTTTCGCGACGCGGTTGACGAGCGCCGGCGGCGGGTCGTCGGCGACGAGCCGCTGGCAGAGCTGATACGCGATGTGATGCGCGGTCGCCGGATGGTGCGCGAGGATGTGAATCATCCGCTCGCCCTCCTCCATGCCGCCGCCCGCCGGGAAGTGAATGCCGAGGACCGTCTTCGGTCCGGCGTCGTGAAGAGCGGGACGGAAGATGAAGTGTGCATCGCCCTGCTGCGGCCGCGTGAGCGACCAGCCGGTGAAGACGCGCGCCAGCTCGGTGACGTCCTTCTGCGAGTAGCCGCCATCGACGCCGAGCGTGTGCAGCTCCATGATCTCGCGCGCGTAGTTTTCGTTCAGACCGCTGCGATTCGCGTTCTTCGGCGCCATCGCCTGCATGAAGCGCTGCGCGCGCTGCGGCCGGTTCTCCGGCGCGGCGACGGAACGCGCGTTGTCGAGGTAGATCAGCATCGCGGGCGACTTCGCGGTCGCCATCAGGAGGTCTTCGAAGCGTCCCCAGATGCGTGGACGGATCACGTCGCGCTCATAGCTCGTGAGGAGAAAGCGATCGATCTCTTTTCCGGAGAAAACGTTGAAGTGGTTGAACCAGAAGTCGACCATCACCTCATTGAGCTGCCGGTCGGAATCGACGGCGCGGATGAGGCGCTGATCCATCAGCTCCTGCACCACGCGCTGCGGCCGCTTCTCCGGCGGAATCTCTTTGCGCATCTCGGCGAGCATCGCCTTCTGATCGATTTCCTGCCCCGCCTGCGCCGCGGCTTTCGCCTCTTTGCGCGCCTCGAGGATCGGCTTGTAGTAGGTGTTGAGGATCTCGTTGTCGCTCATCTTGAGCGTCGGATAGGCGGCGAGGCGCGCTTCGACTTCGCGGTCGGGAATCGCTTCCGGATGAAGCTGCTGCGCGATCCAGACGTCTACGCCGTCCTTGATGACACGATCGACGTCTCCCGGACGAGGTCCAAACGCGAGCCGGTTCAGCGCATGCAGCGCGCGCTCGCGATCGTTGAGTTTCTTGTCAGCTGCCGTGAGGGAAACGAGCACGAGCAATAGCGTCGTACCCGCGAGGAGTTTGCGTTTCATGTCTCTTGGACGGTTTACGAGATCGCACGTTTACCGTTGAAGATTCGGGACGAGCCAGCCGTCGATCGCGAGCGCTTCGAATCCGAACAGCTCGCGCACGACGTCAGCACGCATGACCTCGGCGGGCGACGCATCGCGCGCGATACGGCCTTCACGCATCACGATCATTCGATCGCTGTACGCCGCCGCCCAGTTCAGGTCGTGAGAGGCGAACACGACGGTACTGTTCGTTCGATCGACGATCTCGCGCAGCAGACGCGAGAACTGCTGGACGTGCGCGATGTCGAGCGCCGCGAACGGCTCGTCGAGGAGGATCAGGCGCGGCGCACCGGCGAGCACGCGCGCCAGGAAGACGCGCTTCCGCTCGCCGCCGCTCATCTCGTCGAGAAATCGCTGCGCGAGATGCGACGCGTCGCATAACGCGAGCGCTTTCTCCGCCTCGGCGTAGTCGGATTCGGACTCGAACGCGAAGCGGCTGAGATACGGCGCGCGTCCGGAGACGACGACGTCGATCGCCTTCATCGTGAAGACATCCTCGCTCTCCTGCGGCAGATACCCGACGCGGCGCGCGTACTCCTTCGCCGTCCAGTCGGACCGCCCGTCGAGCACGATCTCGCCACGCTGCGGCGCCAGCACGCGCGCGATCAGTTTCAGCAGCGTCGACTTCCCGGATCCGTTCGGGCCGGCAAGCGCGATGAGTGCACCGCCGTCGTCGACACGCAGCGTGACATCGCCCGCGCCCCGACGGCCGTCGTACGAATACGAGACATTCTCGACCCGCAGCATCAGCGTCCGCTCCGCAGCAACGACAGGAAGAACGGTACGCCGAGGAGCGCCGTGATCGCTCCGACCGGCAGCTCGACGGGTGCGATGGCGATGCGCGCGACGGTGTCGCTCGCCACGAGCAACACAGGCCCGGCGAGCACGCAGAGCGGAAGCAGGAACCGATAGTCGCGACGCCAGATCAGACGCACCAGATGCGGCACGAGGAGACCGACGAAGCCGATGATCCCGCTCACCGCGACGGCGGCGCCGGTCACGATCGACGCCGCTCCGAAGCCGATCAGCTTCACGCGCTCCACGTCGACGCCGTGCGCGCGCGCGTCGTCTTCGCCGAAAGCGAGCATGCGGAGATCGTTGGCGATGAAGACGAGGATCAGCGTCGCGACAACGAACATCGAGCCGAGGAGGATCGCGTCGTTCCACGAGGCGCCGGCGAGTGATCCCATCATCCACCGTAGCGCCGACGACATGTCGCTCGCCGGCGCGAGCGCGAACGCGATCAGGATGATCGCGGAGAAGAGCGCGTTGAGGATGAGTCCCGAAAGGAGCAGGCGCGTCGTGTCGGTCCGTCCGCGCCGTCGCGCGACGAGAAAGACCGCGACCGTTGCGCCGCACGCGCCCGCGAATGCGACGACCGGCACGAGACCGGGAACGCGCGCGAGACCGAGCGCCGTGACGACTGCGGCGCCGCAGGCCGCGCCGCCGGAGACGCCGAGGATGAACGGATCGGCGAGCGGATTGCGGAGCAGCGTCTGGAACGTGACGCCCGCCAACGCGAGCGTCGCGCCGATCAGCGCGGCGACGACGACGCGCGAGAGGCGGATGCGGATGAGAACCGCGCGTGCCGTCTCGTCGCCGGAGAGTGCACTGCGCCAGGAGACGTGCGCGGCGCCGAGGGATGCCGCGGCGATGATGATCGCGACGAGCAGAATCGCGAGCAGCAGGACGCCTTTCTTCAGTGCGACTTCTCCCACGCGTCGATGATCGCGTTCAGGTTCGCTGCCGCGTCGACGACGTGGGGGCCGGGGCGCGTGAAGCGGTTCTCATCGATCGGAACGATCCGGCTCTTCGTCCGCAGCTCCGGAGCCGCGCGCAGCAGCGGCTCCATGTCGAGACGCGACGAATGAAGGATGATGTCGGGCGGCTTTGCAACGACGCTCTCGATCGAATACTGCGGCCATCCGGTCACCTCGACGGCGTTCTTACCGCCGCAGAGACGCATCAGATCGTCAATGAACGTGTCGCGGCCGCCGACGTACAGCGGCTGATTCCACGCCGCGAACAGGATGCGAGGCGGATGCTTGCGAACCCGCCGCTGCTTCGCGAGTCCGTCGCGCACCGCGCGCGCCGCTTCGTTCGCGTGCGGCGCGTGCAGAAGCGCGCCGAGTTGCAGCATCACCGGCGCGACCTCGTCGAGGCGGTCGGTCTTGATCACTTCGAGCGGCAGGTGCGCCGCGCGCAGCGCCGTCACGTTGGCGCTCGCCGACGCCAGCACGACGTCCGGCTTCGCAGCGACGATCCGCTCGATGCTCGGCTCCTGGCCGCCGACCTTCGGCAGCTTCTTCGCGGCCGCCGGCGAGTCGGAGAAGTCGTCGGTCGCGACGATGTGATCTCCCGCCCCGATCGCGAAGACGATCTCGGTCAGGTTCGGCGCGAGCGTGATGACGCGCCTCGGACTTGCAGCACCGAGGGCACAAACAAGAACCGCGGCGCAGAGGCCGCGGTTTACGAAGGACCGGAGTGCGGGAGTGCTAAGACTCACCGCCCTCCTCCTCGTCGAGATCGTTCGCGATGCCGAGACGGGCGCAGGCCGCGCCGTACATCTGCTTCGACGCGTTGATCGCGTTCTGCAGCTCGGCGATGCGATCCTTGACCTTGGCAAGTTCCTCTTCGATCTGATCCTTCAGATCGCTGATCTCCTGCTTCGTCACCTGCAGAGTCGTTTCGTAGAACTTGCGCTGTTGATCAGTGATCACTGCCATTTCAAAACCCTCCCGTTTGGACTCGAGCGGTCATAGTTTAAAGGCGACCACCACGGTCGTCCACGACTTCACCTTCACGCCTTCTTTCGTTCCCGGCGAAAAGGTCGAATTGCGAACCGTCTGCAACGCCGCTTCGTTGATGCCGACCGGACGATTCACGCCGCTCAGCACCTTCGCGTCGAGCACACGTCCCGTCTCGGAAACGAGCACGTTGACGATCACCGTTCCTTCGACGCGCTGCGCACGCGCGAGCGCCGGGTAGATCGGAATAGCCTGGCGGGTCATGCGTGCCGGGTTGAGTCCCTCGGCGCCCGGCGGCACGAGATCACCCTCGTGAACGCGCGGCGCCTCGGCGGCCGCCGGCTGTGGCGCCGGAGCCGGACGCGACTCGACCACCGGCTGCGGGGCGGGAGCCACCGGAACCGGTGCAGGCGCCGGGGCGATTGTGTTCGTCTGCGCCGTCTGCGCCGGTGCAGGCGTAGGCGTCGGACGCGAGACGACCGGCGCTGCCGCGACCGTGGCGGCGGCCTGCTGCGCGGCTTGTTGCGGGGTCTTGCCCTGCTGTTCGAGCCTCAGGCGCTCCGCGTCGAGGCGCTTCTTCACCTCCGCGTCGATCTTTGACTGATCGAGCGAAGTCGTCGTCGGGGCGGCGGTCGTCGAAGCGGCGCTCGTCGTCGCGGACGTGGTGCCCGCCGTTGTCGTGTTCGACGACGGAGCGGCGGCGACCGGCTTCGCGGTCGTCGTCGCCGGCGCGGCGGTGTTTCCTTTGCCGCGGAACAGCAGGAAGCCGCCGATGCCGAGAACCACGACCACGATGCCGATGATCGCCGGCATCATGTTCGACTTCTTCGGCTGGTCGTACGCCGCGACAGAGGGTGCGATGGCCGGTGCCGCCGGAATCGCGGCAGCGGCGGCGACCGGAACGGCGGCTGGTGCTGTCATGGCTGCCGGCTTCGGCGCCGGGGGCGGAACGAACGGCTCCGGCTCGTGGGCGTGCACGTGCGCCGGCGCTTCTTCGCCGAGGCGGTGCATGTAGATGGCGAGGTCGGCGCTGGTCGGCGTCGGCTTGAAGCTGTAGAGCACCTGATCGAGATCGCGAGCCATCTCGCCCGCGGTCTGGTAGCGCTTCTCCGGCTCCTTCTGGAGCGCCTTGAGCACGATCGCATCGATCTCCGGCGTCACCTCGTCGTTGTACTGCGACGGCGCGACGACGCGCGCCTCGCGCACCTGTTCGAGGATCGACAGCTCGTTGTCGCCGGTGAAGAGACGACGGCCGGTGAGCATCTCGAAGAGCACCGTCGCGAGCGCGAAGATGTCGGAGCGCTTGTCGATGTTGCGTCCCCACGCCTGCTCGGGAGACATGTACTGCAGCTTTCCTTTGAGCGCCCCCGCCTGCGTGTGCGACGCCTTCGACGCCGCCTTTGCGATGCCGAAGTCGCACAGCTTGATGTCGCCCTCTTCGGAGATGAGGACGTTCTGCGGGGAGACGTCGCGGTGCACAAGGCCGAGCTCGCGATCGTCGAAGTCACGCTTGCGGTGCGCGTAGTCGAGCGCCGCCGCGATCTTCGACGCGACGAAGAGTCCCAGCTCGATCGACATCGGCTGGTCGCGCTCCTGCGCGCGCTTGAGGATCGTCTTCAGGTCCGACCCGTCGACGTACTCCATCGCGATGTAGTACGAGCTCTGGATCTTGCCGAGGTCGTAGATATGGATGATGTTGTTGTGGTTGAGCTGCGCGGCGAGCTTCGCCTCATCGATGAACATCTCGATGAAGTCCTGGTTGTCGGAGAGGTGCGGCAGGATCTTTTTGATCGCGACGATCTTCTGGAATCCCTCGACGCCGCGCATCCGCGCCTTCCACACCTCGGCCATCCCGCCGACCGCGATCTTCTCGAGCAGCACGTACTGTCCGAACTTGATCCCGTCCTTCGGCTCCTCTTCTTCGACATGAGCCGGAGCCGGAGGGGGCGGAACGGGCGCGATCACCGGCGACGACACCGGCATCTTCTCGGCGGATACGACCGGGATCTTCTCCGTCTTGAATGACGGCGCGGCGGGAGCTGGTGCCGGCGGAGCGGGCGCGGCAACCGGTTTGGGAGGAGCGGGAGCGATGGGCGGAGCCTGCGGGACAGGACGCGGCGCGCGGACCGTTCGGTCGAGCCCGGAGAGCGTGTCCTCGAGCATCTTGTCGAGCGCCACGTTCTCCGATGCCGTCCTCGGCTTCGCCGCCTGCGGTGTGGGCGGCGGCGCGACCTGTGGCGTTACGGGGGCCGGCGCCGGCGCGGGAGGCTTCGGCGCGGGAGGCGTCGGTGTGGTGCCGGCCTGCGTCTTCTTCTGCGGCATCACGCCCGCGAGCGTGTCTGCCAGCATCTTGTCGAGATCATCGGTCTGCTTCGCCATTGTTTTCCTGACTCCGGGTGAGGATACGGTTGGATCGTCTGCGAGCGGGAGCAACTGTTGCACTTTTCCGAGAAACTCGGATTCCGAGTAGGGCTTGGGGAGGATGTCCGATGCGCCGAGGCGCTGGGCGTCGGCTTTCGGGGAGTTGCCGCTATAGCCTGACACAGTGAGAAGGATCGGCGTCGCGGCGAGCTTCCCCTGGTTGCGGATTGCGCGGATCAGCTCCGTGGTGCTGATCTTCGGAACGACCGAGGAGAGAACGATCAGTTTCGGTGCGTCCGCCGCGAGGACCCGCAGCGCTTCCTCGCCGTCTTTCGCAAACGCGGGCGCGTACGGCTGCCCGGTCAGAGCCTGCCGGACGCGGTCCGTGTAGCGAGGCTCGTACTCGACAACCAGAATGTTCTCAGGCATGTGCGGGTCGTTTCAGCGGGAATGGGATGCGCGGCATTTTGGCACAGGAGCGAATAAATGTGAAAGAACGGTGACGCGTCTTCAATCTCCCGTACTTGCATTTCCCAAAAGGCGTGGCATACTACGCCGGCACCTCGTGCGGCGATTTTTCGGTTTTCCCACCGGGCGTTCCGAGAGAGTGACTCTCCGCTAATCGCTGGTTCCTAAGGTCTCGAGGGTGCGCACACTTCGCCGTTGCATTTTTGTGTTTGAGGCTGAATGACACCAGAAGATCGCCCACCGCGTAAGCGCGGCCGCAGGCGCAGACGCCGCGGCACAGGTGCCGGACCCGAAACAGGGAACGGCAACCCGCAAATGACAAACCCCGACTCGATCGGAAACACAGTCGATCCGTACCGCGACCGCAGCGGATCGGGGCCCGGCGCCCAGCGCCGGCGCCGCCGTCGCCAGCGCCATCGCGGCGGCCGTGAGCCTGGTTCAGCACCGCTTCCGCCGGAAACGCCGATTCCGGTCGACATCGCGCCCGGCGAGCTCACCTCGGTCAGCGGGGTTCTCTACATCAAACCGAACGGCGGCGGACTCCTGGTGCAGACGGCGAACAATTACGTTCCCTTCCCGGGCGACACGATCGTGCCGCGCAGCATCATCGAGCGGCTGCATCTCGATCCCGGCCTGATGCTGGCCGGCAACGCGCGCCGCGGCGGCAACGGCCAGCTGGAGTTCATCCAGCTCGAAACCGTCGAAGGGTTGCCGCTCGAGGAGTTCCGCGAGTCACGGCGTCCCTTCTCCGAACTGATCTCCATCGATCCGAACGTCATGTTCAAGCTGGAGACCGATCCGGACCGTCTGACGACCCGTGTAATCGACCTCCTCTCGCCGCTCGGCATGGGACAGCGCTGCCTCATCGTCGCGCCGCCGAAAGCCGGCAAGACCACGCTGCTGAAAGACATCGCCCACGGCATCAACACGAACCATCCCGACGTCACCGTGATCGTGCTCCTGGTCGACGAGCGCCCCGAGGAAGTCACTGACTTCCGCCGCTCGCTCGAGCGCGGAGACGTCATCGCGTCGAGCTCGGACGAGACGGCGGACAGTCACATCCTCATCGCCGAGGTCGTGCTCGAACGGGCGCGGCGCCTGGTGGAGCTGAGGAAGAACGTCGTCATCCTCTGCGACTCGATCACCCGCATGTCGCGCGCGTACAACAACGAACAGCGCGGATCGGGCAAGATCCTCTCCGGCGGCATCGACGCGCGAACGATGGAGAAGCCTCGCCGTTTCTTCGGCGCGGCGCGCAACGGCGAGCATTGGGGCTCGCTCACCATCATCGCCACCGCCCTCGTCGACACCGGCTCCCGGATGGACGAGGTCATCTTTCAGGAATTCAAAGGAACCGGAAATACCGAGATCGTGCTGGACCGCGGGTTGTTCGAGCGGCGCATCTTCCCGGCCATCAACATCGCCCAGACCGGCACGCGCAAGGAGGAGAAACTCATTCCTCCGCCGTACTTGCCCAAGATCCACACTCTCCGCCGCGCCCTCGCGGGAACGGATCCGATGACGGCGATGAAGATGCTGTTGGAGCGGCTGCAAAAATTCAACAGCAACGAGGCTTTCCTCAAGAGTTTTTAGCCGAGCCCGGCTTTGAAAAGTTTTTACTCGAAACGCTGATTTTCAGCTCAGTACTGGTCTACCATAACGCGTCCAGAATTCCAGGTTCACCCCCCGGTGAAAATCTCAGGAGGCTTTCATGAAACTCACCCGCAGTCTGTTCGTGGCACTCCTGTGCACGCTCATGTCGATTGCAGCGTTCGCACAGTCAGGAAACGTCACGGCCGGCGCGATCGGTGGAAAGGTCACGGATAACACCGGCGCCGGATTGCCCGGCGTCACCGTCACCGCCACCAACCTCGATACCGGCTTGACCCGCAGCAACGTTACGGAGAATGACGGGACCTACACCATCAATCTCCTCCCGCCGGGCAACTACAAAGTTGCCGGCGAGCTTTCGGGACTGGGCGGCGCCCACGTTCCGAAGGTCGTCGTGCTCCTCGGCAACACGACCAAGACCGACCTGAAACTGACTCCGTCGGTTTCCGAGGCGATCACGGTCACGGCGACGGCGCCGATCGTCGACCCGCAGAAGACCGGTCTGTCGACGTCGGTCACCAACCAGCAGATCGAGAACCTTCCGATCATCGGCCGCGACTTCAAGTCGCTGACCGCTCTGACGCCGGGCATCTCGGTCGGCTCGTTCGACGGTCAGCCGACCTCGGGCGGCGCCCGCCCGCTGTCGACCGACTACAACATCGACGGCGCGAACTCCGACAACGACTTCTTCGGGCAGCAGACCGGCGGCACCCGTGCCCCGTTCACCTACTCGCAGGCGGCGATCAAGGAGTTCCAGGTCGTCCGCAGCGAATACGACGCGGAGTACGGACGCGGCGTCGGCGCGGTCGTCAACGCCATCACCAAGAGCGGCACCAACAACATCGACGGTGAGCTCTTCTACTTCGACCGCAACAAGAACTGGGCGTCGAAGCGCCCGGGCACGATCAACGGCCTCACGGTCGCTGACGCGTTCTCGGCGAAGACTTCGAAGCAGCCCGGCTTCGCCGTCGGCGGACCGATCATCCACGACAAGCTGTTCTACTTCCTCAACGGCGACGGCCAGCGCCAGCAGCTTCCGGTCATCATCGGAAACGACATGCGCAGTTCGGCGCAGTTCCTGGCGCTCACGGCCGCGCAGCAGCAGCAGGTCCTCGACAAGATCCAGGCGGCCGTCGGCCAGCCGTACGCCAACGGTCTCGCCTACAACCAGACGTTCAACGAGAATGCGTTCCTCGGCAAGTTCGACCTGAACGCGACGTCGGGCAACCACTGGTCGCTGCGCGCGAACACCATGAAGTTCACGAACAAGGGCAGCGGCTCGAACACCACGTTCGGTCTCAACCAGACGCAGGAGATCGACAAGTTCTACCAGGCCGTCGTCGAAGGCGACTCGGTCTTCTCGAACAACATGTTCAACCAGTTGATCGCGCAGAAAGCGCGCGACCAGCGTCCGGTCACCGCACTCACGACCGGCACCGAGTTCTCGATCAACTTCGGTGTTTCGCAGTTCTTCGGCGCGGCCGACACGACCCCGAACACGGCCGACGAAAAGAAGTGGCAGATCCGCGACACGTTCAACTACCTGTACAAGGGCCACCAGCTCAAGGTCGGTGCCGACGTCCTGCATCGCCACCTGTTCGACTCCTTCCCGCGCTTCGTGCAGAACGGCCTCTTTGCGTTCAGCAACCTGACAGGCTTCGTCAACAACACGCCGAACACGTTCCAGCAGGCCTACGGTCCGCTCGCGGGTAACGCGAACGGCGACGTGGCGTGGGACACCAACCTGTGGGGCGTCTTCGCCAACGACGAGTTCCACGTCGGCAAGAAGCTCACCATCGACGCCGGTCTCCGCTACGACTACGAGAAGACCCCGATTCCTTCGGGCAACGCGTACCCGCAGCATCCGGAGTTCATCTCGCAGATCAAGAACGACACGAACAACATCGCGCCGCGCTTCGGCTTCGCGTACGACGTCTTCGGCAACGGCCGTTCGATCGTCCGCGGCGGCAGCGGCAAGTTCTTCGAGTACATGCCGGACATCCTGCTCGCCTCGCCGATCCAGGGCATCAGCGGCGCGCTCGTGACCAGCACCTTCACCTGCACCACCACCGCGACGAACCCCTGCCCCACCTTCCCGGCGCTGCTCACCCCCTCCGACTTCCTGGCCAAGTCCAAGCTCTCCGCCAACCTCGTCACCATCGGCAGGAACTATCAGGCGCAGGAAGCGTGGCGCTCGAACCTCCAGTTCGAACAGCAGCTCGGCAACACCTACAGCGCCAGCATCGGCGCCGTCTACTCGAAGCTGACCCACGTCCAGGGAACGAAGAACATCAACATCGTTCCGACCGGCATCTCCCTCGGCAACATGCCGGTGTACGACTACAACAGCAGCGCCAACGCCAACCGCCCGTACAACGACATGGGCATCATCCGCGAGATCACGAGCAACGAAGACGCGTGGTATCGCGGCCAGACGATCGAGGTCCACAAGCTCGCCCTCGGCGACTCCAAGATCTCGTGGGACCTCAGCTACACCCACTCGACCTCGGTCGACTACGAGACGAACACCCGCTCGACGTCCACTACCTTCCTGATCGATCCGAACAATCCGAAGCTCAGCGAAGGCATCAGCGACAACGACGTGCCGCACCGCCTCGGCGGCGACTTCACCTACCGCTTGCCGCACGGCTTCATGCTGTCGGGCATCGCGTTCTGGCAGACCGGCTTCCCGTGGACGAACGCGATTTCGTTCACCTGCAGCGGCTGCACGGCGAACTCGCTCACCGGCCAGGCGCAGACCACCCAGGCCGCGAGCTTCACGCCGGTGTTCGTCAACTCGTCGGGTGACGTCATCGACATCACCGCGGCGAACGGCATGAACAAGCAGCAGTTCTCGGACTTCCTCGCGCAGCAGGGCGGCCACCTCATCGGCCGCAACACCTACCGCCAGCCGAACGTTTGGGACGCCGACCTGCGCCTCAGCAAGACGTTCGATATCTCGCACGGCATGCAGTTCCAGGTTCTCGCCGAGTGCTTCAACATCTTCGACCAGAAGATCGGCAGCATCATCGGCGCCAACCAGGACTCGTACAAGGTGACCTACACCGCGTCCACCGACAAGTACACGATCACCAAGTTCCTCAACAGCAACGTGTACACGTTCGGCCAGGTCCAGGGCTACTCCTCGCTCGTCGACCCCCGCACCTTCCAGGTCGCGCTCAAGCTTCTCTTCTAGTCGTTACCCACGCTTTACGCGAAGAGGGCCACCGCAAGGTGGCCCTCTTTTTTTTCGATTTATCATCCCCGCCGAATGAAACGTGCCCTCCTCGCCCTCGTTCTCGTCCTCCTCGCCACCACAGTCGCAGCGGCCGAGCGCCCCGATCTCATCGTCGTCATCTCCATCGACCAGTTCCCCTACTACTACATCCCTCGCTTCGCTCCGTACTTCGCTGAGAACGGCTTCAACCGGTTCCTGAAGCACGGGGCGAACTTCACCGAGGCGCGGTATCCGTACGCGATTACGGAGACGGGGCCGGGACACGCGGCGATCGGGACCGGCAATCCGCCTTCGCGCACCGGCATCGTGTCCAACACCTGGATCGACCGGTTCACCGGAAAGGCCGTCTACTGCGCCGCTGACCCGCGCGTGAGTCCGCCCTTCTCCCCGCTCAACCTCGGCTGCGACACCCTCGGCGACCGCGCCGAGGAGAAGGTGCCCGGCGCGAAGGTCGCGGGAGTCGCGCTGAAGGACCGCGCCGCGATCCTGATGACGGGGCGCAAAGCGACCGAGGCGTACTGGTTCGATCCGAAGATCCCCGGCTTCACCACCAGCAGCTACTACCCGGCGGCGAACCACACCGTCATCAATGAATACAACGCGACCGTCTCAGAGTACGTGAAGGCGCACACCGTCTGGGAGCAGACGACGTTCATCCCGGGCGCCGACCTGCAGCGCATCACCCACGACACCGAGGAGTTCCGCAAGTACAAGAGCAACCCGTCCGAGCTCGGCGTCGAGTTTCCGCATCCGATCAAGAACGTCAACGCGTTGGAGACTTCGCCGTACGGAAACGGTCTCGTGCTCTCGATGGCGGAACGCGTGCTCGAGAGCGAGAAGCCGCTGCTCCTCTATGTCGGCCTTTCGACGAGCGACTACATCGGACACGCGTACGGTCCCGACTCGCTCGAAGCGGCAGACAACATCGTCCGCACCGATCGCGATCTCGCCGGCTTTTTCGACTATCTCGACAAGCACTACGGCGATCGCTACACCGTCGCGCTGACGTCCGATCACGGCGTGCAGTCGATCCCCGAGATCGCGAAGGCGCTCGGCCACGACGCCGGACGCTTCAACATGGCGAACGCGAAATCACCCGAGCGGCAGCAGATCGATCCGCGCGGACTCATTCTCACGTTCGCCGAGCCGGGGCTGTATCTGAACTGGGACCGCATCCGCGCGCTCAAACTCGATCCCGAGCAGGTCAAGATCGCGATTCGCGATGCGGCGCGGAAGATGACCGGCGTCGCCGGCGCGTGGACGAGCTCCGAACTGAATGTCCCGAACCCGCAGGCGACCGGCGTCGAGCTCGCGATGCGCAACGCCTTCCGCGCCGACCGCTCCGGCGACGTTCTGGTGGCGCTGAAAGAGGGCTGGATCTGGAACTACGGCACCACCGGCACCACGCATGGACAACCGGTCGAAAGCGACATGCACGTCCCGGTGATGTTCTACGGCCGCGGCATTACGCCGGGTACGTATGCGACGCCCTCGGCACCAACGGATATCGCCAAGACTCTCGGCGCGCTCATCGGCGTCGACGCAGGAGGACCGGACACGCACGTCCTGCCGTGCGTTGCGCCCTAAACGATTCCGCCGACGAGGTCGTACGGATGGGCGTCGGTGATCTCGACCCGGACGAATGAGGGCATCTCGCTGAGCGTGTCGATGCCGTCGTTGATGAGCAGCCGTCCGTCGATCTCCGGCGCCTGGCCGATGATGCGGCCTTCGAGCAGGTGCTCGGTCTCTTCGCAGATGCCGGTGACGATGGCGTCGTAGGTCCGGCCGATCTTCGCCTCGTTGCGCTCGCGCGAGATCGACTGCTGCAGCTCCATCAGCTTCACGCGCCGGCGTTCGGCGGTCTTGCGCGTCGGCATGTCTTCCATCCGCGCGGCGATCGTGGAGTCTTCCGGCGAGTAGACGAACGCGCCCATGTTGTCGAACTTGGCCCAACCGACGAAGTCGTACAACTCGCCGAAGTCCTTCGGCGTCTCGCCGGGATGGCCGGTGATGAAGGTCGTGCGCAGTGCGATGTCGGGGACGAGATCGCGCATCCGGCTGATCATGTCGCGGTACTCCTTCGGGGAGCCGGGGCGGCGCATCCGCGCGAGAACATTCGCGCTGACGTGCTGGAGCGGGATGTCGCAGTACGACACGAACCGCTTCTCGCGTCCCATCAGCTCGAAGAGCGACCAGTCGAGCGAGCCCGGATACGCGTAGAGGAACCGGATCCATTCGAAGCCGGTCTCGTCGAGCAGCGTTCGCACGAGACGCGTCAGTCCGTTTGCGACGCCGAGGTCTTCGCCGTAGCGCGTCGTGTCCTGGGCGACCAGCGCCAGCTCCTTCACGCCGGCGGCCTCGAGCTGCCGCGCTTCGCGCACCAGCGACTCGATCGTGCGGGAGCGGAACTTCCCGCGCATCTGCGGGATCGCGCAGAAGGTACACGGATTCGAACACCCCTCGGACACCTTCAGGTACGCGTGCGCCGTGCCGGCGGTCAGCACGCGCGGGAGGTCTTCGTACAGGCGGACCGACATCTTCCGCTTCACCGGCGCGGCGTCATCGGCATCGCCACTGACCGCCTGCGTGATCTTCTCGAGGTGATCGAGGCCGACGAACGCGTCGATCTCGGGGATCGACTGCTGCAGCTCGCCGCGGTACTTCTGCACCATGCAGCCGCTGACGATCAGCCGCTCCACGCCGCGTCCCTTCCGCTCCGCGATCTCCAGGATCGTGTCGATCGACTCCTGCTTCGCGGCGTCGATGAAGCCGCAAGTGTTCACGATCACGACGTCCGCCTCATCGAGGTCGTTCGTGATCACGACTTCACTCTCCTGCCGGAGCTGCCCGAGCATGATCTCCGCGTCGACGGTGTTTTTCGGACACCCGAGGGAGATCATGCCGACCTTTTTTGGTTCTGCCATGAGTGGGGTGCAACAACCTGGACCGTCCCGCTATTGCTTCTTCAGCTCCCTCTCGAACAACCGGAAAATCCGCTTGTACTCGTCGCTCCAGCTCGAAGGCTCGACGAAGCCGTGGTCCTCGACCGGGAAGAACGCGACGTCCCAGTTCTGGGCGTGGATTTCGATCAGCTTCTGGACGAGGCGCACGGTGTCCTGGAAATGGACGTTCGTGTCGACGACTCCGTGGCAGATCAGCAGCGCGCCGCGCAGCCCCTCGGCGAAGTAGATGGGCGAGCTGATGCGATACGCCTCCGGGTCGGTTTGAGGCGTGTTGAGGATGTCGCTCGTGTAGCCGTGGTTGTAGTGCGCCCAGTCGGTGACCGGACGCAACGCCGCGCCGGCGTGAAACGCCGACGGCGCCGTGAACATCGCCATCAGCGTCATGAAGCCGCCATAGCTGCCGCCGTACATCCCGATCCGCTCCGAGTCGACGCCGTACTCGCGCTCCAGCCACCGCGCGCCGTCGACCTCGTCGGCCAGATCGCGGCCACCCATGTGACGGTAGATCGCAGTCCGCCAGTCGCGCCCGTATCCCGCGGAGCCGCGGTAATCGGCGTCGAGGACGAGATAGCCGTGCGCCATCAGGAAGTGGTGGAACATGTACTCGCGCGAGTAGCTCGACCACCAGCGATGCACGTTCTGCAGGTATCCCGCGCCGTGTACGAAGACGACCGCGGGCCCGTTCGGCTTCCAGTCGGCCGGCTTGTAGATGCGCGCCGGCACCTCGACACCGTCGGTCGCGCGGTACTTCACGATCGGCGCATCGATCCACGGGTACTTGAAGAACTCGGGCGACGGTGAGGTCGTCACCTTCGCCGTCCCGATGAACACCTCGGGCGGTTTGTTCGTGTACGAATAGAGGTCCGCGATCACTGCGCCGTCCGGCGACGGCTCGGCGTCGTGGCGTCCCGGCTCCGACGTCAGCTTCGTCCGCGCGCCGCCGGCGACCGGCATCCGGTAGAGATGCCGCTCGAACGGCGACACCTCACTCGTCGTCAGGTAGAAGCTCTTCTTGTCATCCGAGATGCGGAGGTCGTCGATCTCCCATTTGCCGTCGGTGAGGGGCTTCACAGTGCCACCCGCGAACCCGACTTCGTACAGCTGCGCGAACCCCGTCTGCTCGCTGACGAACCAGACGTTCGCGTCGTCGGGCATCCACCCCGACTGGAGCCCGCGCCGGACCCACGTGTCGTCGTGCATCGACGCAAGCACGCGCCCCTTCGCCGTCGCCGGATCGAGCGCCATGATCCAGGCGTCCTTGTTGTCGCGCGAACGGAGTGCCACGAACGCCTTCGTGCCGTCGTCCGAGAAGTGGATCATCCCGAACGAGACGTCGCGCTCCTTCTTCGCCGTCGCCGCCTCGCTCTTCGTCTCTTTCTTTTCCGTACGCTCGTTCTTCGCGGCCGGAGTCTCGGGCGGCTCGAGGCCGCTCTCGAAAGTCTTCGCCGCGCCGTCCGCGGTCGACAGCACGACCAGCTTCGACACGGTCAGCGGATCCCCCACCTTCTCGCGCGAGGTGATCTCCTCGGTGTACCCGCTCTCGCTGACGTAGTTCGCGACGATCGTCCGCTTCGCCTTGTCGCCTTCCGTGTTGATCGACGCGATGACGTACTTGCCGTCGGGCGTGAGCTGGAGGTCGGCGATCGTCTGCCGCTTCTCGATCTTGTACGGCTTGAGCGGATGCTCCTTCTTCTTCTTTGCCTCGTCCTCTTCCTTCTTCTTGGCGCGGCGCTCGACGACGTCGAAGAGCTTCCGCTCCTCCGACTTCACCCACTCCTGGCTCTCGTCCCCCTTCTTCTCGTCCCAGAGCGGCTCCTTGTCGTCGGGGCCGGCGATGTTCGTCATCTCGGCGATCGACCCGTCGTCGATCGCGACCACGTAGAGGTTGTTGCCCCGCATGAAGGCGACGTGGCGCTCATCGCGCGTGAAGCGCGCGGCCGATTCGGCGTCCTGCGTGTTCGTGAGCTTCCGGTGCCTGTTGTTCTCGTAGAGGACGACGTCGCCGTCGTCGACGTAGACGGCTCGCTTGTGGTCGCGCGACCAGTAGGCGCGGATCGGCGGCGCGTCCTTCGCCTCCTCCTCAGTCAGCTTGCGAAGACCCTTGCCGTCGCGGTTGACGACGTACGTGTCGAAGTCTTTCTCGATCGGCTCGGTGTACTGCTTCCAGCGGAAGAAGAGGTGCTGCCCATCGGGCGCCCAACGCAGATCCCGCGGCTCATAGCCTGCGAACTGCGGCCCCTTCATGATCATGTCGATCGTGAGTGTGATCGGCTGCTGCGTCTGCGCGAAAACCGAGGCCGCGCATATGAAAAGGACGAGAACGAGCGTACGTTTCATGCGCGGATCATATCGAGCAGCCCCCTCGTGTTCCCGCTGCACTCCATGGATTCGGTCTGCAAGACAACGTAGCTATGCTGCACATCCATGGATTAGAGATTATCTAAACCTGGCTGATATGAGTACACCATGGATTAGTACATCGATCGACGGAGGTAAGCTTGGGTATCATCGAACTGCGAATGAACATCCTTGGAGTAGATGATGATTTCATACGCTTGCGGATTCATGTCCATGGATTTAATCTTGTCCTTCAATATCTAAGCAGGACACATCCAAGGATTAGCTAGTACCGCTGCGTTAGTGCAATGATCACATCCAAGGAATGTCAGTGGATGTTAATTAGCTAGCCAGATCAAATCCATGGAATACCAAATGCGGTCGCGTTGGTAGCGCCGGTGCATCGATGTGTAGTCCATTACATCCATGGAGTACCAACAGGCATGTCAAACGTGACCCTGTTAACTCCTTGGATTGACCTGGTATCATCAGCGTATGCCGGAAAAGAGAGGCTCACATCGGGATCTCGACGCGATCTGCTTCGGATTGATCGTCAAGCGGCTTCGCATGCAGAAGGGGTGGTCGCTGCAGCAGCTCGCCGGCGTGACCGGCTACCATGCGAATTACCTCGGCGTGATCGAGCGTGGCGGCAACACTCCGAGTCTGCAGAGTTTCATCCAGATCTCGCACTGCCTCGGCGTTCATGCTGCCGACGTCATGCGCGAGATCGTGGAAACGCGCTCGCAGTTCCAGCGCCGACCGCAGGCCGCGCCTGAGGCGACGCCTGAGAGCAAGCCGGAATCCGCCGAGTAGCTTATTTCTTCGCGTGGACGTGAATGTCCATCGAGCTGCGCTTCGGCATGTCCTTCGACGTCTCCAGCGTCAGTTCGAGGTTCGCGCCGGACGGCTTGCAGCTCACCTCGCGGATCTCGCCATCGAACTTCTTCGCGAGCGACTGGTCGAACGTTAGCGCGCCGCACTTTCCGACGGACGCCGGAACGGTCGCTTCGATCCGGTGCGCCGGAATGTCGACGTCGTTCGAGTTGATCAGCCAGACCACCTCGCCCGCTCCCTGCACATAGAACCGTCCTGGCTCGACGATGTTGAACGTCGCGTCGTTGCCCTTCATCTCCACGACGATGTAACTCGAGACGCCGCCGTTCTCCGGCCGCGCGTACATCGGCGCGCCCGCGCCGCCGGCCACGAAGTAGTGCACGCCTTCGGTCGTCTTCGGTTCGGGCACGTAGAGAAGGTGCTCGTGTCCCTGGAACACCGCTTTGACGTGGTACTTCGCGAACAATGAACGGATGTCGGAGGCGTTGCCGAGGGCGGGGTGACCGTTGCCTTCCTCGTCGTTCGGCGCCGGAGTGAGTTCGGTGTGGAAGAACGCGAAAATCGCGCGCGCGTTCTTGTGCGCCTCGAGATCGTCCTTCAGCCACTTGAGCTGATCGCCATCGACGACCTGGATGCCGTTCTTCTTCCCATCGACCACCACCTCATGCCCGATCTCCTCGGTGTCGAGCGCGATGAAGTGAACGCCGCGATAGTCGAACGATCCGTACAGAGCCCCGAACTGCGCTTTGAACTCGTCCTCGCAGACGTCCGGCTTGTCGCAGGGCGTCACGTTCGGATGGATCTCGTGGTTCCCCGGTGCGTTGAAGATCGGCACGTCGGCGTTCGCCGCCTTGTGCCGGAAAGCGGCGTATTCGTTCGCGAGCTCGGCGCGATCCTTGTCGCCATATCCGTAGATCGTGTCGCCGGTCCAGAGCACGAGGGCAGGCTGAATGACCCGGATCTCGGAGAGGATGGTGTCGAACACCCGCGGGTACGGCGCCCCGTGCGTCGTCGGACGGTTGTCGCCGGCGACGACGAAGACGAAGTCGCCCTCAGTAGCCGGGGTGAGGTCGTGATTGACGCTCTTGATCTGCCCGAATGCCGGAAGGGCCAGACACACCGCCAGTAGGATCGTCGCCGAACGCGTCATGAGTCGAATCTCCTCCGCGCGGAGTTTACGGCTTCTCGACGAACACCGCCGTACTTCGCTCGTCGGAGCTGATCTTCGCGAACGCGCGGTTCAGCTCGGGGAGGGAGGCCAGCGGTACGGTGAATGCGCGCGTCGTCATCTCGCGCCGGTAGTGCAGCACGCCGGACTCGAATTTCGAGCTGCTCGAATACCCCAGAGCGGGGACCCCGATCGATGCGGGCGGCGGCAACTCGTCGAGCTTGAGCTGCGGCGGGACGGCAATCTCGACGTCGTCGACCTGGAGTGAGGGGCCGTCGGTGACGTACGGCTGTTGGCGCGATGCGAGGTCGATCTGCGTATCGGCCTTCTCGCCGAGGACGCGGGGACGGAGGAGCGTGAGGTCGGCGGCGCGCGAGGCGTACCGCGGAGCGGCGAGCTGGTAATGAATCACGAGATCGGCGCGCGGCTCTTCGGCATTGTCGATCTTCAGGTCGCGGATTTCCGACGACGCCATGTGCGAGGCAACCATCTGTTCGATGGCGCGCGTGCGCTCGGTGCTGTTCATCGTGCGGAACGCGTAGCGCAGCCGCGATGCGAACATCCCGGTCCTCACTTCTTCGACGTCGCCGCTGATGGCGCCGTCAGCGGAGAGCTGCAGCTTCGCGCGCCTCCGGAGTTGATTCGCACCGGGCGGCGCGGCGGGCAAGGTAATCAGCTCCCCCGTGGTGCCGGTGACGAGGAGAGCATGCCCTTCCTGCTCGTAGTCGGGGATGCGCCCGAGGGGTGTCTCGGAGCTCGTCGGATCGAAGATCAGCAACTTCCCGAGCGTGGGGTGGTCGTACGTTGCGAAAAAATCGGGAGAGGCGACGCCCTTCGGGACGCGGATCGCGATGATCGCGTGATTGAAGAGCGCGGCGGTCGCGAACGCCGGATCGATGGTCCCGCGGTCGGTGTTGACCAGGACGAAGTACGACTCGACGCCGGCGGCCGCGAGCATCGTCCGCAGGATCGTCACCTTGTCCTTGCAGTCGCCGTAGCGGTTCCGAAAGATGTCGCCGGCGGCGTGCGGCTGATAACCGCCGATCCCGATCTCGACGGCCACATATCTGACGTCGCGTTGCGCGAAGCGGGCGAGCGCTGCGAGCCGCTCGAGCGGCGCGGCCGATTCCGGCGCCAGCTCGCGCACCTTCGCCTGAATCTCCGGCGACGGAATGCAGCGCGCGGTCGCGAGGTCCGCGAACCAGCGGGCGACGTCGTCCCACGAGCGATGGATCTTCGGGCTTCCCGCTTCGCCCGGAAGGAAATTGAATGCGACACGTCCCGCGACCGCGGCGAACGCCGGCATGTGCGGCTCGTCCTTCAATGCAGGGACCTCGCGGAGCTCCCAGAGGAAACTGCCCGGCGTCGCGAGGTTCGGCGCGACAGGATCGTGATGGAACCAGCGGAGGTCGACCTCCCACCCGGGCGGAACGACGACACGGCAGTTCGCCGAGAGCACCGGCAGGTCCTCTTGAAAGTCCCAGATGGCCTGCAGCGCGTTCGGGCGCTCACGCTGTTCGTACTCCCACGCGACGACCGTTCCCGGATCGACGTTCGGGATCGACAGCGCCTTCACGTGCGAGTCGTCGAAGAGCTCGTTGTACGGATTCGCCTCGAACGCCTCGCGGTCGCCGAACTGGCGCGTGACGCTGCCGGCGATCGCCCACGCCTTGAACGAGCGCAACTGCGTTTCCTTGTCGTAGTGCACGTAAAACGATGCGACGTCGCGCCCGGCCGCCGTCATGATGCGGACAGCGCGGCGGCGGTGCGTCGTGATCTCGCCGCCGGCGACGGAGACTTCCTTGCTGTCGAAGACGACGACCGCCTTGGCGTCACCGGCGAACGTCGCCGGAACGGCCGTCACGGATGCCGAGAGCACCCAATCGGGCACCGATGCGTGGAGCGGAAGCGCTGCGACGAAGAGGAGAAGCCCGAGCGCGCGCTTCACTTCGACTTCTCCAGAACGGCCGGCAAAGCATCGGCCGACGCCACGCTGGCGATGAAGCTGCGCAAACGGGGATAAGCGGCGACCGGGATGCGTGGAACGCCGATGCTGTACGCGCGATCGAGCGTGATCGACGTCGCGTCGGAGCGCGGCGTCGCGTGGAACGAGAGCGGCCCGTCGGAGATGTTCGACGGCTCCGGCAGCTTACTGACGGTCACTCCCGCCGGCAGCTTGATCGTGATCGTGTCCTCGACCGAATGCGCGTAGTTGAAGTGAACGTCGTAGCGCCGCTTCTCCGCGGTGAACGGGTTCGTCATCCCGATGTTGAGAAGTGCCAGCGGCATGAGCGTATGCGCCCCTCCGGTCGAGATGACGCTCGGAATCGTGACGTCGAAGTCGGCAGTCAACGGTTCGACCGATTTCCATGACGACATCGCGGTGAGTTTCGCCGTGGCACCGGGAGGCAGCCAGCTCTTCACCTCGTCTTCGAGAGACTTCCGCCGCGACGCGTCGTCTCCCTCCTGCTCGTCGAGACGTCGTCGGAAAGCCTCATAGCCGCCGAGCTCGACGTGGAGCGTGCCGGCGACGTCATCGCCTTTCAGGTGTAGCGACGCGGTACGACGCATGACGGCGTCCGTGGCAGGCGGAATCGGCGTGCGGATCCAGAGAGGGCCGCCCTTCTTTCGCAGCCGCATCCCGTCGACACCACCGTTCTCGTAGTGAAGCTTCGCGAACGGAAGCATCGAATAGCCGGGATCGAAGTAGAAGTCCTTGCCGTCGATCGTCGCGATCACGGCGAGGCTGGAGAGCTGTGCGAACACGGGCAGATCCTTCGAGAACGGCTTGGTGTGATTCGCGAGGAAGACGGGATCGGCATCAATTCCGGCGGCACGGGCGAGGGCGACGAAGATCAGCTCCATGCCCATCGTGTCGGCATAGCCCTTTCGAAGCAGGTCCTCAGCCGATCCGATCTTGCGATTCTTCCCTTCCCGCTTCAATTGCTCTTCGCTCTTGTGCGAGTCCGAGAGGTTCTCGATCTGTTGGACCCGGGCGTAGATCTTTCTCAGCTTCTCTTCGTCGGTCTTCGCATCGCCGACGATTCCCGGCACCGCCTCGCGGATGAAACGCGAGTCGCCGATGAACCCCGCGAAACCGGTCGCAGCGTTTCCAGCCGCATTCGCCCAGTACTCTCCCACGGTCCGGGATGGCGACTGGTAGAAGAACGCCAGGAGCGCCTCATGCGCTTCCGCCGGAAGCGCGAACGGTTCGTCCTCCGACGCCGGCATGTTGCGAATCTCGAACTCGTAGGAGCGCTCACCCGTCTTCTTCGGCTCCGTTCCGGGCCCGAGGTTGATCGTGACGTAGTTCGGCAGCCACAAGCCTCGAAAGGTGTGATGCTCATGCAGGATCGGAATCTCCCGCTGGACGTGCCACAGCGGCGGGACGTAGGTGTCGCTCAGCCACGTGTGGGTGTACGCGTACTCGAAGATGCTGCCGGCGCGGACGTCGGGAAGCGTGAACGTCTTCGCGGTGATTGAGATCCCGCGGCCCTTCACGATGGTCTTCTGAAACGCATTCCCGTCGAATGGGACGACCGTGCCGTCCGGCTCGATCGTGCGGCCTCGCAGGTCGCGGATGGACGTGTACTTTTCGTCGTAGGGGATCTCGACGGTCGCGTACTTACGGCCGTTCTCGTTCAGGACCTTCATGCGAACGTACTCGGTGACGTACCGCTTCACGTCGTCCTGGTCGATCTTCCAATCGAGGACCACCGCGGAAGCGTCGGGAGAAAACGGAACGCTCTTCAACGCCAGCTCGTCTTTGTCGGCGGGATGGAACGGATCGTCAGCGGCAAACGCCGCCGTCGCGACCAACAACGCTGCGACAACCGCAACGGTTCTCATTCGACCGGCGGGTTGACGAGGAGCGGACGCTGGTCGGCCATCGTCGCGGCGTTGAAGAACATGCGGACGCCGGAGTACGCCGCCGGGTCGATGAACGTCGCGTCGATGATCTCGGAACGCTTCATCGTCAGTTCCGATCCATGGTCTTCGACGGTCATGTCGTACTTGAACGCACCGGCGTCGAGCGACTGTGGCGGCGGATGCGAGCCGGCGCTGTACTTCGGCGGGAGGGTCAGCTTCACCTGGTCTTCTTCCTGCCGCGGATAGTGGAAGTAGAGAATCCCACTCCGTGTCGATGCCGCGAACGGGTTCTTCGCCGAGGCGGCGAACACCGAAAGCGGAACCATGAGGCGCGAGCCGGCGCGCGAGACGATACCCGGCAGCTCCGCGTCGCAGTTCACCACGATGGCGCTATCGTCCGACGACAGCCCCTCGGCGCTCTTGACGTTCAGCACCGCGCCGTTCGGAAACCATCCTTTGATCTCGTCCTCGATCGATTTCTTGCGCGCTGTCTCGTCGTCGCCGCGGAGCCGCCGGATCAGCGCCTCCTGGCCGCGGAATGTGATGACGAGCGTTCCCTTCAGCGTGTCGCCGTCCAGCCGCAAGTCGGCCTTCCGCTGCAGCATGGCAGCCGACGGAGGATCGAGCGGCGTCTTCACCCACTGCGGACCGTTCTTCGTGATCCGAATGGCGGGAACGTTCGACTTCTCCCACGACAACAGTCCGAATGGCGCGTGCGGCGTCCCCGGATCGAGGTAGAGCGGCTTGCCGTCGACTGTTACCAGCGCGGCCTCGGCGCTCATCTGCTCCGCGTCCGGCACTTTCTCGCTGAAGAAACGCTCGTCGCGCGGCGCGACGCGGAGGACGTCCGCCTCGAAGCCGGCGCTCCGCGCCAGCGCGACGAACGTGCGCGTCAGTTCGTACGACGAACCGCCCTTGTTCGCGATGACGTCCTGGGCGCTCTTCGCGTCGTTGATCGTCGTCACGGTCGAGTCGGCGGAGAGGTTCTTCAGGTTCTGAACGAAGCTATAGAGCTTGCGGAGTTTCTCGCCGGCGTTCTGCTCCGTTCCGATTGTGGGCGTCACGGTCGCGGAGAGATCACGTGAGCGGCCGAGGAATGCTTCGATCTCCTTGTTCCAAACCTTCGGCTGCGAATCCCAGAACTGCTCGGGGCGAATGTGGCTCGACGTGTAATAGAACGCGGCCCGCGGTTTGACCTGCGCGGCGGGAAGCGAATACGCCTCCTCGCGATAGGGCGGGACGTGCGACATCTCCAGCGCGAACTTGTTCCGCGTCGTCCCGGTGCGTGTCGGAACGACTCCCGGCGGGAGGGCGCTGTAGGTGAAGAACGAGCCGAACTCCGGACCGTCGTACGCCGTCAGCGAGAAACTGGCGTGCTCGATCGGGATCTCCTTCTGGATGATCCATTCGGTATCCATGAGGAGGTTCGACGACCAGCGCACGACGTAGTGGTACTCGAGGATGCTGCCCGGCCGGACGTCGGCGAGCGAGAACGTTTTCGCGCGAACGACGCCGTGGCTCCCTTTGTAGAGGAGCTTGTCGTAAACCTTGCCGTCGAACGGCACGATCGAACCGTCCGGATGGATCGTACGGGCGTTGATGTTGGTGACCTCTCCCTTCGAGGGATACGACGCGACGTACGGCACTTCGACGTCGGCGAATTTCTTCCCTTCGTCGCTGAAGACTTTGATCCGGTAATACTCCGACATCGCGCCGATCTCGTCGACCCGCGCCCAGTCGAGGATCGCGGCCGAAGCTCCGGGCGCCGTGGCGACTTCCTTCATCGCCAACTCCTCGGGCGTGGCATTGCGAAACGTCTGAGCTGAGGAGATTGCTGCGGAGAGGGAAGAGGCAACGCAGAGAGACAGAACAGCCGCGATTACGGCGACGGGAACGCGCACGATGGAGTCGACCTTTCAGGAACGATTGGGCGGCGGAATGATCGCACGAAGTCAGGCGACGCGCCACATGACCGAGCGTACGCCGTGTTGTGCGGCGTGCTTCGTGAGCGCGTGATTCATTACGTTCGCGTTCAAGAGCAGCATCTCGTCATCGGGCGTCGGATCGGTGAGCGTCAGGCCGAAGGCGGAGACAACCTGCGCGACGGTGCGGTCGTGGTGGTCGACGATGGTCGGCGAGACCGGCTTATCGGGGTTCACCTCGTGCGCCGGCGCGAGTGCGTCGCCTCGCAGGACGAAGATCTTCGCCTCTTTTTCATGCAGCCAGTCGATGGCGGCAGCGAGGGTGACGACGTGCCAGTTGCGGTGCTTGCGGTAGATCTTCGCGATGGCGCGATTGCGCTCGCCGGCCGGTTTGTAGACATTCGGCTGAATTTCCCAGAGCAGCGCGATCTGATGTCCGGCGTCGAGAGTGCCGCTCGTCTCGCCTGCCGAGCCGGGGATCGTGTGTTGCTGCCCGGCTGCCTGGCCGAGGGCGATGGCCTCGTCGAGCGAGGCGGCGGCGAGGTCGAACGAGATCGTCTCGGCACGACCGCCGAAGTGCGCGTTGCGGCCGAGGAGGAGGACTCCCTCAGGTAACGGCTGCGACGGGCCGACGATCGAACGCGCGACGCCGTCGATGCGGTTCTCGATCGGAAGCACCAACCCGGAGGCGCGGCCTTCCGCGGCGCGCGGATGCCAGAAGCTCGGCGTCGGTTTGCCCGCGAACCACTGCGAATGATTCCGGCGCAGGTAGCGCTCGACGACCGCGCGCTTCAGGTTCAGCGTGTCGTCCGGGGTGAGCGTCGAAGCAGCGGTGCCTTCGGCCGCGTCGGCGAACACCTCCAGCACCTCGTCCCCCATGGAGAGATAGAGGTCGTACAGCGCCGCCTTGGTGTCAGGAGTGATGCCGTACTGATCGAGAACCCGCTCGATGTGCGGCGGAAAAGGCATGAGCTACGCCGCGACCGACTCTCGGAACCGATCCAGGATCGCCTGGACGTCGCCGACGCAGGTGATGTCCTGCAGTCCGTTGCGAATGTCCTTGCCGTGCGCGATGCCGCGGGAGAACCAGCCGACGACGGTGCGCGCCTTGTGGAGCTTCCACTTGTCGATCTGCTGCGCGGCGTCGATCTTGCCGAGGTAGCGCTGCATGGCGTCGATGCGGCGGTCCAATTCGTCGAGAACCTGCTCGCCGTTCGCATGCGCGACGATGTCGCGGAAGATGAACGGATTGTGGAGCGCGGCGCGGCCGATCATCACACCGTCGACCTTCGTCTGCTCGAACATCCGGATCGCGTCGGCCGGGTTCTTCACGTCGCCGTTCCCCCACACCGGGATCGTGAGGTTCGCCTTCACGTGCGCGATGTAGGCCCAGTCGCTCGCGCCGGTGTAAGCCTCGCTGCGCGTGCGGCCGTGAATCGCGATCGCCGCGACGCCGATCTCCTCGAAGCGCTTGAGCAGCGGGAGGACGTCGTCGCTCTCCCACCCCTTGCGCACCTTCACGGTGACCGGGATCTTGACGCGCTTCCGGATCTTCTCGACCACGCGTGAGGCTTTGTCGAAGTCCTTCAGCATCGCCGAGCCGGCGCCGGAGTTGACGATCTTCCGCACCGGGCAGCCCATGTTGATGTCGACGATGTCGACGCCCTGCTGCTCGACGATCGCCGCGGCGTCGTCCATCCGGTCGGGATCGCCGCCGTAGATCTGGATCGCCACCGGCCGCTCGTGCTCTTCGAAGAGGAGCATCTTGTGGCTGCGATCGTTCTTCCGCGTCAGCCCTTCGGAGGAGATGAACTCCGAGACGACGAGGCCCACCCCGCCCAGCTCTTTGACCAGGCTGCGGTAGTAGGTATCGGTCACCTCGGCCATCGGCGCGAGGGCGAGCGGCGGATTGATCCGCACGCCACCGATGTCGAACGTCTTGTCCAGCTGATTCATGGATTCACAGGTAACGCGTTGCAGACGAAAAACATTTTCACCCCCTCGGTTTCGAGCGCCTGGATCTCGCGGAAGGGGTCGAAATCGATCATCTCGACGACGCCGAGGCGGGCCGTGCCGAGCATCGTCTCGATCTCGCTCCGCTTCCAGGCGAACTGCTCGTGCGTCTCGCGGATGTTGACGCGCTCGCCGTCGGGAAGGCGCGCCCAGCCGGTGACGCGGCCGTAGCCGCGGCGCTCGCGACGGCGGTACTTCGTCGCGATCTCGAGGTGGTGATCCTTCCCGCTCGAGACGTACGGCTCGCGCATCCCCCAGACGGCCGGATAGATGTCGGGGTGGTTCATGTCGAAGAAGAAGAGCGAGTCGGCGGACATGACGCCGCGGATCGCCCGGAACGCGGCGAGGAGGTCGTCGCGCGTCAGCATGTGGTTCAGGCTGTCGTACAGGCAGGTGATGCGCGCGAACCGCTTACGGATGGCGAGCGCGCGGAGATCGCACGCGATGAGGTGACTCGCACGCTTTCGCGCGAAGGCGAGCATCGGGAGCGATGCGTCGACGCCGGTCGAGCGGAACCCGTGCTTCTTCTGCATGTGTTCCAGCACGAGGCCGGTGCCGCAGGCGACGTCGAGATGCGTCTTCCCGCGCGACGGGTACTTGTACAGCACGTCGTCGAGCACGGCGCGGACGGCGGAGAAGAAACTGCGCCCTAGCGACTGGTCGTATGCGTAGGCGAAAGCGCCGTAAGACTCAGTGGCCACTATTGATGAAAGCGACGGCGCGCTCGAGGACCTCGTCGCGACCGGCGCGGATTCCCGCGAGCGTCGGTTCGACGGGGACGTCGGGCTGGATGCCGACGCGCTGGAGCTGCCTTCCGTCGGCGTGGCGAACGTCGTGTCCGGTGAAGAAGACCGTCAGTCCGCCCGGAAGCGGGAACGACGTGACGTCGCCGTTCGCGCCGGCGGTCGTCGAGCCGATGAAAGTCGCCCCATTGGCCGCCTCGAAAAAGAGGCACGAGTGCTCGCTCTGGCTGATCGCGCGATCATCGATCAGGACGACGACTTTCCCGCGGTAGAGCGGCTTGTCCGCCACGGGAAGCAGCTGCTCGAAGAAGAAGCCCGCTGCCGATTCTTCGCTCGTCTCGGCGCCGGTGATCTGACGCCGCCGGAAGGTGGCGCCGACCTTCGCATGACGAGTGTTGATATGCGGCGCGATCGCCCACGCGGTTCCGTGAGGATAGCCGCGCATGTCGAGAACGATTGCCTTGGTGTTGGCGAAGACGTCGAACATCTTGTCGACGTCGACGACCTCGAGCCGCGTCAGGTCGGCGTACCCGATGTTGCCGTCGAGGCTCCTGTACGCCGGTTCTTTCGATTCGGGCCGCGGCGGAGTGGCGGCATTGGTCACCGTGACGCTCCGCGTGCCGCTCGCGTCGCGCACTTCGATCGTGGACGCTTCCTTCGGCTTCCCACGCAACGCAACGGCCGCGATCCGGTCGGCTCTGGCAGCAGCGGTCGATGCCGTCACGAACGGCCGCAGGCGGGCAACACGGTCGGCAATCGGCTCTCCGTTGATGCCCACGATGACGTCGCCCTTATGCAGGCCGGCGACGTCCATCGGATCGATGACGGCCAGATCGCTCCCGACATACTTCACCGCGATCGGAATGAAGCCGAACGGGATCGCCTCGTAAACGGCCGGACCGTACACGCCCGAGTGGCCATCCTCGACGTGCGCATCGAACGCCATCGCCGCTTTCGCGTACTCGGCCGCATCCTTCGCCGCAATGAACTGCGGGATCGCCTCGGCGAACGCGGCGTCCCAGTCGCCGATCAGCGGCAGATACGGGTAGAAGTAATGGATGACCGCCCACAGTCGGAACGCGCCAAGGATTCGGTGCTCGGTGTCCGGGTACGGCGAGGCTGCATACGGCGCTTCCAGCTTCCAACGGCCAGCCGCCGGCAGGCTACCGGTGACTGCGTGGGAAGGGATCGGCTTCTCGCCGCGGGCGATCGCCATCGCCACCGCGAGAGGATCGGGATCGACGACGTCGGCCGCGAGCGGGGCCTCGAGTTGCGCGATCCGGATCTGCGCGGACCACCTGCCTGCGATCGGATAGACCTTCGTCAGACTCGCGGCGGTGTCGCTGATCGGCACCGAGGAGACGATCGCCGCGGTTCCGGCGCTCCAGACGGCCAGCATCTCGCCGCTGAGCTCCGATGAAGCATCCGTGACGAACACCCATCGCGCCGGCGCGCCGTTGTGAGAGGCGCGGAGCGGTCTGCCGGCAATCGTCGTGAAGCCGGAGTAGTAGCCGCCCGAGGTCGCGCCGGATTGCGGTGCGTATCCGGAGTGGAAGGTGTAACGGCGCGAAGGAGCGGCCACATCATCGGTCGCAACGGGGATGTTGAAGAGGATGCCGGCGGCGTCCTCCGCGACGTTCCTCTCCTCGCCGGCTCGAAGATCGATCACGACCGCTTTCGATTTCGCCAGCTCCGGCATGAGCTTCTGCGACGCCGGATAGACCGACGCCTCGCCGTGAGCCGCGACATACGGCGCGGCGTTGATGACGAGCACGTCGCCATCGAGGCGGAACAGCGCTACGTCGCCGCTGCCGGCCGCGGTGTGGTGCTCCTCCTTCACGATATGCGTCGCGGGATCGTGCAGGGACGCGAGCATGCCGTCGACCGCACGCGCGAGATCCTCATCTGACTTTGCGGCACGCGCCTTCGGCATCGCCGAAATCACGGCCGCATCCCAGTCGACTTCGTTCGACTCGATCGCCGGATCGAGATACTTCGCGGCGGCCCAAATACGGGCGATAGCCACGAGGTTTTCCGTTTCGCCCGCGAAGGCGTGGGCCGCGATGAGAACCGATACGATCGCGACGACAAGCCGCCGCATCGTCAATCCTCGTTCCACTCGTAGAAACCGCGGCCTGTCTTCTTGCCCAGCTTTCCGTCGCGGACCATGTCGCGGAGGATCTGTGGCGGCTCGAAGCGTGGTCCCAGCGTCTCGGCGAGGTATTCCGCGATGCCAAGGCGGACGTCGAGGCCGACGAGGTCGGTGAGGCGGAGTGGGCCCATCGGATGGTTGTAGCCGAGCTCCATGGCGCGGTCGATGTCGGCGGCCGTCGCGACGCCTTCTTCGAGCATCCGCATCGCTTCGAGGCCGATTGCGACGCCCAACCGTGAGGTCGCAAAGCCGGGGGAATCGCTGACGACGATCGGCGTCTTCCCCATCTTCTCGGCCACCGCGCGGACGCTTTCCAGCGTCGCATCCGAGGTGCGCTCGCCGCGAACGAGCTCGATCAGCTTCATCACGTGCGGCGGGTTGAAGAAGTGCATGCCGATGAAACGGTCGCGCCGCTCGACGTTCCCCGCCAGTTTGGTGATGGAGATCGACGACGTATTCGACGCGAGGATCGCCTCCTCGGCGCAGAAGAGATCCGCCTGCGCGAAGAGGTTCTTCTTCAGGTCGAAGTTCTCCGGGACGGCTTCGATGATCAGGTCCGCGTCGCGGACGGCCGGCTCGAGGTCGGCCACCATCTGTATCCGCTCGATGGCGTCGTGCGCGTCGTCGGCGTTGATCTTCTTTTTCTCGATGCCTTTGGCGAGCGTCGACTCGATCGACTCGCGCGCCGCGTCGAGCGCGGCCGCGTCGCTGTCGTGCAGCATGGTGTCGTAGCCGGCGACGGAGGCGAGATATGCGATTCCGCGACCCATCGTCCCGGTGCCGATGACGGCGATCGTCCGAATCATGGGGTTGAGTTTATCCTGTGAGTCGGCGGAGGGAACATGCTGAAAGAATTCAAGGAGTTCGCGCTCAAGGGGAACGTGCTCGACCTCGCGGTCGGCGTCGTGATCGGCGCGGCGTTCGCGACGGTGGTGAAGTCGTTCACCGAGGACATCCTCATGCCGCCGATCGGCCTGCTCACCGGCCATCAGGACTTCGCGAACCACTTCTACGCACTCGACGGCAAGCACTACGACACGCTCGCCCAGGCGAAAGTCGCCGGCTCCGCGACGCTGAATTACGGCGTATTCGTGAACAACGTGATCACGTTCGTGCTCGTCGCGTTCGCCGTCTTCCTCGTCGTGCGGTGGTTCAACGCGCTACGCCGCAACCCGGAGCCGCAGGCGCCGAACACCCGCGACTGCCCGCAGTGCCTCTCCGCGATCCCCATCAAGGCGACGCGCTGTAAGTTCTGCGCCCAGGTGGTGTAGGTAGGGAATCTGTCGCTCCGCGTCACTCCGTACACAGGGAGACACCGATGACGACCTGGAACGACCTGCTGAAACCGGGCGACGCGAACGACTTTTTCACCCGCACCTTTCCGCCGTTCGAGCCCGAGGCGACCACTTACAGCCGCGCGAATGCGCTGTGGCTCGCGGAACTGTGCCGGCTCGTTTACCGGGACGGCGACGTGACGGAACTCCTCGGTCGTGGCGGCCTCAAACAGGTGGGGGAACGCTTCGACGACGGAAACACGGAGGCATTTCTTGTGCGGGCGCCGAATGTTTTCGCGGCGCTGGTCTTTCGTGGCACGGACGATCTGAAGGCATGGATCACTGATTTGAAGGCCCTGAAAAAGCCGCTGGGAAACGGCGTCGCCGTTCACGAAGGCTTTGAAGAAGCCTTCGATGCTATCTGGACGAAGATCGAACCAGCGTTCGCCGCCGTGGCCGAGCCGCTGTTCTTCACCGGCCACAGCCTCGGCGCCGCGCTCGCGACGATCGCCGCCGGCCACAAAGCACCCCGCGCCCTTTACACGTTCGGCTCACCCTTCGTTGGCAACCGCGCGTTCGTCGAGAGCCTGCCTCGCATCCCGATCTTTCGCGTCGATGACGCACATGACATCGTTCCGACGGTGCCGCCCGAGGATCTCGGGTATGAACATGCCGGCGAACTACATGCGCTACAGGCCAAGAAAGAGATCTTCAAATACGACACGCTCGCGAAGTTCTGGGAACTCGTCGAGGATGCCGTCGAGCCTCCTGCCCCGCTGGCCGATCACGCGCCGATCAATTACGTGACGCGCATCTAGCGTCGGGCTGAAGCCCGACCTACGTACGCCCTACACCGTCCGCATCGCGAGTTTGAGGATCTCGCGGTGGGTGAAGTAGTTCACGGCGGGGTCGTCGAGGTGGAAGCTGTAGGTGAAGCGCTCGTCGTTGTCGGCGACGAAGGTCACCTTGCAGTAGCGATCCTGCGCTCCCTCGGGGAACTCTTTGACGGTCGGCGAGATGCCGTCGTCCTCGTCGACTTTGACGACGCGGTAGAGCTTGTGCGCCGTGATCGGGAGGTCGTCGGGCGGGTAGTGGACGAACTGGATCGCGTAGATCTGCTTTGCGTCGATGTCGCGCTGCGGGAAGTCGCCCGCCCCCTCGCCCGCCGTCCCGGTGAACCACGACTCTTCTTCCTTGAAGAGGACGAGGTTCGCGGAGTTCTCGGTCATCGGGAGCATGCCGCGGTCGAGGTGGATGTGCTGCTCGGGGTCGGCGGCGTCCCGGAGGTGGCTCAGGAGGTCGATCATGTACTGGATCCCCTCCTTCGTTCCGGTGAACGCCACTTCTTCGTCCTCGTCGCTGATCCAGACGTCGAGCCAGGCGTTCTTTGGCACCTTGACGCGGTTTTCGATGGTGTCGAACGAGATGGCAGCGAAGCCGAGGCGCTCGGCCGCGGCCGCCAGGAAGTCGTTGCAATGCGGGTCGTCGATCAGGTTCTGACGGGCGTAGTCGATGGCCGCCTCGTAGGCGCGCTTCCGCCCGAAGTCGTGGCTCAGATCGAACGGTTTCAGGATCTGGTCGAGGAGCTCTGCGTGTCTTTCTGCTGGTTTAGACATAAAGCCGGGACCAGAACAAACCGGGACGAATTTAGCACATTCCCGGGGACCTACCCGGCCGTCCTGTCGCGAGTTCGCCAGTCCTTGTCGAGGTCCGCGAGGAAGCTCGACAGGTCGTCGGCGTGCTCCTCCTCGACGGCCAGGATCGACTCGAGCATGCGGCAGGTGGTGATGTCGTCGCCGCCGATGTAACGGATCATCTCGGTGTAGGAATCGATCGCGACGCGCTCGGCGACGAGGTCTTCCTTGATCATGTCGATCAGGGTGGTGCCCTCGACGTACTCCGAATGCGAGCGGGTCAGCAGGCCCTCGGGGTTCAGGTTCGGAGCGCCGCCGAGCTGAACGATACGGCCGGCGATCTGGTCGGCGTGGCCCTGCTCTTCGTTCGCGTGCGTGAGGAACTCCGTCGCGATGGGGTCGGCGTTGATGCCCTGCGCCATGAAGTAGTGCCGCTTGTAACGGAGAACGCAGACGATCTCGGTCGCCAGTGCGTCGTTGAGCAGCTTGATCACGGTCTCGCGGTTGCCGCGATAGTTATCCGTCACGGCGCCGTCTTCGATGTGCTGCCGCGCGCGCCGGCGCAGCTCGGTCACGTCCGAGAGAAAGGGCTTGTCACTCATTGGTTTCACTCCTTATCGGTCCAGGGGGACACGAACAGTATCACCGCCCAAAGCGGCTCCATTCAGCACTGCGACGACCGCGCCAGTGGATCTCGCGCCGCCGCATGGTCATCCAGGTCGACTGCATGAGGATGTAGAGCCAGACGAGCACCATCGGCAGGTGGAGGAAGATCGCGTTCAGAAGCGAGTAGCGGCCGCGGATCGCGATCATGAGCCGGATGACGGTGCAGATCGCAACAATCGCGATGGAAACCGGCCATCCGGCGAAGGCGAGAACGAATGGGAGGACGTGCAGCCACACGATGAGGATCGCCAGCACGAGAGCCGACCACGCGCTGCCGAGAAATGCGAAGACGTTCTTCTCGAAGCCGAAGACGACCTCGCGAAGGCCGTGGTAGATCCGAGCCGAGATCAGGTCGTCGGTGACGACGTGTTTCGTCCGGAAGCCGCGGGTGCGGAGCTGGCGCGCGAGGCCGATGTCATCGATGACGGCGTTGTGGAGCGCCGTGTGTCCTCCGATCGCGTCGTAGTCGGCGCGGCGGACGAAGTTGCCGACGCCGCCGCCGAGGCCGAGGCTCACGGCGTTCCAGCGGTTGCCGAGCCAGAGCGGGATGCCGGCCCACACGAAGAACGGCAGCATCATCATCGACACCTGCTCGCCGAGGGTGCGCATCTCGATGTGCGGGAGGACGGCGAGCATCGACACACCGCTTTCTTCGAGGCTGTCGACCATCGAAGCGATCGCCTTCGGCTCGTAGTGGATGTCGGCATCGACGAAGAGGAGCAGCTCGCCGCGCGCAACGCGGCTCCCCTGCTCGAGCGCCCACGGTTTGCCGAGCCAGCCGGGCGGCGTCTCTTCGCCTTGTAGGACAGTAAGGCGCGGATCGTCGAAGGCGGCCAGGATCTGCGGGGTCTTGTCGCTCGACTGGTCGTCGATGACGATGATCTGGAGGTCGCGGTACGTCTGCGCCAGCATGGCGGCCACGGTCGCGCCGATGCTCCGCTCCTCGTTCCTCGCCGGAATGACGATGGAAACAGAAGGGCCGCTCGTCCGGTCAGATGGACGGAGCGGCCGTTCGAGGATCAGATTGAGGACAGTGGTCGCGAGGGCGTACAGCCAGACGGCCAGTGCGGCGAATTCGAGGGCGTGCACCGCCCCTAAGCTACACCGCCGAGGAGCCGATCCGGCGCTGGGCGTCGACCGCGTACGGCGAATCGGGGAACTGGGTGGCGATGCGACGGTACGTATCCTTCGACTTCTCGCTGTTTCCTTGGGCGTCGTACGCCTGGGCGAGAAGGGCGAGGAGCGTATCGGGCGGAAGCGCCTGGTCGCTCGTCTTCGCCAGCTCGGCGTTCAGCTCGATGGTCACCTGCGGCGCCTCGCCGTTCGAAATCCGCAGCTGGTAGAGGCTGTACCGTGCCGCTCCGACGAGAAGGTGCTTCGGATGGTCGCTGATGAAGTCCGAGAGGAGCTTCCGCGCCGTCGTCGAGTCGCCTTTCGAGGCGTCGATCCGCGCGAGGTAGATGTTGGCGACGTCCGCCGCCTTGGTGCCGGAGTAGTCTTTCTGCACGGCCCGGAACATCGCCTCGGAGGCGGCGATCCGCTCCTGGTCGGTCTTGTACTTGGCCTCGGGATTCGGGGTGCCGGGCTGGATCAGCGGCGAATCGATGGCCGTGATGGCGTTGCCGAGCGCCTCCTGAGCCTTCTGCTCCCGGGTGCTGCCGTAGAAGTAGATGCCGTAGCCGATCACGGCCAGGACCACGACGACTGCCGTGATGGTGATGAGCAGGCGCTGGTTTTCTCTCGCGCGCGTGGTCAGGCTGCCGACTTCGTCGACAAACTTGTCGTGTTTGAGGTCTCTCCGATGCTGACGATCCATGGACGACTCCCGTAAAGAATGATGAAACCGCGAGACTCTAGTCGAACTTGGTCCAGAAATACAGAACGGACGATGCGGAATTCCGAACGCGAGTAAAATCAGTCCACAGTCCTCGGACCTCAGTCGTCAGAAAAGCACGGTGATTGCTGAGGACTGAGGACCGAGGACTGAGGACTCGGTTCAGCACTATTCTTGCAGGTGGGCGAGATTCATCATCGGTACAGGGACTTCACGGGGATCAACATGACCGCGCGGGCGTTTCAGGCAGTTCTCATTTCGAGCCTACTGGCTACCTCTCTGTCCGCTCACGCGTCCCGGCACGCCGCGCCCCATGCCGCATCAACTGATGAGGCGCCGACGGCTACCGTGCTCTGCTATCACATCGTCGAGTCGCCGCAGGACCCGCGGATGGAGATCGGCCGCGACGCGTTCCGCCAGCAGATGCGCTACCTCTCGATGACCGGCTACAACATCATCCCGCTGCGCGAGCTGTACGACTACGTCTCTGGCAAACGCGCCTCGATCCCGCGAAACGCGGTCGTCATCACGATCGACGACGGCTGGCGCTCGACGTACACCGAGGTCTTCCCCGAGATGCAGAAGCTCGGGTTCCCGTTCACGGTGTTCATCTATCCGCGGATCATCGGCCAGACGTCGCACGCCCTCAGCTGGAAGCAGGTGAAGGAGATGTCGGACGCCGGGGTCGACATCGAGAGCCACTCGTTCTCGCACCCGTTCCTGACGAAGCGCCGCCACGCCGCGCTGGACGACCGCAACTACTACCAGTGGCTCGATCGCGAGCTCGAAGGCTCGAAGAAGATGATCGAGCACGAGACGGGACACACCGTCTCCTTCCTCGCCTATCCGTACGGCGACTACGACCACTACCTCGTCGCCGCCTGCGCCCGCGCCGGATATGCGGCGGCACTCACCTGCGACTTCGGCCGCGTCAAGAAAGCGAGCGATCCGCTCCGGATGAAGCGGTTCGTCATCGACAAGCGGATGGATTTCGCCGCGTTCCGCCGCTACCTCGGCGCCGGCTCGATGCGGGTGCAGGACATCACGCCGATGCCGAATCAGGTGTTCGAGCCGGAGCAGCCGATCGTCATCTCGGCCAAGATCCCGAACCACGAGTCGCTCGATCCGAAGTCGATCGGGATGGCGCTGATCACGCCGGGCAAGGTTAACCCCTTCTCGTACGACGCCCAGAACGGTTCGATCTCGATGATCCTCGGCGACGCATTCGAGACGCTGAAAGGCAAGTCGCTGCGGGCGCTCATCTGGGCGACCGACAAGGCGGGCAAGCGGCTCGAAGCGACCTGGGTGTTCCACGTCCCCGAGCAGCAGCTTCCGACCAATCCGCCGCCTGCCGCGCAGCCGTCGAGCCTCGCTCCGGCGGGCGTCATCGCCGGCGCGGGGACGTCGGGCGCGAAGTCGTCACCGCGGTAGCGCGGCGCGCTTCGCCAACCTCTTGCTTTCTTTACGTCCAGGACTTAATCCTTAACGCCATCATCTCTACCGAGAAAGGAGATGCGCATGGCGCATTCGAGGAGGACGTTCATCAAGACAACGGCAGCGGCGGTAGCGGGAGCAACGCTGTTCGACGTCAGCGAGCTCCTGGCCGGGCCGCCCTTCGTCAGACTCGACGTAGGCGGGTTGACCGCGACGAGTCCCACACTCGTCTCATACGCGAAGGCCGTCAAGGCGATGCAGGCGCTGCCGACCAGCGATCCACTGAGCTGGGCCTACCAGGCGGCAATCCACTACACCACGTTATCCGGGTCGCATCCCGCCTGGAACACGTGTCAGCACGGCACCCCCTATTTCTGGTCGTGGCACAGGATGTATCTCTACTGGTTCGAGCGGATCATCCGGAAGATGTCGGGGGATCCGAACTTCGCGCTGCCGTTCTGGAACTACGAACTGCCGAGCGAGAGATACCTGCCGGTACCGTTCCGCAATTCATCGAGCTCGCTGTACACACCGAACCGCGGTCCGGGCTGGAACGCGGGGACGTCGTTCCTCTCCTCATCGGCCGTGGCGACCAGCGGGTTCATGCCGATCGTCCCGTACTTCAATGCGCAGAGCGGCTGTGAGGGAACGCCGCACGGCGCCGTGCACGTCTCGATCGGCGGGTGGATGGGCTCGGTGCCGACCGCGGCTCAGGACCCGATCTTCTACCTCCACCACGCCAATATCGACCGCCTCTGGAACGCGTGGCTGAAGCAGGGCGGCGGCCGGTCGAACCCGCTGACCGATAACGCGTGGAAGACCACGAAGTTCCTCTTCTTCGACGAGAACAAGAACCAGAAGTGGATGACCGGCTGCGACGTCCTCCGGTGTGCGGACCAGCTCGGGTACAGCTACCAGGGCGAAGGGTCGCAGGTGAACCAGTACTGCCTGAAGCTGCTGCCGTGGTGGATCTACCAGATCGAGTATCTCCAGGAGATCCCGATTCCGAAGCCCGGCCCCGATCCGGGACCGGTGGAGATCGATCTCGCCGCGATCCGGGAACGCCTGACGACGATCGCGAAGGAAGCGAACACCGACGTCACGCTCGAGCTCGACGTCGAAGCCGACCGTCAGCCGAACGTGTTCTGGGAGGTTTACCTCGGGTTGCCGAAAGGAACAGCACCGAGCTCCGAGAGCCCCTTCTACATCGGCAACATCGCGCTTTTCGGCCACGGCATCCGCGGCGAGCACGAGCACGGCGCCGGCCCGGCGCATTTCGAGTTCAAGCTCGATACGGCGCTCGGCCGCGGCTTCGCCGCGAACAAGAGCAGCAAGTTGGAGCTGCAGTTCGTGGCCCGCGGGGCAGAGTCGAAAGAACGCACCGCTGTTCGCAGTGATGCGACGCTCACCGTCGGGAAGGGTCGAATCGCTGTCCGGCGTTTGAAGAAGACGTGAGGCATCAGATCCGGATTCTGATTTGCGCGGCGAGCGTTGCACTGGCGGCGCTCGCCGCTTTCGCTTCGATGAAGAGAGTCTCGCGGTTGCCAAAGCTCGTCATCCCGGCAGGGGCCATCGAAAAGTCGGAGACGGTCGAAGTCGGTTCGAGGAGAAGCGAGCTGCTCGCCGCCGCGTCGAGCAGAACGCATGACATCACGCTCGAGCTCGACGTCGAAGCGGAGCGCTCTCCCGAAACGTTCTACCAGGTCTTCGTCGGGACGCGGAACGTCGGGAACATCGCGCTTTACGGTGTGGGGATCCGGAGCGAGGCACGCGGCGAATTCCGCCCCTACCATGTGCAACTCATCGTCAGCGAAGCGGTGGCGGCCGCGTTGCGGTCGCGGTCGGCCCACACGCTGATGATTCGCTTCGTGCCGAATGCAAAACCGAAAGCGGCGCTGACGGTCGATCAGGGAGTGATCGTGATCGGTCCGCGGCTGCGGGAGTGACTACGGTTTCGGCAGTTTGCCCGGTAGTTTGATGGCTGGCTTCTCTTCGCGCTCGCGGTAGAGCATCACGATCTTGCCGACGCTTCCCGCGATCGCCGCGTCGGCGGCCGACGCGAGGCTCTCCGCGATCGAGCGGCGCTCGGCCGAGTTGTCGCTTTCGATCCGCACTTTGATCAGCTCGTGGGCGAAGAGCGACTTCTTGGTCTCTGCGATGACGGTATCCGTCAACCGTCCGCGGCCGATGCGGACGATCGGCGCCAGCGGGTGCGCGAGTCCCTTCAGGAACTGCTTCTGCTTCGACGTCAGTGCTGCGGCCATGCGACTCTATGCTTTCAATGCGCCTGCTTCGCGCGCGCCAGGAACTTCTCCGGCTCCTCGAAGCCGGTGAGGCGGAGGTCGCGGAGCTCGTTGCCCTTCGAGTCGAGGAAGACGACGGTCGGGACGCCGACGATGGCGTACTGCTTCGTCAGCGCCTTCGTCTTCGGATCGTCGGGCAGCGTGAGGTCGGCTTTGACGCGACGGAAGCGCTTCAGCTCCGCGGCGACGCCTTTGTCGCTGAACGTCTTCGCGTCGAGCTCCTTACACGGGATGCACCAGTCGGCGTAGAAGTCGATGACCGCCGGCTCCGCAGCCGGAACGCCGAGCATCGATGCCTGGTCGTAATGCTGCCAGCTCAGCTCTGCGCCTCCCGTCCTGGTCGGAATCGCGAACGCGATACCGCCGATCAGGAGAATGGACGCGCAGGCCATGCGGAGCGTCCGCGCCTGTGCTGACCGCGCCGACATGAAGAAGAGGAACGCTGCGCCGACGAGCAGGCTCGCCGCCACGCCGTAGTGGAACCACGTCTCGCCGATCAGCGGGCGGAGGAAGTAGACCGCCATCGCGACGAGAACGAAGCCCATCGACTTCTTCACGTGCACCATCCACTCGCCGGGGCGAGGAAGGGCATTCAGCATGACGAGATAGGGAAATCCGAGGCCGAGCGCGAGGGCGGCAAACATCACGAAGCCGATGAGCGGCTTCCCGATGCTCGCAACCAGAGTGATGAGCGAAACCACCACTGGGCCGACGCACGGCGCCGCGACGATGCCGACGAGGAGTCCCATCGTCATCGCACCCGCGAGTCCCGCCCGTCCCATGGCCCGGTTCGCGATGAACTGCGGGACGCCGATGTCGAACGCGCCGAACATCGACGACGCCAGGATCAGCATCAGCGCCGCGAATCCGATCTGGACGGCCGGCTGCTGCAGCCAGGCGCCGAACATCTTTCCGCCGAGCGACGCCACGACGCCGAGCGATGAGTACATGATCACGATGCCGAGGACGTAGAGCGCGGCGAGCGCGAAACGGCGCGAACGGCGGCCGTCGCTCTGCATCGCGAAGAAGCCCATCGTGATCGGGATCATCGGGAAGACGCACGGCGTCAGGTTCAGCGCCAGTCCGCCGACGAAGATGATGAGGAGCGTCAGCGGCAGTCCGCTGGCGGCGAAGGTCGACGCCAGCCTGTCGCCCGCAGCCGGTGCCGGGTTCTTCGGCGCATTCGCCAGCGATGTGAAGCTGCCGTTGCTCTGTGGGGCGGAGGCGGCCTCGCCTCCGCTCGGCGGCGGAGCCGGCGCTCCGATCGAGAACTCCGCGTCGATCGTCTTCGGCGGCAGGCACACCTTGTCGTTACACGACTGGTATCGCAGCGACGCCTTGATTTTGTCGCCCTTCACCTTCGCGGTGAACGGAATCTGAATCGTCCCTTCGTAGACGGCGATCTGCTGATTGCCGCTGAACGAGAACGCCTTCAGCTCGTGCGCCGGATACTTCGCGTCGATCAATTCCGCCGTCGCGGGGTCGAACGACAGGACCGTCGGAATCGCGAAGGAGTCGAGCGGCTTGGCGGAATTGATGTGCCACGGCGACGGAATCACCACCGTCGCGACACCTGTCACCTGATCGCCGGAGCTCTTGCTGAACGTCCCGCTCAGTTTGATGGCCGGCGGAACGACCGCATCGCCGAATTGCGCGAAGAGAGAAGTCGCGGAGAGGGAGAGAAGAAGGAAAAGGCGCAGTCGCATCAGCTACTTTTTCGTGAGCTGCGCCTGGACGACCTGCAGCATCTGGTCGGCGTTGTCTTTCAGCGGCGAGCTCGGGAAGCGGGTCTTGAACTGCCGGAGCTCGTTCGCCGCCGCCATCAGGTTCCCCTGCTGCCAGTACATCTGGGCCTGCAGCAGGCGGCCCCGCTCGTACGGCTCGCCCTTGGTCTCCACCTTCGAGAACGCGTTGAGGGTCGAGGTCGCGTCGATGAAATGGTTCTGCAGCGCCTGCGCGACGGCGAGCTCATAGTACGCACGATCGCGAATGTCCGTCGGCGCTTTCGAATCGCTCGTCAGCTTCCGGAAGCGAGACTCGGCCTGCGGGAACGCGAAGTGCTCCGTGAACTCGAGGGCGAGGTCGAAGCGCTTCTTGTAGTCATTGCCGAACGTCGCCTCGCTGGCGGCGCGCTTCTCGAAGTCGCGGTACCGCGCCTGCGTGGTCTGCATCTCGGTCACGAACTCTTTCGCCGGCGCGTAGCCGCGCAGGACGCCGGCAACGGTGTCTTCGGGAGTGAGGATCAGGAAGGTCGGGAGGGAGTTGACGTTGAATTTCTGCGCGAACCGGGTGCCGTCGCCGCCGTCTTCGGTGTTCAGGCGGAGGAGCACCATCTTGTCGGTCGCCTTCTGGAAGATCTCGGAAGGGAAGACTTCCTGCTCCATCCGATGGCACCAGCCGCACCAGTCGGCGAAGAGGTCGACGAAGACGAGCTGGTTGGCCGACTTCGCTTTCTTCATGGCGTCGGCGTAGGACTTGTTCCACGTGCCGGCGAAGGTTTGCGGCACCAGCAGAACGATGACGGCGACGACGAACGCGAATCGCTTCAAGGGGATCCTCCGCGGTCCCAAACGGCTGCCCTTCCAGAGCTTATTCCGATTTGACGGACGCCGCGGGTGACATTTCCGTCGACGTATTGCGCGCTTCGGCAAACGTCTTCGCCGCCTCAACGAACGCGCCGAAGATCCGCTTCGCCGACTCCTCGCCGCTCATGTCCTCGGGGTGCCACTGCACGCCGACGTAGAAGGGATGTTTCGGATCCTCGAGTCCTTCGATGATGCCGTCCGGAGCGTGCGCCGTGACGTGGAGCCCGCGGCCGACGTCGCGGATCGCCTGGTGGTGCGACGAATTGACGTTGAGCTCTCGCGCGCCGAGTATCGTCGACAGTTTCGTGCCGGCCTCGACGAGGACGTCGTGCCGCGCCCGGTCCTCCGGATCGCTGACGTGCTCGATCTCGGTCTCGTGCTGCGAGTCGATGTCCTGGATCAGCGTACCGCCCGCGGCGACGTTCATCACCTGCACGCCGAGACAGATGCCGAGCGTCGGCATGCCGCGCTCGCGCGCGAGCTTGGCGAGCGAGAGGTCGTTCTCCTGACGCCGCACGTCCATCGGCTCCACGCTCGGATGGGCACTCTCGCCGTACTGCGCCGGATCGCAGTCGTATCCCCCGGCGAGCACCAGCCCGTCGATCGCATCGAGCACCGCCGCCGCGTTCTCCGGCTGCGGCGGAATCACCACCGGCATCGCCCCCGCTCGCCGCAGCGCATCGACGTACGTCGTATACGCAAACGCCCGATCCCGCTCGCCGGGAGTGATGAGCACGTCGGATCCGATGCCGATGAGGGGTTTGGTCATATCGCGGCGAAGTGTCTCACGTCCCGGCACAGTGCCATCACTGTGCCGGGATGTAGGTTGCGTCCTGGGTGGTCTGGTCGACGACGGAGCCGTAGGCGGCGACTTTGCCGGTGCCGTCGATGACACGAACGGCGATGCGTGCGTTGTACGTGGCGCCGAGGCCGAGGCTGCTGAGGATCGGGAGCTGGGCGGACTGGTATGCGCCGAGCGGAATCTGGACCTTCGGCGTGATGCGCGAGTCGGGCAGGTTCACGGAAATCTCGACGGTCACCGGATTCCCGCTCACTTCGGCGATGCCGACGTTGGTCCGATACCGGACGGAGTCCTCGGTCTGCAGGATCTGGAGCGGACGGTCGCCGCTGCCGACGGCGTCGGCGAGCGTCACGGCGGGGACGAACTGGCCGAGCGTGCCGTGCGACGTCTGGTCGTATGTCCGCGCCGTCACGACGAGCGGAACGTTCGTCGCGGTCGTGACATGCAACGCGCCGCCGGTGTTCGAGGCACCGAAGATGGAGTGGACGACGTTGTCGAGCGGCTTCACCTCGCCCGGGTTGACGGTGACCGACTGCGTCAGAGGATCGCCGCCGCCGAGCGGATAGAGCGTCAGCGTCGTCGTCTGCGGCGAGTTGCTGCTGTTGAAGATGCGCACGTCGCTCCGCCAGCTCGCGAGGCCGGTATCGAGCGAGGCGACGCCAGGCACGACGAAACGCGTCGTCCCCGTACCGCCAAGCGGCACGCCGGAGACGAGGAGCGGATCGGTGGTGTTGCTGTCGATCACCGACGCGTACGACGTGATCTGTCCGTCGCCGCCGATGACCTTCACCTCGACACGTCCGTTGTCGAGCGTGATGCCGTTCTGCGCGAGGAACGAATTGAGCTGCTTCTGCTCTCCGCCGGCGAGCGAGACCGGGAGGTCGAGGAGCTTCGAGCCGCCGCCGTCGAACACGCTGACGATCGCCGAAGCCGATTTGCCGGACGCCTCGATGATGCCGAGGTTCGTGTGGAACGTGGACGACTGCGCGAGCTGCTGCAGGCTGAGGGCCGGCGAGCCTTTGCCGATGAATGCGCCAAAAGGCGTGCCGGGGATGAACTGGCCGAACGTGCCGGCGTTGGTCGCGTTGTACGTGCGGCTCGAGACGAACGACTGCAGCGACGACGGCGCCGGGATGCCGCCGTTCGCGAGCTGCTGGATCGTGAGCACGCCGCTCATGGAGTCGCCGAGCGAGCCGACACCGAACCAGTTGCGGACGATGTCGTCGAGCGCGGTCGTCGAGCCCGGCGAGACGGTGATCGAGGTCGTCTTGACCGCCGTCGTATCGCCGTTGCCCGGATTGAACGACAGAAGGTAGTTCTGCGCCGCGGACGAGACGTTCGCCACGCGGATGTCGCTGCGCCAGCTCGACGTGCTCGTGCCGGCGATGTGACCAACGGAAGGGATGATCAGCGCGCTCGACGACGGCGTCGTGAGCGAGCCAGGCGTCACCGGCGTCACGAGGCTGACGGACAGCGGAATCGCCGTCGACGTCGTCGACTGCGTCTGCGCTCGGCCGGAGACGACGGCGTTGCCGTAGACGACGATCAGCGTCCCTGTCCACGTGCCGTTAGTCAGCGAGCTCGGATCGGCCTGGATCGTCACGAGCACGCCGGTCGGAGGCACGAGACCGGAGCTCGGCAGCACCGAGAGCCACGGCTTGTCGACGGTCGCAATGAACGAGGTGGTGCCGCCCGGCAGGCCGGGGATGAGGACCTGGAACGTGACCGGCGTGTTGCTGCCGTTCGGGACGTTGATATTGATGTTCGGATCGCTCGGATTCGGCAGCGGGATCACCACGACGCTGATCGCCTTCGAGAAGCCACCCGGCTGCGCGCACGCCGACATCGCTCGGACGCGATAGAAGAAAGGCGTCGCCGTCAGCGCGTTCTTGGTGAACTGCTTCGACGTGCCGTTGACGCTGAACGAGGTCACGTTCGTGAACGTGCCGTCGCTCGACTCCTCGAGGTCATATCCGACCGCCTCGTCGACGCTGGTCCACTGGACCGTGTACGTCTGGCCGGTGGTCGACTCGCCGACGACGCTCGCGGTCGGCGCTCCGAGGGTGTTGCAGACGGTGAACGGCTGCGCGTTTGATGTGGATGGGAGACAGCCGAGCGGACCGACCGCCGACACGCTCCACGAATACGCGCCGTTGGTCAGGTTGACGGTCGTCGACGTGTTGTTCGTCGTCGCGCTCTGCGGCGGATTGCCGCCGCCGGTGATGTTCAGCACGTAACTCGTCGCCCCCGCGACGGCGCCCCAACTGAACGCGACCGGCGAAGTCACGCTGGCGTTGGCTGCCGGAGCGATGAGCTGCGGAGCGCCGGCCGGACAGGTGACATGCGGCGTCACCAGGAGCGTGGCACTGCTGCTGTTGTTCGACGAGACCGGATCAGTGGTGTTGCTGCTGACGGTCGCCGTGTTGATGACCGTGCCGTGCGTCTGCACCGGGATGGCGTACGTAGCGTCGACGTTGACGGTCGCGCCGACCGCCATCGAGGCGATCGTGCATGGGAAGCCGGAGCACGGCGCGGAGGTCGAATTGAAGTCGAGGCCGGACGGCGTCGGATCGGTGATGACGACGTTCGTGGCGGCGGTCGGGCCGAGATTCGTCACGCTGATGTGGAACGTGACGAAGCTCGCGGAGCTCGCCTGCGGCGGACCGGTCTTCGCGATCCGAAGATCGGCATTCGGCGTTGGAGCGACGACGTTCGTATTCGCGGTCGATGAGTTGTTGGCGGTGTTGCCGTCGAACGTCGAACTGCTGACGCTTGCGGTGTTCGTGATGGACGAGCCGCTGTAGTTCGCCGGCACGTTGTAGGTGGACGTGATCGTCACCGACTGTCCGGAGTTGAGCGTCCCGAGGGCGCAGGGGAACGTGCCGGTGCAGGCGCCGCTGTTCGAGACGAACGTCAGGCCGGATGGCGTGTTGTCGGTCACGAAGACGTTGCTCGCCGCCAGCGGGCCGTTGTTCGTGACGGTCGTCGTATAGACGATGTTCTGGCCGGTGGTGGTCGACGCCGGACCGCTCTTCACGATCGAGACGTCGGCCTGCGGCGCCAGCGAGGTCGTCGCCATCGCCGTGTTGTTGCCGCTGTTCGGATCGCTGGCGCCCGAGGAGACCGTCGCGGTATTGGTCGTGAACGTGCCGGCGAAGTTCGCCGGGATCGAGAACGTGGCGTTGATCGTGGCGATCTGACCCGCCGTCATCGTGCCGAGGCTGCAGGGGAACGCGCTCGTGCAGGCGCCGGTATTCGAGACGAACGTGAGGCCGGTCGGCGTCGGGTCGCTGACCACGACGCTGCCGGCCGAGGCCGGTCCGCTGTTCACGACGGTGATCGTGTACGTGATGTTCTGGCCGGGGCTCGCCGAGGTCGGCCCGGTCTTGGAGATCGAGACGTCCGCCGGCTGCGCGACGCTGGTGTTCGCGGTCGAGCTGTTGTCGGCGGTGTTCGGGTCGTTCTCGGTTCCCGAGATCGTCGCGGTGTTGCTGATGCTCACGCCGCTGTAGCCCGCCGGGATGGTGTAGGTCGACGTGATCGACCCCGACTGCCCCGCGGCGAGCGTGCCGATGTTGCATGGGAAGGCGGTGGTGCAGGCGCCGGTGTTCGAGAGGAACGCGAGACCGACCGGCGTCGGATCGCTGATGACGACGTTCGTCGCCGGCGACGGACCGCCGTTCGTGAAGTTGACGGTGTAGACGATGTTCGAGCCGACGTTCGCGTTCGCCGGACCGCTCTTCGTGATCGAGAGGTCGGCCTGCGCGCCGACGTTAGTCGTCTTCGACGAGCTGTCGTTGCTGTTGTTCGGATCGGCGACGGTGCCCGAGACGGTCGCGGTGTTCGTGACGTTTCCGGCGAACGACGGCGACGTGCTGTAGGTCGAGGTGATCGTGGCCGTCTGTCCGTTCGTCAGCGAGCCGAGGCTGCATGGATAGGCGCCGGTGCAAGCACCGCTGTTCGAGACGAACGTCAGGTTGGCAGGAGTCGGATCGCTGACGACGACGTTGTTCGCCGTCGACGGGCCGTTGTTCGTGACGGTGACGGTGTAGACGACGTTCTGACCCGCGGTGACGCCGCTCGGGCCGGTCTTGCTGACCGCGAGGTCGGCCTGCGCGACGACGTTGATCAGATCGGCGATCGAATTGTTGGCGTTCACCGGGTCGGACGTCGTCGGCGTGACGCTGCCGGAGAACGACGCGAGTCCGCCGTCGGGCGGCGCCGTCATCGAGATCGTCAGCGTCGGGAGCGAACTGCTCGCCGGGAGAGCGGTGGTCGTGGTGCAGGTGATCGAGAGGCCCGACGGGGCGCCGCACGACCAGCCGGTACCGCTGCCGCTGATGCCGGTAGCGCCGGTCGGTGCGATGAACGTCGAACTGATCGTGCCGGTGGAGGCGTCCGGTCCGCTGTTGCTGATGCCGACGTCGACGCTCAGCGGCGCTCCCGCATTGACGCTTGGGGGTCCACTCAGGTTGATACCGACGTTCGCCGACGAAGCGGTGACGACGGCGACGAGGTCGAGCTCCGTCGGCGTGTAGCTCGCGGTGAACGAGCCGTGCGTGCCGTCGAAGGTCGGGAGATTTTTCGTGGCGAAGTCGCCCGTGCGCGACGCGAACGTCAGCACAGGGAAGGTGTTGCCGTTCGCGGGAGCGAAGGCGTTGATGAGCGACTCGTTCAGCGTCCCATCGAGCGTGGCGGAGCTGCCGACCGCGAGCTGGTCGTAGGCCGACGTGCCGCCGATCTTCATCGTCAGCGCGCCGGTCGATCCCTGTGTGTAGTTGCCGGTCAGAGTGATCGTGCCGGTTGTCGAGGCCGTCGCCGGAGCGACCGTGGCGTTGTTCTGCAGGTCGCCGGTGAGCGTCCCGGTTCCATCGAGCGTGCCGCCGCTCAACTGCATCGCTGTGTCGACGGTGATGCCGCCGGGGCCGAGCGTCGTCTCGCCGGCCGTCTGGGTGTAGCTCGCGAAGTCCATGACGCCGCTCAGCGCGAGCACGGTTCCGGCGTTGCCGAAGATGGGCGCAATGTTGGTGGTGCCGGTTCCCGCCGACTTCTTGAACGTCGCGCCGCTGTTGTTGTCGATGAAGCTCGATCCGAGGATCGCGGACGTCTTCCCTCGCCGCGGCGACGAGCCGATGATGATGATCGACTGGGCGATCGGCTGGTCCGTCTGGATGTCGAACGTGCCGTTGTTCGAGATGTCGGCGTTGGAGAGGCTGAGATCGAAGCCGTTGGCCACCGGGCACGTGTAGTTGACCGTGCCGTCATTCGTCAGTTGCGCTCCGCTGAGGAAGACGTTGTTGACCGCGCAGTCGATCGTCAGCGTCGCGCCGGAGGCGACGTCGAAAACGTCGGTGCCGTTGATCGAGCCGGAGGACCAGGTCCCCGTCCCGTTCATCGTGAACTGGCTCTGGACGTTGATCGAGCCGCCGTTCAACGTGAAGTTCTGCGTCGACGCGAGGGCGCCCACCTGCACGGCAGCGCCGGTGATCGAGGTCAGGCCGGTGACCGAATACGTTCCGTCGAGCGCGGTGAAGCCTCCCGGGAAAGAGAACGTACCGTCGCCGCTGACGAAGCCGTTGAGGGTCGTCGACGATGCCGAGAACGCCAGCGTCGCGGGTGAGCTGCTGAAGAACGCGCCGCTGTGCGTTCCGTCTCCGGCGAAATTGAGCGTGCCGCTCGACGCGAGCACGGTGGCGGTGTTCATCGACGTCGGGAAGATCGTCGACGTGCCGCTGCCGCCCGACTTCACCATGAAGCCGTTCGGCGCGATGGTCACCGATCCGCCAACGCCGCCGTCTTCGATCGATCCGTCGGCCTGGAAGTCGAACGTGCCGTAGATCGCGAAGCTTGCTCCATTGGTCAGGTAGAGCGAGTTCGTCGTCGCCGTGTAGCTGATGTAGCCGTAGTCGTTGAACGACCGGCCGTCGAGAATCAGGTCGGATACGGAGGCGTCGAATGTTCCGCTGCCGCCGCCGTTGATCTGCGTCCCGCCGCTGCCGGTGATCGTTCCGCCGCTCCACTGCATGCTGTTCGTGGCGACGAAGCCGGCGCCGGTCAGCGTGCCGGCGGTGATCGTGAGCTCGCCCGGCGTCGTCACGCCGCCGGCCGAAACCGTGCCGCCGCTCACTTGCAGGACGCCGGCGCCTGAAACGGTGCCGTTCGCGGTCATCGTGTAGCTGCCCGCCGGAAAGTCGAGGATCGCGCCGCCGGCGAGGGTGATCGGTCCGTCGGCGCTGCCGCCCCCGGAGATCGAGAAGGTCCCGCTCTGCACCTGCAGGCTGCTCGACGACGTTTGATTGTTGAAGTACGCGGACGACGTGACGCTGCCGCTCACGTTGAAGTACGTCTGTCCCGAGTTCTGGATGCCGCTCGAGGAGTCGCCGGTGATCGAGCCACCGTTGATGATGAACTGCGCGCTGCTGCCGATGGCGAGCGTGCCGCCCGACTGGATGGTGATGTCGCCCGCGCTGTCGAGAGTGCCGCCGACAATCGAGACCGTCGATCCGCTTGCCACCGTCAGCGAGCCGCCGGTGTCGACTTCGACCGTTCCAGAGTTCATCTGGAAGTTCGAGGAGTTGGCCGTGAAGGAGCCGCCGTTGCGGATGATGAGCTGCCCGCCGTTCATCACGAGCTTCGCTCCGCTGGTGAGCGACATCGGACCGTCCATCATCAGGAGGCCGCCGGAGTCGATCTGGATCACCGATCCGGGTGCGGCGAAACCGACCGACAGCAGCGCGTTCGGGATCGAACTGTTGATCGTGATCGTGGTCGGCGACACGTTCGTGTTGTTCGCGGAGTCGCCGGTAGCGCATCCCGGGAAGCCACCGAGCGGCTGCCAGAGACCTGCGGTCGTCGTCCAGTTCGCGATCGGCGGCGGCGCGCTCGAGGTGACGCTGTAACTCGTCCCTGGGCTGCAAACCGCCCAAACGGCGGTCGAAATACCGGCCGCTGCGAGCACTGCGAACGTGACAATGAATACGGCAAACCCTCGGCGACGAACGATCGTGTTCGGCATGTGGTCCTCTCCCTGGCGGACTACTTCACGAAAATCCGGACGGATTGCTTTTGACCCAATTTATCTGTGGCGGTGATGGTATGACGTCCCGGCGCGAGAGGCCACTCCAGGAACGCGTCGCGTTCCGCAACGCCGAGGTTGCGTTGATCGACAGCCCACGCAACGCGCGAGTCGCTGACGGCACGTAAGCGGAGCGTCTGAAATGCCTTTCGAAGCGTGGGGTCGATGAGGTAGGTCGCGCCGTCGGGAGGGTTGGTGACTCTCAAGTGGTTGTCGGTTGTCGGTTGTCGGTTCTCGGATAACTGAGAACCGACAACCGATAACCGTGCTGTTTTGGCCCATGCGCGATATTCGCCGGGCCACGCGACGCCGTCCGAGTGGTGCCATGAGCAGAAATTCACCGGAGCTTCAGTGGCAACCCACTCTTCTACGACGTTCGGGCATGACGTTGACGGGCGCATGCCGGAGAGCGCGCAGACCGGCGCACGCTCCACATTCGCGAGCGGATCAATGATCGTTTCGCGCGGCGTGGCGGCGGCCATCATGACGTCGTGGAAAATCGGCGCCGCGCCGGTGATGCCGCTGGAGTGGTGCAACTCCGTTCGATCGAAGTTGCCGACCCAGACGCCGACCGTCACGTCGCGCGTGTAGCCGACCGTCCAGTTGTCGCGATATGCCTGCGAGGTCCCGGTCTTCACGGCGACGCGGAACGGGAAGTCGAGGTTTCCGCCGCGTCCGAAGATGAACTCGCGGGCGGAAGAGTCGGAGAGGATGTCGGTGATCCAGAAGCAGGTGCGCGGGGTGAGGAGGCGACGCGCCGGCGAGGCCGCCGGCGCTCCACCGAGAACGGAGCGTGGCTCGATATACGTGCCGCCGCGTGCAAAGACGGAGTACGCGGCAACGAGCTGTTCCAGCCGCACCTCGGCGTCGCCGAGGGTGACGCCGAGGCCGTAGTAGTCGGCGGATTTGTCGAGGTCGGAGAAACCGGCGTTGCGCAGGAGGCGGAGGAGCGACGGCGATCCGACCTTCGAGAGCAGCGCCACGGCAGGGACGTTCTCCGATCCGGCCAGCGCGGCGCGGGCACGTAGCGGTCCGCGGTACTGGCCGTCGTAGTTCCGCGGCGTGTAGACGATGCCGTCCTGCGCGGTCGGGAAGCTCGCGGGAACATCCGGCAGCACCGTCGCCGGCGAGAAGCCGCGCTCGAACGCGACGGCATACGTGAACGGTTTGAGCGTCGATCCCGGCTGCCGCAGCGCAGTCACACCGTCGATCGCGCCGCCGAAATTCGCGCCGAAGTAGTCGCCGGAGCCCTCCCACGCGAGCCACTCGCCGGTGGCGTTGTCGAGCACCGCGACCGCGACGCTGTGCGCTCCGTGGCGCAGGAGGTCGTCGCGATGCGCCGCGATGACACCCTGGACCGTGCGCTGCAGTTTCGCGTCGAGCGTGGTACGGATGTAGGACGGGTTCGAGCCCGTCCCCACGTGCTCGATAAAGTGCTGCGCGATGACGCTCCGCTCTCCCCTGTCGAACCGCAACCTCTCCGCTCTAGCCTCGGACGACGCGTGCATCTGCGCCAGCACGTAGCGCTGCCGCTTCATCGCATGCGGCATCGATCCCGGACGCTGCGGCAGCGCCGCGAGGAACGCCGCTTGCGCGACCGTCAGCTCCTGCGGCGCGACGCCGAAGTACGTGCTGCTCGCCCGCCCAATGCCTCGAATCTGATTGCCGTAGGGCGCGAGATTCACGTACATCGAGAGAATCGCGCGCTTCGTGTAGCGCCGCTCCAGCCGGAGCGCGACGATCGACTCGTGCAGCTTCGCGATGAAACCGCGATTACCGCTGTTTAGCAACTGCTTCGCGACCTGCTGTGTGATCGTCGAGCCGCCCTCCACCAACGCCCCGCGGCGGAGGTCATGCGCCGCCGCCCGCGCGATCGCGACCGGATCGATCCCGACATGAGACTGGAACCGCCGGTCCTCCGCAGCGATCGTCGCCCGCGCCACATTCGGCGGCACCTCCGCGAGCCACATCCCCCGCTCCCCACGGCTGCCGAGCGGCTCGTATAGAACAACGCCATTGCGATCGACGATCGTCGGCGACGTCACGCGCGGGATCGGCGGAATGGGTCCGAACAGCACCCATCCGCCGACCGCGGCAACCAACAGACATCCGACAACCGACAACCGTTTCACTACGGCTTCACCTCCACCACATCAGTCGCCGTCCTGCCGAACACCTCGGGTTCGTACATCTCCTCGGCGTGCAGCGGGGCGGTGATGAACGTGCCGGCGGTCGTGGCGCGGAGCATGTACGTGAATTCGTGGTTCCCCTCGCCGAGACGCGTGGCGAAGAGATCGACGCGATCATCGTGGCGCTCGACGTGGTCCCACCCGCCGCGCTGCCACCAGGCGTACCAGTCGTCGCCACCGCGATCCTGTTTGTTCTGCGCCTCGGCCAGGTCGGTCGCCGTCGTCGCGAACCACGACTCCACCGGCTCCGTGCCGGCCGGAATCGGATCGGTGATCGCGACGTAACGACGCTCCTTCGTGTTGCGCACACGGAGCGTGACCTTGATCAGATCGGCCGCCTTGAACGACGTCAGCGCCGTCTTCCCGTTCTGCATCGTGTACTGCCGCTCGACCGAGAAGCCCTGATCGAGCTTGTCGTGCATGACGATGTTCCGCGCGTAACGAAGTCGCATCGCGTAGAAGAGCGTGCCGATGCCGTCGCGCTGGAACGTCACCGGCACCTGCGACTCCGCCGGCGCGACGCGCAGCAGGTCCGTCATTGGGAGGTCACGGCTCTTCGCGACCGTCGAGCGTCCCTTGAACGGCTCGCGCGCGATCTCCTTCGTGCCGAGGCCGACGATCGCGGTGAAGTCGGGCGTCTCCGACTCGTACTTGCGGTAATAGTCGACGAGCGCCTCCATTGCCCACGCGTTCTCCTGCGTGTTCCCCCACCGTCCGCCATTCTTGCGCGCCTGCATCAGCCAGCGAACCATCCGCTTGACCAGCTCTTCGTCCTTGCCGGCGCGGACCATCATGTCCATCGCGATCGCGGTCGATCGCACGTTCGAATTCCAGAGCCAATAGAGATATTCGTCCTGCAGCTCTTCGACGTGCGCGGTCCCACCCTCGGGAAGGATGGCGTTGTCGATGCGCTGCCGCACGTTGTCGAGCCGCTTGCCGGTCTCCCCTTTCGCGATCATCGCGTCGGCGAGGTGCGCGAGGCCGAACAGCGGCATCCGGTCGGCGTACGACGTCAGCCGCGTGATGTGGCTGTCTTCGTTGCGGCCCCCTTCGACGAGAACGTCGACCGCAAACGCCTGCGATGCCGTGTACGCCGGCCACCAGCCTTCGTTCACCGGCCGCGGCGTCTTGAGCGAGTTGTCGAGGTAGTTGTACGCGTTGTCGAGAACCTTCGGATCGACGCTGTACTTCAGCTTCTGCGCGCGCTGCAGCACGTGCGAGACATAGCTCGTCAGGTAGGGCGACTCGCCCCAGCACGCGCCCGGCCAATAGGCGAACCCGCCGTCGGAACACTGGTACTTGTACAACTCGACGACGGTCTCCTGCGACCGCTTCTTCGCGTGGGCTGCATCGACGTCCGGGAGATGGAACGCATCGCCAAGATCGGCGATCAGCATCAGGCCGAGGAGCGTGGATGAGCGCTGCTCCGCGCAGCCGTACGGATACTCGACGAGGTAACGCGCTCCTTCGCCGAGGCCGACCATCATCGTGGAAGAGAGGTCGACGTGGAGGCCGCCAAAGTCGGGAACGACACCGGACGGAATCTCCAGCGTCTCCTTCGCATCCGGCTTCGCCTCGCCATACGCGGCGACCGTTTCGGGCGTGATGAAAATGCGGACCGGGATCACGTCTTCGAATGCGTCGGACTCGCCGTTCATCGAGACGCTCACCTGCACGCGCGCGCTTCCAATCGCCAGCGCCGTCGCGTTGAAGCGCACTTCGGACGTTCCCTGCGCCGCGATCTGCGTCTGCGCGGTGGTCGTTCCGTCGAAGCGGATGACGTTGGGATCGAGCGACTTGATCGTGACGGTCGCGTTCCCCGCCTGCTTCAGCTGGCTATGCACCACCGCACCGAAGAACGCCTTGTCGCCCACCGCGAGGAAGCGCGGGAACGTCTGCGTCAGGAGGAGCGGCTTGTTGATGCGGATCTCGCTCTGCCCCGCGCCGAAGCGCGACAGCTTGTCGCCCGCGACCGCCATGATGCGATACGTGGTGAGCGACTCGGGAAGCGTGATCTCGGTATGGGCGTGGCCCTTCTTGTCGGTCGCGATCGAGCCGAGCCAGAACGCCAGCACCCGGAAGTCGCGCCTCACCACACCTGGTCCGGAGTCCTGTCCGCCGCCACCGCCCTCACCCGCCCCCTTCGGCGTGATCACGCGGCGGCTGATGATCTTCTGCCGCGAGTCGTCGTTGATGACCTGCAGCGCCTTCTCGAGGTAGACGCTGTCGATCACGTCCGGCGCCTGATAGTTCGTCAGCGACAGCACACCGTAATCGACGGCCCAGAGCGTCACTTCACTGCGCGCAGCGGCACCGCCCGCATCGCGTACGTCTACGTCGATCTTGGCTTTCGTTGCCGGGCGGTACTCGTCGCGGTTCGCCTTGACCGTCACCTTGAGCCGCTTCGCCGAGTCGATGACCTTCAGCTCCGTATAACCGAGGCGGAACGTCGGTTTGCCCGGATCGCTGGCGTCCTCGGTGACCGCCTCTTTGCTGCGGCCCTTCACGAGCAACACGGAGACGAAGACATTCGGAATGTCCTTCTCGGTGATCGGAACGGTCAGCGTCTGCTGTGTCGACGTGAGCTCGAACTGTTTCCAGGTGCGGACGCCTTCGCGCTCGGTCGTGAGCAGCGCGGTCGCGTGCTCCCACGGCGACTTGACCATGATTCGCGCCGTCTCGCCCGGCTTGTACGTCTTCTTCTCCGGTACGAGGTCGATGCGGTTGTGGTCGTACCGCTCCCACGCCGTATAGCCGCCACCGACCGCGTAGAAGTCGCTGCGTGTGGTCGTCAAGTGCCCGGCGGCGTCTTTCGCCGTCGCGATCAGCCGGTACAACCCGCCTTTCGCGAGCGGGATGTGCAGCGGCACGGGCTGCCCCGCGCTCGTCACGGTGAACGAGCCGGCCGGTACTTCTTTGCGTTCGGTGTCCCAGGTGTAGAAGCCGTTCCCCTCGGCGTGGCGGACGCTGTTCCACTGGATCTCGGTGAGGTCGAGCGCCACAGGCACGTCCGGAACGAGCGTGCCGTCGAGCGCCACGGCGATGACGTCGGTGTCGATTCCCTTGTCTGCGTCCGCGAAATACGGCGGCGTCTTCACGCCGATGTACCACGGCGCCGGATCGACGCGGAACGACGCCCGGCCGGCAATCTTCTGCCGCGAGACGTCGGTAACTTCGCCTTCGAGCGTGTACATGTACGGCGCGCCGGCGGCGACCGGCGTGTCGAGCGAGAGTTTCAGCTCGCCGTTCGCGTCGACCTTCGTGTCCTTCGAAGAGACGGTCTCGCTCGCGACGTGGTCGATGTTCAGGAAGTTGTAGCGGTCGCCATAGCGGTCTTCGATCGCGGCCGGCATGTAGTCGATGAGCTCGCGCGTGTAAGTCCAATGCACCGGCCGCCGCGACATCGGCGCACCGAACAGGTAGCGCCCTACGATCTTGCCGTTCAGCTTCGTGCCGGTGATCGACGTCGGCGCGCTGAGAGTCACATCGACGCGGAACTCCGGCCGGCGATACGCCGCGACCAGGAAGTTCCCCGACGCGTTGAGGCGCTGCTTCGCCACGGTCGCGCTGACGTAGTACTCGCCGAGCGCACCCTCATTCGGAATCGTCCAGGTCCACTCGCTGCTGCTCCACTCGCCGAGGGTGACCTCGCGCTTGTCGACTTTCTCACTGCGGGAGTCAGTCGTCTCGATCGCGACCTTCGTTCCAGCCGGCAACAGCTCGATGCCGTTCGGCGTGTCGGTGCGGAGAACGACTTTCGCGTGCACCTCCTCGCCCGGCTTGTAGACGCCGCGGTCGGTGAAGATCGTGCCACGGAGGGTCGGCTCCGCTTCCGCGAGGTTGAACGGCGTGTCGAATTCGTACGGCTGGATGCCGTCGTTCCAATTGCTCGCCGCGTACGCCGTGTCGCCCTCTTTCTGAGCGATGACGACGAACTTCAGCGCGTTGACGAGCTCGTACCAGTTCTCCTGCTTGCCGCGGAGATCGGTACGCGGCGCGAGGGCGAGGCCGCTCGCGTCGGTCGTGCCGCTCCAGAAGACGTTGTTGTCCATCGTGCGGATCGATACGTTCGCGCCGGCGACCGGCGCGCCATCGTCGAGCCGCGTGACGAAGACGAGCGTGTTCTGCGGCGAGTCTTTGACGTTGATGCCGAGGTTCGTGACCTGGACCAGCGTCGCATGCGTCGTCGCGCCCTGCTCGGCCTTCGACTGCGCGATCGCCTCGCCGTTCTGCACGGCAACCCACGCGAGTCCCTTCCCGTTCTTGAGCGCATGCGCGACGTCGAGGCCATAGGACGTCGTCTTGTCGGCCACCGGGTGGAGCGCGCGCTTGTGCGCCGGGACCGGCGGCGGGGTCTGATAGCCCGCCTTCTCGAGCGCCTGCAGCGTCGGCACGAGCTGATCGACGCTGACCGGCTGGATCCAGTCGGTAACGTTGTTGAAGTTACGCGCGTAGAACGGCAGCGTCGTGCCGCCGGTCGACTCCCAGACGCCGTTGCCGTCGCCGAAGCTCGTGAAGGCGGCGCGGTGCCAGTTGTCGATCACCGCGGCCCACGTGTAGCCGAGGGTCTGTTCGCCGCCGGTTGTCGGGAGCGTCGGCGCGATACGCACTTCGTACTTGCGCGCCGGCTGCAGGAAGTAGCCGAACTCGTCGAGGTGGTGCGTCTCCCAGTCGACGTTGTAGTCGCGATCGGTCGCCTTCGGCTGAAGCACCGCCGGGTGGGCGGGATCGGTGATGTCCGTGATCTGCAGCGCCTTCGCGAGGGCCTCCGACTTCACGCCGGTGGTGAACTCGAGAAAGACCGCCGCGTCGGGATCGCACTCGCTCGTACAACTGATCTTCTGCACGAAGAGGGGTGGCGGAAGCTGGATCGTGAACTCCTGCGTCCGTCCGGTGCGGACGTTCTGCGGCCCGCGGGCGAGCTCGCTGTCGAGGTAAACCTTCATGTGCGTGCCGAGGGGGATGTTCGGCTTGGTCTGCAGGACCACGAGGTCGTTGGAGGGCGCGCCGAGGACCTTCTGGTCCCACACGGTGGCGACAAAGGAGAGGATGGTCGCACCGTCGTTCGATGCCGTCTTCGCGGAGGCCGCCTTCTTCGCCTCGAACGCCTGGATGTCGGCGGGCGACAGCCGCTCGGGGTTCGGGATGTCGGGGACGCTGAGCTCATGCGACGCGGTTTTGAGCTGCAAATGGTCGACGATCGTCTGCGTATCGACCGGCTGGTTGAACCGCAGCCCGATCGTCACGGAGCCGTCTTCATTCCGGTAGAACTTCGTCTGCTTCAGCTGGATCGTCGGCGTCGCGAAGGAGAATGTGTACGGCTTGCCGAGTGTGTGGCCGGAGACCGCCTTCGTATCGGCGTCGATCGTGACCTCGTACTGCGTCGCGAACGGCAACGGCGTCTTCGGATCGGGAGTGAAGATGAGGGTGGTCGTTCCCGACCAGCGATAGGTCCCCTTGATGGCCGGCGCGACGTGGAACCACGGCACCACCAGGCCCTTCGGGATCTTCCCGAGAACGATCATCGGCTCCGAGAAGACGACACGAATCTCGTTCGCCTCGGCGAGCGTGGCGATTTCGCCCACCGGCCCCGCCTTGATGATCGTGAGCGTGTCTGCCGCCCGCGCGGCGAAGGATCCAAGTAGCAGCAGGGCAACAGCGAGCGAACGCTTCATGTCAATCATTCTCCCCAAAACTCAATGGAGGTCCGACTACGATCGATCGCGTGACGAGATCGGGGCACAGCAGCGGCACGATCGTGGCGGAAATGTGGCGCAGGGACCGATCCTCTATTTTTGTCCCAAACGGCTGAGGGCGCTGTGACGGGGATCGCAAAGTGAGTTGTCGGCCGGCAGTTGCCGATTGCCGGACCGGCCCTACATTGTTCCCATGCGACATCTCGCCCTCCTCGCGCTACTGCTTCTCGCGACGGCCTGTCTCCCGGCACTCGCGCACGCGCCGCTGACGGCGACTCCCGACGATGCGTTCACCTGCGCCACGCGCACCCTCTCGTCGCGCGGCTACACGATCATCGACGAAGACACGGCCAGCGGGGTGATCCATGCGCAGCGCGATCGCCACGCCACGGCGCCTTTCCACGGCGCGAGCGACGTCGACCGGATCATCGTCTCGATCGACCGCGGCCGCGATCCGCAGATGCATGCGCGCGGCGACACGATCCACGAAGGCGGTATGCGTCCGAACAATGCCCCCCGGCAGGGTGCCGCCGTCGGCCCGATGTCGCGCGAGATCTACGCGGATACGGACGCGGTCGTGAAGAGCTGCGCCGGCGGCGCCTAGACCTTCTTCGGCGGCAGGTCGCGGGCGTGCGGGTCGTCCTGGAAGGCGTGGTGGTTGTGGCTCCCATCGCAGAAGGGCTTGTTGTTGGAGTGACCGCAGCGGCAGAGGGAAACAACCGTGCGCCCCGCAAGGCCGTAGGCCTGCTGCTCCGGGTCCTGAATCACGATGTCGTCACCTTCGATACGCAGCGGGCCGTTCTTCTGAACTGTGATCTTCATTGGGTCTCCTGAGCGGCATTGTCTCAGATCATCTCGGGTGCGGTGGGGCGGCCGAAGAGGTAGCCCTGCACTTCTTCGCAGCCCTGCTGGCGCAGGAATTCGAATTGCGCCTGGGTCTCGACGCCCTCGGCGGTCACGCGGAGGTCGAGACCGTGGGCCATGGCGATGACGGCGGAGACGATGGCGCGGTTGCTGGCGCTTCCTTCGATTTCGTGGACGAACGCCTGGTCGATCTTGACGCTGTCGATCGGGAAGCTACGGAGGTAGTTGAGCGAGGAATGGCCGGTGCCGAAATCGTCGAGCGCGATACGGACGCCCATGTCGCGCAGGCTCCGCATGGTCGCGACGGCGCGTTCGATGTTCTGCATCGCCGTTCCCTCGGTGATCTCGACCTCCAGGAAGCGCGCTTCGAGTCCCGACTCCTCGAGCGCGAGCGCGATCATCTTTCGCAGGTCGGCGTGCTGGAACTGCCGCGGCGAGAGATTCACCGACATCCGCAGGTTCGGGAACCGGCCCTGCTGCCACACGCGCGCCTGCCGGCAAGCCTCGCGGAGGGCCCACTCCCCGATCTCGACGATGAGGCGCGTCTCCTCGGCGACCGGGATGAACTTCGCCGGTCCGATCACCTGGTCGCCGCGGTTCCAGCGCAGCAGCGCCTCCATCCCGACGATCGCGCCGTCTTCGATCCGGATCTGCGGCTGGTACTGCAGCCGAAACTCGCCGCGGTCGATCGCGCGCCGCAGCGCGTTCTCCAGCGACAGGCGCTCATTCGCGCGGCGGTTCATCTCCGGCGTGCAGAGCTGGTAGAGGTTCCGGCCGAGCTCCTTGGCGCGGTACATGGCGTTATCGGCGTTTTTGAGCAGCGACTCCGCGCTATCGCCGTCAATCGGATAAAGAGCGATGCCGATGCTCGTCGTCACGTAGAGCTCGTGCCCCTCCACGCGCGCCGGCTGCGCGACCGCGTCGAGGACCTTCTGCGCAATCATCGGTGCATCGTCGGCCGAGGAGATGTTCGCGACGAGAACCGTGAACTCGTCGCCGCCCATGCGGGCGATCGTGTCCTCCTCGCGGAGCACCGACTTCAGGCGCGTCGCGATCACCTTCAACAATTCGTCGCCGAGGGAGTGGCCGAGAGTGTCATTCACGAGCTTGAATGAATCGAGGTCGAGGAACATCACCGCGACCGGCGTCTGGGTGCGGCGCGCGTGCGCAAGCGCGACCGTCAGCCGATCGCGGAAAAGCGCGCGGTTCGGAAGGCCCGTCAGCGTGTCGTGGTACGCCTGATACTCGATCTGCGCCTCGGCGAAATGCCGCTCCGTGACGTCGCGGCTGACGGAGACGATCTCGACGACGTTCCTCGTCTCTGGGTCGAGCACGGCCCGCGTGGTCGTTTCGAGCCACACCTCGGTGCCGCCGCGCCGGCGCGCGCGATAGCTGAACGTCATCGGACCGGTCCAGGCGAGCGACTCGGTCGCGACGCGAACGACTTCGTGATCGTCCGGGTTGATGAACGCGAGGATGCTCTTGCCGATCACCTCCGCCGGTGCATAGCCGAGGATCGTCTCGATCGCGGGAGAGGCGTAGAGAATGTGGCCCGTCGAGTCGCTCCGCGCGATCAGATCGGTCGAGTTGTCCGCCATGACGCGGTACCGCGCCTCGCTGTCGCGGAGTGCCTGCTCCGCCTCGCGCCGGATCGTGACGTCGTTGTAGACCCCGATCGAGCCGACGACCTCTCCTTCGGCGTCGAAGATCGGCGCGCCGCCGACCTCGGCCCACATGATCGTGCCGTCGCGGCGCCGCAGGCGCACTTCGTACTGATCGGAGAGGCCGCGCTTGCGGAGATCGAGCTTGCCGCGGACGAAATCGAGGTCGCGCGGATTGGCGAGAAGGAACTCGGCGCCGCTGCCGATGAGTTCCTCGCGCGAGTAGCCGGTCATCTCGCAGAACCGCGCATTGACGAACTGCAGCGTGCCGTCGGTATCTTTCTGTGCGACTCCCTCACGCATCCGCTCGATCAGCGTACGGTATCGCGCCTCGCTCTCGCGCAACGCGTTCTCTGCGAGCTTGCGGTCAGTGATATCGACGACCGTCCCTTCGAGGATCTCCCCCTCCGGCGTATCGCGCATGGTCACGCTTTCGAGCAGCCACACCGGCTTGCCGTCACGGCGGCGGAGCCGCACCTCGATGCCCGGAACGGACCTCTGCATCCGCACCTGCTCGATGAAACGGTCGCGCTCGGACGCCTCGACGTAGAGATCGCGCGCGTTCTGACGGAGGAACTCCTCGCGCGACGCGTAGCCGAGCATCTGCGCCATCGCGTCGTTGCAGTCGAGCATCCGCCCGTCGGCGGCGTTGCGATACGACCCGGCGAGGTTGCGCTCGAACAGAAGCCGGTACTGCTCCTCGCTGGCGCGCAAGGCGCGCTCCGTGCGCGTGCGGGTGATCGCGTTTCCGCAGATCTCGCCGACGATGCGCAGCAGCGCGATGGTCTCGTCGCTCCAGTCGATCTCGCGCGTGACGCTGTTCACGCCGACGAATCCGATCATCGTGCGGCCGATCACGATCGGCATCGCGACGAGCGACTTGGTGCCGAATGTGCGGTGGAACTCCAGCTCCTGCGTCGCGTCGGCCGGAAGGTCGTCGAGCGAGCGGACACAGATGATCGATCCGGTGCTGAGGACGCGCTTTGTGTATGGAAACGCCGTCACCGGAAGCGACTTCACGGCACCCGCGCGGCGCGGAACCGAGGGCGCCGTCCATTCGTGCGTCATCGTGCCGTGTGAGCCGTCGGCATCGAGCTGGACGATGTGCGCGCGATCGGCGCCGACGAACGCCCCGACTGCAGCCAGGGCCGAGTTCAGCTCCTCGTCGAGATGCTCCGGAGTGACATGGATGAACTGAGTCGAGATCGTCGAGACGAGCTTCTCGAACTCGACCCGGTGACGCAGCGAGTGCTGCACCTCGCGACGCTCGGCCGCATCGATGGCAGTCACGACGAGGTCGGCAATGGAGCCGACGAAGCTTTCCTCGTCGACCGTCCAGTAACGCGGCGCGCCGACGTGTTCGCAGCAGACGACGCCACTGAGTTGTCCGAGGCGGCGCACGGGCGCGTCGGCCATCGAGGTAATGCCGAGGGGAACCAGGTAGTCGTCGTTGAAACAGGCGGTGCGTGGATCGTGACGCGCGTCGTGCGCAGTGAGCGTGCGCTCGACTTCGAGCGCGCGGAAGTAGGCGGGATACCTCTCCGCCGTCAGCTCGAGGCCGGACGAGTGCTCGTGCGACGGCCGGATGTAGAGGTCAATACAGCGAAGGATGGTCCGCGCCTCGTCGAAGAACCAGACGCTCGCGCGCTCGACGTCGAGCGTCTCCGCCACAGCCTCGGTAATGGCGCGAAGAGCGAGGTCGAGGTTGCCGGCGTGCAGCGCGTGATCGCGGGCCAGATCGACCAGGACACGGTTCTGCCTCCGTAGACGGTCTTCCGTCTCGCGCGCCCAAGCTTCGAGCGGCGCGCCTTCACCTTCCATGGGAGACGTTTCCTCGGACAAGTAGTCCTCGCGCGACGAGACCGCGATGTTAACGCAATGGCCTTAAATCAACACTTTTCGAGCGGATAGACCTTCACGTTCACTTCGCGCGCGTAGTGGCGGATCGGCGCGGATTCGGGACGCTTGATCCCGGCAGCCCAGACGAGAGTCTCGTCGAGGTCGAGGAGGTTGACGCGCTGGATCGGGTACGGCTGGTGGTGCACCCGCGCCCGGTAGAGGGTGTGCTCGCTGTCGACGGCGTAGAGGATGTAGCGCTCGACCAGGAAGTGATCGAGGGTGCCCGGCGCCGCGTGGGTGATCGCTCCTTCGGCGGGTTGGTAGCTCGCCCGGCAGTTCGCCGGCATCTGCCCTCGCGGATCTTCGCGGCGCGCATGGAAGTCGACGCGCGGCATCGGATCCTTCGACGCGGCGAACGCGATCTCCGCGTTGAAATACGGCAGCTTGTACGCGGCGCGTGCCGCCGCCACCGCGATGCTGCTCGACGCATCGAGGCTGAAGAACCAGACGCCGGGATCGCGGCCGTTGCGGTGCACGTACGTCCGGACGTTCACCTCGTGAAAGGAAGAGATCCACGGCAACGGAGGGGTCAGAACAGGCCGTACGCCGGTGATCGTGAACGGAACCAGTCCGGCGTATGCCTTGCCTTCGAATGTGTCGAGATCGAGGCCGGGCGGGAGGAGCGCCTGCAATTCCGACGGTGGGATTTCCCAGTGCAGAAAGAGGAGGTGATGCCAGTTCTGGTGCAGCAGCATCGGGACATCCGGCTCCAGTGTTGCAGCGACCCGTTCGGCATCAGATGGCGAGTTCACGTCGTTCCGCCCAAGCAATGGGGAAGCCATATCATGAGCGCATGAAACGCACGATCGTTCTTCTCGGCGCCGCTCTTCTTTTCGTCTCGTGCGGTTCGAGCAAGCCGGCGGCGCCCGAGCGGGTCCATATGGACATCGTGCAGCTCACCGGTCTCGCGCCCTCGCAGACGCCGGGACCGTTCGACGTGCAACTCGGCGTCGAGGTGCAGAACCTCTCGAATGAGCCGGTGACGATCAAGCGCATCGAGATCTCGCAGATCGGCGCCGGCGCGTACCGGCTGCAGTCGGGCGTCCCGGGTGTTGGCGCGAACCGGCCGTACCTGTTCAACATGCTCCTCGCGCCGGGAACCTCGGATACGGCCACGTTCTGGGTGCACGCATACGCCGTCGGCGTCCGCGGAAGCATGAGCGAGAGCGAGCCGGTCACACTCCGCGCAACCGTCTACTTCGACGCGAAGAGCGGCGGGTTCCACGAGATCACGCAGCAGATCATCGATCAGCACTAGGGACGCCGCTGCGCGAAGAGCCACTTGGGAAGCGACGGGTCGCCGTACGCGCGGTCCCATACGTCGTGGCCGACGCCCGGGTACTGCGTGTAGCGTGCGTTGCCGTGATGCGCGCGTAGCGCGATGTACATGCGGCGCGACTGATCCGCGGGGATGACGGTGTCGTCGGCGCCGTGGAAGATCCAGACGGGCGTCGAACCGATGGCTGCCGCGAGCGCGTCGTAGGGATCGGAAGCCGTGACCAGCCTCGCGACGTCGGGCGGCAACGCGATCGGAAACGGATCGTCGGACTGACGCACGACCTCGCCGCAGACCGGAACGACGGCCGCCCAGCGCGCACGATGGCGCGCGAAGAACCAGACGCCGGCGCCGCCCATGGACATGCCGGTGAGGTAGACCCGCCGGCGGTCACCGCGGAACTCATTGATCGATGCGTCGAGCGCGGCGAGCGCCTGCGTCTCCATCTCGCCGTACCACTCGTGCCCGACGGCGCATTGAGGGACGACGACGATCGCGCGATACCGGGAGGGGTCACGCGCCAGGAGCGCCGGAAGTCCGATCGTGAGCTGGCGAACGTTGTCGTCTCCGCGCTCACCGCTCCCGTGCAGGAAGAGGATCACCGGCCAGCGCCGGAGCTTCGTGTAGCGCGAGGGGAGCCAGACGCGGTATCGGTAGATGCGTCCCTCGATGGTGACCTGGCGTTCGAGGAAGCGCGACTGGGGAGAACACGACGCGCAGGCATAAATCAGAAACCAGAAACCAGAAACCAGGAAGAGGAGACGCGCCCGCTTCACTCGAAGAGGTCGTATTCGGCGACTGCCACCTGCTCTTCCGGCGACGGCGTCGTCCGCCACGTCTCGAAGACATGGAGGTCGAGCAGCACCAGGAAGACCTCGCGCATCATCCGGCCGCGGCTCACGAGCCCATCGGCCAGGCCGCGCTTCGTCTCTTTCAGCACGTGGTTGAGGTTGTGGATGACGGTGTGGCGCTGGCGGAATCCGGCGCGCGAGCAGAAGCAGTTGAGTGCCGCCTCGATCTTGTACGCCGCCTGGTACTGCGGCGGCACGGCGTCGAAGACCTCGCGGCGCATGACGCGGATCCCGGAGAGCACCGGCCCGCACTGCATCTCGAGGTGGAGATAGTTCAGGACCGTTCCGCGGTTCCGGACGCCGATGTTCATGTCGCATTCGCCGCGGAGCACCGGCGCCACCAGCGCCTCGATGTGCTCGTTGCCGACGTTGTACATGTCGCCGTCGACGAAGAAGAGGACCTCATGCGCGGCGTTGTCGACACCGACGCGCATCGCGTACCCCTTACCCTGGTTCTCCCGGAGAGCGATGGTCTTGACGTCGAACGAGCGGGCGATTTCCACCGTCCGGTCGGTCGATCCATCGCTGACGACGATGATCTCGTCGATCAACGGCGAAGCCTGGAGCCCGCGGATGACGGCAGCGAGCGTCCCTTCTTCGTTATAGGCAGCGATGATCGCGGAAGTTCCCACGTGTCTCCAGTTCAGAGTTGTTTGCAACCGGCACACCATACCAGATTGGACCTCACCGGATTGCACCTCTCTTGCACATACGGCTGACCGAATGAAACGTTCTCTGGCGGTGGCGCTGCTGCTGACTGGTGCCTGCATCGCGCTGGCTCTGGCGACTCTCCTCACGAGCGGGTGCACGTCGGTCCTCGACATCCAGAATCCGACGTATTCGATCCGCGATATCCGGCCGCATGTCTCGATTGCGATCCCCCTCTCGGCGTCCTCCATAGACTTCAATTTCAACCTCGGAGTGGACAATCCGAACCGGATCTCGCTCCCGGTGGCGCACCTCGACTTCGACCTGTTCGCCAATGACACGCACCTGATCTCGGCGATCAGCCGCGAGCGGGTCACCATTCCAGCGCGCGGTTACGGTGAGGTGCCGGTGCGCGCACGCGTCGGGTATCACGAGATCCGTGACGTCTGGACCTCGGTCGTCGACCTGATCACCGGCAACCGCGCCCGCTACCGGCTCGAGGGGAACGCCTTCTACGACACGCCCTTCGGCGAGAGGCGCTTCCCGGTATCGGTCGTGACGACGCGATAGCATGTCGCGCGTTTGAAGCGCCGCTGGTTCGTTCCCGCCGTCGCGGGCGTGCTGTACTTCTCCGAGGGGCTGCCGTTCGGGATCGTCAAAGAGTTCGTGCCGATGTACCTCCGGTTCCGGCACGTCGACCTGACGAACATCGGGCTCCTCAACATCGTCGGCTTTGCGTGGACGCTCAAGTTCCTCTGGTCGCCGCTCGTGGACACCTTCGGCGCGTATCGCCGATGGATCTCCGCGGCGCTGATCGGAATCGCCATCGCACTGTTCGGGATGGCGAGCACGCTTCCCGGTCCGCTCTTCTACGGATGCGTGGCGCTGCTGGCGCTGGCCTCGGCGACGCAGGACATCGCGGTCGACGCCTTCACGATCCGCGCGACGCCACACGACCTCCTCGGTCCCGTGAACTCGATCCGCGTCACCGCCTATCGCATCGCGCTGACGTCTCCCGGCATCCTCGCCGCAGTGGCGCAACGCTCCGGATGGGGAACGGCATATTCGACCGCGGCCGTGGTGGCGCTGGTCATTCTGCTGCTGTCATTCGGCCTTCCCGATGATCGTGGCGGTATGTCGGGCGAGCGCCCGGACTTCATCGCAGCCTTCAAACACTGGCTCACCCGCCCCAGCGCCGGACTGCTGCTCGCGATCGCATTCACGTACAGGATCGGCGAGTTCGCGGTCGTTTCGATGATCAAGCCGTACTGGGTCGATCGCGGCTACTCCCCCGCCGAGATCGGCACGATCACGAGCATCATCGGCGTGATCGTCAGCATTGCCGGCGCGATTGCCGGCGGTGCGATCGTGGCGCGCATCGGCATCTGGCGGAGTCTGCTCTGGCTCGGCTTCATGCAATGCCTCTCCAACCTCGGCTACGCGCTCGTGGCGACCTTCCATGCAGGCCGCTGGTCGATCTACGCCGCCGCCATCACCGAGAACATCGGCTACGGCCTCGGCACCGCGGCATTCCTCGCGTTCCTGATGTCGATCTGCGACCGCGAGCGGGCCGCGACGGAGTACGCGCTCCTCTCCGCGGCGTATGGCTTCACCGGAACGATCATCGCGAGCGCGAGCGGATTCATCGCGAAGCACGCCGGGTATCCGGCGTACTTCTGGCTCACCGTTCTCCTCGGCATCCCGGCGTTGTTGTTGCTCCCGACGATTCGCGGCTATGAGACACAGAATCTACGCGCCTGAGCCGTTCGCGCCGGGCGACCGGATCGCGATTCGCGGCGACGAGATGCACCATGCGGCGCGCGTGGTCCGCGTCCGCGAAGGAGAAGAGGTCGAGCTGTTCGACGGCAAGGGCATCGCGGCGCACGGCGTCATCACCGCGGTACAGCAGGACCAGCTCGTCGTGAATGTGCTCACGATCATCGACGCCCGCGAGGCGCGGCTGTCGATCACGCTCGCGATGTCGATCATCGCGCTCGACCGCTTCGAGCTCGTGCTGCAGAAGGCGACCGAGCTCGGAGTGCGCTCGATCCTCCCGATCGTCACCGAGCGCGTCGAGCTCCGCCCCGAGCGCTATCGCGGGAAGCAGGAGCGGTGGGAACGGATCATCTTCGAAGCGGTGAAGCAGTCGGGACGGGCGCGAACGCCGCAGCTCGAACCACCTCTTCCGTATCCGGAAGCGATTGCGCGTCCCGGCGTGAAGGTCGTCTTCGACGCGGATACCGATCCTTCGCCCCCCGTCCACGCATCGCCTGAACTGCAGACGCTCTTCATCGGCCCCGAGGGCGGCTGGAGCGAGCAAGAGCTGGAGCTCGCGCGGACGGCGGGCGTGCGATTCCGGCGTCTCGGTCCGCGGCGATTGCGCGCGGAAACCGCGGGCATCGTCGCATTGACGCGAACCCTCGCCGAGTCGGGCGATCTGGACTAACTCACGGTGTTCCAGAGCGCGCCCTTGCGTGATTACAGTCACATGTGACGCGCCCGCCTCGCCGCCCACAATCGACCCTGCAAGAAAGCGAGGAATGGACATGGCAACCACCGTTCTCGAGCCTGTGAAGGTTTCTACAACTCTGAAACAGACGCTCCAGCAGAAGATCGAGGCGCAGCGCCCGCGAACGGCCCGTCTCGCCAAGGAATTCGGCAAAGTCGTCATCGACCAGGTGACGATCGATCAGGCGATCGGCGGCGCACGTGACATCCGTTGCCTCGTGACCGACATCTCCTACCTCGATCCGCAGGAGGGAATCCGCTTCCGCGGCATGACGATCCCGGAGACCTTCGCCGCGCTGCCGAAGGCGGCCGGCTCCGACTATCCGACCGTGGAGTCTTTCTGGTACTTCCTCCTCACGGGCGACATCCCGACGCAGGAGCAGGTCGACGGAGTCGTCGCCGAGTGGAAGGTCCGCCAGGACGTTCCGCAGTACGTGTTCAACGCCATCCGCGCGCTTCCGCGCGACAGCCATCCGATGGTGATGCTGTCGACCGGCATCCTCGCGATGCAGAAGGACTCGAAGTTCGCCAAGGCGTACCACGAGGCGAGCTACAACAAGAACAACGCGTGGGAGTTCCTCTATGAGGACGCGTCGGACCTCGTCGCGCGCATCCCGATCATCGCGGCGTTCATCTACAACCTGAAGTACCGCGGCGATAAGCAGATCCCGATCGATCCGAACAAGGACATGGGCGCCAACTTCGCGCACATGATCGGACAGAAGAAAGAGTACGAAGACGTCGCCAGGATGTACTTCATCCTTCACTCCGATCACGAGTCGGGGAACGTCTCGGCGCATACGACGCACCTCGTGCACTCCGCGCTGTCCGATCCGTACTACGCCTACTCCGCCGGCCTCAACGGCCTCGCGGGACCGCTCCACGGTCTGGCGAACCAGGAAGTGCTCGACTGGACGCTGAAGTTCCAGGACAAGTACTGCCGCGACGTCGAGCCGACGAAGGAGCTCGTGACCAAGGCGCTGTGGGACACGCTGAACGCCGGCCACGTCGTGCCGGGCTACGGCCACGCCGTCCTGCGCAAGACCGACCCGCGCTACATGGCGCAGCGCGAGTTCTGCCTCCAGACCCCGGGCCTGAAGGACGACCCGTTGTTCAAGCTCGTCTCGATGATCTTCGAGGTCGCGCCGGGCGTGCTGCAGGAACAGGGGAAGGCGAAGAACCCGTGGCCGAACGTCGACGCGCAGTCGGGCGTCATCCAGTGGTACTACGGCGTCACGGAGTGGGACTTCTACACCGTCCTGTTCGGCGTCGGCCGCGCGCTCGGCTGCATGGCGAACATCACATGGGACCGCGCCCTCGGATACGCGATCGAACGGCCGAAGTCGGTCACGACCGCGATGCTCGAGAAGTGGGCCGAAGATGGCGGCCGGAAGTTGAACTAATAAGTGATAGATTCGGCCACGCTTACGGAGGCATCAGTAAACGTGGCCGATACACTCACTATTACCGACAATCGAACCGGAAAGACGTACGAGCTTCCGATCGCCGACGGCACGATCAAGGCGCTCGATCTCCGCAAAATCAAAGTCAGCGACGACGACTTCGGGTTGATGACCTACGACCCGGCGTTCATGAATACGGCCTCTTGCCGCAGCTCGATCACCTTCATCGACGGCGACAAAGGCATCCTCGAATACCGCGGTTATCCGATCGAGCAGCTCGCTGAGAAGTCGACGTTCCTCGAGACCGCGTTCCTGCTGCTCTACGGCCACCTCCCGTCGAAGGACGAGCTGTCCGCGTGGGAGCACGACATCACGTACCACACGATCCTGAACGAGAAGATGAAGGGCGTCCTCGATGCGTTCCGTTACGACGCGCATCCGATGGGAAAACTCATCGCCAGCGTCGCGACGCTCGGAACGTTCTACCCCGAGGCCAAGAACATCTTCGACGTGGAGTGCCGTGAGAAACAGATCCGGCGTTTGATCGCGAAAATGATCACCATGGCCGCGTTCGGATACCGGCACACGGTCGGAATGCCGTACGCGTATCCCGACAACGATCTGTCGTACACCGGCAACTTCCTCAACATGATGTACAAGACGACGGAGGTGAAGTACACGCCGAACCCGGTGCTGGAGCACGCCCTCGACGTGTTGTTCATCCTCCACGCCGATCACGAGCAGAACTGCTCGACGAACGCCATGCGCGCCGTCGGCAGCTCGCACGTCGACCCCTACTCGGCGATCGCCGCGGCTTCCGCCGCTCTGTACGGCCCGCTGCACGGCGGCGCCAATGAAGCCGTGCTCGAGATGCTCAACGAGATCGGCTCGATCAACAATGTCCCGGCCTTCATCCAGAAGGTGAAGAGCGGCGAAGGCGGACGCCTCATGGGCTTCGGCCACCGCGTCTACAAGAACTACGACCCCCGCGCGCGCCTCATCAAGAAGGTCGCGTACGACGTTTTCGAAGTGACGGGCAAGAGTCCGCTCCTCGATATCGCTCTGGAGCTCGAGCGGATCGCGCTCGAAGACGACTACTTCGTCAAACGGAAGCTCTACCCGAACGTCGATTTCTACTCCGGCCTCATCTACGAAGCGATGCGCTTCCCGACCCCGATGTTCACGGTGCTGTTCGCGATCGCGCGCACCTCGGGGTGGCTCGCGCAGTGGGTCGAGATGCTCAACGACGCCGACCAGAAGATCGCGCGTCCGCGCCAGATCTTCACTGGTCCCGAGCGCCGCGACTACGTTGCGATCGAACAGCGTTAATTGACCTGATACAACCGTACGGCCGCGCCGATCCTCGTGAAGGCGCGGCCGTTTTGCGTCAGCCAGGCATAGCGATTTGGATCGGTCGCCTGCTCCGGCTGGAGGATCGACTCGCTGATCGCGAACCACCCTTTCGACGGCTGATAGGGATCGATAGCGCCGGTGAGCGGGACGCCGACGAGCGTGGGGCTGGTCGTGCTGAAGAGCGCACCTCGCAATGAGGTGATGCGGCGCTCCCGGCAGGCGATCGCGAGACGGTAGAGGTCCTGTCCCCAATCGAAGTTGCTCTCGACGACGACGCGTTCGGGGCGTTTCCCAGCGAAGGCGTTCATCCACGGCAGCGACTCGGGAACGACGTCGGCGATGAGCCAGATGAGAAGCACGGCCGTGACCGGACGCCGCACGAGCGCAAGGCCGGCGATGATCGCGATGAAGATGTAGATCGGGAGGACATGCCGCACGCCGAGGTTGATGTGCGACGGGAGGACCGCGATCAGGAGCGCGAGCGCCATGAACGCGAGCTCTCGATGTTTCTTCAGCGAGACGATTCCGACGGCGAGCAGCAACAGCAGCGGAATCGGCGTCTTGATCGCCAACACCAGCGGGAAGTAGTACCAGCGCCCGCGCGGCCACACCTTGCCGAGGATGAAGACCGGTGTGCCGCGCTCGTCGTGCTGTTTCACTCGAAGAAGGCCGAAGAGGTACTGCGGCGCGGGCAGGTTCACGCGCTCGGCGATCCAGCGACTCCCGAACGCATGCTCCGTTTGTTGCGGCGCGGTCGGGTCCATCGCGACCATACGCGAGTGGTGGAAGAAGTACCCGCCCCACACGATCACGAACGCGATCAACAGAATGACTGGAGCGGCGGACGCCCTCGTCCGCCGCCTTTGGCTCACCACCACAATCACCGCGCAAATCCCGAAGAACAGCAGGAACGTGAACTTGCATAGCGCGCCGAAGCCGATGACCGCGCCGAGCGCGATGGTCCACGGCCAAGTCGGCGTCGCGAGCCAGCGGTAGAGCACCCACAGCGCCAGCGCGACGGCCGCGGTTCCCGCCATGTCCGTCGTCGCGAGTCCGCCATGCGCGAGCACCGGCGGCGTCAGCACGAACGCGAGCGCAGCAGCGAAACCGATCGTCTCGCCGAACAGATCGCGGCCGAGGAGCGCGACCGCGACGATCGCGATGACGACGAAGAGCAGGTTGCCGGTGCGCGCTCGCGCGACGTCGCGCATCGCGTCGCCGTTCGCGCCGAGGAGCGCGTCGGCGAGATGGAGTTGGCGCGCATCGCCGCCGCGGGCGTAGGCATCGAACGCCGCGACGTGCGTCGACGCCAGCGGCAGCGCCAGCACCGCACGCGCGAGCGGCGGATGCTCGGAGTCGATCGTGTATTTGTGCTGCGTCAGGTACTCATAGCCGGCGGCGAGATGCACCGGCTCGTCGGTAGTCGGGCTGAAGACGTGATGCGTGGCGCGGATGCGCAGCACGGCGAACGCGCAGATCACAACGAGACCGAACCACCAGCTCCTCGGACGAATGGACGAAGCTTATACAATCGACGCGAGTGAAACGCTCCTCCGCTCTCTGGCTCACGCTGATCCTGCTCGTGACGCTGGGGCGAGTCGCCAGGACGTGGCACGTCTTCAGCGTCACGGGCGACGAGCCGGTGCACGTCGCCGCCGGTTACGACTATCTGAAGCACCACAAGTTCGTCGACATCGAGCACCCACCGCTGCCGAATGCCTTTTTCGCGCTGCCGCTGCTGAACGCGCCCGAGCCCGATTCGACGCAGTTGCTCCGCCGCGGCAACTCGATCCTCGGCGACTACGGCCGCTACATGCGCGGCACGGCGAAAGCGCGCGCCGGGAACGTCGTCTTCGTGATCATCGCAATCCTCGGCGTCTTCTTCTGGACGCGGTCGATCTTCGATGAAACCGTGGCCGTCATCGCGGCCGCGGTCTTCAGCATGCTCCCGCCGGTGCTCGCGTATGCCGGACTCGCCACCCCTGACATCGCGGCGACCGGCGCATTCGCATTTGCGATGCTCGCGTACGACGCCTGGCTCGCAAAGCCAAGCTGGCGACGAACGATCCTCCTCGCCATCGCCTTCGCTTTCGGCACACTCTGCAAGTTCTCCTTCCCTCTCTTCTTCGTCATCGGCGCCGCGTTTCTGTCGATCGCGCGCGAACGTTTCGGCGGCGTGAAGCGCGCGGCATCTGCCATCGCAATCGCATTCGTGGTCGCTTGGGGCGTCTACCTCTTCTCAGTGGGGACCATGAAGTCCGTCGACCGCCGCTCACGCGAGTGGCTGCGCCACAGCTTTCACACGTCGGGCATCGAGCGGCACTGGCAGGTACCGGCACCTGCCCTCCTCACCGGCATGCTCGAGGTGGTGCACGATAAGACGATCGCTCAGGGGTTTCTTCTCGGTCAATACGGCGAGCGTGGCTGGTGGTACTACTTCCCGGTCGCGCTTGCAGTGAAGACGCCACTGCCGCTGCTCGCGCTCGCCGTCGCGGGGGCGATGCTTGCCGCACGCCGCGAAAAGCATGGCGAAGTCGCCGCGATTGCCCTCGGCATTCTCGCGTTCGCGATGGTGAGCCGCGTCAGTCTCGGCATCCGTTACATCCTGCCGATCTACGTGCCCGTTTCAATGCTCGCCGCTTTCGCGATCGTCACCGGCTGGGAGTTCTCGAAGCGGCACCGCGCCGCGGTCGCCCTCGCTCTCGCGTGGCTCGTCGCTGACGGTGTCCTCGCACACCCAGACTATCTGCCGTGGATGAACGCGCTCGCGGGTCCGCATCCCGAGGTCGTGCTCGCCGGCAGCAACTTCGACTGGGGACAGGATCTCGTCCGCCTCAGAACCGTCTGCCGCGACCGCAAGATCGATCGCCTCGGCGTTCTCCTGGCCGCCTCCGCAGCCAGCGATCAGCTATGGATGCCGCCGTTCGATCCGAACCCTGTCCAGCCGTACACGCCGGTCAGCGGATGGGTGGCCGTCAGCGAGACCCCGCTGCAAATGAGCCAGGCCGTCGATCCGAACAGCTATACGTGGCTCACCGCGAATCGCCCATTCATCCGCGTCGGCAAGACAATCCGGCTTTATCACGTGGACTAGCGCGGCAGCTGGAACACGCCTGACCACCACTCCCCCTTCTCCTTTTCGAAGATCAGGTCGAGGGAGACGCGCTCGGCGGAGGCGACGACTTCGTTGGCGCGGGTGATCAGGATGCCGCTGAGGATGAGGCGCGCGCGAGCGCCCATGCGCCAGACGATGTGCGGGAGCATCGGGAGGATGACGTCCGGGAGGATGTTCATCGTGATGATGTCGAACGTGCCGCGCACGAGGGCGTCGAGGCCGCCGATGAAGAGCGGCATCTTTTCGGCGGTGATGTCATTGCGCGTGCGGTTCTCGCGGAGCGCGGCATAGGTATCGACGTCGTTATCGAACGCGATCACCTTCGACGCGCCGAGGCGGAGCATCGCGAGCGCTAGGATTCCGGAGCCGGCGCCGACGTCGAGGCCACGCTTCCGTTCGCAGTCGGCCATCTCCAGGAGCTCGAGACACATCGACGTCGTCTCGTGCGAGCCGGTGCCGAATGCCTGTTCCTGCGGGATGACGAGCGAGAGGCGGTCCGTCTCGGATGAAATCAGTGAGGGATCGGGAGCAACGATGAAGCGCTCCCCGATCTCCATCGGTTCGAGCGACTGCTGGTAGCGATCGAGCCAGTCGACGCGATCACGGTCGGCCGTTCGCAGCTCGACCGGGAGATCGCGGAAAGCATCCATCGCCGCTTCGCGCGTTGCGGCGTCATCGAAGTAGGCGTACACGCCGTTGTCATCCGAGGTGCTGCCGGTCGATTGCGTGAGAAACAGCCGCGACTGCACCTGCTCTTCGAGCGCCAGATCGTTCGTCTCGAACAGGATCTCGAGGATGTAATCCGTCACGCGAAGTGCGTCCGGTAGTCGGCGATCGCCGCTTCGACTACGGCGGCTGCGTGGTCGTAGCCGTAGGTGCCGTTCACGCGCGTCCGCGCCGGCTGGCCGGGGATCAGCTTGTAGGTGCCGAAGTAGTGCTCCAGCCGTTCGACGAGCACCGGCGGGACGTCCGCGATGTCTTTCGCGTTGCCCCAGACGTAGTCGCCCTGCAGCACCGCGATGATCTTGTCGTCCGCCTCGTCGTTGTCGAGGAGCTGGATCCCGCCGATCACCCGCGCGCGGAGAATGATCTCCGACTTCGCGATCGGGCGCTCGGATAGAACACAGATGTCGAGCGGATCGCCGTCGCCGCGCTTGGCGACGGGACAGAGCTTCGTCACGTTCTCGGCGCAATACGTCCGCGGGACGAAGCCGTAGAGCGCCGGCGGCTGGGATGAAGTTCGCTGCGGACGGTCGATGCGCAGGTAGCCTGTCGCCTTGTCGACCTCGTACTTCACCAGGTCGAACGGCGTGATCTCGATGTACGCATTGACGACGCTGGGCGCCTCGTCACCGTACGACAACCCGTGCCACGGGTGAGGGCGCCAGTTCGAATGCTCCTGCGACATCAGCCCGCGAAGAAGTCCTTCACCTTGTCGAAAACACCGCGCTCCGGCACCGCCTCGCCGTCGATCGTCGCGAGCTGCTCGTACAGCTTGCGCTGATCGTCGGTCATCGCCGACGGGATCCGGACGTTGACGTGAACGTAGTGGTCGCCCCGGCCGCTGCCGTCGAGGAACTGCACGCCCTTGGCGCGGAGCCGGAACACCTGATTCGGTTGCGTGCCGGCGCCGACGCGCAGGGTTTCCGGCCCGTCGAGCGTGTCGACCTTGACCTCGCCGCCAAGCGCAGCGCGCGTGACGCTGATGGTCTCCTCGGAATGGATATCGTAGTCGCGCCGCGTGAACTTGTCGTGCGGCTTGACCGCGATGAATACGTAGAGGTCACCGGCCGGACCGCCGTTGTAGCCCGCCTCCCCTTCGCCCGCGACGCGGAGGCGTGAGCCGTCGTCGACGCCGGCCGGAACTTTCACGGAGATCGACTTCTCCTCCTGCAGGCGTCCGGCGCCGCCGCACGTGTTGCACGGGTCCTTGATGACCTTCCCCGCGCCACCGCACTGAGGACACGTCCGCGCCACGGCGAAAAAGCCTTGCGAGTAGCGGATCTGGCCGCGGCCGCCGCAGCCGCTGCAGGTCACCGGCTGGGTTCCCGGCTTGGCGCCCGAGCCCTTGCACGTCGTGCAGGTCGCAACCCGCGGCACCTCGAGCGTGATGTCCTTGCCGAACACCGCCTCTTCGAATTCGAGCGTCAGGTCGTAGCGTAGATCATTGCCGCGCGCAGGACGCGTGGTGCGCCGGCGCGAGGTGCCGAAGAAGTCGCCGAAGCCGAAGAGATCGCCGAGGATGTCGCCGAAGTCGGCGAACTGATTCGGATCGAACCCGCCCATGCCGCTGGTGCCGGCATGGCCGTAACGGTCGTAGCGCGCGCGCTTCTCGTCGTCGGAAAGCACGCCATACGCCTCGGCCGCCTCCTTGAACCGCTCCTCCGCCTCGGGGTCGTTCGGGTTCTTGTCGGGGTGGTACTTCAGCGCGAGCTTGCGGTACGACTTCTTGATGTCGTCGATCGACGCACCTTTCGCCACACCGAGCACTTCGTAGTAATCGCGTTTTTCAGTCGTCGCCATCAGCTATTTCATTCGGAACCCGACTGCAACTTCATCGGGTTGTAGAGCATGACGCTCGTCAGGATACGGGCGGCGACCTGTAACTCGTAGATCGAGTCCGCCAATTTCTGCTTGTTGTCGGCGGCGACCGATTCCTTCGCCATGACGAGGCTCTTCTTCACTTTCTCCTGGTCTTCAGCCGAGAGGAGCTTGCCGAACTCGGTGAACACCTTCTCGTTCGTGTAGATCATCCCCTCGAGCTTGTTCTGCATCATGCGCAGCTCGCGTCGCGTGGCGTCGCTGCGCTGGTACTCCTCCGCCTCGTTCACGAGCGAGTCGATCTCTTCCTGACTGAGACCGCCGGCCGGATTGATCTGCATCCCCTGCGAGAGCCCCGTCGCCTGATCGAGTGCCGTGACGCTTACGATGCCGTTGGAGTCGATCGAGAAAGTGACCTCGATCTGCGGGACGCCGCGAGGAGCCGACGGAATGCCGACGAGATCGAACTGGCCGAGCGACTTGTTGTCGCGCGCGAACTCGCGCTCCCCCTGTAGCACGTGAATGTTTACGCGGCTCTGGTTGTCGGCGACGGTGGTGAACACGAGCGAGTTCTTCGTCGGGATCGTGGAGTTGCGCTCGATGACCTTCGTGAACATGCCGCCGTGCGTCTCGACGCCGAGGGAGAGCGGCGTGACGTCGAGCAGGATCATGTCCTTGATGTCGCCGCGAAGAATGCCGCCCTGAATGCCGGCGCCGATCGCGACGACCTCGTCGGGATTGATGTTCCGGTTCGGCTCCTTGCCAAAGACCTTCTGGACCGCCTCGATGACCTTCGGCGTCCGCGTCTGCCCGCCGACGAGCACGACTTCGTCGATGTCTTTCGGCGAGACGTTCGCGGCCTTCATAGCGTCGTTGACCGGCCCGATGGTCTTCTCGATCAGGTCCTCGACCAGGCGCTCGAACTCCTTGCGCGTGAGGATGGTGTTGAGGTGCTTCGGCGCTCCGGAGTTGTCGGCGGAGATGAACGGCAGCGTGATGCGGCTCTCCGTCTCCATCGACAGCTCGCACTTCGCCTTCTCGGCCGCTTCCTTGAGGCGCTGGAGCGCCATGCGGTCTCCGCGCAGATCGATGCCGCTCTCGCGCTGGAAGTTGTCGATGAGCCAGTCCATGATCCGCTTGTCGAAGTCTTCACCGCCGAGGTACGTGTCGCCGGAGGTGGAGAGGACCTCGAACAGGCCGTCCTCGAGTTTGAGGATCGAGATATCGAACGTGCCGCCGCCGAGATCGTAGACGGCGATGACCTGGTTCTTCTTGTTGTCGAGGCCGTACGCGAGCGCGGCGGCGGTCGGCTCGTTGATGATGCGGAGCACCTCGAGGCCGGCGATCTTGCCGGCGTCGCGCGTCGCCTGCCGCTGTGAGTCGTTGAAGTACGCGGGAACGGTGATGATCGCCTCGGTGACCGCCTCACCGAGGTAGTCTTCGGCGAACGACTTGATCTCCATCAGGACGAAGGCGGAGACCTCTTCCGGCGAGTACTCGCGGTCGCGGATTCTCACCTTCAGATCGCCGTTGCTCGCCGCGGTGACGTTGTACGGAAGGATCTGCTTTGCGCGGCTGACCTCATCGGACTCGTACTTGCGGCCGATGAGACGCTTGATGGCGAAAATGGTGTTGAACGGGTTCGTGATCGCCTGACGTTTCGCGATCTGCCCGACCAGCCGCTCGCCGTCCTCGGTGAATCCGACCACCGACGGTGTCGTGCGGCTCCCTTCCCGGTTCGCGATCACCTGCGGCGTCGCGACGTCGACGACGGACACGCAGGAGTTCGTCGTTCCGAGATCAATCCCGATGATTTTGGGCATGAGTAGAAGTTAAACGCAGTGAATCAGGCAGTTGCTTCCTCTTCCGGGCCGCCGACGGCTACCTTCACCATGGCCGGCCGCAGCAGCCGGTCGTGGAGGAAGTAGCCCTTCTGCAACACCTGTACGACGGTGTGGGACGGAACGGACGGGTTTTCCTCGCGGACGACCGCTTCGTGGATGTTCGGGTCGAAGCGGACGTTGGACTCGTCGATCACCCTCACTCCGTGCTTCGCCAGGACATCGAACAGTTGCTTGTAGATGAGTGAGACGCCGCGGTGGAATTCGTCCCCCTCTTCGGCGTGATCGAGCGCGCGGTCGAAGTTGTCGAGGATCGGGAGGAGGTCCCGAAGCGTGCCGGCGAGCGCGTATTTGAAGAAGTCCTGCTTCTCGCGATCGGCGCGTTTCCGGTAGTTGTCGAAGTCGGCGAGGGTGCGGAGATAGCGGTCGCGCCATTCGGCCACGCCGGGGTCCGCCTGCCCCTGGGGTGCGTTCGCCGGTGCGCCGTCGCCGGCCGCCTCGCCAATCGCTTCATCAGCGGCCTTCTGCATCTCGTGCTCGATGTCTTCCACCGATGCGCCGTCGTCCTCGAGGACATAGCGATCGTCGTCGCTTCCATTGGGCTCTGCCATTACCCCTGCTCCTCTTCTTCGATCTTGCGTGAGAGCGCGCGGCCGATGTAATCGACCAGCGGCGCCATGCGCGCGTACTCCATCCGCATCGGTCCGATGATTCCCACCACTCCGAGCGGCGCGTTATGCGACCCGTAGCTCTTTGCCACGATGCTGAAATTGTGCACGTGCGTGAAGTCGCTCTCCGATCCAATCAGGATCTGGAGGCCCTCTTCCGTCAGACACGAGTTCAGCAGGTCGATCAGTTTCTCTTTTTCCTGCAATGCCAGGAAGGTCTTCCGGAGCGCCATCGTGTCGAAGAACTCCGGCTTCGTCAGGATCGACGCGGCGCCTTCGACGTAGAGGTCGTTCTCGCTCGCCCGGACGTCGTTCACCGCCTCGATGCCCAGCGCGATCGTCTTCTGCAGCATCTCGTCCTGCATGGCGCGCTCTTCCTCGGTCATCCGGACGAGGCGGCGGCGGATCTGATCGAGCGTCAGACCGAAGAACTCGACGCTGATGAAGCGGCCGATCTTCTCCAGCTCCTCGCGATTGAACGTCAGTCGCGTTTCGATCACCTTGTTCACGACGACGCCGTTCGTCCCGACGATGACGGAGAGGATCTTGTTCTCGGCGACAAGAACGAAGTCCATCGACCGGATCGCAAACTGCAACAGCGTCGGCATGAAGACGACGCCGACCTGATCGGCGAGTCGGGAAAGGGTGAGGGACGCTTCGTGAAGGACGTGATCGATCTCGGTGCCGTGGGAGACCTGCTCGTCGATCGTCTCGCGCTCGCGCTGGGTCAGCGCGCGCGACTTCATCAGGTAGTTGATGAAGAAGCGATAGCCGCGGTCGGTCGGAACGCGGCCGGCCGAGGTGTGCGGCTGCGCGAGATAGCCGAGATCCTCGAGATCGGCCATGACATTGCGGAGGCTGGCTGGCGAGAGCTGAAAGCGGCCACACTTCGCCAGCGAGCGCGAGCTGATCGCCTCGCCCGTGGCAACGTGTTGCATGACGATCTCGCGGAGAACTTCCCGCGCGCGACCGTCGAGCTCTTCTCCTTGCTGGCTCATCCGTTTCGACCTGGCACTCTCACCAAAAGAGTGCCAACGCCAATGTTAACCTAGCGAGGGATGACGATGATTTCGCGGAGCTTATCGATTCTGCTGCTCGCCGTCGCGCTTCCGGCTCAGTCCGGGACCGTCGATCGCGTTGCGGCGGTGGTCGACCGGCAGGTCATCACGGTCAGCGAAGTCAATCAAATGGTCGAGCTTCACTTCTTTCCGCGCAATGCTGGAGAGTCGGAGGACGACTACCGCCACCGCATCCTGGAGGCGCTCATCGCGCAGGCGCTCCGGTTCCGCGACGTCGAGCGTTTCGGCGCCGAGGACATCCCGAAAGACTCGATCGAGGCGCGGGTGACGGAGATCGCGAAACGCTTTCCGACCCCGGCCGATCTCGATGCGGCGCTAAAGCGCGTGGAGCTCACGCCGGACGAGCTGCGGGCGCTCGTCAAACGGCAGCTGCAGGTCGAGGCGTACGTGCAGGAGCGGTTCGCGCCGCTGGTGTTCGTTTCGAACGACGAGATCGAGACGTATTACCGCGGGACCTGGAGCCAGCAGCGGCGCCAGCGCGGCCTCGCCATCCCCCCGCTCGCCGAGGTGCGCGAAGAGATCCGCGCGTTGCTGAGAGCCTCGCGGCTCCAGGAAGAGATCGAGAAGTGGACGACGCAGCTCCGCGAGCGCGCCAACGTCGACATCTACGCGTGGCGCTGACGGTTCCTAACGAGCAGTCGCGTAGTCGCGCAGCTCGGTCTCGATCAACGCCGCACGTTTCCACTCCGGAAGATCGCGCGTCAGTGCTGACGCGGCATTGAGGGCCTCGGGCAGACGCCGCAGGACCATGTACGCGCGGACGACCGCGAGCCGCGCCGTGAACGGGTCGTAAAGAGTGAAGAGGCGGCGCGCGGACTCGCGATCGCGAAGGGCGATCGCCGTCAGTGCGAGCACCGAGTCATCCGCGGGAGCCTCCCGCTGCGCTCGCAGCAGCTCGGTGCGCGAGTCGGCCGGGCGGCCAAGGTGGAGGAGCACGATCGATCGATAGAACGCGACGGAGGGGACGGCAGAGAGTCCGCGCCACGGACGGTATCCGTCGTCTTCGAGCGCTTTGAGGATCGTGTCGGCCGTCTGCCACTCGCCGGCGACGAAGAGGCCGTGTGCGATGTCGAAGCGCCGCGCGTCCGAATCGGCGCGCGCGAGTTCGTGCATGGAAACATCACGAACTGCCGCCGCCGGCGCAATCTGCAGGTCGCGATCGATCCCGGCCGGATAGGTCGTCAGGAGAGCGGGATCGCGTATGACGCCGTAGTAGATGAGCACCTTCTCCCGTTCGAAGTACCTGTTCTCGCGCTGCGGCGCGTAGTTGTAGGTCAGAAGAACGGTCACGAGCGCGGCGGCAACGCCACGCTTCACGTCGATCTGCGTGATGGCGACACCCGCGAGCACCGCAATCGCCGGCATCAGGGCGTTTCGCTGGCGGCTCGTGACGTGGAAGATCACCATTGCACCGATGTACACGGCGACGATGCACGCCAGCGCGACGATCCGCCGGTCGCCGCGTGAGACCAGCAACGCGATCAACGCGAGCGCGACGAGCAGTCCGAAAGGTAGCCACAGAGGACCGGCGCGCTCGGACCGCACCTCCGTACGCCGGATGTCCCACGCCTCATAGCTGTGGAGCGCGAAGAAGAGTTTTCGAAGGGTGAGACGGGCAGCGGTCCCCGGCATCTCGCGTACGAACGCGAGCGCCTTTCCGGTCCAGTAGCGATTCGTCTCGTCCGGCGTCGCCGCGTCGTGATGAATCCGGGCGACGACCTTCCGAAAAGCGACATGGAGCGCATCGGGCTGTGACGCCATCGCAGGATCGGATGACTGAAGGTCCTCGACGACGCCCGGCCGCACGCCGGCATACCCACTCGCGTGCGGGTTCATCCCCTCGTAGAAAACCGTGCCGCCATTCATCACCAACGGCTGGTGCGTGATCGCGATGTTGACGCCGAGAATGATGGCGATCGGGATCGCCGCTCCGGCGAGAAAGCGCATCCACCGATCGCGCCCCGCGAACGCGGCGAGGACGATGAGTGGCAGGATCGCCGTCGGCCGCGCCATCACCGAGGCCGCAGCCGCGATGCCGGCGAGGAACGGAGAGGGCCGCTCCTTCCCGAGGAGCAGCCAGATCGCGAGCGTGTTCAGAAGAAGGATCAGCACCTCCGGCTCGAGCTCGAAGGCGTTCAAGACGACCGTACGGCTTGCAAGAAGCGCCAGCGCGGTGGCGAGACCTGCGATGTCTCCCGCCAGCCGGCGCGCCGTCAGCGCCGCGAACAGTACGGCGGCGAGCGTGGCGATGATCTGGATCCAGGAGAGCGCATGCGACGTGAGACGGAGCGCGCGGCCGGCCGACACACACCAGAGATAGAGCGGGCTGACGTCGTTCATCCGATCGGCCGGCAGATTTCCGGCGACCACAGCATCGGCCAGCTTGAGGTACTTCTCAAACGGGCCCTCACTCGCGAACCGGCCGAGGATGACGACGTCGCGAATCGCGGCCGCCGCGACAAGGAGCAGGAGCGCGGCGCGAGAGACGTGCCGGGCGACGTTCGACATCGCCCGGCACGGTAGCACGTGAGAATTACTGGTTGAGCGGGACAGTGACGACGATCTGCGTCGTGGCCGTGTTGCTCCCGCCGTCGGTGCAGGTCACCGTGATCGTGTAGACGCGGCCGGTGCCGAGACCCGACCGCTCCGCGCGTAGCTTCACGTGCGTCGCGTCGACGATCTGCCAGTCCGGCGCGACGTCCCCGTCGCCGAGACCGTTCACCGGCTCATTGCTCGTGACCGACGTGATCGAGCAGTTGGAGCTGCCGCATCCGGTCGCGGAGTAGCTGAGCGTCACGAGCGTCATCTTGTGGTTCGGCGGCCAGAGCACCGACGGACTGGCGGTACCGCCGCTGATCGTGAGCGGAGGCGCGGTCACAATCACGTTCTGCGTGCCCTGCGTGCTGTTGCCGTGTCCATCGGTCGCCGTGTAGGTGATGACGGTCGTCCCTTCCGGAAAGACGTTCCCGGCCGGCACGCCGCTGCGCGTGATGACGACGCATGCACTGCAGTTGTCGGTCGCGGTGGCCTTTCCGAGCGTCGCGTCGCTGATGACCGCGGTGCAGTTCGAACCGGCGGCGACGCTGACCGGCGGCGGCACCGTGAGCACAGGCGCCGTATGGTCGGCGGAGCCGGGCGAAAGCAGCACGGTGCAGAACGTCACGTTCATGTTCGCGACGATCAGATCGTTCACGCCGTCGCAATTGAGGTCGACCGGCACGATCCAGTTCGGCTGCCAGTGCGAGTTCACGCACGTCGGGCCGTAGCCGATGCTGAGCGGATTGCTCGCGCCGAACGTCCCGTCGCTGTTGCCGAGGCGGACGGCGAGATTGCTTCCCCATGGCGTACAGCCGTACTGGTCGGCGGTCACGAGGTCGGCATTGCCGTCGCCGTCGAGATCGGCCGCGGCGACGAAGATCGGGTTGGCCGGCGTCAATGGCATCTGCATCTGCGAGCGGCTGAAATTCGTGCCGCTGCCGTCGCCGAGGAACACCGTGACACCGCCCGGGAAGGTCCCCGAGGTGCTCACGATGTCGAGCTTCCCGTCGTGATTGAAATCGGCGACCGCGGCGTGCAGCGCACCGTCACCGTTCCCGGAATTCGGATACGTGATCACGGTCGGCGCGGCGAACGTGCCGTTGCCCGCACCGAGGAAGAGGAGCAGCGTGTCGCCACACGGCACGACCAGGTCCGCGTGGCCGTCGCCGTTCAGGTCCGCCGTGACGACGGAGGCCGGCGAGTGAATGTCGGTCGAGATCACCGTCGGCCCGCTGAAGTGGCCCGTGCCGTCGCCGAGATACAGACGAACACCGTAGGGGCTTATGAACGAATCGACCACCGCGAGGTCCGCGTGGCCGTCGCCGTTGAAGTCGGCGGTCGCGATCCAGCTCACATGGCCTGACGTGGCCGGGCTCGGCGTGACGGTCGTGAAGCCGCCGCTGCCGTCCGCGAGCAGGATCGAGATCGTGAGGCCGACCGGGTTCTGGTCGAAGCCCTGGCTGTTGCCGACCGCGAGATCGGGGATGCCGTCCTCGTTGAAATCGGCCGACGCGATCGACAGCGCGTTATCGAACCCGGTGAGGGTCGAGGTCGTCGGAAATCCGCCCGCACCGTCGCCGAAGCGCAGCGTGACGTTGCCGTCGAGATTCACCGTCGCGAAGTCGAGGTTGCAGTCGTGGTTGAAGTCGCCGACCGCGATCTGCGTCGGCCCGGTGCCGGTGTTCACAAACTGCGGCGAGCCGTACGAGAGCGCCGCCGAAACGGAAAGCGGCGCAACGGCCAGCAGCAAGACACAAAAGAGTCTGACCCGGAGAGGAGAGAGAGGCATTACAGCTCCTTTCGGTTGTAGAGAGGTTGCAGAGAGGGAGAATCTAGTGCCGTCTCTATTCCGAAAACGTGAAGTGGATCACGCGCGCTAAACTGTTACCAAAGTGGCCCGCTTTGGTGATCTGTCCCTCCGCAGCAAATTGCTGACAGGATTCATGCTGACCAGCGTGGTCGCGCTGCTCATCACGTTGGGCGTGCTCGCGTTCTACGACCGCAAGACCTACACCGAGAAGATGATGCGCGACGTCACCGTCCTCGCCGGCGTCATCGGCGAGAACGCCGCGTCGTCGATCGTCTTCAACGATCCCGAGACCGCGAAGTCGACGCTCGGCGCTCTCCGGGCGCAGCCCCACATCACGCACGCGCTTCTCTTCGCCGCCGACGGCAGGGTGTTCGCCGAGTACGGACACGGTCCGGTCGACCGGCAGGCGCCGCCCGACGGCGCAACGTTGATCGGCAACGAGCTCGAGGTGACGAGCCCGATTCTCTTCAACAACGCGCGCGTCGGCACGGTGCACCTGCACTCCGACATCGGCGAGCTGCGCGAGCGTCGCAGGCGCTATCTCGTGATCGCCGGGATGGTGCTCGTCGGCGCCTCGCTCGTGGCGCTGCTCTTCTCGCTCATCCTCCAGCGCGCCATCTCGCGGCCGCTGCTCGCGCTCCGCAACGTGGCGAAACGCGTCTCGCGCGAGAAGAACTACGAGCTGCGCGCGAACAAATCGTCCAACGACGAAGTCGGACAGGTGATCGACGGTTTCAACGAGATGCTCGGCGAGATCCGGAAACGCGACGCCGAGATCCAGGACCGGCACCGGCAGGAGATGGCGCTGGCGCGCTCGATCCAGACGTCCGTTCTCCCCCGCACGTTCGACTTCCCCGGCTTCGACGTGTCGGCCGTGATGTACCCGGCCGAGGAGGTCGGCGGCGACTTCTATGAATTCCGGCCGTCGAACGGCAGCGCGTGGATCAGCGTCGGCGACGTGACCGGCCACGGCGTGACGTCCGGACTGATCATGATGATGGCGCAGTCGATGTTCACGATGCTCTGCGAGCAGTCGAACGGCCACACGCGCCCGTCGGACTTCGTGACGCTCCTGAACCGCGCGATGTTCTACAACCTCCGCGCGCGCCTCGGCCAGGACCGCTTCATGACGCTGGTCGTCGCGAAGCTCGCGCAGGACGGCGAGATGACTTACGCCGGCTCGCACACGGACATCCTCGTCTACCGCGCCTCCAACGATCGCGTCGACCGCCTCGCCACCGACGGCCTCTGGCTCGGCATCGAGAACGACATCGCACCGGTGACGACCGATCAGCGGCTGAAGCTGAATCGCGGCGACGTGGCTCTGTTCCACACCGACGGCGTGACCGAGGCGCGCAACAGCAGCGGCGAATTCTTTGATATGGATCGCCTGACGAAACAACTCCATGATCTCCACGCCGCGACGGCGTCCGAGATCGTCACGAAAATCGCGAATTCGGCCTGGAGCTGGGCCGGAACGCCGAAAGACGACGTCAGTCTGCTGGCGGTGAAGAGGAATTGATGAGTAGCTGCATACGTGCATAGGGTCATAGCGACATAGAAAAACTATGAAGCTATGCCGCTATGCGGCTATGCAACTCTGAAGGAAGAGGAACTTGATGGAAGCGATGCAGATCACTCCCGTCTCATCGGATTACGTCGAGCTGCGGTTCGGACCGCGATGGACGTACATCAGTTGTGTGCGCAAGTTCGTGGCGAGCTTCTTCATGATCGGTCTCGCCGACAAGGAGCGCGCCGAGCAGATCTCGATGGCTGCCTCGGAGCTGCTCGAGAACGCGGTCAAGTACGCGTCCGACGAGGAGAGCTATCTGAAGATCTCCATCGCGAAGCAGTCGAGCGTCGTCGACGTCTGCGTGAAGAACCGCGCCGAGCCGCATCACATCAACACGCTGCGCCGCGAGCTCGCGCTCATCCAGGCCGGCAATCCCGAGTCGGTCTATCTCAAGAAGATGGAGTCGGCCGCCATGACCGAAGGGCAGTCGCGCCTCGGCCTCATACGCATCCTCTACGAGGCGAACGCGAAGTTGCGTCTCGACGTTCACGACAACGAAGTGGCGATCCACGCCCTCTTCCCGCTGGAGGGCGCATGAGCGACAACGCGTTCACTCCGCTCTCCGCCGACGGGCTGTCGATCACGCCCCAGATGTCGGGCGACGTGCTCCGCGTGAAGATGACCGGCGCCGTCGAGATGCGCGACCCGGGCGAGCTGCTGAATCCGTACTGGACCGGGCTCGACGACGCGGTGCGCGCGAAGAGCCTCAAGCGCGTCGAGGTCGACCTCCGCGACGTCAACTTCATGAACAGCAGCGGCATCCTCACGCTCGTCCGCTGGATCACGAAGGCGAAGACGCACGCGCCCGACCAGGCGTACAAACTCGTGTTGCAGTACGACCGCAACGTCACATGGCAGCGGACGAGCATCCCGACGCTCGCGAAGCTCGCCCCGCAAATCGTCGAGCCGGCTGAGGTGAATGGATAACGATCTAACCTTCGTCGCGAACCCGTGGCCGGGATGGGACATCCCCTGCCACGCGTGTGGCGCGGGCTGCCGGGCGGTCGACCGCTTCTGCAGCCAGTGCGGCGTCGCCGATCCGACGGGCCGCTTCGCGAATGCGTCCGAGCCGTCGGCGCTCGATCTCGAGCTCACCGCGCCGACGCTCATCGCCGGCGATGCCGACGAGATGCGCAGCGACGCCACCATGCTCGGCGCTCCTCCGCCGACCGCCGAAGGCTCGCATCCGCCAAGCACCGCGCATCCATCCGGAAGCGGCGGACGTTCGCGGCGTCATCTCGAAGCCGTCGCGACGCTCGAACGGATCCTCGTCCCGGGCGGTGTCTTCGGACGCCGCTACCGCATCCAACGCTTCCTCGGCGCCGGCGCGATGGGCTACGTCTGCTCCGCCGTCGACGGCAGCATCGACGAGGTCGTGGCGCTGAAGATCCTCTCCGCGCCGGTGCAGGAGGACCCCGACTCTTTCGAGCGCTTCAAGACGGAGCTGAAGCTGGCGCGCAAGATCCGCCACCGCAACGTCGTCCAGAGTTTCGACCTCGGCTTCGCCGACGGGTTCCCGTACATCTCGATGGAGTACGTCGACGCCGACAACCTCCACAAGCACCTGTCGCGCCGCGCGTCGTTCCCCGAGCCGATCGCGCTCTCGATCCTGCGGCAGGTGCTGCGCGGTCTCCGCGCGGCGCACGAGCTCGGGATCATTCACCGCGACATCAAGCCGGAGAACATCCTCCTCAACAAGGACGGCATCGCGTTCATCACCGACTTCGGCATCGCGACGTCGGCGCGCGCGCTCAAGGCGAAGCGCGAGATCGCCGGGACGCCCGACTACATGTCTCCCGAGCAGCTGCGCGGCAACGAGATCACTCCCGCGTCGGATCTCTACTCCTGCGGCGTCATGCTCTATCGCATGCTCGCGGGACGTTTGCCGTTCGAGGCCAAAACGATCACCAATACGATCGCGGCGCACCTGCACGACACACCCGACCCGCTTCCGGCGGATCTCGAGATCTCCGACGCGACGCGTACCCTCGTCGACGACTTGCTGAAGAAAGATGCGGCGGACCGGCCTCCCGACGCGAGTGGCGTGCTCGATCGCGTCGAAGCGGCGCTCTCGGCCGGCAAGAAGGTCCGCAGCAGCTCGTCCCGCATCACCATCCTCGTCGCCGAGGAGGATCCGCAGACGATGGCGCTGCTGCGAAGCGTCCTCGAGACGGATGGCTACCGCGTCGTGGCGACGTCGACCGCCGAGGAGGCGGTGAACCTCGCGTTCGAACAGAACCCGTCACTCATCCTGCTCGACGCGGAGATCAAAGGCGGAATGGACATCGTCCTCGACGACGCCGACACCGCGCCCGGCAACGATCGCTACGTCGACGGCATCGGCTTCCTCCGCATCCTGCGCGAGGACGAACGCCTCTCCCGCGTCCCCGTCGTCGTCATGACCGGCGACAGCGAGGTGACCCCGCTGAAAGACGCCGGCGCCGCCGAGTTCCTCCGCAAACCGCTCGCGCCAGGCGCGGTGACGGACACCGTGCGCCGCCTCCAGATCGGCGCGGCCTAGTACGACTTGCGGCCGCAGAGGTCGCAGAGGCGTCTGGGGAACAACGTCAAGGGGATGACGATGATCGTGAGCAGTTGGAACATCGTCAGCGCTTTGAGGCGCCGGTAGTACAGGCGATGAATCTCCGTCGAGCCGCAATGCGGACAAATCTCTTCGATCAAGTCTTGCGGCAACGGTGACTCGTCGAGGTTCGTTCGGCCTTCCCAGCTAAACCTCTCGCCGCAGCTCGTACAGCGATGTGACGGCGCCGCCATCAGAACAATGCCGATGACCGCCAAGGCACCGACAGCGAGAGAAAGCTGGCCTACGGCGAGACCGACGCCGTACAAGACCACCGCGAGCCCTCCGAAGATTCGAAGCTTCGGGATGCGGTCGATCGTGGTCAGACCGCACGAAGGACAATGCGGGTTTACGGCCCGCGGCGCTGCCTCGGCTTCTTCGGCCGGCTCCTGAGTCTCCTCGGCCGGAAGGTCGAGAATGTCCGCCGCTGCGTTGTAGTCGTCCTCGCGAACCACGACCTTGATCCCGCCCGCGGCATTCGAATACATCCAGTCGAGCGCGACGATCTCGTCGTCGAACAGCGCGACCTCGATGCCTCCGGCATCGAGCGCGGTGACCGCAGCCTCCGCCTCACCAATGCTGGTGAACCGCTCGACGATCTCTAGGATGCGTTAGGGTCGCATGCCACGGCGGAGGATTCAAGACCGCTGTACACTCGGGTGGAGAAGCAGGTTTGTCGGTCCATGGATTCACCGCCGCTTTTTGCCGGCGACCTCGCTCGCGCGGTGCGACGGGTGCAGGTCGCGCGGCCCCAGTCGGCCCACGCAGTCTCGAATCGATTCATAATTCAATCGCACAGGCTACATATCAGGAGGCTAAGATCGCGCTCCGAAAACAGACCCTTGCGCCAAGACAGGGCAATCTCAAGCCTGTCTAGATGCGTGATGGCGGTAACCAGTAGCGGCGCAACCGGCCCTGCCGAGACGATACGTCTCCATCGCGACACGAGCTCGTCTCCGGCAGCTGCTGGAATTCGCATATTTGTAAGCGCCATAGATGGCACATACGAATTCGAAGCACGGCAGCCCGTTTCAGGGTGCCGCCAAAGTCGTGAACCAATGCCAATCCCGATCAGGCTCCGCATATACGACCGTCTTTGCTTCATCCGGACGGTTTGCTTTCGAACCATCCGAAGTAGGTCGTCATCCCGCCTCAAATAAACTGGCGCCACAGCCACGCAGACACCTTGGTGCAAAGGTTCCAACCCACTTCTTAGCGACACCGCCATAGAAAGAGCGAGGTTGCCCTTTCGGAGTGCGTCGACGTCCATCGCGAACGCAGCCCGCGCCATCCGAGCGAGTAGGACGTCATTGATCGTAGCACCTACTCGATCGCCTTCGCGCCTCAGCCGGGCCAAGAGGCCCGGCGAATGGTCGAGGAATCGTCCCTCTACCTCCGGCGATTCGCTACCATCACCGCGGGCGAAAACCGACCGCATTCTTGTAGCGTCCCACGCCAGCGCGGCTAGCAACCCGGGAAGGCTCCAGAGGCCATTCGCCATCAGCCAGTCGCGGCCGCGGAGAAGCCGACCAAGCTCCAGTTTCGGCGGCATATGACCGCAGGCACGCAAAAGCATGCGACGCATGAACACCGTACTATTTGTACCGTCGAAGAACAGGTGCCGATAGGTGACAGCGATTCTAGCGCGGGCCGCTCTCGCGTCGCCGCGCTTGAGAATGGCGACGCGCACCGCGCCTACCACTCGCGTATTGAGCTCCCGCAATGCGTGGCTCTCAAAGCTGGACTCCTCCCCCAGCTCAGCTGTGTCACGAACAAGACCAACCGTCTCGCCCAGACCGAACTCGTCAAGCGTCGTCCGCGCCGCCCTGTCGAGAGAATGAATGTCCACACCCGCGTCGCATTCCACCAAACACACGAAATTGTATGGATGCCGTTTCTCCCAGGCCTGATGAAGGCGCTCGTTGGCCGTCCGCGGCCCGCCTGGATCGCTAGTCATTGCCTTTTGCTCTCCGCAACGATAACTGGAAATTATGCCATCTCGACGATGGATCGTGAACTCGCTGTCACTCTCACGCATCGGCTTCGGATTCATCTTCGTCGTCGCTTTTCAGAAACGTCCCGCATTCCTGTACGTCTCCGCGATGAGCTGTCTGTTGGCGCTCGCGACCGACGTTCTCGACGGATACATGGCTCGCCGGCTCCGTGTCGCCACAATCTATGGTCGCATGTGGGATAGCCTGGGCGACAAATCCTTCTACGCTGCCGTAATTGTCGCCTTCAACGCACAAGGATTCCTGGGGCCGCTCGTGAGCTGGGGATTGGTGGTGCGCGAAATTGCGCTCTACATTACGCGCGTCTTGTTCATCGAGAAATATCCAAATATTGAGCGCATTCGACCATGGACAAATTGGCATGGCTATTTTATGTATCTGACTATAGTGCTTGGCCTCGTGCAAATGTACGCGGACATAAATACGCTGGCTTTACAGCTACACGTATACATGCAATTGTCAGCTTACGCCGCGCTACTGTTTGGTGTGGCCAGCATAATCCACTTCCTCAGACTTGAGGCCGCATGTTAAGTCAACAGCTTAATCGCCGCCGGCAGCACAATAGCGGCGGCCTTGATTGCCGCGCTTAGAAGAGACGCCGCGCTGAGACGACGTTCGTAACAATACTTCAATATGTCGAAGCTTAGCCTGTTTTGGCCGTAGGCGCTTTCCTTTAGTCGATTCAGCGATTCGATTCTAAGCGCCCTAACGGTTGCGTAGATGCTACCCAAGAACATGTGGTTGACTAGAATCAGCGTTACGGTTAAGAAAACGTAAGCTACGACGTGCTCGGCATGCATCCGTGCAAATGTTTCGATATGCATCGTTACTTCGACGTAAGCCATCGCCGTGAGCACGTTAAAGATAACATTCGCTTTGTCGACGAAACCGAATCCTCCACGGTGATCAGGATTAAGGATGTCATAGCTTAGTGCGCTCGACGCCGAAGCAATGGCGATAGCGCGTTTAAGTTGGATCGATGTAAATACGACGACATGTCCCAAGAAAGGTGCGATGAGAATCCAAGTATAGATGTTGTGAAGTCGGCTGGCGACAAACGTCAGTGGATGATTCGTTGAGTCAAAGACCTTATGCCCCCACCTGACCTGCGGGACGTCGAAGATATGGCCCGACACGTTCGAAAGCCATGCGGTGATTCCTATCGCAACGAAGCCATAGAGGAGAAACTGATATCGTCCGCGCATCGTCACCATATCGGCCAGGACTGTCAGGACTCTTTCCAGGCCGGGACCGCTGCTCCCGATGACGGCTTTGCTGCGTCGGATCGAGAACGCAGTATCATAATATTTTCGTGCGACATACAGCGAAACAGCGTTACCGAATAACGTCGAGAATAGTCCGAGATTCTGGAGTAGCCCGACGCCCTTCGGTATCCGCAAAACGCTTTCAGCCGATGCGGCCAAGTAGAGGGTGGCAAAGTCGAATAGCGAGAGCGCCACCCCTATTGCGAGCAATGTCGTGGGCTCGCAACGTGTGAACTGACGTGCAGCCACCTGAAGCCATTTCACGATAATTTCCAGTTATCCGTCGTTGCAGGATACCGCAAGGAAGCGGAGCAGGATACGTGCAAGTTCGTGAGGCAGGCGCAAGTAAAAATAACTTGGGGCGTGCCCAGTTCGTCGGGTATGGAGGCG